>Ga0209580_10000011_pt1 | contig 423464 bp, 361 predicted proteins | sample Coa_R1_5_FD_187153 | JGI IMG/M metagenome (GOLD analysis project Ga0209580, IMG submission 187153) | Surface soil microbial communities from Centralia Pennsylvania, which are recovering from an underground coalmine fire - Coalmine... | ecosystem: Environmental > Terrestrial > Soil >...
CTGGGGATGCGTCGTGAATATCACGTTCCTCAAAGCGCTTGTCGCCTTATTCCCAGCCTGCATCCTGTTTGCCGGCTCCGCAGTCCTGTTCTTTCGAGCAAAGACGGTCTGGTCTTTTCTGCAGTTGCTCGGTGCAGGTTGTCTGGTGATAGTCGTTCTCAACCATATCTGCGAGGCCCTTCATTTGTTTTCATGGATGCAGTGGGGACTTGAGCGCAGCGTGGGTCATTACCTCGATTTATGCAGCGCGGTTCTTGGCCTCACGCTGTTTCCCATAGGCCACCTGCTTTATGCGCTCAGGGAGCGACGACCCTAGCAGAAGCTGCGGTTCCAGCAGTTCCCAATGGATGAAAACAAGCCGCCGTTCAGCGAAGCCCCGTTGGGGGCTGGGTTACCGCCGAATGTCGTTGTGCCGAGAATGTTCGCCAGCAGCAGCACGAATCCACGGGGCCACCGAAAAACGAGAATGGGTAACCATTGGCCCAGCTTTTGCCGCAGATTATAAGGTCGGGCACGATGTTAGGGCTTCTCGGTCGGGCGGACGGCAGCGGTCTTCTCTGAACCTCAAAAAGAAGCGCGGTTTTGAGTAGGTCGGTCTTGCGCCGGGCAAAGTGGTCATAACCGTAATTGATCGGGTGGTCATTGAAACTAGCCATTCGTTAAACTACGCTCACACCAAATGCGTCCCGTCTAATGGGTTCACACCTACCTCTGGGAGTGGGAGACTCGAGATTACCGAACCTAGCAGATATTCGACGCTGGCAGACGTAGCAGCGACGTCTAACTCAACCGGCAGATGTCGCTTCACTAACTTGCTTGCGGGTTCGCTCTGGAAGATTGAAGGAGTGAACCCCGGCATTTGAATATCCAATTAACTTGGGACAGCCAGCCCTATTAGCAGCGAAACCGGCTTCGTGCCGCTGCATTGTGGGCAAGGTGCCTATAGCTGTGGACGTATGTCTCTAGGAAGGAGGAGTATGTGGCCCGATTGAAAGCGCTTTCTGAAGAAAACGCCTCATCTGAAGTGCGTGCCGTCTATGATCGAGTAAAGGCCAGATTCGGGATGCTAGTGGAACCCGTCTCTGTGACCGCAGCCCATCCCGAGATCTTTGACGCATTTATTGCCTATGAAGTATCGCTTCGCTCCGCTACGCGAGTGAGCGCGAAGTTGAAAGAACTTGCATATTTAAAGGTTGCTACGATTGTTGGCTGTCCGTTCTGCATCGATCTGGGCTCGGCTCTCGCGAAGAACGTGGGGATCACGGAGCGGCAGATGCAATCCTTGTCATCGTACGCCGATAGCCCGGAGTTTTCTCAGCCTGAGAAAACCACGCTCGATTTTGCTACTGCAATGACTCTCAATCCCGTGAACGTGACCGATGACCTATTTTCTCAGTTGCAGGAGTGTTTTGAGCCTGCGCAGATCATCGAGATTACCGCTGCGATAGCCTGGGAGAATTACCGATCGCGCTTCAACCACGCGCTCGGTATGAAGGCTCACGGGTTTTCGGAGGGAAGCTATTGTGTCCCACCGGAACGGAAGCAGGTGTAGCCGGCGTAGTTTCGCGGACACCGCGTCAGGATTATCTACAGTTCAGCTGGGCCACGTGACCGGCGGAACACCGCGTCGACGACCGCACGGGCATGTCGTGACAACCGCCGGCGCGAAACCGCTTGCAGAATTTGTCCGCGGTTTGCGCAGGTAGGCAAATCCGCAGAGCATGCGGAAGCAATAACGAACGTAGAAGACTGGCGCTCAATCGATTGAATTGGACTCAAACGGGTGCTGCTGCGCACCGCCAGGCTCGCCAATCAAGGCGAATCGGCTGTCGGTACGCTGCGCGAGCGTGAGGCCGCTTCCAATCGGTTGGACCAGTAACTTGCCTCCGACCGCTTGCCTCCGACCGCGATATCCGCGAGCTGCTGGGCGCACGTCTTTGACCTGGATTCCCAAGGGAAGATGCGCTCGCCCTGTGGCCGCATCTTTTGTCGCCCACGGAGGTCGCTGACTACAACGTGAAGTTCGAGCGGCCGGATTCAAAACCGGTTGTGAAACGAAAGCATTCACATTACATCGAACTCTCGGCGCTCACGCGGGGCGCGAGTCACGGCGAGCCGAGGGATCCCGGCGGTAGGAGTCAGCCACCACCCAAGCGGCGGCGGTCAGCACGCATGTCGTGACAGTCTCGCCCCACTCGAAGGCGTTCAGGGACCGTGTCGTCATAGCGGGTACCCACACGAGAAACAGGAACAGGCCCATTTCCAACGCCGAGAGCGCGGCCGCCAGCCGCGCATATACGCCGATAAGGATCGCCAGACCGGCGATTATGAAGCAAGCACCAGTGAAATAGGTCAGCGCCACGTGCGCCGGAAGCCACCGAGGGATCAGTCCGGCCGTGTGCGGAACAAATTGGAAATGAGCCAAGCCAAAAGGGATGATCGCCAGGCCGTAGAGCCCCCTCGCAACGCGTACGCTGCGGTCGCCGACGAGGAAACCAAGCCCCTGCCGGTCGTCCCAGTCGTTCGCAAGCCACGCATACAGGGCCCACGCAGCAGCCACCATCACTGCATCTCGACACGCTGCCCAGTACACGTCCACACTGAGCGAGCGGAATAAGCCTGGCACTCTAACGACCACCAACCAGAACAGAAGATACGCGAACAGCACACGAGCAGCCGCGGCCGTTGTGCGGCTCCAGAGCAAACCCGCACCACATGTGATGGAGACGAAGGCACAAAGATCGAGCAGCACCTGTCGTGCAGGCACACCTTTGGTTACCGGCTGCCAGACCACTCCGTAATGTCCTTTGATCAGCCCAAGGATTCCGAGCCCGATCATGGTCGCCGCAAAAATCGCATGTCCTACGCTCGCAATCCGCATCGCTTTATGCCACGTTCTCGTCCTGCAGGTGGCGCCCGATCACCAGCGAAATGGGCAATCCAATACAGAGAATCAGAATGGTCGCTGCGGTGGCGGCCGCTCGAGGTTGAAACGGTCCGCGAGAAACCTTGCTAAGCGGCAAGACGACGAGATTCATGACGACCCAAACGATGATGCCGTAAGCGATGCCAGTCAGGATGAGTTGGCGGCGAAGCGCACCGAGCGTTCGAATCGCGACGAGGAATACGAGCGTCCAAATAAGCGCAATCAGATAGTGCAGCGCTAACCCAAGGAACGCCGTTGCTACGCCGCCGTCAAATGCCCGCGCACCGAGCAAACCACTCGCGATACCCTGCAGCAGTCTCGCAGCGCGAGCGCTGGACGGACCGACGTAGTAGAGAATGGCTGTTGTGATATCGAGCGTACCCGCTAGCAACCACGCGACCATGACAGCGAGCGCGGTTCGGCGCGTCCTCGCGGCGGATCGTAGAACGGTAGTCATCTCCAGCGCCTCGACCTGCCCTTTCGCAGACCGGTGATTATGGCTCGGATGTTAGCTGGCGGCGCCTCCTGAAAGAAGAACCACTCTGAGTCGAAACAGTAAGGCCACTCAGGAACGATTATCAATCCTCTCGGTACAGGGCCGATCTCGCCGCCCCGCATTCTTCTCATTCTGGTTGTCCCATGTTCCGGCAGCGCTCTTCGTCGCGTCCCGGGACGCGGCGCGTCGCGCCAAGCGACGAAGGGGAAAGGTTGTTCTTGTCGATAGACTTCACGAACAGACCTCGATACCGGCCGTTGGATTAGGTGGTATTATCAGGTCGAAGAATGACAGCCCTTGCAAATAGCCACTTGACCGGCTCGCCGGCTGATGTGCTGGTCCGCATCGATCAACGCGCGCGCGAAGGGTTGCAGCAACAAGTGTATTCCAGCGTGCGGCGCGCAATCCTTGAAGGCCTTTTTGCACCAGGCACACGGCTGCCGTCGTCGCGAACCCTCGCGATCGATTTGTGCGTGTCGCGCACGACTACGCTGTTGGCCTACGAGCAGCTACTCGCGGAAGGTTATCTGGCGGCGCGTCACGGATCGGGCACCTTCGTCGCGGAGGAACTGCCCGACGATCTGCCCCAGCGGATGGTGCTGAGTCGCCTTCCGCGCACCACACATCCACACCTGTCGCGGCGGGGTGCCGCGCTTGCCAGTATGCTGGGACCCTCGCGACGGCTCGGCAGTCCGCCCCGGCCGTTCCGCCTCGGCGTTCCGGCACTGGATCTCTTTCCTGTGCGTCTGTGGTCGCAGATCATCACGAGGCGCTTGCGCTCGATGACGCTCGGACAACTCGGCTACGCCGATCTGGCTGGCTTTCGAGAGCTACGGCAGGCGATCGCCGAGCACGTGCGGGCAGCACGCGGGACGAACTGCACCCCCGATCAAGTCGTCATCGTTGCGGGTGCGCAGCGCGCACTGCAGATGATTTGCAGTCTGTTGCTCGATCCGGGCGACCGCGTGTGGCTGGAGGAGCCGGGCTACGCTGGCGCGCGCAGCGCGCTGCTTCAAGCCGATGCGCAGATCGTTCCCGCTAGCGTCGACGCGTATGGCCTCGACGTCGCAGCGGCCGTGCGGCAGGCGCCGAATGCTCGCCTGGCGTATGTGACGCCTTCCAATCAGTTTCCGCTCGGCGTGCCGATGAGCCTGACGCGGCGACTCGCGCTCCTGAAGTGGGCGAGCAAGGCAGGCGCCTGGATCGTCGAAGATGACTATGACAGCGAATTTCGGTACTCGACGCGGCCGTTTCCGTCCTTGCATGGCCTCGACGCCGACGGCCGCGTCATCTACGTGGGCACGTTTGCGAAATCGATTTTTCCAGCCATGCGCCTCGGCTTCGTGATCGTGCCAGAGGATTTGCGGCAACCGTTTCTCGCGGCGCGGCGCGCGACGGATGTTCATCCGCCGCTGCTCGAGCAGATGGCCCTCGCCGATTTCATAGGCGACGGACATTACGCCGCACACCTTCGGCGGATGCGCTCGGCCTACCGCGAACGGACCGAGGCGCTCGCCGACGCGGCGAAGCGATCCTGCGCGGGTGCGCTTAGCCTGCGGCCGATTCAGACGGGCCTGCACGCGGTCGCCGATTTGGATGGCGTTGATGAAGAACGGGTATACGAAGAAGCAGCGGAGCGCGGAGTCGAAGTGTCGCCGCTCGGCATCTACTACCTCGGTCGCCGAACGGCCAACGGTCTGTTGCTTGGCTTTGCGTCCAGTCCGCCACAGAGTCTCCGGCGGGGTATGGAACGTCTCGCGGATGCGATCGACGCGGCTCGCCGCCCAATCCGCACGCAGCGCGCGCGGGCGGCTTCCCTCGATTTTTAAATGAGTTGGGACAGAAATTTGCAACCCCCGAATTAGACGAAAAGATGTTCGTGACTTTTTACGAACCTTCGTCTAATTCTTGTTAGGTCTTATGCACGGCTCGCACTTCTTTTTTGACGCAGGTGCCGTAATGGTGGCTGCATCGCTGCTGCTGGCCATCGCCGCTGTCGGACGGACAGTCTGGCTACGTGCCCGCCCGGCCGGGCGACGAAGCCTGGCGTCGGACACTCATCCGTTTTCTCGAGCTGGGCTGATTCCCTCTTGCTCCTTGCCGTGGCGACCTCCTGGTACAACCTTGGAGGAGGCTGGGTTGTCCACTTGGTGTGCTATCCCATCTATCCGGACATGAGCGCATACGGTCCGCAAGCCTTTCATGCTTACAGTTACGGCTATCTTTCGCGCTGGGCCACGGCCCTCGGGCCGAACCTTGGATTGATGTGTCTGACTTGGGCAACGCTCCTGTGGGTGCCGCTGCGCAATGTACCGAGGCGACTTGTATGGGTCACTGTCGGTCTTTGCGTTGCGTTTGTGGCAGTCACTCCTCCCGCTGCGTTCGCCCAAGGCGACATGTTGTACGAGGGCTTCTCTAAGCACCAGTACGCCAGACTCATGCTGTGGAGCAGCTTTCGGACGGCCATTTTCACACTCATCGGAGTGCTAGCGCTGGTGGTGATGCGCCGGCGTTTGATCTCCACCGAATCACGAAGCATGTAATCAACAAGGATTTTTAGTAGCAGAATCCCGTCGCTCGCTTTCCGGGTTTTACGCCACACACTACGGCACAACGTCGCCTAAATCTGCCTACTGGTGACCACGAAAATGGCTGGGAAACCGTTGAAACCATCGATTTGTGGTTGCAAGTTGAAAATCAGTAGGTTGAAGGTTCGATTCCTTCCGCGCTCACCATACACATCAGCGATTCCTCGTTGTACGACGTCCTTCGTTAGGCTCGGGATTTCGCCTGCTGGCTCAGAGCCCGCCGGAAGCGAGCGAACCCTGGCCAGTAGCGCACCCAATCGTTGCCGATTCGATATCCGCTGCCCATTGCACTGGCGGTTGTTGCGGCGACTACAGATGATGCCTGCGCGAATTCGAGAATTTTCGGCGGCGGCGACCGGGCTGACCGCCAAGCGACGTCGCAACTTCCCGAATGAGATTCCGCAGCCACACGCATCCTGCGTCCTCGTGAGTCCGCGCCGGATGCAGAAGGTATTCTTCGAACTTCCCTGCGTCTAAGGGGACTTCCGCCGCTTCCACGCCAAGCAAAGCGGAATATGCCTGTACCAGCTTCTCCGGAAGGACGGCCACCAGGTCCGATTCTGCGATTACGTGCAGTGCCTGAAGATACGTGGGGACGGTCAAGACCACCTTGCGGGCGCAACCCTCCTGGCCTAACCAACTATCAACCGGATCTTCGGAGAATTCGCGCGCAACCACCGCAACGTGCCGCGCGTTCAGAAAACTGTCGCGAGTCATGCCTTTGCGAAGTTGATTGCCGCGTCTCATTGCGCATGCGTCACGATCGGAGAACAACTGCTGCTGATAGAAACCCTTGAACCGGCTGGGGGAGCAGGCCACAACGGCGTCAATCGCGCGCGACAACTCCAGCGGATCGAAAGCCAAACTGGATGGCGGCTGAAGGCGGATGGAAACGCCGGGAGCCTCTTTCGCCAATCGTTTAAGCAGAGACGGAAGCAGCACGCCGGTAGCGTTGTCGGAAATCGACAACCGAAAAGCCCGTGCGCTGTGGGCGGGATCGAAGGCTTCTCCGGCAAGCACGTCGCGAACTCGCGCCAACGCGTCCTCCACAGGAAGGCGCAGCGATTCGCCCCGCGGGGTCAGCTGCATGCGGCCGCCGACTCGCACCAGCAAAGGATCGTGGAAGAGCTGACGGAGGCGTTTCAATGCATGGCTCATAGCAGGCTGCGACAGATTCATGCGCTCGGCGGCCCGGCCAACACTGGCTTCGGCAAGCAGGGACTCGAGCGCGGTCAACAGGTTCAGATCCATGGCAGCCAAATTCATATGATCTATTTTCAATATGCGCAAAATCGATTTGAAGAATAGTTGTCCTGTCTAGTACCGTCAACCCCATGAAATGTTCATATCAGCTTTGGCTGGCTACCGTGGTCCTTTGCCTGGGCGCCTGCCACGTTGTAATGGCCCAGACCGGGCCCAACAAAAAAGGAGCATCCGACAAGATGTCAAAGAACGTCCAGTTCGTGATTCCCGAAACTATGCCTAAGTCGGTGGGATATTCGCAGCTCGCGATTGTTGGCAGCGGCAATCTTGTGTTCATCTCCGGCCAGGTGGCACTCGACAAAACCGGCGCTATCGTCGGCACAGACGACTTTCGCGCCCAAACCCAACAGGTTTTCGAGAACCTTAAGGCGGCCCTGGAGGCCGCGGGCGGGAGCTTTGAGGACGTAATCAAGCTGAACAGCTACTTTGTCGATATGTCGCACGTGGCGGAATTTCGTGAGGTGCGTGATAAGTACATTAACGTGAAAAACCCGCCGGCAAGCACGGCGGTGCAAGTCTCGCGCCTGGTCAGGCCCGAGTTCCTGATCGAAGTAGAAGCGGTTGCCGTCGTTAAGGACAAGTCCCGCAAGTGAGAAGCAGCCCGTATCCCTTACTGGGCGGCCTTCGATCTCTGGTAATGGCGGCGAGCTTTCATACGGTTGCCACATTCGCGCATGTCGCACCAGCGGCGGCTGCGGTTACGGCTTTCGTCGACGAACAGCCAGGAGCAATTGGCAGAGGTGCACTCGCGGATTCGATCCAGGCACTGGCCGGCGAGCAGATCGGCCGCGCTGCTGAGAACGGCAAAAAGGACCTGCTGCAGCCCGTCAGAAGCACTCGCCCATTCCTTTTCCAGCCGGCCGGAGTTTTTGTGCACACGCAGCAGTCCGGGAGCCATAGCCAGGGCTGAGTTCAACTCGGAGACAAGCTGGGATGACGGCGAACGGCCGTTGGCGATGCCGGCAAAGATCGAGAGCAGGAGATCGCGGACCGTGATGGCCCTGGCCAGGGCAGCCGCGGCCTCACGGGAGTTGCGGCTGTAATGCGCGGCCAAACGGTCGTGGCCGGCCGACGAGAGCAGCCCTGCTTCCCTCCCCCACTGGAGCACGTCGGAAATCGTATGCAGTTCTTCCTCTCTGCTGGTTTCGTCTTTGGCCCGCGTATTGTGGATGGTGTTAGCGAAGTCGAGGCAAAGGGCCCCGCCAATGAACTCAAACCGCATACAGATATCCTAACCACCTATCTGCGACTTGACAAGTTACATATGCCTGGAGAATGATATAACCGTCTAATATTAATATGGGTGGTTAGATACAAGACATGAGAGAACAGCGGTTCACGATTTCGGTGACGGATGAGGCGATTGAAGACTTGCACCGGCGCCTGCGCCGGACACGCTGGCCGGACACGGTGACCGGCTCGGGGTGGACCTACGGACTCGATCTTGGGTGGATGAAATCGATGGCCGACTACTGGCTCAACCAGTATGACTGGCGAGGCCAGGAGCAGGCGTTGAACGAGTATCCACACTACACGGCCGTGATCGACGGGTTCCGGATTCATTACCTGCATTTCCGCAGCAGGCACGCAGACGCGGTGCCGCTGGTGACCACGCATGGCTGGCCGGGATCTTTCCTGGAGCTGCTGAAGGTCGCGCCCCTGCTTGCGGACAGCGCAACGGATCCGTTTCACGTTGTCGTGCCCTCCCTGCCAGGATTCGGGCTCTCAGAGCGGCCGGCCGTGCCGGGCATGAACACGTTTCGCACGGCCGAACTCTGGGTCAAGCTGATGCGCGAACTTGGCTATGGGCGCTTTGTGGCCCAGGGCGGCGACATCGGCGCCAACGTTTCGTCGGTGATTGCGTGGAAGTATCCGGAGTCCGTATTGGCGTTGCACCTGAATTACATCCCCGGCTCGTACCGTCCGTGGGTCGACGAAGCGGCCGAACCGCTGCGGCCCGAAGAGATCGCGTTCGAGCACCAGGCGCGCAGCTGGTTTGACGAAAAAGGCGGCTACTGGCATGTGCAGGCGACGCAGCCGCAGACGCTCGGTTTCGCGCTCAACGATTCGCCGGTGGGGCTGGCCGCGTGGCTCATCGACAAGTACCGCGATTGGGCCGATTGCGATGGCGTGGTGGAAAGGCGCTTCACCCGCGACGAGTTGCTCACGCACGTGAGCCTCTACTGGTTCACCGAGACCATCGCGTCATCCTGCCGCATGTACCTGGAGAGCCGGAGAGCGCCGCTTGCGTTTGGGCGGAACGAGCGAATCACCATCCCCTGCGGTATTCTGCGCATGGCCAAAGAGGAACCAATGCCGCCGCGCGCGTGGGTGGAGCGCGCGTACAACGTGGTTCGCTGGACGGAGAAGCCAAAGGGCGGCCACTTTGCCGCATGGGAAGAACCGGAAGCATTTGCCGCGGATGTGCGCGAGTTCGTCGCCCCGTTTCGAAAGCAGGCGCTGCGCGAGAGCGCGTGAATCTTCCAGGCCGATCGTCAATCTAAGCAAAGACATCCATGACGCCGCCTCGCACATATCCGCACTGGGTTGCTGTCGCGACCATCGCGTCGGTTGCCATCCTCTTTGGCGGCGGATTTTCCGCCACGCAAAGCGCGTTGCGCGCCGGATTCCCGGTTGGGGCAGTGCTGTCGCTCCGCTTCGTGCTTGCGGCAATTGGATTGAGCGTGCTGCTGCTGGTTCGCCGCCAGCCGCTGCCGCGCCGTGCCGTGCTCGACGGCATCATCCTGGGATTGCTGCTGGCTACGCTCTGCTGGCTACTGGCCGATGGCTTGCGCTTCACCACGACGTCGAAGTCGGGCTTCATCACCTCCTTGTATGTCCCGCTCACGCCGTTGCTGGCGATCCTGCTGGGGGACCGTGTAAAACCGGGCCACGCCATCGCCGCAGTGCTGGCGACGCTGGGACTGTTCCTGCTGGTGCACCTGCCCGGCGGACCGCTGAGCGGGTGGAACCGCGGCGACTTCGAGATTTTGCTGTGCGCGGTCCTGTGCGCGGGGCATCTGATCGCGACGGCGCACTTCTCGCGCCGCTCCAGCGGATGGGTGCTGGCGTGGATGCAGATCGTGGTGACCGGAGGCGTCTCCGCGGTCATCACAGCATTCCTGCCGGCGCCGAATGGGTTCCACGGAGTAGCGGCCGCGCTTAACAATCGAACCGGGCTCGCGGCCATCGCCTACCTGGTGGTCTACACCATGTACGCCTTCTGGGCCCAGAGCACCATGCAGGCATTTCTCTCCTCGACCGAAGCAGCGGTCATCTTCAGCCTGGAACCGGTAACCGCGGGCGTGGTCGGGGTGTACCTGATCGGCGAGAAGCTCTATCCCCTGCAACTGGTGGGCGCCGCGCTAATCATCGCGGCCACGATCTCGGCCGAGGTCCTGCCGCGCATGATAAGAACGCGCGCCGAAATCGAGCCGCGCTTCATGAAACAGGCCAGGGTGGCGGCGACTGCAGAGAAGCCGGCTGACCAAATCGCCAAATGACAGCTCAACGACTTGAGCGTCAGTCAGCGCCTCAACCCGACCACACTTGCGCAAATTAGGGCGTGATGGAGATACCGGTTGGGGATATCCGGCTTGCTATCATGCGGGAATGAATCCCCGCTTTGGACCGCGCCTGAGAGTTCGACTCTGGCTGGCTGGCGTTATGATTTGCGCTCTGGGATGGGCTCCCGCGGGATTCGTCCAGGAGCGCGGTTCGCAGGCGGTCACCTACGCCACGCCGCTGGCCACCGGCAACCGCCTGGATCCGGTGGGAGAGTTCATCGATCTGGGCAGCATGCCTCTGAACATGGCGCTGGCTCCCGGGGGAAAGCAACTGGTCGCGGTGCTGAGCGGCTGGCGGGAGCAGGGCATCCAGGTCATCGACCTGGAGTCTCTCAAAGTCACCCAGACCATCGAGCAGGACGCGGCGTTCTTCGGCCTGGCCTTTTCGCAAGACGGCAAAAAGTTCTACGTTTCCGGCGGCAATGAAGACCTGGTCTACGCCTATTCGTGGAATAACGGAAGCGCCACGCTGGAGAAGAAGATTGTCCTGGGTGAGAAGAAGGCGGACAAGACCGGCTCGCGCTACCCGGCGGGAATTGCGGCTGCGAAACACGGCAACCTGATTTATGTGGCGGAAAATGTCGGGGACAGCCTGGCCGTGGTGGATCCGGCGGCCGGCCGCGTGGTGCAACGCTTCCCTACCGACCACTACCCGTACGCAGTGGAAGCTGCCGCGGACGGCAACGTCTACGTCTCGGCCTGGGGCGACAGCACTCTTTCTACGTTCCACGCACTCGGCGACGGCACGCTTTCGTACACGGGACGAATTGCCGCCGGCGCGAGACCATCGGCGATGGTCGCAAATGGCGACGGCTCGCGGCTTTATGTTGCGATGGCGGAGATGGATGCTGTCGCCGTAGTCGATACCGGCGCGCGGAGAGTCTTAACGCATCTCCGCGATCAAGCTCCGGATGCGCCGTCACAAGGGAGCACGCCGAGTGCGCTGGCGCTCTCCGCCGATGGCTCGCGGCTGTACGTGGCTGAGGCCGGCAACAATGCGGTCGCGGTGTTCGATCTGCGGGCCGCGGAAGCCGGCGCAGGCCGAAGCCTTGCTTCCCCGATTGCGCGCATTCCCGCGGACTGGTATCCCACCGCGGTGCTTGAAACCGACAAGACGCTGCTGATCCTGAGCGGCAAAGGCCACGGGAGCCACGCCAACCCTGATGGTCCCACGCCCGGCGAAGCCATCAAACGGCCGCTGGGCTATGCCCTCGGCCAGTTAAACGGAACGTTGCGCACGCTTTCCGCTGCACTCAGCTCTGCAACCATGGCGCAGTATACGCGGCGCGTGGAAGCGGCCAACGGCTGGGAGCAGAAACGCGAGGCGAGGAAGTATCCGCCGTTCAAACACGTGGTCTACATCATCAAGGAGAACAGGACCTACGATCAGGTTTTCGGCGATCTCAAGGAAGGCGATGGCGATCCCAGGCTCTCGTTCTACGGCGAGAAGGTGTGGGCCAACCATCACGCGCTGGCGCGGCGCTTTGGATTGTTCGATCGCTTCTTCACCAACGCGGAAGTAAGTTCCCAGGGGCATATCTGGTCGACCGCAGCCTACGTCACCGATTACGGCGAGAAGACCATCCCTTCCCTTTACTCCAACCGCCGCGCTGACGTGGACGGCGAAGAAGCGGACGAACCGCTGGGCGGCTTCCTCTGGGACCTCGCAGTAAAAAAAGGCATCTGGTTTCGCGATTACGGCGAGATGGTGACCGGTCCGGAAGGCTGGCCGGTGACGCAACGCCGACTGCGCGCCGACGTGAGCCCGGTGTATCCCGAGTTCAACTTGAAGATTCCCGACCAGAAGCGCGTAGACGGGTGGATCCAGGAACTCGAGGAATTCACGCGCAAAGGAAAGATGCCCGCGCTGGAAGTGCTGCATCTGCCCAGCGACCACACTGCCGGAGGGCGCGCCGGCTATCCCACGCCGCGCGCTTACATGGCCGATAACGATCTGGCACTGGGGCGGCTGGTGGAGGCGCTCTCGCACACTCCTTTCTGGCGGGACACGGTGGTTTTCGTTCTGGAAGACGATTCGCAGGCGGGGCCGGACCACGTGGACGCACACCGCTCAGCGTTTCTGGCGATCTCGGCGTACAGCCGGCCAGGAACCATTCATCGCTTCGCCAACACCACGGACGTGGTGGCGGCGATCGAAGACATTCTGGGCCTGGATCGTCTTTCCAAGTTCGATTACTTCAGCCGCTCGCTGGCCGATGTCTTCGCCGCCGATCCCGACCTCACGCCTTACAAAGCAGTGGTTCCCGAAGCGGACATGAAAGAGATGAACCCGTCACAGGGCGCGGAGGCGCAGATGTCGGAAGGGCTGGATCTAAGCGCCCCAGACCGCATCAACGACGACGTTTTCAATCACATTCTCTGGTACATCATCAAAGCCGAGAGCGAGCTGCCGGCGATCGCGCGCAAAGCGCCAATGCACGCCATGCAGATCGCGCGCTAGAACATTCCGCTCGAATTCCGCGGCGTCGAGACGCGTCAAATCTCTTCGCGAGAATTTTCACCTTTCGTTAACTCTCCATCCACAGACTTTCAACACGACGCAGCTAGGCTTTTCCGGCGAAGCAAAACCAGCTTTTGTACAGGCAATTCGGAGGAAAAGTATGAAGCTTAGGAAGCCAGTCGCGGCTCTTGCTGTCCTGGTCGCGTTGACGTTGATTCCCGTTTCGGCGAGGAGCCAGGAAGGCCGCCCAGATGCCGACGATCGTGAGAAAACAGAAACGCCGATCAAGCACGTGATCGTGATCATCGGCGAGAACCGCACCTTCGACAACATATTTGCAACTTACGTGCCCCGCCACGGCACAGTCTGGAATCTTCTCTCCCGCGGCATCATTCACGCCGACGGTTCTCCCGGTCCCAACGCAGGTCTGGCCACACAGTTTCAGCTGCAGACGATCAACCCTGCCAGCTATTTCATCGATACCAGAAAACTGATCAATCCCGGCAAGACAGCCTACTCACCTTTCCTGCCGACGCCGGAAGCGGGCTTTGCTCCGCCCCTGCCGGCAACTTTCAGCCAGTTTCTGAAAGACCCGGTCGACACAGTTGCGCCTTTCGACGCAAGCACCTTCTCGACCGCCGATCTGCACACGGCGTCACCTGCGCTGGAGGGCGAGGATCTGTTCCTGCTGACCACCGGCGCCACGGGCCTGCACAACTGCCAAGCTGATCCCACACTGCCGCCGGCATCCTGCGCTGAACCGGATACGCGTATCGCTAACTTCAACATGCTGCCCAATACTTCATTCCAGATCACCGGCGCGCACGTCCCCTATGACAACTACACGGGCGACATGGTGCACCGGCTGTTCCACATGTGGCAGCAATATGACTGCAGCGTGCTGGACGCGACTGCGGAGAATCCTTCGGGCTGCAAGGCCGACCTTCTGCCCTATGTCGGGATCTCGCGCGGCGACGACAGCGGCGCCAATTCCATGGGCTTCTACAATATGCAGAACGGCGATGCTCCGGTCTTCAAGCGCCTGGCGGATGAGTACACCATCAGCGACAACTATCACCAGCCGGCGATGGGCGGGACCGCGGCGCAGCACATCATGATCGGCACCGCCGACTCGCTGCCCTGGGAGCAGGTAGGCAGCTTCCCGGCAACGCCGCCGGTCAAGCAGATTGCCAATCCCAACCCCAAGAGCGCCACCAACGACGCTTTTACGGTGGACGCGCGCTGGACGGAGTGCGGCGATCCTACGCAGCCGGGTATCGCTCCCATTATGGATTACCTGCAATCACTGCCGTGGCGTCCTGACCTGACGGCCAGCAACTGCGCGCCGACTACCTTCTACATGATCAACAACACAAACCCTGGATTCCTGGCCAACGGTCAGCTGGATATGGCCAGCATCAATGCGGGTACGGCGGCGCCGCCGTCATCGCTGCGCACCATTGGCGACGCGCTGAATGAAAAGGGCATCTCGTGGGCCTACTACGGCGGTGGATTCAACGCTGCTGTGCGCCAGGCCAACGGTTCCACTGATCCCTTTGACCTGATGATCGGGACGGGCGGGGATTTCTACTGTGAAATCTGCAACCCGTTCCAATACGCCACATCCATCATGGGCGACGCTGCGCAGCGCGCGGCCCACATCAAAGACGCAACCGACTTCTACCACGCGCTCGGCCAGGGACGCCTGCCGGCGGTCTCCTACCTCAAGCCCGACAGCTTTGACGACGGCCATCCGGCCAGTTCGAAGCTCGACCTGCTGGAGGCGCTCATCGAGCGTGTTGTGGACGGATTGAAGTCCCATCCCGAACTCGCCGAGAACACCGCGTTCATCATCACCTTCGACGAAGGCGGCGGCTACTACGACTCCGGCTTCCTGCAGCCTCTGGACTTCTTCGGCGATGGGCCGCGCATTCCGCTGCTCATCGTCTCGCCTTTCACCCGCGGCGGGCGTGTGAGCCACAGCTATGCCGACCACGCCTCGATCGTGAAGTTCATCGAGCGCAACTGGCATCTGAAACCTCTGACCGGACGCAGCCGCGACAACTTCCCCAATCCCGTCTCGTCCGCCGGCAATCCGTATGTGCCGCTGAACATGCCGGCCGTCAACGATCTGTTCGACATGTTTGATTTCGACCGGGGGAAGGAAAAGTAACCTGGCAGAGAACGACTGAAATGCCTGGGACGCCGGCATTGCTGCCGGCGTCATTTTTTCTGTGGCAGGCAAAGTTTTATGAACTCACCTGCGGGCCGCTAAGTTTTCCGGGGGCCGTTTTCCTTGAGAATCACGAACGAGCGCGCGACGACTTCGAATTCCTTCTCAACGTCGCGTGAAGAAAAAGGGTCTTCGGCCTGGGCGGTATCGAGCACCAGATGCCAGCCGTGTCCACGGGGAGAAGCCGGCAGGGTGTAGGTGACTTTCTGATGGTAAGAATTCAGGATGATCAGAAAAGTGTCATCCGACACGGGCTGGCCGAAATCGTCGGTGATGTTGAGAGTCTGGCCATTGAACATGACGGCGATGCTGCGCGCCCAATGCGCTGTCCAGTCATCCTGACCCATCTCGCGGCCGTCGGCGGCGTACCAGGCGATGTCCTTTTTTGCAGAGTGATAGACGGCGCGGTCCTGATAGAACTTGCGCCGGCGGAAATTAGGATGAGCCTTGCGCAGCTCGATCAGCCGCCGGGTGAACTCGAGCAGGCGCTCCCGCCGGGCGTCAAGATTCCAGTCGAACCAGCTGATCTCGTTGTCCTGGCAGTAGGCATTGTTGTTGCCGCGTTGCGTGCGCCCGATCTCGTCTCCTCCAAGAAGCATGGGAACGCCCTGGCAGCAAAACAGCGTGGCCAGGAAATTTCGCTTCTGGCGCTCGCGGCGGCGCAGGATGGTGGGATTCTGCGTTGGTCCTTCAACGCCCAGATTCCAGGAGTGATTATCGTTGGTCCCATCCTGGTTCGTTTCGCCGTTGGCCTCGTTGTGCTTGTGGTCGTAGCTGACCAGGTCCTCCAGGGTAAAGCCGTCGTGAGCGGTGGCGAAATTGATGCTGGCGTATGGCTTGCGTCCGTCGTTCTGGTAGAGGTCGCTGCTTCCGGTCAGGCGATAACCCAGATCGCTGAGCTGGCCTTCATCGCCCTTCCAGAATTTGCGCACGGTGTCGCGATATTTGCCGTTCCACTCGGCCCAGAGCACGGGGAAGTTTCCTACCTGGTAGCCGCCGGGGCCGACGTCCCAGGGCTCGGCAATCAGCTTGACCTGGGAGATCACGGGATCCTGATGGATGACGTCGAAGAATGCGGAGAGGCGGTCAACCTCGTAGAACTCGCGGGCCAGGGTGGAAGCCAGGTCGAAGCGGAAGCCGTCGACGTGCATCTCCGTCACCCAATAGCGCAGGCTGTCCATAATCAGCTTGAGCACCTGCGGATGGCGGACATTGAGGCTGTTGCCCGTTCCGGTGTAATCCAAGTAGTAGCGCGGCTGGCCCTCGACCGCGCGGTAGTAAGTAGCGTTGTCGATTCCCTTCAGGCTCAGCATGGGGCCCAGATGATTGCCTTCAGCGGTGTGGTTGTAGACCACGTCGAGGATGACCTCGATGCCCTCGCGATGCAGGGCCTTCACCATGGCCTTGAATTCATTGACCTGGCCGCCAGTGTCGCCCGATGAGGAGTAACGCGATTCCGGGCTGAAATAATTCAGCGTGTTGTAGCCCCAATAGTTCTTCAGCCCTTTGTCGACGAGAAATTTGTCGTCGACGAACTGGTGGATGGGCATCAGCTCCACCGCGGTGATGCCGAGCTCCTTGAAGTACTTGACGGATGGCGGTGCGCCCAATCCGGCGTAGGTTCCGCGCAAGGCGGGCGGAATCTCCTCGTTGAGGACGCTGAAGCCTTTGACGTGCAGCTCGTAAATGATGGAGTCGCTCAAGGGGATGCGGGGAAGACGGTCCTGCTCCCAGTCGAAGTAAGGATTGACCACGATCGACTTGGGCATGCCTGGTCCGCTGTCTCGATCATCTATATAAAGGTCGGCGTCAGGACCATTGGGCTGATAAGGAAAGATTGGACCCTTCCAATCCACGCGCCCTTTGATCGCCTGGGCATAAGGGTCGATGAGCAGTTTGGCCGGATTGAAGCGGTGGCCGTTGGCCGGGTCCCATGGCCCGGAGGCGCGGAAGCCATACAGCTGGCCGGGCTGCAGGCCGGGAATGTAACAGTGGCGCACAAAGGCGGTGATCTCCGCCATCTCCAGGCGCTCGGTTTCCTGATTGGAGCGGTTGTCATAAAGACAGAGCTCGATCTTTTCCGCGTTCTCCGAGTAAACGGCGAAGTTCACGCCGGTTCCGTCCCAGGAGGCCCCAAGCGGATAGGGACGCCCGGGAAGGACGACCCTTGTCATGCGATCTTGTGCGAGGGGCGATAAGACCAAGATGATCTTTGGATGCAGAGTAGAAGACCGGCGCTCCGGAATTCGCACTCAGCCGTCATGCCGTACGTGCTCGGGTAGCGAGACGCAGCCTGCACTCCGCCGAACTTCGGTCAATGATACAAAGACACTCGCTGTGTCAGACCGCGTGCCTTCGCGAGGCCAGCTTTACCTCGCCGTCCTTGCGGCGGAGCGTGTAGAGCTTGGAACACTGCCGGCAGAGCCAAAAATGTTCGGTGGTATGGCTGATGCGAAACCCAAACACCCTTCCTCCGTCCAGACGAAGGAACTGCTTTGCGCATTTCGGATTGGCGCACTTGGAAACCATGGCTGCCCCGCTGCTGGTGCAACTCAATGTCTGTAAATATTTGACGTCGGGGAGCGTTGAATAGTGGCCTGGAATCGAGAGCTGGCTAACCGGCTGCTTCTTCAGCGTGCACGTCGGGCAGGACGGATGTAGAAGGCATTTCTTCCATGCTGATATCTGCGGGCACGCGGCCATGTCGCGGCAGACGATAAGCGGGAGCCGCTCCGTTCCTGCTGCCGGCTTCGACCAGGGAGAGATTTGCCGCCGAACGTTGCTCCCGCAGTTGTTGCCATATCCAATTGATCGATGCGAACTCCTGATAGCCAAGCTTGCGGACACAAAACATCATGCCGAGCAGGAAGATGGAGGCGGTTGAAGCCAAAAGAATGTACGACGGGTACAGCAAAACAAAGCTGAAAATCGTACCAATGCCGGCGACAGTGTAGAGAGTGAGCACCGCCGCACGATGTGACAGCCCCAGATTGAGCAGCATGTGATGAACATGGCCGCGATCAGCCTGGAACAGCGGCCGCCGGGAGATGAAACGGCGCAGCACGCTGATCCCTGTGTCCGCCAGAGGCAGCGCGAAACAGAACACAGGCAGCAGCAAAGAATTCAGAGCGCGCTCCTGTCGTGCCGAGAGGCTGATGACCAGACCGCTCAGCATAAAGCCCAGAAAGAGGCTGCCGGAATCGCCAAGAAAGATTGAAGCCGGGCAGAAGTTAAAGAACAGGAAACCGGCTACGGAACCAGCCAGTATTACGGTGGCCACAACGACCGGAATTGCTCCAGCTACCCAGGCGAACACCAGAATAGTCACCATGGAGAACAAGCTCACACCCGCCGACAAGCCATCCAGGCCATCGATGAGGTTCATGGCGTTGCACATCAGAACCACGAAGAAAACCGTAGCGCCAAGGCTTAGAGCGGTGCCCGCCCAGGGATGCAGGTTCCGCAGCAGCGCCTCGAAAAGATGGAATCCGCTGGCGTACAGAAGCAGCCCACCGATCACTTGTCCCAGGAGTTTGGCTCGCGCGCTAAGGCCGCGCAGATCGTCGATGAGTCCGGTGAGAAAAAGAAATCCTGCGGGGATCAGGAGCTTCAGGATCTCGCTGCCGAGGGGCGGCGCAAAACTGAAGCAGCGCGCCAGCCACACGTAAACGGCCGCCATTGTCAGGAAAGTAAGATATATTGCGATCCCGCCTAAGCGCGGCACGCGGCGCTCGTGAATGTGATGGGAAGACGTCAGTCCTGAAGCCCACTCGTAGCGTTGGGCCAGAGTGCGGATAAAAAGCGTGACTAAAGTAGAGCAGACGATACTGACTACAAGCGCAGCTAGACAGAGAGCTACCATATGGGCACTCGATCATCTTCCTTAACAGTGCAGCTATGGACTTGAGAGACGCGTCAGTATACCTAAAGGTATTTCAGCTCACAATAGATAAATTAGTTTCCACTAACAAAATAGTTTTAAGAACGTAAGATTTGTCTTAGTGCTTCACGCAGCCAGCCTTGACCATCACTTATCGCTGTGAGGTTATAAGGGATTCGTCCGAGCAGACCTTACTTGGCGGCTGATCGTTAAAATCTTTCGCTGTCCAAATCCGCGTTTGACGCACAGCGGTCTCGCTTGCGGCTGCCGAGGCAAACAACTTAAGATCCACCGGCAGCCTGCACCACTCCGTACTAAAAGAACGTAACGCGGGCAAAAATACCTTTTCTCTCATAGCTCCGGATGAGAAAAAGTTTAGACCGGCGTCGCCCTGAGCTGGTGTTCCACGATTGCAAGCGGAATTCAATCGGCCCTCCTGGCCGAGGCGCCGTTGAGAACCTTGCGGTAGTCGGCGACCAGCGCGTCCCAGACCAGTTCCTGGCGAAAGCGCGCGCGAACCCACTCTTCGCCGGCGCGGCCCATGCGACGACCTCGGTCGGGAGCGTTTAACACGTCTTTGAGCGCAGCCGCCAGAGCCGCCTCGTCGCGCGGAGGCACCAGCCGGCCGGTAATCCCCTCCACAACGGAGTCCACCGCGCCGGTAGCGGTGGTCGTGACCACCGGAACACCGGCAGCCGCAGCTTCGCGGGGGACGTTGGGGAAGCCCTCGCGATAAGTAGGAAGGGCCACAACATCCATCAATGGGTAGTAGGGAGCGGCATCCGCCACCATGCCGAACAAGTGGACGTTAGAGTCCGCCACCAGAGCGCTGCGCACCGAAGCGTCCACGGGATCGCCCTCTTCGAAGTCTCCCACCAGCAGCAGTTGCAGGTCGGCAAAATCTCTTTTCAACATTTGGTAAGCGGCGCAGAGTTCGCGAATACCTTTGTCGCGAACCAGGCGTCCCACGAAACCAATAACCGGCGAATCCTCAGGAATGCCCAGCTTGCGGCGCAGCGCGTGGGCGGCGGCAATCCTCTCCGGCGTGCGCAAAAAACGCTCGCAGTCCAGCCCGTTGGAACTTCCCGACGCCACCACGTAGGCCTTATCGGGATTCACCAGAGCCAGGTCAATCGCTCGCTGGCGGAGGCTGGGACCTACACAGCGAACGTGGTGCGCGTTGGCGCAGGAGATGCGCTCGGTCAAGGTAAGCAGGCGGCGCTTCCATCCCGACGCCGTTTCCAGCCGCAGCCCGTGGATAGTGTAGATACGGCAGCGAACTCCGGCCACGCGTGCCGCGATTCCTCCCAGAAGTCCGGCCTTCGGGGTGCCTACGTTGGTGATATCGGGTTTAAGGCGGCGCAGCGTGCGCCAAAGTTTCCACAAGCAGCGCGCGTCCTGAAGCAAAGCGATCTCGCGCTCCAGTGGAACCGCGATCACTTCCGCGCCTTCCGCTTTGACCGCGGCTGTCTCCGGTCCGGGCTTGCAGATAAAGGTCACCCGGAAACCAGCCTGGCACAGGTGCGCGATCTGTCCTCGAAAAAAAGTAGTGATCAGGCCTGACGTGACTACGATCACCAGGTGCGGTTGCTTCCCCAACGCCGGCCGGCCATTTACCGCAACCAGGCCCGGGAGCTGCTCCGTTGCGGGACCTCGAGCGAGCGCTGGTTCTGTCGCCGCGCTGGCAATGTTCTTTCCGCCAGATACCATAATTCTAGTGCTGTGCATGATAGCAGCGGCCCGTAGTTCCTCAATGTAAGTTCTCAGCAAAGACATAAACTAAGCCAGCCCGGGATTGGCGGCCTTTCGGCTACCGGTAAGGAAGACGCGCTCGGCTGGACTTAAGCCCCAGAACCAGCCTGCAGCGGCGAAGACCGACAATGCCGCGACCAGCAGGAGAATTCGTGCCAGCAGGCTTCCAGGCAGCGCGACCGCGCAGAGCAGGCCGCCTGCCACGGCCAGTGCGCCGCTCAGCTTGGCGAAAAATACCATTCGATCCGGCAGCATACCGTAGGTGCGAATGAAAAGAATCGCGGCATCCACGGTGACGCGGGCAAACCAGGCGATCGCTGTCCCTTCGATTCCCAACTTCTTTGTAAGCATCCAGAGTAGTACGAGATAGGGCGCCAGCTCGGCAAGGTGCAGCCTGGCGGTGAAATCCGGCTTTCCCGCGCTCTGGATAAGGACGTATGGCAGGAAGCTAATAGCATTTACGAGCACGCCTGCAGCCAGCCAGCGCAGGGCGGACGTGCTGTTATGGGCGAACGTTGTGCCCAGCCACAGGCGCAATCCCTCCGGGGCCAGCGCCACCACCAGCAGGATGATGGGAAACATCGCCAGGAAAACGTATTTGGTTCCGCGGCTGAAAAGTAGGCTGGTGCGGCCGGCGTCTCTGGCAAAGCCTACCGAAAACGCCGGGAACAGCACGCCCACCACCGCCGCCGGAATCACCGTCAGACGAATCATCACGTCATACGGAGCCGAGTAATAAGCCACCGCGCCCACCGAGAGCAGCGCCCCAATCAGCAAACGGTCTATGTAGGTCAGGAACGGAGCGACCAGATTGCTCACGGTGATCCATCCCCCAAACTTCATCAGCGGCATCACTTCCGTCCGGCTGAAAGAAAAACCGGTTCGCAACGCGGGCATGGCCCGGAAGCACGCTATCAGGTGCGCGAGTCCGGTGATCAGGCGTCCCAGAACCAGGACCATCATCACCGGAACCAGGCGGTGGGAAAAGGGCAACACCAGCAATGGTCCGGCAAAGGAAAACGTGCTGGAGGGAATGCGAATCAGGTTGAGCAGGCGGAAGCGCTGCAGAGCTTCCAGGATGCCGCGCAGGCCGGAAGTCAACGTGACCAGCGGGATGGACGAGGCCAGCAGGAGAAACGTGGTTACCGTCTCCGGCTGCAGCGCCGGCGGGACTTTGAGCACGCTGTGCACCAGCCACGGAGACATCAGGCTGGTGACCACGCCGCCGAAAATGCCCAGCAGAAGCAGCAGCGCGATCGAGGTCCAGGCCAGCGGAGGAATTTCGTGCTCTTTTTGCGCGCCCGTCTTGTCGGCCACCAGCTTGGTCACCGCGCGCCCGATTCCCAAGTCGACGAAGCTGAAGTAGCCGATCACCACCCAGGCCAGGGAGAGAATTCCGAACTGGGATACTCCCAGGGCCTTCACCAGCGGCGGAACCGCCACCAGGCCGACCGCCATCGGAAGCATCTGGCCCACCAGATTCCACAGGCTATTCCGCGCCAGCAGCCGTCCGCTAAGCAGGTGCGAAGTCGAGTTGCGAGCTGCAGACACTCTCAGTCCTCTCCCCAAGTTACCATCCCGCGATTTCCTTCCGATCACCGGATCACCCGGGGCCCCCGGACCGCGCCGGTTTTGCGCGGGCTGGGGTGGTCATCCGGTCCCCCGATCACCGGATCACGGCGATCACGGCGATTCTTCCGATCCCCCGATCTCCCTTGATCCGTGGCTCGGTCTCATCAGTGGTCGTCTCGGTTTTCGTCTACCAAATTTACCGTTTCTTTTTGGTTTCAGCTAATGTCCAAAGGCTTCCCCTTTCTGCCTAGCAGCTAGAAGCCAGCAGCCAGCAGCTTTTTTTCCGATCCCCCGATCACCGGATCACGGCGATCACGGCGATTCTTCCGTTCCTGCGTTTCTTCTGCCTTTCCGATCACCAGATCACCGGATCACGGCGATTCCTCCAGCCCCCCTTTCTTCCTCCCATGGTGTCCCAACCACCCTGTACTTCCGGACATGTACCTGACCCCTAAAAACACTGACGGCGCATCAGCCGATAAAGGCCAATACGCCGCCGGATCCAATTTTCACTTACTACGCTAGCACATTGATACGGTAATGTCAAGAAAAATATGTGGATTTGGAGGAGTATTACAGAAAAATTACTAAACGTAATCAGCGTCGCCGGTGGTTGTGTCTCTTCGCCTTTCCGATTTCGGAGACCGCAGAGCCTGCCCTGAGCGAAGTCGAACGGGTCCCGCCTTGCCGTCGGTGGTACTTGCTCAAAAACATCCCTGCGCGTACTAAACCCGGCAATACCCACCTGGACTCCCGCCGACCCCTTGCCAAAATGAGCGCCAGCAAATCGTGATGGGTCTTATGCAGAAACAAGGAGGTGAGCGATATCGCCGCATCACCCGGTGGCGACAGCATGAATGACCGTCGCCAAGGGATGAAACTGGCTGCCGGTGACCCCGATCAACCCGAACTGGCTCAGCGCGGGAAATTCAACAATCTTCAGATGCTGCTTCGCAGGGAGGGATAAGCCTTAGAAGAGCCTATCAACAGCAGGGGCCGAGCGGAATCGAGTGGGGGCGAGCCAAGTTATAATGGCCAATCACTTGTCAAGGTTGCCAACGACGAACGCCTGCAGCGCCCAAGCCGGCGGTAACGACTTCACAATGGCGAGCTTTCGGGAGTCCTGATGGACGAGCCTGTAACACCTACACTGGCAGAACCGATGGCCGGTGATGCAACGCCGGTTCAGCCAGAGATCGAGAAAGTAAACTGGGTGCGAAGGCTGTGGCGACGGGCCCATGGGGTCAGCCCATTTGCCAGCAACGTGGGGCTAACCATAGGGAGCAACGTGGTGATTGCGCTATCCGGCCTGGCGACGGGGCCGATCTGTGCGCGGCTCCTGGGGCCCACAGGCCGAGGCCAGTTGGCGGCGATTCAGAACCTTTATTGGTTTGTGGGAACCGTTGGCCTGCTGGGCCTAGCCGACGCTACACTCTACTTCACGGCGCAAAAGAAAGAGGATAGCGGGCGCATCCTGGCATCGGCGCTAGTTCTGGTGCTGCTGCTTTCGCCCTTGTTTTTCGTGGTGTTTTTCTATCTTGCGCCGCTGCTGCTGGCGGCGCAAGGCGCTGATCTCGTGAACACGGCGCGCTGGTTTCTTCTTGGCATCCCGCTTTATGCCTTGTGCATAATACCGCAATTTACGCTCAGAGGGTTTAACGATATCGCGCGCTGGAACCTGCTCCGACTGGCTCCGACGCTAGGATGGCTGGTGCTGCTAATCGGCCTGGGGATCCACTCCAAGACGACTCCCAGAGTTGTTGCCTTCGGCTATCTGGCTGCGCTAGCCGCAGCCCTGATCCCAACTTTCTTTGTGGTGCGCAAGCGGATTTCAGATTTTCGAACCGAGCCAAAATACTGGTGGCCGATGTTGCAATACGGAATTCCTGTGGCCCTGGCGTCGATTCCCGTAGCTCTGAATTTCCGGCTTGACCAGATCGTGATGGCCGCGCTGTTGCCGGCTCGATCATTGGGAATCTACGTGGTGGGGGTGTCATGGAGCTGGGCGGTGCCAACGGCCTTGCATGCCATTGGAACAGTGTTGTTCCCGCGGCTGGCCAACGCTGAGGTGGCGGACCGGGGAAGACTGCTGGCCCAAGGCACGCGCACCAGCCTGTTTGTCGCGGTCCTGGTTGTGGCCGCGTTTGCGGCGCTGGCTCCGGTTGGCATTCCTTTGCTGTTCGGGAAGGCGTTTTCCGAGTCGGTCGCAGTGGGCGTGGTTCTGGTGTTCGCCGCGGGAATCCTGGGGATGAATACAGTGTTTGAAGAGGGCCTGAGAGGCATTGGAGCGACGAAGACGGTCCTGTGGGGAGAAATGGCCGGGCTTCTGGTGACAGTAGTGTCCCTGGCATTGCTGCTGCGTCCCCTGGGAATTATGGGCGCCGGGATTGCTTCCGTGCTGGGTTATTCGGCAACAGCGCTGGTTGTGTTGCTAGGGATATGCAAGAAAATCGATCACTCACCGCGGGAAGTTCTCCTCATCAAGGGTGAAGACGTGAAGCTTTTCAAGACCAGGATTCTTGCCCTGCGGGCACAGTTGTGAGGGTCGGGGAGACAATGACCACGTATATAGTGCTGGTTAACTGGAATGGGTGGCGGGACACGATTGAGTGCCTTGAATCGGTGGCCCGGCTGAGACATCCAAATTTCCAGGTAGTGCTGTGCGATAACGGATCGGCGGACGACTCAGTGGCGCGTATCGACGAGTGGACGAAGGACCACATGAAGGACCGATTTACCCTGTTGCGGTCCGATAAGAACCTTGGCTTTGCAGGCGGCAACAATATAGCCCTGCACTATATTCTAGAAAAAGGCGACCACGATTATGTGTGGCTGCTGAACAACGATACAGTGGTCGATCCGGGCGCGCTTTCGGCACTGGTGGAAAGAATGAAGGAAGATCCTGAGATTGGCATCTGCGGGTCGAGAGTGATTTTCTATTTTGAGCCGAGCCTGATCCAGGTGTACGGAGGGTCCAGTCACAACCCATTAACTGGAAAGAGCAGGCATATCGGCGGATTCCATAGTGTTGAGGAGCGCGAGAGCCGGGCTGACGTTGAGAAGCGCCTGGGATATGTCTATGGCGCTTCCATGCTCGTATCGCGAAGATTTCTTGCCGATATCGGCATGATGAATGAAGAGTATTTCCTGTCCTATGAGGAGATTGATTGGGCAACGAGGGCGAAAGGGAGATTTAAACTGGGATACGCGCCGGGCAGCAGGGTCTTTCACAAGCAGGGCCGCTCCTCTGGCTATCGAGAGCTTGCGCGAAACCGTGATCCACAAGAGTCTTATCTGGCCAGTGACTTTCTTGGCATCAGAAACCAGCTATTATTCACCCGGAGATACTACCCTCACTATGTGCCATTCGTAATGCTAACCTGCCTGAATCGTCTGCTTAAACGAGTTGGCTCGGGCAAATGGGAGCGAGCAAGAGCCGTTGTGCGAGGCATGGCTGCCGGTTTTAACGGCAAACCTTACCCATAATTGGTTTGTTGAGACAATGACACAAAGTAATCGAATCGCGTGGGTAGCGCCTTATCCGGCCCACTATTGGCGGCGGCTGCATCGGCTGATGGAGGAAGGATCACCGGGGCGAGTGCGTTTCTTTTATGTGGAATTGCCGGACGGCGAAAGCCGGCAGAAATTTGAAACGGGCGAGTTGCCGGCAAATTCCACTGTGTTTAAGCGGGGAGAAATCGGGCGCGCGCTTCGAGCTTTGAAGGCGTTTGATCCTGCGATCGTGGTGACGGCAGCTCATTACCCGAGGCTGCTGGCGGTAGCCGCGATCTGGGGACGGATTACGGGCCGGAAGGTCTGCTATCTCTCGGACACCAACTATTTTGATATTCAAAAACGACCGTTCTGGTGGCGGATAGCCAAGCGCGCGGTCTTCCGGCTGTACCTCGGGCAGATGTGGGGATTCCTGCCGATGGGAAGTGCCAACGAGGCATTTTACGACTGGTGCTGCGGACCCGGCTGGCGACGTAAATTTCGCGCACGTGTGCCGTATCCTCACGATCCCGAGTTGTTTCAGGCGGCTTGCGGCAACGGCAACCCCCGGCGTTTGGACAAACGGGTAACATGCCTTTATCTCGGGCGACTAGTGCCTGAGAAGGGAGTCGAGAATCTACTCGAGGCGTTAGCCTTGCTCTCTTCCGCGCTTCTTCCGGAGTTGCGTGTAGTTATCGGCGGAGATGGCCCGTGTAAGAGCTCGCTGATGGAGTACGTCCATACGCGGGGGCTAGGTGATACGGTTGAGTTTCTTGGGCCGATTCCGAGCGACATGGCCGTCGAGCTATTCCACAAATGCGATATCCTCGTCCTCACCTCGTATTCAGAGCCCTGGGGCTTGGTGGTAAATGAAGCGCTGTCATCATGTAGGCCCGTGCTGGCTCCAGCAGGGGTCGGAGCGGTGATCGATCTCGTACGGGACGGGATAAATGGGTTTGTTCTCAACGACAATGATCCGCTTACTATCGCGAGTGGTTTAGGACGCGTTTTGGAGTATCGAGGACGCTTACGGGAAATGGGGAAGAGGGGGAGAGAGAGCGTTTCAAGTGGGGCTTGGTCTCTCCAAGGAGCTCTCGAAGGCTGGGCAAAACTAGCAGGGCAAGCGTAGCCTAGCGCGTCAAGCCGAAGCGCCTGCGGTAGAAGCGGGACGCCGAATGCCACACCTCTAGAGTGGAGCGTGGCGCGTTGCTAATCATCTTAGACGCAATACTTCGAAAGACTTGCTAAGTCATAGTCGCGGCAGCGAGCACTCAGAGCGCAAGCTGTGGGGGTTGACACAGCGGCTTTGAATAGAATCGAGCGATGAAAAAATCAACGATTTCGGTGGCGATGTGCACCTTTAATGCTGAGCGGTTTTTGCCGGAGCAGCTCGAAAGCATCCGCATCCAGACCAGGCTTCCCGATGAACTCCTGATCGGCGACGATGGTTCAAATGACCGCACGATGGAGATCATCCGCTCTTTCGCTGCGCAGGTTCCCTTTCGAGTCGAAGCTTTCGTCAACGAGAAAAACCTGGGGACCACCAGAAATTTTGAGAAAGTTGTCGGTCTTTGCACCGGCGACATCATTATGCTGGCGGATTTCGATGATGTATGGAGACCTCATAAGCTTGCGGTGATCCAGGATACATTTGCCGCGAATCCGAACGCCGGATATGTCTTTTCCAATGCCGAGTTGATCGATGCAAGAGGCAATTTGATTGCAAAGAGCATGTGGGGCGCGGGGAACTTTCGCGGCTGGAACCCAGCAGAGTTCAGCGGCACCAGCCAATTGGCTACGCTGCTGCGCCGTCCGCTGGCAACCGGCGCCGCCATGTCAATTCGCTCCGGTTTGAGAGAGCTGGTGGCACCGTTTTCCCTCAGGTTCATTCATGACTATTGGATATCGCTCATTCTCTCCTGCATGGAATTTTACGGTGTACCCATCGAGGAGCCGCTGATGAGTTACAGGCAACATGCCTCACAAAAGACCGGTGTACGCAAACAATCCGTGCTCCAGGGCGTAGAGGATGTTAGACGAAATCTGGGGGAAGACTACGAACGCATAGTCGTGATGTTCGAAGAATTGCGCGAACGCATTGTGGCCCTGGTTGGCAAGGGACATTACTGTCCCCCGTCGCATTTAGCAATGATCGAGGAGATGGTGGTTCATCGCCAGCGGCGTCTGGCGGCGCGAAATGCTTCAGCGGCAAGCGCACGATTTAGACTGATTGCGGCTGAGGCGATCAGCGGACGCTACCGGCGTTTTTCGACTTCGTGGCGGAGCATTATACGTGATCTCTGTTTCTGAGTTCCGCTCTCAGACTGGCTGGGCGCTGACTAATTGACGGCGGAGGGTAAGCGCAAGCCTTCTGCGATCTTACGCGAACGCCTACGAAGTGACACCGAAAACTTCGGAAGCGAGTAGAGCATCAAACACACAATCCAGAACTTTGTTAAGGGATTCAAGCTTAGCATCAGGAATTCGCTGAACGCACTTAGAATGAGGCACGAAAAAACAAAAGCATAGACAAGGATAGCAGGCCTACTACCGGAGCGGGCGACTTTAAAAAGCGCTCCAATCAGGAAGCCTTGAATCGCCAGCAAGACGAAGCACAGCGGCCAGCCATAGTCGATATATTCGAAATAGGCGGTAAATACGTTACCCGCACCAAGATTTCCGGGGCCTGTAGAGACCATGGCGTACGGCTGCCGCGATGGAACCGTCACGTCGAATCCAATCTTCTTTGCAAACTCGAGAAATGCGATGCCGATACCTCTACTTGGGGACGTAGCCTCGTCGGTGTGCTGAATAATGCGGTCAAAGCATACGATTGGACTTCCCAGGTAGAAAACGATCTCGCTTGCGGCATACTTCACGTTGTCAAAGCCTGATTCGCCCCCTCCCCCGTTCTGGTGCATCAGGACGGCAAGAGTACCGAACAGAAGCGTGCCGCATAAGGCAAACACGATTAAGGTTTTCCAGTGGAGTTTTTCGCCTCGCAGCCACTGGATGCAAGGTAAAGCAGCAATAATTTCGATAATAGGCGAACGACCGGCTGGAAGAAAGTATGCGATCGCGGTGACGAGCGCAAAGAACGCGCGTCTTTGGTGCTTCGAGCGTTCGCACCAGGCGATGAGAGCTGCAAAGTAAGCAAGAGCTATTACGTTGTTGAAAATGGTATAGGAGAGTGTGCCACCAGCAGCTTCCTCAATCGTGTGGGCAAACACGTCGCGTGTTGCTGCTAGAAAAAATCTATCGGGCTGGTCGGCCACGAGTTGGCTAACCCATCGTACATAGAAAGGGAACGCCACAATTGGAATCACCACCATCAATGTGATGATCGATTGCGGTGGTTCGTGTATCAGTACGGTGAACTTGGGTACACGATCATAGGCGAGTAACGAACCAAGGGAGAACGCAGCAGCTCCGAATAAAATAATTCCAAGGGTCTCTGGGGAAACTGTCCAAAACATGCCGTCTGCCACGAGCAATGTGAATAGGCCAATTACCCAGGCTGAACAAAAGCCGACTGCGGGATTGAAAAATGTCCTCCCGCCAAGGTGGTAACTAATAAAGACGAGGCCTATCAGCCCCAGAAGCGACAAGAGCAGCATGGATGGCTCATTCTATCGCACTTTTTTCAAGGTCGGCCGAGCTGAAGAGGAGGCTCAGCCAATCGACTTAGAAAGCACCTCCTGATAGAACAGCGTCATTCGAGAGAAATTCCTGCCGCGAATCGCGCCGATGGAAAGCTCTGGCCAGGTTCATTCGGGTAAACTGGGTCAAAGGCCCCAACATGCGTGTCCTTTTCGATCACCAAGTCACCTCGCTTCAGGACGCCGGTGGAATTTCCCGTTACCATTACGAGTTGGCCCGGCACATCTCACGAAAACCTGGCGTTGAAGTAGCTATGTACCTGGGCCTAAGCAAGAACGTACATGATTACGCCGCCCTGAGGAACGGGACATTACGGGTCCGGAGCTTTAGAAGCCCCATTAAGCCGGGCTTGGCCCGATACGCTATCAACGAGATCGTCACCGGATGCTTCTTGTTCGGCCAAAAATGTGACATTTATCATCCCACGAGATACAGGGAAATGTATGGCATTCGGGCCGGCGCTGTCGTGGTAACGCACCATGATTCCGCACACGAACGATTTCCGGAATTGTTCAAGAATGCCGATCGCGTGATCCGTTTCAAGTCAAGGTCGTTCAGAGACGCTGATCTGGTGATCTGCGTTTCTCGATCCAGTCAACAAGACCTTTTTCGCTTTCACGGCGTCGCCGAGAATAAGACTCGCGTCATCTATCACGGCTTGTCTGCCCTCCCAGCGCCGCCCAAAGAAACGGCTCCGCTTCCAGAACGCCCCTATATCCTCTACGTGGGAGCGCGCTACCCCTACAAGAACTGTGCGGCTCTTATCCAGGCTTTCGGTGAATCGCGCCTGCATTCCCAGTTCGATCTCCTGCTGATTGGCGGTGGCGGCCTGTCCGTCTCCGAGCAGCAGCAGATCCGCGCTCTCGGAATCAGCGCGGCAGTTCACCAGAGAAATGCTTCTTCCGATGCTCAGCTTTCCCAGGCATACGCCAGTGCATCGCTGTTTGTTTACCCTTCCCTATATGAGGGCTTCGGATTTCCCCCATTGGAAGCCATGAGCCTGGGCTGTATCGTTCTGGCGGCACGAACTTCTTCCATACCGGAGATTTGTCGCGATGTGCCTTACTATTTCGATCCCAACGATATCTCACATTTAACTATGATGATGACGCAAGCTATCAACGCCTCTGACCATAAACAGCGTGTTCTTGCGGGCCGGGAGCTGGCAGCTTCCTATCGGTGGTCCGATTGCGCGAGCCAAACCTTAGAAGCTTACCGGGAAGTTAGCTGAAGCGGGAACAGAAGCTTGCTTGCCGGGATTAATTGATGATAATGTTTCGCATCGCCACTGGCCCGGTGAAATTGCACTGCAAGGAGATAGCACGGATGACCCGCGTTCTGGTATGTGGCGGAGGTGGCTTCATCGGCCATCATCTAGTCCGTAGACTCAAGCGGGAAGGTATGTGGGTTCGGGTCGTAGACCTGAAGCACCCGGAGTTCTCCCCAAGCTCAGCCGACGACTTCGTCATTGGCGATCTGCGCGACGTCAATGTCGTTCGTGAGGCGTTGCGTGGCATCCACATCGTCTACCAGCTCGCCGCCGACATGGGCGGGGCCGGATACATTTTTACCGGTGAGCATGACGCTCACGTGATGCACAACTCCGCGACCATCAATCTCAACATCGCAGAGGCATCACGGTTCGCGGGAGTCCGCAAGATTTTTTATTCATCCTCGGCCTGCATTTATCCCGAATATAACCAGCTCGATCCCGACAATCCCAGGTGCTCCGAAGGCTCCGCTTATCCCGCTGCGCCCGATAGCGAATACGGCTGGGAAAAGCTCTTCAGCGAACGCCTTTATCTTGCTTACATGCGCAACCACGGCATTCCCGTGCGCATTGCCCGCTACCACAACATCTTCGGGCCCGAAGGAACCTGGACTGGCGGCCGGGAGAAAGCCCCGGCGGCAATCTGCCGCAAAGTTGCCGTAGCCCGTGACGGTGGCGAGATCGAAATGTGGGGAGATGGACGGCAGACGCGCTCCTTCCTCTACATTGACGAATGCCTGGAAGGGACGCGGCGTCTGATGGACTCTGACTTCGTCGGTCCCGTTAACATTGGATCCGAAGAAATGGTCACCATCAATGAGCTCGCGCGGCTGACCATGGAGATTGCCGGAAAGAAGCTGTCCGTGCGTCATATTCCCGGCCCGCTGGGAGTAAGGGGAAGGAACTCTGATAACCACCTGATCGCCGGGCGCCTCGGCTGGAAGCCTTCCCGCTCCTTGCGCGAGGGGTTGGAGCGCACCTACGCGTGGATTCATTCCCAGGTCCACAGCGCGAGTCTGGCGGCGGCAGCCGCACGCTAAGGTATGCAATGCCCAGGGCACTGATTTTTTACCACTACTTCTACCCTGACGACGTCGCCAGCGCCACCCACTTCTCCGATCTTGCCACAGGGCTGGCAAATCGCGGCTGGGACGTCACCGCCATGCCGTGCAATCGCGGTTGTCGCGACGAGTCGCGGACCTATTTTGCCGCTGAAGAATGGCGCGGCGTCCGCATCCGCCGGGTCTGGCGGCCCCAGCTTCGGCAAGCTTCGTCCATTGGCCGGGTCCTGAACGCCGCGTGGATGATCGCCAGGTGGAGCATGGCAGCCCTGACCCTGCGCCCGGCTCCGGACGTAGTTGTCGTAGGCACCGACCCCATCCTCAGTGTGCTAGTGGCCCGTTTCTGGAAGTTCTTCCGCCCGGAAACGCGCATCGTTCACTGGTGCTTCGACCTCTATCCGGAAGCGGCGGTTGCCGATGGTTTCCTGAAACCTGGTGGCCTGGTTCATCGGATCGTCAATCGGCTGGTGCGTCCCGCTTATCGCTGCTGTGACCTGGTCGCCGATATTGGCTCCTGTATGCGTCACCGCCTGAGTGCCTGGGTTCAACCGTCAAAGTCAATTACCTTGACGCCCTGGGCCTTGGCCGAGCCCGCCCGCCCCTTACAATCCGACCCCGCCGAGCGTGCCGGCCTTTTTGGAAACGCAAGGCTGGCTCTCATGTACTCCGGGACGCTGGGCCGGGCCCACGTCTACGAAGATGTTCTTGCTCTGGCGCGTCTCCTGCGCGAGCGCGACATCAAGTTGGTCTTCAGCGTCCGCGGAAACTGCGCAGAGAAACTGGAAGAGGCCGTGAGCGAATCGGACAGCAACATTTCGTTTTGCCCATTTGCTTCCGCAGCGTCGCTGGAGCGGCGCCTGAGTGCCGCCGACGTCCACATAGTGACCCTCCACCCCGATTGGACCGGGCTGGTGGTGCCCTCCAAATTCTTCGGTGCTATTGCCGCCGGACGCCCTGTGCTATTTGCCGGCAGCCGCGAATCCGCCATCGCGCAATGGATTGAGCGTTACCAACTGGGCTGGGTGCTGACCGCGGATAACTTACAGGCTGTGGCCCGGGAAATCACCGCCTACATGAACCAGCCGCTCGAACGCGCGCGGATGCAACAGCACTGTCACCAGGTATACCGGCGCCACTTCTCAAAAGATCACGTCCTCGATGCTTTTGATCACCGACTTCGCGAACTACTGGACATAGGCGAAGCCGTCCCGGTTGTGGATTTGAAAGAGGTGGGTCGGATTTGATCCGCTCGTTTCTAGCAGGCAGTTTGCGGGCCGGAGAAACCTAAATGATTCCGCTGCGCCAGACCGCTTTCAAGGTTTGCAATCTATTCCTATCCTCCGGGGCTTTAGTTACTCCCTGAAAGAACACCCAGCAAATCGCTAGCAACAGCCAGGCGAAGGTCGCGCCCAGCACGATAATCGTCCTCCTCGGGAACGATCGCCGGTCGGGCTCTACGGCCGTATCCACCACCTGGATCACCGCGCCCTGGCGCGACTCGTCCAGCCGCGCGATCTCATACTGTTTCACCAGCAGCTCGAACAGCGCTTCGCGATATTTGACCTCGCGCAGTTTGCGCAGGTATTCCAGGCCCGCCGCCGGGATCTTCTCGATCGGCATGTCGGTCACCGATCCTCCCGCCCCGCTGCCCTGGCCGCGTTCAGCCCGCGAGAGTTGCTCGCGCATCGTGGCCAGTTGCTGCTCCGCCATCACCAGGTCACGGTTCTGGTCGGTGGCAAACGACCGCAGCGACCGCACCAGCACCTCCTGCGCGTCCACCCGCGCCCGCAGCGCCGCCAGCCCTTCCAGCATGGCCTTCGACTGCGGCTCCAGGGCCAGCAAGCCGGTCGATTCCTGCGTCTGCTTGAGCCCCTGTTCGGCGGTGGAGAGATCGTCCAGGGCGATCTTGGCTTCGTGCTCGAAGAACGCCCGCCGCTGCGAAGCCTCGCTCACCACCATGCTGGCGGAGAGCTTCTTGTACTCCTCCACGTAGGCGTTGGCCATCTCCGCCGACTGCTTGGCGTCGCGCGTCTCCACCGAGATCCGCACCAGCCCGTCCTTCAGTCCGGCTTCGATGGTGGTGTGGTTCTCCAGCGACTTGCGCGCGTCTGACAGCCGCTTGGCTTTGTACAGCTTCATCAGGCCGAAGCGCTGCACCAGCGCGTCTTCCACCGTGCGGCTCTTGAGCAGCGCGATGGTCAGGTCCGCGGGGTTCTTGATTCCCAGGCTTCCGCCCAGCAGCGATCCCATGCCGCCCAGGTTCCCCACCTGCGCCAGCAGGGCCCCGCTCATCGATGAATTCTGTTGCGGCGGAAGGATGACCGTGGTGGCCGCGTACCAGGTGGGCAGGATCAGGGTAACGATTGCCGTTACTGCCGCCACCACCAGCGTGCTCGCCGCCAGAAACACTTTGTTCTCGCCGATCACGATCAGCAGATCGAGCAGCGAAATCTCGCCCTTGGCCGCGGGCTCCCGCGCCACATCGATGGGGGCGGGCTCGGGCAGCTCCAGGCGTGGCTTATCGGCGGCAGAGGTTTGCATCAGGCTGTAGTCGAACTTGTGCCCGGTATTATACCCCGGATAACAAAGCCCTCCGCCTTCCCCATTCGCTCAGTGCTGAGGCCAAGAGCCTGCCCTGAGCGAAGTCGAACGCGTGTCCTTTGTGGTTAATGTTTTTTCCGGTCTGATTAGTGGCGCCGTCTGCCCGAAATCGGAGATCCACGGTTCCAGGAACGCCAGGAGCTGACCCAGCGCCGACTCCCTTTGTGTTCCTTCGTGTCCTTTGTGGTTAATGTTTCCCGGTCTGGCTAAGCGCCAACAGCCGATAGCCAGGCTGCTTCTCCCTAAATACTAAGTACTAACTACTAAGTACTAAGTACTAAGTACTAACTACTGCTTTTCTACGGCTGCAATATGGCGATGGCGGCGGCGCCCAGGGCCAGCTGGCTGAAGATCTGCGTCCAGTCGCGGAAGGCGGCCAGGCTGCTGCGGGTGCGGATGCGCTGCGGGACCACGATGGCGTCGCCGGGCATCAGGCGCATGGATTCGAAGTGGTTGGCCGTAAACAGTCCGCCCTGCTGCTGGCGGGTGGTGACGCTGCCGTCGGCGCGGATGACGAACATGCGGCCCTTGTCCGCCCCGCGCGTGGGGCCGCCGGCGCTGCTGACGTAGGCCGAGACATGCTCCCCGGGACGGAAGCGGAAGGTGTTCTCGTTGTACACCGACCCGAGCACGGAGACGGTGTCGCCCTTGGCGGGCACGGTGAAGACGTCGCCGTCCTCCAGCGGCATGGCGGGAATGTCCGCTAGCTGGGCGTCAGACGGCTTGAGCTGAAGCACCACGCGGCCGGTGGGCTCCACCCGGGCGAGCCGTTCGATGAAGTCGCGCTGCTCGCGGAGGCTTAGCTGCTCTTCCGCCCGCTCGTCGGCAGTGAGGCCGGCGGGCGTGGCCGCGGCTTCCGAGAGTTCGCGCTGCATCCGCTGCACCATCTGCGCCAGCCGCTTGCGCTGCTCCTTGCGCGCCGTTTCGCGGTGCAGCTCGGAGCCGTAGAGGTAAGCGTGCGAGGCCAGCCCGCCGGCCCGGGCCACCACGTCGCGCAGGGTCTCGCCCGCGGCCACGCGGTAAACCCCGGGAGCTTTGACTTCGCCCGAGACCTGCACGAACTTGGCCCGGTTCTCGGTGGCCACCGGCACATCTTCCTGGGAAAATATGGTGACCACGTCGCCCGGAGCCAGCGCCTGGTTCTCACCCGAGGCATGTTGATCGATCGCGGCCCCAAGATTGAAGGGGATGAGTTCGGTGGTGAGGTCTTTGGAGTTGAGGCGCTCGATGACCGCGTACTCCCAGTTGATGGCCGAGCCGCGGTGCTTGACCTCGGTGCGCAGCTCCTGCTGGTTGTCCTGGTCCTCGTAGCCGGGCTGGCCGGGGCTCAGGCCGGCCTCGCCGCCTGTGCCCGGCGCAGCATTGGCTCCTCCGCGGCGGTTGGCGCCGGGCTCCTGCGCGCCGCCTTGCGGCGGCTGATTGGCGCCGGCGCCCGGCTCCTGGTTGGTGCGCGGCTGGCCTTCGCGCTCGCTCGGCGGGCCGGGCTCGCCGTCATTGATGCCGACCGTCCCCCGGCGGCGGCGGATGGAGAACTCGTCACCGCGCCCTTCCGGCACGATGGCGTTTTGCGCGTTCCAGTACTCGCGCGTAATGAGGGTATCGCGCGAAGGAATCAGATCGGCCACGCGCATGCCCTCATGCCAGAGATAGCGGCCGGGCTGGGCCACGTTGCCGCGCAGAGTAACGGCATTCGAGATCCTGGGCGAGACCGGATAGATGCGCACCACGTCGCCGTCCTTGAGCTGGTGGCGCAGGCCGGCGTCGTCAAGGGCAAACTCGTCAAAGACGCGCTGGGAGCGGCTGTCAATGCGCTCCAGCGAGGCGCGCCCGGCGCCGGCCACGCTGGTAAGGCCGCCGGCATTTTCCAGAGCGTCGTTCAGGGTGGAAGCAGAAGCCTGCCGCAGCTCGTAGATGGCGGGACGGTTCACGCTGCCGACCATGGCCACCAGCGGCCCGACGTGCGGAATATAAATGACGTCGCCGGATTCGAGCGGAGCATCGCCGGACTTGTCGCCCTTGAGGATGAGGTCGTAAACGTCAAGGTCGGTGACCGGCGCGTTGTTGCGCTTGAGCTGGACGTGGCGCATGGAGCCGTCAGAAGCGGGACCGCCGGAGGCGAACAGAGTGTTGACCAGGGTGCTGAGCGAGCTGACGGTGTAGGTGCCGGGGCGGCGGGCGTAGCCGAGCACGAACACCTGGATGGAGCGCAGCTGGCCGATGGCGACGTTGAGATCGAAGTCCTTATAGAAGCGCCCGACGGCGGCGTGCAGAAAAGGATTGAGCTGGTCGTAGCGCACGCCGGTGACGGTGATGGCCCCCACGCGGGGCAGATAAATCTGGCCGTTGCGGTCGACCACCGCGCGGGCGTCGATATCGATGCGGCCCCAGGCGCGGATCAGCAGCTCGTCGCCCGGTCCGATAACGTAGTCGCCGCGCACCGGAATGCGGTCGACAGGAGCAAACGTGGTGGGCACTTCGGCAAAGTATTCGTGGCCGAACAGGCGCAGGTCGCGACCGACCGAAGCCTGCACGAACTTCTCAAACTCGGTGCGCGTGTACTCCGGCATCCGCCGGCCGTAGAAGAGATCGGGACTGAGGTAGCCGGGATAGCCGGGCGCTCCCGGCTCGTAGCGCGGGTTTCCTTCTCCCGGATAGGGAGCGGTTTGCACGTAAGGCGGAGAGATTTGCCCGCCCTGAGGATTAGAACCGGGAATGTTGGAAGGCGACTGCCGCGGGCAGTCGGGGCCGGTGCATTGCGTGTTGCCGGGAACGGGAGTGGTGAGCGTGGACTGAGAGGAACAAGGTATGGCCAGGCCCAGTACAGCAATAAGCAATAGTGCGTTCTTGATCATTAACCTTCCGTCAACCGATCCACTGCGAACGCAGCCGAGGCTTGCCCAGTCGATCCAACGTGCCTAAGTTGGCTGCGCGCAACTGCCGGGCTGAGTCATTGGCGTCAACTCAATCGGCCGCAAGCTGGCAGTGATTTTTTAGGGAGGCAATCATATATGGTCGCCGGAAGCGGAGCAAATGGGTGATCGTCGGGGTAGTGGGTCATTTTGAACTGTAGGTCTTAACTTGAGACTGGAATGCGCTCCGGACGCGTGGCATCATGTGAATATGCCAAAGCGCTCAAGCAAGAGTCCAGACACCTTTCAAAATGCATTACGCGTCGTAGAAGAAGCAATTGGAGGCCAGCTCAAAAAGAATCCTGCCGCCGTTGCTCTGGGGCGCAGAGGAGGCCTCAAGGGAGGCAAGGCCAGGGCGAGCAAGTTAACAGCACAGGAGAGAAAAGCAATAGCCCAGAAGGCCGCTAAGGCCCGCTGGGCTAAAAGAAAACAGCAGGAGAAACATTGAAGCGTTCAGATAAACGCTTTATGTGGTCCACTGTTAGGCGTCTTTTGCCACTAAGAATTTCGGACACAACGCTCTCAGTAGCAAAAATGCCAATCAGGTCTTTGTTCTTCAAATCGTTCGCTGCCATCAGTTCTTCAATGACTTCGATAGGAGTGGCCGAACGTATCTTATATGTCCGCTCTTCAAAGTCCTGAATGAGTAAAACCAGTAGTTCGTGCAACTTCTTTTCATCGGCTGACAGCGTGTCCCACCGCGCATCAAGATCGCGAAGCGCCTTAATAAAACGCTCATTTAGCGCCTCATCATGCACGACTTCAGGCTGTGTCTTACTGAGCAGCTTGGGATAGTCCAGTACTGCACATGCGCTCATTTCCAACCTCCTTTGTCATAATCGGCATGAGTCAGAACATGTTCAACGAAAAGTGTCTGACTTTTAAAATTAATCGTTGCGATCAAGCGGTAATTGTTTCCCTTGATGTTAAAGATAAAGCTGCCGTCAACCTCATCGGTTTTCGGCCAAGTCTTTCTAATGTCGTTTAAGCCTAACCACTTAGCCTCCCGCGCAATCTTAAGCCATGTGGCGAGAGGTCCCGAGAGATCGGCATGCTTCTTGATGGCCCTGTCGATTACTCCCGCGTTGACAACTCTCAATTTGTCTCTCTCTTGCTTAGACGCTTCGCAAATCGCGAAGTTGCATCATTTAATTCGCGAAATGCGAATATGTCAATGGGGAAGGTTGGGCGAAGTACATGAAAGATCATCATTCGAAAGATGTAAGCACATGATATCAAAATATTCGCAACTTGCGAAGTTTCGCTTGGCATTGCATTACCGCTCAAGCATTATATGTAATGTTATGAATCACTTGAACATGGAATAACGGAAGCAGATAGTGGCCGCAATAGTCGAGGGGAACTCCATTCGTAGCACTTGTAGGATGACTGGACGCTCAAAGGGCGCTGTACTGGCGTTATTGACTGACTTAGGTGCGCTTGCTCTGCCTTTCACAATAAGAGCGTTCGCAACCTAAAAGTGCGCCGCTTACAGGCAGATGAGATTTGGAGCTTTGTGGGTGCGAAGAAGAAGAACGCCAAGCCAGAGCAAAAACAGCAAGTATGGGGAGACGTTTGGACCTGGACGGCGATTAATGCGGATACAAAGCTGTGCGCCAGCTATTTGGCCACGTTCAAGTGACCACGGATTCACACCGTGCTTATCTGGACGCAGTAGAAGGCGCTTTCGGCCTGGATGTCGATCATGCGATGCTGCACAAGATTTACGGTGCGCCCTCAGATGAGGAAATGCGGCGTTATTCTCCCGCACGTTGCATCGGATGCGACATGAAGGTTATCAGCGGGAAGCCGGACCCCAAGCATGTCAGCACGTCTTATGTAGAGCGCCAGAATTTATCAATGCGGATGTCGATGCGGCGCTTTACTCGTCTAACGAACGCGTTCAGCAAAAAGATCGACAATCACCGTCACGCGGTGGCGCTTTACTTCGCTTATTACAACTTCTGCCGCGTCCACCAAACCCTGCGCGTCACTCCAGCGATGGAAGCTGGATTGGCCGAACATGTTTGGACGCTGGAAGAATTGGTATCACTTCTAGACCAAGAAAAATCAGCCGTTGCCTAACCCAGAACCACATCTTGTTGACTTGGAATATCCACCAGACTACGATTCTGGCGCTATGTCGCCCAACCCGCTTCCTGAAGCCAGAATAGCCGTTATTGAGGATAGACTTGACCGCTCCGAAAGGAAGCGAGATCAGACGGAAGAAAAGCTCGACAAAATCTCGGAACAGCTTACGGAAATCAAAAGAGATTTGAAATGGCAGCGGATCATATTCTGGGGGATGGCAACATTTTACGCTGGTGTATTTCTGTGGTTTGTTTTGGTCCATATTCCAGATAAATTCAATGACAAGGTTCCATCTGATCTCAAAGAGCAATTGACGAAATTGCAAATGAACGTTTCCAGCGTCCAGGATCAGCTCAAAAAACTGACGCCTGGATCGCTTAATCAGCTGATTCCGGAGCCTGACAGCACTGCCAACATGTCCACTATTACGAGTAATCTGAGAAAAGCGGGCAGAGTGATTGACGTAGCCTTGACAAATGGGATTCCAGCTGAGCCTCGGTTACTTCCACCGCTTCGCATCCGTGTGATGGACATTCTGAATCGGCATTCGTCGAATCCAAAAGTAGTTGAAGCCGCACTGTCCACTGCTGTGCGTCTGGACGGCTACGAGACAATGAGCCAGCGCACATTGGCTGGGTTGCAACCTGGGACCGAAGCGCCTACTGATACCTTCAAGCCAAGTGGTTACAGCTATTTGATGGGTTTTGGTATGAATTGCACGAATCCGGGCGCCCACTTTCTTGGAATCTCTCCCCCCTTTAATCCAGAGGATATGGTTGTCTTCAGGGTGCAGGTACATACCTGCGCTCAGGAAATGGATGGCCCTAATTGGATTCAAGATTCGTTTGACGGCTCAACGATTGAATATAATGGCGGCCCATTACATCTAGCAGATGTGAAATTTACGAATTGCAACTTTAAGTTCGGTAGCGATCCAAAGAGCGTAAGAGCCCTTGCAGCGATTAAAGCGAGTAACGGAGCGCCGATTAGTCTGCTTCTTGAATAAATAATAATCCTGATTTATTCAAAATGACCCACTACCATCGTCGGATATCCAGTAGCGAGCCTGAAGTGGTCCGCTGGCCGATGATAGTATGGTTCGCGGATTTTACGGGATATCACCTATGAGAAGAGAAGCAGTGATCGTTGACGCGGTGCGCACGCCCATGGGGCGGCGCGACGGCATGTTGAAAGGCTGGCATCCGGTGGACTTGCTCGCGCACACGCTGAGCGCGCTGGTGCAGCGCAACCGGATCAACCCGGAAGCCATCGACGACGTGATCGCCGGCTGCGTGATGCAGGTGGGCGAGCAGGCCGTGAACGTGGGGCGCAACGCGGCCCTGGCCGCGGGCTTTCCCGAGTCGGTGCCCGGCACCACCGTGGACCGCCAGTGCGGATCGAGCCAGCAGGCCATCCACTTTGCCGCCCAGGGCGTGATAGCCGGCAGCTATGACGTGGTGATCGCCTGCGGCGTGGAGAGCATGAGCCGCGTGCCCATGGGCGCGTCGGTCGCGTCCGGACCGGGGCGTCCGTTTGGTCCGGCGATGATGCGCCGCTACAAGAACGCGCAGTTCAACCAGGGCATCAGCGCGGAGATGCTGGCCGAGCGCTGGCAGCTCGACCGCGGCTCGCTCGATCGCTACAGCCTGGAGAGCCATCGCCGCGCCGCGCAGGCGACGGAGCAGGGCTGGTTTTGCCGCGAAATCTTGCCCACACCGGTGCAGCGCGAGGACGGAACCACGGCGATGATTTCGCGCGACGAAGGCATTCGTCCGGATACCACGCTGGAAAAGATGGCAACGCTGAAGACCGTCTTCAAAGCCGATGGTGTGGTGACGGCCGGCAATTCTTCGCAAATTACCGACGGCGCCGCCGCGGTGCTGATCATGGATCGCGCGGTGGCCGATCGCCTGGGCTGCAAGCCGCTGGCTCGCTTTACCGCGTTCGCCCTGGCCGGGGCCGATCCGGTGATGATGCTGAGCGCGCCCATTCCGGCCACGGCTCGCGTGCTGCAGCGCGCGGGATTGAAGCTCGGGGACATGGATCGCGTGGAGATTAACGAAGCCTTCGCCAGCGTGGTGCTGGCCTGGCAGAAGGAAACGCAGGCCGATATGTCGCGCGTGAACGTCAATGGCGGCGCCATCGCCCTGGGACATCCGTTGGGCGCAAGCGGAGCGCGGCTGATGACCACGCTGGTCCACGAGCTCGATCGCACCGGCGGACGCTACGGGCTGCAGACCATGTGCGAAGGCGGCGGCATGGCCAACGCGACCATCATTGAACGGGTGGGTGGAAGAACGGCCCTTTAGGGCCGTGCAGAGATTGACATCTTTATTATGTCGGGCGCTTCAGCCCCTGATAGATCGAATCGCGGGAGAGATCAAGGAGCAAGCAGCATTCATGAACATCAAAGGCAAAAGCGCGCTGGTGACCGGCGGCGCTTCGGGGCTGGGCGGAGCCACGGTGCGCATGCTGGTGGCGCAGGGCGCGAAGGTTGTCATCGCCGACATCAACGAGACCACGGGTCAGAAGATGGCGCAGGAATTGGGCAGCGCTGTTACCTTCGTGAAGACTGACGTCACCAACACCGAGCAGGTGAAGGCTGCGGTTGCGGCTTGCGAGCAGAAGAACGGCGGCTTGCACATCCTGGTAAGCGCCGCGGGAATCGGCGTCGCCGAAAAAGTTCTGGGCAAAGAAGGCATGCACGACCTGGGCCGCTACGTGCGCGTGCTGCAGGTCAACCTGATCGGGACCTTCGATATGGTCCGCAACGCCGCCGCGCTGATGAGCAAGAACCAGCCGGACGAAGACGGCGGCCGCGGCGCCATTGTGATGACGGCGTCGGTCGCGGCCTTCGATGGGCAGATCGGGCAGACCGCATATTCGGCGTCGAAGGGCGGAATCGTCGGCATGACGCTGCCGCTGGCCCGCGACCTGTCGCGTGAGGGCATTCGCGTGGTCACCATCGCGCCGGGCATCTTTGATACGCCGCTGCTGGCAGGATTGCCGGAACCGGCGCGCCAGTCGCTGGGGCAGCAGGTGCCGTTCCCCCGGCGGCTCGGCCAGCCCAAAGAGTACGCGGCGCTGGTACAGCATATTGTCGAGAACAACATGCTCAACGGCGAAACCATCCGCTTGGATGGCGCGATAAGAATGGCGCCCAAGTAGCGGTTGGTGAGCACGCCGGATTTCGTGTAAGGTTTCTGGTTTGCAATATCGCTTTCTGGCCGCTGTCACTGACGCGGCCCACCTCCTGACGGAGAAAACTCCATGAGTGACCTCGTACAACTGACAAAAGATAACGACATCGCCATCATCACCATCAACAATCCTCCAGTGAACGCTCTCAGCCCGGGAGTGCCGGAGGGCATCTCCGAGTCGATCGAGCAGATCGGCAAAGACCCCGGCGTGAAAGCTGCGGTGCTGATCGGCGGCGGGCGGACCTTTGTGGCCGGCGCCGACATCAAGGAGTTCGGCAAGATCACCTCCGGCGAGACCCGGCGCGGCGTGGCCTTCGTGCCCATGCTGGTGCGGCTGGAAGATTGTCCCATGCCGATCGTGATGGCGATTCACGGCACCGCCTTTGGCGGCGGCCTGGAGCTGGCCATGGCCGGGCATTATCGCGTGGCCTCGCCCGACGCGCAGGTCGGACAGCCGGAGGTCAAGCTGGGCATCATCCCCGGCGCCGCCGGAACGCAGCGCCTGCCGCGGCTGGCGGGCGTCGCCAAAGCCGTGGAGATGTGCGCTGACGGCAATCCCATCAAGGCGCCGGAAGCGCTGAAGTACGGGATCATCGACCGCATCATCGAGGGCGACCTGCTCAAAGGCGCGTTGGCCTTCGCGCGCGAAGTCGCCGGCAAGCCTGCGCCTAAGACGCGCGAGCGTAACAATAAGCTGGGCACGCCGGAGCAGAATGCTCCCGTCTTCGCCGCGGCCCGCGACGCGGCGCACAAGAAAGCCCGCGGCATGATGGCGCCGCTCGCGGCGATCGACGCCGTGGAGGCGGCCACCAGGCTGCCTTTCGATAAAGGCGTGGAAGAAGAGCAGAGGCTCTTCATCCAGTGCCTGTTCTCCGACCAGTCGAAGGCCATGATTCACGTCTTCTTCGGCGAGCGCGAGGTGGCCAAGATTCCCGACGTGCCGAAAGAAACGCCGATCATCCCGGTGAAGTCGGTGGCGGTCGTTGGCGCCGGCACCATGGGCGGCGGTATCACCATGAGCTTTGTCAACGCCGGCATCCCAGTGCTGCTGAAAGAGACCGATCAGGCGGCGCTCGACAAAGGCTTGAACACCATCCGCAAGAATTACGATACGTCGGTCAAGCGCGGGCGCTTCACCCAGCAGTTTGTCGACGAGCGCATGAAGTTGATCACGCCCACGCTAGGTTACGACGATTTCGGCAAAGCCGATATGGTGGTGGAAGCCGTCTTCGAAGGCATGGCGCTCAAGAAGCAGGTCTTCGGGGAACTGGATCGCGTATGCAAGAAGGGCGCGATCCTGGCCAGCAACACCTCCACTCTCAATATTGATGAAATAGCGAGTGCGACTTCCCGCCCCGAAGCCGTGATCGGCACGCACTTCTTCAGCCCAGCCAACGTCATGCGGCTGCTGGAGCTTGTGCGCGGCAAGGCCAGCAGCAAGGAAGTGATCGCCACCTGCATGCAGCTCTCCAAAAAGATCGGCAAGATTGGCGTGCTGGTGGGCAATTGCCGCGGCTTCGTCGGCAACCGCATGTTCGGCCCATACCGCCGCGAGGCGCAGTTCCTGGCCGAAGAAGGCGCGCCCGTGGAAGCGGTGGACGCTGCCCTGTACGAATACGGCATGGCCATGGGCCCGATGGCGGTGGGCGATCTTGCCGGGCTCGACGTCGGCTGGCGCATCCGCAAGGAGTACAAGCACACGGAGAAGCCCGGCGTGCGGCAGCCCATCGCGGAAGATCGCCTGTGCGAGATGGGACGCTACGGCCAGAAGACCGGCGCCGGCTGGTACAAGTACGACGAGAACCGCCGCGCTATACCCGATCCGGAAGTCGCGCGCCTGCTCAAACAGTGGGCGGCCGAGGCCGGCATCAAGCAGCGGCAGATCTCGAAGGAAGAGATGGTCGATCGCTGCATCTATGCGCTGGTCAACGAGGGCGCGCGAATTCTTGAAGAAGGCTACGCGCTGCGCGCAGTCGACATCGACATCATCTATCTCAACGGCTACGGCTTCCCTGCTTATCGCGGCGGGCCGATGTGGTATGCGGATACGGTCGGCCTGAAGAAAGTCTATGACCGTATCTCCGAATTCCACCGCCAGCACGGTTACTGGTGGGAGCCCGCGCCGTTGTTGAAAGAGCTGGCCGAGTCGGGCAGCAAGTTTGCCGACTTCGATAAGAAGGCCAGCGCGGCTGCTTAAGCTTTTTTCTGAAATCCCGAGCGGAGCGAGGGATCCCTATTCTCTCAAGTCTTCTGAAGGCCGAGACGTGTTCTCGGCCTTAACTTTTTTATAATCCTTAACGCGAGCACTCCGGCAATCGGCAGCCGAACAGATTCCTTGCAGCGTTCAGAATGGCACATCACGCCTTCTTCAAAAACCGCTCCACACCCTTCCTGCAATCTTCGGTCATGCGCGCAATGGCGTTGGTGTCCACGCCTGCGGACAGCGCGGCTTCGAACGACATGGAGTCCATGTTGTACAGCAGTCGCTTGGAAAGCATGACCGCCGAAGCTGACTTCGATGCCAGCCGTGTTACGTAGGATTCCACCTCGTCGTGGAAGTGCTCGTCCGAGTAGATGCGATGCACCAGGCCGATCTCGTAAGCGCGGCCGGCAGAGATGACCTCGCCGCCGACCACCATTTCCAGCGCCGTTTTTTCGGAGATGGATCGCCGCAGGATAGCCATCACCATGGCGGGCACAAAGCCGATATTGACTTCCGGATAGCCGAACTGCGCAGCCTCGGTGGAAAGAATGATGTCGCAGGCCGTCGCCACGCCGCAGCCGCCTGCCAGCGCGCGCCCGTGCACAGCGGCAACCACCGGTCGCGGATGATTGCGCATCATCAGGAAGACATCGGCCATGCGGCGCGCATCGGCCATATTATCCAGCACGCCGGCTTGTGTGGTTTTCTCGAGGCCGGCCAGATCGGCGCCGGAACAGAAGTCCTTGCCCGCACCGGTGATCAGCGCCACGCGGCATTTCTCATCGCGAGCGGAGGATGCGATCGCATCCCGCAGTTGTTCGATTAGCTCGCGGTCCAGCGCGTTGCGCTTCTCCGGACGGTTGAGGGTGATGCGGCCAACTCCGTTTTGCACTTCATAAAGAACTTTAGGCGCCATAGATTCTTAGCTAACCTCAACCTCCATGCGCAGTAACGCCGAGCTCAGGGTTTTGCCCTGTGAGTCCGTGCGTAGTGAGACCAGTCCACCGCCATCGAGTGCGCCGTGCAGTACGAAATTGAGCGCATGCAGGTTGGGCAGTTCGAAGCGCTCGACTTCGCCGCGGCAGATTTCTGCGAAATGCTGCTTCACTCTCTGCACAGTGACCTCGCGGACCAGCACCGGATAGTGCTCCGGTTTCAGAGCGATCAGGCCGATGTTGGCCGTGTCGCCTTTATCTCCGGACCGTGCATGAGCAATTTGTCGAAGCTGAATCTTCATGGTTGGATTACTGGCTCCACGGTGGCGTCACACCGGTCATGCGCGCGTAAGCCACCAATTGTCCCATGTGTTCGTTGGCGTGCACGATGATGCGCAGATACATGCCATCGACGTTGGCATCGCGGCCGTTGACTTTCACCTTGCGCTTCAGGTCGTCGGGTGTTTCTGCCAGGTGAGCTGTCTTTACCGCTTCCAGCGAACGCTTGAGCCAGCTGATGACCTCTGCCTTCGACGTCACCGACTTTTCCATCTCGAGCTTCAGGCCTTCAGGCGGCTTTGGTCCGGTGATGGCGAGCAGATAGTAATTCGTGATGGCGATGTGCATGTAGACTTCGGCGGTGGACCGCACTCCTTTGGCCGGACGCCAGGCGAACTTATCTTCCGGCGTCGCCTCAGCCAGCGCGATAAGTTGCCGCGACACATGTCTCCATTCGCCGTCGTAGCCCTGCCACAGACCCTCATACTTATCGTCGCTCTGCGCAAAGAGCGCGCGTGCCATCAACAGAATTGCGATAAACAGTAATCTCTTCATTCATTCTTCCTTCGCAACACGAGAACTGGCTTCTGCCCGATACCAAATGCTAAGACCAGATACTAACTGCTAAATACTTTTACTTCCGGCGCCACCAGGCTCTTGGGGATCAGCGCCGGCCAGTAGGCGATGATTTCCTCGGACTTCGGCCGGCCCACGCCTAACCCAGTCACCGATGGCGGTCCGTTCAGGGCAATCGGCACCAGTTCGCGGGTAAAGCGCTCAACCGCGTTCTTGTCGCCGCTGCGCACGGCCAGCCGCAGACCGACTTCAGCGATATCCGGTGAAGGCTCGCCTGCCATCGCGCCGTGGGTTGCGCTCACTCCCACAAAATCTGAATGCACCGCGTCGAACATCAGTCCCATGCGCTCGAACCGTTCCCGAAGAATGCGGTCCGCGGCGCGGGCTTTTGCGTAAGCATCTGGCCATGAATAGACAAGCGTGCCCACGCTTTTGTAACCAGCCGCGTAGCTAATTGATACCTTGTAGAACTCCGTCGCTGCGCGGCCGCGAATCCTGGAGAGCCGCACCCGATCTGCTGCCTGCTGCTCGATGGCAATGGTCGTGAAGTCGGCAATGCAATCGGGCGTAATGTAGTTGCGGGGATCGCCAATCTCGTAAAGCAGCTGCTCCGTAACTCCCGCCACGCTCACGCGGCCGCCAGTATTGGAATGTTTGGTGACCACGAAACTGCCGTCAGCCTCGGCCTCGATAATCGGATAGCCGATTCCGGCGAAGTCGGGCGTCGATTGCCAGTCCGCCTGGCAGTTGCCGCCCGTGCATTGCGCGCCGCACTCGATCACATGGCCTGCGATGGTGCCCGCCGAGAGCCGGTCCCAATCGTCAGCCTTCCATCCGAACTCGCGAATCATCGGCCCCAGGGCAAGCGCCGCGTCGTTGCAGCGGCCGGTGATCACAATGCTCGCGCCGCGGCACAGCGCGTCGGCGATGGGGAAGGCCCCAAAGTAAACGTTGGCGCTCTGCACCTGCGAGCGGATCTCGCTCAGCGGCGCGCCAGTATCGATGTTGGTGAAAGCCACGCCGCGTTCCAGCAATTGATCCAGCCGCGGCATGATGTCATCGCCAACGACTACTCCGATTTTGATCCGCCCTTCGTACCCCGCAGCCTTCAGCACCGCGGCCACTGCCTGGCCGCAGCCTTCCGGATTGATGCCGCCGGCGTTGGCTACGACTTTCACGCCGCCTTCCACGATCTCGCGCGCTCCGCGCTTGACCACGCCGGGAAAATCGGTGGCGAAGCCCGCTCGCGGATCGCGCGCCCGCTGCTTCTGCAGGATCGACATGGTGATTTCGGCCAGGTAGTCGAGCGTGAGGTAATCGAGCGGGCCGCCGCGCAGCAACTGGATCGGCGCTTCCGGGGAATCGCCCCAGAACGCCGACCCGTTCGCGATCCGAATCACCGGGCGGCCCCGGTTCCTGTTGTCACTCCGGCATGAGCCTCTGCCTCCTCAGGCGCAAAGCGCTGCCGCAGAACGCGCTTCAGCACTTTGCCGCTGGGATTCTTGGGGAACTCGCTAAGGATGAAAATCTGTTTGGGCACTTTGAAGCTCGCCAGCTTTGCCCGCGCATGCGCCAGCAGTTCTTCTTCTGTAAGTTTGGCGTTGGGCATGGGAACTACGCAGGCCGCGACCTTCTCGATCCAGTAGGGATCGGGCAGCCCGATCACCGCCACTTCGGCGACCGCCGGGTGCAGTGCGATGGCTTCCTCAACCTCCTGGCTGGAGACATTTTCGCCGCCGCTCTTGATCATGTCCTTCTTGCGGTCCAGGAAGTACAGCCAGCCGTGTTCGTCGCGATAGGCGACGTCGCCGGTGTGGTGCCAGCCGCCGCGCCACAGCGCCTCGCTGGCCGCTTGATCCTCAAAGTATCCCGCCGTTACGCAAGGCCCGCGGACCACGATCTCGCCCGGCTTGCCCGGTTCCACGTCGCGCATCTGCTCGTCGACGATGCGCAGTTCCAGCGGCGAGTGCTGCATCCCGATCGGATCGGGCGAAGCCAGCATGCGGCCCAGGTCGGGAGCTGCGGTCGAAGATCCCAGCGCCGTCGTCTCCGTCTGTCCCCAGCAGTTGACCCACTGTGCGTTGGGCGTGAGTTGGCGCCAGCGCTGGAAGACCGGAGTCGGCAGGTACTGGAAGACCAGCGGGTGCGTCAGGCTGGAAAGATCGGCCGTGTCGATGCCCGGCATCTGCACCAATCCCACCCACACCGTGGCCGGCAGCGCCACCGTGTTGATCTTGTGCACCGTGATCCCGTGAAGGATCGGCTCCGGCTTGGGCAGCGGGATAATCACGCTGTCGCAGGCCGAGGCATAACAGGAAAACATGTTGACCAGGCCGGCGATGTGAAACATGGGCAACGCCAGCAGGTAGCGCCGTGTGCGATCCACGCCGAACTCGGCATACGAGCCCATCAGGTAGGCGAAGAAGTTCAGGTGCGTCAGCACCACGCCCTTGGGCTTGGCCGTGGTCCCGCTGGTGAAGACAATGAGCATCGCCTGTTCATGGTCCACAAACTGCTCTACCGGGCTGCCGTCCTGCGCCGCGATCTTGTCGCGAAATCCCTGGTCCATGATGAAGGTCACGGCGGGTGCGCGATTGACCTTGGCCTGGAACATCGGCTCCACCAGCAAAGCTTTCACTCGCGTCTTCTCCAGGACGTACTCCACGTCTTCCGCAGTGAACATCAGGTTGATGGGGACCAGCACGGCTCCGATCCGAGCGCAGGCAAAGAATGCGGCCACGTACTCCGGCGAGTTGGTAGCGAAGATAGCAACGGTGTCGCCCGCGCCGATACCGCTCGCCGCCAGCAGGCGCGCCGCGCGATTGCACAAGGCGTCGAGCTCGCCGTACGTCAGGTCGCGTCCCTGGAAATGAAGCGCATGCGCCTGCGGGTTTCGGCCCGCGCTGCGCCGCAGTGCATCGCCCACGTTGAAGCGGTGGATCAGGTTATTCTCGAGTTGCGTGATTGCCGGCTTCACAGTTTTTCTTCCTTAGCCAGGATTTCCTTCATGATTTCCGAGGTGCCGGCGCCGATCGTGCTCAGGCGTACGTCACGCCACATGCGCCCGATGGGATAATCCGTGGTGTAAGCGAAGCCGCCCATGATCTGCATGCAGTCGTAAGCGACCTTCTGCGACAGGTCGGAGGTAAACAGCTTGGCCATGGTGATCTCGCGCACCGCTCGCTTGCCGCGATTCACCAGGTCGAGTGCGTGATAGGTGAGCTGGCGCGACGCCTCGATGGCCGTGAGGTGCTCGGCGAATTTGTGCCGCCACACCTGGAAGCTGCCTACCGGCATCCCGAAAGCTTTGCGGTTGCGGCCGTACTCGATGGCGTAGCGTACGCTCTTCTCCATCGACGATACCGCGCCCAGCGACGCCACCAGGCGCTCGCCCTGGAAATTCTCCATGATGTAGTAAAAACCGCGGTCGCGCTGCCCGAGAATGTATCGCGTCGGCAGGCGGCACTCGTCGAAGAACAGCTCCGCGGTGTCCGAGGCCAGGTTGCCGATCTTCTTCAGCTTCTTGCCCACCGAAAAGCCTTTCGTCTTGGTCGGGAACAGCACCAGCGAGACGCCTTTGTGACCTTCCGCCCCGGTACGCACTGCCAGCACGATGAAGTCGGCGCGCGTGCCGTTGGTGATCCACAGCTTCTGTCCGGAGATGACCATCTCGTCGCCCTCGAAGCGGGCGCGCGTCTTGATCGCGGCCACGTCCGACCCGCCGCCGGGTTCGCTGATGCCCAGCGATCCGATCCACTCCCCGCTCACCGCGCGGGGCAGGAACTCCGCTTTCTGTTCTTCGGTGCCCAGCTCCTGGATCACCGGAATGGTCATGTCTGACTGGACGAGAAACGCCATGTTGATGCTGCCGCTGTCGGAGGCGCTGAGCGACTCAACGTAGGCCGCTGTCGCCCACCAATCCTGCCCGCTGCCGCCCCACTTGGGGTCGATGCGGATGCCGAACATCCCAATGCTGCCGGCCTTTTGAAACAGCTCACGCGGGAAAATTCCCTGCTCGTCCCACTCCGCCGCGTAGGGCGCGATCTCTTCCTTGCAGAAGCGCGTCACCGACTGGCGGATCAGATCGTGCTCTTCCGTGAAGTAAGGAAATTCAGCCGTTGGGGTTTGCACCGCGTGCGTGCTCATTGTTTTCCTCCGTGGATTCAATCTCGACCAGCATTTGCCCGGGGGCCACCATCTCCCCGGGCCTAACAAGGATAGCTCTTACCACGCCTTCCATGTTGGCCTTTATGGTCTGCTCCATCTTCATGGCTTCGAGCGTAACCAGCGCGTCACCCGGCTTGACTTTCTGGCCTGCCGTCACCATGATGCGCAGCACCTGTCCCGGCATCGGCGAGTTGGCCGACTCCTGCTGGCCGCCGCCGTGGCGGCGCGGATAGCGGCTGAGCCGCGTAACTTTGCGCTGGGCCAGGTTGGAGCAGACGTAGTATTCGTCGCCGTCCTGGCTCACGGTAAAGCGCCGGCGTATGCCCTCCACCAGCGCGTCGACATGATCCTCTTTAACGCCGGCAATTCTCACCCGCGAACCAGTGTCTGACGCCTCGTATTCACGCTCCCCGATCCTGAACTTCGCTGCCGGGTGGGGATAGGGATTGTTGCGGTAACGGACGGGTACCGACGGCAATATCCTGCGCTGCGCGTGCTCGCGGTGCGCGCCGTACACCGCAGCCACTGTGACCGCGACCTCGTCTTCTGCCTGTTGCGCTTGCGGACTCGATCGTGACGTCACTCGGGTCTCGGTGTGCGCTTTCCCGGTACGAAATTCCTCGTGCTCCAGCACGTCGATCAAAAATTCGCGATTGGTCGTCGGCCCCAGGACATAAAAGTTGCTGAGCGCGTAGCTCAGTTTCCTGATTACGCTTTCCCGATCGGGGCCGTGGGCGATAACTTTGGCCAGCAACGGGTCGTAATGAACGCTGACTTCCGTTTCCTTCTCAACTCCCGAATCCACGCGCAGGCCGGCGATCCCCTGCGGCGGCTGCCAGACCTGCAGGTTGCCGGTAGAAGGAAGAAAATTGTTGGCCGGGTCCTCGGCGTACAGCCGGGCTTCGATGGCGTGGCCCCGCATTGGCGGCAGCGAGGGGAGCCTTGCCCCCTGGGCGACCTCAATCTGCAGTCGGATCAGATCCAGTCCGGTAATCATCTCTGTAACCGGGTGCTCAACCTGAATGCGCGTGTTCACCTCGATAAAGTAGAACTCGCCCGAGGGCGCCAGCAAAAACTCCACTGTGCCCGCGCTCGTGTATCCGATCTTCTTGGCCAATGCCAGCGCCGCGGCAGCCATGCGCTCCCGGATCTCCGGTGTCACCGCAGGCGAGGGGCTTTCTTCGATGATCTTCTGATGGCGGCGCTGGATAGAGCAGTCGCGCTCGTACAAATGCATCACATTGCCGTGATGGTCCCCGAAGATCTGGATCTCCACGTGGCGGGCGTGCTCAACATATTTCTCAACCAGCAGGCTGCCATCGCCGAAGGCGCGCTCGGCCTCGCCCCGCGCCGCGGCCAGCGCCGCCGGAAACTCGCCTGCCGAGCGCACAACCCTCATGCCGCGTCCGCCGCCGCCCGCTGAGGCTTTGATCAGGACCGGCAGCCCCAGCGTGGCGAAATCCTCATCCGCGCTGCCTGGGACCACCGGCACACCCGCTTCCTGCGCCAGCTTGCGCGATCCCGCCTTTGAGCCCATAGCGCGGATCGCTTTGGCTTGCGGCCCGATGAAGGTGATTCCCGCCTGCTCGCAAGCCGCCGCGAAATCTGCGTTTTCGGCCAGAAACCCGTAGCCGGGATGGATGGCCGAAGCCTGGCTGCGGCGGGCCGCTTCCACGATTGCAGGGATGTTCAGATAAGATTCGCGCGGCGCGCTGCCCCCGATGGGAACGGCCCGGTCGGCCAGGCGAACGTGTAGCGCGTCGCGGTCGGCATCGGAGTAGACGGCGACGCTTTCCAGCCCCATGGCGCGGCATGTCTTGATGATCCGCACCGCGATCTCGCCGCGGTTGGCGATGAGAACGCTTCGCAACGGGGTCATGATTGGAGGTGGAACATCTGTGTGCCGGAAGTTTCTCAGCGCTTTCTGCCCGGGTGTTCGGAAAGCGAGAGCAGGTTGCCGTCCGGATCCTTGAACCAGGCTACCTTGTCGTTGCTGGGGGCAGTCCAGATTCCCGCCTTGTCTTGCTGCAATCCGGGGAAGTGCTCGAAAACTACTCCCTCTTTTGCGAGATCGGAGACGGCCCGCGCGATATTCTGCACTTCCCAGCCCAGGACTGTATATGGCGCAATGACCGGATCTTTTACCGTCGCGATGCGAAACATAGTGCCGCCGATATCGAAAACCAGCGCAAAGCCGTCATCGCTTATAAACTTGAGCCCCAGCTTGCCGCGGTAAAACTCTTTGGCTTTGGCGGCGTTGCGGGTCGCCACGAAGGCCACGATCTTGTCCAGCTTTGCCACGCCCTACCCTCGCCTTTGCGATCTTCCGGTCCAAGTTGGCGTCTTTCCGATCACCCGATCACCGATCGCTCAATTTCTAAAACAGAGATCGCAACTAAACTCTATTGGCCGGTCCAATCCTGCCGCTAGTGTCTAAAGACTCCCCACTCCATGGTCCCGCGGACCGGCGCATTGTACGCCGCGGAAAGTGCGATAGCAACGACAGTGCGCGTGTCGCGCGGGTCGATGATTCCATCGTCCCAGAGCCTTGCCGTAGCAAAATAACAGTCTGATTCCTTCGCTATTTGGTCTTCCAGCATTTTTCTTCCCATCTCGAGTTTGGCTTCGTCGATAGGCTGACCGGTTTTTATCGCCGCCTCGCGCTTAATGATGTCCATCACGCCCGAGAGCTGTTTCTCGCCCATCACCGCAATTCGGTGGTTCGGCCAGGTAAAAAGAAAACGTGGATCGTACGCCCGTCCGCACATGGCGTAATTTCCGGCGCCGTACGACCCGCCCACCATGATGGTGATGGCCGGAACCGTGGAGTTGGAAACCGCGTTGATCAGTTTCGCTCCGTTGCGGATGATCCCGTCTTCTTCGTACGAGCGACCCACCATGAAACCGGTAATATTCTGCAGGAACAGCAGCGGGATGTCCTGCTGGTTGCAGAGTTGGATGAACTGCGCGCCCTTGCCCGACGATTCCGACATCAGCACGCCGTTGTTCCCCAGAATTCCTACCGGGAAACCGTGGATATAGGCAAAGCCGGTCACCAGCGTGGGGCCGTACTCCGGTTTGAACTCGTCGAACTCGCTGCCGTCGACGATGCGCGCGATCACGTCGCGAATCTCAAAGGGCACGCGCACGTCCCCTGAGGCAATCCCCAGGAGTTCGTCGGGATCGTAGACCGGCTCACGCACGGCTCTGGGTTCAGGCAATTGAGGCTTCGGGCGATTGAAATGGCCCACAATCTCCCGCGCCAGCCGAATCGCGTCTAGCTCATCCTCGGCCAGGTAGTCGGAGAGACCCGAACGCCGCGAGTGCATCTCCGCTCCGCCCAGCGACTCCTCATCGGAGATCTCACCCGTCGCCATTTTGACCAGCGGAGGTCCGGCGAGAAAAACCTGCGCCTGCTTCTTAACCATGATTACGTAATCCGACATGCCCGGAAGGTAGGCGCCGCCGGCGGTCGAACTGCCGAAGACCACGGAGATGGTCGGTATTCGCTCTTTGGAGCGGCGCGTAATATCGCGGAAGCCGCGGCCACCGGCGACGAAGATCTTGCTCTGCACCGGAAGATCGGCGCCGGCGGATTCCACCAGCGTGATCCCGGGAAGATGATTGATGCGCGCGATGTCGGCCAGGCGGCTGTTCTTCCACAAACCGGCCTCGCTGGTGGCGCCGCCTTTGGCGGTCGCTTCGTTGGCAGTGATCATGCACTCGCGCCCGCACACCAGGCCGATACCGCCGATCACGCCCGCCCCGGGAAACTCGTTTTCCATGCCGATTCCCGCCAGTGGAGCGATCTCCAGGAAGTACGAGCCCTCGTCGAGCAGCATCTCCACGCGCTCCCGCGGCAGCAGCCTTCCCCGCTCGCGGTGGCGCTTCACGTATTTTTCTCCCCCGCCTTCCGTGGACCGCTTCAGCTCGCTGCGCAGCCGCTCGAGAGCTGATTCCATCGCGACATAATTTGTCCGGTAAGGGCTGGCACTGCGGTCGACTTGGGATCGGATGGCCGGCACGGGCAATTACTATACCAGCCCGCGTCACTCGGTAGAGAAGTCGAGCGCTGCTGGAAATGGGGCTCGGCAGGCTCAGTAACTTTCTCTGTTCCGCGCACACTAATACCAACGTTGTACTGTCCAGATGCCACATCGCCTTCCATCTTCCTTCTTCTTCTCTGAGAGTTTCTTAAAAGCACGCAATGAAACTTGGCGAAAACTCCAGCTTTTTGGATCGGAGCCGCTCACTTCCGGAGGTTTCACCGTTCCTAAGATTAGAAACTTGTGAAACGAAAGTGTGTTGAACTAAGGGACCATGGATGCCTGAGTCGTCGTGTTATGATAAATTTTCTGCTGGGCGCAAATCCTCTGCTTTCGTGGAGTTGCATTTATCTTTGAATCTTGGTCGCTTAGGAATAGTATTGGAAAGAAGTTTCACCGCAAGGCAAGCAGGTCCCCAGAAACGCTGAAATTTTGCATGGCACAAAATGAGGAAGAGAGACTTTTTTGTGCTTCAGAAAAATGGAGCATCCCCTAAAAAAACGATCCAGCTAAAAAGCGCATCTCACAAAGCTTCAGGCGCAAGGGTCGAGTTGTTGCTCGTGAATCTGTAGCAGATAGGGAGAGACATGAACGTCCTCATAACTGGCGGTGCAGGTTTCATCGGCTCACATTTAGCGGAACGCTTGTTGGGTAGCGGGGAAGACGTTCGCATCATTGACAATCTTTCCACGGGTTCATCCAGGAACATTCAGCATCTTGAGGGCCGCCCCGGCTTTCAATGCATTCTGGATACCATCACCAATCACCGCCTCATGGAAAAGCTCATTCATGGCGCGGACATCGTGTATCACCTGGCTGCAGCCGTCGGCGTCCGCCTGATCGTCGACAGTCCCACGCAGGCCATGGAAACCAACATCCGTGGGACCGAGGTCGTGTTGGAGATTGCTGCGCGCCAGAAGAAACGTGTGCTCATCACCTCCACATCCGAAGTTTACGGAAAGCGCGAATGTGTTCCCTTCCGGGAAGATGACGATCTGGTTCTCGGTCCGCCCGAGAAGGGCCGCTGGAGCTACGCCTGCTCCAAACTGATTGACGAGTTTCTCGCTATCGCCTATTGGAAAGAAAAAGGACTGCCGACGGTCATTGCCCGGCTGTTCAACGTTGTTGGTCCGCGGCAAACCGGCCGGTATGGGATGGTGATTCCCAGTCTTGTGCGCCAGGCGCTGCGCGGCGACGATATGACGGTTTTCGGCGATGGAACTCAAAGCCGCTGCTTCACCCACGTCAACGATGCGGTGGGCGCCCTGATCGCCCTGGCGGAAAGCTCGGAAACCAACGGAGAGGTTTACAACATTGGTTCCACCGAGGAGATCGCCATCCTCCAGTTAGCCGTCAAGATCAAAGAGATGACCGGATCTAAATCGAAGATCATCCTGGTTCCCTACGAAAAAGCGTATAAGGACGGATTTGAGGACATGATGCGGCGGGTACCGGACCTGGCCAAGCTCGAACAGGCAATAGGCTATCGTCCGTCGATGAACCTCGATGAAATCCTTGCCAGCACCATACGCTACCACGTTGAAGAACCGGATTTCGCCGTGAGAAATGGACACCATCACACCGCCGGAGCCATGGCCGGCGGATACTAAGGCGCCGTGACCGCCTTCCTATTGGCTGGGCGCTTTTAGAAGCATCAGGAAAGATATCGGCGCGAGCGGACGATTGAAGGAAAATTGGATTTGCTTTGAGGCTTTTCGCGCGCCGGCCGCCATGGCGAAGTTCAAATCTCACTGATCGCAAGGCCTACCGCGCGATGAAAACCCTCTGATAAGCTGACGGAAGACTTGTAAGTCTTAAGTTCATATTTTGCCTGGCAGAGGATGAGATAGCTTTGTTCAAACTCGTGCGCATGTGTGGCTTCATTCTTGCCGTTTCGCCTTGGACCCTGCCGCAGACCCTGAGCAACCCCTTTCCGCAAGCTCAGGGGCCACAGCAGCAGGAGCCGGGAAATCAGCAAAGCTCAGGTTCACTGGGCGGGGCACAATTTCCTGCAGTAGTGACTCGGCCCAGCCCGAACATCAGCAATGTGTCTCCCACCCAGGAGGCCGAAGAACACCAGCGTGAGCTGCAGAAAGCACAACAGGCCGAACGGGCAAAGCAGGCGGCCACGCCATCTGAACCGGACACAGAATTTCAGGAGTTCGTGGCCAGCTCGTTGGGAAAAAGGCTCCCTATTTTTGGGCATAACCTTTTCGAAAACGTGCCCTCAACCTTTGCCCCGCTGGACCGCGTGCAGGTAACCCCGGAGTACATCATTGGCGCAGGCGATGAGCTGGTCATCCGCGCCTGGGGACAGATTAACGTTGATGTTCGCGCCTTAGTCGACCGCTCCGGAAGCATCTACCTCCCGCATGTTGGCGTGTTCAGTGTGGCCGGTCTCCATTTCGGCGAACTGCACGATTACCTGAATACCGAGATGGGCAAGCTCTTTAAGGGTTTTCAATTGAGTGTGGCCATGGGCCAGCTCCGGTCGATTCAGGTTTACGTTGTGGGCCAGGTCAACCGTCCGGGTACATACACCATCAGCTCTCTGAGTTCTCTGGTCGATGCTCTCTTTGCCTCGGGAGGCCCATCCAAACGGGGCTCGTTGCGAAACATTCAAGTCAAGCGCGACGGCAAAGATGTCACCACGTTCGACCTTTATGACCTGATTGTCAGTGGCGATAAATCCAAGGACATTAAGTTGATGCCGGGCGACGTAATTTATATTCCCCCCTCTGGCCCCATGGTAGCGCTGGCCGGGAGCGTCAACGCCGCGGCGATCTTTGAACTCCGCGATCATACAAGCCTCGCCGAGGCTATTCGCTATGCCGGCGGGATGACCAACACCGTGCTCGGACAGCGTGCGGTAGTGGAGAGAATTGACAGTCATCGCGAGCGCCGGGCTGAAGATTTCGCGCTCGATCCGCAAGGTCTGGCCAGAGAGCTGCAAGATGGGGACATCATCCGCTTCCTGCGCATCTCTTCCAAATTTGACAATGGGGTCACGCTTCGCGGCAACGTCGCGGTCCCGGGTCTCTATCCCTGGCATCAGGGCATGCGCGTCCATGACCTGATTCCCGACCGCGCTTCCCTGGTGACGGACGACTATTGGAAGCGGCAGAATCAGCTCGCGGTTGATGCCAGTTCCGGGGACTTCCGCATCAGCGGCTCCCAGCTGAAGAACGACGTCAAACGCTTGTCCTCGGAAATCAATTGGGAATATGCCGCGATCCAACGGATGAATCCCGAGGATCTGACGCCGCATGTGCTGCATTTCAATCTCGGCAAGGCCATTGCTGCCGACCCTCAGGAAAATCTGGAGCTCAAGCCCAATGACGTAGTCACCATTTTTGCTCAGACCGATATCCAGGTGCCGATTGCAGACCGAAGCAAGTTCATTCATCTCGAAGGCGAGTTCAACAACCCCGGAGTCTATGAGATTGCGCCCGGAGAAACGCTGCGTCATCTGGTGGAGCGCGTGGGCGGCGTCACCCGCCAGGCGTACCTCTTCGGATCCGAATTTGACCGTGAGTCCACCCGCATGGACCAGCAGCAACGTTTGGACCAGTATGTCAACAACCTGGATCAGTCCGTGCAGGCGGCGCCGGTCGCCGTTAGCTTCGCCGATCCCTTAGCCGCCGCGGCTGCTAAGGCTCAGTCCGAAGCCGACCGTCAGACGGTCCAGCGAATGCGCAATGTCCGAGCCTCCGGCCGCGTCGTGCTGGAACTCCGGCCCAACGCTACGGGTGCGGACGCTCTCCCCAATCTCGTTCTGGAAGACGGTGATCGCCTGCTCATTCCTTTTCGGCCGGCTACCGTCAACGTTATCGGCTCCGTGTACAACAGCAATGCGTTTATCTATCGGCCAGGCAAGACTGTCGGCGATTACTTGCGCCTGGCTGGGGGCGCCACGCGCGGCGGCGACAAAGGCCGTGAGTTCGTGATCCGGGCCGACGGATCCACTGTCAGCAAGCAGCAGCACTCCCGTCTTCTGAGCAGCAGCTTTGAATCTACCCGGCTGATGCCGGGAGACAGCATCGTGGTACCGGTTAAGGTCTCGCGTGGAGCAACTCTCCAGTTAATCCGCGATTATGCAACGATTGTTGGACAATTAGGGCTGGCTGCGGGAGGCTTATCGGCGGTTTTCCCGTAAAATAAACATTAGAAGTCATGGCACAGCGCGAGAACTCGAATGCGGTAATGGGGATAGCAGACGAATCGGTGGCAACGTCCCTTGATCCAGCGGAAGCCGCGCGTTTCCCTCTATGGCTGCTGATCATAGCCAAGCACAAATTTTTCATCGCGAAGTTTGTGGCGGCCACATTCGTTTTAGCCCTGATCTTGTGCCTGTTCTTGAAGAACACATACACCGCGCAGACCAAGGTAATGCCGCCGCAGCAGAACCAGCCGATGTCCACCACAGCCGTGCTGAGCCAGCTTGGCCCGCTGGCGGCGCTCGCCGGGCAGGGACTGAACTTGCGCACGCCCAGTGATCTCTATGTCGCCATGTTGCGTAGCGAGACGGTTGCCAACGCCATCATCGACCAGTTTCACCTGATGAAGGTGTATCACAAGAAACGGCTCGTGGATGCTCGCCAGGAACTGGCAGATCGCACCTTGATCGCTTCCGGCAGTAAGGACGGCATCATTACCATCTCCGTAGACGACAGCCAGTCTTATCTGTTCAGTTCCGAAGCTACGGCCAATGACTCACGGCAGAGAGCTACGGATATCGCGAATGCCTACGTAGACGAACTGGAGAAACTCACAAAAACCCTCGCGGTAACGGAAGCGGGTAAGAGGCGGGCGTTCTTTGAACGCGAAACGAAAATGGCGATGGATGACCTGGCCACTGCCGAACAATCGCTGAAAGAAACTCAGCAGAAAACCGGAATGATTCTCCTGGAGCCGCAGTCACGAGCCATGATTGAGTCGCTGACATCTTTACGAGCCAGAGTGGCAGCGCAGGAGATCGTCGTTCAATCCATGCGGTCGTTTGCGAGCCCTGAGAATCCGGAACTCATCGCCGCCCAGAACGAGCTCGCTGCCATGAAGGACCAGGTAGGTCGCCTGGAGCGCGGTCAAGGCAAACCTTCGATCGCGGATGTGCCGGTCGAGAACGTGCCTGCGGCAGGCCTTGAATACCTTCGCAAGCTGCGAGAGGTGAAGTACCGCGAAGCGCTCTTCGAATTGCTGGCGAAGCAGTATGAAGTCGCAAAAATTGATGAAGCCCGCGACGCTTTAATCGTGCAACAACTGGATAGGGCCCTTAAGCCAGAGAAAAAAAGCGGACCCTTCCGGGCGATCATCCTGATTTGCGCCATATTCGTGGCCTTTGTTGTGGCATGTTTCATAGCATCCTTCATTGAACGCCTGCAACAAGCCCATGAAGAGCCTCAATTTGCCAGTCAACTGCAGCTGTTCAGGTTTTACCTTGGCCGCCGCAAATCATGAGCTGAATCGCGGCCCTCTTTCTTGCAACGAGAGCGCGGGGTCGGTGATGTCAAGGGCCGAAGTTTGATGTTGCTTCTTGAACTCCCGCTCATCGACCTGATGGCAAGAGCACGTTGGATGAATTGGCAGGTGATGGGACTGAGATGAGTGGCGCTGGTTTGAACATTGTCATCCTCGGCCGCGACGGGCAGATTGCCTGGGAGCTGCAGCGTCGGCTGCCCGACCTTGGCCGGGTGACAGTGATCGGCCGCCCGGAAATCGATCTCAGCCGCCCTGATTCGCTGCGGCGCGCGATTCGGGAACTATCGCCGGATGTGCTGGTCAATGCCAGCGCGTATACGGCGGTCGATCAGGCTGAGAATGAGCCGGAACTCGCTCTTGCGCTGAATGCCACAGCTCCTCAAGTTCTGGCCGAGGAAGCGAGGCGGATCAACGCGCTGTTTGTGACCTACTCCTCCGATTACGTATTTGACGGGACCAAAGCCGCTCCCTACACCGAGGAGGATCTCGGGCATCCCTTGAACGTGTACGGCCGGAGCAAGCTGGCGGGAGATCAGGCAGTGCAGGCTGTGGGCGGCGACAATTTGATTCTGCGAACGTCGTGGGTGTACGGAGCCCGCGGCAAGAATTTCTTGCGAACCATATCGGCCTTGGCCCTTCAGCGCGATGAGATACGCGTGGTCGATGACCAGGTGGGCGCTCCCACCTCGAGTTATGACATTGCGCAAGCGACCGCGCAAATCGTCGCTGGACTGCGTCACCGGTCCGGGCGAATTGCAGCCTTGGGTAAACGCAGCGGCATCTATAATATGACATCGCAAGGCGCAGTTTCCTGGTGTGGCTTTGCAACCGCCATCCTCGACCAGATGCGTGATCGCGGACTGAAGCAGGCTCTAGCCAGGATCGTTCCTATTCCCAGCAAGGAGTACCCCACGCCGGCAGAGCGGCCGAGGAATTCCCGCCTGTCGAATGCAAAACTGCAGGCGGAGTTTGGTATCGCGTTGCGCGATTGGAGACAAGCGCTCGCGGCTACTATGGAGATGCTCGACCTGCCAGCCAGGGACGGGTGCTCGGTTGGGCCGGGCGGCCGCTAGATTCAATTGGGTAAGACTGACTTTCGAAAGGTGATGCTGCGCTGATCGCTGCGGCTCAAGAAACGATGCGGGAGCTAATCACATGAAGGGTATCGTGTTGGCCGGTGGAATTGGGTCGCGGCTCCATCCGCTGACCCGGGTCACCAACAAGCATCTTCTTCCGGTCTACGACAAACCGATGATTTACTACCCTCTGCAAACTCTGGTCGATGCGGGTATCGACGACATTCTCGTCGTTACCGGAGGTAACAGCGCGGGCGACTTTTTGCGTCTCTTGCGCAACGGCAAAGATTTTGGAATCCATCAACTCAACTTTGCTTACCAGGATGGTGAGGGCGGCATCGCCGATGCCTTGCGCCTGGCGGAAACCTTTGCCGAGCATGAGGCCGTGTGCGTGGTGCTGGGTGATAACATCATCGAAGGAAGCATTCGCCAGGCCAAAGAGAACTTCGAGAAACAGGAGCGTGGCGCCAAGATTCTGCTCAAGGAAGTGGCCGATCCTGAGCGTTTTGGTGTGCCTGTCTTTGAAAACGGGCGCATCATCCGGATTGAAGAAAAACCAAAGGCTCCGGCCTCCCCGTACGCGGTGATTGGGATCTACTTCTACGACGCCACCGTCTTCAGCCGCATTGGCACCCTCAAGCCTTCCGATCGCAACGAATATGAGATCACTGATGTGAACAATTCGTATCTCATTGACGGTCCTCTTACCTTTGACATCATCGATGGCTGGTGGACCGATGCTGGTACCTTTGAGTCCCTGTGGCGGGCCAGCAATCTGGTCCGTGAGAAGGTGTTGGGCGGTCTTGACCGGGCCGTTGCGGCGGAGCCCGGAGAAAAAGCATGAAGATCCTTGTAACCGGCGCCGCGGGCTTCATCGGCTCAAATTTCGTGCGCCATCTGTTGCAGAGCCACCCCGATGACCATGTCCTGGTTGTGGATAAGTTGACCTATGCCGGCAATCTGCGCAATCTTGACGATGTACTGAGCGATCCCCGCGTCCAGTTTGCCAAACTCGACATATGTGATCCCGCGGTCAACGATGTTATCGATGGTTGTCATGCCGTCGTTCATTTTGCCGCCGAGAGCCATGTGGATCGCAGCATTGAGGATGCCTCGCCGTTCATGCGGACCAATGTCGAGGGTACTTGGCGAATTCTCGAAGCCTCGCGTCGGGGCCGGGTGGACCGGTTCATCCACGTTAGTACCGACGAGGTCTATGGAAGCCTCGGGCCCGAAGGCCAGTTCCGGGAAACCTCACCGCTCGACCCCACCAGTCCCTACGCCGCCAGCAAAGCCGCATCCGATCTTCTGGTCTTGGCGGCGGTCAAGACTTACCGCTTTCCGGCGATCATTACGCGCTGCACCAACAATTACGGGCCCTTTCAGTTCCCCGAGAAATTCATTCCTCTGATGATAGCCCAGGCATTGGAAGGCAAGACTCTTCCGGTTTACGGGGATGGCCGTAACGTGCGCGACTGGATTCACGTTTCCGATCACTGCCGGGCCATCGACCTCATCTTGAGAAAGGGAGATGAAGGCGAGATCTACAACGTTGGCGGCGGTTGTGAGTTGGAAAACATTGCCGTCGCGCGAGCTATCCTCAGGACCCTTGGGCGTCCCGAAACTCTGCTGAATTTTGTGACCGACCGCCCGGCCCATGACCGCCGTTACGCGCTGGATTACTCCAAGTTGGGCGAAAAGCTGGGGTGGACGCCGCAATGGGATTTTGATCGCGGGCTCGACAACACCATTCATTGGTATCGGGAAAATGGTCCCTGGTTGGAGGAAACCCGCAGCGGTGAATATCGCAGCTATTTTGAGCGCCACTACACCCAACGATCAGGAATGCTTGAAGCCTCGGGTGGCGCAACCAGATGATCAACGCCTTGCGCCGGCTCCTGAACCGGTTTGAGATCTACAGAATCCTTAGGGCAGGGCAGTGGACCGCGCGGGGAGCCCATCGTGCCGATGTATGGAAGGATGTTCTTGAGGAGGCACCCGTTGCAGGTTTGCCAACAACTGCTGCAATAATCCCTTCACCCAATCCTCTGCGAACCTACTTCGACGGAATAACCCGTGGGAAGGGGATTTGGAAGTGGACCCATTACTTCGACATTTATCATCGGCATTTTCAGAAGTTTATCGGCCGCGAGGTCAATATTGTTGAGATCGGAGTCTACAGCGGCGGTAGTCTGGGCATGTGGAAGACTTACTTTGGAACCGGGTGCCAAGTTTACGGAATTGATATCAACGAGGCCTGCAAAGCCTATGAAAGTGACAAGATCAAGATCTTTATAGGCGATCAAGGTGACCGCGGGTTTTGGCAGAATTTTCGTAGAGCCGTACCTGTCATTGACATTCTGATCGATGATGGCGGACACCTGCCAGAGCAGCAGATCGTAACCTTGGAAGAGACTCTACCCTACCTGCGCGCCGGCGGCGTATATGTCTGCGAGGACATCCACGGAGTTCATAATCGTTTCTCGAACTATCTGGCCGGCTTCGCCGACCGGCTCAATGCTTGCGCTCTGAAAGGGGGCCCCGGTTCCAGTGCGACGACATCAGCTCTTCAACGCGCGATTTCGTCCATTCACCTCTACCCGTTTGTCGCCGTCATCGAGAAATCATGCACCCCTGTGGAGGAGCTGGCCTCTGTCAAACATGGGACCGAGTGGCAGCCCTTTCTTTAGCTATAAGCACGCGAACTTCGACCTTGCCGATGCAGGTCTGGGCGCGGCTTTCAATATAGATGAACCAAAAACCGATGGCTTAATTAGATGAGTACCGACCACAAGATCCTGAATGGCTTCGTTGCCGGCCTCATACTAACGGCGGTTACGCTGCTGGTGGGTTTTGTGCAGTTTCGCCTGCTCTTACACTATCTTCCCACCGAGACGGTTGGAATTTGGATGGTTTTCATCAGTATAGGTGGATACATCTTGTTTCTTGATCTCGGACTTGTGCCCACCCTCGGTCGCGAGATCAGTTTTATCTCCGCCGACAAGGGTTTGACCGAAGAACAGCGTCTTCAACAAATGGGCACTCTCATCCGGTCCTGTACCGCGACTTGTGCCCTGCTCGGCGCTCTTGTTTTCCTTGCTGGAGTACCTGCCGGTTGGGCGTATCTGAAGACCCTGGGCTCATGGGGAGGCATCCGGCCAGCATGGATTATTTTTGCTGCTGGAGGTGTCTTCACTCTGGTGGGCGAGATATGGCCGGCTTCTATCTACGGAATGGGACACGTGGCGGCCGAGCGGCTGATTCGAACAGGCGGCCAGATCGTCTGGTTATTGCTCACGGTGGTAGCCCTGATTCTTGGTTTCGGGCTTGAGGGCCTGGCCTTTGCGTGGTTGTTGCAGGCATTGCTCTCCCGGTTTGCCGCAAGATACCTGCTTGGGCGCTTCCAGCCTGGTGTGCTCTCGGCCGGGAAGTTCGATTTCGGACGCATCCGAGCCATCCTCGGCCCTAGTGTAAAATTCGCGATCCTTCTGTTGGGTGGCGCGCTCTTGCTCCAGACGGACAATCTCGTGATCGCATCGGAAATTGGCGCGCAGACCGTGCCCGGGTTCCAAATCGTCGCCAAGCTTGTCACAACCATCGGCGGGCTTTCCATGATGCTGGTTGTGACTACCACGCCCTTTGTCTCACAGGCTCACATGCGTCAAGATCCAATCGAGATCAAGCGGCTGATGCAACGCAACCTGCGTTATAGCCTGAGCGTCATCGGTATTTTGGGGTGCTTTGTGGGATGTTTTGCCGATCGCATCGTCTCACTTTGGGTCGGCGCTCAATACTTCATAGGGTTTGGAGTGGTCTGGACTCTTTTGATTGTGATGCTCCTTGATGCTCATCAGGTGGCGATGACGACGGCTACGATTGCCACCGGCCGTATAGCGTTTGTTCATACTGCGGTCATTGCCTGTGTACTTAACCTGCTGTTCTGCGTATTCCTGGCTCGCCGCTTTGGGCTTCTCGGAGTTCCGCTCGGAACGCTTTGCGCTCAGGGGATGACCAACGATTGGTATGGGCCATTTTATACGCTGCGATATCTCCGCATCGGGATCGTCGAACACGCTCGGGTCGTCATTCTACCTTTCATAAAGCTTCTGGTTGCGGTTCTAGCCATCGCACTTGCAGTCCGGTTGGCAACAAATCACGCCTCGGATATTATCGCCCTGTTCACCGCGGCTGGGTGCGTCGGTAGCACTGGGTTGATTATCTTCGGAGCCATCATGCTTTCCCCTCAAGAGAGAACGCTGTTGTTTTCCCAACTGCAAGCGAAATCGGCGAAAATACGTGAAAGCGCACGAGGCTTGCATTGATGCAGGTGCATTCCATGACTGCAGTCCTTTCGCACCATCAGGCGCTCGTGTGTGCTGAGGATTCGAGGACTGCCCTGTGAACTCCCTGCGTAAAGTCTGGCGATCGATTTCGAAATACGGCGTGCGAGCGGGGATCCAGGATGCTCTTGCCCGCTGGCTAAAAAGCCAGCCGGGGGTTCAGGGCAATGTGCTTGAGCATTACGGTTTCCTCTTGCGGGGAAACCAGCCGGAAGCGTTGCCAGGGGTCGGTTCCGGGCCTCTGAAAATCAATTGGCTGGTACCCACGATAAACGACAAGGGCAGCGGGGGCCTTTCCAATATCTTTCGCGCCATTCAACAGTTGGAAGGGTGGGGCCATCAACAGCGGGTTTATGTATTTGGAGCGACACGGAACGACGACCGGCTCCGTGAATTCGTCCACCAGCATTACGCGCCGATTAGCAGCGAAATCGTTCAGTTCCAGGGGCAAGTGGAAGATTCGGATGCCCTCGTTGCCACTGCCTGGAATACCGCCTATATCGCCCGGGGGCTCGGCAATACCGTCCGCAAGTTCTATTTTGTGCAAGATTTGGAACATCTTTTTTATGCGCCCGGAAGTTTGCACCTGTTCGCCAGACAGACATACACGTGGGGATTCTACGGCATCACCCTGGGGCAATGGATCGCTGATGTCCTGGGCGCAGAGTTTGGGATGGAATGTTCTGCATTTGGTTTTTCCCACGACCACGACGTTTATCGCCCGGTCGGGAGCCGCATTGTGCCGCGTGGCAGGCAACGGGTGTTGTTTTACGCCAGGCCCAGCACCGAACGGCGGGGATTCGAACTGGGCATGCTGGCGCTGTCGTTGGTGGCGCACAAGCGGCCGAACACAGAGTTCGTCCTGATCGGCTTCGACCCGCCAGCCATTGACCTGCCCTTTCCGGCAACTCTCCCCGGCGTACTCTCGCCGGCAGAACTGGCTAACCTATACCAGCAGTGCGATGTTGCCTTGGTGCTATCGCATACCAATTTGTCTCTTCTGCCTCTGGAACTCATGGCGAGTGGTTGTCCTGTTGTCTCGAATTCAGGGCCGAATGTGGAATGGCTTTTGACCCACGAATCTGCGCAGCTGGTGGACGCCACCCCAAAAGCACTGGCTGAGGGCGTTTTGGCGCTCCTGGGGGATGAGACGCTTCGGCTCAAGAAAGTTGAAGCCGGCTTGGCCATTGCCCGGAAAGCCGACTGGGTTTCTGCAGTGCGAATGATCGAGTCAGCGTTTTATCGCGGATTAGGAATTTCATCCCGAGACGAAGCTAAGCTGCAGGTTTAATGCCCGCGGTACACCGCGCTGGCGACTGTCGTATGCAAGGAAATGAAGTTGCAAAAAAGTCGATGACCGCTTTTTCCATGCCTGTCTCGCCCGAGAGGCTAGCGATTTACAATGTCTAGCGTCGGAACACTCCAGAATTCGGTGCAAGGCCGCGGCCGGACTTACATTGTTCTGATTTTGTTTCTTATCGGCTTGTATATCCCCACTTCCAGTCAGGGCGTCCAGTCCTCCGCGCTGGTTGCTCTCACGGTCCCCTTGTTTGTGATCGGCTTGATGACTTTGCTTTTCCTGAATGGCATGGGCAGTTACTGGCTGCGTGCTATCGGCTGCTGCATTCCCGTGGTCTTAGTATTATCTAGCCTGGTTTCGCCTTTCCCCATCACCGAGGGAGGCCCTATCTATTCATACACCATGTTGGGGCTTCTTTATGCCTCGAATCTAAAAGTGCAAGGATCCGAATCTTACCCGGTCCTCAGCAAGGGCCTGTTGGCGGTAAACCTGGTAAGTCTCATCCTGGGCCTCGGTATCATCCTTCAATATGAGCCGATAATGAACTTTCTCGTCGCGCACTACACATACTTTTATGCCGACTTGCTGCCCATCATGTTCTCCATGCGAAAGCCGGTTTTGACTTTCGGTACTCATTCCGTCGCCGGCTTTTTTGTATTTTTATTGTTTTGGATGAATCTGCGAACGTATGAAGCCAGGAAAAATGTATCGAGCCTGTGCTTCCTGTTCGTTTACCCGGTGTTTTCTCTGTTCTTGTTTTCATTCACATCATTAGCTTTCCTGGTATGGGAGCTGGCCTTCCTGCTGAGGCTTGGGCTGCAAAGACGCTGGAAATTAACCCTGGCCGCAATATTGATATTGGGAAGCGTTGGGGTGGCGCTCGCAGGCCGCATCGACAAGGATCTCCGCCAGCAACTCGCCGATTATGCTTTATCTGCTCTGCAATCGCAGGGAAACGGCGTATTAGGACGATACTCCGCGTCTACCGGGGATTTGGCGGGCGACCTGGCTTTTCTCCACGACCATCCGTGGCAGCCCGTCGGCTTGACTGGATCGAAAAACCTCTTTTTTGTGGATTCCGGGCCGGTCGAATATCTCCTCCGCGGTTCCTTGCCACTCTTGCTTTTGATCTATTCGGGGATGGTCGGTTTTTTTCTCTCTAATCTCCGGAACAAGAAAGACGCCTTCGTCACCATTGCCGCGATCCTCACCTTTGAGGTTGGATTTTCGATCTTGCCCTTTGCGCGCATGCTCTTTTCACTCCCATTCTTTATAGCGTATTTGAATGCCCTGCAAGGCCCGTTAGCTCAGACTCACTGGCGCTCAAGCCAGCGATTTGCAACCCCATCTCGCCCGCTTCAATCTCCTCCGCTAGCGCTGCCCGGCTTCGAAACCTGATCGTTCACCGGACTCTCATGAAGTCGTTCCAAGAGCCTTCAAGAGAGCCGCTCGGGCGCAGGGCGCTGGGACTATGACTTGGCCACTAAAACAAAGGCGGCAACGAGCAAGTCCTCTTCTGGCATTTCCCGAAATTTCCTTGCAAGCTTTGGGCGGATTTTCGCCACATGGTTGCGAGCCGCTGTAAGCAATTCTTCCGGGATGAGCTCGAAAGGCATGGGCGGCTCTATATCCGCAGAAGCGCCGGAGAGCCGCACTACAAGTATGGAATATTGAAGCCCAAGCTCATCCAAGGCTTTCGTATAGTCCGAGAGCCGTACGCGGTTAAGACCGCTGGCAAGCGTCAAGGGCTTGTATAAAACGGGTGGAATCCTGAGAAAACTCAGGTCATGCAAAGAGTCGGAAAACTGTCCATGGTCCCGGCAGTCGACCGCATGGATCATCAGGCCTCCTGGTGCGAGCGCCCTGGCCATTGCGCGGATCGCCCCGAGAGGATCGTAAACGTGCTCCATCACCACGGAGGAAACAATGAACTCATAGCCGTGGTGGTCTAGAAAGAACTTTTCTGCAGGTTGCCGAAAAAGGCGCACAGCTGGGTGGGAGCTATTGTTCTCATAGGCAAAACGCTCGATTTGATCCACTTGGGAACATCCATCAGCAAGGAACATTTCCGCTATCTCTCCCACATCGCCGGGACCCACCTCAGCCACGCGGCCATGAAACCGCCCGATACCGCCCCATAGTTTGTAGTTATTGAATGTCCGCACGGCAATACTGTGGGCGCATTCGGACTCAGGATGATTGCCGGCAACATTTGTTTGGTTAATTAGGGAAAAAAAAGCATACAGCAACCGCCAAGGGGCAAGAAAAGCGTAGCGAATCCAGACATTGCGTCCGGTAGTCGATTTGATGTGTTTCCTGATCGATTGAAGCATCCCCGATTAAGCCGTCCCGCGACCACCGTTTTCGCTCGCCCACCGTCCTCAGCGTATCTTTTGAGTTTACTCTAATGGAGCTTCTTTTTGATCTCACGCGCTCGGTCATCATTCTTCGAGCACTATGGAATCGGGCCGGTAACCGCAATCCGATCACTCTTTATCCACGGCCTTGACAACAAATCTCATCGGAGCGTGCTGTCATGTCTTCTCTCTGAAGCATGTTAAAGTAAAGAATACTCGTCGGAGATACAGGCAGGCTTGGACTTGTGTGTGTCCCTCCAAAGAAAACATCTGCGCTGTTGTCGTCACCTACTTCCCGGACCCGGGGCTGCGCGATCGTCTGGATAGAACGCGGCCGCAGGTCGCGGACATTGTCATTGTCGACAATGCTTCTGACGAGCAGTCGTTCAAGAATGTGCAGGCCGGGCTAGGCTCATCGGGAGCCGACGTCATTCGGAATTCCGCCAATCTCGGTATCGCCGCCGCTCTGAATCAGGGCCTGCAGTGGGCGCACAGCAAAGGCTACCAGTGGGTTCTACTGCTCGACCAGGATACGGTGCCCGCTTTGGATCTGGTGCCTACACTGATCCGGGCCTTCAACGATTTTCCTGACAAGAATCAACTCGCGATGCTGGGATCAAATCGTGTCTTGAACCGTGTTCCCAACAAGAAATACAGCACCAATGGATGGTGGGGAATCACCGAAATGGTCATTACTTCGGGAAGCTTGCTGTCACTCGATGCGGCGGGAAAAATTGGTCCCTTTCGCGAGGATTTTTTCATCGATTGCGTCGATTTTGAATTCTGCCTCAGGGCGCGCAGCATGGGATTCAAAATCGTGGAAATCCTGGTGCCCAGAATGGAGCATTTCATCGGCGAGCCTAAGACAGTACGCCTGCTCTGGTGGAGGATTCACGCTTACAATCATCAACCGAAGCGGTCCTATTACCTCATGCGGAACTTTATTGTCCTGACCCGCGAGTACTGCCTGAAAGATCCATGGTGGCTGTTCCGCATGTCTTACGCGATCGGCCGGGTCATGCTGGTCACAGTGCTTCTGGAAGAATCGCGCATTGCCAAGCTCAAGTACATTCTGCTCGGACTGTATGATGGATTAGTTGGCCGATTCGCGCGGGATATCGGTTGAAGGGTGGCCCCGACTCCCGTTCCCCGCGGTCATCCTAGTTGTCCCGGCAGCCTGACGGTCTCGCTGTTGTCGAGTCTGCGCTGGAGGCGACAGGTGGTAAGGTCGCGATATAGGCTATCAGTCATAGAATGAGCGCCGAGCAAAACAATAATAGGGTCATCGACTCCCGACGTATACGCATTCTTGCCGACACCGGATATGCTTCCATGCTTTCCGGCTGCGATCATCTGCAGGATCAAATCCAGCGCAGGTTCGGAGGTCGCTGGGCCAGGCTTGCACGATTTTCCTGCATTCGCGGGGTGTTGGGCTGGTGGATCGCGCGAGAATACGACTTCGTCGTGACCGTCAGTCACTGGCCGGGGGGCCGATGGTTGATTTTTTTGACGGCATGGCTGGGCGGCGGCCGCCGCCGCCGTAAATTCATCCTGCTTGAATTCATAAGCTGTCCCGAGCGCCTGCTCAACCGATTGATGTTTGCCGTTTGGCTCCCGCTGATATTCCGCCCGGCGATCCGCCGAACGTTGGTTGCGGCGCAGGTCATGGCTGAATCGGAGCCAGACTACTATGCGAGGCTGTTTCGTCTTCCCGCTTCCCTTTTCCAGCGCATCCCGCTCCCTCTTATCGATGATAAGGTTCAGGAGCATAGTTACGCCGCCTCGGAAAAGATGGTATTTGCGTCTGGGCGGGCTGCTTGCGATTGGGAAACTCTTTTTCGTGCAGCCGATGGGGCCAGCTGGAACTTATCCGTCGTTTGCTCCAGGCACGACCGGAGGCATGTTGACCGCCTGAACAAAAGCGGCTTGGCCGTTGTGCGGTCGGAGATTTCTCCGGAAGAACATGCTCAGATGATGGTCCATGCCGCAGTCTATGTTCTTCCCTTGCGCCAGCGACCAATCAGCATCGGTCAACTTCGAATGCGCAATGCGATTTGTGCCGGCACACCCATTGTATGTACCCGGGTTGGTGGTCTGAGTGGCTACGCGATTCATCACCAGACGGCATCTGTCGTCGAAGAGGGGGACCACGCGGCACTACGTCGCGAGGTCGACAGGCTCCTGGTCGACCCGGAGTGGCGTAGAACGCTGGCTACACGGGCAAGGGAATTTGCCGCGACCAGAAACGTGGAGTGGTTCTCCAGAGCCCTGAACGACTTTGTGCATCGTGAAGCGAGGGATGCATGCGCCGAGTCATAGCTCCGCGACCAAGGCACAGTTCGATTTGGAGTCCCCGCCCCATTACAATGCTAATATACAAGGCTTCCAGGCAACGATGAGTCCCGGGGAAACCCAACAATTCATCCGCGTGGCCGCGTTTACAGGATCGAAGGATGCCGCGCCGATGTTTCGAGTACGGCAGTACATCCCACGTCTGCTCTCGCAGGGGATTCAAATTACAGAATTCTTGGCTCGCTTCGGTAGTTGGCCGCCCTTGAACAAAGCCATTCGTCCCCTGTGGCTTGCTGCGACCGTAGCCACTCGCGTGCCGGCCGTAGCGCGATCCCACAAATATGATTTAACTCTCCTGCAAAGAGAGATGGTGTCAACCTTGCTGACCCTGGAACGCTTTACCGCTCGCCCTCGCATCCTGGATGTGGATGATGCCGTTTGGGTCCAGCGGCGCGCTGCAAAAAATTTTCCGCTGTTGGCAAAGATGTGCGACGGTGTGGTATGCGGCAACGACTTTCTGGCGGAAAATGTGCGCCAATGGAACACCAATATCCTGATCCTGCCCACTGCCGTGGACACCGACCGATTCATCCCTCTGGAGAGCAAGGCCACGCAGAACTCGAAGAGGATCATCGGCTGGACCGGCGTTTTGTCCAACCTTCCCTACCTTTACGAAATTGAAAAGGCGCTGGACGTTGTGCTCCGGAAATACGACGATGTCGTGCTTCGCGTGGTTTCCGGCATGCGCCCGAACTTTCGCTTGATTGACAATGCCAGGGTGGAGTACATCCCCTGGTCCATTGAGAATGATGCGCAGACAATTCGCGAGATGTCGATAGGGCTCATGCCTATCCCCGACTCCTTGTGGGGCCGGGGGAAGTGCAGCTATAAGATGCTGTTGTACATGTCTTGCGGCCTGCCGGTGGTTGTTTCCCCCGTGGGAATGAACAATGAGGTATTAGCGTTAGGGAAAGCGGGCTTTCCGGCGCAAACCGAGTCGGATTGGGTGGATGCTCTCTCCTGGCTGCTGGACAATCCGGACGCCGCAGCCAACATGGGCAAGGATGGCCGCCGGATCATCGAGGAGAACTACAGCCTCTCGGTGCTTTCGCCGAAACTCGCAAACTATCTGAAGAAGTTTGTCACTTAAGGCTCTCCGATGGGACCTCCACACCTAAAACCCTTTGGCAATCGGTGTAAATCGGAATGAAGCGCATCTTGCACGTGATTTCCGCTCTGCCCAGCGGAGGAGCGGAGACGATGCTTCTGCGGCTTTTGTCGGCGACAGCCACCGCATACGATCATGCGGTGGTTTCCTTGAAGGACGAGGGAACCGTCGGCCCGCGCATCAAGGAGCTCGGGATTCCCGTGTATGCTCTTGGCCTGAGCCCTGACCGGCCCAATCCATTTCGCATTCTCAGCATTCGATCCCTGGCTCGCCGCTTGCAACCTGATCTGATTCAAGGCTGGATGTACCACGGCAATGTGATGGCGAGTCTCGCCCGCAGCGGGCTGCCGAAACCGGTGCCCGTGCTATGGGGCATTCACCAGTCGTTGGACATGATCGGCGGTTGGGGCCGCAGCACCAAGGCCGTGATCCGGCTTGGCGCCTGGCTTTCCGGTCGTCCGGCAGCGACTGTGTATGTGAGTCGGGTGGGCGCCCGCCAGCACCAAGCTATCGGATACGATCCCACCAGGTCGCTTGTCATCCCGAACGGCATCGATTGCACGGTCTTTGTTCCCGATGAGATTGCGCGGGAGGCAGTTCGCTCGGAATTAGGCATTCCTCCCGACAGCATTCTCATCGGCTTGGTCGCTCGCTATCACCCGATGAAAGATCACATAGGCTTTCTACGTGCTGCCAAGCTGGTGGCCGGCGCTCACCCGGACGCCCGTTTTCTACTGGTGGGCAAAGGCGTCTCGACGCAGGCCGCCGTTTTGGCCAAAATTCAGGAACTGGAACTGCAGGATCGTGTTCTCCTGCTCGGCGAACGCGACGACATGCACAGGATTACGGCTTCGCTGGACATCAACTGTTCGTCATCGGCGTGGGGGGAAGCGTTTTCTGTCGCCGTCGCCGAGTCTATGTCTTGCGGCATACCGTGTGTCGTCACCGATGTCGGCGACAACGGCTATGTAGTAAGTGGAACTGGAATCACGGTTCCGCCAGCCGATCCAACGGCTCTGGCTCGAGGAATCGCCCAACTGATAGAAGCTGGCCGGACGGGGCGACAACACCTCGGAGAGCTCGCCCGGCGGCGCATCGAAACCGAGTTCTCGCTTTCCCTGGTCGCGCGCCGCTACACCGAACTCTATCAACAGTACCTGACAGGCGTTTAAGAAGGGCGTACGCCTGTTTCCACAGGCAGAGAGCTCGCTCGCTCCTCTCGCTGTGCGAGGTAGCGTCTCAGACCTTCGCCCCAATGGCTGAAAGTATTGAGCGACTTCTTCTTCAGGGCCGCATTTTCCAGAACCGAATACCTCGGGCGCGCCACCTTGGCGGGGAATTCGCCGGGATTTGCCTTCTCCAGGCGCACTTTGGCGCCGATCAAATCAAAAATCGCACGCGCGAACTCGTACCATGAACAGCTGCCTTCGCTTGTTGCGTGGTATAGACCGTACTCCGACGTCCGGCTCAATTTGACGATCTGAGAAGCGATCTCCACGGTCGGAGTCGGGCTGACGAACTCGGTGTCCACCACTCGAAGCTCATCTCTTTCCCGGGAGAGCTTGATCATCAACTCCACGAAGTTAAGGCCGCCTTTAGCGCGACAGGGACTAGCCCCGTACAACGCCGACACCCGCAGAATGAAGTGACGCGGATTCGTCGCGGCCACAAAGTGCTCGCCGGAGAGCTTTGTATTCCCGTACACGTTTACCGGAACGGCGCGATCAGTCTCGATGTAGGGAGTCTGCTTTTCGCCGCCAAAAACATAGTCGGTGCTGATGTGAAACACCCTGGCTCCAAGCGAGGAGGTCACCTGGGCTACATTACGGGCCCCCAGGGCATTTACGGCAAAGGCAGTGTTTGGATCAGCTTCACATTTTTCGACGTGGTGAAACGCAGCCGTGTTTACCACGATCTCCGGCGCCATGCTTGCAAGCACACTCTGCACCGACTCGGCTGACGCAATATCCACATCCTGGTGCCCCAGGCTGCTGACCGAGTGCCCTGCCTCAGCGAAAGCGGCGGCGATGTCGCTGCCCAGTTGCCCCGTCGCGCCGATGACCGCAACCTTCATCTTGGTACGGCTCCGGTCGCCGTGCCTCGAGCAGATGTTTCCTTCTGGGCAAAACTCTTGAACACCTGGATGTTGTAGTAGTTGGGGTTGTCCCAATCGCTGAACTTGGGCGCGTTCTCAAGCAGGTTGCGGACGATCCAGCGCACATCGTGGTGCGGGTGGAAACTCAGAACGTTTCTGGCTCTTTCAATCGAGACCTTGTAGTTGCGAATGTCTTTGATGTGGTTGAGATCCAGCGTCACTTTGTTACCGGTTTCCTGCTCCAGCGTGGTTCTCACCAGGTCGGCGACCTCGCCGACCGTATGGTTCCCCGAAGTTATGTTGAAGATGCCGGAGATGGAATCACTGGCCTCCACCGCTCGAACATAAGCCATGCAGGCGTCTTCCATACCGAGGACCGGCCGCCAGATTGCAGGATTGTTGACGCGGATGATTCCTTCCTTCATCGCTGTCTTGAACATGGTGTTCACAATCAGATCAAGACGCATACGCGGGCTATAGCCGGAAACCGTTCCCTTGCGCAGCGCAATTACCGAAAACTCGGAATCGGCGAGCTGCAGCACCGCGCGTTCCCCCTGGAGTTTGGAGATGCCATAGGGGTACGCCGAACTGACCGGGCGATCTTCGTCAAACAGCTCGTTTTCTGTGTAACCATAAACCGAGCATGAACTCGCGTAAACATAACGTCGAACCCCGGCCTGCTTGGCGATATAGCAGAGATAAGCCGGCGCAGCAGCGTTGAAAATGAAGTTCTTGCTGGGGGAGAACTCGGCCATGGGGTCGTTGGAGAGACCAGCCAGAAAAATAACCTGGTCGTATTCTTTCAAATCTGCGGTTTGAAGATCGAAGATATCGCGGTTTACGTTTCCAACTTCCGGAGGCAGGTGTTTCCCGAACCAAAACAGGTCGACCACGTCCACGTCATAGCCGCGCTCGAGCAATTTGGGAATCAGAGCCGAACCGACGTACCCCGCCCCACCAGCTACCAGGATGCGCATTTCAAGCCTCCTTCGTCAGCGTTTCCGGTTGATATGTCACGTGATTGGAGAGCGGCGAAGCCAGCCACTGGGCCAACGTCTGTGCCTTGCGGTCTTTATCCGAAATCGTAGCTTGGTCCGCATTGACCGGCCACATCACTCCAATCTGCGGATCAAACAGAGAGATTCCCGATTCTCCTTGCGGGTTATAAAGCCCGGTGCATTTGTACTGCACTTCGCAATCGTCGGTCAGAGCACAAAACCCACGTGCGAATCCGTACGGGGCCCAGACCTGCTTTTTATTGTCGGCTGAGACCTCGACTCCAAACCATTTACCCAGCGTCGGAGAGCCCTTGCGGATGTCTGCCGCTACCAGGAAAGCAGAGCCGCGAATCACCCGCATCAGCTTACCCATAGGAGGATCCCACTGGAAATGCAGGCCGCGAATAACATTCTTGGCCGATTTGGAGTGATTGTCCTGCACGAACTCTGTCGGCAAACCGAGCTGGCGAAACTGGTCCGCGCGAAAGGTTTCCATGAAAAACCCGCGAGCGTCACCCATGACCTGGGGCACAAGTACCACTACATCGCCGAGGTGAACAGACTCAATCGAGATGGGCATCGGGTTTCAGAGCTCTCCTGGCGGGTGCGGAATGCACTTTCTGAAATGCGTCACAAATATTCGAATAGGGCTCGTCTGGAAACGTCCAGTTAATAAATATAGCATCCTTGAAAACAGATCACGGGCATGCCCGCAGCCAAAGCTGCTTGCGCTGAGCCACAGATTTCCGGCACCATGATGCTGGCCCGATCTATAGTACTAAGGCCTGATGCGAGGGCAGCTTACCAAGCGATGAACATTCCGGTCACCGGCGGCGCCGGATATACTGCCAGTCATACAGCAGCCCTCCTGGAACGATCAGGACGTATATCAATAATCGTCGAATCTTCGACAATTCAAAGGGCATGTAATTCCTCGGCGAAACACCGCCGCGAGTCCAGTGAATTCATCTGCTCTTACTAACGGTGAACAATTCAATCTGCTCTTACTAACGATGAACATTGACGGCTGGGATGTTTCAATTTCTACCTGTAACATCCCTGGCAAAGCTCACGATCGAGCAACCCTGTCACTGGCGAATAAGGAAACCATGCGGGGCGGAAGTGAAGCCAAATTTTTTTTCTCTCGGCACATCCCTGACGTAATCGTTGGGGAAGCGGGACACATACTCTTCCACTGCCTCATAAGGACCATCCCCCCACAACGGCAGAACAGGATGGCCGTTAATGTCGGAATCCTCCACGATGACATAATCGCCGCGAGACAGCAGCGGCCGCAGTAGCAGCATCTCAGCAAGAACGTGCGCCTTCGTATGATCGCTGTCCAAAATGGCAAATATCGGACCGGGAAACCGTGATTTCAACTCCTGGATGTGCGCTGCGACCGCAGGATCGGCAGAAGACGACTTCATCAATTCGATGTTAGGATCGTTCTTCGCGGGCTCACGGATGAAAGAATCGTCAACGTCAACTGAAAGAATCTGAAACGGGTTTCCGATCTGGCGCAAAATCATGGCAAAGAACAGCGCTGATCCTCCATACGACGTTCCAAATTCGATCAGCAAGGAGGGCTTCAGGGAAAACAGTATTTCCTGATAATTCCACATATCAGAAACGCTCTTCTGAGCCGGCACGCCCATCCATTGCGTCGAACGCCACACCAGGCTGTTGTAATACCAGAGATGATATTGTGCTGGCGCCTCCCTGGGTCGGTAGAGTAGCCGACTCAGCCTATTTCCAATTTTTTGCATCGAGACTTGGATCCTTGTTGATTCACGAGTCGCCAGCGATGACCCCGGCGCATCCGCCTTACGAATTTCATGCGCCCGCTCCCAAAATCGCTATGGCCGACAATGCTTCCTCGCATTTTCCATTGGAGCGTTTTCATAATAAATATAGCATTCGCGGGAGCGCTGACTGACCGGGACGCTCAGACAATCAGGAAATATAGCCCATGGCTTGATTCTCTCCCCGCGCCTTCTGATCAAACTCGAGATCGACACGGGAGATGTCGCGCCGGCCTGATCGGAGTTGCTTGCGCCCAGCGCCAATTTCCGTCACGATGTTGCTGGCTCGACTGAGAATCAGGAAAGGCAATAACACCGACAAGTTCGAGATGAACATACTCGTCACCGGCGGCGCCGGATATATCGGCAGTCATACAGCAGCCCTCCTGGAACGATCAGGGCATGTGCCGATCATCTTTGACAATCTTTCTACCGGCCGCCGCGCAGCGGCAGGCAAGCGAACGCTCATTCAGGCCGATCTTGCCGACAAGGCGGCTATCCGTTCTGCCCTCGACGGCCATCGGATTGAAGCGGTCCTGCACTTCGCAGCGAGCGCTTACGTTGACGAGTCTCTCTCCGATCCCAGCCGATACTTCCAGAACAACGCCGTCAACAGCCTGAACCTGCTTGATTGCATGGTCAACTCCGGCGTCAAGCACCTGGTCTATTCCTCTACCTGTGCCACTTATGGAATTCCCGACAGTGTCCCTGTCAACGAACAACAAGCTCAACATCCGATCAACCCTTACGGCGAAAGCAAGCTCTTGGTAGAAAGAGCTCTGCCCTGGTACGAAAAAGCGCACGCACTGCGCTGGGTTTCCTTGCGCTACTTCAATGCGGCCGGAATTTCAAGAGAGATGGCCGGGTGCTGCGATCCTGGAAAGCGGTTGATCCCTCTGGCGATGAAAGCGGCTCTTACTGGCAAACCTCTTACTGTGTTTGGAACCGACTTCCCAACGGCGGATGGCACCGCTGTCCGCGATTATGTGCATGTGGCTGACCTCGCCTCGGCTCATCTCCGGGCACTTGAATATCTGCTGAAGGGCAAGGCGAGCCGGCCCTTCAACCTGGGTGTTGGCCAGGGACATACGGTGCGCCAGGTCCTGGACAAGATACAAGAAGTCAGTGGAATCGCTGTTCCCCATCGCTTGGCGGAAAGACGGCCAGGCGATCCTGCGGTTCTGGTTGCCGACGCCCGGGCCGCCGCCGAGATGCTGGAATGGTCGCCTCAACATTCTTCGCTCGAGGAGATTGTGAGAAGTACCTGGCTGGCTATGTCGCAGGGCTGAAAACCCTTTCGCCAACTTTTTTGCCTCTTTCGGCCGCCCTGTGTAATCTCTTATGGAAACTCTCGCGGGACGCCTGACTTTCACAGGAAGGTGGAGAGATGAACATTTATACGGACATAACCAAAACCATCGGTCGCACGCCATTGGTGCGACTCAACAAACTCACGGCCGGCATGGGAGCCACGGTGCTGGCCAAGCTGGAGAGTTTCAACCCCTGCCACAGCGTTAAAGACCGCATCGGCGTGAGTATGGTGGATGAAGCGGAGAAATCCGGCAAGATCGAGCCAGGCAAGACGGTGCTCATTGAGCCCACCAGCGGAAACACCGGTATCGGCATCGCCTTCGCGGCCGCGGCCAGAGGCTACCGTCTCATCCTGGTAATGCCAGACAGCATGACTTTGGAACGTCGTGTGGTCCTGCTGGCATTCGGTGCCGAGATCATCCTGACGCCCGGCGCAAAAGGCATGAAGGGAGCTATCGCCCGCGCCAACGAGCTGCAAAAACAGACGCCGAATTCTGTCATCCTGCAACAGTTTGCAAATCCAGCAAATCCCAAGATCCATCGCCAGACCACCGGCCCCGAAATCTGGAACGATACCGACGGCAAGGTTGATATCCTGATTTCCGGCGTGGGCACGGGCGGGACGCTGACGGGCGTGGCCGAGTACATCAAGCCCAAAAAACCAAGCTTCAAAGTGGTGGCCGTCGAGCCCGCCGAATCACCGATTTTGTCTGGCGGCAAGCCCGGCCCGCACAAGATCCAGGGAATAGGGACCGGCTTCTTCCCCGAGGTCCTGAGACGCGATCTCATCGACGAAGTTCTCACAGTAACCCTCGACGAATCGCTCGAGACGGCCAAGAAGATGGTCAAGGAAGAGGGTATCTTCGTCGGTATTTCCGGCGGAGCTGCGGTGGCTCAGGCATTGAAAGTTGCTGCACGCCCGGAGAGCGCAGGCAAGATCATCGTCGTGGTGGTTCCGGATTTTGGAGAGCGTTACCTTACCAGCATTCTTTTCGATCACCTGCGCCAGCAAGCCATGGCCTTGCCTACCGGTGATGCTGACGTGGAGAAGTACTTCACCCAGAAAACCGCGTAAGCTCCTCGGCATAATCGGCGGGCGGGAGAGTCTAACTCTCCCGCCTGCGTTTTGCCCCCTTTTTGACCTGTAGCGAACTCGCCCCCGTAGTAAATTGGATTTCCCGATGCCTCAACTGCGCCGAATCTGCGTTTTTTGCGGTTCTTCTCTGGGATCGCGGCCCGCGTACGAGCATGCCGCTCGCCGGATGGGTGAGATCTTGGCCGAACGGGGGATCGGGGTGGTTTTTGGCGGCGGCTGCATTGGGTTGATGGGCGTTCTCGCCGATGGGGCGCTGGCCAGAGGCGGCGAGGTCATTGGAGTAATTCCCGATGGCCTGATGCGTCGCGAGATCGGCCATCGCGGCGTGACCAAACTCCATGTGGTCGAGACCATGCATCAGCGCAAAGCGCTGATGGCTGATCTCTCCGATGCGTTCGTCGCGATGCCCGGTGGTTACGGCACCCTGGAAGAAATCTGCGAGGCAATCACCTGGTCGCAGTTGGGTATCCAGCAAAAGCCCTGCGGCTTGCTTAACGTGGAGAACTACTGGAATGGCCTTCTCGCAGCGCTGGATCATGCGGTGAACGAGAAATTCGTTCGTCCGGAGAACGGCCAGCTAGTCCTGGTTGCCACCACACCGGAAAGCATGCTGGAGAGGCTGCTGGAGTGGTCTCCTCCCGGCCACATCGAGAAATGGCTCGACGCGGCCAAACGTTAGATCAAATTAGTTGGAGAGGTGAAATTCCAAGTTCATGCAACCCGCTACTATTATCGGCTTTGTGGCCGGCACTCTGACCACGCTTTCTTTTGTCCCGCAAGTCCATAAGGCCTGGAGCACGAAGAGCTGTTCCGATCTTTCCGTCGGGATGCTACTGGCGTTCGGCTCCGGGGTCGCGTTATGGCTGGTCTACGGCCTGGTTCTGCAAGCACTGCCGATCATTGCCGCCAATCTGGTGACGCTTGTCCTCATTCTGGTGTTGCTTTTTCTCAGGGCTCGTTACCACCCGAGATGATGGGCAATGTTCCGTCCACTGATGCAAAGGACCCAATTTTGAGCACCACCGCTACTCTTTGAGCAGAGTTATCCACGCGGGCGAGGTAGCCACATTGAAAGGCGAGTTGGGCACGGCGGTCAAAGCTCCATTGCTGCCGATCGCAAAAGCCGCAACATCATTGGTTCCTTGGTCGCCGACGTAGACGAAAGCACCCGACGCCGCCACGAAGCTCGGACCTGTGCCTCCCGTCGCAAACGGTGATCCGCTCACCGCTCCCAGCGCGCCGGAGCCCTTGGCAATCACGAAGGCCGAGACGTTGTTCGATCCCTTGTTGGCAACAAAAAGCAGGTTGCCCTCCGGCGCAGAAGCCAGCGCTACAGGCTGAGTGCCAGAAGCAAACGGCGACCCGCTGATCGGGGTCAGGGCGCCACTGCTCCCTATGGTGAAGGCCAATACGGCGTTAAGCGATGGATCGGCAACGTACAGAAAGCGCCCCGTCGGATCTACGCTGGCAAATGTTGGCGCGCCACTGGGGCCGTTGACCACGGTCGGCGCGGCAAGCACGCCCTGCGAGCTGACGGCCAGCGCTACAACAGTTCTCGCTCCCGGACAGGTTACAAAAAGAGCGTCCGCTTTCGGCGTGATCGTAACTGACGATCCGCTGCAGCCCGTAGCAAACGGCGACCCGCTGACGGGATTGAGATTCCCCGTGGTCGGATCAATCGCGAATCCGGAGACATTGTTCGATCCTTGATTTAGGACGAACAGAAAAGTACTCGCCGGAGTCACAGCCATAGATATGGGACCGGTTCCGGTGCTGAAAATGTTCGTGGGCGTGGGCGGGGGCAACGGTGAAGTCGTCTGCGGCACCGAGAGCTGTCCGTTGCCATGATTGACGGCCAGGGCGGTCACGTTATTGCCCAGAAAATTGGCTACGAAGGCAAAGTCTCCCGCCGGCTGGAAGACCACTGATACCGGGTTCGAGCCCACGCCGAAGTTTCCCGGATTAAGCGGGGTCAGGGTGCCGTTAGAGAGGATCTGGAACTGAAAAACTTCATTGGTCCCGGGGCCGGTCACATAGAAGAACTGTTTCCCGGTTGAGATACAGCTCGTAAGCCCGCCCAGCATCACCGCCAGGGCGGCAAAAATGCTTGCCTTCATTGACTCTCCTGTCGTCAGTACGATGGAAGAAAACTTTTCACAAAGGATACATGAAGTCTGCTTTCGCTGTCCCTGCAGGCTCCCGAAAACAGAGATCTCCCCGGCATTCTTCAGGAACGTAGGCTGGACAACAAAATTGCGTTCTTTTTTGTTCCGAAACGAGAGCCCGGACCTGTTGCCGGCAGGCACTTCCTCGTGACTTCAGGACAGCGATTTAGAAAGGCAAGCTGGTGCTGTCTGAACTCCCGTCCGCGCGCTGTCTGCGGAACTCCGGCACTACCAGCGCCTGTTCGACCTGCGGGACATTGAGCGCGGACAGGGCGGCCGACATACGCGAAGATTCCTCCGTCTTGCCGGACCTTTCGTAAGCTACAACCAGTTCGCGCATGGAGATGGGATTCGCGGAGTCATCCTCCAGGTACGAGATGGCCTGGGCATTGTCTCCCTCTGCGAGCGCAACCGCGCCTGCGGCTGCATGATAAGACGCTTCCACGACCAGGTCGCCGTTGGCCGAGGATAGATCCTCCAGCTTGTGCAGCTCGATCTTGGCCTGAGTAAGGCTGCCGTCACGCACTGCGCGTTCGGTTCGGACGCGCAATACCGCCGCGAGTTCCTCGGCCACAAGAACCTGCGGGATATTATGTCCTCCACGCAACTCGGCTTCGGCTTTATCCAGCAGCTCCAGCGCCGGGGCGCTATCTTTTTGATACAGCGCCATTGCACGATAGGCTTCAGCCTCATAGTTGGCGAGGCCGATTTCATGAGCCTGTTGCGCGATTTTGCGGTAAGCCTGGTCTGCGCCCCGATAGTCGCGTTCGCGGATATAGGTGGCAGCCCACTGTAATCCCCACAGCACCTTTTGCGCAGGCGTGCCTTCCTCAATAGCGATAGCATATTCAGCGCGGGCGCGGGGCTCATCGCCCATAAGAGCGTAGGTATCGCCCAGCCCCAGTTGCGATTCATGGAAGCTGGGGTCGATCTTCAGCGACATGCGGTAGTGCCGCAGCGCTTCGTCGAAGCGGCCGGCCATGCGCGACAGCTCGGCGTACGAATCCTGCGCATTGGCCTCTTTGGGGACTAGCTCCGCATAGTGCCTGATTGCGGCAAAAGCCTTGTCGAAACTCCCGGCTTTGGCATAGCAATAAGCGGCTTCATTCCAGGCATCGGCGAATTTTGGATCGATCTTGATCACGCGCTCGAACATAACCAGGGCACGCGCCGACTGGTTCTGGTTCAGTTCCAGCCACCATCCCGCCAGCCACGCCAGATACTTGTCCTGGGGATAGCGTTCCAGTGCGCTATTCATGGCCTGGATAGCGGGAATCAAGTTGGATTGGCTGGCATTGGCCAGCCAGTCGATGATCAGTTGCTCTTCCGCCCCCGCATACTGGCGGTTGGCCAGCGCTTTCTCGCGTTCACGAACTTGCTCGGTGGGATCCTCAGAAAAGAAAGTCAGAAGAATGTGCGCCAGCGCGAAATGAGGGTCGGCATCTGTTGCCTTGCGCCAGTTCTCCAGACCCGCCTGAAAGTGTAGCAACCCCATCTTTTGCAGCCCCTGCTCAAAAAACGTCCGGGCCTGGGGAGACTTAGTGCTGATTTGCATGCCGGAGGAATCGGTGCGTGCGAAAGCCGGCAGCACCACACAGAGTATGAATGCAATCGGCAGAACGCGAAACTTCATGACTTCTCCCTATTAAGATGTCCTGTTCGTTTCGGGGCTTGCTACAGACACGGGCGGGCAGCTACTGGCTTCCCTTCAGGAAGTAGCCCTGCTCCAGCGGCAATTTTCCGTCTACCTTGAGCACATTCACGTGGCTGTTGATGGAGTAAACGTCCACGATGCCTACTGCCCCGGGAATGGTCTCGACTGACTTGAGCAGTTGCTCCTCGGAGTTCACCACCACCACTCCCGAATGGTGCGCAGCCAGCAAGGCCTTCATATCGTCGGGTGGCATGTGATACAGCTTCTCAGCCACAACCTTCATTTCCGGAGCCGTTGGATCCAGCACAACCAGCACGACGCTGCGGCCGTCGGGCCACTTGCGATTGTCAAACTTGAAGACCCTGGTCAGATCCGTGGCACTCATCCCCGACACGGTGTTGGACTTGTCTACAACCACGGCCAATTGTTTGGCTGCAGCGGGAATTGCGAGCGCGGCGAACAGCAGCAAACGGGCACACACACGTCGAGGGGATCGACTCATAGTGACAAAAATCTATGTCCAAAATGGGCGAGCTACAAGGGTACAAAGGTAATAGTTGCCTTTTTTTACAACAGTTTGCAGGACGCCGATCGATGCAGACCGAATTCACAGCCTGGAAGCGCTATGCATCTTTTTTGGAAACCTGGACGCGCTGGATCCATCCGGAATCCCCTCAGGTGTCGCGCGATTTGCGACCTTGCGAAAGGAGACGGGAATAAATCTTGTTCCTGGCGACTTTCTTTGCAGCGATAAACCTCCCTGTCCCGGGTCACAGCATCTCAGAAGAACTGGCCGCCCACTAAGGAGTGTGTAATGACGATAATTCGGTCTGTAGTTTGTTCATTTCTGCTGATTGCGGGCGCTTTTGCCGTCCAAACGACGCCATCCGGGCCAGTAGACCAGTCCCCGGCCGCCCCGCAAGCGAATCCGCAGAAGCAGATGCCGCAAGCCCAGCCGCCTGAGACGCGGGCGCCCCAACCCTCCGATCAGGCTCCCCAGGCCCAGCCTCCGCAGGCCGCGCCGCAAGCCGCTCAACCACCGTCGATCGATGAGCAAGTTGCGGTCCTGACCCAGGAGCTGCACCTGAGCGACGACCAGCAAACCAAGGTGAAAACCATCCTTGTCGATCAGCGGCAGCAGGCCATGGGAGTTGTGGGCGACCAGAACCTTTCTCGCGCAGACAAGATCGAGAAAATCCACGCCATCCGCGAATCCACCATCAGCAAGGTCCGCGACTCGCTCAATGACGACCAGAAGAAAAAGCTCGATCAGATGCTCCAGGGTCCCTCGCAGCCCCAACAGGCACCCGGCAACAATCCTCCCAAATAGACAAAGATCTGATTTCGTATTCTGGTTTGAGCAGTAGGCCATAGAGCAAGGGGGCTCGAGAGTCCCCTTGTTTCTCACCGGTCTTCAGCCACAATTTCCGCGTTGCTGCGCGATGGGATTCCAGAATAAAATCAGCGCAGGAACACTTGAATTGAACCTGGTCCGCGCCATCTACCCGGGCTCGTTTGATCCGCTCACCAACGGGCATCTCGACCTGATTGAGCGGGGCAGTAAGATTTTTGATGAGCTGGTAGTAGCCATTCTGCGCAACGCGGAAAAGGACCCCCTCTTCACGATCGCCGAGCGCCGCGAAATGCTGGAGCACCTGGTCAAGCGCTTCAACAACGTGCGCGTCGATACTTTTGAAGGCCTGCTGGCCGATTACGCCATGCAGAAGGGCGCTAAAGCGGTCCTTCGCGGCATCCGGGCCATCAGCGACTACGAATATGAACTGCAGATGGCACTGATGAACCGCAAGCTTCAGCCGCAGCTGGAGACGGTCTTCATGATGTCCGCCGAGGCCTACTCCTACCTGAGTTCCCGGCTGGTAAAAGAGGTCTTCCGCCTCGGGGGCTCAGTCACCGGGCTGGTTCCGGAGTTGGTGGAAAAGCGGTTGCATGAAAAATTTTATGGCCCCGCGGCCAGCATTTGAGTTTCAGTGTTTAATGGAGTTGAGGTAACAAAAGATGGCGACTCTTCCCGCAGTCAAGCAGTTCAGCGATCGCGTCAACCGGATTGAAGTTTCTGCCACCATGGCTGTGGTTGCGGAAGCAGCCAAGCTGAAATCCGCCGGGGCTGACCTGGTGGAGTTCGGAGCGGGCGAGCCGCATTTTCCCACGCCGCAGCACATCAAGGATGCGGCCATCGACGCGATTCAGAAGAACTTCAGCCGCTACACCGCGGTCCCCGGCATTCCTGAGGTCCGGGCTGCCATCGTAAAGCGCCACGCCGCGGATTTCGGTTCGGCGTACAAGGCGGAAGAGTCCATGGTTTCGACGGGCGGCAAGCTGGCTCTGTTCAACTCCATCCAGGTGCTTGTCGATCATGGCGACGAAGTCATTTTGCCGGTGCCCTACTGGGTTTCTTTCAAGGACATCATCGAGTACGCCGGCGGAAAATGCGTCTACCTGGAGACCGAGGAAAGCGAAGGCTTTCGCCTGACGGCAGAGATGGTGGAGCGCAAGATTACGCAGAACACGCGCGCCATCATCCTGAACAGCCCCAATAACCCCAGCGGGTCGGTGATGTCACCGGAAGACTTTACCGCCGTGTTGCGGCTGGCGCACAAGCGCGGCATCTACGTAATCGCCGACGAGTGCTATGTCTACCTGAATTACACGGGGCGCAATTTTTCCGCGGGCGAGGTAACCGACGCCCGCGAGCACCTGGTGATTGTAGGTTCGCTCTCGAAAACTTACGCCATGACCGGCTGGCGCCTGGGCTATGCGCTCGGAACCGTTCCGGTCATCAACGCCATGGCTAAACTTCAGGGCCAGAGCACTTCAAGCACCGCGCACATGATCCAAAAGGCGGCTGTCGCCGCGCTTACCGGCCCACAGGAATGCGTCGCGCAGATGAAGGCTGAGTACGTCCAGCTTCGCGATCAGACTCTGGCAGCTTTAGCGGAGATACCCGGGATCACCTGCGTGCGCCCGGAAGGCGCATTTTACGTGTATCCGAACGTCTCTGCATATTTCGGAAAGGGCGGCATTAAGTCGGCTGCGGATGTCGCCAAACGCCTGCTGCACGAGGCGCACGTGGTCACAGTTCCCGGCGAAGCCTTTGGCACGCGCGATCACATCCGGCTTTCGTATGCAACGTCGTCCGGCGAAATCAAGCGGGGCCTGGATCGCATGCGGACCTGGTTTACCGGGCTATAGCCGCCGGTAGAAGGGTGGATCTTGGTCGGGTTCATCAGAGACGCCGGCGGGCTGCTCAGGACAACATCTCCGGAATTTTTCGAGTCTAATCATTTCGAGCCTCGACGCAAGCCGCTATTTTCGACATTCGCATGCCTGATCTCTATCCATTGATTTTGCGGCCGCAGTTTCGCGAGCGCGTTTGGGGAAGCTGTGACCTGGCCCCGATTTACTCGCACGAGATTACCGGCAGCCCCATTGGTGAGGCCTGGTTAACCGGCGATGACTGCCAGGTGGCAAATGGGACCTTTGCCGGACATACGCTGGCTGAGCTGGCCGAGGAATTAGGCGCCCAACTCCTGGGCGTGTCGGCGGCCAAAGATCGGCGCTTTCCCCTACTCATCAAGTTCCTATTCCCCAAAGATAAACTTTCCGTTCAGGTCCATCCGGACGATGAATCCGCGGCACGCGCCGGCGAGCCCTGCGGCAAGACTGAGTGCTGGTACGTGCTGAGTGCCGAACCCGGCGCGCAAATTGCTCTGGGGTTGAAGCCGGGAACCGGCAAAACCGATGTCGAGTGCGCGATCCGCGAAGCGCGTCTGGAACAACTCCTGAACTGGATCACAATTCGTGCGGGCGAGATGTATTACGTCGAGGCAGGCACCATCCATGCCATCGGTCCCGGATCGGTAATCGTCGAAACTCAGCAAAATTCCGATACTACCTACCGTCTTTACGATTACGGCCGGCCTCGCGAACTGCACATCGCTGCCGGGCTCCGCGCCGCGAAAGAAGCCACTCGGGCCGGTAAGGTACTCATCGGGCAGGCGGAAAACGTTGGCGGTAAGCGCCAGCAGAACTTGATCACCTCTCCCTGCTTCATCGTTGATAAATTCCAGCTGGCGCGTGCCTGGCAGTTCCAGCGGCCCCAGCATCTCCGGCGAAGTGTGTGGTGCCTGGTAGTTCTTCGCGGCTACGGGATACTCGAATATGAAGGACTGCCGCCGCAGGTTTTCTCCGCCGGGGAAGCCCTGGTTGTACCGGCGGCGGTCGACCGGTTTATCCTAAAGCCGCAGTGGGAACTGGAATTCTTGTGCTCGTCTTTGCCGGTGGAAAATGTTGGTCATCCTGCCACCATACCGGTGAACCAGGGGTGGGAACAGCAGGCACCGGCACAAGTCGAGCACCGTCGATTGTGCGAATGACGATTGCATCCTGCTCCCGCAATCCATTGCGCCCAGGAGTTTGTTTTTGAACCATCCTCATTTCTATCCGGTGATCCTGGCGGGAGGCAGCGGCACTCGCTTCTGGCCGCGCAGCCGGCGCAAACTGGCCAAGCAGGTGCTCGCCCTGGATGGCACCCAGACCATGATCCAGACCACCGTGGAGCGGCTAATGCCGTTAAGCACACGGGAATCGTTCTGGATCATCACCAATGAGTTTGTGGGCGAGGAGATCTGCCGGCAGCTTCCCGGCCTGCCTGCCGGACAGGTGGTGGTGGAGCCGGAGCCGCGCAACACCGCTCCGGCGATCGGCCTGGCGGCATTTCTCCTGGAAAGGCTGGATTCCCGTGCCGTGATTGGGATGTTTCCCGCCGATCACGTCATCGGCGACGAGGAAAAGTTCCGGAAGGTCCTGCAGCGCGCCATCGAACTGGCGACGGAAAAAGACAACATCGTGGTCATGGGCATCGAGCCCACGCGGGCCGAGACCGGCTACGGCTACATTGAAACCGGCGACAAACTCGACCCCGAGCTTTTTCGCGTCACCCGCTTCACCGAAAAGCCGAACCAACAGCGCGCCGAGGAATTTCTCGCCGCCGGCAATTATTTCTGGAACAGCGGCATGTTTGTGTGGAGCGCGCGCACACTGAGCCAGGCTCTGCGGGAACATTTTTCAGAAAGCGCACCGTACCTTGAGGAAATCGCCGCAGCCTGGGGCAAGCCGGAGTTCGAGCGCACCTTCGCCACGCTCTATCCCAAATGCGAAAACATCAGCATCGACTATGCCGTGCTCGAGCCGCGCTCCGCCAAGGGCCAGCATTCCTCCAACCTGCTTTGCCTGCGCGCGGACTTCGGATGGAACGATTTGGGCTCCTGGGCCGCCCTGTACGACCACCAGGCGGTGCGCGAAAAAGACGATGGCGGCAACGTGGTGCACGGCAAAGGTGTTTATTGCCTGAGCGCTGGCGGTAACTACATTTACGCGCCGGAGAAGTTTGTTGCTGCCGTGGGCGTGGACAATCTTGTGGTGGTGGAGACCGAAGACGCTATTCTCGTTACCACGCGCGAGCGCTCGCAGGACGTGGGTAAGATCGTAAAATATCTGACTGACAAAAAAATGATTGAGTTGGTGTAAATGACTGAGATCAAATTCGGCACGGACGGCTGGCGCGGAGTCATCGCCGAAGATTACACCTTCGCCAACGTGCGCCGCGTCGCAGGAGCCATCGCCTCCTACGTTCTCAAGAAAGAGAGTCCTGCCCAGGGAATCGTGATCGGATACGACACGCGCTTCGGCTCGCGTCGTTTTGCTGAAGCCACGGCCGAGGTCATCGCCGCCGCGGGAATTCCCGTCCGCCTGGCCAGCGACTACACGCCGACGCCGGCGCTTTCCTACGCCGTCAAGAATCTGAAGACGGCCGGGGGCGTCATGATCACTTCCAGCCACAATCCGTGGAACTGGAACGGCGTGAAATTCAAGGCCACGTACGGTGGGTCGGCAACGCCCGGGATCATCGCCCAGATTGAAGCCGAAGTACGTGCCGGGGCCATGCCCCGGGGCACGACGGCAAAAATCGAAGAAGTAGACTTCAAGCCGGCCTACATCGAGGCTATCTCGCGTTTTGCCGACCTCGACAAGATCGCCAAAGCCGGCTTCAAGTTCGCTCTCGACTGCATGTATGGCGCCGGACGCAACGTGCTATCCGGAATCTTTAAGCAACGCGGCATCGAGCATGTGCAGATTCGTAGTGAGGTCAACCCGCTCTTTCCCGGAATCAACCCCGAGCCCATCGAGCCGCACGTAAAGATGCTGCAGGACACGGTGGTGAAGGAGAAATGCCATGCGGGCTTCGTCGTGGACGGCGATGCTGACCGCGTGGGAGCGGCTGCCGAAGACGGCAGCTTTGTCGACTCGCACAAGATTTACTCGGTCCTGCTGCAATGGCTGCTTACGCGCAAAGACTGGCCGGGCGACGTGGTTCGCGCCTTCAACACCACGCGCATGCTGGACCGCATTGCCGCCAGGCATGGCCGCAAGCTGCTGGAATGCGGTATTGGGTTCAAATACATCTGCGATCTCATGATGGAGCGCGAGATCCTGATCGGTGGTGAAGAGTCAGGGGGCATCGGTATCCAGCGCCATCTGCCCGAGCGCGATGGCCTTCTCAACTCCCTTTTGCTGGCCAACGTGATGGCCGACGAAGGCAAAAGCCTGGGGCAGCTGGTAGCGGCGCTCCAGAAAGAATACGGCCCACACTACTATGCCCGCCGCGACCTGACCGTAGCCAACGAAATCAAGGAGAGCGCGATTGCCCGCGCTGCCGATCCGGCCACTACCGCTCTTGGGCCTTACAGGATTCTGCGCAAAGAGAATCTGGACGGCATCAAGCTCTTCCTCGAAACCCCGATTCACGACCACGGGGCCGAAGCCTGGCTGCTGCTGCGATCTTCGGGAACTGAGCCCCTGATGCGCATCTACACTGAAGCGTCATCGCCGCAACTGGTGCAGAATTTGCTCAAAGAGGCTGTGGAATTCGTTCACGCTAAGGAACCCGCAGCCACGTTGTGAGCCAGTCACCCGGCGTCATTGTGATCGGCGGCGGGATCGCCGGCTTGGAAGCTACACGGCTTCTTACCCAGGCTGGCGTCCGCGTCACCCTTGTGGAAGCACGCGACCGGCTGGGCGGCCGCATCTGGACGCAATATGTTTCCGGCCATCCCATTGAACTTGGCGCCGAGTTTATCCACGGACGCCCGGAGGAGATCCTCTCGACGGCTGCGCGGGCGCGTTTACAGGTTGCCCCCGTAAAAGGGAAGCTCGCTGCCAAAAACAACGGACGCTGGCAGTCCAGCGGCAGCCTGATGGAAGAAGTCAACCATCTGTTCGAGAACATGCCGGCGGACGAGCCCGACCAGACTTTCGCGCAATACATCGGCCGCGCCGGCACGAGCGCGGAAGCGAAAGAGCACGCGCTCAACTTCGTCCAGGGATTCCATGCTGCCGATCCCGAGCGCGTCAGCGTCCACTGGCTTATAGAGACTACAAAGGCCGAGGAGAAGATCGATGGCGAGAGCTCATTCCGGCTCGCACATGGTTACGATGGCCTGTTGCACGCGATCGAAAGCCAAACGAACCGGGCCAGCGTAGAGCCGCATTTGCAAAGCCCGGTTGTAGCGATTCAGTGGAAGCCGGGCGCCGTGACGGCAAAGACTGCGTCCGCGGAATACCGCGGCTCTCGCGCCATCGTCACCGTACCTCTGGCTCTTCTAAAAGCGCGCGCTGTTGCCTTTGACCCGCCAATCACAGAGAAGGATGGTCCACTCCGCTTTCTTGAGATGGGGCCGGTGGTTCGTGTCAGCCTTATGTTTCGCGAAAAGTTCTGGGAGAGTCGGCGAGAGCTGCGCGGCTTCAGCTTTCTCTTTACCGATGATCCGGATTTCCCCACGTGGTGGAGTCTTCATCCGCTCCCTGCTCCGCTGCTCACGGGATGGACGGGAGGAAAACGTGCGGCCGTCCTCGCGTCGCACACAGAAGCTCAGCTGATTGACTGCGCAGTGGCGTCGTTGAGCCGCATCCTTGACGTTCCGCCGAAGGGTCTGCAGTCGTTAATGCATTCCGCCCACACCCATAACTGGGAAGCCGATCCCTTCGCGCGCGGCGCTTATAGCTACGCCATTGCCGGAGGAGCGCACGCTTTTCGACAACTCGCGGAGCCGATCGCAAATACTTTGTTCTTTGCGGGAGAAGCTACTGACTTTCAGGGCTTCAACGGCACCGTTCACGGCGCCATGGCCAGCGGCCGAAGGGCCGCACAAGAGATCATTGCAGTGATCGGCGGGGAACCTGTCTGAAGAGCACTATGTTGCCGTGATCACATTCCCCAGCGCGAGACCGACGCCTTGAAGATCGCCGAACGCGAAGGAATCCAGGAAGGAATTCTGCGGAAGCGCGATACCGCCGCCATGGCCCGCGTGCGCTGATGCCGGTCAAAAGACCGGACGTATTGCCGGATGACCTGAGGCATGGTCATGCGCAGTGCGGCCGAGAAATTCTGCTCCGCCATGTCTCGCATCTCGTCTTCTGAGCGCAGCAACTCGAGGATCGACTCTCCCAGGGCAGGCTCGCTTCCCACGGGGTAAAACTTGATCGCCAGCCCTTCGTTGTCGGCCATTTCGCGGAAATCCGGTACGTCGGCAGAAACGATGGGAACTCCGTGCTGCGCGCCCAAATGCGCCACGCCGCTCGAGCCGGTGGCCGAAGTGTAGGGCAGGACCAAAACAGAGGCGGAGCCGAAGACCTCAGGAATTTTTTCTTCCTCAACATATCCTGTGAAATGGATTTTCGGATGTTTTGTCGCGCTCTGCAAAGACTCGATGTAGCCGGGACAGTTGGCGTTGTTGGCGCCGGCGATCACCAGCCGGGCATTTGGCATGGCTGGGGAAATATCCCTCTCAAAAGCCTCGATCAGCAGCTCGCAACGCTTGTAAGTTCCCCACTTTCCGAAAGCCAGAATGGTGTGATCGGGACTGCCGCGGCGGGCGAAGTCGGGGTACTCGGGGCGCGCGGCAAGGATTCCGTGGGAACGAAAATGAATATTCTCTCCACGATATTTATCGATGAGGGTGCGCCGGTAGGCCGGTAAAAGCACGGAAACGGAATTGGCCGTCAGCAGCATTCTTGTCGCTACGTTCCCGGCAAAACGGAACAGCGTCTTGTTGCGAACCCCCGAATCGTCCAGATCGATGTGGTCCATCAAGTGGTGCAGCGTGACGTGAGTGTAGTAGCCGGCCATTCGCGTGGTGGCAGGAAGGGTAAGCCCGGAAAATGCAGCCAGGGGATACTCGCGGGTGCCAAAGCTGGAGAACACCAGGTTGAACCACACCACGTCAGGCTTCACGCTACGCAACGCGCGCAGGAGTCCGCGATGATTGCTCAGCCGATTTACCTCCCACGACCGCTCCACAGCGAAGTCCGGGAGCTCAAAGTCTCCGTCAGGCAGGCGGTCGCCAATGACCGTCAAGCTCACAAGAGGATCGGCTTGCAGCTCTTTGGCCACGTGGTAGCCATATTCGTTCAGCACTACCTTGCTGGGGGGAAATGCGCTGACGAGACAAATCTTCATGGGGGCCCGTGTACTTCCTAGAAAATCGAGATTTGAATGACCGGCCGGAAGGCTGAAGTCTTGCCCACACCGGTGAAGTTATAGAACGATTGCTGCTGCAGGCCGGCTGAGAACCTGAGCGGATAATCGACGCCAACGCTGCCATTGCCGTCATTCAAAGTGCGCCGGAGCAGCCTCACGTAGGAAACCAGCACGCCGCTCTGCACGTTGTCATATAAGTTGAAGCCCTCACCGCGGGTGAGCGCGAAGTTCCCGTTCACAGACCAGCGATCGTTGATTTTGTAGTCCGCGCGCATTCCCGGCACCAGGATTTGCCCCGTGGCAAATTCCAGGTCCTGCACACGCCAGGAGCGTACGTAGGTGGCCAGTACCGTCAGCTTCAGATTCTGCCCGAATTTTCGCTGCAGGCCGCCCCACGTGGAGCTAGTAAAGAATTCGCGGATGCTCGGCCGGAACAGCAAATCGCGCACCGAGTACCCGGTAATGAACGCCGTCTGGCCCCAGGGGCGTCCGACCTCAAACTCCACGCTGGCGCCCAGATCGCGTGAGTGTAGATTCTGCAGCGTGAACGGACCCGATTCATGGATCCCTGCGCCGCGAATGCTGATCCATTGAAACAGCGGCGAGGTAGACAGGTATAGGTATTCACGGAACAGATTCTGGTCCATCTGCGCCGGCGAGGCGGTATCGCGGCGCACCGTGAATTCAATGCCAGGATTCAGCACCAGATGAGTGCTGCCGATGTTGAGAACGGGAGTGGTACTGGCGTCGAACAACGTGTCGTAGGTATCGCGGCGAACGATTTCAACCTGGTTGGGCAGCGAGAATGATCCGCGGAAGTTTCGCTCACCGATATAAGCGTTGATCGGCAACGGCCCGGCCCGATGGTAATGCAACAGAGTTCCAAGGTCGGTTTCCTGTGAAGATCGGAGCGCCACAGGCGTACCGAAGAACTTGGTGTCCATTGCATACAGAGTCGCATCATCGAAAATGGGCCCGGTTGAGAATTGACTCAGAGCATTGAGATTGGGGCCAATCTGAGTGCCTTCCGCCCCGGCCGCCTGAAGCAGGCCGCGTTCCGCGGTCTGGTCGCTCTCCGCGAGCGTGCTGGCGCGGGCAAGAGCGGGGATGGCGTGCTGTGGATCGTGGCGCTGGCTGTATACGTTGCCCCACGCCAACTGGTAGTCGTAGCTGTCCTGGTAGTCCGGAGAATTGCCCAGCGCGGAAAGCGTCTCCGCGGCCTGACGGTCTTTGCCCTCCGCGACGTAGGTATCAGCCAGGCCGATAGCGACCGCTTCGTCCGATGCGCCCAGGTCCTTACTCTTGAGGAAGTAGCGCTCGGCGAGATCAAAATCCCTGCACGCCAGGAAGACGCTGGCAGCCTCCACCAGATTGTCGGTGGTGATGGGCGAGGCTTCGCCAATTCGAGCTTCCGCAAAAGCCAGCGCAACTTCCTGCTTGGCTTGTTCAAACTTGTTCTGCTGGACAAACAGCTTGGCGAATTCCAGGCGCACATCGACCCGGTTGGCGTCAGGGGCATCCAGCGCGCGATTGAAGCGCTCCATAGCCGCCTCGCGGTCGCCAAGTGTCATTAGGGCATCGCCAGTCGCCAGCAAGATAGCCGACTGGTCCGTAGCTTCTCTCTCAGCGGCCTCGATGTACTTTAGGGTCTCCGGGCGCCGGTGTAGCTGCGCGTGGGCGGAAGCCAGGTTCGCATAGATGTAGGGGTCGTCGGGCGAAAGCTGTAGAGAGGCTTCCAGTTCGACGATGGCCTGGCTGTAACGGCGGGCGTGATAGAGCGTGTCCGCCAGAGCCTCATGGATTTTCAGATCGTCAGGTGACGACTTCAGGGCTAGCCTGTATTCCTGCTCCGCCTTGTTCAGAGTCCGCATCTGGCGGTAAGCGGTAGCGCGTGCCATGTGCGTGGAGCCGCTCTCGCCCACCAGTTTCTCTGCTCGGTCCACTTCTTCCAGTGCCTGGCGCGATTGATGGAGCTGGAGATGGGAGTAAGCCAGACCGAGGTGGGCCACACCGTCATCAGGGTTGAGTTTAATTGCCGGTTCAAAATCGCGGATGGCCCCCTGGGCGTCCTGCATGTCGTTGCGGACGTAGGCGCGATTCACCAGCGCCTCCACCATGCGAGGATCTTTCTCCAGCGCGCGGGAAAAATCGTCAATAGCCTGCTGCAGGAGCTGACTCTGGCGGTGGACGTGGCCGGCCAAGAGCGGGAAGTTGGGTTCTTTGGGCAGAATCGATTCATACCGGCTGACCAGCGACAGCACGTCGTCATAGCGGCCCAGATTGAACAGATCGTAGCCAAGATATACCGCTGCATCGCGGTCATGCGGCATCTTTTTGACCGCCTGCTCGCCCAACCGGGCCGATTCCGCGTACTTGCCCTTGAGGAAGAGATAGCGCTCGCCTTCGCGCATGACCCGCGGGTCGTTCTTCATAGGACCGGTTGCCCGCGCAACCCACCTCCCTGCCAGGTCCACCTGATGAGCATCGATAGCGGCGTTGGAACCGCCAACAATGATCTGTGTGTTGCTGGGTGCAAGCTTGTGGGCCGTTTCGAAGCTTTCTTCAGCCTGGTCGAATTGCCTGGTGGCGGTGTAGAGATCACCCAACGCCATATAGGGCACGTAGTCGTTGGGGTAGGCGGCCGCCAGCTTCTTGAAATAATCTTCAGCCGTCTTGGGGTCGCCGAGATCCCGAGACAGATAGCCCATGCTTTCGAGAGCGTAGCGATTCCTGGGATCGCGTTGCAGCAAAGCCAGGTAGGTTCTGGCCGCCTCGTCCTTGCGCCCGACCTTCCACAAGAGGCTGGCGTACTGCAACATGACCTTGTCATTTTCGGGATCGAGGGCCAGAGCTTCCTTGAGATCGGCTTCGGCCCCGGCCTGATCGTCGCTGAGAGTCCGGATGGCGGCGCGCATCCCGAGGTATTGAACCCGTTGCGGGCCTTCCACTTGCATTCCGCCCAACTCCTGCCGGGCCAAGCCGAGCTGCTCCTGGATGACGGCCTGGTTGTCCAAACCGCGATAACTGTCGATCAGATCCAGGCGAAGCTGAGTGCGATAGAGAATGCCTTCCGCCGGCCCTTCGGGCAGCGCCCCCAGAGCCGCCTGGTATTCCTGGGCAGCGTCGGCGTCGCGGCGCTCGAGCATGGCCAGGTCGCCGCGAGCAGCGTGAAGCCGGTAATGATTGGGGTCAAGCTGGCCGGCGCGCGTCAGGTAGGTGCGGGCTTTATCCAGATCGCCAACGCGAATTTCAGCCTGCGCTGCTGAGATTTGAACCGTCGCCGACCGCGGCGCGAGTGAGGCGGCTTTCTCGTAGGTCTCCGCCGACTCCTTCTTCATCCCGGCGAGTTCGTAGGTGTAGCCCAACTCGGACATGAGGTCGGCGTTCCAGCGCGGAATACGCTGGAGGATGGCGATCGCCGATTTGTAGTCGCCGGCTTCACGGTAGTACTGGGCCACGGCGCGAAATATGTCCGCGCTGTTGGGACTGCGCTTCATGGCACGGTCCAGAAGCTGTTTGGCCTTTTCCGGCTGCTTCTGCTTCATGTAGGCCATGGCCAGCAACAACTCGTTGTGCGGGGCCGGCTGGACGGCTTCCGAGCGCTCCAGCAGGGTGGTTGCCTGGGCCAGGTCGCCGGACTGCATGAAGAGTTCGCCGGCGAGCGATAGGTCAACCGCTCGCCGCGGATTGGCGGCAATCACGCGAAGCAGGAGCTTCTTGGCTTCGTCAGAGCGGCCCATCCGCATATAGGTCTGGGCCATACCGGAGAGGCCTTCCACCGAGTTGGGATCCTTGGCCAGCCCGCGGTTGTAGGCGTCAAGCGAGATGCTGTAGCGTCCAGCGAGGCGCGCCGTGTACCCCAGCAGGAACCAGTTGCGCGCATCGTTGGGAGCAGTCTGCGTCATGCGCTGGGCGAAGTTCATGGCGGCGGGGTAGTCACCGCGCTTCAGCGCCTCTTCGGAGGCGCGCGCGCTGCGGCCGACATCGATACTGCTGCCCCAGCCAAGCCCGCCCGAAGGCTGGCCCTGGCTCGAGGGCGGCTTCCTCTCGCCGGATTTACTGGTCTTTTGCGTCTGCGCGGGCGGCTGGCTGCCCAACTCGAAATCCTGCGCCGAGCTCAAGCAGGCCGCAAACAGCGGACCAAAGAGAGCCGCACCCAGAAGGCTTTTCTTCACCGGAACCACCGTAAACAGTTGTGCGCGTAAGGGAAATGAAGCTGTCGACCCCGCCGCGTTTTCAGTTGAGTCTGTAACAGCGCCGTCCGCGTCCGCCGTCATGTGGTCGATCGGAGGGCAGCAGCTCTGTCGCTATGTTGAATGGAGATGCTGATTGTGAACAGGAGGATTGCTCTCTCAGGTGAGAAGCCCACGGCCGTTGGCTCGAAATGGTATCGCGATGCCACAAGGCAAACCTTGGGGCTCATTTGCGAATCGAATTCTTCTTAGCCGAGCAGAACTGCTGCCCGACGTTCGCTCCCTATTTGTACGGCAGGCAATCACGGAGGTTCCTTGATGAGTTCCCCATCCTTCGCTCCGGGGGAGCAGTCTCCCGCGCTTAAGCGTCCTATTCCCTTGAGCTGGATTCTGCTGCTGGCGCTGTTGGTGCACGGCCCGCTTCTGCTGATGCAGCTGCCGAACAGCTCCTACGACGGCTACTTCCACCAGTTCTTCGCCGCCCATTACGCACAGCACTGGTTCAATCCCTGGAACGAGAAATGGTTCACCGGCTTCTCGCAGACCACCTATCCCCCCCTGGAGCAGCAGTGGATCGCTATTTTCTCCAAGGTCATGGGGCTCCATCTGGCCTACATGTTCGTCCAGTTCGTCGCCATTTTGCTGCTGCCGATCGGCGTTTATCGCTACGCGCGGATCTGGGTAAGCGAGCGCGCGGCCAGTTATGCAGCTCTGGGAAGCATCCTTCTGGGCTCGCTCTCGTCTCTGGTTTATCAAGCCGGACAGATTTCCACCACCTGGGCCGCGCCTCTCTACCTCAATGCCCTGCCGTTCTACTATGACTGGGCGCGCAAGAGCCGGTTTCGCTCATTGCTGAAAGGACTGGCCCTGACCTTCGCCGCCGCGGCGGCCCACCACGTGACTCTGCTTTTCGTCAGCGTACTGTTTACCATCCCGGTCATCGCCACCGCGATCATGGATCGTAAGCGAGATGGCGAAGATGCCAGCCTGGGCGGAATCATTGGCCGAACGGTGATTTTCGGCGCCCTGGCTCTGGCAGGGATTGGGATTGTGCTTTATCCGTACTGGATCGCGCTGTACCAGCACCCGATCAAGCAGATGCCGATTCCCCACGCCAGCCGCAACAACTACTTCCTGGAACCGGAGTGGGGACTTAACTACTTCCTGATTCCCTGGGGCGCGCTGATCCTGGCGCTGCCGTACATTTTCGTGAAAGGGCTGCGCGAGCCGAGGCTGCGGGTTCTTTTCCTCAGCTTCTGGCTAACTATGATCTTCGCGATGGGCGGCACCACGCCCCTGCCGCGATTGCTGCTGGGCCGCGCTTTTGAAGTCCTCACTTTCGAACGTTTCAGCTACTACGCCGGCTTGATGGCGCTGCCCATCGTGGGATTGATGGCCGTCAGTTTGATCGACCGCTATCGGGCAAAAGCCGCCTTCGCATTGTGTACCCTGGGCGCGTTCACCATGGCCATGGCTGTGGCCTGGCCGGTCTACCATCCCATGCACGACCTGAACTTCAGCACCACTGAGGTGGTTTCTTTCCTCAACCGCGATGGCCACGACCGCTACCGGTATCTCACCCTGGGATTCGGCAGCAAGATTTCCGAGGTCGGCGCACTGGCCAACGCATCCAGTGTGGACGGCGAATATAACTCGGCGCGGCTGCTGCCGGAGATGACTCAATACGGATCGGCTCAGCTCAGCAACTCCAAGTTTTACGGTACGAATGGCATGGAGTCGCTGCGGGCGATTCTCAAGCACGCCGACCAGTACGGGTTGAAGTGGATTTTTGTCCGAGATCTCTATTACGAGCCGCTGCTGGCCTTCGCCGGATGGCGCAAGACCGAGGTATACGATCACGGCAATGTGAGCCTGTGGGTAAAGGATGGCGTGCCTCCGGCGCGCGAGACTTCGCTCACCGAGCGCCCGACAGTGATTCAGGGAATTATGTGGGGAACGCTGCCCATCGGCAGCAGCCTGCTGGCGCTCTTCCTGGTTGTGTTCTTCCGCGATCGCCGGCGAATGGCGGAGACAATTCAGTTTCCCATCAGTGAACCGGAGCCGGCCTATCGGGAGGTGCGGTCGTGAAATCGATTCTGCCAATCTTATTTGGATTCCTGACCGTGGGTCTGATTGCCGTGGGCTCCATTCACAAGAGCGCGACCGCGCCGGCTTCGAGCGCCGAGGCCGCCGTGCAGTCTATGTTCAACAGCGTGAAAACGCACGACTGGCATTCGGCTTATAGCTTCGTTGCGTCCTCCAGCAACGTCGATCAGGCAGCGTTCGTCCGCGATCTGCAGGGCGGCAACATGGGATTGCTGACGTACTCGCAGCTGGAAAACATCAACACCCGCGTGTTGCATGAGAGCGACAATGCCGCGGTGGTGCGGACAGAACTCAAGTACTCGACCGCCGTGGGGGCGTTTTACCAGACCCGCGACCTCAACGTGGTGCGTGATGGAGGAGCCTGGAGAGTTGCATGGCAGGCGGAGAAGGAAGCCACAGTCCCGCCCCAGGTGATTCTTGTGAATTACCTGCGCTGGGATGTGATTTATCGCGGCCAGGGCGACGACTGGGGCGCACAGAACGCCGAGAACCCGCGCGTCCGTATTCTCTCCATGAACCCGACCGAGCACGATGGCGGAATCATCATCATGGGCGAAGTTGAGAATGAAGACACGGTCCCCGCGTTCGTTTCGGTGTCCGCCGCGCTGGTTGACAAACAGGGGCGCGACGTCGCCCAGGAAAGCAGCTTCGACAAGACCTCGCACGTGCTGCTGCCTAAGGAGATCTCGCCGTACCGCATCGACTTTCCGGGCATGAAGCTGGCCAACATGAAGACCGTGCGCATGAAGCCCGAATCGCAACTGGTTCCCGCCTCCGCCGATCCGGTGATTGGAGTTCTCCATCAGCGCATCGAGAAAGACGCCAAGGGCCGCACGGTTCTCAAGGGCGAACTGCTGAACGAGAGCGGGCAGGTGGTCAACATTCCCCACGTGCTGGCGACTTTCTATGACGATTCCGGCCGCGTGATCTGGGTTTCCGACGGATACTCGGACCACGCTCTTTTGCCGCAGACGCCCCAGCCATTCGCCGTGGATTTGCGCGACGAGTTGGCGGCCAACGTCCACAGCTATCGCGTGACCGTGAACCAATTCAGCCGCAACCGGCAGGAGTAATGATGATGCCCAAATTGCAAATCATGGCTGCTCTGGTTGTGGTTGCGCTGGCTCGGGGAATGGCGCAGGCCCAGGAATCTTTGACCGTTCCGCAAGCGGCCGCTGCCGGCCAGGAAATCAGTCTGCAGGCCAGCGGCAGTGGGAACGGAACTCTATATCTGATCGGTCCGGCCCAGGTCATCAAGCGTGAAGTGCAGCTGAGTCAGCCCATCCGGATCAAGGGTGAAGAGGTGCGCAGCGCCGGACGCTGGACGGCGATTCTTCGCGCTGACGGACGAAGCTCAGCGCAAACGTTCTTCGTCGATCCCGGGCCGGTGGAGAACCTGAGTTTCCTGGCGCGGCCTTCGCGTGTTCCGGTAGCGCGGCCCTCGGCCATCAGCGGGATCGTCTTTGTCTTCGACAAATACCAGAACCTGGTTCTGCAGCCTACACCCGTAAAATTCAGCCTTTCGGTGGAGGGCACCGGCGCCAGCCAGGCGGTGACCAGCCGCTACGGCGTGGCCTGGATCAGCAGTTCGTCGGCGCGCAAAGCCGGCGCCGCGCAGTTTGTCGCAGCCGCGGATGACGTCTCCGTGCGGCGCGTGGTGCAGCAGGTCGCCTCCGATCCCTGCAACCTGCGCATGCATGTGGCCGGACACAGCCAGAACGGAATCACCGTGGAGACCGATCCCATTCGCGATTGCACCGGCAATCCCGTGCCCGATGGGACCATCGTGACATTCATTCAGACCGACAGTAACGGGCGGAGCACGGTGGATGCGCGCATCAAAAAAGGTGTAGCTCGCGCCGACTTGCCTTCATCCAATAACGCAACCATCAGCGTGGCCTCGGGAGTCGTGCTGGGGAATGAGCTGCATGTAGGAGGCGGCCAGTGAGACCACTGATCAGCACCTTTACCTTGACGCTGACGCTGCTTCTGGCAGTTGCCGTGGTGGCGGTGTTCGACCGCGCCCGCGCTGACGCCAGGCCGGCGGTGGTGGTCAAAACCGACCACGCTATCCCACACGAGGTCGACGACACGGTGCAGCAGGCTGTCACCAGAGATTATGCATCGGCCTGGCAGGCCATGGCAGTGGCGCTGGCTAACAACAATCCTTCTGCGCTGAATGACAACTTTGTGGGCTTCGCGCTCGATAAGTTGACGCAGCGGGTCAAAGATCAGCAGCATGCCGGCTTGAAGATGCGCATGACCGATCGCGGTCACAAGGTGGACGCTATCTTTTACTCACCGGAAGGCTCTTCCATCGAGCTGCACGACACGGCTACCCTGGACACCGAGATTCTTGAGGGCGATACGGTGATTCACACCGAGCGCGCACAAGTGCACTACTATGCAGTGATGACCGGAGCGGAAGACCGGTGGAAGGTCAGAGTGCTGGAAAGCGGCCGCGACTAAATCTCCCTCAGTCTCTGTAGATCGGTGGGGTGTCGTGAATCTCCAGATCCATCGACTCCCGTTTCAGCTCAGGAATGTTCTGCACCAGGCGCAAGCAGCGGTTGTAGCGTAGCAGGGCGTCGTCATTGCCTGGGGGACGCATCTTCTCCGCGTCCTCAAAGCACTGCATGGCTTTCTCAAAGCTGGCGAGCAGGCTGTGAGCCGAATGGCCGGCGCGCAACTGCGCCTTAGCGCGGCGCTCGTGGAGAATGCCCAGGTAATATGAGCGCTCGTAAGCGCTGCTGAGCTTCTCAAAGCACTCCTGGGCTTCACGGAGGCGGTCAGAACCTTCGCCCGCGAACTGATCGGTGATCGCCAGGCCCAGCTGGCGCAATGCCATCTGATTTTCGGGATCGGCCGTGAGAACGTCGCGGCAGATAGACTCGGCCTCCTCGGCCTGGTTCAGGTAGCGGTAGTGCTGCACCTTCGCCAGCGCGCCGGCAATGCCGGTCTTGGATATGGTTTTAAACTGGCGTTCCATAACGCCACCATTCTAGTCCGATTTGGGCGCTCCGCGTATCTTCCGCACCAGGCGCAGGACGGGATCGTAGTATTCGTCGATCACCCGCTCCTTGAGGGGAATGATGGCGTTATCGGTGATATGAATTTCCTCAGGACAGACCTCAGTGCAGCACTTGGTGATGTTGCAGTAGCCGATGCCCAGCTGATTCTTCAGCAGCGCGGTGCGCGAGACGCCATCGAGCGGATGCATCTCCAGGCCGGCCACGCGCACGAAGAATCGCGGACCGCCGAACTCTTCCTTCTTGTGGTGGTCGCGGACCACGTGGCAGACGTTCTGGCATAGAAAGCATTCAATGCACTTGCGAAACTCCTGCACGCGATCCACGTCTTCCTGGTACATCTTCCACTCCGCGCCCGGCTTAGGGGTAAACGGCGGAATCTTGCGATTGATGCGATAGTTCCAGGAGACGTCGGTCACCAGGTCCTTGATGACAGGAAAGCTCTTCATGGGACGGACGGTGATGGGCTGGTCCGTGGGCAGCGAGTCCATGCGCGTCTTGCAGGTCAGGCGAGGCCGGCCGTTGACTTCAGCGGAACAAGAACCGCATTTGCCGGCCTTACAGTTCCAGCGCACGGCGAGATCGGGCTCGAGATGCCCCTGGATGTAGTGCAGCGCATCGAGTACCACCATTCCGGGAGCGATAGGAACGGTGTACTGTTTCGTCCCGCCTGACTCCTGATTGCCGCGAAACACTTCCAGGATCGCGTCTGCCATGAAGCCTCCGAACGACTGGGCTAAAGCCCCGCCAAAAGTTACCCACAAACGCGGCCCTGAAGGGCCGCTTACCTGTCTTGCCCTTACTTGTCTTCCGCCAAAATCTGTTTCAGCTCGTCCGGCATTTCCTTAATCGGAACCTGGCGCAGCTTCATGGTGCCGTCGGAAGCGTGCGAGATCACGTTGTTCTGCTTGCCCCAGACCTTCTCATCGAGATTGGGGTAATCGATGCGGCTGTGCGCGCCACGGCTCTCCTTGCGTGCTTGCGCGCTGCGGGCTACGGCTTCCGACACTGTCAGCATGGATTTGAGATCGCGAGACAGATGCCATCCCGGATTGAAGAGCCGCGAACCTTCCACGCGAACCTTGGCGGCGCGCTGGTTCAGTTTTTGAAGTTCTCCGAGCGCGGTAACCAGGTCTTCCTCAGTACGGAAGATTCCCACCAGGCTCTGCATGACCTTCTGCAGGTCGCGATGGACGGCGTAAGGACTCTCGCCGTCGCCGCGGTCGAAGGGCGCGAGCATCTCACGTTCAGCTTCGGCGATCTGGGTGGAATCAAACCCTGATTGCACGGTCTTGCCGGCGAACGCCGCGGCGCCCACGCCGGCACGCCGGCCAAAGACCAGCAGGTCGGAGAGCGAATTCCCGCCCAGGCGATTGCCGCCGTGCAATCCTGCCGCGGCTTCGCCGGCTGCGAAGAGGCCGGGCAGCGATGAGGCGGTGCTCTCGGCGTCAACCAGAATCCCGCCCATCATGTAGTGGCAGGTGGGGCCGACCTCCATGGGGCCCTTGGTGATGTCCACGTCCGCCAGTTCCTTGAACTGGTGGTACATGCTGGGCAGCTTGGTCTTCACATACTCCGGCGGCTTGTGAGAGATGTCGAGGTAAGCACCGCCGTGTTCGGTGCCGCGGCCCTCTTTGACTTCGGTGTAGATGGAGCGCGCGACCAGATCGCGGGTGGAAAGCTCCATGCGCTTGGGGTCGTATTTCTCCATGAAGCGCTCGCCCAGCTTGTTGCGCAGGATGCCGCCCTCGCCGCGAACGGCTTCGGTGACCAGGATTCCCTGCACGCCCGGCGGCCACACCATGCCGGTGGGATGGAACTGCACGAACTCCATGTCCAGCAGGTCAGCTCCGGCTTCGTAGGCCAGCGTCATGCCGTCGCCGGTGCACTCCCACGAATTGGAGGTCACGGGCCAGGCCTTGCCGATCCCGCCGGTGGCGATGACTACGGACTTGGCTTTGAAGATCACGAAGCGGCCGTTCTCACGCCAATATCCGAAGGCGCCGCAGACGCGATTGCCGTCCTTAAGCAAGCGCACCATGGTGCATTCCATGAAGACGTCAAAACCCATCTGCACGCCGCGGTCCTGCAGGGTGCGGATCATCTCCAGGCCGGTGCGGTCGCCCACGTGGCAGAGACGCTTGAAGGTGTGTCCACCAAACGCGCGTTGCAGGATGTTGCCGTCGGCGGTGCGGTCGAAGAGCGCGCCCCACTGTTCCAGTTCGCGGATGCGGTCGGGCGACTCCTGGGCGTGAAGCTCAGCCATGCGCCAGTTGTTGATCATCTTGCCGCCGCGCATGGTGTCGCGAAAGTGGGTCTTCCAGCTGTCGGCGCGGTCCACGTTGGCCATGGCAGCGGCGATGCCGCCCTCCGCCATCACGGTGTGCGCCTTGCCCAGAAGGGACTTGGAGACCACGGCCACGCGCGCGCCTTGTCCCAGAGCTTCAATGGCGGCGCGCAGCCCGGCGCCCCCGGCGCCGATGATCAGTACGTCATGTTCGTGAGTTTCGTACTTCCCGATATCGGTCACAGGATTCTCAGGTCCTTGATGGCGCCGGAAGCGACCAGGCGCACGTAGAGATCGGCCAGTCCCACGGAGAACAGGCTCAGCCAGGCGAACAGCATGTGGCGCTCATTGAGAAAGCTGGTTCTCTTCCACATGCCGTGGCGTGTGCGATTCATGGCGGTGCAGGAGAAGCAGTCCAGCTTGCCGCCAATCAGGTGACGCCACGAGTGGCAGGAGAATGCGTAGAGGGTCAGCAGAGCGACGTTCACCAGCAGCACCAGGGTGCCAACGCCGATAAAGAATCTTCCGTTGAACCAGAAGGCACGAATCGCGTCATGCCAGAGGAAAACCAGAAAGATGACAGCGCCAAGAAAAAAATAGCGATGGACGTTCTGCAGAACGAAAGGGAAACTGGTCTCACCGCGGTAGTTGCGGTGCGCGCTTTCGCCAACCGCACAGGCCGGCGGATCAAAAAAGAAGGCGCGATAATAAGCCTTGCGGTAGTAGTAGCAGGTAAGGCGAAAGCCAAGAGGAAAAGCGAGGATCAGCAGCGCCGGCGAGAGCGGCCACCAGTGATGCTGCGGATCGATCAGCGGGGAGTAAAAAGGGGACAGATACGGGCCCCACTCGTAAAACTTTCCTTCAAACGCGCGAAACGTCGCGTAAATACCAAAGCCACCGAGAATCACGATCACCGGAATGGCTTCCAGCCACCAGGCATCGCGGCGCAAGGTGCGCCTCAGATCGGCTTCGGCAAAAGAGGTTCTGCTCTCCGCCAAAACTCACCTCCGTCGATTAAAGAAAACCAATTAGTGTAGCAAAGCGTGCAAGCGCGATAGCGGCTGCATCCGGAAATTTGTTTTGGTTCTTCGTCATGAAACGCCAGTGCCGACTCCCCACGCCTGCCATCCGGCCGTAGGCGACGAATAGACTGCGCCTTACTGTGGCTTGCGCGCCGCAATCACTCGCGGAATGCCCTGCAGATCTGCCGTCATCTGCACGTCTGTCCACTCTTTGAGGAGATCTCGCGCGTTCTGCTCAGATGAGAAGCCGATCTCGGCCACGAACCAGCCACCCGGCTTGAGCGCTTTCCATGCCTGCGGAATTAGCCGCCGGTAGATGCCCATGCCGTCGGTGTCGCCGCAAAAGACCGCAATTCTGGGCTCAAACTCGCGCACCTGCTTCTGCACCTTATCGGCTTCGGAGTCGCCCACGTACGGCGGGTTGGAGACGACGAAGTCGAATTGCTGGCCCTGGTAAAGATCCAGCAAATCGGATTTGCGGAAGAGCACCCGCTGCCCCAGACCCAGCCGGGCAGCGTTGACGCGCGCCATCTCCAGGGCTTCTTCCGAGATGTCGCCGCCGTGGATCTCAGCCTGCGGCAGTTCGCTGGTAAGCGCCAGCGCGATGCAACCGGAGCCCGTGCCCACGTCGACAATGCGCAGCTTCTCCAGGTGGTCGCGCGAGTAATCCCTTACCAGCTCGAGGACGGTTTCGACCACATGCTCGGTTTCGGGCCGGGGAATCAACACGGCCGGAGAGACCAGCAAATCGAGTCCCCAAAACTCCTGGTGCCCGGTGATGTACTGCGTGGGACAGCCGCGGGCGCGTTCGCGAATGACTTCGTCGTAGCGCGCCTGCTCTTCGCTGGTCAGCTCGCGCTCGGGATGGGCGTAGAGATATGCGCGTTCGCGTCCCAGCACGAAGAGCATCAGGAGTTCGGCGTTGAGTCGCGGAGAAGGAACGTCGCTGGAAACAAAGAGGTCGTACGCGGCGTCAACGGCCTGCTTGAGTTGCATAAAGCGATTCACAGCTTGCAAATAGCAACTGGCGACAACCGAGCGGGGCTGAGGCGGATAAGGGTACTGTTAAACCCTACGCGGCGCAACATCTATGAAGGTGGTGCGAGCCACGTGGCCGGCGCCGAATGATAGCCGGCCGTCGCGATGAGCTGCTCGGCGAAGCCAGGGAAGATCTCTAGCCTTATTTCGGCCGAATCCCTGCCTGGCTCCATGCGCAACCAGGCAACGGGAGCCTCTGCGGTCGCCCGTGACCCTGCGGCCGTGATTGTCTCCGCCACCCTATCCCGCTCTTCATGGCTCAGGTACTGCCAGACGATGGAATGAAACACCACGGTCGCCTTGCCGGGGGCCGGCTCCTCCAAGCGGGCCCTAAGCCAGCCTGCCGCCCGCGCGCAATCGACCACGCAGGGCACCGTGCGCGCCACTTCAAGAGCCGCCTGCAGCAGCGCGCGCCGCTCAAGCTGCTCCGGCCAGATGAAAGACTGCAAGGTCAGCCGTCCGGCCGTCGAGGTGGCATCGATCGGGCTTGGATCGCAGCCTCTTCGCTCTACCACCTTCACCGCGCCGACCGGCGGCACGGCTTCGCTCGCAAACACATCCTGCAACACCACGGGGGACGCGGGATCACCCCACGCTCCGCCCTTCCAGGTGTAGCGAAAGTGATCCCAGCGCAGGTTGAGTCCGGCGCTCGACCCGATCTCGAGCAGCCGCAGCGGCAGGCCGGTGCGGTGAGCGACCAGCAGGAACCCGCCCAGCAGCGCACCGCAGCGTCCGACCTCGTTGGTCTGCACGGGCTGGCAGATCAGCTGGCGCAGCGCCGGCATCTGCTCACGCAGCGTGGCTGAGAACGTCTCCCACACATCGCCGCCCTCAAGCCTGACCGTGCCTCCGGACGAAGGATAAAATTGCGCCAGCCGAGGTGCGCGTCCTTCCAGAACCAGCCGATGCACCGCACCCATCAGCCGCAACGCCACCACCGAACCTCGCGGATCATCCTTGTGCGGCTCGAGCAGCTCCCGCACCGGCCCACCCTGCTCATAGTCCTCGGCGCAGCGATTCAGCAGGTGGTCATACAGTGAAGAACCAAGCTTTCGGCACAAATCCGCCTGAAAGCGGCACAATCCGGGGATGGTGTGAGGGACGGTCATGCTCACATCTCGAGCGAAACGAGAGATCCCTAACATCTTAAATTCTGGTGGGGGCAGGGCGGGCACTTCTCAGCCGGGATTCGCATTTACGTGCTGTCGTCCCAGACGCTGGGCCGGCGAGGCTCCTACGCCGTGACTTCCGCCTGTTGTTTGAGCTTCTCCGCCTGGTAGTGGGTGATCAGGGCGTCGATGATGGGCTGCAGCTTGCCGTCGATGACGTCGGCCAGTTGGTGGATGGTCAGCCCGATGCGGTGGTCGGTCACGCGGTTCTGGGGGAAGTTGTAGGTGCGAATCTTTTCGCTGCGATCGCCCGAGCCCACCATGGCACGGCGTTCCTTGGCCAGCGCCGCCTGCTGCTTTTCCATCTCCATCTCGTAGAGACGGGCACGCAGGACGCGCATGCCTTTTTCGCGATTCTTGATCTGCGACTTCTCGTCCTGGCAGCTGACCACAGTGTTGGTGGGTAGGTGGGTGATACGGACGGCGGAATATGTCGTGTTCACCGACTGGCCGCCGGGGCCGGAGGAGCAGAAGGTATCAATGCGCAGGTCCTTGGCCTCAATCTTGATGTCCACGTCTTCGGCTTCAGGCAACACGGCGACGGTGATGGCCGAGGTGTGCACGCGGCCCTGCTGCTCGGTCTGAGGGACGCGCTGCACGCGATGCACGCCGCTCTCATATTTCAGCCGCGAGTAAACGCCTTTGCCTTCGATGATGGCGATGACTTCTTTCAGGCCGCCGACACCGGATTCCGATGTGGAGAGCACCTCCACCTTCCAGCGCTGGGTTTCGGCGTAGCGCGTGTACATGCGGAAGACCTCTGCGGCAAAGAGGGTGGCTTCGTCGCCGCCTGTGCCGGCGCGGATTTCCAGAACCACGTTCTTCTCGTCGTTGGGATCTTTGGGGACCAGCAGCAGCTTGAGTTCGGCCTCGGTGGCGGCCAGGCGCTCTTCCAGCCGGGTCATCTCTTCCTGGGCGTAGGCCTTGAGCTCGACATCGGATTCCTCGGCGATCATGGTCTTGCTCTCATCGATGCCGCGCCGTAAGTCCTTGTATTCGCGGTACTTCTCGACGATCTCCGAGACCTCGCTGTGGGCCTTGGCGGTCTTCTGGTACTTGGACGAATCCCCGATCACCTCCGGCGATGCCAGGGCGCGGGTCAGCTCCTCGTACTTGTTCTCGATTTGGTTTAACCGCTCAAACATGACTGTTCTTATTGTAGCCGAGTCTCAGGCTGCGGCCTCTGCGGTTCCCCTCGGTCTTTTGATGAACGAAAGGTAGGTTTCGGCGCATTGGCGAGCGTTCTCCATCAGCGGCATGTGTCCGGAGCCGGGGATGATCAAGGTAGCCGAGTCCTTGATCCCTTTTCGATATAGCTCGGCGGCAGAAAAATGGATCAGCTTATCCTGATCGCCCCAGATGATCAGGGTGGGTGCCTTGATCTGGCTGATCCTTTCCACCAGCGGCGGAGGCGGGCTGAGCTGCACCTCGTCAAAAATCTTTCCCGTTTTCGCAGCGCGGCTCACCGTCTGCGCGGCTAAGGCCTTCAGGACTGGACCGGGGATGTAAGGACGCTTGGCAAAGCATTTGTCCAGCAGCCGCGTGAAGCCGGGAAGCGAGGTCACCACCAGCCAGTTGTCGCCGCGGTCGACTGACGCTGCCAACTCGCTGCGCACCGGTTCGATAACGCCGTGCGGCGCAATGAGCGCCAGGGTGATGACTTCGTCAGGGTACTTGACCGCGTAGTTCGCGGAGATGCCGCCACCCATGGAATGGCCTACCAGATGAAAGCGGCTCAGCCTTAGCTGTCGCACAAATTGATGCAGGCGCTCGACCTGCGCGGGATAACCGTAAGAGGCGGCTTCCAGCCGGGTGCTCTCGCCCCAACCGGGAAGATCGACGGCGATCAGGCGGTAATGCTTCCGCAGCCGACCGGCGATCCGGTTCCAGCTATCGGCGGAGGAGCTGAAGCCATGCACCAGAACCATGGTCTCTTCGCCTTTGCCGCCCTCGGCGTAGAACACCTTGTGATCGCCGACCTGAATGCTCTTGCGGTGCATCCCGGCGGCAAAGCGTTCGAGGCCGATCAGCAGGTTTACCAGGTTGGGCATGCGTTCCTCCGTCCCTCTCGAGCGCAGCGAGAGACCACTATTATCGTTCGCAATCTTCAGGCTTACAACGAGTACCTGGCGTGGGCAGGAGCGATCTCAACGTGTGCTTCTGATAGCAGCACCCGTTCATTCAAGGGCTTACAGCAGAAAAACCAGCGAAACTTGGCAGCATCGCAGCGATGGGATCCCTCGTTGAGCTCGGGAGAGTTTTACTAGGCGATCACCAGTTCCCCGCCATTCTTCTTCTCCAATTCCATCGCCTCGTCCAGGGCGCGGATGGCGCATTCTACCTGATCGTCAGACGGAGGCTGCGTGGTAATGCGCTGCAGCCAGAGTCCGGGCCTGGTCAGAAGCGCGAACAGAGACTTTCCATGTTTGGCGGAGAAGCGAATAATTTCGTAGGAAACGGAGGCGATCACCGGGAGAAAGGCAATTCGTAGCAGCAGTTTGCCCCAGAAGGTCTGAATGGGGAAAGCGGCATAGACAAAGATGCAGATCAGCATGATCGTCATCAGGAAGCTGGTGCCGCAGCGGGGATGATAAGTGGAGTACGTTTGTGCCCGCGAGATCGAAGGCATGCCGTGATCTTCGTAAGCGAAGACCGTTTTGTGTTCGGCGCCGTGGTAGTGGTAGATGCGCTTGATGTCGGAGAATAACGAGATGCCCCACACAAAACTCAGGAAGAGCAGGATGCGGATGGCGCCGTCCACCAGGTTGAACAGGAAATTGTTGCCCAAGGCCGACCAGTGATGTTTGAGACCAGTAGCGGCCAGCAGCGGAACGAACTTGTAGGCAAATAGGAAAAAGCCCAATGTGAAGATCGAACTGGCCACGATGGCCCAGGTGCTGAGCTCGGGCGGCTTGATCGCGATGCTTTGCGACTCGGCCTGGGGAGCCCCGGTCTCGCCGCCGCGGGCGCCGTTCTTTTTGGCTTCCTCTTCGGCCAGGCCGGCAAGGCCAACGTTGAGCGAGAACTTTGAAGCCAAAAAGCCCAGGCGCATGGCCTGTCCCAGGGTTACCAGGCCGCGGATGAAGGGCCAGCCCATCCACTTATGTCTCTCGGACGGTCGCGCGAGCGTCTCTGAGTGAACGTTCATCTCGCCCGAAGGTTTGCGGATGGCAATCCCCCATGCGTGCGGCGAGCGCATCATGACGCCTTCGAAGACCGCTTGACCGCCGACCAGGGTGGTCTCTTCCCCGCTTTCCAGGATGGGAAGCAGTTGCAGGGACACAAGAAAACGAATAATTTCGCGCCAGTATTTCATTGGTATTGCAAATTTAGATGACGAATTCAGAATCAGCGACGGGGATTGGCCGCATGGTCATTTTACGTCAGGTAGCAACCAGGCCGCCAAACAATACGGCATCTGCCCCTGTCGCGCTTTTAACCCTTTACTTTCGAGAGGCTTACCTCGTACCCTTACGCGTTTACAGTTTTCCTTCAGAGGGATTCGCATGAGGCTCAGATTTGCAATCGCTATCATCTTGCTACTGGCCGCGGCGCTGGCGGTTTCCCCGGTGGCGGGAGCGCAGACAGCCGGGACCCCACCGACCCGGCCGGATTATCTGGCGCCCTTCCCGCCGCATCATGTGATCGGCAATGTCTACTTCGTGGGCAGCAAGGAGCTTGGCATCTATCTGATCGCCAATCCTGAAGGACATATCCTCATCAATGCGGGACTGGAAGCTTCAGTTCCTCTTATCCAGCAGAGCGTGGAGAAACTGGGATTTCGCTTCAGGGACATAAAAATTCTGCTGATCAGCCATGCCCACTTCGATCACGACGCCGGTGCCGCCCGAATCAAGGAACTGACCGGAGCCAAATATATGGTCATGGATGGCGATGTTCCCGTGGTCGAGTCCGGAGGCAAGGAAGATTTCGCCTACGGCAAGTTGGCAAACTCGCTTTACCCGGCGACAAAAGTTGACCGCGTCCTGCACAACGGAGACACGGTTACGCTGGGCAAGACCGTGTTAACGGCGCACCTGACTCCCGGCCACACCAGGGGCTGCACCACCTGGACCATGAAAGCCCAGGAAGCGGGAAAGGCGTACGACGTTGTCATCGTGGGCAGTCCCAACGTGAACCCGGGCTACGAATTGACGGAGAATGCCGCCTATCCCCAGATCGCGCGGGACTACGAAAAGACGTTCACGGTGTTGGAGTCGCTGCACTGCGATATATTTCTGGGCGCGCATGGCGGCTATTACGATATGGAAAAGAAATATGCGCGCCTTTCCGGCGGATCGAATCCCTTCATTGATCCCGAAGGCTACAAGAGCTATGTAAGCGAGCGCGAACAGGCGTTTCGAAGAGAACTAGCCATCCAGGAAACGGGTTTCGGCAGATAGACCGACGACAAAACATCACGGCTGGTGAGAGGACCATGAAACTCAGAATCATACTTGCATCTTTTCTTCTAGTGGGGACAACGCTGGCCTTCGCCCAACCCAAGACCGAGATCGGCGAGATCAATCACGCCAAGTTCAGGATCGACATCCCCGAGAACTGGAACCACGGCCTGGTTGTTTACTGCCACGGCTACAACGCCGATCCAGTGAGCTACACGCAGAAAGAGCTGCCCAAAGGACTCGCAGTCTTTGTGAAGGACGGCTATGCGCTGGTGCAGTCCGGGTATTCCACCGGCGGTTGGGCGATCGAGCAGGCTATCCCCGACACCGAGGCTCTGCGCAAGTACTTCATCGACAAATACGGCAAACCCAAGGAGACGTGGATCACCGGCCACTCGATGGGCGGCTTCCTCACCATGGCCATCATTGAGAAGTTTCCCCAGTCCTACGACGGCGGCCTGGCGCTTTGTGGACCGCTGGCCCAGGCCAGCTGGTTCATGGAGCGGCCGTTCGACATCCGGGTGATGTTCGATTACTACTTCCCCGGAGCGCTGCCTTCGCCGGCCAAGGTTCCCGCGGACTACAAGATGACTGACGATTTGCGCAAGAGCATCAAGCAACAGCTTGACGCCAAGCCGGATGCCGCCGCGGTGATGCGCACCGTCACCAGCCTGCACAACAACACCGACCTGGCCAACGGGCTGGTCTTTGGAACTTACGTTCTCAAAGACCTGCAGCAGCGCGCAGGCGGCAATCCCTTTGACAACCGGTACACCATCTACACCGGCACGCCCGACGACAACACGCTGAATGACAAGGTGCAGCGTTACGCAGCCGACACCGGCACGCTCAGCTATCTGGAGCGCTACTACACGCCGACGGGGAAACTCCAGCGGCCAATTCTGGCGATTCACACCACCTACGACCCCACGGTGTCGCCGACCGTGCCTAACATGTACGTGCTGATCACCCGCGAGGCCGGCAAGGGCGACATGTTCGTGCAGCATTACGTGAAGCACGACGGCCACTGCAATATCACTCCGGAAGAGACGGATCATGGCTTCGCCGAGCTGCGAAACTGGAAGGAGAAAGGCGAGCGGCCGGTGGCCGGCGGGCAGTGATCCTGAGAGCAACGGAATTCAGACCGCTGTCCCAGGGCCAGGCGCTGCACAATTCCTTTATCCTTCTTCCATGCGCGCCTTTGCCGCGGTGGGCGATGCGGTGGCCGCCACCACCAAGAAGACCGAGAAGGTTCGCCTGGTCGCGGACTATCTTCATTCGCTGCCCGTGGACGAGGCCGCCCAGGCTGCGGTCTTCCTCTCCGGACGCGCCTTTCCCGCATGGGAGGAGCGCACGCTGCAAGTGGGTGGATCGCTCTTGTGGCGCACGGTGGCGGAGATTTCCGGCAAGGCCGACGTCGCACTGACTGCCGCCTATCGCCGGCATGGCGATCTGGGTGCCGCGGCAGCAGATATCCTGGAGGGAATCTCTCCCACTACCAGTTCGGTTTCGCTCGGCGCTCTGGCCAGGGCGCTTGATGAGCTGGCAAAAACTTCGGTCGCCGCGCAAAAAGCCGGGGTGCTGCGGGAGTTGCTGGAGCGGGCCACAGCGGCAGAAACCAAGTACATGGTCAAGATCATCGGCGGCGACCTGCGCATCGGACTGCGCGAGAGCCTGGTGGAAGAGGCGATCGCCAAAGCCTTCGATGAGAAACTAGCTGATGTGCAGCGGGCCAACATGCTGCTGGGCGACATCGGCGAAACTCTGCGGTTAGCGGCGGCGCGTGCGCTTGATCGCGCGACCATGCGGCTGTTTCATCCCATAGGCTTCATGCTGGCCAGCCCGGCGGAGAACGCCGAGGAAGCTTTCTCCTACTTCGCACGAGCGTCGGTGGAGGACAAATACGACGGCATTCGCGCGCAGGCCCACTGCGGCGGAAACGATGATCCCCGGATTCGGCTCTTTTCGCGAACCCTGGACGAGATCAGCGAGTCATTTCCCGAGCTTCCGCCGGCGCTGCGCGCCCTTCCGCAAACGGCAATTCTCGACGGCGAGATTCTGGCCTGGAGCGAGAGCCTAGCGCAGGCGCTGCCTTTCTCAGAACTGCAAAAGCGGCTGGGCCGGAAAAAGGTGTCGGCTGAGCTGGCCCGTGCGGTTCCGGTGGTGTATGTGGTCTTCGACGTACTGTTTACTGGCGGCGCGCTTCTCATCGAACAGCCGCTGGAAGAACGTAGAAAAGCTCTGGAGATGTTGTTCGCTTCGGTTCCTGCAAGCAGCTTTAACGTGGAACACTGGGAGGCTGTGGAAGGTTCGCAGAGTCAGCTGATGTTCGAGGCGGGGGTCACCGCCGGCGGGGGCATCCCTCGCGTGATTCTGGCGCCGACTGTCACCGCCAGTTCCGCAGCCCATCTGGACGAGATCTTCAATCAGGCCCGCGAGCGTGGCAATGAAGGTCTGATGATCAAAGACGTGGCTTCACCCTACACGCCGGGACGCCGGGGCAAATCATGGCTGAAGCTGAAGCGCGAGCTGGCAACACTCGACGTCGTGGTCACGGCTGTGGAGTGGGGGCACGGCAAACGTGTTCACGTGCTGAGCGATTACACCTTCGCGGTCCGCGACGGCGACCAGCTTCTGAATATCGGCAAGGCTTATTCCGGCCTGACCGACGCCGAGATCGCGGAGATGACGCAATGGTTCCTGCAACACACCATCGAAGACCAGGGCTTTCGCCGAAAAGTCGAACCCAAGATCGTTCTCGAAGTGGCCTTCAACAACATGACTCGCTCCGCCCGCCACAGCAGCGGCTTCGCGCTGCGCTTTCCCAGAATCGTGCGCATTCGTAAGGACAAGCCGGTGGAAGAGATCGACACCTTGGATTCGGCGAAAGAGATCTACGAAAAGCAGTTTCGCCGAAGCTAATCGTACAGCCCGATCCGCTCAGGCAGCTTTAGAACTGGTCTTCAGCAGGTGCAGACGCAGCAGGCTCTCCGCGGTGGCGGCGATGGCATCTTCGCCGGATCGCGGCGACCATCCCAGCAGCCGCCGCGCCTTTTCGCCAGTGGCGTTCTTCCTTTTGCCGAGCTCGGGAAGGATTTGTTTGACTGCCGGATCGCGCAACGCGGCTACGCGCACCAGCCAGTTGGGCAGCTCCCGGGTTGGAACTCTCGCGGCCGCCGCGCCCATCCGCGCCTTGAGCACTTTGGCAATCTCCACGATCGACATGAAGTCGCCGGCGATGGCCAGGAAGCGTTCGCCTTTGGCGGCAGGATGATTCATGGCCAGGATGTGCAGGCTGGCGACATCGCGCACGTCGACGATTCCAAAATAGAGACGCGGGCAGCCAGGCATAGCGCCATCCATCAGACGCTGCACCAGCAGTATGGAGGTCGCATAATCCGGCCCCAGCACCGGGCCGAACACGCCAACTGGATTGACGACCGCAAGCTCGAGCTGGCCGCCCTCTTTAGCAATGAAGTCCCATGCCACGCGCTCGGCCAGAGTCTTCGACTTGACGTAGGCGGTCAGGTGATCGCCGCTGGCATCGGTCCAATCGGTTTCGCGATACGGCGCTGTCTGTTCCTTGCGGCCATAGCCGACGGCGGCGAACGAAGAGGTCATCACTACGCGCTTGACTCCGGCATCACGCGCGGCGCGCAGCACGCGCAACGCTCCTTCGCGCGCGGGCACAATGAGTTCGTCTTCGTGTTTGGGGACGGCAGGAGGAAAGGGCGAAGCCACGTGCAACACGTAGTCGCAAGCGGTCACCGCATCCGGCCAACCGCTGTCGCTCTCCAGATTGGCAGCAACGAAGGAGAGTTGGGCACCTGGTTCCGCGCCGCCCTGCTTCAACATGGCGCGAACATCGCCCTCGCGACCCAGGTTCCGCACCGTGGTGCGCACTTTGTGGCCGGCTGCCAGCAGCTGCAGGATGCAGTGGCTGCCGATGAAGCCGGATCCGCCGGTTACCAGAACTGTGTTCATCGAGCCTCCTTGTATTTGTGCGAAGTAGTTCGGCTGAAGCTTACGACCGGCTCTTCATCGGCTCCCGCGCCGCGCTGCTTCCAATAGTGATCACGCAGCCGTGGGGGATAGTGCACAACACGTTCTCGAACTGAAAGGTCGTGTGATGAATGTGGAAGCGGGCGGCCAGCAGGTCGGTCATCTGTTTGAGAATCTGCTCGGTTTCCGAAAGCGGCATATCGGCAATGCGCACATGGCAGGAAAGCGCATGGGTCTCCGAGCCGATGCTCCAGACGTGGACGTCGTGCACGTCCTCCACTCCGGGAATGGAATTCAGGCTGAAGACAATTTCTTCCACCGAAATTCCCCGCGGCGTGCCCTCCAGGAGAATATTCAGCGTCTCGCGAATGATGCCCAGCGACGACCAGAGAATCAGGCAGGCGATCCCGATGGAGAGCGCAGGATCGATCCAGTAGCGCCCGGTCAGCAGGATGGACCAGCCGCCGACGATCACCGCCGCAGTCGATAGCGTGTCGCCCAGCTGATGGATGAAGGCGCTGCGGATGTTGACGTCGTGGGCGGCTCGGAACAGGAACCAGGAGATGGTCCCGTTCATCAGCACACCGACCACCGCAACCCAGATCATGATAGCCGGCTGGACCTGAACCGGCTTCAGCAAGCGCTCGACGGCCTCGTAGAAGATATAGAACGCTATCGCCAGCAGCGTCAGAGCGTTGAAAAACGCTGCCAGAACACCGGCGCGCTGATATCCGAAAGTCTTGGAGGCCGAGCGCGGACGGGTGTGAAGAAACACTGCTACCCAGGAGAGCAACAAAGCCAGCAGATCAGTGACGTTGTGGCCGGATTCGGAGAGCAGTGCCAGACTGTGGGCACGTATACCGGCTACCAGCGTGATCAATACGTAGATAAGGGTCGCGACCAGCGAATAGCGCAGGGCCCGCGTGCTCATGGGAGCGTGGGAATGCGAATGAGATCCGTGGTCGTGCATACACTGAGTTTAACGCTCTTCTCTCCAAGCATCCACGGGCCTGCATCAAGTTGGCAGATGCGTACCCATTGTGGGCAGAGCATTCGCCGGCAGTTAACCGAGACCCGCGCGTACGGAGATAGCGCCAATGCAAGCTGCTGGATCAAAGCGACTTAAGAGCTTAAGTCGGAGCAATGCTCGACCCCCGGCCTGGCAAGCAACGTGCAACTTGCCTCCGCGGATGAGTGTATTAGCAGCGCTGGAGGCTTCGCTGATGCAGAGATCGCGTTTCCCGTCCATTTTTGCGGCATCGGTCATTTCGCTCCTGATGCTCCTGATTCTGTCCGCCGGCTTGAGTGCCCAGGCGCCTGTCAATTCGTCGCCGGTCGCGAACTCCTCAGCCGGCGACGCCAAGGATCCTTCTCCGTCTCCAGTAGCCGCCAATGACACTTCCGATGTGCCCCAAACAACCGCTAACGTTGAACTTCAGAACCAGGTGCAGGACGCGCTGAGCCGCGTCCCTGAGCTCAGCTCTGACAGCCTGCATGTGGCCGCGCTGCCTGGCGGGCTTGAGCTTACAGGCACCGTCGTTACGGGCCGTGAACGACAGGCCGCCGTGCGCATTGCCCAATCGTTCGCGCGGGGCGGAAAAGTCGTCGATCACATCGTCGTAAGCGGGCGAAGCGCTCCGGCTACTGACGCTAGCAAGACCAGCCATCAGGCTAATGCTCAGCCTTAGGCCTATCGAACTAAGGCCCTTTCCTGTCCCATTGGCGATCAAAGATTCAACCGCGGCTGGATGGGAACGCCTTCCAATCGCAAAAGAATCTCTTTCACCCGCAAGCCGCCGCCGTAACCGGTGAGTGTGCCGTCAGCGCCAATCACGCGATGACACGGAACCACGATCGCAATCGGATTGCGATGATTGGCCTGCCCCACTGCGCGAAACGATTTCGGCGATCCCACCTCCCTTGCCAGATCGGCATACGTGCATGTACGGCCGTAAGGAATGTGGCACAAAGCCCGCCAGCACTTCTTCTGGAATTCCGTCCCCACCAGGTCAAGCGGAAAAGTAAAATCCCGCAAATCGCCGGCAAAATATGCCTGAAGCTGCCCGATGTACGGACTGAGGACCTCGCTTGATTCAATCCAATCTTCCGTTTCGGAAATCTCGTCCCACTCGCCGAAGTGAAGGCGGCGTAGTCCCCGTTCGGAAGCCGCCAAGCGCAGCAATCCTACCGGTGAAGACATCCCATATTGCCAAACGTTTTCCATTCAATCTAAAAATCTTAACAGCCGGCCCCAGTCTGAAAAAGGTCAGGGCTGACAACACCCGGCGTTGAAACCTCATCTATTCCAACACTGCAGCCAGAAATGGCGCTGGCGTCAGCGAAAAGCGCAAGAAAAGCAAAGGGTTCCAGGTTTCCCATGTGTTTCATTCCTTCAGTGGCAAGCGGCATTCAGAACATGATTCATTGCCACCATGATGTGCCTCCTTCCTCGCCTTCATCTTCCGCGGTTCGACCGAGGACTCGCGGCCGATCTCTGGACGGAGGCCAATGACGCCAATGGACATGCGCGGGCTGATCCTGGTAAGTGCCGACGATAGGGAAGACCGGCTGCCTTTCGTTGCGCCCCCGCTTCCTTTGTTTGACGTCGCCGGATATAGCCCCCTGCTGCGCATGGCCAAGCGACTGGAAAGTTCCGGGGTCTCGCCGGTGGTAGCCGTGGTCGAGGAAGGGCAGCCCGGTTTCTCCCGCGCGCAGATGCTGCCGCCGTCGATTGACTGCCGTCCTGCAACTCCCAATGGCTTCTGGCGCGCTGCCGAAAACGCCTTCAACGATCTGGCGGCGAGCGGCGCCGATCTGGTCCTGGTTGTCCGCATGGGCGCCTACGCTGAGATCGATTTTGAGAAATTCGTTCATTCTCATCTGGGGCGCAATTGCCGGGTCAGCCGCGTCATCCACGAAGCTGAAACGCTTGACATATTGTGCATCAGCGGCTCCCGCCGCAATGACGCCGCCTCCCTGTTCCGCAGCGGCCTGGCCCGTTGTCGCAGCGAGTGCGAATATTTCGTCCACCAGGGCTATATCAACCCGCTGAACGACGCGCGCGATCTGCGCCAGCTTGCTATCGATATCCTGACTCTCAAAACCGAAACGCCGACCGCCGGACGCGAAATCCGTCCCGGAGTCTGGTTCGCGCCGGGCGCATGCATCGAAAAAGGCGCGCGCATTCTGGCGCCTGCCTTCATCGGCGCTTCAGCCGTGGTGCGCAACGCGGCGGTGATAACCCGCTGCTCCACCATCGAACATCACGCGCATGTCGATTGCGGTACGGTAGTTGAGAATTGCACGGTTCTGCCTCACACCAGCATTGGCGCGTGCCTTGATCTGACCCATTCCGTGGCCGGCGCCGGACAGATTGTTCATCTTCGCCGCGGCGTGGTGGTTGACGTACACGACCAGAAGCTTTTAGGCCGCGTTTCTCTGGGCGTCGGCGCACGCCTGGCGGACGCTGCCGTAAACCTGCCGCAACGAATCTGGCGAGGTTTGTTTGGCGGGCTCGATCGCGAAGAACCTGCGGCGAGTCCCGCTTTGACCCCTTCTTCCGAACTTCTGCATGAGGCTTGTGGCGGCGAGACCTCCGCGGAACTGGCCCCCAATCTGGTGATTGCGAGACGATATGGAGACCAATAGCAGACCCGTAGTGGTAAAGCGCGCACCCGATCGCCTGAATGCGCGCGCCGCCCGCGATTTTCTTCGCGACGTTCAGGCTTTTCTCACTTCCGACCGGCCGCAGCTGGTTATCGACCTTTCCCAGGTCGAGCAGCTTGATGCCGCCGGAATCGAAATGCTCTTGCATTGCATGGCCCAGGCTCAGAAACGCGACGGCGACGTCAAACTGGCTGCTCTTTCCGATCATGCCGCGGTCATGCTGGAGCTCACGCGCATGGAGCGCCTCTTCGAGATCTACGAAACCTCCACCGATGCGGCTCGCAGTTTCAGCGGCTTTTTGCCCAATGCCATGCGGCAACAGCTTCTTCACCATAAACGTCCCGACTTTCCCGCCGCGGCCTGACCGCAGGAACGATACGCATGGCGCAACAGGACATTGCGAGTCTTTCGGTCAAACCTGGTTTCCTGCCGACTGTGGCCGCCCAGCTGCGCCGCCGCGACCCGCGGTCGCTGGTGGTCAACGGCAGCATCGTTATGCTGCTCAGCACCACGCTGGTCAGCGTTCTTAACTTTGCCTACAACGTGGTGATGGCGCGCATGCTTGGCCCTTCCATGTTCGGGCATGTCACGGCCATGGTCACCTTGCTCATGCTGGCCTCGTCCGTGACGTTGGCCTTTCAGCTGGTTTGCGCGAAATTCGTCGCGCGTAACGACCGTCCCGGAGCCAAGGCCGCGGTTTACCGCTCGCTGCGCAGCAAGGCCTGGCTGGTCAGCCTGCTGATGGGCGGCGCTCTGTTTGCAGCGCAAAGTCCGGTGGCCGCCTACCTGCACCTGCCTGACGGCAACATTCCCGCGGTTCTCGCCATTGGCATCGCGGTCTATGTGCCCCTCGGCGTGCGTCGCGGCGCCATGCAGGGGCTGTGTTCCTTCGGCCGGCTCAGTACCAGCTTCATTGTTGAAGCTATCACCCGCTTCCTTGCCGGAGTGCTGCTGGTGGCGATCGGTTATGGCGTGCTCGGCGCGGTGGGCGCGATCTCCGCCGCCGTCCTCGCCGCCTACTTCTGCCCGCCCCTCGGGCGCGAACTCAAGGTACAGAGCGAGGCCGGTCATCCGGCGTCGTTCGGCGAAGGCATGCAAGCCATCGTTTTCTTCATCGGCCAGGTCATCATCAACAACATCGACATTCTGCTGGTAAAGCACTTCTTCGCTCCCGAGCTTGCCGGACTCTACGCTGCCGTAGCCCTGGTCGGACGCCTGGTGTATTTCGCCTCCTGGCAGGTCATCAGCGCCATGTTTCCCGTCAGCGCCGCTGCCAGGCCGCAGGACGAGGATCCTCATCTCGTCTCCTGGTCGCTGCTGGCGGTGCTTGGGATTTCCGCGATCTTTGTTCTCGTTCTCAGCCTGTTCCCGCATTTAGTTATTCAAACTATTCTCGGCGTTGAGTTCCACCAGGGTGAACCCCTGCTGGCGCTCTACGCCGCAGCCACCGGGCTCTATTCGCTCAGTGTGGTTCTCATGGCCTACGAAATGTCGCGCCGCATCGCCAACACCGGCTGGATGCAGCTGCTCTTCAGCGGCGTTCTGGTGCTGGCGATCACCGCCTTCCACCACACCCTGCGCCAGGTGATCGTGGTGCAGATCGCGTTGATGGCGCTCATGCTCGTCGTTGTTCTCGTCCCTTTCCTGCGCCGCTACAAGCTGGCGCTTCGCCTGAAACCGGAGGCCCAATGAAAAAAATCAAACGGGTCACGGAAGCCGAGGTCATCGCCGAATTCTTGAAAGGCGAGTATTACCACCCCGAGTACAACCGGGATCGCGGCTTCTTTGAGGCCCTGGTGTACGATCCCCATCTCACCGATCCGGTGGAGAACGCCCTGCGCCGCGCGCTGCTGTTTCGCCGCCGCGGCACCATGTGGCGCGAGCTTCCCCCCGATACCCACTGGTGGGAGGTCGAACTCGATCCCGAAGATGTCGATCGGATCACCGTCTTTCCCCGCGCCCAGTGGCGCAGCGTAGCTCGCGGCAATTTCCGAGCGATTCACGTGGCCGAGCTGCTGCGCCGGGGCGAGGACCAGAAAAAACCCGGCGACCTGGCCTTCAAGATCACCTCGCTGCGGAACCTGATGTCGAATGATGGCCCCCGCACCACCATTCTCCTCATCGGCACGGATGAAACCCAGCCGATCACACTGCTGGAAGGCAACCACCGCTTCGTGGCCTCGTTGCTGCTTCCGCAGGAGATCATGCTGCGCCGCCTGCGCCTGGTCTGCGGCTTCTCGCCGGATATGGACCTTTGCTGCTGGTACAAGACCAACCTGCCCAATCTTGCCCACTACCTTAAAAATCGCATCAAACATTACTGGGACAGAGAAGCTGACGTTACCCAGCTGCTCCCTAAGACCGCTCGCGTCCAGAGCGTGGGCAGCTATCCGGAGCAGGCCGATTTGTCCTCTGCCAAGCCCGACTAGACCGTAATCAGAGAGAAGGTGAAACCATGGTTCCCCGAAAACTTATAGGCATTCAGAGCACCGCACTGGTTCTTATCGCCGCTATCATCATTGCCTATTGCTTGCCCACTAACGCTGCAGCTCAAGCAAGCAATCCTCAAACCGGGAACTCCGCGGCGCCGGCCGCATCGCAGAGCACGTCCACCGGTCAACCTCGCCAGCCCGATCAGGCGCCCGCACAGGACAGTTCCAGCCAGCAGAGCAATACCGCTTCCCCAGCGCCGCAACAGCCGGTGACCACCTATCCTGACGCCACAGCCGGCATCCCGCAGTCGCCGGATGCGCCCCAGCCCAAGGCGCAGAACAATGCCCAGCAGCAAAGCGAACCGCAGGGCGCTGCCACGGCCGAAAAAGTCAGCACGGCCGGCGGCGCCGCCGCCAAGCCGGCGGGCGTAGCCATCGCACCTGCAAAGCAGCATCAGGCTCGTTCCCTCCTCATCAAGATTGGCGCCTTCGTCGCTGCCGGAGCCGCCGCGGGAACGGTCTACGCGCTCAGCCGCGGAACTTCGTCCACGCCTCCCGGAGCAACCGGGCCTGGCGTGGTGCAGAAGAAGTAAATGGCGATTGTTCCCGGTCAATCCGAAATGACAGGAAATCTGCTCGCTAACAATCCGGCGGCCGCTCGCAGGCAGCCGCTGCTCATCAGCTTCTCCGGGCTCGACGGCTCGGGCAAATCCACACAGATCGAGCAGCTGCTCATCGCGCTTCACAACGCCGGCCTTCACACTCGTACCCTGGCTTTCTGGGACAACGTGGTGGTGGGAGTGAGATACCGCGAAGGCTTCGTCCACAGGGTTTACAAAAGCGAGCGCGGCATCGGCGCGCCCGGCAAGCCGGTGAACCGCCGCGACAAGAACATGCGCGGATGGCATCTCACCCTGGCCCGGCACTTCCTCTACCTGGCTGACGCCATCAACCTTCGCCGCGTGGTCGAGCACGAAAAGCGCAAAGCGGCGACTGGTGGCACAAGGACCGTTATCGTTCTCGATCGCTACATCTACGACGAACTCGCCAATCTCAATTTGAGGAATCCGCTCAGCCGCGCCTTCGTGCAGATGGTTCGCTCCCTGGCTCCCGAGCCCGACCTCGCCTTTCTCCTCGATGCCGATCCAGTCGCCGCCCACGCTCGCAAGCCCGAGTATCCCGTGGACTTCATGCAGCAGTGCCGGAAAGCCTACTTCGATCTGGCAATGGAGCTGGGAAACATCACCGTAATTCCCCCGCTCGGCCTGCCGGAAGCGATCGCGGAGGTCCACAAAACCGCCGAGCAGATGCTGGCGGCTTCTGGGAATTCCGTGGAATTGCGCCGGGAAAATAGCAAGGTGGCGTAGGACTGAACGGGCTAGCTTCCGGAACTTGCGGCCTGAAGCTGCGGCTTGCGCCGGATAGCGAAGAGAATTGACGCTGTAATCAGCGACGCCGTCACAATCAGCGAGATCAACAGGTAATGCATAGGATGGCGCAGGTAGCGCAGGAAATGCCTGCCGTAATGCGCCGTCACCGCGGTGAGCAGGCCATAACGCAGCAGGCGTCCGGCCAGGGCCGAAGCCACAAACTTCTTTAGCGGCAGGGAAAAGGCTCCCGCGCCCAGAAAAAACCACGCCGTCGGAAATGGCGGAGGCGCCACCGTGGAAACAAAGATCGAGCCCACTCCATGGTGCTCGATCGAGTTTTTCACTCTGCGCAAGCGCGCTGCGCCGATCTTCTTTTCGATCCACGCCTCGCCCATCTTCTTGCCCATGCGGTAGGTGATGTACGCTCCGATCAGCGAGCCCGCGGTGCTCATCAGCGTGTAATACCACCACAGGTCGGGATTGCCGGCAGCCAGCCACCCGGTCAGCAGGTCGAGGCTGCCGAAGGTGGGGATGATGGTGCTGTCCACAATGGCCAGCGGCACCAGCGCCACTCCGCCGAAGTGCCGCACGAAGGTGAGCGAGGGCGTCGCCGCAGCCTTCTTCGCTCTCTTGGCCGCCTGCGCCACCAGCATCAGCGCCTGCCCGTATTTTGTGATGAACACCATCGCTCCACTCGAACTTCGCGCTCTCTCGCGCGGACCACGCATTATGATGCCTGCGGCTCCCTCACCATGTCACCGCCGAAAGACAATTCTTACCACTAATTAATCCCGGGCTTTGAGTTTTGTTTAGTGCGCTCTTCTCCAGCGGGATGGTTCCGCGTGTGCACTCCCTTTCCCCATCGATGCCGGCAATTTTGGCAATCCCGCCAATCCCTTTATACTCACCCTTCACCGCAAAGGAGCATTTGCCATGGCCACCCGCATCGCGCTCGTCGTGATGTTCTCCATGATCGCCGCTCTCTCCCTGTACGGATCTGATTTTGAATCCCGCGTGAAGCAGGGCTTCGTCGATTCCAACGGCGTCAAGATTCATTACGCCACCATCGGCAGCGGGCCGCTGATCGTGATGATCCACGGCTTTCCCGATTACTGGTACACCTGGCGCAAGCAGATGGAAGGGCTCTCCGACAAACACCAGTGCGTGGCTATCGACCAGCGCGGCTACAACCTGAGCGACAAGCCGGAGGGCGTCGACAACTACGCTGTTCCTCTGCTCGTCGGCGACGTGATCGCCGTGATCAAGCACTTTGGCAAAGAGAAAGCCATCATCGTCGGGCACGACTGGGGCGGCGTGGTGGCCTGGGGACTGGCGCTGAACGCGCCGCAATACGTCGATCGCCTCATCATCCTCAACCTGCCGCACCCGCGCGGCATCGCTCGCGAGCTGGCCCACAATCCCAAACAGCAGGCGGCGTCGCAGTACGCCCGCAACTTCCAGCAGGAAGGCGCCGAAAAAGCACTCACGCCGGAGATGCTCAGCTTCTGGGTCACCGACCCCGAAGCCAAGAAGAAATACATTGAGGCCTTCCAGCGCTCCGACTTCAAGGCCATGCTCAACTACTACAAGCGCAACTATCCCCATGAGCCTTACCAGGAAGACACCTCGCCGGTGATGAAGACGCAGATGCCGGTGCTGATGATCCACGGCCTCAAAGACACCGCGCTGCTTTCCGACATGCTCAACAACACCTGGGACTGGATGGGCAAGGACCTCACCCTGGTCACCATTCCTGACGCCGGCCACTTCGTCCAGCAGGACGCCGCCGATCTGGTGACCAAAAGTATGCGCATGTGGCTCGACCGCTAGCGCTCGGATGGCTTCTTCGAGAAAGTAGCAAACGTTAATGCCGGTGTGGCATTGGCACTCTTGCCTGTGCCTCTTTCGCATAGGTTTTCCAGGAAACTGGGGATGAGAAATGCAAGTGTGGCGCCGGCACTCCGGCCGGTGCTTGCTTGGTTCAGAACGATACGCCGGGCCGGGCAGGGACGCCCGTCTCACGCACGCGGATCTGTTGGCATTCTTTCGCGGCAGCAGATTCGTTCCTATGACTTTTGCGTCATCCACTTGCCGCCGCAGGTGGGTTGCATTCCAGGATTACTCGCTTGCGCTCGTAACCCTATCCAGGTTTCTTCGTGCCCATCGCCGGAGGCAGCAACTGCTCCAGCGGCACGAATTCAGTGGGATAAATTCCCGTGTAGCACGACGTGCAGTACGTCGTCTTCTCGCCTTCTGCGCAGGCTTCGCGCAGCCCCTGTAGCGAGAGATATGCCAGCGAATCGGCGCCAATGTAATCGCGGATCTCCTCGACCGACTTGTTGGCCGCGATCAGTTGGCTCTTCACCGGCGTGTCCACGCCGTAATAGCACGGCGAAATTGTCGGCGGGCAGGAGATGCGCACGTGCACCTCCGTCGCGCCCGCGTCGCGCACCATGCGCACGATCTTGCGGCTGGTGGTGCCGCGCACGATGGAATCGTCGATCAGCACCACGCGCCTGCCCACCAGCAGGCTGCGCACCGGGTTCAGCTTCAGCTTCACGCCGAAGTCGCGCACCTTCTGCTCCGGCTCAATGAACGTCCGCCCCACGTAGTGGTTGCGGATCAGCCCAAAGCGAAACGGAAGCCCCGACTCCGCCGCGTAGCCCAGCGCCGCGGTCACGCCTGAGTCCGGCACCGGCACCACGATATCGGCCGCCACGCCCGTTTCCCTCGCCAGTTGCCGCCCCATGGCTTCGCGGCTGGTCTGCACCGCGCGCCCGAAGATCACGCTGTCGGGACGCGAAAAATACACGTGCTCGAAGATGCAGCTTGACTGCTTCATCTCCGCCGCGAAGAAGCGCGACGAAACTCCCTCCGGCCCCACCACCACCATCTCGCCCGGCTTCACGTCGCGCTCGTAAGTCGCGCCGATCAGGTCAAAGGCGCAGGTTTCCGAGGCAAACACAATCGTGTCGCGCTCCGAGCCGGCCCCGTTGCGGATGCGTCCCATCGACAGCGGGCGGAAGCCGCGCGGATCGCGCACCGCGAACACCCGGTCGCGCGTCATCAGCACCAGCGAAAACGCGCCCTCGATGCGCCGCAGCGCGTCGCACACCGCCTCCGGCATAGTCTGTTCTTTGGACTGCGCCACCAGGTGCACGATGACCTCGGTGTCGCTGGTGGTCTGGAAGATCGACCCTTGTGCCTCCAGCCGCGCGCGAATCTCCCAGGCATTCACCAGGTTGCCGTTGTGCGCCAGCGCGATCATGCCCTTGTTGCAGTCCACCATGATGGGCTGCGCGTTGAGCAGCGCCGAATCGCCGGCCGTGGAATAGCGCGTGTGCCCGATGGCCAGCGGCCCGGGCAGTTTCTCCAGCACCGGCTCGGTGAAGATCTCCGCCACCTCGCCCATGGCTTTGTGCGCGTACATCCGCGCCAGGTCTGAAGACACGATCCCCGCCGACTCCTGGCCGCGATGCTGCAGCTGATGCAGCCCCAGATAGGCCATGGTCGAAGCCTCGGGATGGTTGTGCACAGCCATCACGCCGCATTCGTCTTTAAATTTGTCGCTTCGCTCCAAACCGCTTCACCTCGCCGCTCGGATCAACCTTCTTCCGCGCCTGATGCAAGCCGCTCGCCGCGCAAGTCGGGCTCGCGGCGTCTCTCAACTGTTCTGGCCAATTGCTCGTCTTCAGCTCTTCTGCAACGTCCCCACCACCACGCGCTCTGCCGTCTCCGGATGGAGCGCGCGTGTCAGCGCGGTGTCCCACGCCTGCTTCAACTCCGCTACGGTGGCCGACACTGCGACCGCTCCATCAATCTTGATTGTCAGCTTTTCTGGAACCGTCCGCCCGATCCGGTCCGCCTTTACGCCCCATCTTAACGCTACTTGTTTGATGTCCGGGGACTTTTTCGGGTCGCAACTGATTACTACCCGCCCCGCGTCTTCGCCGAACAGCGTCGCTTCGGCAAGTACTCCCTGCGAGTTAAGGCTAATATCCGCGCCCACATAGGCCGCTCTCGTCCCGCGCCCCTGCGCGATGAAGGCCGCCTCCGCCAGGGCCACCGCCAGCCCGCCTTCGGAGCAGTCGTGCGCCGACTCCACCTGCCTGCTCTGGATCAGCTCCCGCAGGCACTTCTGCAGTGCCGACTCCTGCTGTAGATCCAACGCCGGCGGGAAGCCCCAGACCTCGCCCAGCAGTTCCTTGGCGTATTCTGACGAGCCCAGCTCTACCTCCGGCCCGTGTCCCAGCTTGCTGCGCCCGCTGAGCAGGAAGATGTCGCGCTCCGCCTGGCGGAAGTGGAAGGTCATGGCCTCATTCACGTTGTCCAGGATTCCCACCACCCCGACCACCGGGGTGGGATAGATGCCCTCGCCCAGCGTCTCGTTATACAAGCTGACGTTCCCGCCGGTAATCGGCGTCTCCAGCGCCTCGCACGCCGCCGTCAACCCGTCCACCACCTGGGAGAACTGCCACATGATCTGCGGCTTCTCCGGATTGCCGAAGTTCAGGCAGTTGGTGGCCGCCACTGGAGTAGCTCCGGTGCACGATACGTTGCGCGCGGCCTCGGCCACTGCGTGCATGGCCCCCAGCTTGGGATCCAGCCAGCACCAGCGCCCGTTGCCGTCCAGCGACATGGCCAGCGCCCGCTTGCTGTCCTTGATTCTCATCAACCCCGCGTCCGCGCCCGGACCCTGCACCGTGTTGGTCTGCACCATCGATTCGTACTGCTCGAAGATCCAGCGCTTAGAGCAGATGTTGGGCGAGCCCAGCAATCTCTTCAGGTCGCGCGTGAAATCGCCTACGCCGCGCAGAAATACCGTCGACGGCTTCATGCGCGAAACCGGCGCCTCCCATGCCGTCATCGGCCGCTGATACAGAGGAGCATCGTCGGTCAGCGCCGAGTTGGGAATGTCCGCCACCAGCTTGCCGTGCTCCAGCACCCGCAGCCGGCCTCCGCTGGTCACGCGGCCCACGATCACCGCGTCCAGCCCCCACTTTTCGAACACCTTCAGCACTTCCTGCTCGCGCCCGCTCTCCGCCACCAGCAGCATGCGCTCCTGCGACTCGCTGAGCATGATCTCGTAGGCGTTCATGCCCGTCTCGCGCTGCGGCACGCGGTCCAGCTCGATCTCAATGCCGACTCCGCCGCGCCCGCCCATCTCGCAGGTTGAGCAGGTCAGGCCCGCCGCGCCCATGTCCTGAATGCCTACCACCGCGCCCGTGTGCATGGCTTCCAGGCAGGCTTCGAGCAGCAGCTTCTCCAGGAAGGGATCGCCCACCTGCACGTTGGGCCGCTTCTGTTCCGATCCTTCGCTGAACTCCTCGCTGGCCATGGTGGCGCCGTGAATGCCGTCGCGCCCCGTCTTGGCCCCCACATAGATCACCGGATTGCCTTCGCCAGCCGCCCGCGCGTAAAAGATCTCGTCGCGCCGCACCAGCCCAAGGGCAAACGCGTTCACCAGCGGGTTCTGCGAGTAGCAGGGTTCGAACTTGGTCTCGCCACCCAGGTTGGGCACGCCAAAACAGTTGCCATAGGAGGCGATTCCGCTGACTACGCCTTCCAGGATCGAGTGGTTTTTGTGCACCGTGGCCTGGTCAGCGCGATGGCCGGTCACGATCGGCCCAAAGCGCAATGAGTCCATCACCGCCAGCGGCCGCGCGCCCATGGTGAAGATGTCGCGCAGTATCCCGCCCACTCCCGTGGCCGCGCCCTGAAACGGCTCAATGAATGAAGGATGATTGTGCGACTCGATCTTGAATGCGCACGCCCAGCCGTCGCCGATGTCGATGATCCCCGCGTTCTCTCCCGGCCCCTGCACCACCAGTTTGCTCCGCGTCGGCAGCCGCTTCAGGTGCACGCGCGAGGATTTGTAGGAGCAATGCTCGCTCCACATCACGCTGAAGATTCCGAGTTCCGTCAGCGAGGGCTCGCGGCCCAGCGCCTTTTTGATCCGCTCGTACTCTTCCGGCGTGATCCCGTGGTCGGCAATAACCTCAGGCGTGATGGCGGCGTGGGTAGAGGACATAATGCTCGTCTTTTATTCTCGCATGCTCCCTGGAGCGGTCAGTGATCGCTTTTTCTTACGCCGTCCAACTGGCTTTCCCGGACGGGCCGCAGTACGGTTCTGAATACTTGATGGTGTAGCTGTGTAACTAAATTATAAGCAGTCGATAAACAGAGTTCGACGCTTTCCGTCCCCTACCAGGCCGCACGAAGCTTCTCTACGACCTTAGCCGGTCCGCTTGTGTCTCCCCGATCACCCGATCTCCCGATCACCGGATCACCGGATCACCCGATCTTCCCGATCCCCCGATGACTCCGCTCGTATGGCTCCCATGTCATCCCATGTCATCCCAACCAGCTTGTACTGTTTCCCGGGTCAACACTGTCCCTAAGGCCATGTACCCGTCCCGATTTGGCTGATTGGTAAGTGCCGATTGCTGAGTGCTTCACTGCAAACACTGACGGCGCATCAGCAGGTCAAGGCCAATGCGCCGCCAGATCGAATTTCACTCACTACAATAACATATCCGATACGGTATTGTCAAGAAAAAACGGCGTGATCCTTGCCATTTTTTCCGCCCGTCTCCCGTCCTCCCTGCGGGGATTCAATTAGACTGGGAACGCTCATGAAATCGGTCATCATCGGCACTGCCGGGCACATTGATCACGGGAAAACCGCACTAGTTAAGGCTCTCACAGGTATCGATGCCGACCGCCTGGAAGAAGAAAAGCGCCGCGGCATCACCATCGACCTCGGCTTCGCCCACCTTGAGCTTCCGGCTCCCAACGGCCAGCGCCTGCGCCTCGGTTTCATCGACGTCCCCGGCCACGAGCGCTTTGTGCGCAACATGCTGGCCGGGGTCGGCGGCATGGACCTGGTGCTGCTGGTGATCGCCGCCGACGAAAGCATCAAGCTTCAGAGCCGCGAGCACTTTGAGATCTGCCGCCTCCTCTCCATCCCCCGCGGCATCAGCGTCATCACCAAGGCCGACCTGGTCGATGAAGATACCCTGAACGTCGTCCGCCTGGAGATCGAAGATTTCGTTCGCGGCTCGTTCCTCGATACCCAGCGCTCCCCCATCGTCGCTGTCAGCGCCCTCCAGGGCACCGGGTTTGACGATCTCAAGCGTGAGATCGTCCGCCTCGCCGCCGATATCCCCGCCCGCGACACTGAAGCCATATTCCGCCTGCCCATCGACCGCGTCTTTACCATGAAAGGCTTCGGCGCCGTGGTCACCGGCACCCTGATCTCCGGCCAGGTGGCGAAAGAGGAAGAGGTTGAGATTTTCCCCGCCGGCCAGCGGGCCCGCGTTCGCGGCGCGCAGGTGCACGGCTCCGCCACCGACCACGCCACCGCCGGCCAGCGCACCGCCCTCAACCTCGCCGGTGTGCAACTGGAAGAGCTGGCGCGGGGAATGACGCTCTCGTCTCCGGGGGTGCTCGAAAGCACGCAGCGCATCGACGTCCGGCTTTCCCTTCTGAAAGACTCCCGGCCGCTCAAGAACCGTTCCCGCGTCCATCTTCACGCCTTCACGTCGGAGACCATCGCCGAGGTCGTGCTCCACGAACAAACCGAGCTTCGTCCCGGAACTAGTGCCTTCGCCCAGCTGCGCACCGTCGATCCGGTGCTGCTGCTCCCCGGCGACCGCGCCATCCTTCGCCAGTTTTCTCCGGTCGTCACTATCGGCGGCGCCTTCGTGCTCGACGCTTTTCCCCTGCCCCGCCAGAAACCCGGCGAACGCGTCTCGTTCCTGAAAACTCTTGGCGAGGGCACGCGCGAACAAACGCTACTGGCACGCATCGCTCGCCGCGGACCGGCTGGACTGGCCCTGCCCGCCGCCGTCCGCGAAACCGGATTGAGAGCCTCTGTCCTGCTGCCGTTGATCGCCGCTCTCACCGCGCAGAAACAAATCGCCCGCGCCGGCGACTTCCTGATCACCACCCAGGCCTTCGCCCAGGCCAGGCAAGCCGCCACCGCCGCCCTCGACGCCTTCCACAAAGCCAATCCCCTGGTGGCCGGCATCAGCAAAGAGGAGTTGCGGGCCAAGCTCGGCCTGCACCAGACCGTCATGGAAGCCGTGCTGGCCGATCTTGTGCGCGAGAAAAGAACTGAAGTCGCCGCCGAGCAGGTCCGCCTGGCCGGCCGCGGCGTGGAACTCAAAGACGACGAGGCCAAAGCCAAGCAGCAGATCGAGAAAGCCTTCGCCACCGCCGGCCTCAAGGTTCCGCTGATGAAAGAAGTCCTGGCCGCGCTTCCCGTCGATAAGGTCCGCGCTCAGAAGCTGGTCACTCTTCTTCTCCGCGACCGCGTCCTGGTCAAGCTGGCCGACGAGCTGGTCTTCCACCAGAGCGCGCTCCAGGATCTGCGCCGCCTCATAGCCGACCAAAAAGCCAAGTCGCCCAAAATGGACGTCGGCAAGTTCAAAGACCTCATCGGCGTCACCCGCAAGTACGCCATCCCTCTGCTCGAATACCTCGACCGCGAGCGCATCACCCGCCGCGTCGGCGACGAGCGAATCATTCTCTAAGCTTGCTTTCTGAAATCCCGAGCGGAGCGAGGGATCTCTATAACCACCATGGTCTTCACGCCCGCCAGCGCCGACACTATCGACAATTATTGTCGCTACTGTCGCAGGTGTGCTATGATCCCCGCCATGGAACTCAAATCCAAACGCGAAGCCGCAGAATTACTGGGCCTTTCCACTCGCGGCATCGAACGCGCCGTCCGTCGCGGGCACCTGACCGTTCTCTACCGCGACAGCAAGCACGGTAGGCAGGCTTGGTTCAAAGCGCCTGAACTCGAGCGCCTGAAGCAGATCCAGCAGGGTCATGGCCCGGTGGGTTTCACCTCCGGCATTCCGCCGCGGCCCGAGGTCCCGGCAGTTCCGACCATCGGCACGCTGGTGCCCATGGTCGAGATGGGGCCCCGCCATAGAGGCGGGCGCCGCGAAGCACCGGAGGTGCTCATCGCTGACCGCCTGACCTTAACCGTCGACGACGCCGTGCAGCTCTCCGGGCTGCCACGCAGCTTCATCGTCGAAAACATTCATTCCGGCAAGCTGAAAGCCATCACTATCGGCCGGCGCCATTTCGTCAAGCGCGCCAACCTCAACGAATTCGTCGACAAGCTGTGATCCATCGGAGTCGGCTGTGAAATCCACGCAGGAAACGCTCACCGCAACATACGCGGCGTTCAACATTCGCGATATCGAATCCGTCCTGGCCATGATGCACCCGGCTGTCGACTGGCCTAACGGTATGGAGGGCGGGCGCATGCGCGGTCACAACGCCGTGCGAAGTTACTGGACGCGTCAATGGACTCTCATCGATCCCCGCGTCGAGCCGCTGAGCTTCTCTACCGACCAGTCCGGCCGGACCGTGGTGGAAGTTCATCAAGTGGTCCGCGATCTCAGCGGCCACGTGCTCGCCGACCGCACCATACGGCATGTCTATACCTTCCGCGAGGGACTTATCGAACGCATGGACATAGTGGAAACAGCAGCATTGAAAGTTTAGAGGTGAGGCAATGAAAATTCTCGCGATTGGCGCTACCGGCTTTATCGGACCTTTCGTCCTTCAACAGCTTCAACATCAGGGCCACGAAATCACCGTCTTCCATCGCGGCAAGACCGCGGCGCCTGCCGGCGTGAACGAGATCATCGGCGACCGTAATCATCTGGCCGATTATCGCGAAGCTTTCGCAAAAGAAATCTTCGATCTGGTCATCGATTTTGTCCTCAGCTCCCAGCGCCAGGCCCGCCAGCTCATGGACACCCTGCGCGGAATCACTTCGCGCGTAGTCGTCCTCAGCAGCATGGACACCTATCGCGCCTGGGGCGTCTACACTGGCTTAGAGCCGGGAGCGCTCGAACCGTTGCCGCTCACGGAAGACTCCGCCCTGCACACCCTGCCGCCCTACCCGCCCGAAGTCCTGAAGAAGCTCAGCCAGATGGTGTCGTGGGCTGACGAGGAATATGACAAAGTTCCCGCGGAGCGGGTAGTGCTGAGCGACGGCGATCTTCCGGGAACGATCCTGCGCCTGCCCATGATTTATGGCCCCGGAGATTACGTGCATCGCTTTCACCTCTTCTTGAAACGAATGGACGACGGGCGCAGCTTCATTCCTTTTGCCGCCAATGTCGCGGCGGTCCGAACGCCGCGCGGCTACGTCGAAGACGTAGCCGCGGGAATTGTGCTGGCGGCCAACTCTCCACGCGCCTCAGGCCGTGTCTACAACATCTGCGAGCGCGATACTTTCAGCGAGCTTGAGTGGGCAAAGAAAATCGCCGCCGCCGTGAACTGGCCGGGCGAATTTATTGTCCTCCCTCCGGAGAAAGCTCCCGCGCACCTGCAAGCACCCTTTAACACCGACCAGCATCTGGTTGTATCCTCCGACCGGATTCGCCAGGAGCTCGGTTATCGCGAAGTCACGCCGGAAGCGGAAGCTTTCGCCCGCACCATCCGCTGGGAACGCGCCAATCCACCGCAAGCCGTGGGAGTTCCCTTTGACTATCAGGCCGAAGACGAAGCCTTGGCCAATCTCAGGGCCACAGCTTGATGAACCAGGCAAGGATCGTCTCTGTTTTTCTCGCCGCAGTAATCTGCGCAGGCGGGCAACAGCCTCCGCCGGAGTTGACCCTCGATTCAGGAGTCTGTCGATTGGTTGGGAGGTCTGATGTTCAGCAAGACTGGCGTGGTTGACTCTCAGCTTCGTCAAGCCGCGGGATACGATCCGTTTCTTCGCGGGCCTTTCCCCGTTGGAGTGCAGACTCTTGACGCCTATCACAAATCCCGCAACCGCCTTTTTCCTTGCGAAGTCTGGTATCCGGCAGCGGCCCAACACACCGGCCGGGACATTGATCTATCCACGCAGGATCGTTTCACCCCGCGTAACTCCGCCACAGAAACCAGCCAAAGCGCAGTTCGCGATGCCGCAGCCCTCCGCGGAGTCTATCCCCTGATCGTCTTCTCCCACCACAGCGGCGGCCACCGCCGTGCTTCCAGCTTCCTCTGCACTCATCTCGCCAGCCACGGCTACATCGTTGCCGCCCTGGACCACTCGGAGGTAGTCGCCCCCGAGTTGGCCCGCCCGCAGACCGAAAGCGAAGAGGAAAAGAAGTCGCGCTGGCAAGCCGTGATCAATAGCCGCGTGCCCGATGCCCGCTTCCTGATCGACCATCTGCTGCAGCCGGCAAACTGGACTTCAGACGCAACCATCGATCCTGAACAAATCGCCATTGCCGGCCACAGCTTCGGGGCTTGGACGGCGCTGGCCACGCCCGAGGTCGATCATCGCATTCGCGCCGTCGTTGCCATGGCGCCGGGCGGTACATCCAATCCGCGCCCTGGCATACTTCCCGGCAAACTTACTTTTAATTGGGGCCGCGACGTGCCCGTCTTGTATCTGGCCGCGGAGAACGACGTCCCCCTTCCCCTTGCCGGCATGTACGAGCTCTTCGCCCGTACTCGTTCGACAAAGCAGATGGTCATCCTGCGCCGTGCTGACCACATGCACTTCGTCGACAACGTCGCGCAGCAGCACGAAACCTTTCGCACCATGCCCATGCCCATGCCTCCCGAAGTGGCCGCGATGCAGAAGGAGATGCTTCCCATGTCCCAGCTTTCCTCGGAAGAGCAGGCCCACACTTGGATTCGCGGCCTCGCTCTGGCCCACCTGGACGCATTCCTCAAGCGCCGGCGCGAAGCGGAACAGTTTCTGGCCGGCGACGTTGCCGGCGAACTGGCAAAGCGCGGCGTCGAGGTGATCCTGCACAAGCCATAAGTAAACCTGGCTTCTTGCAACTCACCAAAACCACGCCATGGCCTCAACCTGTATCATCCTGAGCGGAGCGCCTCGATGAAGTGCAGGCTAGACCAAGCCGATGGGCGCGTAGTCGAAGGACCCCGAGGATGTCTCCCTTGCCATAGCTGATTCAGAGATTTCCCGCGCCATCCGGTATGCGGGCTTTGCGAGGCCCTGGGTCAAGTGCCAACGCAAACATTTTGCGCGCCAAAATTGCCTTATGCGCGCGCATCGGCGAAAATCAGCGGTAGGACTCCCATCATGCTCTCCATCCGCCCTGCCACCGTCGCCGATGTTCCTCTGATCCTCGACTTCATCCGCGGGCTCGCCGAGTACGAGCGTGAGCCCAAGGCCGTGCTCGCCACACAGGACGACCTGCGCCGCGATGGCTTCGGCCCCGATCCCAAGTTCCGTTGCATCATCGCCGAATGGAACCGCCAGCCGGCGGGCTTCGCCTTCTTTTTTCACAACTACTCCACCTGGCGCGGACGCCCCGGCCTCTATCTTGAAGATCTTTTTGTCATCCCCGAAATGCGCGGCAAGGGCATCGGCAAGGCCCTGCTGGAAAAACTGGCGCAGATTGCCGTGGCCGAGAATTATTACGGCGTGGTCTGGCAGGTGCTGAAGTGGAATGAGCCGGCCATCAAGTTTTACGAATCGCTGGGCGCCACCACCATGGACGACTGGGAGACCATGCGCATCATGGAACCTGCGCTCTCGCGTCTGGCCCAGGGCAAGTCACTGCCGCAAGAAAATTCCGAACCTGCCAACAGATGACGCCCGCTATTCGTATCATCGGCGCCGGATTGGCTGGATGCGAGGCGGCATGGCAGTGCGCCGGCCGCGGGCTGGCTGTCGAGCTCTACGAGATGCGCCCTACCAGGTCCACTCCGGCGCATCAGACCGATAAATTTGCCGAGCTGGTCTGCTCCAACTCGCTCAAGTCGGAGAGCGAGAACACCGCGCCCTGGCTGCTGAAAGAAGAGATGCGGCGCTGCGGCTCTCTGCTGCTGGAGATCGCGCGCCAGACCGCCGTGCCCGCCGGCCATGCCCTGGCCGTCGATCGTGAAGCCTTCGCTGCCCAGGTCACTGAGACCATCTCCCGCGAGCCCGGCATCCGCATCGTCCGCAAGGAAGTCACCCGTATCGACGAGAACGACAGCAACGCCCTCACCATTATCGCCACAGGCCCGCTGACCTCTGACGCCTTGTCCCGCGAGGTCGCCCGCCTCTCCGGCAGCGCTCATCTTTATTTCTACGACTCCATCAGCCCCATCGTGGAAGCTGACTCCATCGACATGTCGCGCGTCTACTTTGCCGCCCGCTATGGGAAAGGCACCGCCGACTACATCAACTGCCCGTTTACCCGCGAAGAATATGACCGTTTTATCGACGCTCTGCTGGCTGCGCAGTCGGTCGAGGGCCACGAGTGGGAGAAGCTGAATTATTTCGAAGGCTGCCTGCCCATCGAGGAGATCTCCCGCCGCGGCCGCGACACTCTGCGCTTCGGCCCCATGAAGCCGGTGGGCCTGGCCGATCCGCGCACCGGCAAGCCGGCCTACGCCGTGGTCCAGTTGCGCCAGGAAAACTTGCGCGCCGACTCCTACAATCTCGTTGGCTTCCAGAACCATTTGAAGTTTGCCGAGCAGGCGCGCGTGCTGCACCTGATTCCCGGCCTGGAGAATGCAAATTTCCTGCGTTACGGCCAGATTCACCGCAACACTTACATCAATGCGCCGTCGCTGCTGGCGGAATCGCTGGCGTTGAAGCAGCACCCGCAGATCTTCTTCGCCGGCCAGATCTCCGGCGTCGAAGGCTATACCGAGTCCATCGCCACCGGCATGTTGGCCGGAATCCATGCGGCGCGAACCGCCGCCGGCTTCAGCCCCATCCCGCTGCCGCGCGAGACCGCGCTGGGCTCGCTGGTGCATTACATCTGCCACGCCGAGGCGAAAAACTTTCAGCCGGCCAACATCACCTTTGACCTGCTTCCCCCACTCGACGAAGCCACGCGGCGCCGCGTCCGCGATAAAAAGCTGCGCCACAAAATGGTTTGTGAGACGGCGCTGCAAAGCTTAACATCTTGGCTTCAGCAATCCGGCTGTTCGGATGCGAAAGGCAGGCCGTCGCAAACCTATGCCTCGACTCTCAGCCGTTGACGCCGTAAATCCCGCCCTGCAGCATACGAAGTTCATGCTCTTTCGCCCTTTCCGTTTCAAGACCTGCCTGAAACTCGGATTCATCGCCTGGCTTGCCGGCGCCGGCGGTGGTGGACAATTCAATTTCAGCAACGCCATTCCCAACAGGGGCGGAGACGCCGGCTCCGGCATCGAACAGCAGGTTCGTGCGTTCTTGATCGAGTATCTCTGGCTTATCATTCTGCTCGCAGTGGTCGCCGTTGTCCTCTTTCTGGTCTTCGCCTACCTCTCCTGCCGCTTCCGTTTCATCCTGTTCGATTCCGTCCTGAACCGCAATCCGCAGATTGCCCGCGGGTGGCACCTTTACCGGAATCAGGCCAACCGGTATTTCGGCTTCCTGGTGGCCTTTTTCATTGCTTGTGTGCTCGTGCTTTTTCTTGTGGTCGGCGTTCCCATCTGGCGCGCCATTGAGAGTGGCGCTTTCCACGGGGGCAACCCTTGGCCGGCGATCCTCCGCCTCATACTGCCGATGCTGCTGGCTGTTTTTATCTTCGTGATCGTCGCGGCGGTTGTGGCGACTCTCGCCAATGATTTTGTAGTGCCGTTGATGGCGGTTGAAGACCTGACTATCGGCGCCGGCTGGGCGCGGCTCCGCGAAATCGCCACGGCTGAACCGTGGGCTTTCGCCGGCTATCTGGGAATGAAGCTGGTTTTGTCGATTGCGGCCGCCTTCGCCGCGGCCATAGCGTTCATTCTCGCTATCCTGGTGCTGGCCATCCCGGCGGTCATCGCCGGTGTGTTGATAGCAGGCTTGGTCAAGGGCGCAGGCCCAGTGGCTCTGGTGGTTGGAATCGCTGCCGCCGTGGTCGGCATCATCGTGGCCGTTGCCTTGTTCTTCATCCTCAGCCTGCTGGTGGCCGCACCGATTGGCGTTTTCTTTACGTCGTACTCTCTCTATTTCTTAGGCAGTCGCTATCCTCGGCTGGGCGAGTTGCTATGGCCGCCGCTTCCCGCGCCTTATATGCCTTCTCCAACGCCGCCTCCCCCGCTCCCCGGCACTGCTCCGGCGGTGTGAGCGGATTATCTGCCCCGCTTTCTTGCCCCCAGCTCCACCTTGCTGCGCGCCCGGTTCTTGATGCGGATGGGTGTCCCCACAAACCCGAACGCCTTGCGGATCTGGTTCTGCAGAAAACGTTCGTAGGAAAAATGCAGCTTCACGTCTTTATCGGTGAACAGCACGAACGTGGGCGGGGCCACCGAGGCCTGCGTCATGTAGAAAACTTTGACCTTCTGCCGGTAAGGCACTCCGGCGCGCTCAAAGTCCACCGACTCCACAAAACGGTTCATCTGCGAGGTGGAAATGCGCTTGCGCCGCTCGACGGCAACAATCTCCAGAGTTTCAAACAGGCGGTCCAGGTTTTTGCCCTCGCTGGCGGAGACAAAAACAATCGGCGCATAATCCAGAAACTTCAGCGCTTTGCGCACCTGCTGCTCGTAGACACTGCGGTCGGCCGGCCGGGCGCCGTCCTCGTTCTTTCGCGACGGCCCCACCAGGTCCCACTTGTTCACCACGATCACCACCGAGCGCCCGCTCTCGTCCGCGTAGCCGCCGATGGCGGCGTCCAGCGCGCTCACGCCCTCCACCGCGTCCAGCACCAGCAGGGCTACGTCGGCAGCCTCAAGGTGCTTGCGCGCCATCACCACCGAGAGCTTTTCCGCCATCAGCCGCGTCTTGCCTTTGCGCCGGATTCCAGCGGTATCGATGAAGCGATAGCTCTTGCCGTCTCTCTCGATCACCTCGTCCACCGCGTCGCGCGTGGTGCCGGCAATCGGCGAAACGATGGCCCGTGATGTCCCGGTAAGCGCATTCAGCAGCGTGGACTTGCCTACGTTGGGATGACCGATGATGGCGACCTTGGTCTCACGCGGTGGCGGGACTTCTTCTGCGCTTTCGCCCTCCGGCTGCACTGCATCTGCCGCGACCGGCTCCGGGCCCGATTCCTTCGCTGCCTCGTCATCGCCCGCAGGAATCGCCTTGACCACTTCGTCCAGAAGCTCCGCCGTTCCGGTCCCGTGCTCCGCCGACACCGTATAGAGCTGCTCAATTCCCAGCGTTCGGAAATTCTCTGCCGGCGCTTCCATCTCCCGCGTGTCGACCTTGTTGACGGCCAGAAATAGTGGCTTGTTCATGCGCCGCAGCAGCCGCGCCAGATCCATGTCCGGGCTGGCCAGTTCCGTGCGCCCATCCACCACCATGATGATCGCCGCGGCCTCTTCCAGCGCCACCCAGGCCTGGCGGAAGATCTCCGCCGGGATCAGGTCTTTCTCATCGGGAACAATGCCGCCGGTATCCACCACGCGCAGCCTGCGGCCCTCCCAGGTGGTCTCGCCGTAGAGGCGGTCGCGGGTGATGCCCGGCTCGTCGCCGACAATCGCCCGCCGCGATCCCACAATCCGGTTGAAGAGCGTGGATTTCCCCACGTTCGGCCGGCCTACGATGGCCAGCAGGGGAGCACGGGTTGGAGTTGCGGAAGACACGAGGCTGCGCGGGCGAAGTGAAAACTCAGCCGCTGGTCTTAAATAACGGCTGCGCTCGTCTATTATTAGAACACGCCCTCATGAGCTCTCCCTTGCAGGCCGGAACAGGCGCACTGGATTCCCCCAAGCTGCCCACTCTTTACCAGTTCTTCGCTTCCGGCGGACTGCTCAGCCGGGCTCATCCCAGCTACGAGTTCCGCCGCGGCCAGTTGCAGATGGCGGAAGCCGTAGAAAAAGCCCTCAACGAGCGCCGCCACCTGATCGTCGAAGCCGGCACCGGGACCGGCAAGACACTCGCCTACCTGCTGCCGGTAATCCGCAGCGGCAAGCGCGTGATCATCTCCACCGGAACCAAGAACCTTCAGGAACAGCTTTTCTTCAAGGACATTCCCTTCCTCGAAGAGCACCTGGGCAAGCTGCGCGTCTGCTACATGAAGGGACGCGCCAACTATCTCTGCCGGCAGAAACTTTACGACCTGAGCGAGCAGCCGGTGCTGAGCGGCCTGCAGGAGATCGAACAGTACCGCCAGATCGCCGAGTGGGAGCCGGTCACCGAGACCGGCGACCGCGCCGAACTGAAAGAGCTCCCCGAGACCACCCAGCTGTGGGGCAAGCTCGACGCCCGCACCGAGCGCTGTACCGGACAGAAGTGCCGCCAGTGGGAGCGCTGCTTCATCACCGAGATGCACCGCCGCGCCCTGGAGAGCGACATCATCATCGTCAATCACCACCTGTTCTTTGCCGATCTGTCATTGCGCCAGAGCGGCGGGCCTGATGCCGGCATCCTGCCCGAGTTCTCGGCGGTGATTTTCGACGAAGCGCACGAACTGGAAGACGTGGCTGGGAGCTACTTCGGCGTCAGCGTGAGCAATCTGCGCTTCGAAGAGCTGGCGCGCGATGTCGAAGGCACTCTGCAGCAGAAGCAGGCCATGTCCGCCTCGCTGCTGCAGGCCCTGGCCCGGATGCGCGAAAAGTCCCGCGCGTTTTTCGGCCTTCTGCCCCGCCGCGAAGGCCGTTCTGCTTTCACCCAGCGCGAAGAATTCCTCGAAGAGCACGGCGGGCACTATGACGCGGCGATGCAATCGCTCGATCGCGTCTTCAGCGAGCTCGAGCTTCTGCCCAAAAAACCGGAAGAAGTCTTCGGCTTTGCCCGGCGCGCGCGCGAGTTGCGCACGCAGCTGGCCTTCATCATGGAGTCGGAAGACAAGAACACCGTCTTCTGGGTTGACCAGCGCGGCGAGGGCCGCAAATCACGCGGCGGCCAGACTCACATCATTCTTCAGGCCACACCCATCGACGTTTCTCAGATTCTGAAGCAGACCCTGTTCGAGCACGTGGAGACAGCCGTGCTCACCAGCGCCACGCTGGCCGTCTCCGCGCCGGAGCAGCAGAGCAGCTTCGAATACATCCGCCAGCGCCTGGGAGTCGAGCACGCTCGCGAGGAGGTTCTGCCCTCTCACTTCGACTACGCCACGCAGGCCATTCTCTACGTTCCTCCTGACCTGCCCGACCCGCGCTCGGCTGCCTTCTCCCGCCAGGCCGCGGAGAAGATCCGCCGCCTGCTCGACATCACCGGCGGCCGCGCCTTCTGCCTCTTTACCAGCTACAACCAGATGCACGAGATGTACGATCGCCTTCTCGGCGAACTGCCGTTCCCCATGCTGCTGCAGGGATCTGCGCCCAAGAGCGCGCTGCTGGAGGAATTCCGCTCCACGTCCGGCGCGGTGCTGTTTGCGACCGCTTCCTTCTGGCAGGGTGTGGACGTGCAGGGTGAGCAGCTCAGCTGCGTGATTATCGACCGCCTGCCCTTCGCCGTTCCCAACGATCCCGTGGTCGCCGCGCGCATTCGCGCCGTTAACGAAGCCGGCGGCAACGCCTTCTTTGAATATCAGGTGCCGGCCGCGGTGATCTCCCTGAAGCAGGGTTTCGGCCGTTTGATTCGGTCGGTGAAGGATCGCGGCGTGCTTGCGCTGCTCGATAATCGCGTGCTCAAGCAGCGCTATGGCCGGATTTTCGTCGACAGTCTCCCCGCCTATCGCAAGACCACCGATCTGGCTGATGTCGCGCAGTTCTTCACGACTTCCGGCTGATTCGACCGCCTCTTTTTATCCTTTAGCTTTGATCACCTGTGGCCCGCTGGAGCTTTCCTCAAGTAGCTCGATCACCACTTCGCGCACAGTGAACTCTTCGTGGGTGGCATGGATGGAGGTGCTGACGCTGTACAACGCAACCTTGCCGGAGTCTATTTCGTCGGCCAGCTTGCGCAACGCCTGGGCAGTCTTGCCTTCGTCAACACCAAAGGAATACTTCCCTACAGCATTTGCGCATTCGTTGGCATTCTTGATCATTGGGTTCCCTCCAGGGTCCTGCAAAAGTACAGCTGCCGGAGCTGTTGCTCCTTGCACGTCTTCAATGGAATACGTCTGAGCCTCTTCGCTGGTTTCTGGACAAGCTACTCCTTCCTTAGCAGGGATCCCACCGCTCCTTAAAGAGTCCTAACGTCGACTCCCGGCGATTCCCTTTCCGGGAATCACCAAATTGTCGATCAACCGCGTCACACCCACGTAGGCGGCTACCGCTACCAGGGCCCCCCGCTGGGTCGTCGAGACCGGCTCCAGGGTATTTGGATCAACCACTTCCAGATAATCCAGCCGCACCGCCGGCTCCTCCGCCATCACCTCGCGCCCGCCGGCGGCCAGCCTGGCGGAGTCGGTCTCCCCGCGGTCGGCGAGCAGCTGCATCCGCATCAGCGCCCGGTAGAGCACCGTTGCCTGCTTGCGCTGCACGGGATCGAGGTAGACATTCCGTGAACTCATCGCCAGCCCATCGGCTTCGCGCACGATGGGACAGACGACGATCTCCACATCGAAATTCAAGTCGGCCGTCATACGGCGGATAATCGCCGCCTGGGCCGCATCCTTTTGCCCGAAGAACGCCAGCTCCGGCTGCACAATGTTGAACAGCTTTGCCACCACGGTGGTCACCCCGCGGAAGTGTCCGGAACGCGACCGCCCGTCGAGCCGGTCGCTGATGCCCTCCACCTCCACCCAGGTACAGGCCCCGTCCGGATACATTTCCTCGACCGGCGGGCAAAACAGGTAGTCCATCTTCTCCGCAGCCAGCATCGCCGCATCCGCTTCCAGGTTCCGCGGATACTTCTCGAAATCCTCATTGGGACCAAACTGTTTGGGATTGACGAAGATGGAAACCACCGTGACGTCCGACCGGGCATGCGCCGCGCGCACCAGCGAGAGATGCCCTTGGTGTAGCGCGCCCATGGTGGGCACGAAGCCCACGCGCCGGCCAGATCGGCGTGCCTCGCGGCTGATGGCGGTCATCTCCGCTGCTGAAGTAACGGTGAGCATGAAGGAGTAGGCGTTGGTTTTAAGGCTTTAGCCCTTAGTTCTAAAACACGACTTCGCGTCGACTGCAGTGAGCTCAAGGGCTAAAGCCTAAGGGCAGGCGTCATCTCGCCAGCTTCATCTCTTTGCGCTTCAAGATCGCCTGCAGGTCCTCGCGCGTCTCTTTGGGAAGATGGTACGACTCCGCGTCGGAAGGATAGCCCCCCGACTCCACGTCGGTCTTGAATTGCTGGACCGCGGAGCGGATCAGCGCTGCGGCATCGCCATAGCGGCGGACGAATTTGGCCGGCGCCGCGAAGCTCAGGTTCACGATGTCGTGAAAGACCAGCACCTGGCCGTCGCAATCCGGGCCGGCGCCGATCCCGATGGTCGCCGTGGAAACCTCGCGCGTGATCATGGCCGCAACTTCGCGCGGCACGCCTTCCAGCACCAGCGAGAAAACGCCCGCCCGATCCAGCGCCGCGGCGTCTTTCATCAGGCTCTCGATCCCCGAGAGGTCTTTGCCCTGCACTCTGTACCCACCCATTTTGTGCAGCGATTGCGGCGTAAGCCCGATGTGCCCCATCACCGGAATCTCCGCGTCAAGCAGGCGCTCCACCAGTTCCATCCTCTTGCGGCCGCCCTCGATCTTCACCGCCTCGGCGCCGCCTTCCTTCACAAAGCGCAGCGCGTTGGCCACGCCAGCCTTCACGTCGTCCTGGTAAGTGCCGTAGGGCATGTCGCCAACCACCATCGCCGACTTCACTGCGCGTCGCACCGCACGTGTATGGTGCAGCATCTCCTCCATGGTGACCGGCAAGGTGCTCTCATAGCCAAGAACCACCTGGGCCAGCGAGTCGCCCACCAGGATCATGTCGATGCCGGCTTCATCCACCAGCCGCGCCGTGGCGTAGTCATACGCCGTCAGGCAGGTGACCGCCTCGTGCTGCGCTTTTTTTTGGGAAATTGTGGTGACAGTGACTTTCGATCGGGCGGATGGACCCTGCCCCTCGTTCAGGGAAGTAACGCTCATTTTGCCCTCCAGTGCAGTTCGGGAAATCCCGATACCGCCTGTATGCTGCCTATTCTAACCCTGTCCGGACTAGAGTGGCTAGCTTGAGGTTTTTAGGGATTCCAGCTTCGAAATCCCCGCCCCTTAGCCCAAAGAACCTCGAAAAGATAACAACAGGCGACACGCACTGGTTACTGCCGATGTCTTGACATGGCGATGAGGCGGGTTTACGCTTCGGCCAAATTCCCCGCTAGTTCTTGCTCTACACCAACGGCCCAGGACTGCCATAAAGGGAGGACCCGTAATGATTTACCGTCTGCTGCTGTCAGCGGTTCTTGCATCGTCATTTGTCCACGTGTGCGCCCAGGTACCCGAAGCCGGGCATACCTGCGTCTCCGGGTGTGGGGGCCAAACCAGCAACCCCGCCCAGGACGCGCGCCGTGCCCGCCAACATCGTGAATATATGAAGAGGCAGCGGGAGTGGGACGGGATCCTCAGAAGCTGGCAGGCGGCCGCGCGCAAAGGCGCTGGTTACTCCCGCCAAGGACAGAAGGAACTGGCCAAGGGGAAGTGCGCTGAAGCCCTCAACTCATTCCAGCGCGAGCTGGCCGCATTTCAAAGTGTCAGCACGGCTGACCTTAATCGAGCGGACGGGATATGGGGACTGAACAAATGCATTAAAGAAGGCGGCAAGACCCATTGTTATGGCGACATGCACCTGGCGCAGGAACAACGGGTGGGCTGGGCGCGCGACCGCATCGTCGGCGCACAGTCGCAGTGCGCCGGGCGGGGACAGACTCTGGTGGCCGGCAACACCGCCGGATCTTCATCGGCCGGATCCAAGGCTAAGAAATCGCATTCCAGTTCCCGGCCCGCGGCAGCGAATTCGCAATCAAGCGCTTTATCCCGCAAGCAGACCGAGCAGCAAAAGCGTGACGCGCGGGTGAGGGAGTGGACGGATCACGGCCGCGCCTCGGAAGCACGCAGTGACTTGCGTGACGCCATACGCGACTACAAGAAGGCCGCGGAGGCTTCGCCGGGTAACGCTGCGGCCCAGGAAAATCTTGCCCGCGCGCAGAGTGAGTATGCCGCGGAGTTTTATCGAAAGGGCGATTACAAGAACGCGGTCAAGTACTACGGCGAAGCGGCCAGAACCAGTCCCAGCAACGCCGCCATCGCTGCGAATTTGCGCGCGGCCGAGGAAGCGAAGTCTGGCCGGAAAGGTTCTTCTCCGAACGCCGCCAACGGGTCGACAGCCGCCACAGGCAACTTACAACAAGCCGGCGTTACCGCCGCGCAGCCGGTTGCCGGAGCCAACGGGCAAGCAGGCGCAGCTCCAGCCACGCAGAACAGTCTCTCGACTCCAGGACAACCGGGGGTGAACGCGCAGACTGCTGCGACCGCCGGTGGGAAGCTCTCGCCATTTCCTGCTACCGGCGCTCCTGCCGCCCCTTCGGCGGGCGCGGCCGCACCGGCATTTGAGGTCAAACCGAATGCTTCTGCCATTCAGCAGTTACAAGCCATTGCCGGAACTGCGGGGCCAGCGCCGGGCCCGGTTCAGGGGACCTGCCGCGAAAATTGCCTCCCGCCCAAGTTGATGGCTGATCCAAAGGCGTTGGGTAAATACAAAGAGATGGAAGCGCATCGCGACGACCAGCAAAAACAATATCAGGTGCTTGGCGACAAGCTGAATCAGATCAGCAACGATATGCACGCGGGGACTGGCAGCCCGGCGGAACTTGCCAGGCAGTTCTCCGAGATCTCAAGTCAGCGGACTACTGTACACGCGGATATTGCAAACACCGAAACGCAGATGAACAGCTTCCTGGTTTCTTTTCAGGAAGGGCCTGCAAAACCGAACGGGGAGCCGGACAAAAAGGAAACTAAAGACGGCCAGCCAAAGTAGCTGACGCTGGCTTTCGCCATGCGAGCTGCAGATTTCGACTCGAGAACGCTTCTTCAGCAGGGCGGGGGCGGCTCCGCGAGCCGGCCTTTACCGGGAAGCGCTGTGCCCGGCACCGTTCCCCCTGCTGGGCGGGCTACGCAGCCGCGGTTAGATTTATAGACCGCCATATCGTGACAGGCCAGGGTCGGTGTCCCTTCGCCACAAGAAAAATTGCGGACAAGAAGGTGTGAGCCTTCTTCATTGATGATCCTGTCCAGCGTCGTCAGCTTCAGGAGGGCCACGTCAGCCCGCGCGTTGAGAAAAAGATCTCCGAAGGCGATGGAAAAGGGCGGCACTGGATCGTTCTGGTTGATGTAAACATGGACCGATTCAACTTGGTGATTGCGGATCAGCTCGTCCCACATCTGGATGCTCTCGCGCGTGAGTTGTGGTCCGTAAAGCGCCACCCGTCCTGCCTTGATGTCTTTGTTGGCGAGTGCCGCCAGGCAGACCATGGCGCCGTTGCTGTGGCAGGCCAGCTCGTCGAATTGCCTGCCCTTCAGCGAGTCGTAGAGTTCCTGATGCTCTCGGGAAAACTGTCCCCGGCTGAATTCGTCAAAGACCACTCGTTTTCGCAAGTCCGTGAATTTGCCGGTTGACGCCCCAATACCGATCACGAAGTTATAACGCTCGAAATCAATGCCGGACCCGTAAGGCAGGCCGGCAAGCTCCATCTGTTGCTTCAACAACTGATGGCTCTTCGCGATCAAGGCCGGATCGGCTTTTCCGACGTTGAAACCGGCGATCCATGTGGTGCCGCCGACGAATCCGTTTCCGGATGGCTTGTACTGCCTTTCGCTGGTGCAAGAGGACTTGGCGGCTTCCACCTGACTGTTGAATTCCCTGACCGCCGCGGCGTAAGAGCTTACTTGAGAATTGAGCTCTCCCTGCTCGCCTCGGCAGGTCCCTTCGGCAGCCGATCCCGCCGGCACATTGGTGCATTTCGAGTTGTGCGCTGCGACCTGGCTCTTGAGTTGATCCCGGCGTCCCAGCAATTCTGCTCTCCGGGCGGAAAGGTTTTCCGCCGGCGGTCCAGTTAAGCAGGTGGGAATTCCGGCAATTTCTGGCACTTGTGCCGACAATCCCTCGTAAAAAAGAAGAGCAAAGCAGACCAGAAGCGTGCCTGCGAGTTCTCTTGTGGCCAGGTTCATGGCGTGGTGTTTGGAAATTGTGAACACGAGTGTGGCGGAAGAGTAGCGGACGATTTCAGAACTTTGGCCATGCTAAGCCCTTCAAATTCAAACAGAGCATTTCAGCGCACCAAGTCCGGTAAGCGTGTTCCTCCGTTTTCAGGCGCAACTTGCTCGTGGCGTAATATCTGATTCCGACAGCTATTTCCGGATGCCCGTCATTCGGAAACTATAGGTAACAGGATTTGTGACGGATGATTCCGGTCATGATAAATCGTCTGCTCAGCGATTCTCATTCCGACTGTAGTCAGGCCATTCTCCTCCGTATTCAGATTGCGAGAAAACAAGGGCATAAAACCCGAAGTGATTTCCACGCGAATGCGATGCCCTTCCAAAAACACATTTGCCAGGTCCCACAGATCAAGCGTGTACTCACGCATTGTTCCAGGAGCCAAGACCGCAAAATCTGCTCGCGACCGAGGATAGGGCGATACGCCTCGATAACCGGCCCGAACGATGGTATCGGTCAGGCGCTGCGCGAAACCGTCAGGATGCACGTCGATGAGCCGTGCAACCCAATCCGTATCTTGAGCGGAAGTTGAAGCCCACAGCTTAACGGTAATGTGGCCGCAAACCTGCAATGGAGCATCCAGTGGCTCTGTAGTGAACACCAGCATGTCATTGCGGGACTCCGGCTGCCGCTGATCGGCTGCGAGAGAATCGTTAGGCTCCATAGCCAGAGCAGGTGGATCCTGCGGATTGTACGCATACATATCCGGAGGCTCGGTTGCGGGCAAGGTGACAGTCAAAACACCATCGCCGGCCCGGCTATTGGCCTGCCCTTTACTATGAAAGTAATAAGGGACAAGAGTAGCGCCGTGGGGCGGCCAGTTCTGCTCATCTTTCCATTGATTGATTCCCATGACAAAAATTCTGACCGGCGCCTGCTTTGTTACCTCATTGCAGTCTTTATTCTCCAGATAGCAGTCGTACCACTTGAGATATACCGATTTCCTGTCGATCACGGCGTCCGGCCCGAAATCAACGTCGCCTGATTTTCGCTGATCGTAGTGGCCATGCCACCATGGGCCAATGAGAACACGTTGATTTCCGCGCGCTGCCGGCGTGGCGGCGCCTGCCGTCAAGGTGTTGTAGTTCTGCAGCGTCGCAGAAACATCACGGAGGTCATACCAGCCGTCAACATGCAGAACCGGCACGCGCACCCGTGAAAGTCGGGCCTGATAGGATTGTTTCTGCCAGAACTCGTCAAAGATGGGATGCTCAATCCAGGCGCGAAACGTCTTCTGCATCCGGCGGCCGAGCGCCTCATCCATGGTAATGACCGGCAGGTGAAAGGGTATCTGCGGGTCAGCGTACATAGAGACTTCCTGATTTACGCGTCCGTCAACAAGGGCACACCAGAACAGTTCATTGATATTGAATGCGCCACTCCACCAGGCGGTTAGAAAAATATCCGGCGGAGTAGATTGCACCACCATCGCCCGCAGATGTGGGGGTTGCTCTTCTGCGGCCAGCCACTGGTCCCAAGCCGAATACGATCCTCCAAAGGTGCCCACGCTGCCATCCGACCAGGGTTGCCGCGCCAGCCATTCGATTGTGTCATAACCGTCGTGTCCCTCATTGACCAGCACCTGAAATTCACCCTCAGAATCGAACCGCCCACGTACGTCCTGATTGACGTATACATAGCCGTGGCCGGCAAAGTACTCCGCTTGCTCGTATGCTGCCTGCGAATATTTGCCATATGGAGTACGGGCCAGAATCACGGGATATTTACCTGGTTTGTCGGGGCGGTGTATGTCTGCTGCCAACTTGATTCCGTCCCGCATCGAAATCATCACGTTGAACTCGCGTCGAACTTTCATCGGTGCATCTGATGAGACCATCGCACGCAACGAGCGTTGTTGCGCATTTGCTACAGAACTGACCAGGACGTGGTCTGCGCACAACAGAAGAATGGTGAGGACAATCGAGTGCATGGCAGTCATTCCCGCCTTACAGCAGTTTTGAAAAATGGAGTTGTGCATTCGCCAAGAGCATAAAGAGCGATGGTTCTGTTTTCAACCGGGCGGGTGGTCGGAAAGATGGAAGTAACGCGCTTCACTCCGGCCTCAAGTTGTAGTTTTCGAACCTTTCCTGACCCGCAGCAATTCAATGACTCATGTTCTGATCCGCTGAAATTCAGCGATAAGGGTTTCCCTGCAAAGCCGTGAAATTAAAAGAAGAAGTTATGGCGGAGAGGGAGGGATTCGAACCCCCGATACCCTTTCGGGTATATCGGTTTTCAAGACCGACTGTTTCAACCGCTCACACACCTCTCCGTCGTGAGCTTCTTCTCAAGAGTTTACCAGCGTGGCCGTCCCCACGGCTGGGCCAGCGTGGTTCCTAACACGTGCTAGGTGATCAACGTCACTGTTTTCCCGGGATAAAGGACTATGATCCAAGGAACGGGTAGGTAGTCTGGTCCTGTACGGTTTGTCACACCGCTGGGACAGATGTGCAGGGTTTTGCACAGGAAAATGACCTTAGTTGCAGAGAGCTGCTGCCAACTGACATCCTTTCAGCAGCTTGATTCAACTAAGACTAATACCGTAAGTGGCCAATAAGTTGCCCCTTACGCAGGCTGTCGAGCCTTTGCAGCCGACCCGGGTGGCCCTCAAATGAAGCACTTCGTCCTTCTGGCTCTTGTTCTGGCGGTTTCCAGCGCCGTTTTCGGGCAACAGATCGCTAACAATTTGCCTCCCGACCTGCTGGCTCGCGACACATCCAGCCCGGCCGCATCTCCCGCCGAATGGGCGCAGCCTCTGCCTGCCGCTAAATTTCTGACGGTCGCAGCCGAACCGCCTTCGTTGAACACGACTACGGAAGCGCTGGCGTTCACTCCCATTGCCCGTCCGGTCGAACAGAAACCGGTGTTCCACAAAAAGGTCTTTATCTCCGAGGTCGCCGCCTACACCGTCGCCAACGTTCTCGACGGCATCACCACCGTGCGCGGCGTGCGCCGCGGATTCACCGAATCGTCATGGCCGCGCGGCTCCGCCGAGCTGCTGGGCACTCGCCCCGGCATCGGCCGCTACGCCGCGACCATGGGCGCCATGGAGGTGGGAGCGGCTTTCATCTCCTACCGCCTGCAGCACAGCCAGAATCGTTACCTGCGCCTGATGGGTCACTCCTTCCTGTTGGAAGGAACGGTTGATCACAGCCTGGGCTCTGCCAACAACCTCGCTCTGCCCAGTCATCCCGCGCTGCAATAGCTTCGCTTTTTTCGGGACCTTTCGTAACGCGCCGCACCAGCGGCGCGTTTTCTCTCTTCTCACTGGCGCGGATTCTGCTTGCGTCTCCGTCGCTGAAACGTACAATGAGCGGCCATGACCCCAACGCGGAAGTACCCGTCGATCCACCGGTCTCGCGCGCTGCAGTGTCTTTTCCCGCTCTGCCTGGCCATTCTTTTTGCCGCCTCGCTCTCGGCTCAAAACAAGCCGGCGGAAGCCGCGTCGACCGCGGAGATCAGGCAGATCGCGCAGAAGGCCTACGTCTTTGCCTATCCCATGGTGGTCATGGACGTAACCCGCCGCGCCACCACGCAGGGTGGAGGCGGGTATCGGCAGCTCGCCAACCGCTTTGCTCACGCCCAGTACTTCCCTGACGATCGCTTCCGCCAGGTCATCCGTCCCAACGCCGATACGCTCTACTCCGTCTCCTGGCTGGATCTGTCCAAAGAGCCGGTGCTTCTCCATGTGCCTGACACCAAAGGCCGCTACTATCTTTTTCAGCTCCTGGATGCCTGGACGGAAACGGTCGCTTCGCTGGGCAAGCGGACGAACGGGACCGCGGAAGCATGGTTCGCCATCGCGGGACCGGGCTGGAAGGGGACTCTCCCGCCGGGCGCCGTGCGCGTCGACTGTCCCACCAACAGCGCCTGGCTGCTGGGCCGCACGCAGACTAACAGCGCTGCCGACTACGACTTCGTGCACAACATTCAACGCGGTTACAAGCTGACACCGCTGAGCTCGTATCCCGCAGAGCCGCCGGCCGCGGGCTATGATCCTGCGCAGCCTCCCCAGCGTGCCAACATCGCTCCGCCGGCGCAGGTGGCGCAGATGAGCGCCACGGAATTCTTTCAGACCTTCGCCACCGCTCTCGCCGCCAACCCTGCGCACGCTGACGATGCGCCCATGATGGCCCAACTCGCCAGGATCGGGATTGTTGCCGGCAAATCATTTCCGGCCCAGCCGCTCTCGGATGTTGAACTCAAAGCCATCGACGAAGGCGCTCATGACGCGGCGGCAGCGCTCGCCGCATTCGACGGCAGTAATCTGCCCAAGGGCAAGACGGGTTGGACGCTGCCCACCAGTTACGGACGCTACGGGACCAATTACCAGGTGCGGTCCATTGTCGCGCGCTACTTCTTCGGCGCGCTGCCGGCGGAAGACGCGGTCTATCTCTCCTGCATGCGAGATTCCAGCGGCCAGCCGTTCACCGGCGCGCAACGCTACGTGATCCACTTTGATAAAGGCGCCACGCCGCCGGTCAAGGCCTTCTGGTCGCTCACTCTGTACGACGATCAGGGCTACTTCGCCGCCAACTCCATCAAGCGTTTTGCCATCGGCGACCGCGATCAGCTCAAGCTCAACGCCGACGGCTCGCTCGATCTCTACCTGCAGCACGACTCGCCGGGCGCGGATAAAGAAAGCAACTGGCTGCCCGCCCCGTCAGCCAGTTTCAATCTCGTCCTGCGCATGTACTGGCCCGAGGACGCGGTCATCAAGGGCGCGTGGATTCCGCCCGCCGCGGTCCCAGCAAACGCAACGGCAGGACGCTAAGCGTCCTGCCGTCGCTGGGGAAACGGCTTGCGTGTTCTTAAAAGAAATCCAGCATCGGGCTGGCTGTGGCCGACGCTCCGGGATGACTGCTGATTCCCAGCGCGTCCAGCATGGTGCGCAGCAGGTTTTCGTGTTTGTACAAGGTATTCGACACCAGCTTTGGCTTGACGGTCGGGCCGATCAAGGCCGTGTACACCAATCCGGCGACGTCTGCGTCGCCATTATCAAACGTGATGATCAGCAGCCCGTCGCCTCCGGCCTGGAAGTAAGGCTTGGCCAGCATAGCGGGCAGGTTGCTCTGCAGGAAAGCGTCTGCCTGCGCGGGCGTGCCGTCATGCGCGTCGTGCAGCCCGTCGGGGACGATCATCGCGAACTGCGGCAGCGTGTTGTTCGCCAGATCAGTGGCAAACACCGAGAAGTCCACGATTTTGCTTTGCGATCCGCTGACGTTGTTCAGGATTTCCGCGTACCACGTCACACCATTATGGCGGCGATAGTAGTGGGTCCCGTTGGCCAGGTCAGGCGTGGTCACTGTCCCGCCCGCAGCCGCGTAAGACTGCGCGTAGACCTTCCATGTGATGCCCAGGCGGTCCATCTCCGCCCAGATGCTGTCATCGGTGATCGGCGAAGTGCAGTCGTTCCCGTTGCAGCCAAAATTATTGGTTCCGCTGGGCAGCGCGCAATTGGCCGAGGACTCACAGCTGCCGGAAGCCAGCCACAGGTAATCCATCAGCGAGCCGCTGGTGTCGGAGAAATAATTCGTGGTGTGCCCGAACAGCCCTCCCTGCGAAACCAGCCAGGGCATGTTGGCCACGGTGGTGTTGTACCCGGTGTTTTCGTCAACCACCAGCACTACATGCGACGAGTGCGGAACCCCGGGCGTTGCGCTCGGCGTCGGCGAGGGGCTCGGGGAAGGACTGGGATTCGGGGTCGGCGATGGGCTGCCCACCGGTGTTGGTGTCGGCGTGGGGCCACCGCTTTTCAACGAACCTGAGCCGCAGCCCGCCATGAAAACGACGAGGGAAAAAACTACTGTTAAAACTACGAGCTTGCACCGGATGCTGAGCGTAGTACCCACATAGCCCTCCAGGGTCGAATCTGGAGGGTAAGCGGCTAGCTACTCTGGTTGCACCGGGCTGTGACCTATTTTGTACAAGGAAAGCACCGTAATCCCCGCGCATCACCTAGACCACGCTTCAGGGAGAAATCTTAGATCCATCTGCGATTTTCCCCGCCGCCCAATGCCTTTTTGGATTAATGCCTCTTGCTCCCGGCTTTTCGAAATAGCTGGACATCGCGGGCCTTAGGGATATGCTGGCCTCTACCGGAAAGGACTCTCAATGCATCCCTTTGCCAAAGCTCTGCTGGCTTTGAGCCTGGGCGCCGTCTGCGTCGCGCAGTCGCCGCTCGGCTCCTCGCTCGAAGAGCTGAAGAAAAAACTGGACGCCAAGGTTGCGCCGCCCAAGTCCGGCAGCGAAGGACTTAGCGACGACCGCATCACCTCGGGACTCAAGGAAGCGTTGCGCGTGAGCACGGGGAGAGCCGTGGCTTCCACCGGCCGCCCTGACGGTTTCCTCAAGAACGAAGCCATCAAGATCCTGCTGCCGCCCCGGCTGCAGACGGCGGGCAAGACCATGCGCATGCTGGGCATGGGCGCCCAGATGGACAACCTGGAAGTCGGCATGAACCGGGCCGCCGAACAGGCCACGCCACAGGCCAGGCAGATTTTCCTGAACGCACTCACCCGGATGACTTTCAGCGACGCGCGCGCCATCTTCACCGGCGGCGACACCGCGGCCACCGACTACTTCAAGCGCCAGAGCACGGACGAGCTCACAACCGCCTTCGCGCCTATCGTCCACCGCGCGATGCTCAAGGTTGGGGTCGTCCGCCAGTACAACTCCGTGATGCAGAATCCCACCGTCTCGCGCTTTGCCGGAGAGAAGTTCTCGCTTGACGATTACGTGGTGGGCAAGACGCTTGACGGCCTTTTCTACGAACTGGGCGAGGAGGAAAAGAAGATCCGCAAAGATCCCGCTGCCCAGACCACGCAGCTTTTGAAAGATGTTTTTGGCGGAAGGCAATAGCGCCTTCTATCCTTCGCCTGATTCCCGGCTGAAGGCCAGCAGCTCATTGGCGCGGCGAATAAGCTCCTTGCGGTCGGCGTCACGCCATTGTTTCGGCAGCAGGCTCTTGCTGGTGCATTCCAAAACGGCGACGATGTTCTGCAGGTCGATCTCCGTGGGATACGAAGGCGGAATGAAATCCTCAAGAGCGGCCTTGATGTCCTCGCTCTCCACCCCCGTCTTGCCGCGCAGTGAAGCGCGCATGCGGCTGCGCACCAGCACCGCCTCAATGTCGGCCCCGGAGAGGCTGGCGGCGTTATCGAGAAAGAATTTTTCGAGATCCGGGGGAAACGCCGCCATGCCCGCCTTCTTCTGCATGGCGCGCAGCAGCGCCCGGCGCTCGTCGGGCGAGTCGGGATAGAAAAGAGCGATGTGCTCTTCGGCCCGGCCCTGGCGCTTCAGGTCCACCGGCAGCAGATCAGGCCGGCAGGTCAGCAGAAACCAGATCACCTTGCCGCGGTAATCGGTGTTGCCCATGAACTGCGCGATCTGCGCAAACACGCGGTTGCTCACGCCGCTGTCGCCCGAGCTGGCGCGGTTGCCCAGCTGCGCGTCCGCCTCGTCGACGATCACCGCGATCGGGCTCATGGCCTTCAGCAGGTTCAGCACCCGCTCCAGGTTGCCCTCGGTTACGCCCTGCCACATGCTGCGGAAATTCTTGAGCATCACTGAGGGAATGCCTACCTCGCCCGCGAAGCAGGTGGTGATGAACGTTTTGCCCGTGCCCACCGGGCCGCAGATCACGTAGCCCATGGGCAGAACGTCGGTCGCGCCCGCCCGGATCGCTGCCGCGGCGTCCTGTAGTTTTTTCTTGGCCTGATCGTTGCCGGCGACGTAGGAGAGATCGAAGCGGCTCTCCACGAACTCCAGCAGCCCACCGGATTCGGCCTCGATCAGCTCCTTCTTGCGGTCGTTGAGGAACTTCAGCGTAAACGCCTGGCGGTTCTGTACGGCGTGCGCCATCAGGCTCTGCAATTGCACGCGCTTCAGCCCGGCGCCGAGCTTGGCCAGCACCGCGTCGCTGACCTCCGAGCCCGGTGGCAGCGGATGCTCTTTCATCTGCGCGCGCACAAAATCCAGGCGCTCCTGTTCATCCGGCAGCGGCACCTGGATGGACGCCACGCCCGGGTTCTGCACGATGCCCTGGTTCAGCTCCGTCTGGTTTTCCGAGATCAGGCAGATGGTGACGTCGGCGTTGAGAAAATCCGGATTGCGTGCCCAGCGCTTGAAGATGACCAGCGCATTGCGGTCGTCCGCCGACATGCTGGAGACGTCGCCCGCGGGCGCGATGGTCTCGGCGAAATCCACCACCAGCGCGATCTTCCGTCCATCGGCAATCCGCAATCGCAGGTAGTTGTCGAGAATGTTGAGCACCGCGTCGGGATTGCGCGGCAGCCCGCCCTGGGCAAAATTGCTGCCATGAAAACTGTCGTAGCCTTCGAGCGCACGCCGGAAGTCGGCCTGCGAATCCGCGTTGCCGAAGCTCAGGCCGCCGCGATCGTAGTGCAGAACCAGATCGCGCTGCCCGAACAGGCCGTGGGATAAAAATTCGTCCAGCGACACGAAATCGGTGCCGCCGTCGCATGCGAGTGGGATCACGTCGCGCACGTTGCCGTAGAGCACGAACATGGCATAGGAGCGCGAGTAATACTTCTCGGAGAGCTCGCGCGCCCAGGCGGGCAGCGCCTCAACGTATTTTCCGGTGCTGGTTGACGGCGACGGCATCAGCTTCCAATCCGCGTCCTCTGCGCCGCGCTGCCGGAGGAAGAGGACGACGATGACGTCGACACGTCCTGCATCACTCCCTCCATGTCCGGCGTCAGATCGCTGAAGATGGCCTCCACCTGCTGCACCGTTTGCTCGGTCTGCTCCACGTCATGCACCAGGTTGGTTAGTTGGTCGCTTACCTGCTGCGGATCGCGCATGGTCACCGACTGGTCGCGCACCAACTGCAGAACGTCTTCCACAGCCGAGCACTGCGCGTCCACCACCTGCCGGTTTTCCACGATCTTCTGGTACTTCTCCGTGCGCTTGCTCAGGATTTCGATGCGACGCTTGTTGATCTCCTGGACCTTGGGCGGATCCTGGCTGAGGCGCTGCTGCAGCGTGGCGATTTCGCGCTTGATGGAATCCGGATCCGAGGTTTTCATATATTGTCTCTGCTGCCAGGCGGCGTTCAGCAGCCGCGCGTAGCCGTTGAGCAGCCCCTGCAGCCGCTGGTCCATCTGCTGCACGAAGATTTGCGAGGTTGTGGTCAGCTGGGCAAAATTCTGGCGGATGGATCCGCAGACCTGGGCCAGGTTCACGTAGCGCGTCTGCATGTCCGCGGGCAGGCTGCGCAGCATATCTCCCAGGCGCCTCTCGCGCGCCTGCTGGTCTTCCGCGAACTTCCACGAACGCACCAGCCGCTGGAACCGCCAGTTGTTGGGCACCACCGCCAGATACATCAGCTCCAATCCTCCAGCCAGGATCAGAGGCAGCGCGCTGCCGGTCAGCAGGGCGAAGGCTCCCATTCCCGCCAGGGCAATCCAGTTGTACTGAATGTTGAAAGCTTCTTTGACGAAATTCGGACCTTTCGGCGCGTCCGGCGGCGTCGCATCGGGAAGATCAGGCTGGAGGCCGCCGCTGAAACCCATCAGACGCTCACTCTCACGTGTCCGCCTATGCCCGGCGCCCGCTTCAGGCTGCCCAGCACGTAGTGCTGCAAATCGTGGAAGGCGCTGCTCTCCTTGAGTTCCAGCGAGCGCGGACGGTCGAACGGAACCTGCACGTCCTCCACGATGGTTCCGGGATGGGAGCTCATAATGAAGATCCGGTCGGCGAGATAGACGGCCTCTTCCACGTCGTGCGTGACAAAAAGAATTGTACACGCGGTTTCATCCCAGATTTGCAGCAGAAGCTGCTGCATCTCGCTGCGCGTCTGCGCGTCGAGCGCGCCGAAGGGCTCGTCCATCAGGATCACCGATGGCCGCAGCGCCAGCGTCCGGGCAATAGCCACCCTCTGCTGCATGCCGCCGGAGAGGGTCTCGGGATAGACGCCGGCAAACTCCGAGAGCCCCACCGCCTTCAGCAGGCGCTCCGAGGTCTCTTTACGCTGCTCGGCGGGGACTTTATTGATCTTCATTCCGTACTCAATGTTCTCCTGCACCGTCAGCCAGGGAAACGAAGTGTATTTCTGGAAGACCATTCCGCGGTCCTTGCTGGGCCCGGCCACGGGCTGGCCGTTCACCGCGATGTCGCCCGAGTCCGGCGTGTCCAGCCCTGCGATCAGGCGCAGGAGCGTTGACTTGCCGCACCCCGACGGTCCCAGCAGCACGCGGAACTCGCCGACGTCGCGCCCTGCCGGCGAGAATGCATCTTCCACGTCAAGGTTGATGTCCTGCAGCGCGTCGATCTTCTCGCCCGAAGGAGAATAAAAAGTGCGTGAGAGGTTGTGGATGGCGATTTTGTACTTTTTAGTCTCCATGGCTCACCGCCTTGCTGTGCTTGGCGCTCGGCACCGGCACATGGGTCTCCGACATCTGCGTCGCCTGGCGCCATGGGAACAGAACTCTCTCCAGGAGTGTGAGCGCGGAGCGGAACAGGAAGGCCGCTACTCCGATGGCGATGATGCCGGCGTACACCAGGTCAGGCCGGTGGAACTGCTCAGCGGACTGGATCATCGCCCCCACGCCGCCGTTGCGATTCACAATCTCCGCCAGGATCACGTAGGTCCAGCCAATGTCGTACAAAATACGGAAGGAAGAGAAGATTCCCGGAAACGATGCCCGGAACATCAGCCACAGCACCTGGTACTTGCGGGCGCCCAGGGTGTAGGCCGTCTCCAGCAGCGAGTTGTCGACGCGGTTCACCTCTTCCACCACCACCGCCAGCAGGTAGAAGAACATGCCGAACCAGAGGAAGGCTATCTTCATCCGCTCTTCGATCCCGAACAGCCCGATGAAGGCGGGCAGAAACGCGGTGATGGGCATGGAGCGCATGGGCGCCGCTACCGGATTCACCAAGTCGTGGACCCAGCGGAAACTGGCCATCAGCAGCCCCAGCGGGATGGCGATCACCGCGCACCAGAAAAATGCCTGGCCGATGCGCCACCAACTCGCGGCTACGTTCTTGAATAACTCGCTCTCCGTCCACAGAGCGGGGAAAGCGCGCACCGTTTCCAGCGGCGTGGGCACGGAGAAGCGGTTCACCCAGTCGAGGTGGGTGACCATGGCCCAAACCGCGACCACCACTACCCAGGCCACTACGGCCAGTGTCAGCCGCGTGGATCTAGGCAGTTCTTTGCGAATAGAGAAGATGCCGGCCATGGGGTTTTGCCCTCGTCACATTCCCGGGTTGGCGTAGAGCTTGATGTCGGTGCGCCGGTTCTTCTCCCGCCCATCGGCCGTAGCGTTGTTGTCAATGGGTTTGTCCGGGCCGTTGCCCACGGTGCGCAGCCGCGCTCCGGGAAAGCCGTACTTGTCCATCAGGTACTGGCGCACGGCATCGGCGCGCTGGCGCGAAAGCTGCATGTTGTACGGTCTGGATCCGGTGGAGTCGGTGTTGCCTTCAATGTCCACCACCGTGTTCTCATAGGCCTGCATCTGGCTGCCGATCTCATCCACCACCGCGCGTGAATCCAGGCTCATGCGCGCCGAGTTGGGATCGAAGTAAATCGACCTGTGCTGCGTGGCCAGCGGGACTGTGCCTTTGGCCGGCTGGTGATACTCGATGGGCGCTTCGCTGGAAGCGGTTGAGAATCCCGCATTGCTCAGCTGCTGGATGTAACGGCGGTCCACGCTGTCTTCGGCGTTGCTGATGCGCTTGATCATGCGCAGCTCGCGATACATGTCCTGCGCGCTGTTGAAGATGTTGGCGTAGTCTGAATTCGATCCCTGCGAACCGAGGAAAGCCACGTTGTCGGCGTAGTCCGCCAGCTTCACGCCGCCCAGCATGGTCTTGGCCAGGTCGGAGGGGATGTTGAAGTCTTTCACTGCGCCGATCAGGTTGTAGGCGCGGTCCGGATGGTTCTTGATGAACTCCACGCCCTCCAGCCAGCCCTGCGCAAATTTGAGCAGCGTCTGCGGATGCTTGGCGGCAAAACGGTCGCTGACGATGAGAATGTCGGCAATCAGGCGGCTGGCAATGCGCGTGTCATAGATCTTCTTGGCTCCCTGACGCTTGCCCACCGCGTCGCTCATATCCGGATCCCAGGCCACCGCCGCGTCAACTTTATTCTGAGCAAACAACACCGCCGGCTCGATGCCGTCTTTGGTGTGCACGGCCTTGTTGAATATCTCCTGTCGCTGCTCCGTGCTCAGGCCGGAAGCCTTCAGGCCGTTCCACAGCAGGAAGTGCGAGGGAGTGTAGGGAGCGAAGGCCACGGTCTTGCCGGCCAGATCTTCAATGCTGTTGATTCCCTGGCGGCCGATCACGCCGTCGGCGCCGCGCGACCAGTCCACCATGTAGAAGGCGTGCGAGCCGAAACCGCGCTCCTGGAACTGGCCGTAGTCCTTGGCGTAAACGTCGAGCGTGGTCAGCATGACGTCAACATTGTTGGTGGCCAGCGCCGTGGCGCCGTCCGTCCAGTCGTCAATGATCTTGAACGAAACCTTCAGGCCCTTCTGGCCAAAGATGGAATCCGGCGCCGTCTCCAGGCCGCCGTTGGCCACCAGGCCCGCCGCGCAACCTACCCAGACATTGATGCGCACGCGGATTTCGGCATCGTCACTGCTGCTCGATGACACCGGCAACGCCAGGGGCTGCCTGGTATCGATCTTGTCGCCGCTCGAAGACGAGCCTTTGCCGCCGGTCAGCTTGTCCAGATCCAGGTATCCGTACTTCTTCAGGGCATAACCCACCAGTACCGCCCCGATGAGGAAGATAAAAATCCATCCGCCCTTTTCAATTTTTACGGCCATGGCGTCATCTCCTTATGAATTGATCAGGAAGTCCGCTGCGCTTCCTTGCCGCCGATTGTCTTCTCCACCGAGGTGCCCGCGCTCTGCGGCGCCGCCAGTCCCATTTCCACCTTGAACTGCTTGACCAGTTCACTGGCCTGCAGCTTCTGGGCTTCATCTTCAATCTTGATCTTCTGCTGGTCGACGTTGCTCAGCGCCATATCCATGCGCGCCTCGTTGACCGCGGTTTCCTCTTCGATCTTCCGCACCATCTCGTCGTGCGTCTGGCTGATGCCGGCAACTTCAAACTGCTCCATGGCGTCGGCGACCTTCTTCTGCCACTGGGCGCGGCGATGATCGGCGATAGCGCTCAAAGCTTCCTGGGTCTTGCGGTCCTTCTCGCGCATGAAGGCCTGCTTGACCGTCATGGCTTTGTCGAAGGCCGCGCGCGCGGCCTGCAGTTGCCCCTGGTTGCGCGCCAGCGCCCCCTTGGTTTGCTCCAGTTGCGCGGCAAAGCTGCCGGCGATGTCGTCGCGATTGGCCTGGATGGCGGCCTTCACCTTGGCCGTCAGGTTGGCGATGTCATCCTGATACTTGGCCTGCTCGCGCTCCAGCAGGGTGACATTGGCCTTCACCATGGCAATGCTCTCGTTCATCCGCGGCACCTGGTCGTTCATGTCGCGGATGTTCTGCTGCAGAATCAGCTCGGGATCCTCGGCCACGGAGATGAAAAATCCTATAAAAGACCGGAACACTCTTGTCAGACGTTGCCACATAAAGGCTCCTTTTGCCTCAAGACTTGGGGCCGGGTTTGGGGGCGGTGGGTACGCCGCCGCTGGTCGTGATGGGGTTCTCCGTCACGAACGGCGCCACCGCGTCCGATATCTTCTTCTCTTCCTGCTGCTTCTTCAGCCGCCAGCCGAAGAAGCGTTCTTTTTCACGGGTTACTTCGTCATTGTTGGCCTGGATCTTGGCCCGTTGCTCGGAGACAAACTTGTCAATCTGCGCCTGGATCTGCGTGTTTTCCTGGCTCTTGCGCGCTTCCAGGTCGGTAACCGCTTTCTCCTGTACGCGTTCGAAGGTATCGAGCGCCCGGTCGCGGCGCACCGCATCCTGGATCACATCCTTAATATCCACTCCGGCGGCGTCCAGGGCCACCAGTACCGAGGAGCGTTTCACGTCCATGGGCATGGTGCGGATATGGTCGCTCTGCAGCATTTCGGAGACTTTCAGGATCGAGTATCCGTGGGGAGGATCGGGAATCTCCGCCGCCTGGTAGATCTCATTGAACGACGTTGGATTGGTGACCGTACCGGTGAACTTGGTTTCCGCGCTCACGCCGGAGGCGATCTCAGCCACAGTCTGCGCCGCGCTGGACGCAGCTGGACCTGGTGTGGCCTGTCGCGAAGTACCTGATCCCGTGGGAGCCGCCGGCGCGGTAGTACCGTCATCCACCGAGACAAAGTAGTTATACCACTTCTTGGTCATACGACCTCCACCCGGGCAAATCCCGCTTTGCCGACGCGGCGTGTGGACTAACTGAAATGAATTATTCGCGCTGATCTGGCATGAAACTTAATTCCGATCCCCTGTTTTGTCAAATGTTTATCAAGCAGCTGCTCTGCTTACAACTGTTTGGAGTTGACGGCCAACTACTACAACTTATACGTCTTTGCCCCATTGCGAGTTTCATTACACTCGCACCAGGGCTCTCCATCAATTCAGATACAATGTGCACTTTCACCGTTCAAAATGCCCCAGTTTTTGAACTGACAATTCCTGCAGCTTAGGACGTAATCGTGCCTGCCAAAACTTTGCCTTCGGTACTTAGCCAGGTAGTGGAAGCCAAAGCGGAATATGACATCCGGCTTCTGGCCCAGCAGTTGGGAACCAGCTATCGTTCCTTAATGTACTGGATCCGCGGCGACCGTCACCTGCCCGCTTACTTGCTGCCGCGCATTTGCGTGCTGCTAGGCAATTACGAAGCGCTGGACCTGTTGGAGAGCCAGGCAGGAAGAGTAGGTTTCAAGATTCCCGACCCGAAACAACCTTCTGAAGAACAGTTCCGCGCCATCTCCGCGCTGATCAAGGATGTGGGTGAGGCCCTGGAGAGCATCGCGAACACCATGGCCGATGGCGTTGTCGAAGAGCGTGAACTGGCCGTTACCATTCCCAAGCTCGACGCCGTCATTCAGGAGTGCGCCTCGCTGAAGTACTGGCTGGAACACGTCCGCCAGCAGGGCAAGCGGAAGGCCAGGAAATAAGCTCTTTGCCCCGGACCACGAAGCAAACCGCCTTCCGGAGCTACCCGCGTAGCAATTCATTTCCTGCGCCCGTACAATAAATTCATGAAGGCCCGCCAGCTGGCTGAATCCACGCGCGAAAGCATGGTCTTTAGCGAGATCGTGAGCATCGCCGTGGACTCAATCCGCGCCAGCAAAGTGCGCTTCGTGCTGACCGCCCTGGGCATGGTGATCGGCACCGCCTCGCTCATCGTCGTCGTGACCATCGGCCTTACCGGCAAGCAATACATCTTGAACCTGATCCAGTCCATGGGCACCAACATGATGGTTGCCTCTTATGAAGGCGGCGGCGATCTCTCGATCAACACCGGCAGCAGGGATGATCTGACGCTCGATGACATGAAAGCGGTGCAGCAGCAGATTCCCGGCATCACCGCTGCCTCGCCGATGTGGGAGGGACACGACCGTATCCCTGTGGGAGGGGGCAAGGAGCGCGACATCCTGATTCTCGGCGTCGCTCCTGAATACTCGCGGGTGCGCAATCTCCAGGTTCTTGCCGGGCGTTTTTTTGACGACGAAGATTACACCTCGCGCGCCCACGTGGCCGTGGTCACTGAGAAATTCGCGGCCAAGGTCTTCGGCAGCCAGGAAGGCGCCATGGACCAGAGTCTCAAGATCAAGGGGCTTCCCTTCGTGATCATTGGGACTTTTCGCGAGCGCGTGGAAACGTTTGGACAGTCGGAGATCGCCGACGACACGATTCTGATTCCTTACAGCGTGGCTCGCTATTTCAGCGGCAATGACCTGCTCCGCCAGATCTTCTTTTCCGTCGCCGATTCCGGCGATGTGCCTCGCGCTTCCGAGAGCATCAGGCAGCTTCTGCAGTCGCGGCACCGGCCGGAGTCGGTGTACAAGGTCGAAAACCTCACCCAACTGCTGCAGGTAGCCGCCAAGGCGGCCAACGCTCTTACCCTGGTCCTTCTCGCCATCTCCCTGGTCACGCTGATTGTGAGCGGAGTGGGCATCATGAACATCATGCTGGCTAACGTGGGAGCCAGAATCCGCGAGATCGGAATACGCAAGGCCATCGGCGCCACGCGGCGTGAAATCGCCCTGCAGTTTCTGACGGAGGCGGTTTTGATTTCGCTCGCCGGCGGATTGGTGGGGACAATCCTGGGCCTGATCGCGCCTTTTTCAGTGCGCTTGCTGACCGATATTCATATTCCCATTTCCGGCTTGTCGGCGATTATCGCCATCTCTGTGGCTTCGCTGGTGGGCGTGATCTTTGGCACGGTTCCAGCGCGTCGCGCCGCCCAGCTTGATCCGGTGGAAGCGTTGCATTACGAGTAGTTGAAATCACGGCTGTGGGATTCCAGAAGGAAAATGCGGCCAAAAACAAAACCGCCGGGCTGGTTGGCCCGGCGATTTCTTGCGTTTCAGTGATGCGTTTACATCACCAGCGCTAAGCTTTCCAGTTCTTTGTGCAGGGCTTCCACGGCGCAGCCTGCGCCTTCAATGCGCCCGGCTGCATCCAGAGCCGATTCCGGGGAAACCCCGTATCCGCGCCCTGCGAGAAACATCTTGAGCAGCTCCGCTGTCTGGAACGAATCCAAGCCACCATGCAGGAGTTCGTTCCGGAGAGCTGCTACTTCCGCCACCGAGAATTTTTCTCCCATGAACCACCTCCGACCCTATATACCGGTCACCTTTTCTTCTGCTCTATTAGACACATAATAGATCGGCTTTGTTGCAGAGAAAATTGGACGATGCCCGTACAGAAGTAACGGGACGAAGGTAATTCGGGTTGTCTCTCCCGTTTCTCCGGCATTTAACCTATTTTTTCCGTACAACCTTTACACAACTTTGTCGACCTATTACAGAACTTATCGACAAGACGCGTTATTCCGCCATTTTGCTCAGATGCACATCAAACGCCGCCTTGGGCAGCAATGACGTCAATTCAAAAGCGCGGAACCGGTCGCCCACAAGCTCTCGCTGACGGTAGAGTCCCGGCTCGCTGTCGACCGTCTCGTGCCTGGACTGCCAGTTATCGAGAAAGGCCTGGGCCTCTTTCACGCTGACGTCGCGGCGATCTCCGCTCGTGGTCAGCGCCTCCGCCGCGTAGGACTGCAGCAGCTTCGGCCAATACTTGCCCAGCAGCGACGTGCTGGCGAATAAATCGGCCCACACGATGCGCCCTTTAACCGCTACTACGACTCCAACCGCATTTTGGTTTCGCAGCTGCCTGATTAAACTTTCATAAGACTTCTGCATCGGCTCGGTGATGGCTTCTACCTGTTTTTCCACAACCGAATTCTCGCGCGCCTTGGCGTAGGAGCTGGTGCTGTCCAGTTGGCGAGTCGCCGCAGCAATTTCGGCTGTTGAACCGCCGCCGGCCACAGAAGGCGGCGCCGCCACCACACTGGCGCTCATCGCGCTCTTCGCGTTGTTGACTTCCGCCCACACCTGGCCCTGGTCTTTATCGACCATCGCTTTCTTACGTACGCTGGGCTGCGCCATCACGGATGCATGGGTATCGAATTTCGCGGAGCTTTCCACCCAGCGATGGGGCTCCACGCAGAAGACGCCGAGATCAACCGGATCGCTTTCCGCAGGCACGATGCGGTCTTTGCCCACTACGCGGTCCTGCTTCCCGCCGGTAACGATCTCGCCGGCCAGCAGGATCAGCGGCCGCTGCGAGTTGTTCACCAGCACCAGCGTGTTGACCTGGGCGCCCGTATAGCGCTGTTGCGTCGGTCGACGTTGCATGGTGGCGTGCAGATTGCCGGCTTCAGTGACCACCACTTCGCCCGAGCGGATGCCTTCATCCAGCGTCAGGAAACCAGAAGTATCGTGTGTTTTGGCCGAAACCACGGGAAACACCGTCAGGTCCCCGTGAGTGATCGGCTCAAGAAGTTTGTAATCGCTGACAGCGGAAGCCGAATCGGCCCCGGTCGTTGCTGCGAATGCCAGAAACGCGGCCAGCGGGAGCGCCAGCAAGGCAGCTCCCAAAATGAACATTTTCATAACAATCTCCTTCAACCCAGCGCCCCCACCAAACGCAGTTCTCCGGTACGGCCTTGCTGAAAGAATGCGAAAAAGCAGCCTTCTTGCGGGTAGAATTGGTTATTCGCATGAGCGCAGGACCCAGGCCGGCCGAGACACTAACTCCTGTGATCCGGGAACTGTTCGAAAAGAGCAACGGGAAACGCTACGGCCTGAGCGAAACCGACTTCTGTCGCATCCTGGATCAGGTTGCCGCCAAGTACTTGCCGGGAGCCACGCCCTCTGAAAAACAGAAATTCTGGGGAGAGTTGAAGCTCGAAGAATTGGCGTTGGCTCGCGCCTGCGCCCGGGGACTGGAACCGGCCTGGCAGGTATTCCTCACCCGCTACCGGGAGAAGCTTTACGACATAGCCCGCGGCATCACTAAGGAGGACTCGCAGGGGCGCGACCTGGCCGACTCCATCTACGGCGACCTCTACGGCACCACCGAAAAAGAAGGGTGCCGCGTTTCCCGGCTGGACTTCTATATGGGCCGGGGCTCGCTGGAAGGCTGGCTGCGCACCGTGATGGCCCAGGAGTTCATCAACCGCTATCGCAAAAAGAAGCGCCTGGTGAGCCTTGAAGAGCAGACGGAAGAAGGGGTACAGTTCTCCTCGCCCGATCCTGACCCGGTGCAGCTTCCCGACAGCCGTTTGGCTGGCGCCATTGACGAGGCTCTGGGCCGCCTGGACGCTGAAGACCGCCTGGTCCTGGCCGCTTATTACCTGGACCGGCGCACCCTTACCGAGATCGGCCGGATGGTGGGAGTGCACGAGTCCACCATCAGCCGCCGGCTGGAAAAGCTCCTTAAGGGGCTCCGCAAGCAGGTCATGGCCGGGCTGGTGGCCAGGGGCATGAACCGGGGGCAGGCTGAAGAGGCCCTGGAAGCAGATGTACGTTATTTGCACATCGATGTGAGCCGGAAGCTGCAAGAAAGTCGCCGTGCGGCGTTCCAAGAAGATAAGGGTATAGAGTGACTCCCCGTGCCTGAATTTACCGATCTCGTACGCCAGAGGCTCGCCTCCGCGGCCGCGGCCGATCCCCATCCCGACGCGGACACACTGACCGCCTATGCGGAAAAGCTTCTTTCTACGCGGGAACGGGGCCGGATTATGGATCATATTGCCGCCTGCCGGGAATGCCGCGACGTGATTGCCCTGAGCACCGGCACCGGCACGGACAGCGCAGTCACTCCTGTTGTGGTTCCCGACCGGTCTGCCCGGCGTTCATGGCGACCGCTGTTTGGGCTAGCCGCGTCCCTGGCTGTGGTTGCCGTGGCAGCGGTATTTGTAATCAGGATGCCGCAGCATAAGAATCCTGAAACGCCCAACCAGGGGCAAAACTATGAGTCCAAGCTGGCGCCGCCTGCGGCTACTCCCGGCACGACCTTGAATGACAGTGACAAGGCCGCCTCGCCGGCCAATGAGGCTGCGACCCGCGGAACAATTGCACCGGAATCCATTGCCCGGGCGCGGCAGCCTGAGTCCCGCCCCATGGCTCTCAGCGCTGGTTTCCCCGCAGGCCTGGGAGCTTCGCCGGCCCCACCTGCTGTGCTGTCGCCCAACACAGCAAGCATCGCCGCGATCACCGATTCGGTGGCAGCGAAACCCAGGCGGGACTACCTCAACGACAACTTGTTCGCCAATCAGAGTGTGCCTATGGTTGACGACATCCCCAGCTCTTCCGCTGGACGCGGCGGTTCATCTCAATTCTCGAACGGCCTGGTCTCCGGCATGCAACTGCCCGGGATGGCCGACCTGCCGCCTTCGACGAGCACTACCAGGACCATCCGCAGCTGGACGCCCTCGGCAACGGCATCCTCCCACCGCAACGTCTTTATCAATACTTTTAAGTTTGCCAGCAGAGAGTTGATCGGAAGGCGGCCGGCCATCAGCGTCAACGGTCTGGCATTCAGCGCCATGAGTAACCAGTTCAACCCTGCTACGGATGCCCAGAACACGGAAGCTATGGCGGCCGCGCCGAAAGCTGAAACCGCGGAACTGGATCAAAGCCACGCTTTTGCTCTACGCAGCTTGAGTCCGAAGGTAAGCGCGGCTGTGGATGCGCCATGGGTTGTAGAGGCGGGCAAGCTGCTGCGCACCAACGAATCCGGGGCCTGGGTCTCCGCTTACCCGGGCAGCGACATTGAGTTCTCCGCCGTCACCGCGCATGGCGCCGATGTCTGGGCAGGCGGCCACCACGCTACCCTGCTGCACTCTTCCGATGGCGGCGCCACCTGGGAGCGCGTTCACTTGGGCGACAACGCCGTCGGAAACATCAAGGCCATCTCCGTCATGGGCGCGAATATCCAGGTCACCACTTCCGAGAGCCAGACCTGGTCCAGCGAAGACGGCGGCAAAACCTGGTCGCAAAACTAACCGGCCCTCTCGCGGCGTGGCGACCATTTCCGTATATAATCCACGGCCATGCTGCTGAAGATCGCTTTGCTCTTGTGGTTTTTGGCTGCGGGTATTTCGTTTCTGGCCAAAGCAGAAGGCAGAAAATGGATGGCACGCCTGTTTCTTTGCGGTTTCTGTCTGATTCTGCTGGCGGCGTTCCTGAAACTGATTCGGCTGTGATGTGGAAGATGGCCCTTAGGCCGAGACCAGCGATCCTACCTTCTCCCCTGTCACTACTCGCTTGATATTGCCCGGTACGTTCATGTTGAAGATAACGATAGGCAGATTGTTTTCCTGGCAGAGAGAGATGGCGGTAGCGTCCATCACACGCAGCCCGCGCTTCAGCACGTCGAGGTAGCTGATGCTGGCGAACATCTTGGCATCGGTGACCAGGCGGGGATCGGCGTCGTAGATGCCGTCGACCCTGGTGGCTTTCATGATCACGTCAGCCTTGATCTCCATGGCGCGCAGGGAGGCCGCGGTGTCGGTCGAGAAATAAGGATTGCCGGTGCCGCCGCCAAAGATCACGACGCGCCCCTTCTCCAGATGGCGCAGCGCCCGGCGGCGAATAAACGGCTCGGCGATTTGATTCATTTCCAGCGCCGACATCACCCGCGTGTGCACGCCTTGCTTTTCCAGCGCGTCCTGCAGGGCGAGTGAATTGATCACGGTGGCCAGCATGCCCATGTGATCGGCGGAGACGCGGTCCATGTCGCGCGCCTGCTCGGCCACGCCACGAAAGAAATTCCCGCCTCCGACCACCAGCGCGATCTCCACGCCCAGGTCGTGCACGTCCTTGATTTCGGCGGCGATCTCGTGGATGCGCTCGGTCTCAACCCCGAAGCCTTTCGCGCCCGCCAGGGCTTCCCCGGAGAGCTTGAGCAGGATGCGTTTGAAGGCCAGCGCCATAGCGACCTCAAGTATACCTCTGGAAACAGAACTCCCGATCCGTTAGGCTAGCTCAAAATGCGAAATGCAGTATTAAAACTATGTAAAGTCGCGCAACGTCATCTGTCCTGTCACGCGGCAGTGTCGATGCTGCTCGCCCTGACGTTGGCGCTTCCGCTGTTCGGCCAAACCGCGGCCGACCGCTATCTCAATGACGTCAAGGCCCTGACCGCTCCCAGCATGGAAGGCCGCGGCGATGGCACGCGAGGGCTCACTCGCGCCGGCGACCTCATCGAGCAGCAGTACAAACATCTCGGGCTGGAACCGGCCGGAACGAACGGCTACCTGCAGCCCTTCAGCGTCATCACCGGAGCGGAAATCAAGGGCGCCAACCACTTCGCAGTCGAAGACAAAACCAGGAAGGCCGCTCTCAAGCTCAACCAGGATTACGTTCCCTTCAGCTTCTCGTCTTCCGATTCCGTTGCCGGCAATGTGGTTTTCGCCGGCTACGGCGCATCCGCCGACGAGTTCGGCTACGACGACTACGCGGGCCTCGATGTTAAGGACAAGATTGTCGTCCTGTTGCGCTACGAGCCGCCCGCTTTCGCCGCCAAAGCAGGCAACGCCGGCCTGACCCTGCATTCGCAGCTGGTGACCAAGGCCATCAACGCTCGCAACCACGGCGCGAAGGCGGTGGTTGTCGTCAACGGCAAATTAGGATCGGGCGAAGAAGACCTGCTCACGCGCTTCGGCAGCGTCAGCGGTCCGGTAAACAGCGGGATCGTGCTGGTTCAGGTGAAAAACGCTTCCGCAGACAAGTGGTTCCACGCGGCCGGGAAATCCCTGGCCGAGATCCAGGAAGCGATCAACACGTCGGGCAAGCCTTCCTCGTTTGCCTTTCCCAACGATCTGCGCTTCTCGCTCGCCGTCGGCATTGCGACCACGCGGGCCACGGTAAATAACGTCCTCGCCTATCTGCCGGGAGAAAGCGACGAGTACGTCATCCTCGGCGCTCATTACGACCACCTTGGCCGCGGGTACTTCGACTCGCTCGCCCCGTCGCAGATCGGCCAGATTCATCCCGGCGCCGACGACAACGCCTCCGGAACCGCCGGCGTGCTCGAACTCGCTCGCCGCTTCGCGCCCATGAAAGGCAAGCTGCATCGCGGCATTCTCTTCATGAATTTTGCCGGCGAAGAGCTGGGACTTCTGGGATCGGCGCACTGGGTCGAGTCGCCCACGCGGCCTCTGGACAAGGCCGTGGCCATGCTGAACATGGACATGATCGGCCGCATTAAAGACGATAAGGTTTTCATCGGCGGCGTGGGCACAGGCTCCACGTTCAAGAAGACGCTGGAGCTGGCGCAGAGCAAAGAGCCTTTCAAGATCGGGTATTCCGATAGCGGCGTCTCTTCCAGCGATCACACCTCTTTCGCGACCAAAAGAATTCCCGTGCTCTTCTTCTTCTCCGGGCTGCACTCGGATTATCACAAGCCTTCCGATACCTGGGAGAAGATCAATGCGGGGTCAGCCGTACGCCTTCTCGATCTGGTGGCCGATGTGACCGAGCAACTGGACGCCGCTGCCGGCCGCCCGCAGTTCCTGGTCGTCGCCGAGAAAAAGCCGGCTGGCGGCTCGGGTGGAGGCGGCGGCTACGGCCCGTGGTTTGGCTCCATTCCCGATTTCGGCCAGGTGGACGATGGAGTGAAATTCTCTGACGTCACGCCCGGATCGCCCGCCGCCAAAGCCGGCCTCAAAGGCGGCGACATTCTGGTTCAGTTTGGCGATAAGCCCATCAAGAACCTTTACGACTTCACTGACGCACTGCGCCGCAGCAAGATCGGCGATGTAGTGGAAGTCAAGGTTCTGCGCGACGGCAAGCCTCTCACGGCGCAGGTCAAGTTGGAACAGAGGCGATAGAAGCACTCAGCACTCAGCCAATCAAAGATCCACATTGAGGAAAGATAGTGACCAAGACGCTTACTTCTCTCGTTGCCTCAATCTTGCTCTTCACGCCGGTGGCGCACAATCAAGCGGCACAACCAGCTTCCGGCACATCGCTTGCTTATCCCGAAGAAAAGCACCTGCGCAACGTGCGTCAGCTAACCTTCGGCGGCCAGAATGCCGAAGCCTACTGGTCGCACGACGACAAATACCTGATCTTCCAGCACCAGGGCGAAGGCGTGCCCTGCGATCAGATCTACACCATTCCTGTCGATACGCCCGAAGGCAAGCCGGCAACGCCCAAACTGGTGAGCACCGGTAAAGGCCGCACTACCTGCAGCTATTTTTTTCCTGCCGGCGACCGCATTCTGTTTTCTTCAACACATGCCGCCAGTGCCGAGTGTCCCCCCAAGCCTGATTATTCCAGGGGCTACGTCTGGCCGGTCTACGACACCTACGACATCTACACCGCCAAGCCTGACGGCAGCGATCTTCGCCGCCTGACCGACGCTCACAGCTACAACGCCGAAGCCACCACCACTCGCGACGGCAGGAAGATCGTCTTCACCTCCACGCGCCACGGCGATCTCGATATTTACACCATGAATATCGACGGCACGCACGTGAAGCAGCTCACCCACGAACTCGGCTACGACGGCGGTCCCTTCTGGTCTTACGATGGAAAAAAGATCGTGTATCGCGCCGAGCATCCCAAGACGCCGCAGGAGGTCGCCGATTACAAGGACCTCCTGTCGCGCCACCTGATCCGTCCCGGGAATCTCGAGATCTGGGTCATGGACGCCGACGGCCGCAACAAGCGCCAGGTCACCCACAACGGCGCCGCCAACTTTGCTCCTTACTTCTTTCCCGACGGCAAGCGCATCATCTTCGCCTCCAACATGGCCGATCCCAAAAACGGCCGCGACTTCGATCTCTACGTCATCAACGTCGACGGCAGCGGCCTGGAGCGCGTGACCTACGCTCCCGATTTCGATTCTTTCCCCATGTTCAGCTCTGACGGCAAGCGCCTGGTATGGGCGTCGAATCGCAACGGCAAGCAGCCGCACGAAACCAACATCTTTGTGGCTGATTGGGAGTAGATCATTCAATGCGCAGCGCGGCCATGGGATCGATCTTCAGAGCGCGTCGCGCCGGAATAAGCACAGCGGCGCCACCGATGCCGATCAAAAGAACTGCGGCAGCAAGATAGCTCAACGGATCGAAGGTGCCGATGCCATACAACAGATTGCGCAATGCCATGGAAAGCGCCGACGCCAGGATAATGCCCAGGCTAAGCGCGATCGCCAACGGAAGAAGAAATCTGGAAACCATGCTTCGCACCAGACGATTCGGAGGTGCACCAAGAGCAATGCGAATTCCAATCTCGCGGGTGCTCCGTGCCACGTTGTATGACACCACGCCGTACAGGCCCACTGCCGCGAGCAACAAAGCCAGCATGCCCATCGCGGAGACAATCACGGCCACCTTTCCGCTCTCGCCTACTTTCTTTTCGTAGGCTACACGCAGCGATTGCGGTGTGGCACTCAACGCGGGATCGACCTCGTGCGCAATTTCACTGAGCAAGGGCATCATTCGCTCAGGCAGCGAAGAAACTCTTACCACTGCCACGGCGGAAGGCAGATCGGCGGCGACGATAGGAATATACATTTCCGCACCGTGGCCATTACGCGGGTCGATAGTACGCGCGTCGGCCGCGACACCAATGATCGCAAGTGTCCTGCCGCCGTAACCACTGTATGTCTGCCGCAAGGGATCTTTGCCCGGCCACATTCGGCGCGCAAAAATATCGCTCACAATGGCAGCGTCCTGGTCGTTGGGCTGAAAGTCACGCCCGCGCAGGACTGAAATGCCCATAGCGCGCAGGAAGTCGGGCGTGGTTGGGCTGAAGTACAGCGTCAGGCCAAGGTCTGGACGTTCTCCCATGCTGCGCCGATTACCCAGCGGAGGCCTGGTGCTCAAGGCCACAGCCTCTACACCTGGCACCTGCAGCAGCCGTGTTTTCAGGTCGGCGAAGTATTGGCGTGCCTTGTCTGGCGTAAAGCCGTGTTCATAGAGTTGCGGATCGAGTGTGACCACCCGCTGGTAATCGAATCCTGGATCGGCAGTGAGAGCTTTATGAAGAGCGCGAACCAGCAGGGCTCCGACCACCAGCAGCACGCAACTGGCCGCCACCTGCGCCGCCATGAAGATGATTCGGATGCGGGAGCTGCGGTGGATCAGCCGCGTAGCCTGGCGCGCAGAGGGCAATCCAAAGAGCATGCAGGAGAGCGCGCCGATCGCGAAGGCAAAGAGAAGCGTTCGCCAGTCGGGCGACCAATCCAGGTTCCCCTGGCCTCCCAAAGATAGCATCAGCGTGCGCGAAGCCAACAAGCTGACGAAAACGCCGGCAGCTATTCCCAGCATCGCCAGCAGCAGGCTCTCAGTCATGAGCTGACGAAGAATGCGATGACGCGTTGCACCCAGAGCCAGCCGGATCGACATTTCATTTTCGCGGCCTACTGCGCGCCCCAGGAGCAAGTTGCCCAGATTGCCGCAAGCTGCCGCCAGGATCAAAAGCACCAGCGCGGCTACCAGGCCAAATATAGGCAGTACGTCCGCATCTTCCGGACCCAGATTCACGACGTACCCCGCATTCCGGCCGATCAACTTCAACCCTTTAGGGATCGCATCGGGATGCTGCCGGGCCAGCTCGTCGGACAGCGGCTGCAGGGCGGCCTGCGCGGCTTTCAGAGTGGCTCCGCGCTTGAGGCGCGCCCACATGCGGACGCCGGAATCGGAATCGTCGAAGCTGGTCAGCAGCCTGGTGCCCGGCACAAAGTATTCCAACTTCGAGATCACAGCCACACGTCATCCTGTTCCCCATGTTCGGGGTCCAGCCCGGTGAAATCGTAGGCGGTCACGCCGATCACGGTGGCGGGACGCTGGTTCAGACGAATCGTCCGTCCAATCACCGAAGCGTCACTCCCAAAATGGTTGGCCCAGTAACGGTAGCCCAGGACCACGACCGCCGGCGCGTCCGGCGCATTGTCGCTCTTGGGGTCAAAGAGCCGGCCATAAGCGGCCGACGCGCCCAGCTCTCTGAAGTATTCCACGCTGACAACTCCGGCTTGCAGAGTCTCGTTCGTTACTCCAGACAAAGTAATCGTGGTCGAAGTCTGCGCCAGCACCGAGGAAAGCGCGCTGCTATTCTCGGAGTAGAACATCACCGCCGGATATGGAACGGAGGTAGAAGAACTGGCGGGTGATTCGAAACCGAACCGCACCCATGAGTGGGGATCGCGAACCGGCAGTGGCTTAAAGAACATTACATCCGCAATGTTGAACGCGGTAACGTTCACGCCGATTCCCAGAGCCAGAACCGCGACCGCAGTCAGCGAGAAGGCCGGCGATCGTCTCAACATGCGCGTACCGAAGCGAAGATCCTGGAAGAGCCTGTCCAGCCACCTCCATCCCCAGGCATCCCGCGACTGCTCCCGCAGCAGTGACGAATTGCCGAAGTCCTTGCGAGACTCGGCGCTCATCATCTCGCGGTGGACTTCCATGTCGTGCTGAAGGTCGCGCTCCAGCTGGCGCCGGTTCAGCAAATAGTGGATACGCCGGAAAAACTCGCGCATCTCGTTTCTCCTCTGCGAAGCAGACAGCCTTGCCTTACTCTGCACTACAAATCAGGAATAACCACATCGCCAAGTCATACCTGTGTCATCGCCTCCTTTACTCCGACCGCAGCGCGATCATGGGATCCACCCTGGTCACTCGCCGCGCCGGGATATAACTGGCAACCAGTGCTACAGCCAGCAGCACCAGGGCCACGCCGGCAAAGGTGGCGGGATCGGTCACCGCGGTTTTGAACAGCAGGCTCTGCATGGTGCGCGTCGCGATCAGCGCGCCCACAATGCCGATGGCCAGGCCGATCACGATCACCCGCATTCCCTGCATCACCACCATGCGCAGCACCTGCGACCGCTGGGCGCCCAGCGCCAGCCGGATTCCGATCTCGCGGGTGCGCTGGCTGACCAGCAACGAGGTCACGCCGCTCAATCCCGTCGCCGCGATGGCCAGCGCCAACATGGCAAACAGGCCCAGCAGAATGCTGGTAAGCCGCGTTGCCGCCAGCGTCTCGCCACGCAACTGGTCCAGCGTCTTGATCTCGCTGATCGGCTGTTCAGGATCGGCCGCGTACACTGCCTCCCGCACTTGTTTTGCGTAACTCATGGGATCGCCAGCGGTCCTGATGATCACCGTTCCCGCGGTCGAAGGCGACTGAGCAAAGGGTATGTACGCCGTGTCCACAGGTTCCTTGTCCAGGCCAAACTGGCGCACGTCCCCCACCACGCCCACGATCGTGGCCCAATCCTTCCCGTCACCCGAAACTCGCTTGCCCAGCGGGTCCTCGTTGGGGAAATAGTGGTGCGCGAAGCTCTGGCTGATGATGATCACGATCGGCTTGTCCGCGGCGTCCCCCGTGGTAAAGAACCGTCCGCTGATGAGCGGTATGCCCATCAGGTGAAATGAATCGGGCGTTGCCAGTTCCGTGTCTGCCACCGGCCTTGATTCGTTCTTCCCCGTCGGCCGGCCTTCGATGAAGAACGGCTGCTCGTTGGGCCGCGCCGGGGCCAGTGGCGGCCCGCTCACCATGGCCACGGCCTCGACTCCCGGAGTGCCCTTCAGCCTGGTCGTCACTCGATCGAAAAAGTTTCTGATGGCCGGCTGGTCCGCATCCATCCCGTGAGCGTATTTGCTGAAGTTGAGGGAGATAGTCGCGCTCAGGACATTCTCGCCGTTGTAGCCTGCGTCCACGCTCTGCAGCTTGATGAAGCTGCGGATCATCAGGCCGGCGCCGATCAGCAGCATGAAACTGATCGCCACCTGCCCCACGGCCAGCACGTTGCGCAGCCGATGGCTGCTGGTCCGCTCCGTGGAGGCGTTGCTGCCCTCTTTCAGAGAGTTGACCAGATTCAGCCGCTGCGAAAATGCCGGGAAAGCTCCGAAGATCAGGCCGGTCGCAACCGAGATCACCAGCGTGAACAGCAATACCGGCAGGCTGATGCTCACTTCCGCGGCGCGGGTGGTGAAGCGGCCGGCAAAGGTCACCAGCAGCTCCAGGCATCCCGATGCCAGCCAGAGTCCCAGGGCTCCGCCCACCAGGCTCAGCAGCGTGCTTTCCGTCAGCAACTGGCGCACCAGGCGAGTGCGGCTTGCGCCCATCGCGGCCCGCACTGCCAGTTCCTGCTCGCGGCGCATCATGCGCGCCAGCGCCAGGTTAGCGACGTTGGCGCACGCAATCAGCAGCACCAGCCCTGCTGTCCCCAGCAGCACCAGCAGCATGGGGCGAATGTCCTTTGTCAGTTGTGTCTGCAGGCCGTCCATGCTGGCCGTGAAGCCGCGCTCTGCCGGATAGTTCCCGGGATAACTCTGCTGCAACCGCGCCGCGATCAGCTCCATGTCTTTGCGGCCTGATTCCATCGACTGCCCGGGCAGCAGCCGGCCGAAGAGCCGCATCATGTGGTCATCGCGATCTTCAATCATCATCTGCGACGAGCGGAACGGGCAGGCCACGGTGGGCATGTACACGTCGTTTTCCCGCGGATATTGCGGGACCGGTGGAAGCACGCCGACCACGGTATGAATCTTGTCGTTCATGCGGAAGTGCCGGCCGATGATGTCGGGATCGTTCCCATAATGCTTCTTCCAGAAGGGGTAGCTCAGGATCAGCACAGCATCCGCGCCCGGCTGGTCATCGTTCGGGGTGAAGAATCGTCCCAGGTACGGCTTGATCCCCAGCAGTTCGAAGAAGTGCGCCGAGACCACGCCGGTCCGCACCTCCTGCGGTTCCTTCCCGTCCAGCAGGATGAATCCCATCTGGTGGTATTCCTCCATCTGCGACAGGGAGCGCGATTGCGCGCGGTAGTCGTTGATCTCCTTCACCGAGAAGCCCACATTGTTCCGGTCGGCTTTGGTGAAGGCCTGGCGCAGCACCACCAGCTGTCCGCCGTTGGCGTAAGGAAGCGGTTTCAACAGAACTCCGTAGACCACGCTGAACAGCGCGGTATTCACTCCGATTCCCAGGCCCAGGGCCAGCATCGCCACCAGCGTATAGCCGGGATTCTTGCGCAGCACGCGCAGACCGTAGCGCAGGTCCTGGCGCAGCCGGTCCAGCCAGGCCAGTCCCCAGGCTTCGTGCGACTGCTCCTGCAGCAACAGAGGATTGCCGAAGTCGCGGCGCCCGTCCGCGCCCAGCATCTCGCGATGCACGTCCATATCGTTTTGCAACTCGTGCTCCAGCCTGCTGCGGTTCAACAGGTAGTAGATGCGACGGAAAAAATCGCCCATGACTTCCTCCAGGATTTAGCGCCCCACTTCAGGCGCTGGGCCTAAGCCTTGGCCAGCACCGCGGCAATACCCTGCATCACGCGGTCGAAATCGGCGACCTCGGTCTGCAGCTGCTTGCGCCCTGCGGGGGTGAGCCGGTAGAAGCGCACTTTGCGGTTGGTCTCAGAGATGCCCCATCCCGCCTTCACCCAGCCCTTCAGCAGCATGCGCTGCAGCGCCGGGTAGAGCGAGCCCTCTTCCACCTGCAGCAGGTCGTTGGAGAGCTGGTGGATGCGCTGGGCAATGGCGTAGCCGTGCAGCGGCGCCGGTTGCAGAACCCGCAGGACCAGCATGCCCAGTGTGCCGGGAAGCATTTCGTTTTTAGCCATAGTTTGCCAAGGCCTAGACTAGCTATACCTAGGGACGCGGGTCAACCCGATTGGTGAGCAGGGGGGGGAATTATGGGCGCCGGCATCGGTGACTGCCGGAATCGGAAAAGGCCGGGAGATTGGAGAGACGATCATGCTCCAGACCCAGCCTTTGCTCCTCGCAAAACAAAAGCCGCGCTCCGCAAAGGATGGAGCACCTTCGGTGTGTGAGGGATTGAAGGAAGGCTGGGCCACCGGTCCGGGCAATTTTGTGGGGGCTCGCCTTCACTGCGCCAATTCAATCTGGTGAGCCTTGTAGTCAACCGTCACCCGGCGGAAGTTGGTCAGAAAATCTTCACCCAGAATGCCGTCGCACCGCACGCCTAAGCGGTCGCTCAATTCCTTCAGGCTCAGCACGGTGACATACTGGTTGAATAGGGTGTTGCCAACCTCCAGGGTGACGTTCCGGACCGCTACCTTTCCGGAGATCAACATGCTGTTTTTGTTCTTGCGGAGGTCGCCGAGTTGCGGGTTGCTGACGCCTGCTGCTTCAGCGGAAACGAAAGTGGAAACCGCGCCAGTATCGACGAGCATGCTCAAAGGCTTGTTGTTGACTTTGATGGTGACCAGCAGCAAGCCTTCAGCCTTCTTGAACGGTAGAACTACCGGTGCCCGCTGCTGGGCCACGGCGCTGGGCGACAGCAGGGCCAGGAGCACCAGGGCGAGCGAATGTGCTGTACCGCTTGGCAAATTGCTTAGCATGGCGCCCACGAACGCGCGCACGGCCCTAACAACCGCGATGCCATAGAACAAGCCCCACACCGGCGGGTGCTCCTTTAGGAAACCCGGCTTGCGGCTTGCTGCGCAGTAAACAGCCGCCGTCGTTCGAATGGGTCGGTGAATATCCTATCGATCTGACTGGGCTTGATTGCGACAGATATGCGACGATCCCCGCCAAAGTACTGTTCTACTGGCAACTCTACCAAGCACATTTTGTGGCCAAGGATCACGGAACTTCCCCGAGACATGCTCTACATAGATTCGAGTTTGAGCGGCTCCCTCAACTACCCGGGAAATGCCATGACCGCCGCTATCAAAGCACCCAGAGCAGGAGCAGCAGATTGATCGCCAGTTCGTGGCGGGAATCGTCTGATATTCGTCGGAATTGAACGAGCGATTGTCTCTAGGATTAGGTGTTCACGCACTGTCCCTATTGTGTTGAGAGCGCGTCGACTTTTGCACGAACCCCGCGTAATCGCGATGACTGAACCGTTTCATCATGCACTCGGTTTGGAGATCGAGCCATCCGGGGAATCTCGAAAGAGACAGCTAGAACATGAAGTGTGCAGCGTACTAGCTATCTCGGGATACCAGGTTGTAAGGCATTAGGGGGCGTGTAGCTGGGGTTTTGGGTCCATGCACCCTGTTTGAGAACCCGATCATTAAGAACATAGGGGAGGAAAGTGATGACCACGAGAATGAAATCGAGCGAACCGGAAAGGATGCAGACGCGACGGCAAGTAATCGTCGCTGCAGCTGCTGTCGGCCTTGGCGGCCTCAGCCTGTGCGCGATTGAAGCCTGGGCGGCAAACGAGGGAGAGATCTCTCATGCGGAGGAATCTATCCACCAGGAAACGATTTTCAAGGCGAACCGGAAGCTTATCTACGAGGCGCTCACGGAAACCAAGCAATTCGACAAGGTCATCCGGCTGAGCGCAGCGATTCAGTCCGGGATGTCGCTTGGAGCAGGTCCGACAGATATCAGTCCTCAAGTGGGTGGTGCGTTTAGCGTTTTTGGGGGACATATCGTGGGCCGGCACATCGAGCTCGTGCGGAACGAGAGAATCGTTCAGGCTTGGCGGGTGGTCAATTGGGATCCGGGCCACTACTCGATTGCGAAATTTGAACTCGTCGAACAAGGCTCCGGAACCAGACTCATCTTTAATCATACTGGCTTTCCGAAGGGGCAGGCGGAACACCTGGCGGCGGGATGGAAGGGCAACTATTGGGAACCGCTCGAGAAATACCTGGGCTAGAAGCCAGCAGCTTTTCTCATTTTCCAAACATCTGCCCGAAGAGGTCTCCCTTCCAGCTACTAGAGAAGCCCCGGCAGGGACGCGCCTTGGCGGTGGAAAGGTGACGTTCCTCTGTCACCGATTTATCCAAAAAAAAATAAAAAAAAATTGTCACCCGTGTCGATCCTGCATCTCCTCCCTCGACGTATCGGTAGAGCACAATTAAGCTCTGAACCTGGACATCAGGCCGGCATCCATCTCACCCCGAAAGGACACACAAAATGCGATTCATGGTCATAGTCAAAGCCACGAAAGACTCCGAAAAAGAAGGCGCACTCCCCGATCCCCAGATCATGGCCGAGATGAACAAATTCAACGACGAGCTCCTGAAAGCCGGAGTCCTGTTAGGCTATGACGGCCTTCACCCCTCCTCCAAGGGCGCCCGCGTCCACTTCTCCGGCAAGAACCGCATCGTCACCGACGGCCCCTTCGCCGAAACCAAGGAGCTCATCGCCGGCTTCTGGTTCTGGCAGGTCAAGTCTCTCCAGGAGGCCATCGAGTGGGTCAAACGCTGTCCCAACCCCGACGCACGAGGCGAATGCGAGATAGAGATCCGCCAGGTCTTCGAGCCCGAGGACTTCGCACCCGCCTTCTCCGAAGAAGATATTCAGCAGGAAAAAAAGTTCCGCGCTCAAATGGCAAATAGGGCAGCCAGGAAATAGGCCCACTTGCACTGACGTATCCAAACTGAGTATTGGCTTGAGTCGATGCCCAACTGTCGCAAGACAGGTCGAGCTACACTGGATCGCATGAAGCTTCTGCTCGCCGTGCTGTTTGCTTTTCCTTTGTTCCATTCTGCGCATGCGCCCGCTGTCTTCCGAACCCGGATCGACACCACCGCCGGAAGCTTCGTCATCGAGACACACCGCGATTGGTCACCGAAAGGTGCTGACCGCTTTTACGAGCTGGTCCGCGAGCATTATTACGACAACTCGCGCTTCTTCCGAGTGGTTCCCGGGCGTTGGGTTCAGTTTGGTATCGCCGGCGATCCCAGGGTCGCGCAAGCCTGGCGTCATAAAACCATTTCGGACGATACCCTCAAGGTCCACAACCAACCCGGCTACGTCGCCTTCTCCAACACCGGCCCGCGAACGCGCTCCACGCAGGTTTACATCAACCTCCGCGACAACTCGGCTCGCAATGATTCCGAGCCCGCTTTTGCTCCCTTCGGCAAGGTGGTTGAAGGCTGGGATGTTGTGGAAAAGCTCTACGGCGGCTACGGAGAAGACTCCGGCAGCGGGATGCGTGCCGGACATCAGGACAAAATATTCGAAGGCGGCAACGCCTATATGGACAAAGAATTTCCTAAACTGGACCACCTCATCCGCGCGGCGATTATTCCGGACAAATAATATCCCCGATCCGATCAAGGCCGACAGGCGGAAGTTTCCTAGAGAACTGGATCATGACGCGCTGCCACGCGCCCAGCGACGACATGAACTAGCCGCTCGACTCGACGCCACGATCGAGTTCATGCAGATCGCTTTCCTGACTGGTTACGACGTAGCCCAGGGTCACCAGCGGCCGTCGTGGAAGAAGGGAGATTTCGTTGGGCAGATGTTTGGGAAATAAAACGTCATTGCTTGGGCGGGATGCGCACCTCGCTGTGGCGGATGCGGTTCAGGTTACCCACCGCTTCGAGCGCGCCGGTTTTGACGAGGTGCTTGATGCGTTGTGAGTAGAACATATCGGGAAGAGAGAATTCACCACGGAGCTCAAACATCGTGTGGAGAATAATGCGAGCGACCTTATACCAGCGGTCCGATGCGTGTGACAGCAAGACCTGATCGATACGCTGGAGCTCCGTCGGCGTCAGCTGACGGGCGCGGGCTTCGTCTTCTGGTTCCATAGGACGGTCGGGAGCGGTCTTGTCCTTTGGCATTCGTTGCCAATATAGCGTATGGCAATTCGGAAGGGATAAAACGCCGGAGGCAGGCCACCGATTTTCCGAAAGCCTACGGCAAGGAGGTCGGTGCGTGAGGGGCCGGCTAGAAGTCTTCTCCTGGTACTTGTCTTATCAGTGGAAACAGGATGGAGGGATTGAATAGGTCTGGGGTAGAGATCATAGCGTCCCACCCTTCGCAAAAAACGCGAAGGATGGGGCACCCTCGGTCTCATGAGGGACGAAAAAAGTCGGAAAGCCTGGGGCACCCGGCGTTTTGGAGGCCCCTGGGGAGCCTCCACGCCGCGGAGCCTGCGGCAGCGGGGTTGTTGGATTGTTTTGGAGTACGTCCGTCTGTCACCGAAATTACGCCTGTCACCGAATATATGTCACCGAATTTATAAAACCGTGCGCTCTAGCCGCTCTGTCGCGCTTCCGGCATTCGGTCCGGTACTCAGGTTTTCCAGATAAATCGCGATGGGTTCCAGGTAATCGCAGCACCATCTGAATCCAGTAACAGCTCACGATACAACAGCCAGCTGATAACCCACCGCCGGCATGGTCCCAGGCCGAGGGTGCGCCATTCCCGATTCTCTTCGGCGCGACGCTCGAACGCGCGATCGATTTGTTGCACATGGATTTCCTGGCGAGCTCTGTCCTGGGGAACTCCACCCAGTCTTCTGCAGAGAGACGTCACGTGATAATACGCAGGCGTGAGATCCAGGCCTGAAACCTGCTTGCACGAACAGATGCAGCCCTTGGTCCAGGAAACCAGACGACTCAACAGGAAATAATCGCCGGGATCGTTGCCGACTTGGTTCAGCAAATCGTGCAATTTGCCGTGAATACTCTTCCTTAGGTCGACGAAACCAACTTCCCAGAAGAGTGCTCCGGTTTGGTCGAGAAAGCTCCCGAATTTAATCTTGATCTGCTGCCGCCCCGCCCGGTCGTAAAGACGCGTCAGCACATTGATGCTCACTGCGTCTTTGGTTGCCGCAGGGCTGGACAAACTGAGATTCGTTGTCACATAAGGGTACTTGGAACGGATCGGTTCGAGCAACGGCAGGAATTCACGGCGTACTTGCTCTGCGGAAGGCAGGAACTGCCGGCGGCGCTCCTTGAACTGCAGCCAGAATTCATCGATGCGCCGGCGACTGACGCTCCCGCCAGCTCGAGACATGAGCGACTTGAGCGAGCGAAGTGACTTGGCAACGTTGGATTCGTGCAGGATGCTCGCCGGATCGTAGGCATACGACTCGGCCAGCGCTACAAACCAACTGAGACTTTCCTCCGCGAGAACGCTGCTCGTCGCCATGAACTCGTTATAACGCCACGGACTTCGTCACCCCTCCCGAAACCACATTCACATGCGTGGCACATTGCTTGGGATTCGCGACGAATTTGAAATTTACTGACGCGCCCGGTTGTTCCGCCCGGGCCAGCACCTCGTCCAGTTGATTGCGCTGCGCCGGCGTCAATTTGGCCAGCGTGGCTTCCTGCTGAGGTGACAAGGAAAAGTTTGCGTGAAGGAAGTCGCTGACGTCCGTGCGTGCATGATGCGCGTGCTTGCTCAATTCGCCGCGCGATCGAGTCTCCTCGAAGAAGCGATTCAGGTTCGCTTCCGTGAGAAGCGGTTTTCCCGGTTGCTTGTAGGTCTTGATCTGAGCTCGCGTGCCCCAGTTGGCCAGGAAACCACTGCCGATCAGCAGCGCTGCGTTTTGCTTCAGAAAGGTCCGCCGATTCATGTCTCCTCCTGATCCTTGAAAAGTGTCTTCCCAGGAAGCTCTCATCAGATCGATAACGCTACTACTGTGAACACCACCGGTCAATGCCGTTTCTCCCATCTCCGGGAGAATTTCCGTTGTTCCGTAATGCGGCCGTTGTTCGTATTAAATGGGGAGTTGCGTCATCCAAACTGAGTATTGGCTAAGTCGATGCCCAACTGTTACAGCTATTCCCATGTTTATGCGGTCATCCTGGGACTGATCCAGGTTGCCGGTGGCGAGCTGCTGTTGTTCCGAAAGACGGCGCTGCTGGGCGCGGCGCTGATGCTGCCGGTGATGACGAACATCGTGATGATCAACGTGTTTTTCCGCATTGCCTGGGGCGCGTTGGGCACTTCGACATTCATCCTGGCTTCCATGCTGGCCGTTCTCTGGCACGATCGCCAGGCGCTGGTGCGCGTGTTCTGGACCGATCAACCAGAAAATCCCGTGATCCGGTGATCGGGTGACCACCCCAGCCCGCGAAAATCGCGCGGGACCCCGGGTGATCGGAAAAGCAGAAGCCCTTGCAGAAGAGCCGGAAACCACCAGCGTGCTGAGTGTAATTGCCGGCTGTGGTTGCTTTTTCGAAAGATTCCACCGGCGAGGGCGCCGGTGCCACATGGGCCTGCTCCATTCGGGCTGTAGGTGGCCATTCAGCGCCGACCCGCAACAGCGGCTGGGGGCCGCGCCGTGGAAGACCTAGCCCTGCAGGGGCTAAAGCCCCCGGAGTCTTGTTGGCGACTTTTGCGGCACGGCTAAAGCCGATGCCCTGATACCCGCAGGGGCTGAAGCCCGGTCTCTCTTCCAGTCACTTTTTCTGATTCTTACGCTTAATAATCGCGCGGGCATGGAGTCAGCACCGGTAGATTGCAAAAAAAGGAAGCCGGCATGGCTGAACCCACGGACACTTATCCCAGGCATCTCGACTGGCTGCGCTATCTTTCCGCGTTGCTGCTCTTTATCTATGCATCGAGCAAGCTGGCGGGCAGGCAGTTCACGCTGCCGCCGGAGACGGCACTGCGGCCGGTTGGATCGCTTACCGGGTATCAGCTTGCCTGGTTCTATTACAGCTATTCCCATGTTTATGCGGTCATCCTGGGACTGATCCAGGTTGCGGGGGGCGGGCTGCTGTTGTTCCGGAAGACGGCGCTGCTGGGCGCGGCGCTGATGCTGCCGGTGATGACGAACATCGTGATGATCAACGTGTTTTTCCGCATTGCCTGGGGCGCGTTGGGCACTTCGACATTCATCCTCGCCTCCATGCTGGCCGTACTCTGGCGCCATCGCCAGGCGCTGGTGCGCGTGTTCTGGACCGGATCAGGCCAGGAAATCGGGTGATCGGGTGATCGGAAAAGCAGAAGCCCTCGCAGAAGAGCCGGAAACCACCAGCGTGCTGAGTGTAATTGCCGGCTGTGGTTGCTTTTTCGAAAGATTCCACCGGCGAGGGCACCGGTGCCACACGAGTCTGCTCCATCCGGGCTGTAGGTGGCCGTCCAGCGCCGACCCGCAACAGCGGCTGGGGGCCGCGCCGTGGAAGACCTAGCCCTGCAGGGGCTAAAGCCCCCGGAGTCTTGTTGGCGACTTTTGCGGCACGGCTAAAGCCGTGCCCTGACACCCGCAGGGGCTGAAGCCCGGAAGAAGCACTCAGCAATCAGCATCCACGGCAAGCCGGGACCTTCGGCTCAGCATTCAGCCAGAGGAGCGGTCCAAGAAGACCTTTGACCACAGAGGATACGAAGGAACACGGAGGAAGCCGACGATGTCGTAATGGCCGAAGCCGGGAGTGTACGAAGTAGGACGATGGCGGGCAGAAAGAAGGACAAGGGGCGGAAGTGGACTAATTTCGCATTGACATATTAACGATAATGTGGTGAAATACGAGTGTTTTAGTATCTGGTATTTAGTAGTTAGCCAGAGGAAGAATCGAAAGCAAAGAAAAAACGGGCCGCCCCAGGGCGGTCTTTTCTGCTTTTTGACAACTGAATACAAGGCTAACCACAAGATGTTGGGGTGCACTGTTTACTACCGAGTAAACTGATCCCAAGATATTGGGATGGCCAGGAACTTGCGCCGCTTAAGTGCTTTGGAAATGCTCGATGGCAGGAAATCAGTACTTGGTATCTAGCCAAGGGCAAACTGCTAAGTGCTTTGGAATGCTAGATGACCTGAGAGGATTATACACTTGACGCAAGGTAGCCCAAGGCGTAACCTCTGGCCATCTAGGGATTCTACCTTGGATGTGCGGAGGTGTACGCAATGCCAGCACTGTCAGGATGGACGGCGAGAATGCTTGAGCGGATTAGGGCGCATCCTCGCATGTTCACCTTCTTCCAGATTGGATTCTTCCTGCTAGGCGTGGTTTTCTTAGTGATGCGTCCCGGTTCAGGCACGGCTGTTGGATGTCTGGGGTTATTAGCGCTAATTGTGACGATTCAAGGTCAAATGTCGGACCGGGAAAAGCTGATATGGATTATTGCGGGCTTCCTGCTTTTGATTGTTGAGATTGTAGCGATTCGTCGGGATCGCGATGAAAGCGAGACCAAGCGCATCGCCGCCATAGCCGCCGAGACAGCTAGCTTTAGTCGGATACTCCAGCAAGAACAAGCACACTTTGAAACTACGATGTCACATTTCGAAACACTTGAGGGAACGCGTCAATCAGAGCAAGCTGTAAATGTACACTTAGCGCAGCCATCCGTAACGGAGCATCCAAAAAGTCTGCGTACTCGTGGCCTTTTACTCAGCCGCGATATATATCACTGGTTAGAAGGGCGGCTCCGTGGTACTCCACAAATCACTGGCGATGCCGCAACAAAATACAGAGGGGACACGTTCAGGCAATTCGAAAGCAAATTCGGCGGGTCACTAATCGAAGTTAGAGACGAGCTTGCCACTCGCGGATTACAAGATCTCGGCCTCGACCTAATCGCCAGTGGAAACGCATCATGCTATGGGGATTGCGACAGGATAATAAAGGCGGGTGCTGACTCATTAAGCAAATTGTCGTTGGCTGCATCCGAACAGACATGTAGCAATTTAGACGATGCCAAGTTAATTGCTAGGGCTTTGTCATTGGCCAAGGAAATGGCCAGTCTCGCATTAAGTGCCGAATCGGACATCGTAGATGCGTCGCGGCGTGGGCAAAATACACGGTGGGCGCGGCAAAGACTTACTTCGAACTTTGATAAATGCTGTTGGGGGGAAGTGTCTTGCGTAAGAAATCAGTTGAACAAGCGCCTAGGGCCAAACTTTAGAACGGCAGAAGAGGAGCAGGCGTGGGAGCGCCTATATACCAGATTCGGTGATGGAACTGTTGACCCGGATGCCCTAAAAGCATACTCCCCATTACTAGAGCAAGGCGCGAAATTACTCAAGCAGCAGATGCGGTAAGTTCTTTGTATTCGATATTTTTCGCTTCCAGCATTTTGAGAAGTGTATCGCGAAAGAGAAAAGAGTTCTTACGGTTGTTAAAGCGAAAGCACATTTCATCGAGATAAGCAGAGAGATGTTTCGCACTGATTTTATGCCACGTTCCGAGAATGCCACGCTTAAGCAGCGAGAATGCAGATTCAACCGTGTTCGTGTGAATCTCGCCTTGCACGTAGATATGAGTCGAGTGGTTGATACTCTTGTGCTTCTCAGGTTCGTGTCCGGCTTTCTTCATCGCGAATGGATATGCCTGAAAGTCATCCGTGAACATCACGTCAACCGCGTTGCTCACGTTTTCCTTGATGTACTTGGCCAGCGTTCCCGACTTTACATCTTCGGCATGAAAGAACCGCAATTCTCCACCGCGCTGGCGAATGCCGATCACGATCTCTTTGTTGTCGAGTCTCCGGCTGCTTCCCCCGCGATGCTTTCCGCCAACATACGTCTCATCAATTTCTACCTGACCGTCAAGAGGCTGCTGGTTAATTGCTTTCATCGCAGCGCGGATTCTGTGGCACAGATACCACGCGGTTTTGTAGCTGATTCCCATCATGCGCCTGATCTGGTTGGCGCTAACTCCCTTGCGGGACTCACACATCAAATAGACAGTAGCGAACCATTTGACCAGCGGAAGATGCGAATCGTGAAAGATCGTTCCCGCTGTTACGGAGAACTGGTAGCGGCATGAATCGCAATCAAACTGACGACGAGCAACGATGCGGGAGATTTTCTCTGATTTGCAATTCGGACAAGTCACCCTATCGGGCCAGCGGAGAGCCTCAAGGTAAGCGCGGCATCTCTGATCGTCACCAAACTTTTCCAGTACGTCACAGAGGCTTAATGCAGGGCTGAAGGTTGGCATATGACTGCTCCCAAGAAACCGAAATCAAAGAAACATCCGAAGGACATGACCACCGATGAAGCAATCAAGCACATCTTTCATCCAAAGATCGTTAAGCACTTGAAATATCATGCGAAAACTCATGGTCAAAAGCCTACGAAATGAGGGTAGCAGGAATGCAGCCTTGTGTCAAGTATATAATCCTCCGATACCTTGGGAGGCCGCACGGCAAGTCCTTTTGGAATCCTAGGTGGGCTTCGAGGGGGTGGGACAATCGCCGTGATCTGGTGATCGGTAGGGCGAGGCCCGAAACTCAATCCCCGGGGATGCGCGGGGATGAAGTGGGAGCCATCCCAAGGGGGGAGGGGGTAAGAGATCGGGTGATCCGGTGATCCGGTGATCGGAAAGACGAGAACCCTTTCACCACAGAGGACACGAAGGAACACGGAGGAAGGAGCTGAGCGGGGGATCGGAAAGGCAGAAGACCTCTGACCGCGCGACAATCGGCCAAACCGGGAGCTGTGGAGGACTCCTACTTACAGGATCTTCTTCCCAAACGCCGAGAGGCTCAGCTCCACGGCCAGGTCGGCGGTGCGGTTGTGCTCGTCGATCACCGGGTTGACCTCCACGATTTCAAAGCCCAGCATGCGTCCGTGGTCGGCGATGATCTCCATGGCCAGATGTGCCTCGCGGTAGCTGGCGCCGCCGCGCACCGGAGTGCCGACTCCGGGAGCATCTTCGGGATCGATCCAGTCCATGTCCAGCGACACGTGGTAACCGGCCGTGCCCCGCCCGGCGATGCGCAGCGCCTCTTCGATTACCGTGCGCATGCCGCGCTCGTCGATGTCGCGCATGGTGTACACCTCGATGCCGGTCTCTTTGATGTTCTGCTTCTCTCGCGCATCGATGTCGCGCACCCCGATCAGCACGCAGTTTTCCGGCTGCACCTTGGGAGAAAAGTTGTAGATGTTGGCCAGCTCCGACGGTCCCAGTCCGAGGATGGCCGCCAGCGGCATGCCGTGAACGTTGCCGCTGGGCGAAGTTTCCGGAGTGTTGATGTCGGCGTGCGCGTCAATCCACAGCAGTCCAATCTTTTTCTCCTGGCGCCGGTAGAACTCGGCGATGCCGGCCACCGTCCCCGCCGCCACCGAGTGATCGCCGCCCAGAACCAGCGGGAAATTGCCCGACTCCAGCGTCTTCAGCACCATATCGGCGTGCTTGGTGCAGGTGGAAACGATTTCCTTCAGGTACTTGGCTTTGGGATCGCCCTCTTTCTTCTGCTCGGGAATGGCTACGGCAACGTTGCCGCCGTCTTCCACCACGTGCCCGATAGCCTCAAGCCGGGCTTCCAACCCCGCCACCCGCACCGCCGAAGGTCCCATATCCACGCCGCGCCGCGAAGCGCCCAGGTCCAGCGGCACGCCCAGAATGCGAATCTTCTTGGAGCCCACCGTGTCCAGTCCCGCCGGCTTGGCGGCTTGCTCTTGCTTCGGAGCTGGAGGCGCAGTTGTGGTTTCAGGTGTCATGGCTACACGGGGCCGTTCACATCGATCGACGACCAGTTTAAGGATAAATCCGGGTCAGCGTTCTGGCGAACGGTATGGCTTCGCGCAGGTGCTCCAGCCCGCAGATCCAGGTCACGGCGCGCTCAATGCCCATGCCAAAGCCCGCATGGGGCACGCCGCCGTATTTGCGCAGATCCAGGTACCACTTGAAAGCTTCTTCCGGCAGGTTGTGCTCGCGGATCCGTTTCAACAGCAGGTGGTAGTCGCCGATGCGCTGCGATCCGCCGATGATTTCGCCGTAGCCCTCCGGCGCCAGCACGTCGACGCACAGCGCCAGTTCCGGACGCTTTGGATCCGGCTCCATGTAGAACGCCTTCACTTGCGCCGGGTAGCGATGCACCATCACCGGCTTCTCAAACTGCGAGGAAAGATATGTTTCATCCGGAGAGCCAAGGTCTCCGCCCCACTCGAATTTCGTCTCCACCTGCCCCTTGGCATGGCCTTCCTGCAGCATCTTGACGGCATCGTCGTAGGCCAGTCGCGGGAACGGCGGCTTGATGTTCTCGAGCTTCGTCAGGTCGCGCCCGATCAGCGCCAGTTCCGCGCGGCGGTTGGCCAGCGCGCTCTGCACCAGGTGGCTGATGAAGTTCTCCGCCAGCTCCATGATGTCGTCCAGTTCCGCATACGCGACTTCCGGTTCCACCATCCAGAACTCGGTAAGGTGGCGGCGGGTCTTGGATTTTTCCGCGCGGAACGTCGGACCGAAGGAATAGACCTTGCCCAGCGCCATGGCCGTGGCTTCGATGTAAAGCTGGCCGGACTGCGTCAGGTACGCCTCTTCGTCAAAGTAGTTCACCGGAAACAGCGTGCTTGTGCCTTCGCAGGCGGCCGGCGTCAGGATCGGCGGGTCGGTCAGGGTGAAGCCGCGCTCGTCGAAGAAATTGCGCGCGGCGCGGATGATCTCCGCCCGCACCCGCAGGATCGCCGCCTGCCGCGGCGTGCGCACCCACAGGTGGCGGTGCTCCATCAGAAAATCGACCCCATGCTCCTTGCGCGCGATAGGAAAAGGATCGTCTTCCGGGACCCGCTGCACGATCTTCACGTCGCTTACGTCCAGTTCGTAGCCGCCCGGCGCGCGCTTGTCCGCCCGCACCTTGCCGGTGACAATTACGCTCGATTCGTCGGTCAGGTTCTTGAGCGAATCGAAAACCTCGGGCGCAACCTGGTTCTTGGGTACCACGCCCTGGATAACGCCGGTCCCGTCACGGAAAATGGGGAAGATCAGCTTGCCGCTCTCGCGCTTGTTGTACAGCCACCCGCGAATGGTGACCGCCTGGCCCTCATGGCGGCCGATTTCGGCGATGGTGGTTACCGGCGACTCTGTGGTTGTGGTCATTGATAATCTCTGACTTACTTGACTTAACACGAACCGGCTGCGTTCCCGCGCCTTACTGAGCTTCTACCGCCGCCGACTCCAGCATTCCGTACGCCTCGGTCATCTTCTTGGCGACGTCTGTTCCCTGGTAGTCCTCAATCTCCAGCAACAATGCCGGTGCGTTGGGCGCGGTTCGCAGCGACTGCATGGTCTGGTTCCAGTCGATGTTTCCCTCGCCCGGCCACACGTGCGAATCCCGGTCGCGCCGGTTGTCGTGCACGTGCGTCGATCGGATGCGGTCCGCCAGCATGTCAAAAGCCTGGTGCACCGAGCTCATCATGTGCGCGTGCCCGGTATCGAAGCACACTCCGAGATCGGGATAGTGCAGCGCCTTCAGCAGCTCCTTGATTTTTTCCGGAGTGGCCAGGTCGCTGCGCGTGTTCTCGATCAGCAGCGTGACCCCCAGCGGGCGCGCAAACGCGCGCAGGTGCTCGATGGAGCTGAGCGCGGCCTCGAATTTCCGCGGATCGTCGGCTTCATCGGTGCGCCCGATATGCTGGATCATGAAGCGAAACGGCACATATTCTGCTACCTCGATGGCGCGCTTGATCTCGTCCATGGCCTCAATCCGCTGGCGTTTGTCCATATCGACGATGTTCAGCGCCGGCGAGCCGGAGCGAAAATCGCTGCTGGGATAGATCGGCGAGTGCAGGGAATGAAATTCCACCTGCCCCGACTTGAACCAGTTGCCGATCTCCTTCACATGCTCCTTCTCGTGATAGTTGAAGTGCTCGCGCGCGGCAAACACTTCAATGCCCTGCGCTCCTCCCTGGGCCATGGCGTCCAGCAGCCCGGGATGAAGACGCTTCTTGATGTGGATGAGGGTGGAGATGGCGCGCAGCATCAGTAGCCCACCGCCCTGCCGCCGTTGCGGCCGTCGGCCGCGCCCAGAAGATCGCCCGACTTGGGATCGATCTCAATGCACTCGCCGTCGCTCCAGTAGTCCTGCGTCCTGATCTTGTGGCCGCGCTCCTGCAGCAGCTTGATGGTGTCCGGTGAAACGCCCACCCGTTCCACATAAATCTGGTCCGGCTCCCACTGGTGGTGGAAGCGCGGCGCGTTGACCGCCTGCTGGATGTCGAGACCGAAGTCCACCACGCCAATCAGAATGTTGGTGACGGTGGAGATGATTCTCGGACCGCCCGGCGAGCCCAGCACCAGAAACAGCTTGCCGTCCTTCAGCACGATGGTCGGCGTCATGGCGCTCAGCGGCCGCTTCCCGGGAGCGATGGCGTTGGCTTCGCCCTGGATCAGTCCGTATCCGTTGGGCACGCCCGGCTTGGATGTGAAGTCATCCATCTCGTCGTTGAGCAGGAAGCCCAGCTTGCCCAGCGTCACGTTGGATCCAAAGGAGTCATTCAGCGTAGTGGTTACGGCCACCGCGTTCCCGTCGCCATCAACCACGGAATAGTGGGTTGTGTTCTCATGCTCGCGAACCGGGGCAGTTTTGTTTGCCTGGCGGTCAAGTTCGCCGAATCCGGAAGGCCGCCGCAGCCCTTTGCTCTCTGAAGCCCGCGCCGTGTTCAGCGACTCGCGCCAGGCATTGGCATATTTCTTATCGATCAGCTGCGCCACCGGCACCGGCGTGAAATCGGAGTCGCCCAGAAGTTCGGCGCGATCGTAAAATGCCCGCCGGAATGCTTCCGCGATGAGATGAATAGAATCGGCGGAGCGATTGCCGAACTTCGAAAGGTCATAGCCTTCGAGAATGTTGAGCGTCTCCAGCATGGTGATGCCGCCGGAGCTGGGTGGAGGCGCGCTGATAATCTCGTAGCCGCGATACATGCCGCGCACCGGCCGGCGGTCTTTGACGTCGTAGTCAGCCAGGTCCTGCGCCGTGATCAGGCCGCCGCCGCGCTGAACTTCAGCCGCGATCTCCTGCGCCATCGCCCCTCTATAGAAGTCATCGGGGTTGGCGGCGATGCGCTCCAGCGTCCGGCCCAACTCCGGCTGCTTGAAGGTTTCGCCCGCTTCGTAGAACTTGCCGTCGCGCTGGAAGATGCGCTTGGAGTCGGCGAACTGCGCCAACTCCTGGTTGTGCATCGACTGCGCCTCTTCCCAGGTCAGGCGCACGCCGTTCTCGGCCAGGTCGATGGCCGGCTGCATCACCTTCTTCAGTCCCAGCTTTCCCCAGTGCTGCTCCGCGTAAACCAGTCCTGCCACCGATCCGGGCACGCCCGCCGACTTGTACCCGATCAGGCTGGCGTTGGGGATCACATTGCCCTTGGCGTCGAGATACATGTCGCGCGAGGCCGCTTTCGGCGCCTTCTCGCGGTAGTCCAGGAAGTGCACCTCGCCGTTGGCGAAGCGCACCAGCATGAAGCCGCCGCCGCCGATGTTCCCGGCCGCCGGATGAACCACGGCCAGGGCAAAGCCGGTGGCTACCGCCGCGTCCACCGCATTACCGCCCTCGCGCATCACCTCCGCGCCCACCCGCGATGCCTCTTGGTGCACGCTGACCACGATGGCATGCTTGGCGTGGACCGGCCGCAAGCCTTCCGCGGCAACCGGAATGGCCGCTGCCAGCAGCGGGACAAGCGCCTCAAATATCAGGAACTTACGCAGGGTTCTCATGTGGTCGCGGGCTCCGCCGGGACGTCCAGGAAAGACAAGACGCCCCGCCCTAAGAGTCAAAGGAAAGGCCAGCTATTGAGGCTAGCTCACCCGCGCCAAGGCAGTCAAATCGGGAGGCTCGGGCCCAGAGCATGGATTGGAAGTAGGCACCGAGTCGGCGCGCTGCTTAAGTCGCGCCGACTCCGGAATGCCGGTCTTGCATGCGCAGAAAACCGCTGGTTAGAGTCCAGCCTGCTTCGCCGCCAGTTCGCCGATGATGGGGAGCTTGAAGGTCTGGTTGTTGTATGCCTTCACCATCAGTACGATCCAGGTAATCACGATCGCTAGCCAGAGGAGCATGAACAGCGGGCCCATCAGCACGATGCTCAACCCCTTGGTGACCAAACCCAGAACGGCTCCCAGGATCGCGAGCGCAATGTAAACTCCGATCAATCCCACGTTGAAAAAGATCGACTGAAAAGCATGGAAGCGAACAAACTTGTCGTTCTTGTAAGGCTCAATCAACAGAAAAATCAAACCTGTGATCCAGCCAAAAACGTAGCACAGCAGGCCGGCAACATTGTTGGCCATGCCTGTGGTGGCCGCAGGAGTTGGTGTGGGCGCAGAAGCCATTTTATGTGTCTCCTTCCTCTTCTTGGTTGTGTGTTTAGAGGAGAATTTGTTGCGGGTAAGCTTAGTCTGAGTTTGAGGAAAAATAAAGAAGAGTTTATGGAAATCTCGCTGGCCTGATTCAGCGCTTGCAATTTTTCTGCACGGCGCCAGGGAATTAAGCGATTTGTCTTACAGGGTGCGGGTATAACGGCCCTTAGGCCGAATACTGCGGCTGCACCGGACCGGCGTTGGCGATCGAGGGATGGGCTTTTTTCACCACCACTTTGGTATAAGCCACGCGAAAGCCCGCCCGTTCCACGTTGCGCTGTGAGGTTGTTCCCGGCATGGTCAGGGTTACGGCCAGATCACAGCCGTTCTGTTGCCCCAGGCGCAGGCGCTCGCGCATAAAAGCCTGCTGGATGCCGCGTCCGCGATACTGCGGCAGCGTGCCGGCGCCGAAGATTCCCGCCATGCGATGTTCCGGAACGATCAGCCCGGCGGCTCCGGCCGCCATCTTGCCGTCCACGAATGCTGCCAGCGACAGTGGGTGCTCGGGCGCCGCCCACGGCAGAAAGAACTTTTCATACTGCGGCACCATCTCGGGTGGAAAGAAGATTTGCGCCAGCATCCTGGACCACGCTCCCGCCTCATCGGGACGGACGCGGCGGATCTCAACACCCTGCGGAGCAGGCGCGAATTCCTCCTCCGGCTTCAGCCGGCGCGCCAGCGTCTGATTGAATTCCGCCACCTGAAATCCGCGCGCGTTCAACGATTCGAAGAGCGAGGGATCGGCGTACGGGGAGACGTCGACTTGCGCCTCCGACTCGCGCTCGAAGTAAAAGCGCTCCACATGCTCAACATCCTCAGGCGTGATCTTCCCGTCGAATCCCAGCGCGTGCGCCCGGCCCACCGGAGCGCCCTTTTTCAGAAAAACCAGGTGGCCGCCGCGAAACTCCTCCCACGCCGGGCCTTGGCGATGCTTCGCCGCCGCCTGCGCGTAGCGCAAAGCACCGTACTCCTCGGCCGCTTCAATGCGGCGCGAGTCGGCGCTGTTGAGAAAGATAAGTTCAGACTTCATTTTGTGATCGACTGCAAAGGACATCGACTCAGGCTGTGCCCTGAGCTTCGCCCAGTACCACTTTGATCTCCATCTTCTTCTTGCCGCGATATAGGGTCACGGTCACAGTATCGCCGGCGCGGTGGTTCTGCATGACGTGGGAGAGCTCCTGCTGGTCTTGAATCTCCTGGCCGTCAATGGCCACGATCAGATCGCCTCCGATCATGATTGGTGTATTGCCCAGATAAGCTCGCTCGTTGCCGCCTTTCAGTCCCGCTCGCTCGGCGGCGCTGCCCGCGACCACCTGTACGATCAGCAGTCCGGCGTCAGCCGACAATCCCATCTGATCGGCCAGCTCCGGCCCGATGGGAATGCTGCGGACCCCGAGTTCCGGACGGCGCACACGCCCCAGATGCACCAGATCGTCGAGCACCGCCTTCGCGGTGTTGATGGGAATGGCAAAGCCGATGCCCGCGCTCTGTTCCGCTCCGCCGGTCAGGATCATGGAGTTGATGCCGATCACCTGGCCGCGCGAGTTCAGCAGCGGCCCGCCGGAGTTGCCGGGATTGATGGCAGCGTCCGTCTGTATGGCCTCATCGATGAAGCCCCGCGCGCCCCGCACCGAACGAATCGAGCTGATGATCCCGCGCGTCATGGTCCCGCTCAGCCCGAAGGGATTGCCGATGGCAAACACCTTCTGCCCGACCACCAGGTTCTTGGAGTCGCCGATCTCCACCTGGGGAACCGCCTTGGTGGGAATCTGGATGACCGCCAGGTCATGAATCGGGTCCTGGCCCACGATCTGCGCCTTGTACTTCTTCTTGTCGCTGGTGGTGACTTCGACCTGGCGCGCGTTCTCCACCACATGGTAGTTGGTCAGGATATGGCCTTCGCCGTCGAAGACGAATCCCGATCCTGCGCCCTGCTGCGGAACCGGTCCATAAAAGAAGTCGTAGGCAACCGCGGTCGAGGTGATGTTCACCACCGAAGGCAGCGCCTTCCGGTACACGGCAACGTTCTCCTGCTCTTCCGCGTCCAGTCCCGGCGCTGCGGCCTGGGCCAGCTCAACGTGCGCGGGCCGCGTGATCTCCGATGAATCGGAATCGGACGACCCGCCGCCCAGGTTCTTCGCGGTGGGACTCGTCAGGTAAAAGAATGCTGCAACCAGCACGACGATCAAGGCAATCGGACGCAACCACTTCATAGTTTCACCTGCATGGCTTGAAACCTCGTTACCTGGCGGGATGCGAGGCCAGGGTTTGGAGTTCCTTATATATATTCTCCACCTGGCGGCGGGTTTGCTCCAGTGTGCCGGAGTTGTCGATCACATAGTCGGCGAGCGCGGCTTTCTGGATATCGGTCATCTGCACCTTGGTCCGGCGATCGACTTCCTCGCGCGCGATGGCCTCGCTGCAGTGGGCCCGCATGGCGTAACGCAGGACCTTCTGCTCCGGCTTGCAGATGACCACGACAATCTTGTCATAGCGCGCTTTGCCGCCCGCCTCCAGAGTCAGCGTTGCTTCCACCAGGGCGATGCCGTTGGGCTGGCGCCGGCCGGCTTCTTCGATCCACTCTTTCTGTTTTTGTCCGACCGCGGGGTGCACGATGCGGTTCAGCTCCTGCACATGACCGTCGTCGAAGGCCAGCGTGGCCAGCCGGCCGCGGTCTATCTCGCCATCCGCTGCCAGGATTCCTTCTCCAAACTTTGCCACCAGTTGCTGATAGACCGGTTCGCCGCGCCGGTACAGCTCGTGGACGATCCTGTCGGCGTCAATCACTTGCGCGCCCAACTCGGCGAACATCCTGGAGACCGTGGATTTTCCGCAGGCCACGCCGCCGGTCAGCCCCACGTGGAGCACGGCTCAGCTCCGCGCCGCCAGCGCAGCGCCCCGGCGCATCCGGCAAGCCTTAATGGTGTTGGCCATGAGCATGGCGATGGTCAGCGGTCCAACGCCGCCGGGCACCGGCGTGATAGCGCCGGCAACTCTGGCCACGCGCGGATCAACATCGCCCACCAGGGTCGATCCTTTCTCCGTAAATGTCTTTTCTCGCGCCGCATCGCCGGCAAAGAATTTGTTGAACTCGGCGCGGTCCGTGATCTTGTTGGTACCCACGTCGATCACAGTCGCCCCCGGCTTAATGAACTCTGGCGTGACAAATCCCGGGCGGCCGATCGCCGCCACCAGGATATCCCCCTGGCGCGCCACCCCCGGCAGATCGCGCGTCTTGGAATGACAGATGGTCACTGTGGCGTTCAGGTTGAGCAGGAGCATGGCCACCGGCTTCCCCACCAGGTCGCTGCGCCCAATGACCACGGCATTCCGCCCTTCGATGGGAATATCGTTGCGCTTGAGGATCTCAATCACGCCCGCGGGCGTGCAGGGAAACAATCCCGGACGCTGCGTGGCCAGATTGCCGACGTTGACCGGATGCAGCCCGTCGACGTCCTTCTCCGGATCCAGCGCCAGCAGGACCTTGCGCGCGTCCACCTGCTTCGGGAGCGGAAGCTGCACCAGGATGCCGTCGATCTCATCACGGCCGTTAAGCTCGTGGACCAGCCGCAAGAGTTCGTCGGTAGTTGTCGACTCCGGCGGCGTCAGCTTTTCGCTGTGAATGCCCAGCTCCTCGCACGCCTTCACTTTGTTGCGAACGTAAATGGCGGACGCGGGATCGTTGCCCGCCAGAATCACCGCTAGTCCCGGACGCAGGCCCTCGGCGCTAAGCTTCCGGGCTTCCTCCGCCACTTCGCTGCGGATCTGCGCGGCAATCTGGGTTCCATTAAGAATCTTGGCTCTGCTCATGGGGGATACAACAATTTAATCACATTCTTTACCAAGTCCCGAGCCCGGCGAGGGATCCTATCTTCGGACCAGCTGACCGGTTCAAAACGAAGTGTTAGAAACTGCTGTACGCAGATGCTACTCAGGCTTCTTGGCTTCTTCAATCAGCAGTACCGGGATGCCTTCGCGGATGGGATAAATCCTCTTGCAACCGGTGCATTGCAGGGAATTTTCGTCGGATGCCAGGATGAGCGGTTTGCGGCACTCCGGGACCGGGCAGATGAGAATATCGAGAATCTTTTTCAACATCATCGCGATAGATTCTAACCGAGGAGTTGTCACGAAGCGTCGGACTACTTGCCGTCGCCCAGATTCAAAGACCGCAGGTAATCGGCGAACTCTTTGCTCATTTCTGGACGCTTGAGAGCAAACTCTACCGTCGCCTTCAGGAAGCCAAGTTTGTCGCCGGCATCGTGACGTTTCCCCTCGAACAGGTAGCCGTAGACTTTCTCTCCCGCGGTCAGTAGTCCGCGCAGCCCATCAGTGAGTTGCAGCTCCCCGCCCGCACCCATGGGAGTTTTCTCCAGAGTGTCAAATATGGTCGGCGTCAGGATGTAGCGGCCGATGATCGCCAGGTTGGAGGGAGCGTCCTGCAGCTTGGGCTTTTCCACCAGGTTCTTCACGCCAAACAACCGGCCGGCAAATTTGCTGTCCACGCGCGCCGCGTCGAGCACGCCGTAAGAGGAGATCGCCGGGCCATTCACTTCCTGCGTGGCGATGATCGATGATTGCGTCTCTTCAAAGACCTCTATCATCTGTTTCAGGCACGGTTTTTTGGCGTCGATCACGTCGTCGGCCAGCAGTACGGCGAAGGGCTCGTTGCCTACCAGTTCTTTGGCCATCAGCACCGCATGCCCCAGCCCCAGGGCCTCCTTCTGGCGCACGTAGGCCACGTGGATCATGTCGGAAATCTCCTGCACAATGCGCAGCAGATCGGTCTTGCCGCGCTCTTCCAGCATCTTCTCCAGCTCGTAGCTGACGTCGAAATGGTCCTCGATGGCGGTCTTGCCGCGGCCGGTGATGATGATGATCTGGTCGCATCCGGCAGCCATGGCTTCTTCCACGCCGTATTGAATGATCGGCTTGTCCACCAGCGGCAGCATCTCTTTGGGCTGCGCCTTGGTGGCGGGAAGAAAGCGCGTCCCCAGTCCGGCAGCGGGGAATACGGCCTTACGCACTCGCATCTTGGTGGTCATTGGCAACAACGTGAGATGCAGAATTCTAGCATTGGGCATTGAAGATGGTTCGTTAGCAATCACGCAGACCGCGAACTCACAGCCGATTTTGCTGTAGACTTCACGTCTCACGCCGCTATGATTGGGTTGTCTTTCAGCGTCCGTTCGTCCTGGACACAGTAGAGAAGCGCATTTTTCACCGGAAGAAAGAAGAACGATGATCTGCCGGAAATTCGCAATCCCCCTGTCATTGCTGCTGACCGCCCTCACCGCGTTGGGACAACCCCCGGCTCTGTATCCGGAAAAGAAAGGCCTGGTCAGCGATTACGCCGGCAAGCTGACGAAACCGCAGATTGCCGAACTGTCCGGGCTGATCCAGCGGTACGAGAAGCGGACTTCCATCGAATTTGCGGTTGTAGTGGTCGATGATCTGCGCGGCCAGACGCCCAGAGAATACGCCATCGGCGTAGGAGATCAGTGGGGCGTGGGCAAGGCCGGCCGTGATAACGGGATTGTCCTGTTGTGGGCCCCGAACCAGCGGTCTTACTCGCTGCGTATTGCCCAGGGGCTGGCTGCAGACCTGAATGATGCCGACGCTTTACGCATCACCCAGGAGCAGCTGCTGCCGGATTTCAAGCGCGGGCAGTATTACGCCGGCTTGAAAGATACCCTGCAGGCGACGATGGCGCACCTGGGCGATGCGGCCTGGGATCAACGGATCCAAACACGGGCGCAAGCTGCCCAGCAGCAGCGCGAGCGGGAAGCTCAACAACAAGAACGGCAGAGGAAAGAGGCCGCCGAACTCACGCGCAACACCATCGGCTTTTTTCTGTTCATGGGTTTGCTGGTTGCAATTGCGGTGGCCACGTACAAGTGGAGGCATGGCAGCGAAGAACGGGCCGAACTTCGCGGAGGCGGCGGCACGATCGCTGATTATCTGAGTAAGGCAGAAGCCAACGCTCCTCGCATCCGGCAAATCCTTGCCGATTTTAGTAAGGAAGCTCCTGAACAGGACCTGAAGGCTTTGCGCGCAGAGATCGAGGGCCAGCCTGACCGCATCGTCAAAATCAGGTTGGATGCCAGCTTGCTCGATTGCAACAACCTTGGTTCCTATGACGAAATGGTCCGCATCAGGACCGCCGCTGAAGCCGAGGCCGGTCTGCTGGATAGAACTCAGCAGCAGCTGGACTCCGTCGTGGAAGCCAAGCGAGCCAGCCAGGCGCTGATGGACCGGCTGTCGCGCGAAAAATTTGAAGTCTCAGGAGTGGTCGACAGTTCGCGCCGCAGCGAAGTAGATCAGCTACTGGCCAGAAGCCGCCAGGATTACCAGCAGGCCAGACAGAGCTCTTCGATGTCGCTTGTGGATTGGCTGATCATCAGTGACCTGTTGAATCGATCAGACACCGCCGTCCGCCAGGCCGTTCAGTATTCACGGGAAGAGCCCGTTGACGACACGCCCAGCCCTATCAGCCTTTTCGATAGCCCAAGTTCGGATTCGGGCGGCTCAAGCTCCAGCGGCGGAGGCAGCTTCGGCGGAGGAGGCGGCTTCAGCGGGGGCAGCGGTTCCGATGGCTCCTATTAATGCCGCTCGCCTCTAAAAAAGCCGCGTCGACCCTCTTCTTCGGTGTACCAGAATTCATTTCGCGGCCTGCTTGTAAACCGCCCCGCCTTTCATCACGAACACCGGACTCTGCAACACGGTAACGTCTTTTAGAGGATCGCCGTGGACGGCGATCATGTCGGCGAAGTTTCCCTGCTCGATGGAGCCGATCAGCTTCCAGCCCAGCAGGTCGGCGGCGTTCACAGTCGCGGCCTGGATGGCCTGCAGCGGCGTCATGCCCATCTGCACGTACACCGCGAACTCATGAGCATTGAGGCCGTGCGGATAAACCGCCGCGTCGGTGCCAAAGGCGATCTTCACTCCCGCCTGCATGGCCCTGGCCACATTCTGCCGGCTCACCGCTGTGGTGGTCTTCATCTTGTCGGCGAACATTGCCGGAAGTCCGATGCGGGTCGCGTTCTCGCGCATCCAGTCGGCCAGATACTGCGTAGGCACCAGGTAGGTACCGCGTTCCTTCATGATCTTGATGGCGGCATCGTCAATGTAAGAGCCGTGCTCAATGGAATCCACGCCGGCCTCCGCGGCCCAGGCAATGCCCTGCGCGCCGTGTGCGTGGGCGGCCACTTTGCGGCCCAGGCGGTGCGCATCGGCAACGATGGCCTTCATCTCCTCCAGCGTGTACTGCGAGGCGCGGGGATCGTCGCCCTTGGAGAGCACGCCGCCGGTGGCGCAAACCTTGATGACGTCGGCCCCGTACTTGATGATCTCGCGAACCTTGTGCTGCACGCCTTCCACCCCGTCAGCCGCGCCGTCCGACCGGGCGTGCCACTCGTAGGGGAGCAGGTTCTCGTCGCAATGTCCGCCGGTGATCGATAGCGCGGGTCCGCTGGCAACGATGCGCGGGCCCGGAATCAGGCCTTCGTTGATGGCGTCGCGCAGCGCGATGTCGGTATATCCCCGGGCGCCGACGTTGCGCACCGTGGTGAATCCCGCCTCCAGCGTTACGCGCGCGTTCTTGGCGCCGAACAGCGCCTCCTTGGGAATGGAGATGCCCAGCTCCTGGTAGCCGAAGTTGGGCTCATCCGTGAGGTGCGTGTGCGCGTCGATCAGTCCCGGCAACAGCGTGGCGTCGCCGAGATTGATCACGTTGGCGCCCGCAGACGGCGGATTTGTCCCGGCGGCGACACTGTCAACTTTGTCGCCGGCAATGGTTACCGTGACCTTGTCCAGCGTCTTGCCGCTCTTCACGTCCAGCATGTGAGCAGCGTAGATGGTGGTTTTCTGCGGCGGTTGGCTGGCCGGCGGTTGGCCAAAAACGCAGCTGCACAGGGCGGCGATAGTAAAAAAGGTTGTCAGGGGTTTCATAAGAGGATTCGCGATTATAGCAGCGCGCCTGCGAACTCCCGGGACGCGTGGCCAGGGCCGACGCCGTACCGTTCAGAAGTAATTGTCCTCCTGCTTGATCGGCTCCGGTCTAGTCTCGATTGCATTTTGCCCGCCGCGATGCTAAAAGTCGCGGAATGAAGCTTGTACGTCCCGCTCTTTTCCTTTTCCTTGCGATTTTGGCCGCGGCCCAGCCCAAGCCTCAAAGCGGAAATGACAGCGCGCAGGAAGCTGCCGTGATCCAGCAGATGGGTGTCCGCGCCCGTTTTGAAAACGATGGAACCGGTTCGACTGAGCGGACCTACGCCGTCCGGGTTCAGAGCGAGGCGGGCATTCAGGCCTTTGGGCAGCTTGTCTTCGGCTACAGTTCCGCGACGGAGAAGCTCGACGTCAACTACGTCCGCGTTCGCAAGCCGGGCGGAGAGGTCGTGGAGACTCCCGCCGCCAACGCCCAGGATTTCGCTCCTGAAGTTTTGCGCTCCGCCCCCATGTACAGCGATTACCGCGAGCGCCACGTCACCGTCGTGGGCCTGCGTCCTGGCGATGTCCTCGAGTACCGCACTACCACCCAGATCGTCAGCGCGCTCGCTCCCGGCGAGTTCTGGTTCGAATACAGCTTTCCGCGCAACGTAACTGTCAACGAAGCGCGCCTGGAGATCGACGTGCCCAAAACCCGGGAATTGCGGCTCAAAAGTCCCAGCCGCAAGTACACCACTGCGGATAACGGAGAGCGGCGGACCTATTCCTGGGTGGTGCAGGACATCAAAACCAAGCGGACCGACCAGCAGGAAGCCGAAGACGAAGACGAGAACGAACAAGAGTTTCCTGACGTGCAGTTGACCACTTTCAAGGACTGGCAGGCGATCGCGCGCTGGTACGCCAAGTTGCAGGGGGAGCGCGTAGTGGTCGACGATGCAGTCCGTAAAAAGGCGGCGGAGCTCACCAGGGGCGCGACCACGCCCCAGGAAAAAGCGCGGCGCATCTATGACTATGTTGCCCGCAACATCCGCTACGTAAGCCTGTCGTTTGGCGTCGGCCGCTACCAGCCCCACGCCGCCACCGAGGTCATGGCCGGCAGCTACGGCGACTGCAAAGACAAGCACACGCTGCTCTCGGCGTTGTTGAAGGCCGCCGGGATTCAGAGCTATCCCGTGTTGATCGACTCCAGCCGCAAACTTGATGAAGACGTTCCTTCGCCGGCCCAGTTCGATCACGTCATCACCCTGGCATTGATTGATAAGGACTGGGTCTGGCTCGATTCCACCGCGGAGATCGCGCCTTATGGATTGATCCTCTACGTGCTGCGCGACAAGCAGGCGGTCGTGGCCTCCGAGGATGCCAACGGAGGTCTCAGGAAAACTCCGGCGCTTTCGCCGGTCAAGAACACCGTTGAGGTTGCAGTTAACGGAAAGATTTCCGAATCCGGGACCCTGGACGCGAGCGTAGAAATGTCGGTCACCGGGGACAGCTCCGTCCCCTTGCGCGCGGCATTCCGGGCCAACTCCCAGGCCGATTGGCAGAAGATCATGGAGCGCGTCGCTTTTTTCCAGGGCTATCGCGGCAAGGTTTCTGACGTGGACATTTCCGCCCTCGAAGAGCCTGCCAGCCCGCTGCGCATTCGCTACAAAGTGCAGGTCGAGAAGTACATTCCGGTTCCTACCAGCGGCTTTACCCTCTACGCCCTGCCGCCCAGCGGCTCCCCCGCGCTGCCCAAGAAGAAAGCCGGCAAGCCGCTGGAAATTGGCCCCGTTATAGAAGTGCACTCCCGGGCGCACCTGGAGTTCGCGGCGAACTACACGCTGCGCGTGCCCCCGGAGGTAAGCATCGCCCGCGACTACGGGCAATACTCGCTCAAATACAACCTCACGGGAAACACGCTCGAAGCGCTCCAGACATATATCACCAAGGTAAGTAAGCTCCCGGCTTCACGGCGTCCGGACGTGGAATCGCTGCGCAGCGTCGCCACCAACTACGCCGACCAAAGCATAATCTGCGACGCCCGGCCTGCGGCTACCACCGCCTCGGCTTCGGCAACTCCGGTGAGCGGCACGCCGCAGGAGCTCCGCAAAGCCGGCCTCAGGGCGCTCGAGCAGAGGAATTTTCAGAGCGCTTCAGAGCTGTTCAAGAAGGTGGTGGAGCAGAAGCCGGATAGCGAGGACGCCTGGGACGACCTGGGCCGCGCCTATGCCGGCCTGGGCAACCACGGCGAAGCCACTGCCGCATTTCGCAAGCAGGTGGAAGTGAACGCGTTTCACAAGCGGGCCTGGAACGATCTGGGCTCCGAGCTGTTTCACCAGGGCAAGTATCAGGATGCGCTGGGCGCTTATGGGAAGCAGCTGGAAAATGCTCCCACCGACAGTGTGGCGCGCAAGAGCCATGCGCTGCTGCTGGTGCAGCTCAAACGCAACTCTGAAGCCATGATCGAGCTGGAAAAGATTGAGGCCGCCTCTCCCGGCGATCCCGAAGTCGAACTGGCGCTGGCCGGCCTTTACGCCTCCAGCGGCAGCCAGGACAAATCTCGCGCAATGCTCTTCAGCGTGACCGGCAACACCGCTCCCGTCACTGGCGGCGACTGGTTCTCGGCGGCGCTGCGCGATGACATCAATCCCGACCAAACTCTTGCCGATGCCCGCAAAATCCTGGAAGGAATCGCCGATGAGTTCGATTCCGGCGCCTACGATGAGAATCCTGCCGACGCTGTTTCTTCCATGTATTTCCTCGCCCTGGAGTGGGCGAGGATCGGCTGGGCCGACTACCTGAAAGGCGACCGCATGGAAGGCCTGCGCTATCTGGATTCAGCCTGGACCCTGAGCCACTCCGGCGCCGTGGCCAATCGTCTCTCGCGTATTTATCAGAAAGCAGGCGACAGCGAACAGGCCCGGCACATGCTTTCGCTGGCGGTAGCTGCGGGTGGCGCCGAGGCGGAAGCGTCACGCGCGCAACTGGCGAAGGTAAGCCCGAAGTCTGATCCGGCTCAGGCGCAGGCCGAACTGGCGCAGATGAGCTCGGTAAAGTTACGCGGTCTGTCGCAGCAGAAGGGCCAGGCTGATTTCATCCTGGTCTTTGATGGATCCAGCCGCCCGCAGCGCGTGGATTATAGCCAGGGCGATCCGGAAATGCGGGGCGCGGAATCGGCCCTGATCGAGGGCGATTACCATGTCAGCTTTCCCGACAATTCGTCGGTGAAGATTGTGCGCCGTGGGGTTCTCTCCTGCAGCGCGTCAGGGTGCACAGTGGTGCTCAAGCCGGTGGAAGCCGGCCATTTGCCGGCCGGAACCCGTTAGCAGTGCCGCACTGCCTGGGCTTAAACCCCACTACTAGCTGGATTTCTTCTTGGCGGCGCGCCTGGTGGGTGTGGCCGGCGTCGCCGGACCAGCTTTCCTCTGCATGTCTTCGATCACCTGATTGAGTTGATCGAACTTCTCCACCTGCTGCACGCCGTTGTTGGTTACCACAAAAATGCTAGGCGTGGAATTGATGCCGATACGCATGCCCAGATCGTGATCTGCATCCACCTTGGCCTTCAGCTTGCCTTCCGGGTCAACCGCGAAGGGTAGCGGGACCTTGTTATCGTCGGCGAATTTTTGTACGTATTGGTGAAGGTTCGTGGGATCGATCTGCGGCTGGTTACGGAAGATATAGGCGCGAAAATCTCTTCCCAGCTTTTCCGACTTGGTGTCGAAAAAACGGGCGAATACTGCCGCTTCAAACGACCATGGATGTTTCGGCCCCAGGGGAAAGTCGCGCAGAACCACGGGAATGTTGTGCGTCTTGCCTGCCTCTTCCACAACGGGAAAATTGAAGGCGCATGACGGGCATTCCATGTCCTCGAACATCACGATGGCTACCTGGGCCCCGGCCGGAGGCTTGAGAGCAGAGGAATCGACAGCGAAGGCGCTCAGGGACCAGGCCAGAGCGGCGGAAATAGCGAATATGCACTTAGAAATGGTTTTCATGGGCTCCATGGCACTTAAGAGATTCAACCCAGATTTTACCCGAAAGACGCTGCCGCCCGCCCATTCGCGGCCGCATACTTCGGGTACAATCGAGTTCCCGATGCTGTCTCATCCTCCTTTAGTGTCTGATTCTTGTGTCAGTTAACTCAGGAACCAATCCGGCAATGGCGCCGGGACGAAAGACGAATTTCTCCCTGTGCCTTCTTGCGCTGCTGCTTCTTACACCCGCCCTGGGTCAAAATCCCAAGGGAGCGCTGCGGGGGACCGTTGAGGATGCGACCGGCGCGCGCGTGGCCTCAGCCAGAATCGTGATGCGGGCAAGCGAGTCTTCCTTCGAACGCCGAGTCAACAGCAACTCGCGCGGTGAGTTTCGAGTGGAGGATGTTCCTCCCGGGCCATACCGGGTCACGGTGCAGGCTGTGGGCTTCGCCCAAGCAGTATCCGTGATCGAGGTTCCGGTCAGTTCGGCTATCGACGTCCACGTACGCTTGAACCCGGCCCCGGTGCGAGAGACTGTCAGCGTGCAGGGCCAGGCCTCGTCGATTACCACCCAGCCTCTGGATGCCAGCAGCGCCGTACATCAAGCGGTGATTACGGCTCGTGATCTTGAGACTATGCCGCTGGCCGCGCGCAGCTTTGCCAACATTGCCTATCTCGCTCCGGGGACCGAGCCGGTCGAGCCCTCCGATCCCACCAAGGCCCGTATCACCGCGGTCTCCTTTGGCGGAAGCTCCGGATTGAACGTGGAAGCATCGGTGGATGGCGGGGACAATTCCGACGACTACATTGGCGGCTTTCTGCAGAATTTTTCTCCGGACGCCATCCAGGAATTCGCCGTGCGCACCGCGCAGGAAGAAGCCGATACCGGCGGCACCACGGCCGGTTCCGTGGTCATCTCCACCAAACACGGCACGGACGAATGGCACGGTAGCGGCGCATTTTACGAGCGGGCGGCAGCGCTCAACGCCCGCTTCCCCATCGACAACCCGGCGCCTCAGCCCAAGCAGCCGTTCTCGCGGCAGAATTACATCGGCACGCTGGGAGGACCGATTGCCAAAGGCAAATTCTGGTTCTTCTCTTCACTGGAAGCGGTGCGGGAAGACGCCAGCATCAATTACAGCCCGGCGAACCTCGCCCAGTTCAACGCTCTCGCCCAGCTTGCTCAACAGGGATTGATTCCCGGAGTAAGCTCCATCCCCGTGCCGGCAAATGCGCCCGTACCTTTCCGAAATTTTCTGAGTCTCGTCCGTCTGGATTGGTCGCAGTCCGCGCGTTCCCAATGGTTCCTACGCGCTGCCGGAGACAGCTACACCACGCACAACGATCTGGTGCAGCAGGCCACGCTGCCTTCCACCGGAGCGGCGGCCCTCTCCAACTATTTCAATGTGCTGGCCAGCAACCAGTACGCTTTCAACTCCGCATGGGTGGGCTCATTCATCTTCGACGCCAGTTATCTGCATCACACTGAAAAACGCAACTCCAATCTCGGCTTTGCCCTGGCTTTTCCGTTCAGCTCCACCACCAGCACCATTTCCGGCTTTGAAACTTTCGGCGACAACCAGTTCGTGACCCCGATCACGGCCTTCCCGGTGCTGCGCAATCAGGAAAAATATCAGTTTCGCTACGACGTAACCCACACTGCCGGGCGTCACACGCCGCGGTTCGGGATGACTCTCATCCACGAGCCGGTGATGAGCGGCGCGCTGCCGGGAAGTGCCGAGAACCTGACCGTCTTCGCCCTCGATCCCATCGATTACCTGGCCGACCCGCAGCAGTTCTCGGTCGATCGGACCTGCACGCCTTCGGGGACCTTGACAGTCACCAGCGGAACCACCTGCACCAGCACGCCTGCCGGAGACGGCAGCTTCTCGCAAAACGTCCAGCGCCTGGGGCTATATGCCGAGGACTCCTGGAAGGTCTTACCCAGTCTCACGATCAGCGCGGGGATGCGCTGGGACACGACCTTCGGCCTCTTCATAGCCTCGGGTCGCGACCAGACGCACAACGCCGCACTTCAGACCTTGCAGTCCTTGCAGATTCCCCTGATTCCCGGCGTGCCTCATGATTACCGGAAAGCTTTTGCACCGCGGCTGGGAGTGGCTTATTCACCGGGAGGCGGCGCCAGCACGGTAATCCGCGCCGGCATCGGCCTTTACTACAATGACCTGGCTCAGAACGGCTGGGTTGAAGCGTTTCAGGCGGTGAATGGATCGGCGGCCGCGGGGCCTGCCTCGCTGATCGATCCCCACTATCACACGCCGTACGCGCTCCACATAACAGGCGGCGCGGAGCACGCGTTCAGCCGGAATTGGACTGCCGCCGCCGACTGGACTCACGAAACCGGCATGCACGGTTACCGTCGCTACCAGTATCAGTCGGGCTTCACATTGTTCTCCCCGCTCTTCCCTCCTGCCGATATCGCGGCCCAGCAGGCCAACGTGCCTGATCTCACCGTCTTCCGCTCGGATAATCGTTCCCGCTATGACAGTTTGTCGGTGCACGCCCAGGGCAACGTCTCGCGCCGCTTCAACCTGATCATGAACTACACGCTGGCCAGCGCCAAGACCTGGGGCTGCGTGTTGGGCGAGCTGTTTGATTACGTCAACGGAGTTTGCAATCCCCTGAAACCGTTTGGCCCCGGCGATTACGGGCCTTCGGGTGAGGACGTCCGCCACCGCTTCGTTCTGGCTGGAACCATCCATGCGCCGGGCGGATTCCAGGTGACACTGCTGGGACAGGCGGAGAGCGCCCGGCCCTTCACCCTCACCACGCCAGTCGACGTCAACGGCCTGGGCGACTCCACTAACGACCGCGCCGTCATCAACGGCGTCCAGACGAGCCTGGACCAATTTCGCGGAACACCTTACATGCAGGTCGATATGCGCGTAAGCCGCCCCTTCGCCGGACGCAACGAACGCTGGTCGCTCATGCCCTTCATTGAGTTTTTCAATCTCTTCAACCGCAGCAACCCCGGCAACAATTACGTCTCCGACGTGTCGGCTCTCCCCGTCAACGATCCGGCCAACGTAACGGCGCTCTGCCTGAACGCCGCCTGCACGGCCACTCGGACCATCACAAACCCCAATCAGCTGCGCGTGCCTGCCGGAGCCCTGGGCGACTTCTTCGGCCCCGGCACCACGGTTGGCATTCCTTTTGCCGCCCAAGCCGGAGTGCGGTTCAGCTTTTAAGGTCGGGAATCGCGACAAACTTCTTCGCGGAATATTTGGCAAGAAGAACCCGTGTAGCTTCCACGGTGAGAGCACGATCAGTTCCAAAAGCCTTGTGGCCGCCATCGTGGAGAAGAATGATCTCGCTCTGCGGACGACGCCGGGACTCGATCTGCGCGCATACTTTGTTTACGATCGCGCCTGAGGAAGTGGCGCTCCAGTCGTAACCGGTCACCGACCACATCACCGTGGTGAGTCCCATCTCCCTCGCGGTGCGCAAAACGTTCGGCCTTCGCCCGCCAAAAGGCGGACGAAACAGAGGCGCGGGGGCGCCAATCGCATCTTCCAGCGCCTTGCGGCAATCTTCCAGCTCCCGCCGCAGGCGTGATGCGGAGACAAAGATCAGGTTGGGATGGGTGAAGGTATGGTTGCCGATGATGTGCCCCGCCGCCTGGATCTGGCGCGCGATCTCCGGACGCTGGCGCACGTAGCCGCCAATCAGAAAAAACGTCGCCTGCGCGCGGCGCTCCGCCAGCACATCGAGCAGGCGCAGCGTATGCGGGTCGTTGGGCCCGTCGTCATAGGTTAATGCCATCTGCTCCGGATCGCTGCCGTGGGTGAGCGTGCGCCCGTACAGCTGCGCGCCCGGCGCCATGGTGGCGTAGCCGGCGTAACCCGCCGCAGCGGCTGCGGCGGAGATGGCTGCGATCGTTGCAAGCACAAGAATGTACTCGGGTGACCTTGAGCAGACGTCCCCAACTGCATGCGATCACCATCCGACCTACCAAATTACTGAATTAACGGCGATGTGACTACCGAAAAACTGTTAGTCCTTCAGCTGGAACATCGTCTTCCACAGGTGTTGCTGGATTGGTCATTGCCACAAGCGGCGTCGCGATATATTCTGGCCTGCCAGTCACGTTTTCCCAGGATCATGGCCAAGCTTTTCGAACCCCCCCGATATATAGCGCTGGAAGGCCCAATTCGCGTCGGCAAAAGCACGCTGGCCAACGTGATCGCCGACCGGCTGAACGCGCAGCGGGTCATTGAACCGGAAGACAATCCTTTTCTGAAATCGTTCTACGAAGGCCAGCGCGGGGCCGCCTTCCAGGCCCAGTTCAGCTTTCTCATGCGCCGCTTCGAACAGTTGCGCGCCTTGGAGGTTGGGCCCAATTCACGCAAGACCGTGGTGGCCGATTACATTTTTGAGAAAGACAAGATTTTTGCCTACATCAACCTCAGCGATCCCGAACTCGAGGTCTACAACCACTACTACCATCATTTCCGCCAGCAGCTTGCGGTGCCCGATCTGGTGATCTACCTGCAAGCTTCACCGGAGGTGCTGAAGAAAAGGCTGCGCAAGAAGAACCATCCCGGCGAATCCCTGGTAAGCGATGACTATCTGGACGAGGTGGTCAAGGCTTACGAGCATTTCTTCTTCCACTACACTTCGTCGGACCTGCTGGTAGTCAACACCAACGACATCGATTTTGTGGAGCGGCACGCCGATCTTCAGGAGCTCTTGCGGCGGGTCAGCGAGCCCATTCGCGGAACCCAGTACTTTCTCCCGCTGGGATCAACCGGAGCGGCCAACGTCTGAGGTCGTAGCCGCGGGACGACGCGAGAATTCATCTATTTGCCGGCAGCGTGGCGGAACCAGGTATCCGTCTGTTCGATGTCGCGTTCCGTATCCACGATCTCGCCGTACAGGTTGTGGACTTCTCGTGAAGCGGGGATCTTATCAAGGTCGCGCCGTACCAGCTTCAGCTGGCGCTTGCTGCGCCGCAGAATCGCGCGCGGATTGCGGGATGCGCTTTTGAGCACGTTCCGGAGCACCAGTACGACCCAGGCGTAACAGAGCAGCGAGAGGCCGACTCCGAGGACCAGCAACTTCACGAGAATGCCATCCATACCTTGCCTCATTGGCCAGCAAGTTTGCGTTCCTGTCGTGACGAAGCGTCAGCTACTTGAGTTCCTTAGGAGGTCTTGGCGCTGCCTGGGTCGGGGCAGCCCCTTGGCGCTTTATTTCAACGATTGGCGCAGAACAAACGTACGTCATGCTTGAACTGAAGTCCGCCTTGCCAGGTCCAGGTCGCGCGCAGAAAGCGGGGCAAAACGGGGTGGCTCGGTGGAGAAGCTTTCTCCGAGCTGCCAATTCATTCGATGGTGAAAGCCCATCCAGAGTTGCTGCTTCATCCGGAGTTCATTCTGGGAACGCATAAATGTCATTAAGACTATTTCACGCCACATTGGGAGGAACCGAGGTGCGGTCTCTGGCCTTTTCCACCGGACGGCCCTCCGCGGAATCCAGGCGAACTTCGCACAACTCAGCGATCAGGTTTGCCGCCCAGCGGTAAATATTCTGCTCTTTCACTATCTGCCGCATGCGGCGCATCCGGATGCGCCGCTCCCGAGGCTGCATCTCCAGGGCCGTGTGGATGGTTTGCGCCATCTCGTCGGTGTCATAAGGATTCACCACCAGGGCATCGCGCAGCTCGCGGCTGGCGCCGGTGAAGCGGCTGAGGATCAACGCGCCGTCTTCATCAGACCGTGAGGCGATAAATTCCTTTGCCACCAAATTCATTCCGTCATGCAATGAAGTCACCATGCATAGATCCGCGGCGCGGTAATAGCGCGCGATCTCGGCATGGCTGTGATGACGTTTAAGGAAGACAATCGGGCGCCAGCGCTCGCTGCGGAAGCGCCAGTTGATGCGCTCGGCCTCGGCATCCACTTCGGCGAGAAAGTCGTGGTAACGCTTGATGTGAGTACGGCTGGGGGCGCCAATCTGGATGAAGGTGAACTTGCCCTGGTAGCGCGGATAGCGGTCCAGGAAGCGTTCCACCGCCAGAAAGCGCTCCAGGATGCCCTTGGTGTAATCCACGCGATCTACTCCCACTCCCAGATAAAGCGTCTCCAGATCCAGCTCCTTAAACAGCGCTTCGCGATACTCGCCGGCGGAAAGCACGGCTTCACCCGGGTCGCTGGGCGCCACGCTGATGGGGAACGGCCGCACCAGCGTCAGGTGCGATTCGCGGTTCACGGAGAAGTGTTCCCACTCCACGCGCGATTCCAGAGCGCGGTTGACCGTCTCCAGGAAATTGTCGCAATGCGACTGGATGTGGAAGCCGATCAGGTCCGCTCCCAGCAGGCCTTCCAGCAGCTCGCGCTGCCAGGGACAGATGCCGAAGGCTTCCGGATTCGGCCAGGGAATATGCCAGAAGATGGCAATGCGTGCGTCCGGGCGTTCGCGCTTGATCAATTTGGGAAGCAGTGCGAAATGGTAGTCCTGAATCAGCAGCACCGGGTTGTCGATGCCGTCCATCTCTTCCAGCACCGCCTTGGCAAATTTCTTGTTGGCCTCCTGGTAGTACTCCCAGTCGCGCGAGCGGAATATGGGGCGCGTGTGGGCGATGTGGCACAAGGGCCACAGGCCTTCGTTGGCGAACCCGTAGTAGTAGCCTTCCTCTTCGTTCTTGGTCAGCCAGACGCGGCGCAGGGTGTACCGCGGTTCGTCCGGCGGAACGCGAAGCCGGTCGTGACGGTCAACGTTCTCGCGGTCGGCCTCGCCGCTGCCGTGAGCGATCCAGGTTCCCTCGCAGGCGCGCAGGATGGGCTCCAATGCGGTGACCAGCCCGCTGGCGGGGATCAGCACCTTGAATGATTTGCCCTCCTTCGCATGCATGTAAGGTTCGCGGTTGGAGACTACAAAGAGCCGGCTGGAGTCGAGCTTGCCGCGCACGTGGACGGCAAGCCGTTCCGCGGTCCAGGTTGATTCGGCGGCTTCCCGCAGCCGCGCTTCTTTTTCCGCCGACTCGCGCGCCGCCGCCAGGCTTTCTACCAGTGTGGTGACCTCATGTCGAAGCGGGCTGAGCAGATCCTCGCCGGGATGGCGGAGCGAAGCCTTTCCCGCCCTGGTAGCTCGCATCCACTGCACCGTGCGCGCGATGGGCACGGAGATGCTCCAGCGAAAAACCAGCAGTGCGGTCAAACCGATCACCAGGACCTCGATGGAAAGGCGCAGCACAGTGCGCCTCCAGAAGGCGCGGCTCTGGGCATCGATGGAGCCGGCATTGTCAACCACCACCAGGGTGCCCGCGGGGCGCTCACCCACGTTTAGCGGCAACGCGTAAATGTAGAGGTGTTTGCCTTCGATCCAGCGGAACTCGCCGGGATTGCTGGCGCGGTCGACGACGAGCAGCGGATTGCCGGGAACAAAATTCGTTGTGGGGAAATGATCGATAAGCTGCGGAGTAACGGCGATCAATCGGCGGTTGGGATCGTAGATGGCAATGCCGACCACGTGTTCGCGATTCCCGAAACGCTCCACGATCCGTTCCAGGTGGCTGCGCAACCCTTTTTCAAGATCCGGCTGCACGCTTTCCTGAAGACTCTCGGCGAGGAGCTGCGCCCGCTTGCGCAAGTCCTGGCGCAGGCCACGCTGTTCAGAGCGATATTGAAAGAATGAAACGAGAAGAGACGCCAGTGCCAGCACCAGCACCAGATAGAAAACCACGAACCGAAAACTCAACCGCATTGAGGCTCCCGGTGAATCAACGGGCGGCTTTGGACTGCCCGGTTGTGTGCTTGCTGATTTGCCGCTTGAAATTCAGGGTTCTCACCTGCGCAGAAAAGTAAACCCTGCTTACTTGACTCGATACCGAAGAGCCTGGTGGCCACAGGCTCGGAAAAATCGGCTCAGGCGACGAAGCGGACGTATTCTCGGGCGTTGGATGCGAATACGGCGGCCTGCCGTTGCCCGCCACAAAGCAACTCCGGCCGGAGCTAACTCGCTGAATCAGCGGGAAATGTTACACCGCTTTTCGCTCGCCGCGAGACAAAAAAATGGACAGGGTCGCCAGTGTACAATTTTCTGGTTGCTTCCCGTGCAGGAGGTCCCTATGTCCACTACCACCACTGTCGCATTGAAGCCATGCCCGCTCTATATCGGCGGCCAGGCCGTGATTTCACGCGGCCCAAAAGATATTCAATACAATCCTGCGACCGGCGAAGCGGTGGCGGAGATACCGCGCACCACACCCGAAGAAGTCTCCGCGGCGGTGGCCGCGGCCGTCAAAGCATTTCCTGCCTGGAGCAAGACTCCGGTCTTGCAACGCTGCCGAGTGCTTTTCAAATTCCGCGAGCTGCTGGAAACACATAGCGAAGAGTTGATGGCGCTTATCATTGAAGAGAACGGCAAGACCCTGGAAGAAGCACGTGGCTCAGTTCAGCGCGGCATCGAGTGCGTGGAGTTTGCCTGTGGCGCTCCCACGCTGCTGATGGGTGAGACCGTGGACCAGGTGGGCACCGGCGTTGACGGCTGGTCCACCCGCAACCCCATCGGCGTATGTGTAGGGATTACGCCATTCAACTTTCCGGTGATGGTACCGCTGTGGATGTTTCCCATGGCCATCGCCTGCGGAAACACCTTCGTGCTCAAGCCTTCCGACAAAGTACCCCGCGGGGCTGTGCGCCTGGTGGAGCTGATGCACGAAGCTGGATTGCCCGCCGGTGTGTTGAATCTGGTACATGGAGCCAAAGAGACTGTCGACCAGTTGCTTACCGATTCCCGTGTCAAGGGCGTCTCTTTCGTGGGCTCGAGCAACGTGGCCCGCTACATTTACCAGACGGCATCGCACAACGGGAAACGCGTGCAGGCTCTGGGGGGAGCCAAGAACCACTCGGTTGTGCTCCCCGATGCGGAGATGAAATCGACGGTGGCCGCGGTCATGGGCTCCGGCTTTGGCTGCGCCGGCGAACGCTGCCTGGCGACGAGCGTTGTGGTCGCCGTCGGCGAAGCCGGGGACCCGCTGGTCAAAGAACTGGTGCGGGCTGCTGACGGTCTCAGCGTGGGCGCGGGTTGCGAAAAACGCAGCCAGATGGGCCCCGTGATTACCGCCGAAGCCAAGAAGCGGATCCTCAGCTACATCGAGCTGGGTGAAAAAGACGGCGCCACTCTGGCCCGCGACGGCCGCAAAGATGCGGTGACGCGCGGCGAAGGCTACTTTGTCGGCCCCACCATCTTCGATCATGTGAATCCTCAGTCGCGCATCGCCAAAGAAGAAATCTTTGGCCCGGTGCTCTCGGTGATTCGCGTTAAGACCTTGAAGGAAGCTCTGGCGGTTATCGGCGCCTCGGAGTACGGCAATGCGGCTTCGATCTTTACCCGCTCCGGCGGCGCGGCGCGCGAGTTTACGCAAAACGTTGGCGCCGGCATGGTGGGAATCAACGTAGGCGTACCCGCACCGGTGGCTTTTTTCTCCTTTACCGGCTGGAAGAACTCATTCTTCGGCGACCTGCATGCACTCGGCAAAGATTCAGTGCACTTCTATACCGAGCAGAGAGTGATCACCAGCCGCTGGCCGGATTAGCAGAGTTCCGAGCCGGGCAAATCACTGCGTTTTCAGTACCTGCGACAGGCTCTCTACCGCGCTGCCCATGGCGCGCGCCAGGCTCAGCTTGGCCAGGTTGTGCGCGAAGACGCTGTTGATGTAGTCGAGTTCCGCCGTCGACACCGACTCCTGTGCCTGCACCACCTGCACGTTGTCACTCACGCCGGCCTGAAAGCGCTGGCGGGTCAGGTCGAGTGTCTCCTTCGCCACCTGGATGTTTCTCTGTGCGACCTCCACCTGGGTGGCTGCTGCCTGCAGATCGAGATAGGCCTTGCGCACCTCGCCTTCGATTTCGTCTCTCTGGTCTTCGAGTTCGGCTTGCCGCTGGCTGAGCGCAGCCTGGGCCTGCTCGATGTCCCCGGCAGCTCTTCCGCCCTGCCACAAAGGCACGCGGAGCGTGCCGGTGATGGAGAAGGTGCCGTGCGACTGCGCCGGGTTGACTCCAATCACCCCGTAGTCGCCGCTCACAGCCAGCGACGGAAGGCGCTCGGCGCGCGCCGCTGCTACCGTCTTCTCCGCCGCTCGCACCTGGGTTTCAGCGGCTTTCAGATCGGCTCGACCGGAGACAGCCTGGTCAACAGCTTTTTCCACGGTAATCTCGCTGCCGGCCGAGAAGGGGATGGCGTCGGAGAGCTCGTACTGGTCGTTGGGCGGCAGCCCGGTCATGCGCGCCAGGTTGATCTTCTGCTTCGCCAGATCGTTCTGCAGTGAGGCCAGGCGCTGCCGCTGGGTCAGGACCTGGACTTCGCTGCGGTCGACGTCAACTTGCGCGGCCACTCCGGCCTGGCGTTGCTGCGAGGTCTGCTGGAAAAGCGCGTTGGCAGTTTCGAGCTGCGCCTTGGCGGAATCCAGCCGGGCGGCGGCGGCGATGGTCTGCAAATAGGCGCCGCCCACTCCCAGAACCACCAGGTCGCGGGCATCGCGCAGCGCCAACTGGCTGGCGCGGGTGGTCTCAGTCACCGACTTGTAGTTGTTCCAGGCGGTGAGGTCGACCACGGCTTGCGACAGCCGCGCGCGCAGATCAAAGAAGTTGAACGGTCCAACGATGGTGGGAAAGGCGAAGAGCGGCGAGCGAATGCGCAGCCCGCTGGCGGCGAGATCGGTCTGCTGGACGGTTTCAGCCAGGCTGCCGTTGACGTTGGGCATCAAAGCGCTGCGGACCACGGCAGCCTGTCCATGCGCCTGACGCACCGCCAGCGACAGCCCTACCCCGCCAAGGTTGTATTCCAAGCCGCGCTCAACCGCTTCGCGCAGAGAAAGCTTTCCCGAGAATGGCCTCTTGCCCGTGCTGCGCACGCTTCCCGCATAGGCCCCTTGCACCTGGACGGTAGGGTTGATGGTGTTGACGCTGGTGGTCGCGCCCGGCACAGGGGATTGCGTAGCCACTACCGAACCCGTGGCCGCGGTTCGCCCGGAGAGAGGCACCTGATTGGCAACGGACGTCTGCGTCGAGGCGGCAGGCGCCCCCAACTGCGCCGCGGCAGGAATTGTGAACGAGGCAAGAACAATGACGACGCACACCGGCAAAATGCGACTTCCCGACAAGAACTGGCTCATGTGTGGCAAAAGCCTTTCTGCCGCTAGCTGAGCTGTTTGCGGAACCGCCAAACGCTCAGCGCGACGAGGACTACAGTAAAAATAAAAAGACCGAGAAAATTGGGCCACAAGGTTGAAAATCCGCTCCCCTTGAGCATGCCGGCGCGGACGATGCTGGCGAAATGGTGAATAGGATTGACGACCGTGACCGGTTGCAGCCACTTGGGCATCGCCTCCACCGGGTTCAGCGCGCCGGACAGGGAGTTGAGCGGAGGGTTAATGAAAAAGCTGGTCAGCTGCGCCTGCACGGCGGATTTACTGAACGTGGCAATCATCGTTCCCAGGCTGATGCCGGAGAGGATGCAGAGCATGCCCGCGGCGAGCACCAGCGGCAGGCTTCCGTGAAACGGTATCCCGAAGACGAACTTCAACACGGCGATAGCCACCAGCATCATCAGGCACAGCAGCACGAACAGCGGCGCCATCTTGGCGATGATAATCTCCCACGTCCGGGCCGGCGACATCAGCAACTGCTCGATGGTTCCTGCTTCCCGTTCCTTGACCATGGCGGCCGAAGAGACCAGCGAGCTGTTGAGGATCAGCAGCAGCCCGAAGACGCCGGTTACGATGAACCACGTGTCCACCAGCCCGGGGTTATAGAGAAACGCCGGCGCCAGCATGACCTGGCCACGGCGGCTCACATCGGGCGCGGCGATCTGCCGGAATGATGCGTGCAGCCCCTGCGCCCGTAGTCCCGCGTTGTAACTCTGGATCACGCCTTGCGCATACGCCTGGCCGATCTGCGCCGTGTTGGCGTTCATGGCATTCAGAAGAAACTGGACCGTCACCGGCCGGCCGCGCTGGAGATCGCGGTTGTAGTCGTAGGGAACAACCACTCCGGCATGGATCTTGCCCTGGCTGATGGCATCTTCAAGCTGTTTCGGAGAAGAGTAGTAGCCCGAGAGACGAAAGCTCTTGCTCTCCGTCAGTGCCGCGATCAGCTCACGGCTCTCCGGAGTCCGGCTGTCATCGATCACGCCCAGGCGCAAGTCCGTGACCGTGGCGCTGAGCGCGAAGCCGAACAGAGTCAGTTGCACCAGCGGCGGAACAATCAGAGAAATGCCCAGCCGCCGGTCGCGGCGGATCTGGCCGAACTCTTTCCGCACCAGAGCCAGCATGCGGTGACTGAAAAGCGCCTGGAAAAGTTTTCTCATACTTCACACCTTCAACTGCATTCGCCGCATGCCGCGCCATGCCAGCACGTAAAAGATTGCGCCGATAAAAGCGATGATCAACACCTTCCACCACACGGCGGGCCATCCGCCGCCCTGCAGCAGGGCGTCACGCACGATCTCGATGTAGTAGCGGCCCCAGATGAAATTTGAAAGCCAGCGCAACCCGGCGGGAATGTTTTCGATCGGAAACAGCAGCCCGGAGAGCAGAAAGACCAGCAGGAATCCGCCCAGCGCGACCGCCTGCAAGGCGCCCACCTGGCTGGGAATCCGCGAGCCCACCATGGTCCCGAACGAGGCCACGCAGAACGCGTAGATGACCGTGGCCACAATGAACGGCGTAGGGTCACCGGCAAAGCCGAGGCCGAAATAGGTAAACAGCAGCACCAGCATCACCAGGCACTCGGCCAGGGCTACCACCATGAACGCGAGAATTTTTCCCAGCAGAAATTCTGATGCCGAGATGCTGGAGACGTAAACCTGCAGAATCGTCTTCTGCTCGCCTTCCTTGGCGATGGCCAGCGCCGCCAGCAATGGCGGAAACATGGAGACGGCGAGCACGAACACTCCCGGGCCGAAGAACTTCTTGGAAGAAAGGCCGGGGTTGTACCACAGACGGATCGCTGCCTGCACCGGCTCGACAACGGTGGCGCCCACGCGCCGGTTGTAGGCGCGGATGATGCCGGCCGAGTAGCCGGAAACGAGCTTCGCGGTGTTGGCATCGGCAGCGTCCACCAGCAACTGCACGGAGGTCGTGCTGCCGCGCGCCATGTCGCGTCCGAAATGCGCAGGAATGATCAGCACAGCACGCGCCTGATTGGAAATCAGCGCTTCCTCCGGATGGCGGCTGGTGGACCAGGGAACGATATGAAAAGTAAGAGAGCCGCGGAAAGCATCAACGAAATCATGAGAAGCGGAGGAATCGTCGAAGTCCTGCACCACGATGGGCAGATCAGTTACGGTCAGGGAAAGAGAAACGCTCAGGAGCACAAGCAGGACAAGGGGAAGCGCCAGAGCCAGCGCCAGGGTTCGCCAGTCGCGCCGGAACTGAATAAGCTCCTTCCGGGTTTGCGCAAGAATACGACGCATATGCTTTTTCCCTCTTTCCTATTCCTCCCGCGCCACTTTGCCTTGCTGGCGGGCCTGCTCGACCATGCTGATGAAGACGTCTTCCAGCGAAAACCTCTCCTCGCGCACGCTGATGACATGAACCCCGGCGGCGGTGAGACGGCGAATGGTCTGTTCGCGTCCGCCCTCGTCGTCAGTAATCACGTGCAGGCGGCTGCCGAAGAGCGAAACCCGCCAGCGGTCGGTTTCCTGCTTGAGCAAATCTGTCGCCCGCTGCGGCTCGTCAACGATGAATTCCCAGAGTTTGCCCTGCTGCCGGCTCTTGATCTCGCTGGGCGCGCCTTCGACCAGAAGCTCGCCCGCGATCATGAAGCCCAGGCGGTTGCACTGTTCGGCTTCTTCCAGGTAGTGCGTGGTTACCAGCACTGCCGCGCCGGAGTCGGCGAGCCGGTTGATCATGCTCCAGAAAGCCCGGCGCGCCAGCGGGTCCACGCCGGAGGTCGGCTCATCGAGAAACAGGACCGGCGGCTCGTGCATGGTCGCGGCGCCAAAAGCGACGCGCTGCTTCCACCCGCCGGGCAGGCTGCCGGTGATCTGGCTCTCTTTTCCTTCCAGCCCGGAGAAGGAGAGCACCCACTTGATCTTCTCTTCGCGCTCTTCGCGGGGCACGCCGTAAACGCCGGCAAAGAATTCCAGGTTCTCGCGGATGGAGAGATCGTCATACAGAGAAAACTTCTGCGACATGTAGCCGATCTGCTGGCGCACGCTCTCGGAGCGGAAGGCGCCGCGCTCCCCGGCCAGTTGCATCGTTCCGGCGCTGGGGCTGAGCAGGCCGCACAGCATCTTGATGGTGGTGGTCTTGCCCGCGCCGTTGGCTCCCAGCAGGCCGTAGACTTCGCCGTAGCGAACCTGGAGGTTCACGTCCTTCACCGCGGTGAAGCTGCCAAACTGCCGGGTGAGGCCCCGGGCGCCGATAGCGATTTTTCCCCGCAGGTCAACGTGATCGTGGCGTCCGGGAAATGGCGCGTCGTGAATTTCCTCGCCCAGGCTGCGCAGCGTAGCGACAAAAGTGTTCTCGAGCGTAGGCTCGTCCACCCGCACAGCATCGATCACAAGGCCATGGCGCTGAAGTTCCTGCTCGGCGATGCGCTGCGCCACATGCGGGTCTTCCGCCAGGACATCAATGCGGTCGCCAAAGCGCTGCACATCGATGATCGGCTGCTGGGGGCCGGCGATTCGAGCCAGCACCTGCGCGCACCGGCCAAGATCAGCGGTGCGCACTTCAAGGCGCCGGGCTCGAAGAGACCCGCGGACTTCGTCGGGCGTACCAATCTGCTGAATCTGTCCCTGATGGATCAGCGCCACGCGATGGCAGCGCTCGGCTTCATCGAGATAAGGCGTGGCGACAAGGATGGTCAGGCCGTCGGCGGCCAGGTGGGCCAGCGTGTCCCAGAATTCGCGCCGCGAAACCGGGTCGACTCCGGTGGTCGGCTCGTCGAGCAGCAGCACGTTGGGCTGCGGGACGAGAGCACAGGCCAGCGACAGTTTCTGCTTCATGCCGCCGCTGAGCTGCCCCGCCAAGCGGTCTTCGAAGCGCTCCATGCCGAACATCTCCAGGTAGCGGCGGCCTCGCGAGCGAATCTCCTGCGGCGGGACCAGGCGCAGATCGCCCATGTAGCGCAGGTTCTCGGCCACGGTGAGGTCGGGATACATGCTGAATGTCTGGGTCAGGTAGCCGGTCTGGGACCGCGTCTCGCGCGCCGGCCGGCCAAAGACCTGGACGCTCCCCGAGTTGGCTTCCATCACCCCCGCCATGATCTGGAATGTCGTGGTCTTGCCGGCGCCGTCAGGGCCGATCAGGCCGAAGATCTCCGACTTGCGGACCTCGAAGCCAATGCCGCGTACCGCCTTCACCGCTCCGTAGTTCTTTTCAAGATCGCGCACGCGGATCGCTGCCGGCGCATCTTCGGGGAAGCGCGGACCAGGAGCGTGGTCGCTGCGAGCTGTGACTACCTCTTCCATGTGTATGGAGGCCAAACCGATCCTTCGACCAGGATTTCGCCGTCAGCCGGCATGCCCGGCTTGGCGTAACCGAATGCGCCCTTGAGTTGAAGCTTCACGCCCACCACCTGCTTGACGCGGTCGTCGCGAAAATAAGTGTTCTCCGGAGTGAAGGTGGCTTGTGGATCGATGCGCGAGACGTAGGCGTCGACGGGCTGTTTGGGATTGGAATCGAGATAAATGTGCGCCGCCTGGCCCAGCTTGACCTTCCCGATCTGGCCTTCGGGCACGAAGCCGCGGAGATAGACCTTGCTGAGGTCGAGCAGCGTGATGATCGGGGTTCCCGCGGTGACCACTTCACCGGGCTCGGCCGAGCGCGTAGTCACGGTGCCGTCAAAAGGCGCACGGACAATCAGATCGCGGCGGTTGGCTTGGGCTTCGGCCAGCTGAGCCTGTGCCTGCCGGGCTGCGGCTTCGGCGGTGGCAACTTCCGACTTCTGCTGCGCGAGCTGCATGCGCACGGTGCCCACGCGTCGCTTGGCCGCGGCCACGACAGCAGTCTGCTGCTCAGCTGTAGTGGCTGCCTGCTTGCCCTGGCGTTCGGAAACAGCGCCGGTCTTAGCCAGGCGCGTGTAAGCGTCCTTGTCGAAATCAGCCAGCTGGGCGGCGGCCTCCTGCTGTCGGACCTCATCCTGGTTCTGCTGCAGTTGTTCTTCCAGCACGGCAATCTGATCTCGCGCCGACTTAACCCGGGCTTGCGATTCCAGCAGCGCAGCGCGGGCCTGATCTTCACGCGCGCGTATCTGCTGATCGTCGAGCGTGGCAATCACGGCGCCGGCGGTCACCAAATCACCCTCGCGAAAATGGATATCCAGAATTCGTCCTGTAGTCTTGGGCGATACCGCGGAATCGTCGCCTTCAATCCTTCCGCTCAGGATCACAATGCTGTCCGGGATGGGCGGGCTGTAGAAGACCTTCTTCCAGAGAAAGTATCCGGCTCCCGCCAGCACGGCGAGAACCACCAGTGGCACAAATCTCCGACTCCGCGAGCGGGCTGCGGGCGCAGCACCAGAAGTATCGTTCACCGGCGCGGGTTCGGGCTTCGCGGTCTTCGGCTCGATCTCAGTGATTTGCTGGTTTGCCATTCTTTACTCCTTGCTTTCCCGCGCGCAGCTCCGCCGCCACACTGTGCAGATAGGCCAGGGAAAAATCCGCGATATGGCCGGCGATCCGGTCCAGTTGCTCCGGGGTCATTTTGAGTTCCGGCCAGATCCGGGCCAGAAACGGCCCCTGCATGATGTAGAGAAATACCTGGCCCATGATGCTGTACGCGCATAGGCGCGTCTTCTCATCGTGCGGCGGCAAGCCGGTGATGGTGCCGATGAGGCCCAGCATCCGCTCGAAAATCGGCCGGCCGATTTCCTGAAAAACGCGTGACATGGCCGGCGTGGGCTGGGCCATTTCGTGAATCAGGATGCGGAAATGCCAGTCAGGCAGGCCGGCGCGGTTGGCGGTCTGCACGCGCGCCTTGATGAGGGCCCGCAAAAGTTCCTCGGGAGGCGCCTTGCGGCGCAAGACTTCCTCCATTACGGAGACCTTGGAGGCGCGCACTGATTCCTTGAGCACCGCCGTGTAAAGGCCAAGCTTGTCGCCGAAGTGGTAGTTGACCGCAGCCACGTTGGTCCCGGCCCGGGAACAGATTTCGCGAACCGTAGCGGCGCGAAAGCCGTGTTCGGCAAAAACAGGACCCGCGGCCTCGATCAGCTTTCCCGGAGTAGGGTCGAAGGCCGGCGATTCGGAGCGCCGCTCCTGCCTGTGTCCGCGCGCGAGTGTTTTAGCGCTCATTCAAATATTAGTTTGAAACGCTTGTTTGAATTTGTCAAGCACTCCTCCTCGCATCGCTTGGGGAGAGCTTTCTCTGATAAGACGGACGGACGGCAGAAATATTTTGCCCTGTCGCAACCATTTCCTTTTTTGTTGCAGATGCGCCCGCCGAAGATGAGAATTCCCCGGTACTCGAATGAAGGAGGGCTTTATGCGTGTCTCGTTCACTGCGCCGGTTTTGCGCCTGCTGGCTTTGGGCTTTGCGGTTCTCAGCCTGAGCGGTCCGGCGATTGCCGACCTTAATCCGGCGGCCCTGGCTTACAAACTGCCCAACCAGATCCAGTGGACCGAGGCGCTGCCGGGAGCGAAGCAGGCAGTCTTACGCGGCGATCCCAGCAAGCCCGGACCATATATTGTCCTGATCAAATGGTCGCCTCATCACATGAGCCGGCCGCACTGGCATCCTAACGACCGCTTCATCACCGTGATTTCCGGAACCTGGTGGGTGGGCACCGGTGGCAAATACGACGAGAACACCACGGTTCCCTTGCCCGCGGGCAGCTTTGTGACTCACTTCGGCAAGCAGGTGCATTACGACGGCGCCAAGGATGAGGAAGCGGTGCTGGAGATCGTGGGCGAGGGCCCGGGTACGGCAACGCCGGCGGAAGACAAATAACATCGCGTGATCCGCTGAGGGGACATCTGAAGGCGCGGAGTCGCCAAGGGAATCGATTGTCTGCTAGGCTGGACTCGCGTACTGCCATCTTCGATCGAGCGAGGCTCCATGGCTTCCCTGCCGGGGACGAGCGACTCACCAGCAATCGAATTCGCCCACGTGCAGTACCGGACCAGCGAGAACCGCGTCCTGCTCTCTGAGCTGAATTTAAGCATCCGTCGCGGCGAGATCCTGATGCTGCTGGGTCCCAGCGGCTCGGGCAAAACCACCACTTTGCGACTCATCAACTGCCTGCTCACTCCCAGCCAGGGCCGCGTGATGGTGGAAGGCCGCGCCACGTCCGAGTGGGACCTGATCCAGTTGCGCCGGCATATCGGTTACGCCATACAAGAGGGCGGGCTCTTTCCGCACTACACTGTCGCGAAAAACGTGGCGCTGGTTCCATGGCTCGAAAAATGGGACAGGCAAAAAGTCGAAGGCCGGGTGCGCGAAGTTCTGCAGATGGTCGGGCTTCCCCAGGAGGAGTTCGGACAGCGTTATCCGCATCAGCTCTCGGGCGGGCAGAGACAACGCGTCGGGCTGGCGCGGGCGCTGGCCGCCGACCCGCCGATCATGCTGATGGATGAACCCTTCGGGGCCCTGGACCCGATCACGCGCGCCGACCTGCAAAAAGAATTCAAACAACTCCACGATCGACTGAACAAGACGGTGGTATTCGTTACGCACGATGTCAGCGAGGCGCTGTTGCTCGGCGATCGCATCGCCGTGATGGAGTTGGGCCGGTTGCGCGGCGTGTACGGGCCCAGCGAGTTTCTGGCCTCCGGGGATCCGTGGGCCAAGGCGTATGTGGAAACTTTCCGGGCCATGCAGCAGGTTTTTCAATCCTGAAATCGGAGAGCGCACATGCCGGCTTTGTTCTTCCGCAATGATTTCCTGCTGACTCACCGTCGCGAAGTACTCGCGTTGACGGCCGAGCACCTGTGGCTGGTGGGCATCGCCATGCTGCTGGCCATCGCGATCGGCGTGCCCCTGGGAATTTTTCTGACGCGGCGGCCGGGATGGAAGAACTTTGTCCTGGGGACGAACAGCATCGTCCAGACCATTCCCAGCCTGGCGCTTTTTGGATTGCTGCTGCCGCTGCCCTGGCTGGGTGCGCGCGCCGACCGCCTGGCTATCTTCGCGCTGACTCTCTACGCCTTGCTGCCGATCATTCAGAACACCTACGTCGGCATCGCCGGCATTGATCCTCCGGTGCGCGACGCGGCGGTAGCCATGGGACTCACGCGCTCCCAGCTGCTGTGGCACGTGGAGTTGCCGCTGGCGTCGAATGTGATCGTGGCCGGGATACGCGTCGCCGCCGTAGCCACCGTGGGCCTGGCGACTATCGCCGCCGCAGTCGGCGCCGGCGGGCTGGGAGAATTCATCTTCCGTGGACTGGCGATGGTGGATAACAGCGTGATTCTGGCCGGGGCCATCCCTTCGGCTTTGATGGCGCTCGCCGCCTACCTGCTCCTCGGCCTGCTGCAGCGCGCGCTCTCGCCGGCGCGACATTGAGTTCGGATCAAGGAATGAATCGAAGAGCCTTCATCGCCGGCGCGGCAGCTTTGCTGGCCGGCTGCCGTCCACGATCCAGCGGAACAACGGTGGGCTCGAAGAATTTCACCGAGCAGCTGATCCTGGGAGAACTGCTGGCGCAGTACCTGGAACCAGTGGCGGCGCACGGAGTGGACCGGCGTTTCTACCTGGCTGGAAGCTACATCTGCCATCAGGCCTTGCTGGCCGGACGCATCGACATGTATGTGGAGTACACCGGCACGGCGCTAGCCGCGATCCTGAAAGAAAAGCCTTTCGCCGATCACGCGCAAGTCTATGAACTGGTGAAGCGCGAATACGCCCGGCGGTTTGGGCTGGAGGTAATGCCGGCTCTCGGCTTTGACAACAGTTTTGCCATGGTCATGCGCGGGGCCGATGCGCGGCGCATGGGCATCACGCGGCTGTCGCAACTGGCCGGCTTTGCGCCGCAGATGCGCCTGGGCGTGGGCTTTGAATTTCTGGAGCGCCCTGACGGCTATCCCGGACTGGCGGCGAAATATGACCTGAAATTCGCTGAAACTCCACGCGTGATGGATCTGGGCCTGCTCTACCGCGCGCTGGAGAGCCGCCAGGTGGATCTGGTCGCCGGCTCCAATACCGATGGGCTGATCGCGGCTCTCGACCTGGTGGTGCTCGAAGACGATAAGCAATACTTCCCGCCGTATGATGCGGTTCCCATCGCGCGCCGCGATTGCCTGCAGCGTTCTCCGGGGATTGGCGGCGCGTTCAACCGCCTCGGCGGTCAGATTACAGCCCAGGACATGCGCCGCATGAACTACGCTGTGGACGGCGAAAAACAGGATGCCGCGGCGGTGGTCAAAACTTTCCTGAACGCTAAAGAGATCGTGTTCAAATCGGGAAAATAAAGAGCCGCTTAGGACTAGCGCCACGGGAAGGTTTATGTGGAAACCACGAACGGAGTGGGCGTCTTTGGGCTGCTTCACTAGCCATCCCGAAGCAAACGGCAATTTTCAATTCACTGCGTCGCGTGTGGCGCGCAATTGCACCAGGAGATAAATGGCTGCGGCCAGCAGAATGGGCGACGAGTAGAAGCCGGGCATGGGGCGAGCGAAGCGCACGCTCATCACCGAGTGTCCGAGGATGGTTCCAAGGGTGTGGCCGATTGCATTAGAAACATTGATGGCGACAAAGATGTAGCCGATCGGCCGCACCCATCGCGCGTTGCGGAAGAAGAACGGCGAGAGCAAAAGAAGCACCAGCACCAGCAGAATCAGCCCGCCCAGCCACACGCCGAAGGTGAACGTCGGCGGAAACCACCAGCCCTGCGGGCGGATGGCCCGGGCCGTAGGGTTGTAGACGGAGAGAAATCCGGTGAGCGCCTCGTCGGCCACATGCAATGCCAGCGCGAGCGCATGAAGGACCCAGGCAGTGCCCAGCCGTGACGTGGAGGTCAGGTGAACTGGAGCCGGTGCGGCGTTCGTTGCGCTTCCCATCTGACTCTCAAGTTGCCTGCACGGCAGCGGCTGCAGGCATAACGTCACAGAACCAGAACCCGTCGCGCGAGACGCGCTCGCCGGTGACGATGGCGATCTCATGATCGAACATCGGACCGGCATAGACAAAGGAATGAAACTCGCCGTTCTCGCCGCAGGGATCGACCGCGGAAGGAAAGTCGGCGAGAAGTTGTTCGTCGAAGTCACGGCCGGCAAATTCCGGAGATAGCTTTTGGGGATCTCCGCAGACGAGTTTGGCGCGCAGTCCGCCGGCGATCATCGCCCGCGCCAGCGGGCCGGTGGGAATCTGCCAGAGGGGAAACAGCGGCTCCAAACCGGTGCCCTGTAACTGGCGTTCACGATAGGCGCGAATGTCGGCCAGAAACAGGTCGCCGAAGGCAATGGCGGTTATGCCCTTGGCCACCGCGTCGGCGCAAACCCCGGCCATGATCCGCTCGTATTCCGCGTTGGAGCAGGGCCAGGGCAGCGGAACGGCAATCAGAGGAAGTCCGGCCGCCCGAGCCTGGGCTTCCACCAATTCGCGCCGGGTGCTGTGCATGGCCACGCGATCGAAAACGGAATTGATGGTGGTGACCAGGCCGGCGATCTCGTATTGGTCCTGCTGCCGGAGCAGATGCAGCGCCCAGGCGCTGTCTTTACCGCTGCTCCACGAAAGAAGAATCTTCTTGCGCATCGGCTCCATGATAGTCGGATCGGGCCCCCGTTCGCCTGAAATCCGGCTTGTGATGCCGGTCACGATGAAAGCACCGGGGATGATAGATTCTTAGAAGGCTTTTCCCGGATAGCTAATGTCTGCTCCCAACTCCCGATTTGTCCGTGCCTGCCGCTGTGAGCCCGTGGATGCCACGCCTGTATGGCTGATGCGCCAGGCCGGGCGCTACATGGCGGAATACCGCGCGGTGCGCAAGAACCATTCCATCCTGGAAATCTGCAAAACTCCGGCCCTGGCCGCCGAGGTCACTATCACCGCGGCGGAGAAGCTGGGCGTGGACGCGGCCATCATCTTCGCCGATCTACTGCTGCCGCTCGAGGTCATGGGGCTGGATTTTCGTTTTGCCGCCGGTGAGGGACCGGTGATCGAGCATCCGTTGCGCACAAAGAAGGATGTGGACGCGCTGGTTACCGACCGCGCCGGAGAGCTGGGCTACGTGGCGGAATCGATTCGCCGGGTGGTGAAACATTTCGGGACAAAGCTGCCGGTGATCGGCTTCTGCGGCGCGCCGTTCACCCTGGCCAGCTACATGATTGAGGGCGGAGGATCCAGGAATTACGTCCACACCAAAAAGATGATGTACAACGATCCCGCGGCCTGGAGCGGTCTGATGGGCAAGCTGGTGCAGGTGCTCGCGACCTACGCCGCGGAGCAGGTCACGGCCGGCGCCGACGCGCTGCAGATCTTCGACAGCTGGGTGGGCTGCCTGAGCGTGGAAGACTATCGGCGGTTCGTCCTTCCTCATGCGACCGAGCTGGTTCGGCGGCTGCGCGCCACGCGCGTGCCGATCATTTATTTCGGCACCGAGACCACCACTCTGCTGCCGTCGATGAAGGAGACTGGAGCCGAGGTTATCGGCGTGGACTGGCGCTGTCCGCTTGACCAGGCCTGGCAGAGCCTGAACTTCTCCGGCGCAGTACAGGGCAATCTCGATCCCGTGGTTCTGTTCGCCGGCCAAAAAGAGCTGCTGGCGCAGGCGGAAACGGTGCTGCTCCAGGCGCGCGGACGTCCAGGGCACATCTTCAACCTGGGACACGGCATCCTGCCGGAGACCCCAGTCGATAATGTGCGCGCCCTGGTGGACTTTGTAAGAGAATGGAGCACAAAGAATTCGCTCTCGTCTTCCTTCACCGCGCAACGAAAGGAGCCGGTCAATTCATGACCCAGCAGAAGACAGCGGTCCTGCTCCTGGCGCACGGCAGTCCGGAATCGCCTGCCGACGTCCCGGCTTTCATGAACTACATCACCGGCGGTCGCCCGGTGCCTGACGCCGTGATCCAGGAAGTGGCCCACCGTTACTCATTGATCGGCAAGTCGCCGCTTACGGAGATCACGCTGGCCCAGGGAGCGGCGTTGGAACGCGAAATTGGAATGCGCGTGTACGTGGGCATGCGCAACTGGAAGCCGTTCATCGGCGAAGTAGTAAAACAGATGATCGCCGACGGCGTAGAGAACGTGCTGGCCATCTGCCTGGCGCCGCAGAACTCTTCCACCAGCGTGGGCCTGTATCGCAAGGCGCTCATGGCCGAGATGAAGCCGGAAATCTCCGTCCAGTTCGTGGATTCCTGGCACGATCATCCTCTGCTGGTGGGCGCGTTCGCGGAACGCGTAGAGACGGTTTGGCGGGAAGCCGGTAGACAAAGCGGCGGTGCGGTCCCGGTTATCTTCACCGCGCACAGCGTGCCCACTCGCACCATTCAGGCCGGCGATCCTTACGAGACGCAGACTAAGGAAACTGCCCGGCTGGTCGGACAAAGAGTTGCGGGGCTTTCCGCAGAGCTGCAGATGTTCGCTTTTCAGAGCCAGGGCATGTCCGGCGGCCCGTGGCTGGGACCGACGGTAGAGAGCGCGCTCATCGAGCTCAAGAAGCAGGGCCACAAAGGAGTGGTGATCGCGCCCATCGGCTTTGTCTGCGACCACGTGGAAGTGCTCTACGACGTGGACCTCGGCTTCCGGCGTTTTGCCTCCGATCAGTGCCTCAGCTTCTGGCGGACGGAATCGTTGAATACCTCGCCCACTTTCATCTCTGCGCTGGCGGACCTGGCGGCCACACGGCTGGGCCTGGCGGCACGAGCCTCCCGGGAGCGCGCGGTGTGACCAGGCAGGTTGCCATCGTCGGCGGCGGCATTGCCGGACTCAGCGCTGCTTACTTTCTCGAGAAGGCGCGCAGTGACGGAGCCGCCATCGAATGGACGCTCTTCGAGAAGTCGGACCGCCTGGGTGGCGTGATCCGCACCGAGCTGCGCGATGGTTATGTTCTCGAAGCCGGTCCTGATTCTTTTCTTACCATCAAGCCCGACGGCGCGCAGCTGTGTCGCGATCTGGGCATTGGCGACCAGCTCGTCGCCTCCAATGATGCCGAGCGCAAGACCTATATTGTCGTCAGGGGGCGGCTGATTGCCATTCCCGACGGCCTGATGTTCATGGTGCCGACGCGCGTGTGGCCCATGGTGACGACACCGTTATTCTCGTTCGCCACCAAGCTGCGCATGGCAGCCGAGCTCTTTTCCTCTCCCAACGGCGACCGTGGCGACGAGTCTGTGGGAGATTTCGTGCGCCGTCACTTTGGCGAGCAGATGGTGGACCGCGTGGCCGAGCCGCTGCTGGCCGGCGTTTACGGCGGCAATGCCGACCAGCTCAGCGTACGCGCCGTTCTGCCGCGATTCGTGGAGATGGAGCGGGAGAGCGGCAGCCTGGCTCGCGCCACGCTGCAGGCACGTAAACGCGCCGCGAATCAGAAGACGCCGGCGCAACCGCTGTTCACGTCGTTGAAGTCCGGCATGCAGCAGATGGTGGACGCTCTGCTCTCCAGGCTGCCTCAGGAATCTTTGCGCCTTCGCCGCCAGACGACTGCGCTCAGGAGAGTTGGCGATGGCTGGCAGGTGGAAACGTCAGAAGGCAGCCGGCGTTTTCATGCGGTGCTGCTGGCAGTTCCTGCCAAGGCCTCGGCGGCGGTTCTGCAGCCCCTGCATGCGGAGCTGGCCTCAAGTCTCGCACGGATCGGCTACACATCCTCGGTGGCCGCGGTACTGGCTTATGACCGGATCGATCTGCCTCCGGGACACGGGTTCCTGGTGCCGCGCACCGAAGGCCGCAAGATGATGGCTTGCACCTTCGTGCACAAGAAATTCCCGTATCGCGCTCCCGAAGGCACGGCACTGCTGCGTTGCTTCTTCTCCAGCGAGCGCGTGCCCGAGCTGCTGACCTACGACGACGCTGCCCTTGAAGCTATCGCGCGCAAGGAGCTGCAGGAGATCCTTGGCTTGAACGCGCAGCCCCGCTTCGCCCGCGTGTTCCGTTGGGAAACCGCTCTGCCGCAGTATGAAACCGGGCACCTGGAGCGAGTGGCACAGATGGAGCAGTGGGTGGGCGAGATGCCGGGGCTTGGCATCATCGGCAATTCTTTTCGCGGCATCGGCGTGCCCGATTGCATTCGCTCGGCGCGGCTGGCAGTGGCCAGAATCACGGCCTCTGCCTTGCAGCCTGCCTCCGTCTAGTGTGAGCGCCGGAAATGGCGTGCGCCTTAGCCTTCCGTAAAGAGTCTCGAGTTGTAGAATTTTTGTTCCTGGGCTTGTGAGTTGGCGACCTCGGCGGCGCCAGCGGGCGGCCGATCGTCAGTTCCGCGATTCCCACCCCAGCGCACACAGGCTCAGCTCCCGTCTTGCGTCGCGGGTCGAGGGTTACATCAGGCAATGCCAATGCCCCGATCGATTATTCTTGCCGCAATGCGACAACCGGATCAACCAGCGTAGCGCGGTGAGCCGGAATATAGCTGGCCACAAGACCCACCGCGCCCAGAAGCAGCGTGATGAGAGCGATGATGGCTGGATCATCAGGCTTGACCTGAAAAACAAGACTGGCCAGGAATCTCCCGCTGCCCAGAGCAACGACAATTCCACAAATCAGGCCTGTGACGATCAGTTTCATGCTGTGGCCAAGGACGAGTTGCAAAACAGCTGACCGGGTGGCCCCGAGCGCGATACGCACACCAATCTCTTGCGTACGCTGCGACACCAGGTACGACATTACTCCGTAAATGCCGACTGAAGCCAGCAGGAGGGCTAGTCCGGCAAACAAGCCGAGCAGAAAGACGTTGAAGCGTCTCACACCACTCTGCCTGGAAACTATCTCGTCCATCGACGTCACTCTGTACACCGGAAGCTGCTTGTCGATCTGGTGGACAGCAGTGATCACTTGGCGAGGGGCGCTTTCGGGAGGTAAGGCTGTTCGTACTACCAGGTTCATCGCGGCACGGGCATCGCCGGGACGCTGCAGCAGAAATGATTGGGGTATGGCGGGCGATTCCAAGCCGAACTCGCGGGTATCGGCGACCACGCCGATGACTTCGATCCATTTGGGCTGGTCACGGTCGCGGCTAAAACGCTTCCCAATTGGCTCCTGGTCAGGCCAGAACCTGCGCGCCATAGCCTGGTTGATGATGGCCACAACACGGGGGGAATCTGCGTCAGTGAAATCACGCCCTGCGATGACGGGAATCTGTATAGCGCGGAAGTAGCCAGGCGTGGCTTTAGCATTCTCCACCAGCGGTCCGCTGAAGCCGGCCTTGGAGACTGGTTGACCCTCGATGACGACGAAGCCGTTGTTGCCGCCCTCGAAGGGCAACTCTGAGACGGCTCCTGCAGCTTCGACGCCGGGAATCGCTCGAATACGTTCCAGCGCCGCATTGTAAAAATGGGCGACGTGTTCATCGTCCGGATACGACTGGTCCGGAAGCGACAGCTTCATGGTCAACACATGCTCGGGATTAAATCCCAGATCCAAGTGAAGCGTACGGCGCAGGCTTTGGATTGTGAGTCCGGCACCAAAGAGCAGGATCAATGCAGAAGCCACTTCGGCAACGATCAGGGCGTCGCGAAACCCGCCTCCCGCTTTTGTCGGGAAGCTTCCTCTTTCCTTGAGCGTGTCATTGACTTGTGCACGGCTGGAATGCCAAGCGGGCACTGATCCGGAGAGCAAACCGGTGACTATTGCCAGGAACGCGGCGAACAGAAAAACGTCGGAATTAAAATGAACGTTGGCGATCGAGGGAACGTAGCCGGGCGGACCCAGTACCAACAGCGCGCGCTCAAGCGCGTAGGCTATCAGCAGACCAAGAAGGGCTCCGAGGACTGAGAGCAGCAAACTCTCCGTCAGCCGCTGGCGCACAATGCGCCCGACACGCGCACCCAGAGCAAGCCGGATTGCCACCTCGCGATAACGGAGTACCGCCTGGCCCAGAGCTAGATTGGCCACGTTGGCGCAGCAAATCGCCAGAATAAAGCCCACGGCAATCAACAGCACAACCAGCGTCGGTCGAGTCCGGCCGGTAAGTTGTTCGCGCAGGCTGACGACGCGTGCGTTAATCCGGGCATTCGAATCGGGATAGGCCTTCTCCAGGTTGCCGGCGACGTTGCGCAGTTCTGCATCAGCCTGCGCGACGGTGACACCCGCCTTCAGGCGGCCCACGACAAATAACCAGTGATTGCCACGGGTTGTTTGCCAGGGTTCCTGACCGATCACCAGCGGCACAAACAGTTCGGGCTGGATTCCCCACAACTCTGGAAAGCGGAATTGCGCGGGCATGACACCCACCACCGCATAGTTCTTTCCGTCCAGCACGATCTCACGACCAATAACTCCGCGGTCCCCGCCGAAGCCACGTTGCCAGAGGCCGTAGGAGAGGATAGCCACGCGCTCGTGTCCATTCTGGTCTTCGCCAACCTGAAAAGTGCGGCCCAAAGATGGTTGGACGCCCAAAAGGTCAAACATCTTCGGCGTCACTGAGAATCCCTCCAACCGAAGGGGTTCGCCCGATCCAGTCATGTTGAACATGGCTTCAGTGCCGGCTGCGATGGATTGAAAAGAATGGACCATCTGTTTCCAGTCCTCGTAATCCGGGCCGGTGACGGGCGCCGTGCGAAGCTCGGGTTCGGTTTCCCAAAGCAGGGCTAGTTGACCGGGATTTGAATAAGGCAAAGGACGAATCAGGACACAGTCCACAATATTGAAAATGGCCGTGTTAGCGCCAATGCCCAGAGCCAGAACCGTGATCACAGAAAGTGCCGCAATGGGCTTCTTGCGAACCAGGCGGAAGGCGAAACGAAGATCGTCACGGAAACCGCGCATCGGAACCTCTTCAGGCGAAACTGTCGCCTGCGGCTAGTACAGGTTTCAGACTGCTCCTGAGCTGGAAGGTTAGTATGTTTCCGGGCGCTGGTGCTATCGGGAAGGAGCCCGGATTCCAGCGATCATTGGTATGGCTCTCCGGCCAAATTCAGCTTTGGTTTGCCCGCGGCCCAGTGTACAATTCTTTTCCCTCCCTGCTCGAAAGAGAAGCCACTTTGATCCGCCACTTTTGCCATTTCGCTACTGTGTGTCTGCTCGGCAGCGCGCTGGCGTCGTCCCAAACGCCGACACCCACGCCCACGCCGGCCGTACCTTCGTCGTCCCATGTCTTCCTGATTGTGGAAGAGAACACGAGCTACAGCACGATGACCAACACCTCCGATCCGACTAACTACATGCCGTGGCTGGTCGGCACCGGCGCGACTTTTGGGCACGCCACCAACTACGATACTGACAGCGCCGGCTCGCTGCTCGACTATCTGTGGCTGTCCTCGGGCAGCTGTCATGGTGATCCGACCATGACCGATTGCGTTCTCCCGCCGGGCACGCATTCCTTCGGCTGCACCGGAGGCAGCTGCGTGGATCCGATTACCGACGACAACATCTTCCGCGAGATGATCGCTACCGGAACTTCGTGGAAGCTCTATGCCGAGTCCATTCCCTCGGCCGGCTACATGGGCGTAAGCGTCTTTCCTTACGACACGCACCACAACGCGGCGATGTGGTATTCCGACATCATCAACAGCCCGGCGCAGCAGAACAACATTGTGCCCTTCACGCAGTTTGTCGCCGACCTGGGTAACAACCAGCTGCCGCGCTATTCGATCATCATCCCTGACGACAACCACGACGCGCACGATGGCACTCCCGCGGCCGCCGATTCGTGGCTGCAGACCAACATCGCGCCGCTGTTGCAGCAGCCCTTCTTTCAGCCCTGCGGCGACGGCCTGCTGATCATCACCTTCGATAACGGCGACCTTGATCATGCCGGCCAGGTGTACACGGCAGTGATCGGGCCAAAGGTGATCCCGGGCGTGGTTTCCGCCGCCGCCTACAAGCACGAGAACTCGCTCCGGACGATTCTTGATGCGCTGGGCATCACCACGCGGCCGGGCGCCTCGGCCACCGTCAGCGGCATGACCGATTTCTTTATCACTCCGGCGCCGTGTCCGCTGCTGGCGCCATCACCGCTTTCGTTTCCCAACCAGATTCTGCAGGTCCCTACAAGCAACACGGTAACCGTGACCAACGGCGGCGACGCGGATATGGCGGTGACATCCATCTCCGCCAGCGGCGATTTCACTGAGACCAATGACTGCGGCTCTTCGGTTCCCGCGCGCAAGGCGTGCACGGTCACCGTCACCTTCAAGCCGACGGCTGCAGGTCCGCGGTCTGGCCGGTTGACTGTGCAGGATTCCGCCAGCGGCTCGCCTCACGGTATAAACCTTTCGGGAAATGGAGTGCTTCTTGGACTGTCGTCATCCTCGCTCAACTTCGGCAACCAGCTGGTGAACACCATTAGCGCGACTCAGAGCGTGACGGTTACCAACACCGGCAGCGGAAACCTCAGCATCACCGGCGTCTCCGCCAGTGACGGTTATAAGGAGACAGATAACTGCAGCTCGCTCGCGCCCAACGGCAACTGCACGGTGAACATCAGCTTTGCGCCGGCCACGGCCGGGCCGGAAAACGGCGCGGTCACAGTGTTTTATGGCGGGACACAGAGCAGCATCGCTACCGCCGGTACGGGAGTGTTGCTGGGATTGTCGGCGACCTCAGTCGGCTTTGGCACGCAGGTAGTGAATACCACCAGCGCGACCAAGCCGCTGACCATCACTAACACCGGCGGCAGCCCCATCACTGTCACCGGCATCAATGCGAGCGCGTCATTCACTCAGAACAACAATTGTTCGTCGCTTGCGGCCAACGCGTCCTGCACCGTGAATGTCGCCTTCGCGCCCACCGGCACCGGATCGCTGAGCGGGCAATTGACGGTTCAGTACGGCGGGACTCAGAGCGCCGTAAATCTCAACGGAACAGGGACCGACTTCTCCGTCGGGCCGCAGACGGGGAATCCAGCGTCAATGACGATCACCGCCGGCCAGACCGCCACCTACAATCTGTCTTTGAGCGGCTCGTCATTCTTCACCGGAAGCGTCAACCTGAGCTGCAGTGGAGCGCCGCCGCAGTCAAGCTGCGCGTTGAGCGCTCCGTCACTGACCGTGAATGGCTCTACGCCGGTAAACTTCAACGCCAGCATCAGCACCACCATGCGCTCGGCGGCGGCGCCGAACCCAAGCTGGCCTCAGCCCCCGACCGCGCTTTTATTGTCATCGGCGATTCTGGCGTTGCTGGCGTTGCTGTCTCGCTCGCGAGTGAGAATCCGTTATGCGGGCGCGATCGCGGCCGTGGCTCTTTCCCTCGCGCTGCTGATTAGCTGTGGTGGCGGCGGCCATGTAGTCACCACAACAGGAACTCCGCCGGGAACGTATACCGTCGTGGTCACCGCGAACTCCGGCTCCGCGAGCCGCACCTTCAACTTGACTTTGGTTGTGAACTAGGCTGTGGGACGATGAGTCTGCAGATACAACTCGAAGGCCTGACCGCCAAGCTGCGTTCCATGGTGCCCGAAGAACGGTTGCTGACCATCGAACGCGCGGTGGACGAGCTGAAGGCGTCAGGGATGGCAAGGAAGGCGCTGGAGGTCGGCATCGCGGCGCCGGCGTTTGAGCTGCCCGATGGCGACGGCATGATGTGGCGCTCCGCCGACCTCGTGCGCAGCGGTCCTCTGGTGGCCGTCTTCTATCGCGGACGATGGTGTGCCTACTGCAACGCCCAACTCGCCGCGCTGCAGCAGATCCACAAAGAGATTGCCGGACGCGGCGGCTCGCTCGTCGCCATCTCGCCGCAGACCGTGAAGCACACTTACATGACGCGCGACATGCACCGCCTGCGCTTTCCCGTCCTGAGCGATGCCGGCAATCGGGCAGCGCGCAGGTTCGGGCTGGTCTATCGCGTTCCCGCCGATTTGCAGCGCATGTACGAAAGCATCATGACCAAGCTGCCAGGCTACAACGGAGACCAGACCTGGGAACTGCCGCTGACCGCCACATACATCATCGGCCCCGACGGCATCATCAAGTATGCGCGTATCAACGCTGACTGGCGGCAGAGAGCCGAGCCGGAAGAAATTCTCTCCAGTCTTTGAAATAAATATCGGTTGCTGAACCAAAGAATGAGTGCGCGATTATTAGTCGCGCACTCTTCAGGTCATCCGGTTCCCTCGCTTGCGCGCGGGATAATCAAAACTACTTCGGCTCCGTTCGGCTGGCCGGAGGCGTGATGCCGTTCATGCGCAAGTACAACGCCATCTGCCCGTAGTGATCGTAGCCGTGGGCCACGGCGAAGGTCGCCAGGTACAAGCGCGGAGCCTTGCCCTGGAACATGGGAAGCTGGTCCAGAAGGTTGTCGCCGGTGAGTGTTGCCGCCGCTTTGTGTCCCAGCGCGTACGAGTCTTTCAAATACTTCACGATTTCGGCCTTGGTCTTGATATCTTCCGGGCCGTTCGGCCCTTTGATTCCCGCTGGCAGCGGATCACCGGTAATCGGCGACCAGAACGCGTAGTTGGCCGTAGCCACGTGCTTTACTTCGAAAGCAAAGCTGCGCATGGGATCGCGGCTGTCCTTGAGATTCAGGTTGGTGGGAGCGTACTCAAACTTGTCTTCCGGCATGGCTTCCGCCGCGGCGACAATCTGCTTCTCCAGTTGGCTGATCTGGCGATCCACGATTCCGGAGATGGTTGGCGCCGGCTGTGGCGTGGTTTGTGCCTGAGGAGCCGAGCCCGCTGGCGTACCCTTTGCAGCCGAGCCTCCGGCTTGCGCGAATACGCTCACCGCGGCGCTTAGAACCAGAAGCAGACAAAATGTTCTCAGAAGTTGCATTTCGTTTTTTCTCCTTCTTGAATGGCCAGAAAATTCTAAACCATCGATCATCTAATTGCCGCCGCGGCTGGCTGGAGGCACAATGCCGTTCATGCGCAGATATTCCACAATCTGCCCGTAGTGGTCGAACGCGTGCGCTACGGTGAACGTGCCGCAGAACAGCTTGGCTACCTGTCCCGGACCAAACGGGCTGGGTATCATTTCCACCGAACTCTCGGCAGTCAGGGTCTTGGCCGCGCGATGGCCAAGCGCGAATGAATCTTTCAGATACTTCACGATGTCGGCTTTGCTGGTCATGGATGCCGGCCCATCGTCATCATCGCTTGCCGGCTTCTCTCCCACCAGCGGTCCCCACAGCGCGAAGTTTGTAGCCGCCACATGTTTCACCTGCTGCGCGAATGTGCGCACGCTCTTGTATTCGCTGCCGGGAATGTTCAGTGAGCTGGGGGCGAAGTTGTACTTGTCTTCAGGCATGGCTTCGGCAGCACCGACTAACTCGCGCTCGACGATGCTTACCTGGCGGTCGACGATAATCGCGATGGTGGGCGCCGCTTGCGGCGTGGCCTGACTTTGCGGACTGGCGTTCTTAGCCGGCGTCCCTTGCCCGAAGGCGGCGGTCGCCAGGGAAAGTAGTAGCAGGTAGAACATGCGCGCAGATTTCATGATCAGGTGCTCCTTCTGTAAGTTCTTATTCTGAATGTGAAGTCGAGTTGGCCAGTTTTTTGCCGGGACCGTTTTCCGCGGCTGCAGCCAAACGATACCACGGAGCGATGATTAACCCTGCCACCAGGGCTCCGGCCGCCCAGGTAAGTGTGAGATGTACGCCGATCGCCGAAGCCACCAGGCCCCACAGCAAGCTGCCCAGCGCCAGCCCTCCTTGCAGCACCAAAACGTACATCGACATCACCCGCGCCCGCACCCAAGCCGTGCACGCCGTCTGCGCAACCATGTTGAGCGTCGCCAGCAGGCTGATGTAGGCCATGCCCGCCGCTGCCGCCGCGATCGAGGCCACCGTCAGCGTCTCGTTGAGGCCAAGCGCGAACATGGCCACAGCAAAGAGCAGAGTCGCAGACGCGACGATGGCGTCGCGGGAAAGATTTCTGTGGGCCAGTGACAGCGCCAGCGCTCCCGCCAGCGCGCCTACGCCGAAGAACGCCAGCATGGCGCCGTAACCGCGCGCGCCGAACTTGCTGGCGATCAGCGGCAGCAGGGCCCAGAACGCGCTGGCAAAAACTGCGAAGACAAAAGTGCGAACCAGCACGCTGCGAATGCGTTTCTCGCTGCGCGCATAGCTCAGGCCCACGGAGATTGCGGCTTTGAAGGTGATGCCCGGGCCGCCGTTGTCGCGCGGCGCCGGCTTCCAGTGATAGAGAAAGAGTATGACGCCGAAAAAGGAAATAGCATTCAGCAGAAACACCGTTCCCGAACCGGCCATCGCGATCACCAACCCGCCCAGCGCCGGTCCCACCGCGCGGGCTATGTTGAAGCCGGCGGAGTTCAGCGCCACCGCCGACGAGAGCTTCTCTCGCGGCACCAGATCGGGCATCAGCGACTGCCACGCCGGGTCGTTCATCACTGCGCCGGCTCCGAGCAGGAAAGTGAACGTCAGCAGAAGCTGCGGGTTCACCCGGCCGGTCACCGTCAGAACACCCAGCACCGCCGCCGCTGCGACCATCGACGCCTGCGTCACCAGGAGAAACTTGCGGCGGTCCACCATGTCGGCCAGGGCGCCGGCGGGAAGCGCGATCAGAAATACCGGCAGGCTCAGCGCCACCTGCACCAGCGAAACCCACATCGGCGAGCGAGTGAGCGAGGTCATGAGCCAGCCGGTGGCGATGTTCTGCATCCAGCTTCCCGTGTAGGAAACCAGAGCGGCAATCCACAAGGTACGGAACAGCGGCTCGCGCAGCGTTGACAGCGCGGAGTGCTGGCCATCGGCAGGGGTTTCAACGGAGACGGGGTCATACATAGGGCTGACTCGCCCCGGCTCGGGGATGCTCGCGGACATAACTCTCTATTGGACTTTGCTTCCCGCGATCTCGTGAGCAAACCACGCTTGCAGCCTCATCTTGTCGGTTGCGTTGAAAAATTAATGGCTCTTTAATCGCCGCCGGCCCGGCGAATCTCCGGCGACTCGTGTCCCGCAGCCAGCAGGTTCACGAACAGCCGAATGGCTCCCGGAACTCCGGCAGGAAGCTGGCGGAAGAATGCGTAGCCGCAGTAGATGTAAGTTCCCTGTCCATAGTGCGCCAGCAGCAGCCCGCCCTTCTGCGCCGACTCCCCAGGATCGTGGGAAGAGAGCAGAGGCTTGAACTGCTCATCCCACTGCCCCATGAAATACAGCCCGCGCTCCTGCACCCAGCCGTCAAAATCCTTCGCGGTAATGCGGTTGGGATATGAGAACACCGGACTGTCAGGCAATAGCACATCCACCGGCTGCTCTTCCACCGAAACGCGCGCGTTGCTCAGCGTGGCCGGATAGGGAGTGAAGTGCCCGTCGTTGAATACACCCACGCTCTGGTTGTACTGCACGATCAGCGTGCCTCCGCGTTTGACGTAATCCAGCAGGCGGCGGTTCAGTTCGCGGATGTCGGTGCGGACGTCGTACGCGCGGATGCCTACCACGATCGTGTCATAACGGCTCAGATCTCCCGAAGCCAGGTCCTGCGGCGAGGTCAGGTCCACGTTGAGACCCAGGCCGTGCAGGACCGATGCAATCTCATCGCCCGCGCCCATCACGTATCCGACGCTCAGCTTGGCCGGCAGCTTCACGTCCACGGCTTCCACTTCCTGCGTCGCCGGGCGATACGCGTAATAAGAGTCGAGATCGGGCCGGGTAATGACTTTGAATCCTTCGCCGTAGGTTTTGCCGTTGTAGTCGGCGCGCGCCGAAACCTGGTACGAGCCCTCATGCAGTCCCTGCGGCGCCAGGTGGAAGCTGTAGTTGTTGATGTCGCCATCGTGGTCGAGATCCACCGCCACCGACTGCGGTTCCACCTTCCAGCCCTGCGGAGTTTCCAGGCGCAACCGGGCGTGAACCGCGCTCTGCACGTTGCTGCGCACGCTGACCTCAACATGCGCGCTGGCTTTGCCGGTGGCGGAAACCACGACCACCGGATTAGCCAGCAGAATGGAGATCGGTGGACCCACCGCCAACGGCCGCTCCGACTGCCCCAACGCGGGATCCACGAACTTCACCTTGGCCACGCTGCTGATCTTGCTGCTGCCCATCGGCAGCTCTCCACTCTTCGTTACCTGAGTTACCTGAGCGCTCACGAGATTGCCGCTCGGCGGCAGCAGTGCGCTGTAGACGGCGGTGGCATGCACCGGATACGCGGCCCACGGCAGAGTCAGCAACGCCGGATCGCTGATCTTGTATACCGTCTCCGCTTCCGGATCGCGGCGAGTGAAATAGGGCTCGGTGTATTTCGCATTCTCCGGGACCGTGATCTTGAACTGGTCGTAGTCGCTCTCGCCTGGCTTGATCAGGTTCAATGTCTTCGACAGCGGAACCGGTTCTACCTTCCACCCCTCCGGCACTTCCACGCGGATGCCGTCGTTGACGATGGTCTTTTTCCCGCGGTTATAAAGGCGCGCCGTGACCGTGAAGGTCTGCCCCGGCACGGCCAGGCTCATGGTCTGTTCCATACGTGGAAAGTAGGAAGGCGCGGGCGGCGGGCCGGTCTGGTCCACCGTGGCCTCGAAGAAGATTCCCAGAGCTTCGTTGGCCGCCTGCTGAAACTGGTCGAGCTTGGTGCGCAGCGGCGTCAGGTAGTGGGCCTTGCTTTCGGCGCTGAGCGAGGATGTCTCGATGCGCTGAATCAGCTCGCGTGTCTCTTTGAGTCCGGCCAGCAGCGGCGGCGCGCAGGCGGAAGGATCGTCGAGCGAAAACAGCTTGTTGGCCTCGTCCACATCCCTGGCGATCGCCGCCAGCGCGGGATGGATGAAGGCCGGGTCGCTCTTCTGGTCGCCGGCGCTCTCCAGGCCGGCAATCGAAGTGTCTATCCCGTCGAAGAAATCGCTCTCGTGCGCAGCCGGAGGTCTGGCCGCCAGCGTGGTGTCCATCAGCTTGTAGTAGGTGTAGCGATGCCCGGGAGGAACGCGGATCCCGCCCGTTCCCTGCGAAGTCTGGTGGGCCAGGCCCTCGAGCGAAAACTGCCCGTAGGCCATCCCCAGGATCGGGCTGTACTCGCCTACGTCCAGCTTCACGTTGAAGTCTTCGTCGGAAACGGTGCCGCCGGAGAACATGCGCGGAGGATTGCCCAGGTACAGCTTCCTGGCCTGCCATGGCAGCAGGCCTTCTTTGATCTGCTCCGGAAAACGATTGGGATCGCCCGCGGCGCGAAAGGCTTCTGCGGTAAGCACGCCGGAAGCCTCGTGATTGCCGTGGCCGTCGCGCTTGGTGCCGCTGAAGCGGCTGGTCAGCACGTCAGGACGAAAGGTACGGATAGCGCGCACCAGGTCGGCCAGCGCCACGTCGTGCCCATGCCACTTGTTAAAGGTCTCTTCCGCGGTCTTGGAGAAGCCGAAGTCGGCCACGTGGGTGAAGCGCTGTTCCACGTCGTAGTACTTGTCGGCCTCCAGAAGCTCCAGCGTGCGCAGGATGCCCAGCTCGTCCGAGCTCTCGGCGCCGAACTTGTTTTGCCCGCCTTCACCCCGCGTGACCGTGAGCAGCAGAATACTTACGCCCTTGCCCCGCGATTCCAGCGTCATCATGCCGCCGTCTTCGTCGTCGGGATGCGCCACCACCTGCATCAGCCGCGCCGTGGTTTTGAGCTTGGTCAGCAGCTGGTAGAGATGGATAGCGCCCTGGTCTTCGGGGAGCGGACGCGTGTCGGACAGAACCGTGCCCTGGCTCAGGAGAAGAATGCACAGCAGGAAAATGAAGCCGGTGTAACTGGACCTTGTGCGGAACATGCTCAGTATTGTCTTCACTTGGACCCCAGAGATGCAAATGTGGTTCGACTTTGATTGATATTGGATTCCGCGGCTTTCCTGCCGGCTCCTCATATTCTTTTAGCACTCCTTTAACCTCACGTTCACCTTGCTCGATTCTTGCCTCACTAAGATTCAGAGCTGCTCAAAAACCTCCTCAGGAGTAATCCGCAATGCGTCTGGCAAGAATTCTGTGTGCTGCACTCGCTCTCATCCTGGTGTCTTCATCCACCATTCGCGCATCTGGTCGTGACGATGACGACCGCCGCCCCTTCCGCCACGTGCTCCTGATCAGTGTCGACGGCCTGCATGCGCTCGATCTCACCAACTACGTGGCCGCTCATCCCAAGTCCACCTTGGCCCAGCTCAGCGCGCACGGCAAGACTTTCACCAACGCCTCCACCTCGCAGCCTTCCGACTCCTTCCCCGGGCTCGCATCGCTCGTCACCGGAGGATCGCCGATTACCACCGGCTTCTGGTATGACGTCACCTTCAACCGCAAGCTGTCCTTTCCCAGGGTGGCGAACACGGTAATGGGCATGGCTTCCGGTCCCTGCCCCAGCACCGGCGGCGCGGTCGTGGAACTCGATGAAGGCGTTGACTTCGACCTCACCCAGCTTAACGGCGGTGGCGGCATCGATCCTGACTTCCTGCCCCGCGATCCCAACAACGGCTGCCAGCCGGTTTTTCCTCATCAGTATCTGCGCGTCAATACCATCTTTGAAGTCGTGCGCCAGCATGGCGGCTACACCGCCTGGACTGACAAGCATCCGGCTTACGAGTGGACCAACGGCCCCAGCGGCCACGGCGTCAACGATTTCTTTGGGCCGGAAATCAATTCCATTCCCGTCGCTCTCCCCTTTCCAGGTTGCACTCCCGTGCCCGCTGCAGATACCACTCCGGACGACGGCTGGACCACCGACTTCAACAACATCAAGTGCTATGACTCGCTGCACGTGCAGGCTGTGCTCAACCAGATTGACGGCCTTACCCATGACGGCTTGCATCGCGCTCCTGTTCCCACCGTCTTCGGCACCAACTTCCAGGCTGTCAGCGTGGGCGAGAAGCTCGCCGCCGGCGGCTACAGCGATGTCCTGGGAACGCCCAGCGCCGGGCTCGCCGGCGAACTCGACTTCGTCGACCAGTCGCTGGGCAAGATGGTCAGCGAGCTCAGGAAGCAGGGGCTGCTGGAATCTACGCTGATCATCGTCGGCGCCAAGCACGGGCAATCTCCCATCGACCGCCAGAAACGCAATGGCATCGGCGGCGGCGAGCCGGCGAACACCATCGGATCGCCGGAGGCCTTTGACATCTCTGACGACGGCTCGCTGATCTGGCTGACCGATTCCTCTCTCACCGGCGGAGTGGTTGCCAACCTCAGCCTGCCCGCAGTCCAGGACCATCTCGGCATTCAGGAGATCTTTGCCGGACCGTCGCTGGAAAACAAATTCAACAGCCCACTGACCGACGAGCGCACGCCCGACATCATCCTCAAGACCAACACCGGCGTGATCTTCACCGGCGGCTCTAAGATCGCCGAGCACGGCGGCTTGAACGAAGACGATCTCCACGTTGCCCTGCTGCTCTCCTGGTCGGGATGGAAAGCGCAGCAGATCAAAACTCCTGTCTCCAACCAGCAGGTCGCGCCTACCATTCTGCGCGCCCTCGGCATCGATCCCGACGAGCTCGAGGCAGTGCGCAAGGAGCAGATCAACGTGCTGCCTTTCGTCTTCGGCAGAGAGGAATAGAGCCAAGCGCGACAAAGTTTTTTCTCAGGCCGGCGATCAGCCGGCCTTTTTTGCGTTCACTGCTTTTTTGGACCTTCCGCGCAAACTTGCGCTTTGTGCCCGTCGAATTGCTGAGCCGCTTCACAATCTACGTTTTCAATGACCTTTGCGAATGGCCGCATTTTGCAGCTCAAATCACGCCAATCGCGGCCGATTTCGTTAGCTTTTTCTGCCTTCACCACCGGCTAAGCCTCTTGTTTTCAGATCGCCGCATCACCCAATCGCCGGATCAACCGATCTCGTACCCCCCACCCCCGGTTTCAAGCCATTCCAATCCACTTCAATCCATCTCGACCCAACTTCATTCTCTTAAGCCGAAAAGCCGGAATGCCTGCAAAACCGTCAGTGGCCCATCGCCGCCGTCGATTTGCGAGGTGCTACTATCATGTTATTAATACATTATCGTCACGACTATGTCAATACCAAGATTGCTGCCGCACGCTGCCGTGCGCTACTATCTGTTGTCCGGGAAACTATGAACAATAGCGCGCTTTTGATCGCTACCCTTCTTCTCATGCCGGCGCCGGTCAATTCCCGCGCCCAGGCCGCAACCGGGGCCTCGCCATCACCCGCCGCTCAGGAGAAAACTCACGTGACCCAGCACGCCGCCGGAACATTCGAAGTAAAGATGGCTCCGCAGAAACCGGACAACGAAGTCGCCCAGGCCGCCAACATCGGCCGCTTTTCCAGCGATAAGGTCTTTCACGGCGATCTCGAAGCCACCAGCAAGGGAGAAATGCTGGCTGCCGGCGATCCCAAGGTCTCGGCCGGCTACGTAGCCATGGAGCGCGTCACCGGTTCCCTCAAAGGCCGCAAGGGCAGTTTTGTGCTGCAGCATTCCGGCACCATGACCCGCGGTGTTCCCGCGCTGTCGATAACCGTGGTGCCCGACTCCGGAACCGAAGAGTTAAAAGGGCTTTCCGGAAAGATGAAGATCATCATCGCGGCAGACGGCAAACACTCGTACGAGTTCGACTACTCGCTCGAATAACTTTCGTTATCGACCCCGGAAACTGAGGTCGCCAAACTCGTGTGGCACCGGCCCTCTTGCCAGTGCTTAAAAGGAAAAGCCGAGGCTCTTCCTCGCAACGCAGCGCAGGCTGCCGCCTGCGATGGATAGAAGATAGAATATGGGCCAACCCGCAGCCCCGTCTTGCCAACTCCCCTAACTTACGAGATAATAACCACTTGCCCGGAAGCTCTGGGCGTTTCTCAAGAAAGGATTCTGAGCCTAGTGTTAATGATCCGACTGGCGCGCATTGGTGCGCGCAAACAGCCTTATTATCGCGTGGTGGTGATTGAGAAGGAGCGGGCGCGCAACGGCCGTGAAGTGGAAGTGGTGGGGCTGTATAACCCCCGCACCAACCCCACGACCATTGATCTGAAACGCGATCGCATCGACTACTGGGTTTCCAAGGGTGCGCAGCTTTCCGATACGGTAGGCCGTCTGCTCTCCAAATCGCCAGCCCCGGCAGGTACCGCGGCCTGACAAGGCTGGTTCAGGTCTCCTGGAACAAAAATCGTAGGGCCCCAAAAGTTGTGAACTGAAGGACGGGCTTATGGCGGAGACGGCAGGCGATATGCGTGCTTTGGTGGAGCAGATTGCCCAGGCGCTGGTGGATACCCCGGCCGAGGTTAAGGTAACCCCGGTGGAAGATGGCGACGCCACCGTGCTCGAGCTGCGCGTGGCGCAGAGCGATCTGGGCAAGGTGATCGGCAAGCAGGGGCGGACGGCGAAATCCATCCGCACTATCCTGGGCGCGGCCAGCATGAAGCTGAAGAAACGCTACGTGCTGGAGATCATCGAGGAAGATTGAACCGGCCATCCTCGCCGGGCGCCGGGCGCGGCGAAGAGGCGAACGGCGATTTTATTGCCATCGCCCGGGTGACCAAGACGCAGGGACGCAAAGGCGAAGTGGCCGCCCTGCTGCTTACAGATTTTCCCGAACGCTTTGCCACGCGCAAGCGCCTGTTCCTGGCCAAAGACGGCCGGCGGCGGAAAATGGAACTTGAAGATCACTGGTTCCATAAAGGCGGCGTGGTGCTGAAGTTTCTGGGCGTGGATTCCATCAGCCAGGCGGAAGAGCTGGCCGGGTGTGAAGTGCAGATCCCGCGCGCCGAACGCGCTGAGCTGGAAAGCGGTTCGGTTTACGTTGCCGACCTGGTCGGCTGCACCGTAAGCGACAGCGGACGTGAGATCGGGCGGATTGAAGATGTGCAGTTCGGAGCTGGCGAAGCGCCGCTGCTGGTCATCCGGGGCGAGAAAGAATATCTGGTGCCCTTTGCCGAGGCCTACATCGCCCGGCTGGCTCCCGCGGAGAAGCGGCTGGAGATGAAGCTGCCGGAAGGAATGCTGGAGCTGGACGCGCCGCTGAGCAAGGAAGAAAAACAGCGGCAAACAGATTGAGCCGCGGTAAACCAGCAGGGTGGAGCAGGCTTTTGGCCTGCGGCAAAACCCGGTTTAAGAAAGTTCAGGGCTTTAGCCCCGGCTTGCGGTGATCGCGGCCAGGAAAAACTTAAGGTCCCCGATGAAGTTCGAGATCATTTCCATTTTTCCGGACTTTTTTCGCGGGCCGCTGGATTACGGCATCGTGCGCCGGGCGCGTCAGATTGATGTCAAGCTCATTGAAATCTCGATTCACGATCTGCGTGATTACACCGTAGACAAGCATCGCACGGTTGACGATCGGCCCTTCGGCGGCGGCGAAGGCATGGTGCTCAAGCCGGAGCCGCTGTTCAAATGCGTGGAGTCGCTGCAGATCGCCGGACGTGAAGAACGGATGGCAGGCCGGGCGCGGGAGAGCGTGATTCTGCTCTCGCCCCAGGGCGTGATGTTCACTCAGGCGGTGGCCGGGGAATTGGCCAAGCTCGATCGCCTGGTTCTGATCTGCGGCCGCTACGAGGGCGTGGACGAACGGGTGGCCGAAGGCCTCGCCGACCGCGAGATCTCAATCGGCGATTACGTGCTCAGCGGCGGCGAGCTGGCCGCGGCCGTGATCGTGGATACGGTCACGCGGCTGCTGCCGGGCGCGCTGGGCAATGAGGCATCGGCGCGGCAGGAGAGTTTTTCGGCTGGAGCGAAGGCAGGAGCCCCGGTGAACGCCCCGGACAGCACCTGCGCATCAGGCGGATTGCTGGATTATCCGCACTACACCCGGCCGGCGGAGTTTCGCGGCATGGCGGCGCCGGAAGTGCTGATCGGCGGCAACCATGAGCAGATCCGCAAGTGGCGGCGGCGCAAGGCGCTCGAAAAGACATTGCGCAACCGGCCGGATTTGCTGGAGCGCGAAACCTTGAGCGCGGAAGATCGGCGGCTTCTGGCTGAGATCGAGAAGCAACGCCAGTAAAGGCAAGTTGTTAGTATTTAGTAGTCAGTACTTGGCAAATCTGCAAATCCAGTGGTGCTTTCGGCGGGATCGGTTGGCCGCCGGATTCTGGGACGCGCCCAGCGCGGCAGCTAAATACTAAGTACTAAATACTGAGTTTCTAAATACTGAGGTTCTCAAATGTCCCAACATCCCATCATGGAAAAACTGGCTGCCAAGCTGCAGCGCAAAGACCTCCCCGAAGTGAATCCCGGCGACACCGTCCGCGTTCACGTCAAGATCAAGGAAGGCGACAAGGAGCGCACCCAGGCCTTTGAAGGCACGGTGATCTCCCGGCGCAACGGCCCCGGCGGCAGCTTCACCGTGCGCAAGGTCAGCTTCGGCCAGGGTGTGGAGCGCATTTTCCCCTTCAACTCCAGGGTTTTGGACAAGGTCGAGATTGTGCGTTCCAACCAGGTGCGCCGCGCCAAGCTGTTCTACCTGCGTGGATTGAAGGGCAAAGCCGCCCGCCTGCGCGAGACCGATCGCGTCCAGGCCGTGGCCGCCGGCAGTTCGGAGCCCTCGTCTGAGACGCAGGAGCAGGGCTAGTTCCTTCAAGGTTCCGGCCGCGCTCTGGCGCGTCAGTTTTGACAACGTGCTGATGCATACCCGGCAGCTTTGCGCGCTGGCGTTTCGCCTTTGAAACCTTGTTGGTGCCCCTGGCGCAGATCTGATCTCCCATAATCGTGTGGCACCGGCACTCTTGCCGGTGCTTCCGCCCACCACAGACACATATCAGGTTCATTTCGCGGCCATCCCTGCGCTATGCTGTAACCGATGCCCTCTCCCGAAAGCGCTCCCTCGGAACTCTTCGAAGGCGGATACTACTCCATCGCTGACGGCGAAGTTTTCAGCATCGCCAAGGTACTGAAGCTGGAAGCGGACAAGGTCCACGTCCGCATCTACAAGCAACATTTCCCGCGCCGGCCGCGCTCCATTGATGCCGACGCCCTCACCCTGGGAAGCATTCACGACAAAGACGGCTTTGGCATGAGCCACCTGCCGCTTCGCCTGGAAACGTTCCAGGATCGCCAACCGCACTTCCTCACCTACTCGCAGGTTAAGCCCGAAGAGTTGAGCGGATACCAGGTCTGGAAGGACCAGGCCCAGGGAGCGGTGTTCGAATAATGGCAGCGCCGGCAAAGTCCGTTCGCAAGCGGCGCAAGAAGCGCCCTATCCCCATCAATCCCGCTACCGGGCTGCCCTATTCCGTCGGCACCATGAAGATGCGCCTGCTCAAGCGCTTGAAGTGCACGCAGAAATTCGAAAAACTGGCCGCGGCCGCGGGTGCGCGCCTGATCGCCGGAGTGGACGAGGTCGGCCGCGGCTCGCTGTTTGGCCCCGTAGTGGCCGGCGCGGTGATTCTGGAGCCGGGATACCGTATCAAGGGGCTGCGCGACTCCAAGCTGCTCGACCAGGCCACGCGCGAAAAGCTGGCCGAGCGCATCAAGCAACACGCCATCGCTTACGCCGTCGCCGCCGTGGACGTGGCCCGCATCGACCAGCTCAACATCTACTGGGCCTCGCTGCTGGCCATGCGCGAAGCCATCGCCCAGCTCTCTCCCCGGCCCGACCACCTGCTGATCGACGCCGTGCGCCTCGACCTCGACTGCCCGCAGACCAACATCATCCACGGCGACGCGCTCTCCATCTCCATCGCCGCTGCCTCCATCGTCGCCAAGGTCCATCGCGACGAGATGATCCGCAAGTGGGCCCCGGTTTACCCGCAATACGATCTGGCTTCCAACAAAGGCTACCGCTCTCCCAAGCACCTGGCCGCCTTGCGCGAGTTCGGCCCCACGCCCCTCCACCGCCTGTCTTTCGCGCCGGTGTGGATGTGCAACGCAAGCATGCAGGAGGCGTTTGCCTTTGCCGCTGAAGAGGACGAAGACCAACTCCCAGTCCAGGCATTATCCTGACAAGATCGTCCCTGCTGCCCGCAACGATTGACAAGAAGCGATCTCGCTAAGTAATTTCACTCTCCCGATCGGCTCCGCCTGCCTGCAACGATCGGGGATGGTTTCGCACAAGTATCTCTCTCTTGACTTTGTGATGTGCACGAACGGTACTAAGCGCTACATCCCCGTCTTCTGCTCCGTCAGTTTCTTCACATCGGCCGAGCTGCCCTTCAGCAGATCGCGCAACACAGAAACCTCGGTCGCGATTCCCGTGTGCAAAGCCGGATCGATCACCGGGGCGAACAGCGGCGAATGATTCGAAGGCAGCAGCTTGCCCGCCGACGTGGCCTGCGCCAGCTTCTGCGGATCGGCGACGCCCAGCTGGAAATAGAGCGACGGCACGCCCTGCTCGATGAACACCGAATAATCTTCCGACGTCATCTCCGGCTCTTCCACCACCACGTTGCTCTTGCCGACCGTGCGCTCCAGTACCTCCGCCACATGCCGCGAGAGCACCTGATCGTTGTACACCACCGACGTGGACTCGTATCTCTCGATCAGCGGCATCTTCTCCGCGCCGGCGGCTTCGGCTTCGGCCTTCACCACGCGCTCGATCGCCGCCAGCAGGTGCTGGCGAACCTCAGGCTTGCGCGAACGCACGGTCAATCCCATCTGTGCCTGGTCGGGGATGATGTTGTTCTTGGTCCCCGCCTGAATGTAACCGACGGTGATGACCGCCGCGTCGCCCGGGCGGATCTCGCGCGCCACGATCGACTGCAGCCGGACCACGATGCTCGAAGCAATCAGCACCGGGTCCACCGTAGTCTCCGGACGCGCGCCGTGCCCGCCGCGGCCGTAAACCGTGATGCGCAGCGAGTCGGCGTTGGTGTTCATGTATCCCGGCGTAAAGCCGACCTGGCCGGCGGCCAGAATGTTGGTGTCATGCAGGGCGATTCCCACGTCCGGCTTGGCGAACCTGGTAAACAGGCCGTCATCCACCATCTTCTTGGCTCCGCTGATGGTCTCTTCGGCCGGCTGGCCGACCAGCATCAGCGTGCCGTGCCAGGTGTCTTTGGTTTTGGCCATGATCGCCGCCGTCCCGTACAGCGAAGCCATGTGCACATCGTGCCCGCACGCGTGCATCACGGCCACGTCGCGGCCGCTGTCGTCTTTGGTGCGGACCTTGCTGGCGTAGGCCAGCCCGGTTTGCTCTTCCACCGGCAGGCCATCGAGCTCGGTGCGCAGCATCACTGTCGGCCCGGGCCCGTTCTTCATCACCGCCACCACGCCGGTTCCGCCCAGGTTGGCGGTCACGTCGTAGCCCAGGGCGCGCAGCTTGTCGGCCAGCAACGCTGAGGTCCGCGTTTCGTGTCCGGAAAGCTCGGGATGCTGATGCAGGTCCACATATAGGGCGCGGGCGTCCGGAAAAACCGACTCCACCTGGTCTTTGAGGGAACCGCCCTGCGCCGCGGCCACGGCCGACGCAAGAATCACGAGAAACATCGATCTTTTCATGGCGGAAATCATAGGCCCGGCCAATCGCCGCGACAAGGCGGTTTTTGCAAACCTCAAGAAGCTGTCCGCACCTGGCGCTTCGAGCCGGGGATGAAAGATGGGCGTCCAGTCGCCGTGATGATGGAAGTAGACGTGGACTTTCGCATCCACTAACAAAGCTAGCGTTTTAGCTTATGGCTTCTGGCTCTTAGCTTTTAGCTTTTGATTTGGTTTTTTGGGGTTTTAGTTTTTGCTCATTACTAACTACTAAATACTAATTACTTTCTTTCAATCCAAATCCGGCAGCACATCGTTGCCGGCAAAGACCGCCCACGTCGCCAGCAGCGCCAAGGCTGACATGGTGGCGATGGCGTGGGCCGGAGTGACTATGCGCGCCAGGAGGGCGGTGGCGAGGCTGCCGATCGGGGGCATGCCCAGAAACGCGGTCGAGTAAATGCTCATCACCCGGCCGCGCATCGATTCCTCGGCCAGGAGCTGCAGCAGAGCGTTCACAGTCGCGATCATCAGCACCATGGAGTAGCCCGCGCAGGCCAGCAGCAGGCCGGACAGCCAGAAGTTCCGTGAAAAGCTGAACAGGATGATCGACGCGTAGAAGGCTACGCCGAATCTCACCACCACGTATCCGCGCCGGCGCAGGCGCCCGGCGTAGGCGATGGTCACCGCGCCGAAGAATGCCCCGACTCCTGAACACGCCATCAGGATTCCCAGTCCCGGCTCTCCGCTATGCAGCAGGTCGCGTGCGAAGTAAGGCACGAACACCAGGTAAGGAACCGCCAGCAGGCTGGCAATGGCCGTCAGTGCGATCAGCGGCGACATCTGCTCATGATGGAAGACGTAATCGAAGCCTTGCTTCAGCTTGTCCCAGAGATGGCCTTCCTCCATCTGCGCGCGGCCGGGATACCGGATGCGGGTAAGGGCCACGATCACCGCCAGAAAACTCAGTCCGTTGAGGAAGAAATTTCCGCCTTCGCCCACCAGCGCCATGGCAAAGCCGCCCAGCGTCGGGCCGATCACGCGCGACATGTTGAACTGCGCCGAGTTCAGCGCTATGGCGTTGGTCAGGTCTTCCCGCGGCACCAGTTGCGGCACCAGCGCCTGGTAGCTGGGCGTGTTGAGCGACATGGAGAGGCCGGTCACGATCGCCAGCCAGAGAATGCGGTGCGCCGTGATCTGATGCGACCAGGTCAGCACCGCCATGGCGAAGGCCGAGAGCATCATCACCGACTGCGTGCCGATCAGCAGCTTGCGGTTGTTGACGCGGTCGGCGATCACGCCCCCGATCAGCGCCAGAAACAGTATGGGAATGGTGGAAGCGAATCCCACCAGCCCCAGCCAGACCGCGGAGTTGGTGAGCTTCAGCACCAGCCAGCCCTGGGCCACGTTCTGCATCCACGTGCCGATGTTGGAGAGAAAATTTCCCGCCCAGAAAAGGCGGAAGTCGGAGTTGCGCAACGCCTGCCCCATGCGCGCAATGCTGCGCTCCGGCGTCTCCGACGTCGTGTCGGGGGCGGTGGTCACCGCAGCGGTGTGCATGATCACGCTGGCGCCGGCGGCAGTCACCAGCGATGCATCGTCGCCGCCATCGTTCGTCTCGGGATCCACAACCACGTGAACAGGGCCCTCTGGGCTGATTCGAGTACCGTTCATTTTAGTGTAAGCTTTGTTTTTGTTGCTCGCGGCCTTGCGCCCAGGAGAACTTTTTTGAAACGCGCGCTCGTCTTCGCTCTTTTCCAGCTCATCGTGGTTACACTTTTCGCCCAGCAGAGCTCTCCCGATCCCGCCGCTCCCGCGGTCTTCGGCTTCCGCGACTTCAGCAAGCAGCGCCCCTGGGACCAGAAGTTCATCGACGTGCCTGAGGCCGCCCGCGCCGAAGAAGACCTGCGCGTCCTGACCTCCGAACCCCACGTGGCCGGGTCGCCGGAAGACAAGAAGACCGCCGACTTCGTCGCCAAGAAATTCCGCGAGGCCGGTCTGGACACCTCCATCGTGGAATACAGAGTCTGGATGAACCGTCCCGCCGAAGTCAGCTTCAGCACCACTTACCCCCAGAACCTTAAGGTGAGCGGCCCCACGCGCGAGCGCGTCTCCAGCGACCCTTTTCAGGACGATCCCCGCATTCTCACCGGCTTTAACGGCTCCTCGCCCTCCGGCGATGTTGAAGCCGACGTGGTCTACGCCAATTACGGCTCGCCCGCCGACTTTAAGAAGCTGGAAGAACTCAAGGTCGATGTGCGCGGCAAGATCGTGCTGGTGCGTTACGGCGAAAATTTCCGCGGGGTAAAGAGCTTTGTCGCCGAAGAGCACGGCGCCGCCGCCGTTTTGATCTATTCCGATCCCTGGGACGACGGCTACTTCCGCGGCGACGCCTATCCCAAGGGCCCGTGGCGGCCGGAGACCGGCATCCAGCGCGGCTCCATCCAGTACATGTTCAAGTACCCTGGCGATCCCACTACTCCTGGTTTTGCCTCCGTCACTTCCCTGCCGGACTCCAAGCGTGTACCGCCCGAGAAGGCGCCGGACATGCCCAAGATCCCCACCACGCCGATCTCATACCATGACGCCGAACCTATCCTGCAGAACCTGGCCGGCCCGGAGACCCCGCGCGACTGGCAGGGCGCGCTGCCGCTTACCTATCACGTGGGTCCCGGCCCGGTGCGGCTTAAGCTGCACCTGAAGCAGAATTACCAGTACTGGCCAATCTGGGACGTGATCGGCAAGATTCCCGGCTCCAAGTACCCCAACGAGTGGGTCGTACTAGGCAATCATCGCGACGCCTGGGTCTATGGCGCCGTCGATCCCAACAGTGGTACGGCTGCAATGCTGGAGGCCGTCCGCGGGCTGGGCGAACTGCTCAAGCGGGGCTGGAGGCCGGAGCGGACCATTGTCTTTGGAAGCTGGGACGCGGAAGAGGAGGGCCTGATCGGCAGCACCGAATGGGGCGAAGAGCACGAGCATGACCTGGCCGGCACCGTGGCCTACTTCAACCTCGACGTGGCCGTCTCCGGCCCCAACTTCAACGCCTCGGCCGTGCCCAGCCTGAAAGGCTTCATGCGCGACGTCACCAAGCAGGTGCCCAGTCCCAAGGGCGGGACCGTTTACGAGGTCTGGAAAAGCGAGAAGGCCAAACAGCCGGAACGCCGCACCGGGACCGATCCCGGCCAGGGCCGCCGCCCCAACGCTCGGATCGATGACGATGTCCCCGTCGGCGACCTGGGCAGCGGCTCCGATTACAGTGTCTTCATCCAGCACCTGGGCATACCCTCCGCCGACATGACGTCCAACGGCTCTTACGGCGTCTATCACTCGGCCTTCGACAATTTCGCATGGTTCAAGAAATTCGGGGATCCCACCTTCGTCTATGAGCAGGAGATGGCGCGCCTTTTCGGCATTGAGGCCTTGCACATGGCCTCAGCCGACGTGTTGCCCTACGACTACGAGTTCTACGGCAAGGAGATCAGCGCCTATATCGACCAGGCCAGGAACAAGGCCACCCAGGTGCTGGGCGCGGGCGCGCCTGACTTCTCCAAAGCCAGCGATGCCGCCAAGCGCTTTACCACCGCCGGAGCCAAGGTCCTGGCCGCGCAGAAAGATCCGCCGCAGGGCGAAGCTGCCGCCCGACTGAACCAGACTCTGATTGCCGCCGAGCGCGCGCTGCTGATTGAAAAAGGCTTGCCCAATCGTCCCTGGTTCCGGCACGCCATCTACGCCCCGGGCCAGTACACTGGCTACGCCGCTGTGGTTATCCCTGGCGTAAATGAGGCCATCGACGCCAAGAACGCCGGCCTGGCCGGAGAGCAGCTGCAGGTGCTGACGGACGCGCTCAATCGCGCCGCCGCCACGCTGGAGGGATATTAATGTCTCCCAGTTTCGGATGATCGACGATCATGGCCGCGCGGGTGCCAACCGTCTATAGTGTTTCCCCATGCCCTATTACCTGGAATGGGTCCGCGATTTCTGCCGCTCCCTCCCCCACACCACCGAGAAAGTCCGCTGGGAGCACAACCTGCTCTTCTGCATCGGCGAGAAGATGTATTGCGTGGCCAACCTGGAGCCGGGCAACGGCCCCAGCCTGGTCACTTTCAAGTGCACGCCGGAGAAATTTCAGGAACTGGTGGAAGTGGAGGGCATCATTCCCGCGCCCTACAGCGCCCGCAATCACTGGGTTAGCGTCACCGACCTCAAATGCCTGCGCCAGGCGGAGCTCAAAGACCACATCCGCGAGTCTTACCAACTGGTCCTGAGCCGATTACCTAAAAAGACGCAGACGCGCCTCGCAGGAAGGTTAGTGCCGGCGGAGCGTCAGCGGCACTCGCCATAGGCCACGCTCAACCACTGCAGCGCTTTGCCCAGGTCTTTTTCCTCGCGCAGCTCCAGCACGATCCACTTGGGGTTCTCGACTTTAGCCCGCACAATCAACGGGTCGGTCTTGAGTTTTCGCAGCGTATCCGGATTTTTTTTATAAATCTTGAAGGCGATGGAGGTCGGTGTTTCGAACGCCCGCGTGAGTGGAAGCGCGGCAAAGATGACGTCTTCGCGAAAATACACGGTCATGCCGAACATGCGTTTGGCGGTGACGTTTTCCCATTGCAACAGCTCGCCGCCCAGGGCCGCTGACCAGTGCTTCATCTGCTCGGTAATCTTGACGAATTTCAGCCGGTCTTTCATTCAGCTTCAGGGCTTTTCAACCACGATCAGGGAGAAACCGTCATAACCCTTACTGCCCACGGTTTGCACCGCGGTTGCGCGCACACGCGTATCCGCAGCCACCCGCTCGTTGAAGCGCCGGATGCCCTGCACCAGGGGATCGGTGGTGGAAGCATCGGCCACGGCGCCTTTGCGCACCACGTTATCGGCCACGATCAACGTTCCCGGCCGCGATAGCCGCACCGCCCAGGTGAAGTACTCGGCATAGCTGGGTTTGTCGGCGTCAATAAAGATCAGATCAAACGGTCCCTGGCCCTCGCCCGCCAGTACGGGCAGGGTATCCAGCGCCCGCCCGAGTCGCAGCTCGACCACGTCGCTCAGGCCCGCGCGGGCGATGTTGGCGCGCGCTACCTCAGCATGTTTAGCCTCGGCCTCCAGGGTGATGAGGCGTCCGCCGCGGGGAAAGGCCCGAGCCAGCCAGATAGTGCTGTATCCGCCCAGGGTGCCGATCTCCAGGATCGATCCCGGGGACGCGCCGTCGCCGCCGGCCGCGCTGCGCGTGAGCAGAACGGCGCGCGCCAGCACGTGCAGCATCTTGCCCTGGTTGGGGGCAACGTTGATGGCCGGCAGCCCGGCCTTCTGGCTCTCCGCCAGCGCCGTTTCCAGCGCCGGATCGGATTCCGCCAGCATCTGGTTGATGTATTGGTCTACCGCCGTCCACAGCTCCTGGTTCATGCAGCTAGTGTCACACAAACCAACACCGCCGCGCGATGTGTGGCGCAAGAGTCCCCGCCTGAGAGCGATAGCGATGTTTGGAGTACAGGAGAAAAAATGGCCTGGACGTCTTCTGGGGCATCCAGGCCACATATCGACTGGAGAGTCGTAGAGTAAAAACTACTGACCGGGTTTGAAGTCGAACTTCAGCGTCGCGGTGGTTGCCGCGGGCCCCGGTTCATATTTCCACTTCTTAACGGCGTCCACCACGGCCTGGACCAGCACCGGGCTTCCGCCTAGTATTTTGACTTCCTTAACCGTCCCGTCGGGAGCAATGACCGCCTGCACCCGGGCGGTACCGGAGATGTTGTTCTTTTTTGCCAGGTCCGGATATTCCGGCTGGACCGTAAATTTGGTTTTGCGATTGTCTTGCGCTTGCGGTACCGCCGGGGCTGCCGGCGATGCCTGTGCTGTCTGCGCAAAAACCCGCCCGCTTACGAATATGAATGCCGGAGCGCCCGCAATAATAGCCGTGAGAAAAACCAACAGGACCCATCGCGAACTGGGGAGGATCCTGCCAGGACTCTTGTTCACCTAGCTTCTCCTGAGCGCGGCGCACGGTGAACTGCTCCAAAGCAACCCCGAACGCCGCAACTGCTGAACGATGGGGGCATGATAGTAGTGGTCGTTTGCAGGTATCAAAGTACGAAGGTAACCATGTACTAACGGACAATGCTCAATCGCATTTGAGGCCAAAGAATCGCCCATGCACAGCGTCGGGGACCCTTCCTGGGAAGCCTGTTTAACCTTGACGTTAGCAGTCCTCGCCAAGTCCTTGTTGGTGTTTTGACCAAAAAGTGTACTATAATGCCAAAATTAGATTAGATTATTGGAGAACCTGGTTCCCTCAGGGAAATTTGATGCACACTATTTCAGCAGACGCCTCCCTCCTGTTGATTATGGCCACAGATGCCGCCGTGCGCATGCGGCGGGAATGGCTGCAGCGCGCCGGGTATAAGGTCAGTCCGGCATGCAGCCTTAAGGACGTAGAGCAGGCCTGCACCTCAGGCAGGTTTGATATGGTACTAGTGGCCGATGGAGTCGATCAGCGAATGAAGAAGGCCATCGGGCTGACCGTCCGCCAGCACTTCCCGGAAGCCCCCATCCTGCAGATGGGAAGATACCAGCCGGATATTGACGGCACCTGCTTTGTGACCGGCGACTCCCAGGAAGATATTCTGCGCTCGGTGGACCAGATCCTGCGCCGCGACGAGATACGTCCCGCGGCAATCTAGCACTTACTCGGATCAAAAGAAGCAATCCTATTTGGGCTGGCTCGCGGCAGCGGTGTCTACGCCGCCGATGGCCTCCCCGGAAAGCACCAGCTCCACGCGGCGGTTCTGCTGCCGTCCCTCAGGCGTGTCGTTGGTGGCTACCGGTCCGGCCTTGCCCAGGCCGCGGGCCACGATGGTGCCGTTGGGAATGCCCTGCTGCACCAGGTAGTCGCGCACTGCTTCGGCGCGGTGCTGCGACAGCGTCATGTTGTAATCGTCGCCGCCGATGCTGTCGGTGTGCCCTTCAATTTCGATATGCATGCCGGGGTACGCCAGCACGATTCCGGAAACCTTGGCCAGACGCTCGCGGGCGCCGGCAAGCAGCTCGAAGCTGCCGGTCTTGAAGAGGACATCGGACATATTGGCAATCAGGCCGCGGGCTGAGTCTCGAGTGGCCAGGATGGTGTTAAGCTGCGCCAGCAAACGCGCGCGCAGATCGGCTTTTTCCTTCTCCGCCTGCTGCCGCAAGCGATCGGAATCCTCGGCCGCTTTGCGGGCCTTGTCGGCCTCCACGGCCAGGGCCTGCTGCTGAGCTTCCGCCGAAGCGCGGGCGGCATCCGCCTGCTGCTTGGCCTGCTCCGCGGCGGCACGCTGCGCGGCCGCTTCCTGTGCGGCATGCTGCGCTTCCAGCTTCATACGCTCGGCCTCAGCCCGGGCGGCATCGGCCTGGGCCTTGGCGGCTTCCGCCTGCATGCGCGCCTGCTCGGCGTCGGCGCGGCGCCTGGCTTCAGCATCGGCCTGGGCCTTGGCAGCAGCCTCGCGTGCGGCGCCGGCGGCTGCTGCGTCTTCTTCCGCCTTTTTCTTGACCGCCATTACGCGCGCCTCTTCGGCCGTCTCCACGGTCTCGCGCGCCGCGGTGTCGATCGCGCTCTTGCCCTGCTTCTGGGCGTACGCGGCTTCGGCCGCGCCCAGCTGCTGCTGCGCCTTGGCAATGATGGTGGGAGCGTATTTGTCGGCCAGCGCGTTGTGCGCGATGCGCACGGCATTGCGCGCCTCAAACAGCGAGCGCGGCGTCTTGTTGTCGATGCCAAAGATGGCGTTTTCAATGTGCGTCTGCGTTGAGGAATAGGTTCCGCGCGCCAGCAACTCGAAATTGGCGTCGATGTTCTCCTGGCGGAAGCCGGCCGGGATCGCGTTCTCCATGATCACCACGTTGCCCGGCTGGTTGACCGCGAAGTAGGGCTCGGCAGTCACGATCATGCCAAATGTCTGGATGTCGGTAATGGCCTTCACATGGCTGCTGTGATGGTCCAGCACCAGCTCGCCCAGGTTCACCGCGCGTCCCTGAGGCGAAACCGCCCACAACACATAGGTCAGGTATTCCAGGCCGAAGCGCGTGGGATCGTCCAGGTTCTCAAACTTGGCGTCGATCTCGATGCTGCTCTTCTTGCCCTCGACCTTGGCGTCGCCTGAGGCATTGGACATGAGGTCGGTTCCATGGAAGCCGATCTGCACGGCTTCTCCGCGCAGGCGGTAATTCACCGCTTTGGTGGTGTGCGTCACGCTGCCCGCCGGCGGCGTGGCCGAGGCCTGGCCCGGCGCGGCTTGCGCCTGGAGCTGCGTGATGACCGCAAAAGAGCTGAACAGGAGTAGTCCGAAAACGGCCAGATTTTTCCTCATGAAAGTGCCTCACCCAAAAGGATTCAGTGATGTGTGGGTTCACTTTACCTTATTGCAGGCGCGGGGCAAAGATGCCAAATCAGCGCAAGGTACAGGGTGGTAAATAGTACTTTCGAGACCTTCTATCATTGATCCAATTGGGGTGCTCCACGCCGCCTTACTGGTAGCGCAGGGCAATCACCGGCTCTATCTTCATGGCCCTGCGGGCGGGGATGTAGCAGGCCGCCAGGGCCACCACACACAGCAACACTCCCACCGCTGCGAAGGTGGGAAGATCGGTGCTGGGGACGCCAAAAAGCAGGTTACGCAGGAATCGCGTGACCAGCAGGGAGAATGCCAGCCCCGCTGTTAGTCCGAAAAGGATAAGCCGCAGCCCCTGGCCCATAATCAGCCCGCGAATATCGCTCGCCTGCGCCCCAATGGCCATGCGGATCCCGATCTCGCGAACCCGCTGGCGGGTAGTGTAGGCAATGACTGCGTAAAGCCCGACTGCCGACAGGATCAGGGCAATCGTGCCGAAAGCACCCACCAGAGTGCTGGCGATGCGGGAAAGCATGCTGGCGCTCTGGACTCGCGACTGCAACGAGAAAACATCGAACAGGGGCAGGTCGGGCGCCAGTTCATGGACTGCCTTATCGATCGTGGCGGCAAAGCGGGCCGGATCGCCGGCAACACGGGCATGAATCACTGCGGTCGGGGCGTAGTCCTGGAATAGTGCGAGATAAACGAACGGCTGGGGCGCTTCATTCAGGTGAGAGTAGTTGCTGTCTTTGGCGACTCCGATCACGGAAAACGGATGACCGTAGATTTTGACCTTCTTGCCCAGGACATTTTGTTGCCGCCAGTAGCGGTCCACGAAGGTCTGGTTCACGATCACGACCCGCTGCGTCTTATCCGTATCCTGGGCCGTGAATTCGCGGCCGGCAAGCAGAGGAATCTGCATGGTGCGGAGATAGTTTGGGCCGACAGTTGAGCTGCCCATCTCCATGGACTCGTGTTCCTGGGGAACATAGCCTTCCGGCTGCGCGATCACCGAACTCCAGGTAAATCCCAGGGGCAGCCAGGTAGCCAGGCTCACTGATTGCATGCCGGGCAGCGTCTCCAGCTTAGAGACGAGGCGGCGCTGGAGCTGGGCTCCATCGGCATTGCTGTAGCCCGCGGGAAAGAGCTCAAAGGTCGCCAGAAGAACGTTGTCGGGGTTGAATCCGGGATTGAATTTCTGCGTTTTCTGAAAGCTGCGGAGGAACAGGCCGGCGCAGATCAACAGCAACAGCGAGAGCGAAATCTGCGCTACTACCAGCACGCTGGAGAGCCGCGCCTTCCTAAGCGTGCCCGACGAACTGCCGCTCTCTTCCTTGAGCACCTCGATCGGCGTGAGCCGCGAAGAACGCAGCGCCGGCAGGATACCGAAGATCAGACTGGTCAGCACCGCAAGCAGCATGGTGGCGACAAGCACGGTGCGATTTACCGGGATGTTCAACATCACGGGCAGATTGGTGGGCGGCAGGAAGCGGTTGAAGGTGCCCGAACTCCAGGTCGTGATCAGCGATGCGGCAGCGCCGCCGGCCAGCGCCAGCAGGAAGCTCTCCACCAGAAGCTGGCGGATCAACCGCCAGCGTCCCGCGCCCAGCGAGAGGCGAATCGCCAGCTCGCGGCGGCGGGCCACGGAGCGCACCAGCAGAAGATTAGCCACGTTGGCACAGGCCAGCAGCAACACCACTCCGGCGAGAGCCAGCAGCATGGGAAGCAGCACATAAAGTCTGCCTGCGCCGTTCGCCCCCAAAGGCGTGCGCCACAAAGAATACAGAGTGACGCCGTTGTATCTCCGGTGAGAATCCGGGTAATCGCGCGCGATCTGCTGCATGAGCAGCGTCATCTCCTCCTGCGCTGCCTGGGCGTCAACTCCCGGCCGCAGGCGACCGTAAAGCAGGAGCCAGTCGGCTTCACGATTGTTGATGAGGTCCACCTGCATCAACTGTTCTTCCATCATGAGCGGAATCCAAAGCTCCGAGCGCAGCCCGGTCTGAGCGCCCTGAAACAGCGGCGGAGCAATGCCCACGATGGTGTATGGGTGACGGTTGATGTTGATGATCTGGCCTACGGCCGATTCGCGCCCGCCAAAATGTGCCTGCCAGAAGCCGTAGCTGATCACCACCACCGGCGCACCGCCCGGCTTTTCATCTTCCGCGGGCAGAAAAGTGCGGCCGCGGATGGGCCGGACACCGAGAACGTCGAAGTAGTTGGCCGAGGCCTCCGTTGACCATATGCGCTCCGGCTTGCCCAGGCCGGTCAGGCTTACCGGCAGCGTGTTGAACGCCATCAGGCCGGAAAAACTCTTGTTGCTTTTACGCAGGTCCTGCAGGTCAGGATAAGAAAACGCAAAGTCGTTGAAGGTGACGCCGCGCGTGAGTGAAACCAGCCCGCGCGTGTCGGCCGCGCCCGGCAGCGGGGTAAGCAGCGTGGCGTTGATCCAGCTGAAGATGGTACTGTTGGCGCCGATCCCCAGCGCCAGCGTCAGCACCGCGACCAGGGAGAAGCCCGGCGATCTGGAAAGCGTGCGCCACCCGTAGCGGAGGTCCTGCAATAGGCTCTTCATGGGCATTCTTCTGCATTAGACAGCGCAATCCTATTTCCTATCGCCTTCACAGCCAAGAGCCTGATTCCAAAGGTATGAAAGCTGCCTCGTTCGTGCGAATCTCAACCCCAACGAGCGCAAATGGGATACCAGTGTGCGTAAACGGACACCGCTCAAAAAGCGATAAAGTGTTGCTTCGGTCAGTATCTCCGCCACGACCAATCTGCTGGATTCTTTGTCAGCTATTGCTTTTTTGTGGGAGCCGGCATCGGGATTTGCGGAGGGACGTTCCCGGCATTCGGAGCCCACAGTCTCATTCACCCCGGGAGTGCTCCTCACCACTGTGCTGCTGCAGGACGTCGCTTTTCCAAATCACCGAACCAATCCACCAGCGATTAGAGTCCAAGCACGTTTGGAAGACAATTCTGGAGGCACAACAGCAACCAGCAGTATCGTGCCAGTCCGGCCCTTCTGCTTTAAGAGATCAAGCTGACTCCTCGCCGTTCTTATGTCTCCTATGACAAGAAGAAACGGAAGATTTCCCTGAGCCGGATCCCCATTTTGCGATGCGGGAGAGAATTTCCATGCCACGATTTGCGCCTCCAGCCAGTTGCGAAGGTCCGCATTTTCAAAGTCAAGCATTTCAAGCTGGCCATGACCTTCGGGATCAACACGTATCACGCCGGAACTTGTAAGAGGTGACCAGCGCTGGCACTCCTTCGTTCTTGTGAGAGATGCCTCTGATAGGACCGGTGGAAGATTAAGCGGCAAAGGAGCGGATCTGAACTCGGTCCCATCGGAGTACCTGATTTGTACTGCGGATATCCGGGCCTTTACTGGGCACGTTAACGTTGTGAGAGGAGAGACAAACACCTTTCTGGCAGTTGACCCAGGAGATATGGGTTCGAAGTAGGCTCCGGGCCAATTAGACAAGATCCATGAACTAAAATTCACCTTAAATGGGATCTTTTGTTGCTTGTCGACGTTAAACACGGGCACTGAGAGGACCCCCGTTCCATCTGAATCGAGAAGATCAACAAGTAACAAATAGTATTGAATTGTTTTAGATGTGGTGTTGAATAGCTCGATATGTCCCGCCGAGTTTTCGACAGATCCGAAAAAAGTCAAACCCTTAGCACCCAAGGGGGAGTCCCGAACGACGTTCTCGACGGGGAGTTCCCGTGCGCATAAATAATCGGGATTATCTTGTGATTTCGCGTTCACTGGAGGAGCAAGCAGCACGACCAACATCAGAACATGCTTGGTCATCTCAATTCCCTCCTGATCGCGACGGTATGGTGCTGACCTGCCCCAATTTCCGCACGGTGATCTTACAACTTATCCAGCAGCGCCTTTTCGCGGAGCTAATTGGCGACCCGTCGTTTGTTCGAGGCTCTTGATGAATGCCGCGCTCCCCAGCGGACGCCCCGTGTGCCACACTTTCATTGACTTGCCCCACCTCTCGACCTAACATCTCTGCCCAATGATCGGCCAGGCGATCTCCCACTACCGTATCGTCGAGAAGTTGGGTGGCGGCGGCATGGGTGTGGTGTACAAGGCCGAAGACACGCGGCTGCACCGCTTCGTTGCTCTGAAGTTTCTTCCCCTTGAGGTCGCAGACGACCCTCAGGCATTGGCACGTTTCCGTCGCGAGGCGCAGTCTGCGTCTGCCCTGAACCATCCCAACATCTGCACTATCTACGACATCGATGAAGAGGGCGGTAAGACGTTCATTGCGATGGAGTTTCTCGATGGCCAGACACTGAAGCATGCGATCGAAGGCCGGCCACTGGACTTGGATCGATTGCTTTCGATTGCCCTCGACGTTGCCAACGCGCTGGAGGCCGCCCACTCGGCCGGCATCATTCACCGTGACCTCAAGCCGGCCAACGTGTTCCTGACAAAACGGGGGCACGCCAAGGTGCTCGACTTCGGATTGGCGAAGGTCATGCCTGGAAGCGGCGGGGCGACGGAAACGGCAGCGGCGCAAGCGCCCACCATGAGTGGAGAGCATCTGACCAGCCCGGGCGCCACCGTGGGCACGGTAGCTTACATGTCCCCGGAGCAGGCACGAGGCAAGGAACTCGACGGGCGCACCGACCTGTTTTCTTTCGGAACGGTTCTCTACGAGATCTCGACCGGAACCCTGCCGTTTCGCGGCGATACCACTGCGACCATTTATGAGGCGATCTTGCAGAAGGCCCCTGTTGCAGCCGTACGCTTGAACCCCGAAGTCCCGGCGGAGCTGGAGCGCATTATTAACAAAGCTCTGGAAAAGGACCGGGACTTGCGTTACCAACACGCCTCAGAGATGCGCGCCGACCTGCAGCGGCTCAAGCGGGACACGGAGTCTGGTCCGGCGGCAGCGGCACAATTGCCGGCGCGACAAAGAAGATTGGCCACTTGGCCGATTGCCGGAGTGGCTCTGGCAACTGTCGTTATTCTTTTGCTTGTCGTGACCCGGGGGCGATGGAGAACCTCGGCCCCGCCTTTGCAAGCCACGCTCTCGCAAGTGACTTTTGCGGGGGGAGTCGAGGAATATCCCGCGTGGTCCCCGGACGGGAAAGAGCTGTTGTATAGCCGCGACGTTCGTGGCACTCACAAGATTTTTCGCAAAGATTTGGCCTCCGGCCAGGACTCACAGCTGACCAGCGGTGATTTTGATGAGCTGCAGCCGGCCTGGTCGCCGGACGGAAAGCGTGTGGCATTTGTGAGAGCCCAGCAACCCGGCGTCAAGCTGCAACCTGGAGACGTCTTCGGTTCGTTCCAGGATGGCGATGTGTGGATGCTCGATCTTGGCCCGAATAAAGAAAGCAAGCTGGTTGAGAAGGCGTTTAATCCGGCGTTTTCCCCGGACGGCAAGCGCCTGGCAGTGGACGCGTCCTGGGCTGGCCCCCGGCGCATCTGGGTGCTCGACAGCGAAGGGCACAACCCGCAGCAGGTAACAACTGACACAAGCGAGGAAGCCGCGCACATAGCACCGGCTTGGTCTCCCGACGGCAACAAGATCGTCTTCCAGAACCTACTGCGCACGAAGTTTGACACCCGCGTCGTAAACCTGGAATCCAAGGAGATGACCTGGATTACCAACGATTTTTATCGAAACATACGTCCGGCATGGTCACCCTCAGGAAAGTACATCTACTTTTCCTCCGACCGCGGCGGCGGAATCAACATCTGGCGGGCACCCGTTAAGACAGATGGAACCGTGCAGGGCGCGCTGCAGCAGGTGACGACCGGCGCCGGCCAGGATGTCGAGGTCGCCGTCTCGCACGATGGTAAGCGTCTGGCTTTCGCCACGCTGCGTCAGAATGCCGATGTCTGGAAGCTTCCAGTTTCACCGCAAACCGGGCTATTGACTCCCGCCGGCTCGCCCGAGGCGGTGATCAGCACGACCCGGGAGGATAGCCGTGGCGCATGGTCGCCTGACGGCAAGAGCATCGCCTTCAACTCCGACCGTGCCGGCGACATGAATATCTGGCTCTTTTCCTTGACGGACTCGAGTTCGCGCCAACTCACCACGGGGCGCGGCGGCGACTTCCAGCCGAACTGGTCGCCGGATGGGAAGAAAATCGCCTTCTTTTCCTCTGGTTCGGGAAGCCCGAACATCTGGGAGGTAGAAGTGGCTACTGCGATGACCAGGCAGTTGACGGCAAACGGTGGTGTGAATGTCAATCCCTTCTTCTCGCCGGATGGCACTCGCCTCGCCTTCCAGTCGGACCAGAGCGGGCGTCTGGAGGTGTGGGTGGCCAACGCCGACGGCAGCACGCCGCACCGTTTGACGAATACGGGCGTGACCGGCCATTTTATGCGCTGGTCCGAGGACGGACGAGAAGTGATTTTCCGCTGCACATGCGGAGGGAAGCCGGCCATCATGAGGGTGGCCGTCGACGGAGGCGAACCGCAACCGTTTGCCGAAATGATGGGCGGCTCCCACATCTCCTTTTCGCCGGACCGCTCCCGGATCATGGATGTCGTAGGCCACAGGGTTCTCTGGGTATCACCCGTAAAAGGCGGAAAGCCTGAAAAGGTCTACGAATTCCCCGACCCGGAGTCGAGGATTGACTACCCGGTCTGGTCGCCCGATGGAAAGTGGGTGTTGTTCGACCGCTTCAAACCGCAGGGAGGCGACATCTGGGCCATGAGCGGCGTGGAGTGACCCAGGCTTGGAACCCTTGAGGGACAAGTCCCCGGTTTATCCGGCGGCTCAACATGACGGGGGTTTGATCCGGGATTCGTTTTGATTATCTCTTTAGGCCTGTCGCCCCTACCGGGGCTTGGACGCGCATTTCCTTCCTTTCCCACCGCTCACGCGGTGGGCTACAGGCTGGCGCCCCCGTCGGGGGCTCAAATCCGATTCGTCTTCATTTGGCTTCAACAGTCTTCACTTGTCTTCAATCGTCTTCAACCGTCCATGTTGATGCGAATCTATAGGTTACGAAGATTTTTTAAACAGCCGTTTGGAGGTGGTTGGGAGAAATATGTGGACACGAATTCGGATGTGGAGGGAAGCTGGGGGAATCGGGTGATCGGGTGATCGGGGTAAAAGAGCTGCTAGCTGCTGGCTTCTAGCTACTAGCCATAGCGATCGGCGAAGTCCGGTGATCGGAAAGGCAAGAAAAGATCGCCGTGTCCTTTAGGACAGGGGTCGGGTTGGCGGTAGTACAGTCCTCTTGGGACACCATGCCACCCCAGCCGGCCAACACCGGGCCGTCCAGGGACCCCGACCATGGGAGGAAGTAAGGGGGGCTTGAAGAATCGCCGTGATCGCCGTGATCGGAAAAGCAAAAAGCGAATCCCCGGGGATCGGCGGGGATGAGGTGGGATCCATCCCAAGGGGGGAGGGGGCACGAGATCGGGTGGTCGGAAAAAGGAAGCACTCAGCAGTCAGCAAAGGCAAAAAACTAAGTGCTTTGGAATGCTAGATGGAGAGATTTCGTCCCGAGAATGAGCAGTCAGCAGTCCGCCAAGGCAAACAAACTAAGTGCTTTTTGGACCGCAAAACGCAAACCTTCAGCGGATGTGAAAGATCGAAACCGTGAGCTTGCCGTTGACCATCTCGGCTTTGCGCCACGAGCTGCGGTCGTTGAGTGAAACCCAGCGGCGCTCTTCGTTGCGGTAGTGCCAGTCTTTGTCGTTCTGGTAGAAGATCTGAAGGCCGCGGCCTTCGAGAATGTTGAGGATGCTGTTGTCGTGAGAGTTGCGCTCATCGAAATCCGTGGAGGCGCGCTGCCCCATCTCCGAATAGGTCTCGTTCAGCTCCAGCAGCAGGCGGTTGATCTCTTCGTCCAGCGGCTCGGCGTTGAGCCCGATGCGCTGGGCCTCCTGCAGCATGATGGGATAGCTGTGCGCGGGATAGCGGGAGTTGAGCGTGTCGCTGATCTGCTCCGCCCGGTCGCCGTCCTTCAGATGGTAGGAAAGAATTTCAGTGCACAACTTGGTGGAAAGCGCGCTGGAGCGGTCGGCGGCGCCGATTACCAGTGGATGCACGTGGGGAAACAGCGCCTCGTACGGATTCGAGGCTTCCTTGTCCGACTCCTTCTGCCACAAGCGCACCACGCGCTGCAATTCGTCCTGGCTCACGCTCACGCGATTGTTGTCGCGATCGATGGGAGAGAGATCGTGGGTAAGCGAGGTGTCGACGGCGGAGAGGTGGGCCAGCGGTCCCATGAGAATCCTGTCCGCCCCCAGCGCCAGCATGGTGGCCGCCGAGGCGCACTCCAGCGGCGCGATCGCGGTCAACGTTTTGGCATACTGCCGCAGCAGGTTCACCATGCGCAGCGAGGCCTGCCCGTACCCGCCGTCGGACTTGATGAAGACCGACAGGCGGTCGATCTTGCCCATGCTGCGCAGGATTCCGTAGAGGCCGATCACATCGTTGCTGCAGATCGAGCCGCTGGGCGAGTTCCAGTAGGTGATCAGCCGCTCGCCCAGCTTGGCCTCCACCTGGCCGATGATCTGCTGCGTTCTCTCGTAGAGAATGGGTGGATTCTTGGGCTGGGGTCGTTCGACGCGCGGTTGCGGCGGCGGCTGAGGCTGACGCTTGAACATCAATGGGCAAAGTGTACTACACGACGTAGTCGCGCTGGGGAGCACGGCCTGGTGACGCCGGGAACGGTTGCGGCGCCCGCGTCATGGTTCAATTACGGACCGTAACCGAGTCGGGCCTGCACGCTTTGTCCGTCAAGCTGGAAGGTAACCGCTCCCAGCAGATCGGTGCGGTAGGTGAGTACGCGCGAGTCCTGAAGCCGCTGCAGCACCGCGATCCGCGGATGCCCAAAAGGATTGTGCGCGCCCACGGAAATCACGGCAAAGCGCGGATGTACGGCGGCCAGAAGTTCGGGCGTGGTCGAGGTGGCGCTGCCATGGTGCGCGACTTTCAGAAGGTCGGCGGCGGGCGCTTCGCCGGCAATGAATTTTTCCATCTTGCGTTCCAGATCGCCGGCCAGCAGGGCGCGGCTGTGGCCAAACGAGATCAGAAACGCCAGCGAGTCATCGTTCATCGGCTTGGCTTTGGGCTGCCAGTCCGCCGGAGGCGAAAGCACGCGGATGTGCGTGCCCGCCCAGTCCAACTCCTCGCCGGCCACGTGCCGCCGCACCGCCACTCCGTTGGCGGCGCACACTTCGTAAAGATGTTTGAGCACGTTCGTCTCGGGATTGATCCCCACCCACAGCTCGCGCGGTCGAAAATTTTCCACGGCGCGCGCCAGCCCGCCGATGTGATCGCCGTGAGCATGGGTCAGCGCGATCACGTCCAGGCGATCCACCCCGCGCGACCACAGGTAGGGCGAGACCACGTCTTCGCCAAAATCAAATTCTCCACGCGCCGGGCCGAAGCTGCCGCCGGCGTCCACCAGCATGGTTCGCCCCTGCGGAGAGATGAGCAGCAGGGAGTCACCCTGTCCCACGTCGATGGCGGTAATCTCCAGTCTGCCCGGCTCGATCCGCGGAGCGGTAACCACAAATGCCGCGATCATGGAAGACGCCAGCAACGCGAACCCGCCGGTCGCGAGGGCCAGCTTGCCGCCGCGCCGCACCAGCGCCAGAGCCAGCACGATTCCGCCGGCGGCGATCGCCGAGATCATCCAGCCGGCATCGGGTACGCGCCACTGGGAAATGTGAAGATGTCCCAGCCAGCCCAGGCAGGCCAGCGTCCAGTGCAGCGCGCCTGCGGCAATCCATGCAACCACGCGCGCCAGCGGCCAGGAGATGTAACTCAATGCGATGGCCGCAACCGCCGAGTTCAGCATGACTCCCGCCAGCGGCAGCACGGCCGCATTTGCCGGGAGTCCGATGATGGCAGCGCGATGGAAGTAGGCGCGCATGGGCAGCACCAGGACGGCCTGCGTGATGGAAGAAACCACGATCAGCTCAAAGGCCGCGACTGTCATGCTGGCCAGCGCAGTGACCAGCCAGCGCGCAGGCGTCGCCCCAATGAAGCGCGCGAGCCGTCCCGCAATCAGGCGCAGATCAAGGCGAAGCTGCGCCAGCTTCGGATCCAGCGTCAGGTCGTAATTGGTGGAGTCGAAATGTTGCAGGGCGCGGCGATAGGGCTGGGACCCTCGCGCCAGCACCGGCAATCCAATGCCGGAGATGGCCAGCAAGGCCAGAAAAGTAAGTTGAAATCCGGCGTCAAACAGCGTCGCCGGCGACCACACCAGAACCGCCAGGGCCGCGGCGCCGGTGGCGTTCAGCGATGCGCGGTCGCGATAAAGCAGGCGCGCCAGCAGAAAGACGGCCAGCATGAGCACGGCGCGCTGAATTGGCACGCCCATGCCGGCGATATAAGCGTAGAACGCGGAAAGCAGGATGGTGATCAGCGTGGCCGCCCATTCGGGCGCGCGCAGACGTCGAGCCAGCCAGAACAGCGCGAAAGCCAGCAGGGCCACGTTCATTCCCGAAACCACCAGCAGGTGATAGACGCCGGTTTTCTGAAACTCTTCGCGCACGTTGCGCTCCAGCAGCGAGTCCTCGCCGATGACCATGGCCGCGAACAACGCGGCGTCTTCCCGGTTCCACAGCCCCGGGCGCAAACTCGAGCCGCCCAGATGCTCGAGGATGCTGCGCCTGATGCGCCTGCGCCAGAATCCGAATCGCGCTCCGGACTTGCCCGGGAGAAGTTCGATCTGCTCCGTTGGCGCCGACGCGATCACCGCGATGCCCAGCCCACGCAGGTAGCCTTGGTAATCGAAAGCACCGGTGTTGCGAAAGTTTCTTGGAGTACGCAGCTTGGCGGTAAAGCGTACGCGGTCGCCGTAGGCCAATTGAGGAAATTCGGTGATCGCCGGCGAGGGCTCGCTCTCAAAATCGCGCTGGAAGGCGGTGGCCCGGATTCCTACCGGCTGCGTGAAAACCAGGTTGCGGTCGACAATGCGCAGCCTCTCCGCCACCAGATCGAAGCGCTCCCGAGGGCCGCTTCCGCCGCGAACCGAGCCGTCGCTGGTAACCCGGCCCTCGACTTCCACTGCATCGCCATTGAGGAACTCCGCCGGCGGAACCACGATTCGTGGTGGGACCATCTCTACTCGCGCCGTGGCGCCGGCACAAATAAAAGCAAGCATCGCGGATAGGTGCGCCAGGCGTGAACTCCGGGCCTTCCAAGCGGCGAGCGCGGCGCACGCGATCAGGGCGGCTACGCTCCAGCCCCAAAGCCGCGGTGATCGTTGCAGGTGTCCGGCCAGCCATATGCCTGCGGCAAACAAAGCAGCGGCCACTGCCAGAGGCGCGCGCGGCGGGAGGGAAGATGGCTCAGCTTGCGAGACCATGCGCCCCGCACCTTATATCAAAATGGTTTGCTATGCGGCGAAAACTGCGCGTTTGTTTGAAAAAAAAACGCGGCCTTCGCCGACAGGCAAGCCACTTTCGCTCCGGCTGTTTATCCCTGGCTGGCGCGGGTGCGCACTGCTTCAATGGTATTGATCAGATCGTAGGAATTAATTGGCTTGGGAATGAAAGCATCCATCCCCGCTTCCACGCACCGCAGCCTGTCGCTATCCGTGGTATGTGAAGGTCAGGGCGATGATAGGTCGGATCCTGGACGCGCGGAACGCGTCCAGGAATCGCTGGTAGGAGGGTAGGTTCGCCTTTTGCGGGTTACGCCCCGGCCTTGGCGCTCGCCCCCGCCGCCATTGCAGGCTGCGACTGGACGGGCCGGCGCAAAGCTTCGGCGACCGCCTGTGACAGACCCGAGAAGTAACGCCGGTAAGAGTAAAACACGGCCAGCATCAGAGGCAGTATGGCAACAGCCAGTTGCCAGTCACTCCGGCTCGCCAGGGTCAGTGCCACGCCGGCAACGCCGGCGCTGGCCAGGTAATACGGGAAGGAGAGCTGGCACATCTCCAGCCAGGTCCGGCCCAGGCTGTTGGATTCGGTGAGCGTCAGCACAACCGCTACGGCGATGGTGTTGACCAGGAAGAACATGGCTGCCGCCATGGCCAGATGCAGCGGATGCGAGGTCAAGCGCAAAGCGATCCCCGGCGAGCTGTAGAAGAGCCGTGTAGCCCCAATGGCCAAAGCCATGGTGCACACGTTAAAAGCCGCCTGAACCGCGTTGAACTTTTTCCCACGAGCCGGCAGACACTGCGTCAGGTTGGAAATACAACCGACGATCAGCGCCTCCGCCAGGCTCATCTCCGCTACCGCCAGCAGGATGAACGGCAGGTTGACTGACATGCTGCCCGTCACGCTCGGCAACTTGACCTTGAGCCTTGCCGCCACGCACGCGATCACCACGAATACCGCGACGTGACCGATCTGAACCACGTTCGCGTTGACGGCTGCGTAGGCCAGAACGCAGAGGCCGAGAACGATGACAAGCGTAACGAACGCCCGCGCTGAGATAGAGAGCTTCATTTTATCGTTCACCCCAGATGATCGATTCGCCCCAAATGATCGAGTCACCCCAGATGATGGAGTCGCCCCAGATGATGCTGGTGCCGCTGACGCTGGGATCTCCCCAGACCGACGCGCCCCAGATGATCGAGTTGCTGTCTATTGTGTTGCCCCAGATAATGGACCGGCCCCACACAATCGAACTTCCCCAGATGATGCTGTTACCCGCCACCGAGTTGGTGAGAGCGGCCTGGCCGCTAGTGGAATCAAACGACGCCACCGGAGAAGCCGCGCTCCCGTTGGCTACGTCAGTATCGCCCAGCACGGCGTCCACATCGAGATAGCCGGCGCCCACAGTGAAGACGTCATATTGCGAGAAGTACTCGTTCCCCAGACTGTCGTAGGAAACGCTGCTTGTGGGATAGCCCTTCCAGGCTGTCGCCATCATGCGCGCCTTGACGGTGTCCGGAGAAAGCGTGGGGTCCTGCTGGATCATGAGCGCAGCCGCACCCGCGACCACCGGCGTTGCCATGCTGGTGCCGCTTAGTTGCAGGTATTGACCGCCGGGTCCCGTCACACAAGATCCCAGGGCATCACACACGGGAACAGGAGCTATGTTCAGAGTGGGATAGGTAACCGCCAGCGTGCTTCCCGGCGCCAGCAACGAGATGATCTGGTTGCCTGGGGCAACCAGGTCGGGCTTGACGACGTGGTCCAGCCGGCTCGGCCCTCTAGAGCTATAGCTGGCAATCTCGTCGTCGGTGCGATCGGGAGTACCCATGGTCTTGGTCGCGCCCACGGTGATCACCAGTGGATCATTAGCCGGCGATCCAACGGTCGCGTAGCCGTGAGTGCCCAGGGTGTTGTCGCGCCCGTTGTTCCCGGCCGCAACCACCACCACGATTCCTGCCTGCCATGCCGCTTCCACGGCCTGACACAGAGGATCCTGAGTATATGACTCGACAATAGGACGGCCTACAGAAAGATTGATGACGCGGATGTTGTAGGTCTGCTGCAGTTGAATGGCCCGCTCAATTGCCGCGATAACCGCACTGTCCGAGCCCGAGCCGTTGGCGTCGAGCACGCGCAGGTTGACGATGTTTACGTTGGGAGCCAGGCCCGGGTAAGCCTGCAGGTAGCCGCTCTGCGAATCAAAGCCGTTGCCGCCAATTATGCCGGCTACGTGCGTTCCGTGCCCGTAGGCGTCGCCAGTGCTGGGATCCCCGCTGATAAAGCTTTCCGAGTAGATGATGCGTGATGCGGTCCGGTCGGCAGTCTGCAGATCGTCATGGTTGTAGACGCCGCTGTCGATCACCGCCACGCCGACGCCGGTTCCGTTTAAAGCGTATTGCTGGTGCGCGAGAGTCGCCATCACCGCCGGCATCTCATCGTCGAATGAGGGCTGCGTGGGACGGTCCGGCGTCACATAGGCAACGTCGGGATTGTTCTCCAGCCACTTCAACATGCTCGCCGGCACGCGGAATGCCCCGCCGTTAATGTGATCCAGCGAACGTTTCACCTTGCCGCCCTGGGCAACGATAGTCGCGAAACGATTCGCATGCGGGGTCTTGGAGAATTGAATAATCACGTCGACCGTGCCGTCGGGATTTTGCGGGAAACTGACAAAATCCGGGGCTGTCTTATGCCCCGCGCCTGCAGCGGTCATTCCGCCTAAAAGAATCATCCCGGCCAGGATGTGCAAGCTCGCGAGCTTCGACCAGCTCCTTCGGAGCCTGGTCTTCATCGCGACTGTGTTGATGATTTCTTTCATCTTGGTTTTTGCTCCTGTCTTCAAGACGAGCGTTCTTTCTCGTTCCCGAAGAGCTGGGATACTTATGAGCCCCAAACTGCTGAGGCAATTGCCTGGATGTTCTGTCCCAACACGTGCGAGGCGAGCAAAACAGCTCCCACCGTACTTATCGCGACTGCAAAGGCGATTAGCTTGTTTTTGAATGACATGGGCCATTTACCTCATTACCTAGGTAAGCAACTGCCCAGCCAGACTCGGTTGGTACGTAAGTGTTTATTATTGTGTTAGTTAACCAATGTTCGAGGCTGTGGCGGGTGTGACAGTTTGGCGTTCCCGTTGTGTCGCACTTCTTGCAACTACCTGTTTTTCAATAACTTGCATTGTAACCCTGCCGAGTGACAGTTTGTCCGGGCGGAAAACCCTGGGAGAAGGATGCTGGGGCCAATCTATTGGCTTACGGGGCGTAGGCGAGTGCGAGGCTCAGTTGTGGGCGCGGCCTCAAACTCCGGCTCTCGAGCGACCGCCTCAGGCATGGCTGGCAAGGCCGCCAGAAGCTTCTGCGTGAATGGGTGGCTTGGTTTGGTGAAAATCATCTCCGGAACATCGCATTCCACGACTGCACCGGCATCGACCAGGGCGATGCGATGGCACAACTTGTAGACCGAGGCCAGGTCGTGGGAGATGAAAAGAATGCTCATCCCCAGGCGTTTGTTGAGTTCGCCAAATAGCGCCAGAATCTCCGCCTGAGTGATGGTGTCGAGCGCAGACGTGGGCTCATCGGCTATCAAGAGTGGTGGCCGGTGCAGGATGGCCATGGCGATCAGCACTCGCTGCGCCTGGCCGACGGAGATTTCCGAGGGATAACGCCGCAGAAACTCTTCCGTGTCCGGCAGAGTCACGTCGCGGAGTGCGCGAGTGATCGCGTCCCGGCATTCCTGCTTGCCGGCTCCAGATCGCGGAGCGTGCAGTTTCCATGCCTCGGCCAGTTGCGTGCCGATTCTCAAGGCCGGATTCAAAGAGGACGCCGGACTCTGCGGCACATACGCGATCTCTCTTCCCCGCAGGTTGCGCCATTCGCTCTCTCTCAGGTTCAGCAGCTCGCGCCCGTTCCACAGGATTGAGCCGGAAACCGCCGCTCCCTTCAGCCTGGCCAGTCCCAGGATGGCCAGAGCCAGCGAACTCTTGCCGCATCCGCTGTGTCCCACCAGCCCCATGATTTCGCACGGCCGCACATCCAGATGCAGGTCGTGCAACACGTGCGGCTTGGCTCCGTAGCTGATGGTGACGCGAATGGACAGCAGATTCATAGAGATTACTTGGCAGCCAGGGCTAACTCCTCGATGTTCCAGTAGGTTTGCGGACGCAGGAAGCTGGGCTGCGCATTTTTCACCAGCGGACTGATGGCCACCAGCGTGTCCTTGTTCACCAGGTAGATGAAGGGCTCCTGCTCCCAGGCAATTTTTTGTATTTTGTCCCAGTATTGCTTGCGCGTCCGCCGGTCAACCGAGGCACCTTCGGCGTGCAGCAACGAGTCGATCTCAGCCTCCCAGGCCGTGGCCGGAGTCTTCTGCTTGGGATTCCATTGATGTTCTTCACCCCAGCTCTCCCAGGCCGTCCGGATGGAGCTGGGATCGAGATCGGCGTTCATGTTGCCCAGCAGGCAGGCTTCGTAGTTGTAGCTCTGGGTGATCCGCTCCAGCAGGGAGTTGAAATCCAGCGTGACCACGTTGAGTTGGATTCCGATCTTCTTCAGGTCCTGCTGAATCATGGCGGCCATGCTCTCGCGCGCGTGGTTTCCGGCGTTGGTGACCACGGAAAAATCCACAGCGTTGCCGTCGCGGTCGCGCAGCGTTCCGTTGTCCAGGCGGAAACCGTCCTGCTTCAGGCGGTTCAGTGCACTGGCCGGATCGTACGGATGCGGCTTCAATTCGGAATTGAACCAGAACAGATCGCCTGGAGGCAGCATGCCGATGGCCGCGCGCGCGTGCCCGCGATAAACGATTCGCGCCAGGTCGTCGCGATTGATGGCTTCGGACACCGCCCGCCGAAACGCGGTTGAGCTGAACCACTTCAGCTTGTATGCGGGAATCGGAGCCGTGGGCACCTGATTGAACCAGAGCTGCTCCGTATCGGTTGAGGTCCCGGCATCGCGCACCGAAGAGCTGTTTTCATCGAAGAGCTTCTGGAAAATTTCCGGGGAAACCGTGTTGATCAGGTGGATCTCGCCGCGACGGTAGCGCAGGGCCTCGATGTCGCGGTTCTGCTCAATATCCAGGTGCACGCGATCGACGTAGGGCAATTGCCTGCCGCTCGAGTCCTTCTTCCAGTAGTAAGGATTGCGATTCAACATCAGGTAGGAGCCGGGTTTGTGCTCGGCGACAAAAAACGGCCCCAGCGCCGCCATCTCCTTGAGCGGCGACTTGGAAGAGATTATGGCGACGGTGTCAAAAAGGTTGATCAGGTTGGCAACCGGCGCCGGAAAAACGATCTCCACGCTCGAGGGCGAGATCGACCGCGTCGTGACGTCGCCCGGGGCAGTGCGAAACGCGTCGCCGGTGCTGGAGTGTAGCGCCGGATTCATCAGCTGCCGCATGGTGTAAACCACATCGTCAGCCGAGAACGGCGTCCCATCGTGGTAGTGCACGCCTTCTCGCAGCTTGAACACAATCCGCTTGCCGCCATCGGAGACCTTCCATTCCGTTGCCAGTTCCGCCTGCGGTTTTTGCGTGATGCGATTGACGCGGAGCAGCACGCCACCCGTCAGGTAACGGATGGTTTCCGAGGCATCGTCATCGACCTGGAGTGGATTAAAAGTCTTGGGCTCGCCGCGCAGACAGAAGCGCAGCTCACCGCCGGTCTGGGCGGGGACTTGAATGCCGGTCAGGGCCATCAACAGAACAAACCAGTACTTCACGCGCGAACCTCCTGCTTGTTGAGCAGCACCTGGAAGGAACTAACCAGGATAATGAGTACAAAAATCGGAGCCACTCGCCAAGGTTCCGGACGTAATGTCACCATCTCTTGCATTTCTTTGAGCAGGCTGCCTAGCGACGGCAGCGGCTCGGTCACGCCCAATCCCAGAGCGCCGAGGTTGGCCTCGGCGATGATGAAGACGGGAATCGAGATCCAGAACTGCGCCAGCAGCGTTCCACGCAGATTGGGCAACAAGTGGAGGCGCACCAGCTTCAATCCGGAAAAGCCGGCGGCACGCGCGTTCCACACGAAATCAGACGACATCAGGTTTTTGGCGCCGGCGCAGACCACGCGCGCAGACGCTGCCCATCCCAGCAGCCCCAGCAGAAGAAAGGTGATGGCCGCCGAGGATTCAGGCGCAATATTCAAAGGCAGCGCAGCCCGCACCGTAATCAGCAGAAAGAGCCAGGGAATAGAGAGAAACAGGTCGGCCAGGAACATGGAGCTGCGTTCCACCCAACCGCCGAAGCATCCCGCGATTCCGCCCAACAGCCCCGCCAGGACGGTGGTCAGCAGCGCCGCCAGCGGGGCCATGCCCAGAGAGACGCGCAGACCATAGAGCAAACGCGCCAGGCGGTCGCGGCCCAGTTCGTCCGTTCCCAGCGGATGGTGGGCTGACGGAGCCGCATCGGTGGCTTCGCGAAACTGGTGCTCATAGCCGCCCGGGGCAATGTAGCGGGCGCCGAGCGCGGCCACGGCCGCTGCCATGAGCGTCACAATCGCAATGATGCGCAACGTCTTCATGCCGCATTCCTCAGCAGGCTGTGCTTGGCAGAGTCAGAGAGCGTAGTGGCGGCCACAGACAAAAACGTGACCGCCATGGTGAGGTTGACGAGCAACGGTAGATCGCGCGAAAGCGCTGCCTGCCAGGCCAGTTGGCCGATGCCGGGAACGTCGCCGATGGCTTCCAGCGGCAGCATGACGCCGATGGCGATGCTCACCGAAACTCCCAGCAGGGAAACCCACTGCGGCAACGCTGCCGGTACCACGTGACGGAATAGGATTCCCCAGGTACCTGCGCCCTTGGCCCGCGCCATCAGGACATGCGGCTTCTCGTATCCCTCCCCCAGCAAATTAGAAGAGTAGCGGTAGATCTTGGGAAGAATCAGCAGTCCTGCAGCGGTCCACAGAGGAAAGCGGAACAAGACAAAAAGCAACGCCAGGGCGGCGGCTGGAGTGGAAATAAGAACTCCACTGACTCCTTCACCGGCGGCTACGGCAAGTCGCGATCGAGTCAGCTGCGACGTGAAGGCCAGGGCCAGACCCACAATCCAGGCGAGCAGCAACGCCAGAAAAAGATTTTGCAGAGTCACAGGGAGGCGGTCGTGAAGAAGCGAGCGCACCGGCTGGTTGAGCGAAATGGAATTGCCCAGATCGCCACGGCACAGCGACGCCAGGTAGTGGAGATAAAAGCTGGGGACATTCCCCTGTGCCAGTCTCTCCTGGCGGATGGCCTGAATGCTGCCGGCGGATAAGCCGGTGTTGAGCTCCCGTTCGTCCGACGAAAAACCGGGAGCGTAGCGCAGCAGAAGGGCGCCGGCGAGACTCGCGGTGAGCATCAGCGCCAGCAAGCGAGCGATGCCGGCCAGGATTATTCGTGACTTCATGTCAGCAGCTTGCGCGGGATGGATTGGCTCATGGGCCCGGAGAGATCGTCACTCGAGGCTCTCTGCAGCCTGTGCTCCTGCTTTTGCAGATACATGCGCCGATCGGCTTCGGCCAGAAGCTTCTCCGCATCGCTGCCGTCTTCGGGATAAATAGCGCAGCCCATGCTCAACGAGAGCCAGTCTTCGCCGCTCATCTCGCGTCCGGCCATGCGCGTTAACTCGCTCAGGCACATGCCGCGGGCATCGGCTGCGGCGCGGCTCAGGCCCGGCGCGACGATCACGAATTCGTCGCCGCCCATGCGGGCGATGTAGTCATACTCGCGGCAGGAACCCTGCAGCACCTTGGCGAACTGCTTCAACAGGCGGTTTCCCTCGATGTGTCCGTAGCAGTCGTTGATCCGCTTGAATCCGTCCAGGTCGCAGACCATCACGGTCAGCGTGCAGTTCAGGCGCTTGCAGCGCGCCAGCTCGCGATCCAGATGAAGGAACAGAGACCGCGCGTTCGGCAGCTCGGTGAGGTAATCGGTGGTGGCGCAGTTCTCGGCTTCGCGGAAGGCCAGCGCGTTCTCCACTGAGAGCGCCACCTTGGAGTTGATGGCGCTGAGAATGCGCACGTGATCGGAAGTGTAAGTATCGGGCTCGCTGTGGTACAGGGAGAGCACACCCACAACGCCCTGCAGGCCTTCAAGCGGGACAGCCAGTGCCGATCGCAGTGTGGCGAAACGCTCCGGATCGCTGATCTGGCCGGTGTCCACCGTGGGATCGCCGTTGACGATGGGCCGGCGGTTGTGCGCCGCCCAGCCTGAAAGCCCGGCTCCCAGAGGAATGCGCAGCGAAGCGAAGTAGCGGAAGTTGTCGCCGCTGACGAACTCCGGCACCAGGTGGCCTTCACGCAAAATGTAGACCGCGATGGCGTCGTAAGGAACCAGGCGTTTCAGGCGCACGCTGAGGACAGAGAGCGTTTCGCTGAGACTGAGAGAATTTCCCAGGTCGTGGCTCAACTCAAACAGCGTCTGCGCCTCCTGCCGGGCCGCAGCGATAGAGGTCAGGAAGGTCGCGCCTCCGGGGCCCTGCAACAGGGCCACACCGGCCGCCGGTCCGGCGCCGCGATGCACGCGCAGACCGGTAGAAAGCTTTTGCCGCGCCAGCGCGCCCGACTGCGCGCGCACCAGCTCTTCCAGTTCCCTGTAATGCTGTTGCAGCAGTTCGACCACCTGCGGGTCGTAGGCCTGTCCGGCCTGCTCGGCCACCTTCTGCATGGCTTCGTCGAGAGGAATGGCTTTGCGGTAGACACGGTCGGTGGCCAGGGCGTCAAGGCAGTCCACCGCGGAAAGAATTCGCGCGCCAACGGGAATCGCCGGACCCTTAAGCCCGTCGGGATAACCGGTGCCATCCCAGCGTTCGTGATGCGAGCGCACAATCGGCACCACCGGATAGGGAAACTGCACGCGCTGCAGAATCTCGGCGCCGACGATGGGATGGATCTTCATCTTCTCGAATTCTTCCGTCGTCAGCTTGGCCGGCTTGGAGATGATGTGCTCGGGTACCGCCAGCTTTCCGATGTCGTGAAGCAGCGCCGCTGCACGGATGGCTTCCATCTGCTCTTCAGGAAGATTGAGCATCTTGGCCACTTCCGTGGCGTAGACGCGCACGCGCTCGAGATGGTCGTGGGTATTCTGGTCTTTGGCTTCAATCGCCAGCGCCAGCGCTTCAATGGTGCGCAGGTGCAACTCGGCCACGTCCGCAGCGTGGCGCTTCTCATTTTCCAGCTTGCTGAGATACAGGCGATACGAACGATAGATGACGAACATCGCCGGCAATGCCAGTAGCGTCGGCTGCCAGCCGATTTTCTGGTTCAGCCAGCCCAGCATGCCCGCCACCGCGGCGCCGGCCAGATAATAAGGAAACGACCAGAAATAGCAATCCGACCATGTCTTGCGGATGCTCTTGCGCTCGGTCAGGGCGATCATGGTCGCCACCGGCAGAGTGTTGAAGAGAAAGTAGACGCAGCCGGCCAGCACCAGCAGCAGCGAGGTCCCCTGATGGAGCACGGCGCGCAAGGGTCCGTGATACGTGTAGAAAGCAGCCGAGATGGCCACGGCTGCGCCGGAGACATTGAAGAATACCTGCTTGAGCTTCGGCCAGCGATCGCGGCTGATGTAGCACTGAGAAAGAATCGCGCAGCATCCCAGAACCAGCGTTTCGGTGTAGTTCAGTTCCGCAATGCCGATCAAAATGAACAGGAAGCTCACGGACATGCTGCCGGTAACCTCCGGCAACTCGACCTTGAGGCGTGAAGCTACAACCGCCGTCAGCAGATAGGCGATGAACTTCAAGGGAGAATCGATCGTCCAGCTCCATACTCCGTAGCCGGCAATACCGACCCCGAGGAAGCACACAATTATCAGCAGTAGGCGCGCAGGCTGCGACATTGGGACAGATGCCTCCGAGTACATTTGTCCGCAACTCGGCATCCATTTCGGGAACCATGCGTCTCAATAAGTAAACCTATATTTATCAACTACATATGCTCTACTATCGACAACGCAATCCACTTCAAATGTGACATTGTGTCATTTTCCAACGGGGAAGAGCGCCAGATTGTCACAAATTGAGACAAGCTCGGCATTGGTTGAGACACAGGCTTGGTGGTTGAGACCAGAAACCGCGCTCCGTTTGCGCACCCGCTCTCTTTTGCCTGAAAATTGCCTCTGCCACCAGAGAACGGAGGATCGACAATGCCCGCACCGGACTCGAGCCGTCAGATGCTGCGCCACACCCTTGCCACCCTTGCCTATCGAGCCGCTAAGACGCTGCGCGACGCGTCGGAGAGCTTCGCCGCCTACAGCACCGGCGCTAATGGCCGTTCGCCGATACAAATTCTGGCCCACATGGGCGACCTTATGGATTGGGGGCTCTCCATGGCCAATGGAAAGAAGGAGTGGCATGACTCTACGCCGCTTCCATGGTCGAAAGAGGTGGAGAGATTCTTCAAGTCGACACAGGCATTTGACGGCTTTCTGGCCTCGGAGCAACCGCTTAGCTATCCGCCGGAGAAGCTCTTCCAGGGACCTGTAGCGGACGCCCTGACTCACACCGGCCAGCTGGCCATGCTGCGCCGCCTGGCAAGCTGCCCCATCCGCGGCGAAAACTACTTCCGCGCCGAGATCTCCGCCGGCCGCGTCGGCTCGGACCAGGCCGAGCCGAAGCAGGAATTCTAATCCTGCTCACGCGGGCCTGTGACGATGGTCACAGCGTCATTACTCGCGGCCGCGCAAACTAGCTCTATGTTAAGGAGGCCGTCATGAGGGGAATCATCTTTCTGGGAACCGGGCTGTTGCTGCTGGGATCAGCTCTGGCGCAGAACAATCAGCCTTCGCATGAAAGCTATCAATATGACAGCGGTAAACAGGTCACGGTGCGTGGAGTGGTTCAGGAAGTCCGCAACTACCAGTGCCCCGTTTCCGGCACTGTCGGCACACACATCACCGTCAAGCAGGACATCGGGAGCATTGAAGTCCATCTGGCTCCGGCAAATTTCCTGAAGCAGTACGACATCGTCATCAACAAGGGCGACCAAGTGGAGATTCAGGGCGCCAAGATCCAGTTTGAAGGTAAGACCGCGTTGATTGCCAAGGTTGTGGCCGAGGACAACGTCAAGTTCGCTTTCCGCGACTCCAGAGGCAAGCCACTCTGGTAGGAAATCCCAGCTGTTTCCCCTCTACGGTGAAATGGCAATGGAATGCCGGATTCATTGAATGAATCCGGCGTTTTTTTGAAGCCGCGCCCCCTCGCTTCGTCAGAACCAGGGTAACTTTCGCTCTCCGCGCCCGTATCCTTTACGATCCACTTTGGCATGAGCGACTTCCACAGTCTTTACCAGCGCTACGCCCCGCAGGTGCACCGCTTTGCCCTGTTCCTGTGCGGCGATGCGGCGCTGGCCGACGACATCACGTCCGAGACCTTTGTGCGGGCGTGGACGTCGCGCGGGAAGATTCGGGAAGCTACCCTCAAGGCTTATCTCTTTACCATCGCGCGCAATCTGTATCGCGACCACCTTCGCCGCAACCGCCGCTTTCAGGAGCTGGAAGAGTCGCTGCCCGATTCTTCTCCCAGCCTGGAGTCGCGCACGGAGCATAAAGCCGAACTGGCTGCGGTGATGGACGGCTTGCGCGCGCTGGCTGAGGTCGATCGCGCCGCCCTGCTGATGCGCGTGCAGGAAGAGATGCCGTACGAGGAAATTGCCGAGGCTTTGGATCTGCCGGTGGCCACCGTGAAGGTAAAAGTCCACCGGGCGCGAATGAAGTTAATGCGAGTCAGGGACCTATTCCAGGAGGATCGACCATGAAAGTGGAACGCGAAGTCATCATCGATCTGTTGCCGGCGTACTTTTCTGGTGAAGCCAGCGCGGCGACGCGCGCACTGGTGGAGGATTATTTCCGCGAGTATCCGGACTTTGAGAAGACCGCGCGCGGAGCCAACAGTCCTCTGGAGCAACTGAAAGTCCCTATTTCCGCGCTCGACGCCGAGCGGGAAAAATACGCCTTCGAGCGCGCCCGGCAGGTCCGCGAAACCAGCGCTGCCTACTTATGGATGGCTATCCTGTTCACCCTCCTGCTTTTCGCGTTCCGCATTCACGATCACAAGATCGTTTGGATTCTTTGGGAAAAATCCTTTCACACGGGAATCATGTTAGCGACCGTAAGCGTCTTTCTGTGGCTGCTCTTCTTCAGTTCGCGGGGGCTGAAGGAACCGATGCGGGCGCATACGAAGTTTTTGTGGATGGCCATTTTGTACACTTTGCTTCTCGCAGTCTTCAGTGTGAGGGATCACAGGCTTGTGTGGTTTTTCTTTGGCCCCGATCCTATTGCCGGGATCCTGGTTGCCTCCATGACCGTAGGAATGTGGGTTGCCTTCTTCCTTCTGCGCAGGAAAGCAAAGCGGGAAGGCTAAGCGCTGCCGACATCAGGATTTCCGGCGTATCGATACACAATGCCTGAATCGTCGCCCGCTAGAAATTGATGGCCTTCCCCTCCACGGCGCTGAACGCGTCCAGCATGCCTTCTGAAACCGTGGGATGCGCGTGCACGGTGAACATCAGGTCCTCGATGGTCCCTTCCAGCTGCAGCACCGCCACCGACTCTGCGATCAGCTCTGTAGCCAGCGGGCCGATGATGTGAACACCAAGAATCTCTCCGTATTTGGCATCGGCAACCACTTTGATGAAGCCTTCGTGATTGTCGATGATGGTGGCCTTGGAGTTGGCGGTGAAGGGGAATTTTCCGATCTTCACTTCGTAGCCGGCCTCCTTGGCCTTGGCTTCGGTCAGTCCCACGCTGCCAATCTGCGGCTCGCAATAGGTGCAGCCGGGAATATGGTTCTTGTTGACCGGCTGGGCCGGCTTGCCCGCAATGTGGGTGACGGCGACGATGCCGCACATGGCTCCGGAGTGCGCCAGCTGCGGGTATCCGGCCACGATGTCGCCGATGGCGTAAATCCCCTTCTCGCCGGTCTCCATCGATTCATTCACATGAACGAAGCCGCGCTCGGTCTTGATGTTCGGCGTCTTGTCCAGGCCAACGTCGCTGGTGTTGGGGCCGCGCCCCACGGCGATCAGGACTTTCTCCGCCTCGATCTTTTGCTGGGCCTCGCCCTGCGGAGTGCAGGCCACGCATATGCCGGTCTTGGTCTTCTCCACCTTGTCGACCCTGCTGTTGACGATGCAGGTGATGCCCTTCTTCTTGAAGGCGCGCATCAGCTCTTTGGAAACTTCCTCATCTTCCACCGGCACCAGCCGAGGCAGCATTTCGATGAGGGTAACCTCTGCCCCGAACGAGCGGTAAACCGAGGCGAACTCCACCCCCACCGCGCCCGCGCCGATGATGACCATGGACTTGGGGATGGAAGACAGGCTGAGCACCTCAATGTTGGTGAGGATGCGATCATCGGCCTGGAGGCCGGGCAGCAAGCGGGCAAATGATCCGGAAGCAAGCAAGATATTGCGCGTCTTGATTTCCGACTTCTTTCCGTCAGCATCAACCTGCACGGTGTGAATGCCGTTCTTCGCCGGCCCGGTCAGGCGTCCGTAGCCCAGCACGCGGTCGACTTTGTTCTTGCGCACCAGGAAATCGAGCCCCTTGGTGTGCTTGGCCACCACCTTGTTCTTTCTGTCCTGGATGGACGCCCAGTTGAGCTTGCCCGCACCCAGGCCTTCGATGCCATACTCCTGCGCCGACTTGAGGTGGTCATAGACTTCGGCGTGAAAAAGCAGCGCCTTGGTGGGGATGCAGCCTACGTGCAGGCAGGTCCCACCCAGCTTGGAATCCTTTTCGATGAGGCAGGTCTTCAATCCGAGCTGGCCGGCGCGAAAGGCGGCGGTGTAGCCGGCGGGTCCGGAGCCGATGATGGCAACGTCATAAATGGTGTCGGGCAATCGAGTACTCCCTCTGTTCAACAGTGGTGGGCAGCCAAAACATTTGATTGTAAATGACGCGCTGAGGGCGCAAAACCCGGAGCTTAGGCCAGCTCGCGATCTTGCTGCTTGCGGGCAAACCCAGGCGGGGCGGCGGCTGCTCTAACTCATAACTAATAGGTGAATCGTGTGGGAGGAGATTTATGGCTGTACTGTGGTGGATTATTGTGGGATTGATCGCCGGATGGGCGACAGGAAAAATCATGCGTGGCGCTGGCTACGGGGTTCTGGCCGACATTCTGCTCGGCATCGCCGGCGCTCTTCTGGGCGGCTGGCTCATGCGCTCTCTGGGCTTCGCGGGCCAGGGAGGAATGATCTACACCATCCTGGTGGCCATCGGCGGCGCTGTGGTGCTGACGTGGCTATTCCGATTGCTGACCGGAAACCGGAGCAGCGGATCCGGAGGGCTGCGCCGGGCAGCTTAAATTTGCAGTCCGATCCCATATGAGGGATCCCTTTGACCTTGGCCGTCGCTCACCGGGGATGGTTCGATCCAGCCCCGGAAATTTTGAGCGATCGTAGGCTTCCCTCGCTACGCTCGGGACAAAGCGCGGGCCGCGTCTTTGGCGAAGTAAGTAAGAATCATCTGCGCGCCGGCGCGTCGAATTGAAACCAGCGACTCCAGCATCACGCGATCTCTGTCCAGCCATCCTTTGGCGATGGCGGCCTGCAACATGGAGTACTCTCCGGAGACCTGGTAGGCGGCCAGGGGCAGATCGAAACGACGACGGGCTTCAGCAATCACATCCAGGTAAGGCATGGCGGGCTTGACCATAATCATGTCCGCCCCTTCCTTGATATCGAGCGCAATCTCGCGCATGGCCTCGTGCAGGTTGGCTCCGTCCATCTGGTAGGACCGGCGATCGCCGAACTGGGGGGCTGAATCGGCGGCTTCGCGGAAGGGCCCGTAGAATCCCGAAGCGAACTTTGCGGCGTAGGAGAGAATCGGCGTGTTGGTGAGACCGTTGGCGTCGAGCGCCTTGCGGATAGCGCCGACGCGGCCGTCCATCATGTCCGAAGGCGCGATCACGTCGATCCCGGCTTGCGCCAGCGAGACTGCGGTCTTGGCCAGGATGTCGAGAGTCTCGTCGTTGGCGATCTCGAACTCAACGTCCACGGCAGCCTGCGTAGCTACGCCGCCGTTGCCGCCGGACGCGTGACGGCGCCGCGACGAACCCGCGCCGGGCTGGTTTTTGCGCTTCACGATCCCGCAGTGGCCGTGCGACATGTACTCGCACAGGCAGACATCGCCGATCACGATCAGGTCGCGCACCTCGCTCTTGATGGCCCGCGCAGCCTGCTGCACGATGCCGTCTTCAGCCCAGGCGCCGGTGGCAATCTCGTCTTTCGACTCCGGCAGGCCGAAAAGAATGATTCCGCCCAGGCCCAGCGACTTGGCTTCCCGCGCTTCCCCCACGGCTTCATCCACGGAGATGTTGGACACGCCCGGCATGGAGCCGATGGGCTTGCGCACGCCCTCGCCGGGACAGACAAACAGGGGATAGATGAAGTTGGTCGGCGTGAGCCGGGTCTCTCTTACCAGCGAGCGCAGAGGCTCAGACTGGCGCAGGCGGCGGAGGCGGGTGGTCGGGAAGGACATAATGGGAAATTCTAGCAGGCCAGATAAGGCTAACGGTGACGAGCGTCACTCCTCGCAGCGCTAGACGAAAACAAGGGCAGAGTGAGTCTGCCCTTGCTTCTTACCGGGAACCAAAGCTTACTGGTAGATGATCACCGGGTTGGTGTCCGGCCCCTTGCCGCAGCAACTTGCGTTATAGGGATACGATTTCTTCGAAGCGTTTCCTGAGACATTGCAGGTCTTGGTGCCGGGACCGGCGCCGGACCTGGCGGGGACGGTAAATGAGTCTCCGCAATCCACCAGCTTCCCTAATCCGGTAATGGTGCAGGGTTCCGCGTGGTCATTGCTAAAGGTTATTTGATTAGTGCGGACGGTTCCGCCGGCACAAATGTCGATACGTGTTGCCGCCATTTCTTTCTCTCCTCCTCTTAACTTATTTTTCGGAGTTACCCCAGGATTCGGCCCGGGACTAGTCGTTCTTGTTTTCAACCAGCGCCTTATAACGAGCATCAGCGCGAAGATTGTCGAGATCGGGCGACTCGCGGACCGTGGTCAGCGAATAGCCCGCATGCAGGGCCTTGCGCAGCCATTCCAGAGCCGGGCCGGTTTCGCCCAGGTGGTTGTAGATCAGCGCCGCGGTGAACAGGATTTCCTGATCGGACTTTCCGAAAACCAGCGCCTGGTTCAGGTACTTGAGGGCTGGCGCACGCTCGCCCAGCATGGCGTGATACGAGGCCACGCGACTCAATACTTCAGGATCGCGAGGGTTGACCTTGAGCGCCTCTTCGGCCAGCATGATGGCTTTGCGGTAGGAACCGGCCGCTTCGGTCCGCTGCCCGGCGAAATACTGCGCCTCGCCGAGATTTCCCCACATGACATGATCGCGATCGTTCAAGGCGGCAGCATCGGCGTAGGTGCGCGCAGCGTCGTCAAAGCGGCGCAGGTGAAAGTAGGCGGTGCCCAGATTGCCATAGGTTGCCGGGGTGGCGCGAATGCGCAGAGACTGTTCGAGGGGAGCGATGGCCTGTTCATACCGGCCGGCGGCCAGGTCTGCGGCTCCCAGATTGGCGTAGCCGCGAAAGCTCTCCGGGGTGAGATCGGCAACTTTTTGAAACATGGCCGCGCACTGGGCGTATTGCGATTGGCGGCAGTAGAAGATTCCCAGCAGGTTGTAGCCACGCCAGTACTGCGGACGCAGGCTGATCACCTGCTGATAGGTCTTCTCCGCGTCGTTGAGCTTGCCCAGTCGCTCGTAGGCGAAGCCCAGACCGACGTAGGCCTCATCCAGGCTGGAATCCAATTGAATGGCGCGAGTGAATTCGTCCACCGCTTTCTCGTACTCGCCGGTGCCGTTTTGCAGGACTCCCAGACAAACGTGACCTTCGGCTCCGGCATTGCCCAGATCCACTGCCCTGGAGCAGGCCTGCCGCGCCTTGCCGACAAAACTTTTATCTTTGCTGGTGACGTACTTCGACCAGTATGCGGTGCCCAGCTCGGCCTGGGCCAGCCCGTAGCCGGCGTCGGCGGCAAGAGCGCGGGTGAGCAGGATAATGGCCATGTCCATGCTTTCCGGCCCCTGGTCCATATAGCCGCGCGCCTGCAGGTAGTAATTGTAGGCTTCGGGCGAGGCGGTGCCATGCTCAACCAGCTCGCGTTTCTCTTCAGGGCGCAGTTCCAAAGCCAGCGCGGAGGCTACAGCGCCGGCGACCTTGTCTTCCATCGCGAAGAGATCGCCGGACGGGGAATCCAGAGAATCGCCGAAAAAGGATGCGCCGGTTCTGGCATCGAGGATGGAGTACGCAACATGCAACAGGTTGCCGGACTTCTGCAAAACGATCAGAAGGCCGAGCGTGGCGCCGTATTCCTGGCGCGCCTCGTCAAGCCGGGTCACATGCCTTGCCCGCAACTCGGAAGATGAGACCACCTGCAGCGAGTGGTCGCCACCCACCCTGGCCAGCTTTGCCGTCAGTGTTTCCACCAGTCCATTGCCCAGAGAAGCAAGGTTGCCGTCCTGGCTCTGAAAGGGCAGGACGGCCAGGACTTTTTTCTGCGGCAAAGACATTGCACCGGGGGCGTTTTTCTGCCCGGAAAGAATTTGGCGGCGAACCGCCGGTATGGTCAGGCTGAGTCCGAGAAGCACGGCCACGGTCAAAGCGCCGAAAAGCCATTTCGCTGCCGGCCGGTTTGTAGTCGCGGGCTTCAGGCTTACGGCCGATCGCGACGCCAGGCGGCGATACCGCGAAATATCCAGGGTGGTCGCTGCCGGTTTCGCGACCTGGCCTGCGGAGGGGGCAGCGCGGTTTAGGTCCTCGATCATCTCAGCTGCGCTCTGATAGCGCGCCTCCCGGTCTTTCGCCAGGGCGCGGTAGACGATGCGCTGCAGTTCGGGCGGCACCTCGTTTCCCATCTGGCGCGGTGGAGACTGCACAATGGCCAGCAGAGTGGCCGGCAGGCTATCCGCGGCGAACGGCAAGCTGCCGGTCAGCATTTCATAGAGAGTGACACCGAGCGACCACAGATCGGTGCGGTGATCCACGCCTTCGCGTTCCAGAGCCTGCTCCGGCGACATATAGGCCGCCGTCCCGGCGGTATTGAGAGAGCGAGTGGCGCTGGCCGAGCTGAGGACCCGCGCCAGGCCGAAGTCCACGATCTTGGCCACTCCCTGCGGGGTCAGAATCACGTTGGAAGGCTTGATATCGCGATGAACCACGTGGTGGGCGTGCGCTTCCTCCAGCCCGGCGGCAATCTGCAGGGCAATGGCGACCGCTGCACTCTGCGTAAGGCCATGGTCGATCTTTTTTGCCAGCGTCTGGCCTTCATAGAAAGCCATCACGATAAACATCTGCCCGCCCGGGGCTTCTTCAACACCGTAGATGGTGCCGATGTTGGGATGGTCAAGAACCGAGGCAGCGCGCGCTTCGGCAATCAGACGGGAACGGAAATCTCCCCGGGAATCGGGGTCGTGAGGAAGGAACTTGAGAGCGACCGTGCGCTGGAGCTTGGTGTCTAGGGCTTTGTAGACCACGCCCATGCCACCGGCACCAAGTTTTTCATAGACCTTGTACGAATTGAGGGTCTGGCCAACCGGCGCAGGTTGAGCAGCGTCCATCTTTTCACTTATCCCGGAGCAGTGTGTGTGGCCCAGTGTAACCCGTTGCCGGATGCGTGGAAAAACAATTCGCGAGCGGTTGCGATGAATCGCCAAAATTAAGACGCTACTTATGGAGACTGGGGGTAAGTAGCGCGCTTTTCCACGTAAAACTGTCTTGCGCTACCATCATCTATGAATGGTTCCTTCCCCTCTAAAACACGGCTCAAGTCGCGTCCTGGAGTTTGATCAGTTTCGCGAGGTTCTCTCGGGATACGTGAACTCACCGCTGGGCAAGGCGCGCATTGCCGCGCTGGTGCCCTCCGGCGACCGGATGTGGATCGACCGCCAGCAGCAGCTCACGGCCGAGACGCGGCGCTTTTTGACCGCCGGCGGACGCTTCGACTTCAGCGATCTGTTTGATGCCGGGCAGCTTCTGGCCAAGACCAGGATCGAAGGCGCGGCGCTGGAGTCGGCCGAGATTCGCGAGATCGTCCTGCTGGTGGACAAGGCCGCGGAGTGGCGCGAGATCGCGCGGCAGCCGCCGGACGCGGTCAAGCGCGAGTGGCAGGCCATGGCCGAGCTTTCGCTTTCGATCGCGGACTTCACCGAGCTGCTGCGCTTCTTCCGCAACAAGTTCCAGCCTGACGGCCTGCTCGACGATCGCGCCTCGCCGGAACTGGCGCGCATTCGCCGCGAGGTGGACAAGCAGAAGCGGCTGATCCAGGAATCGCTGCGCGGCTACCTGCGGCGGCTGGCGGAGGGCGGCGCGCTGCAGGAAGAGCTGGTCACCATCCGCGGCGAGCGCTTTGTGATTCCCGTGAAGACGGAGCAGCGCAAGCGGGTCAACGGCGTGGTGCACGGCGCCAGCTCCAGCGGGCAGACCGTGTTCATTGAGCCGCTGGAGACCATCGAGCAGAACAACGACCTGGTGCGCCTGCTGGAAGAAGAGCAGGAGGAGATCCGGCGCATCCTGCGGGAGATGACGCGGCGGCTGGGCGAGCAGGCCGAAGCCATCGCCGCCGCCACCGAGGCCATGGCGGAAATCGAACTGCAGTTCGGCAAGGCGCGCTTTGCCCAGGACTACGACTGCGTGCGGCCTGAGCTGACCCTGAATGACGCCTTCCTCGAGCTGCGCTCGGCCCGCCATCCACTGCTTGAGCGCAACCTGCGCCTGAAAGACGGCCAGGTGGTCCCCATGTCGCTGGAGATGGATGCAGCCCATCGTCAGCTCATCATCAGCGGGCCCAACACCGGCGGCAAGACGGTGGCTTTGAAGACCATCGGCCTGCTGGCGCTGATGGCGCAGTCGGGCATTCCGGTACCGGCGGTGAGCGCGAAGCTGCCGGTGTTTGACGCGGTTCTGGCCGATATCGGGGACTACCAGTCGATCGAGCAGAACCTTTCGACGTTCTCGGCGCACGTGACCAACATCGATTTCATCGCGCGCACGGCGACGCCGCATTCGCTGGTCATGCTCGACGAGCTCGGCTCGGCCACCGATCCCGAAGAAGGCGCTGCGCTGGCGGTGGCCATTGCCGAACATTTTCGCGCGAGCGGCGCGGTCAGCGTGATCTCCACGCACCACACCTCGCTCAAAGTTTATGCCGCCAACACCGCGGGCGTGCTCAACGCTGCCGTGGGTTTCGATGAGAAGACGCTGCAGCCGACCTACGAGCTGCAGGTGGGCGTGCCCGGCGCCTCGGCGGGCATCAACATTGCCCAGCGGCTGGGACTGAACGCGAAGATCATCGCCGCGGCGCGGGCGCGGCTGGGCACGCAGACCCAGGACGTTGCCCGCTTCCTCGACAAGCTGCACGCCGATTTGCGCGAGCTCGAGCAGGAGCGGCGCACTACGCAGCAGCGGGAGCAGGAGCTGAGTCGCGAGCTCAAGCGCCTGGAAGCGGAGGGCGAGAAGGACCGGCGGCAGAGAACGCGCGACTACGAAGCCAAGATGGATTCTCTGCTGCGCGAATTCGAGTACCAGGCGCGAGAGGCGGTGAACGCGGTGCAGGAGCGGGCCGCGGCGCAGAAGCTGTCGAAGCAGGCGGAGCAGCGCATGGCGCGGCTGCGCCGCGAGTTCAAAGAACAGTTCGATGCCGGCGTGGTGGCGCATCGCACCGGCGCAGATAAGGGCGATCCCAACGCGCGTCCGCATGAGGTCAAACGCGTCTCGGAAGGCGACACGGTGAAGCTCAAGTCGTTGGGGCAGACGGCGCTGGCCGTCGTCCGGCGCAAGATCGACGAGAACACGCTGGAGGTCGAGGTGGGAACCATGAAAATGAAGATGCGCGTCCCCCGCGACGACGTAGCGGAGGTCTTTGCTACCGGCGCTACCCGCAGTGCGGCGGCCTCATCGCCGGTGGCCGCGGCTCGATTGAAAGGCATTTCCGTTTCGGTCAAGGAAGATACCAACATGCCCATGGAGATCAACGTGATCGGCCAGACCGTGGACCAGGCCACCGACGAGGTAGAAAAATTTCTCGACCGGGCATTTCTGGCGGGACTGGTGCGGGTGCGTATCGTCCACGGCAGCGGGATGGGCATTCTGCGCAAGGCGCTGCGCCAGTTCCTGAAGGACCATCCTCACGTGGCGACCGTGGCCGAGCCGCCGCAGAACGAAGGCGGAGCCGGCGCAACGGTAGTCGAACTGCGCAGTTAACTCTGATCCTCGGTGCGCTCGGGATCGGAAAAACGGATGCTAGAATTCCCGCATGGCCGATTCTGAGCAGCAGCCTTTTTCCGCCGGTACGCAACCGCCGGAGCCACGTAACTGGACGCCGATTCTTGCCGGCGCGGGGTTGGTGATGGTTATCGTGGCGGTGGTGGCATTGTTTAGCCGCATGGGCCAGCCTACGGCCAAACCGGGCGACCCTTACCTGGACAAGGTGCAGCTCTCCAACCTGCATATGGCAACGGCACAGAATTTTGCCGGGACGTCAGTCACTTACATCGAAGGAACCATCAACAATATTGGCGACCGCAAGCTCACCGACGCCACGGTGGAGGTGCTGTTCAAGAACTCGCTGGGCGAGACCTCTCTCAAAGAAAGCTCGCTGCCGGTGACGGTGGCGCTCTCCAACACCCCGTATCCCGACTTCGGCACCCTGGAGCATGCGCCGCTGGCCGCGGGCAAGTCGCGAGACTTCCGGCTGACCATTGAGTACGTCACGCCGGACTGGGACGGCCAGTTGCCGCAGGTGAAGGTAGTCAGCGTGAAGTACTAGCGATGGTGAAGATCGGGGTGATTCTGGAGACTTGCTGACGACTAGAATGGGAGCAATGCCAACGGCGTCCCAATCCGCGGGCGTAGTGAGCTTTGAGCAGGCGCAGGGCATCGTGCGCGAGTACTGCCGGCGCATTCCGGCGCCGCTCGCGCAAGAGATCACCTTGATGAATGCGCTTGGCCGGGTGCTGGCCGAGCCGGTGCGCGCCGACCGCGACTTTCCTCCTTTTCCCCGCTCCACCCGCGACGGCTTCGCGGTGCGGGCGGCTGATGTCGTCAAGGTTCCCGCGGTTCTGCGGGTTGTGGGGCTGATCAAAGCCGGCGGCAGCTTTGACCGGAAGTTAGCTGCGGGCGAGGCGGTTGAGATCATGACCGGCGCGGCGGTGCCCGCGGGCGCCGATGCGGTGGTGATGCTGGAGCAGACGGCGCCGCGCGAAGGCACCGCCAGGGAAGCAAGCCAGGTAGAAGTCCTGAAGCCGGCGGCGGCGGGCGAAAACGTGGTCGCCGCCGGATCGGAGGCGAAGGCCGGGCAGGAGATCCTGCCCCGGGGCACGCGGCTCTCGCCGGCGCAAATTGCCATGGCGGCGGGCGCCGGACAGGCGCGGGTGAAGGTTTTCGCACGTCCCCGGATCGCCATTTTATCCACCGGTGACGAGCTGGTGGAGGTCGCGGAAACGCCGGGTCCCATGCAGATCCGCAACAGCAACAGCTACTCGCTTTCCGCGCAGGTGGAGGCCGCCGGCGCGGAGCCCATGCGGCTGCCCATCGCCCCCGACGAGCCGCGCAAGCTGGCTGACCTGGTGCACGCCGGCCTGAGCGCCGACATGCTGCTGGTTTCCGGCGGCGTCTCCATGGGGAAGTTCGATCTGGTGGAAGCGGTGCTGAAAAACATGAACGCGGAGTTCTTTTTTACCGGCGCACAGATCCAGCCGGGGCGGCCGGTGGTCTTTGGGCAAGTGACGCTTTCCAGCGAGGGCAAGGGCTTCAGCGAGGCACGCAAGCCGCTCGACAACATGGGCACGCACCCCGGCCAGCATCCGCTGAAGCGCTTTGGCGGGACCATCCCCTTCTTCGGGCTACCGGGAAATCCGATCTCGGCGATGGTGTGCTTTGACCTCTTCGCCCGCGCAATCCTGGACGCGCTGAGCGGCTCGGCTCCGCAGCGTTTGCCTGCGGCCAGGGCGCGGCTGAAGAAAGACATAAAGACCAGAACCGGACTAACCCGTTTCCTGCCGGCTGTGCTCCAGGGAGGGATTTTCGATCCGGAGGTGGAAGCCGTGGTCTGGCAGGGATCGGGCGACCTGGCGGCTTCAGCCCAGGCCAACTGCTATGTTGTGGTGCCGGCCGATCGAGACTCGATTGCAGCGGGAGAGATGGTTTCCGTATTGATGCGCTCATGACCAGCCGAGCCAAATCGAAAAGCAGGAAGCTCTCGCACTACGATGCGGCGGGTCGCGCCACCATGGTTGACGTCAGCGCCAAGGAGGCCACGCGGCGCGAAGCCGAGGCTTCGGCTTTCGTCGCCATGTCTCCGGAGGCGCTGCAGGCGCTGCCCCGCAACCCGAAAGGCAATCCCCTGGAAGTGGCCAGAATCGCGGGGATTAGCGCGGCCAAAAGAACGGCAGAGCTGATACCAATGTGTCATCCGCTGCCCTTGTCTTACATTGATGTGACCACCCGGGTGTGCGAAAATGGCGTTAAGATTGGTTCCCTGGCCGCTACGACAGCACCAACGGGAGTGGAGATGGAGGCGCTGGTCGCCGCCAGCGTGGCCGCTCTCACGGTCTACGATATGTGCAAGGCGCTGGACAAGAGCATTGCCATTCGTGAGATCGTGCTGGAGCGCAAGTCGGGCGGCAAGAGCGGTAATTACACGCGCACGGTTCCCTCGATCGCAGCCAGGAAATAAGTCTTCATCATGCCTAGCAACGTCAAGGTCCTGCTCGTCGACGACAATCCCATGATCCTGGAGATGCTGCGCCAGTCTCTATCGCACTTCTGCAAGGTGCAGCCGATCAGCGACGGGGCCGACGCTCTGCTCAAAGCCATCGAAGAGAAGCCGGATCTGATCATCACCGACTACGCCATGAAAGGCGTGGACGGCCGCCAGCTGTTGCAGAAGATCAAAGCCCGCGGAGCGACGGCGCCGATCCCGGTGATTCTGATGGCCAGCAAGACTGACATCAACGAGAAGCTCAAGCCGTTGCAGGATACGGTGGAAGACTTCATCGAGAAGCCCTTCTTCGTGAAGGAAGCTTCGGCGCGGATCAAGAAGCTGGTGGACAAGATCGCACTGGAGAAAATGGCTCGCGAAGCCCCGGCCGACTCCGTGGTCCGCGGTAGTTTGGCGCAGATGAACGTGCTCGACCTGCTGCAGTCGCTGGATATGGGCCGCAAGACCTGCGCGCTGACTCTCACCACCAATGGCGACAACTGCAAGATGTTCTTCACCGAAGGCCAGATCAATCACGCCCTCTACGGCAAGATCAAGGGCGACGAAGCTGTGTACAAAGTCCTGACCTGGGCGGAAGGCAGCTTTGAAATCGACTTCAAAGGCTCCAGCGGCGAGCAGACCACCACGCAGTCCACGCAGGGGCTGCTGCTGGAAGGGCTGCGGCTGCTCGACGAATCCAATCGCGACACTGAAGAAAACGTGCTCGAAGCGTGACCCCGAAGACCGCCGCCGTTCTGACCATCAGCGATTCGTCCTTTGAGCGACGGCGCCAAGACCTGTCCGGTCCGGCGGTTGTGCGCCTGCTGGAGAGCGCGGGATTCAAGGTGGTTCACACCTCGATCCTTCCTGACGAAAAAGATGTGATCGCCGCGCGCATGATCGAGTGCAGCGAAGTGGCGCGATTGGTGGTCACTACCGGTGGGACCGGCATCGCGGTGCGCGACGTAACCCCGGAAGCGACTCTCAGCGTGGCCGAGCGGCTGGTGGATGGCATTCCGGAAAGAATACGCCGCGAAGGCAGCAAGAAAACACCGCTTGCCGCTTTAAGCCGAGGCATCTGTGCAACGCGAGGCAAGGCCTTGCTGCTGAACCTGCCGGGTAGCCCGGCTGCAGCCACCGAGTCTCTGCAGTCGGTTCTGGAGATTCTGCCGCATGCCCTGGAGTTGCTGAGCGGAAACACCAGTCACGCCGGGGAATGAATTTATCACGCAAACGGTTCTTTCCTGATGAGTGCTGACGTATCGGTTTTGAACGGAAGGGAAGGCTAGGCGTCTGCGGTGACTTCGGGGAATTTGAGCTTGCTCTTGGAGAGTGCCTTGTTCAGCTGCTCTTCGATTTCCGTTTCCTCAACGTTTCTGGCCATGGCCAGTTCGGTAACCAGGAGATACCGCGCTCGCTCCAGCATCTTCTTTTCCCGAAATGAAAGCGGCTTGTCCTTAGCCAGTAAGAGAAGGCTCTTCAGCACGATCGCTACTTCCAGCAGCGATCCAGTGCGCATCTTCTCGGAATTCTCCTTGAAACGATACTTCCAGTCAGCGTGATTGTCGCACTTGCCGTCGGTCAGGAAGGCAATGATCTTGGCCACTTCGCCATTTTTTACAACCGGGCGTAGCCCGACCATTCCCACGTTATTAAATGGGACCTCAACCCGCAGGCTGCTGGCTTTAATTTTAAGGAGATAAAACTTTTGGACGTTGAAACCGATAGTGCGGCTGCTGATCTGTTCGATCACGCCCACCCCATGATTGGGATAAACAACCTTATCGCCGATCTGGAAGCTTAACTGACCATTCATTCAGGCACCCGAACGGGGGACGCTTTCGCGGGGGAACAGGACGTGACATTTATGATTATAGGGCTTTTAGATTGTTTCTGCAACCCGAACAGGCCTGTGACTTGAATTAGTTAACGTACTCAAGGCACACGAGTTATAATGATGGTTTGCACTAGCCGCCTGGGTTACCCTGACACTGGAGTTCATAGGCCAAAGATGCCTGAGCACATCAAGCGAAAGCTGGAAGACGAGATTCGCGCCTTGGAACACGAACTGACGCACGAATTACCCAAAGAAATCAAGAAAGCCGCGGCCCTGGGCGACCTGAGCGAAAACGCCGAATACCACATGGCCAAGCAGCGCCAGGAGTTCGTCAACGCGCGGCTGGGGCAGCTCAAAAAGCGCATGAGTGAACTGGCGCTGGTCAACCTTTCCAATATTCCCAAAGACCGCGTAGCCTTCGGCTCCCGGGTGCGGGTCTTCGACTCAACTAAGGAAGAAGAAATCGAATACAAGCTGGTAACCAGCGAAGAATCAGACGTTTCCAAATGTTTTATCTCAACCACTTCACCCATCGGCAAGGCTCTGATGGGCAAAAAAGTGGGCGATTCCGCGATCGTGGTTACGCCTACCGGAAGACGGGAAATGGAAGTCCTGAGGCTGTCAACCATCCACGAAGAGGGGCAATGACCTGGACTGGGGCTTTTGGTCGCGCGTGCCGCGTGCTGCTGCACGCCATTGTGCGCGGCCTGGCGCTGACTAGGATCTCTCCCAACGTTCTTACCTTCATCGGTCTGGTGATCAACACCATTGCGGCGATCCTCTTTGGCTACGCCAATTCGCATAACTATCAGCGCCTGTTTCTCTATGCCGGTCTGGTGATCATCGGCGCGGGAATCTTTGACATGGTTGATGGACGCGTAGCCCGCGCCACCAACCAGGTAACTACCTTCGGCGGCTTCTTCGATTCCGTGATCGATCGCTACAGTGACGTGGTTCTCTTCTTCGGGCTGCTGGTCTACTACGCTCGCGAAGACAACTTCTTTTATCTCGTGTTGGTGGCTTTCGTGATGGTCAGCTCAGTCATGGTGAGCTACACGCGCGCGCGCGCGGAGTCACTGATCGGGTCATGCAAAGTCGGTTTTATGGAACGCCCGGAAAGAATCGTGCTGGTGATTATCGGCGCGTTGTTTGCCCGTTTTGGCGCGATGGCGCCGGTGATGTGGGTTCTGGCCGTGCTCTCTACCGTCACTATCATTCACCGCATCATCTACACCTACCAGCAGACGCGCATTCTCGACGCCAAGGCTGCCGCCGCATCACAGCCCAAGCTGGTCAGCCCGCCTGATCCCGGCAAGCCACAGAGCAAGGCGGAGCCACGGCATGTGGCTTCATTCTGAATTAATCGTCAGACTGATAGCGTGTTTCAGCCTCTGGCGGCAAACTCCGCAGTTGCGGTCTCTTTCTCTGCACGCGACGCAGCGCCGTCGATCACCAGACGCGCGATTCGCTCGCGATGGAAGGTGGCATCGCCCAGCATGGTCTCCGAGGCTTTGGCCCGCCGGTAGTAGAGATGAAGATCGTTTTCCCAGGTAAATCCCATACCGCCGTGAACCTGGATTCCGCGGTTGCCGACGGTGCGTGATGCGTCACTGGCATACATCTTGGCGATGGCAGTGGCTACTGCGGCGTCGGGCGCGCTCTCCTGCAGGGCCCACGCCGCGTAGTAAGTGGCCGAGCGGGAGCTTTCGGTCTCCAGGTACATGTCCGAGCACTGATGTTGGACTGCCTGGTAGATGCCGATGGGTTTGCCGAACTGCTTGCGCGTCTTGGCGTAAGCCACGGTGATCTCCAGCGTGCGCTGCATACCGCCCACCAGCTCTGCAGAGAGCGCCGTAGCGGCGATTGCCAGCGCCCGCTCCAGGCCGCCGGCGTTTCCAAGCTTTTCCGCGGGCGTGTTGGAGAACTCGACCGAATAGATCTTGCGGCCCATGTCCAGGCCGTTCATAGGCTGAATGCGCAGCCCTGGCGCCTTAGCATCAACGGCAAAAACACCGTTCTTGGCGATGACCACGATGAAGTCGGCTACCGCCGCGTCGGTCACGAACAGCTTAGCCCCGCTGAGCTTTCCGCCATTGGCCGCCAGCGACGCATCGGCAGGGTCCCAGCTGGCGTTGGACTCAAGCGCGGCGACGGTCGCGCGCGCGTCACCCGTGGCGATCTTTGAAAGATATTTCTTCTTCTGTTCAGGGGAAGCGACCGCGTCAATCACCGGACCCGCCAGCGCTACCGTGGAGAAATACGGTCCAGGCAGATGCGCGTAGCCGGCCTCTTCCATGAAAAGAACCAGCTCCACTACGCCCAAGCCCATCCCGCCGTACTCTTCAGGAACAGTGATTCCCAGAAATCCCTGTCCTGCCAGCTTGGCCCAGAGTTCCGCATCATAGGCCGTGGGCGTCTCCATGAGGCGGCGAACCTCGGTCATGGGACACTCGCCCGCTAAGAATTTGTTGGCGGTATGTTTCAGGATCTGCTGGCTCTCACTCAATCCAAATTGCATGGTGTTCTCCTCAGTGCGTCAACTCGCGTAGCTGTGTTGCTCGAGAAATTCAGCCGCTGCTTGCCGGTCTAAAAACTCACCAATTTGCATTTTCTTGCCAGGCACATGGTCGAAGACATGAGTTGCGAACTCGACCAATGTTTGCCGTACATCTACATCCAGCATCTGATCCTCGCCTCGGATGACGCCCAGAATTTTGTGATCGATCTGGTCATCTTCGATCTGCTCCATCAGGGCCATCGGATCGCACTCGACTACGTCACGGCGACTCAACTGCGTCCCGGTCAGCACGAAGCAATCAACGTTGTCTCCATCATCGGCGCTGGTATCCATAACAAATCCATACGGAAAAGGGTAAGGGCGCGAAACTGGCATTGCTCCCTTGAATTCCAAAGTCTTCTCGTCGTGAAGGTTCTTCACAAAGGACCCTGCTTCGTTCTCGACAAAGACTTTCACGATCTTTTTGCCTTCCGATCACCCGATCACGGCGATCACCGGATCACCCGATTCTTCAATAGCTCTTCGGCAGTCCCAGCACGTAGTTGCCGATGATGTTTCTCTGAATCTCTGACGTTCCCGCTTCAATCGTATTGCCGCGGGAGCGCAGGTAGCCATAAGCCCAGGTACCGTTGTCGACGGCGTGCTGGTCGCCCCCCTGTAGCTGCCCGTACGGTCCCAGCAGCTCTTGCGCGATCTGCTGGAAGCGCTGGTTCAGCTCGCTCCAGAACAGTTTTTGAATCGATCCTTCCGGCCCCGGCACGCCGGTCGCGCTGATGCGGCTAAAGGCGCGCATCTGGTTGGCCTTCATGATCTCGATCTCCGCGTAACACTGTGCCAGTTTCTGGCGGATGAGCGGATCTTCTGCCGCCGTGTGGCCGTTGCGCCGACGTGTCCGCGCCAGATCGATCAGACGCTCCATGTTGCGACGGTAAGTGACCTGCAACCCCGCGCCGAAGGTGCCACGCTCGTGCATCAGCGTGCCCATGGCCACGCTCCAGCCCTGGTTTACTTTGCCCACCACGTTCTCGACGGGAACTGTGACGTCGTGAAAGAAGAGCTCGTTGAACTCGGCTTCGCCGGTCATCTGCCGCAGCGGACGAACCTCCACGCCTTTCGACTTCATGTCCACCAGCAGCACAGTCAGTCCTTTGTGCTTCTCCGCCGAGGCGTCGGTGCGCACCACCAGCTCGCACCAGTCCGCCGCCCAGCCGTAGCTGTTCCAGACTTTTTGCCCGTTCACCACGTAGTGATCGCCCTGCAGCTCGGCCGCGCAATTCACGTTGGCCAGATCGGATCCGGCGTTGGGCTCGGAAAATCCCTGGCACCAGATCTCTTCCGCGCTCAGGATCTTGCGCAGGTAGCGCTTCTTCTGCGCATCAGTGCCAAAGGCAATGATGGTCGGCCCAATCAGTCCCAGGCCCAGCACGTTGGCTAGCGGCGGCGCCGCTGCCAGCGCCATTTCCTGCCAGAAGACCACCTGCTGCATCAGGCTCGCGCCCCGTCCGCCGTACTCCTTCGGCCACGAGATGCCGGCCCAGCCCGCGTCGTAGAGCTTGCGCTGCCAGCGCTTCAGGTAATCGAACCGCTGCTCCAGCGACTCCTCCCGCCGCTCATCCCAATCACTGGGGACGTTGGCGGCAAGCCACGCGCGCAGCTCGTCGCGAAAAGCAAGTTCTTCCTGGCTGAGATTGAGGTCCATAAAGCTCCTTTTGGTATTTCTGCAGCGGGATTTTCAGCGGATTCTTTGCGAATTGGTGAACGAGCGCTCGTCCGTCCTGAACGACCGTTCATTTCCGGCGGGCACTAGTGTACACCCGGTGGCAAGAGCTTGTGAGCTTTCAAGTTAGGAAATTCCGGCTCTAAACCTATAAGCCGCGCGGCATAGCCGCCATAAACGATTTTGATTTGGCAAGCACTGGGGCAGGCTTTATCCTACTTGGCAGCACTTTTCCGATTTTCCCAGACGATCACCGCCGGCAATGCCCAAATTTTTATTGGAGAGCCATGTCAAACGAACTGCGTAATTTCCTGACCCATTCTTATGACGAGTTGGAAGAGCTCAACCTGCGCGCCAAAGAACAGCGCCGCAAGCGTGTTGCCCCGGAAAAGATCCAGGAGGAGCGGATCAAGTATCTGACCGACGAGAAGCGCATCAAGGCGGTCACCGTGCTGTTCAGTGACCTGGAAGGCCGCCTGCACATGCTCGACTACGACAAAAAGTTCCTTATCAAGAGCTGGGACAACCTGACGTTTGACGGCTCCTCCATTCGCGGCTTCACCGCGCAGCGCGAAAGCGACCTTCGCCTGCACATGGATTGGAGCGCATTTTTTTGGGGACCGGCCGACATCTTCGGCCCCGGCAAAGTCCTGATCTTCGGCGACGTCATCGACAAGGGCGGGGAGCCATACGCCGCCGACATTCGCGGCCTGCTCAAGACTTTTGCCGCCGAAATGTTCAAAAAGGAAGGCTACACCCTCAACGCCGCCAACGAGATTGAAGGGTTCCTCTTCCGCGGCCCTGACGCCGAGCGCCGCTATCACGAGACCGGTAAGTTCGAATACGTCAACACCGGCGGTTACTATCACTCACTGCCCGGCGATCCACTGCGCACCTTTATCGACACCACCGCGGAAGTACAGCGCGCCATGGGCTTCCAGAACGAGAAAGACCACCCCGAGGTCGCGCCCTCGCAGTTTGAAATCAATTACGGCTACGGGGAAGTCGTCGCTGCTGCCGACCAGATTCAGCTCTACAAGCTCATCTGCCGCCAGGTAGCCACCAGGATGGGCTTCACCGCTTCATTCCTGCCCAAGCCCGTGGTCGGAGTAAATGGCAGCGGCATGCACACCAACGTCTCCGTCAGCAAAGACGGCAAGAATCTGTTCTGGGATCCGAAGGGCGAAGAGAAGCTCAGCAAGCTGGGCTGGAGCTTTGTCGACCGCATTCTCACTCACGGCAACGACATCTGCCTGTTGCTCAATCCCAGCGTGAACGCTTATCGCCGCCTCGATCCGCACTTTGAAGCGCCGAACCAGCTCAAAGCTTCTCCCGTGGACCGCGGCTCCATGATCCGCATCCCCATCGGCAACGAGAAAAGCATGCGCGTTGAAGTCCGCTCCGTGGCGCCTGACGCCAACGCCTACATGGTGATGTACTCCATCTTCAAGACCGGCCTGCTGGGCGACACCGCTAAGATCAAGAACTTGCGCCAGGCTGAGCGCTACCTGCCTGACAACATTTATGACGCCATGACCAATTTCAAAAAGGCTGACTGGACCACCAAGCTCTTCGGCGAGGACGTGAAGGCCCGTTATCTGGACTTGAAACAGGCTTCAGCCGACCGCTGCCCGCGTCTGCTGGGAACCTTCGTCAAGGCGCCTGAGGTCCAGTACCATCACGACGTCTATAACCAGTTCCTGTGGAACCTCTTTTAAGCTTTTCCGAAGTGCGGCGAGGGAGCCTGATCGACTGGCAGGAATCCCTGGCCAGCGCCGTGCCTACCCCAAGCGGGATTGCCGGATTGTTTCCAAAATAGAACCACCGGAAATTTATTCCTCGCTAACCTTAGAAAGTGGTAAGCTTTCGCCCCTCCCGGAAATTGCTTTCCCAGGCGATTCCGCTGGAAGACTTGTCAGTCAACGTAGGTCGTATGATCTCCCGACGCGACTTTCTTTACTCCGCAGCTGCCACCCTTGCTTTAACTCGTGCCGCGCATCCGTTGCTGGCTCGCTTCCAGCAAGACGATCAGGTTGCGCCCGTGCCCGGCAAAGAAGGCATGATCCTTCGCTCCTACCGCTTTCTGGACCTGGAAACGCCGGTCGACTACATGGATTCATGGATTACCCCGGAAAAGCATTTCTACGTCCGCAATCACATGTATATGCCGGGCACGATAGATCCTGCTTCCTGGAAGTTGAGCATCAGTGGCGAAGTGGAGAACCCGGTGTCTTTGGATCTGAACGATCTGAGCAAGTTCCCTAGCCTGGCCGTGACTAATACGTTGGAGTGCGCCGGCAATGGCCGGGCGTTCCAACGGCCGATCGTGCCCGGAGTGCAGTGGCAGCGGGGCGCGGTCAGCACCGGCCGTTTCCAGGGACCTCGCCTGCGCGATGTGCTGATGCGCGCCGGCGTTAAACCCACCGGCAAACACGTCAGCTTCCGTGGGCTCGACCAGGTGCCGGGCAAAGTCCCTCCGTTCGTGCGTAGCATCCCCATCGAAAAAGCGATGGACGCGGATACCATCGTCGCCACGCACATGAACGGCGCGCCGCTGACTCACTTCCATGGCTTCCCCGTCCGGGCGCTGGTTCCCGGCTGGATCGGCGCCGCCTCCTGCAAGTGGGTGGCGGAGATCCATGTGATAGACAAGGAATTCGACGGCAACTTCATGAAGCCGGGTTATCGCTACCCCAACCACGCGGTCGAACCCGGCGGGTCAATCAGCCCTGACGAAACTCACGCCCTCACCTCGCTGCGCGTGAAATCGATCATCGCCGGTCCCGTGGAAGGCGCCACCGTCAAAGCCGGCATGCTGCACGTTCATGGCGCTGCGTGGGCCGGCGAAGACGACATCGCCAAGGTCGACGTTTCCACCGACTCCGGCGCTACCTGGCATGCGGCGCAGCTCGGCTCGGACCGCGCGCGCTACGCCTGGCGGCTGTGGAGTTTTTCATGGAAGCCGCCGCGATCGGGCGATTACACCCTCATGTCCCGTGCCACTGACAGCCAGGGACGCACTCAACCGGAGAGCGCCGCCTGGAATCCCAGCGGCTATCTATACAACGCGATTGATAAGGTGAAGGTCCATGTACAAACTTAGCCTCGTCGCTCTGCTCGTGATCGCTGCCTCCCTGATGTTCGGGTCGAACAACCGCCAGGAGCCCGCAACCACGACGGCGGCCGATCTTCCCGCCGGTCCCATGCAGGAAAAGGCGCGGACGGCCTGCACGGTCTGCCACGACGCTCAGATCATCACCCAGCAACGCTTGAGCAAAGACGCGTGGACCAAGGAAGTCGATAAAATGGTTCGCTGGGGCACGCAGCTCGATGCCGGAGATCGCGAGCCATTGATCGAGTACCTGAGCACAAGTTTCTCGCCGGAAAAACCCCCCGCCCGCCAGATTCGGCCGGGCAAGGGAAAATAAAAGAGAACCGCTCAGCCCTTGCGCACTTCCGCGCCTAACGCCGCTTCACCGAATCACGCGCTCTTCCCGGCGAGCTTGCGGCCGCCGCTCCACCGTAGATAGGTCTTGAACTCAGTTTGCCCGGGCGCACGAATGCCGAACTCGCCGTACATGGTCGAACCCTTGAGCTCGTAGCTGAGCCGGAATTGCGGACCGGGACGGGACGAGTCAGAGAGAAAAACCGCCGTTCCGGCGTTGGGCGTAGAAACGTCATAGTAGATGACGTGCCCTTCATTATCGAAATAGACGGCCTTCAGCGGACCTCCGGCAAATTCTGTATAGATGTAAAAAATATCGTCATGACCGCAGTCAAAGTCGTTCGGTCCCTTGCATGACTCCGGGGTTGTATGCCGGGCGATGACGTGATTTCGCAACTCCTGCGCAAAAGAATACGCTCCGGAGGTTGTAGCTCCTGCGCTCCCACCCTCGCTCTTCGCCTCCCACGTGCCGATCAGGAACTGCAGTGGTTGGAAGGGATCTTTGCGTTCCGGGGCCGCGGTTTGCGCCAGCAATGCGCAATTGAAAATGAATGCAGCCGTAATCAGTTTTATGGTCATTCTTCCTGCCCTTTCGTTGGCGCAATTTGCTTAATGCACATACGTAGTAGTGCTTGAGCCGCTGGTGCACGACGGCCGAACCCACTGAGGGTTAAGGCAGGGTCTTGGCGATCTCCGGTCCTTCTTCCGCGGCTGGCTTGGCTTGCGGTTGCAGGTGGTGGCGAGTCAGACCATCCTTCAGGGACTCGAAGGCTTCCTCCGGCGTGTCGGCAAAAGAGAACAGCTTCAAATCTTCGGGGGAGATCGCCCCGGAGTCGGCCATCACCTCCAGATGCAGTACCCGCTGCCAGTATTCTTTGCCGTAGACGATCACCAGGATCTTCTTGGCCAGCTTCTGGGTCTGCGCGAGGGTAAGGATCTCGAACAGTTCGTCCATGGTGCCGAAGCCGCCCGGAAAAACCACCAGCGCTTTGGCCAGATACGCAAACCAGTACTTGCGCATGAAGAAGTAATGGAACTCGAAGTTCAGCTCCGGCGTGATGTAGGCGTTGGGGAACTGCTCGAAGGGCAGGCGGATGTTCAGGCCGATGGTCTTGCCACCGGCTTCCGAGGCGCCCCGGTTGGCCGCCTCCATGATTCCCGGCCCTCCGCCCGAAGTCACCACGAAACGGTGCCGCTTTCCAGGCAGGGTGATCGTCCACTCGGTGAGCATGTGCGCCAGTTTGCGCGCGTCTTCGTAATACCGCGCCATTTCTACTCCGGCGTGGGCACGCTTGAGCATGGCCTGCAGCGCGTCTTTCTCGCGGGCGCCGGGCTGGTGTTCGGGAGCCGCCGCCTTGGCCGCGCCCGGTTTTTCCAGGATGGTCAGCTTGCGCCGGGCCTGGTCCAGGCTGGCGAATCGCGCTGAGCCGAAGAATACTACCGTGTCCTGGATCTTCTCCCGGCGGAAGCGGGAGAGTGGCTCCGCGTACTCCGAAAGAATGCGCAGGATGCGCCCGTCCGGGCTGTTGAGGAATTCCGGATTCAGGTACGCCATGGGCGCCGGCGCGCGAGCGCCGTCGGGCAATGGTGGATCGGGTTGCTTGTTATTGCTGTTGGTCATGAGTAACTTTGCCGTATCCGGAATTCGCGGCGGGGTCGGCCGGCCGTCGTTCGCGATAATGGATTGCCTCGTGCACGCCCAGCCAGATGTCGATCACACCCAATCCGGAAACTGCTCCGCGCACAAAGCCTAGGTGGACTAGATGCTGCAGCTGCGGCCAGCGATTGAGAAATCCGTTTTCGAACCATACCTCGCTCCACGGCAGCTTGATCAGCGTCAGCCCCAGGGTCACGCAGAACAAAACGTACACCGCCATGAACAATCGCTGCATCCAGACCGGGGGATCGGTGTATTCGGTGGCCGGAGGAGGCGGCGCAGCAGCAGAATCGAGATTCGTGGAAGCCGGCTTCAAGAGGGAGTTGGGATCTACAGTTTAGTGACGTTACGATTTCAGGGCCTTAATGCGGCTGGCTACGTCGCGGAAATCGATGTTTGATCCATACACTTCCATAAAATTAGCCAGAGCGGATTTGTCGTCTCCGGACGCTTCGTAGGCCGCCGCCAGATCATAATAAATGGCGCAGCGGCTGGAGTCATCCAGACCGGAGAGCTTTAGGGCCTTCTGGTACCAGCGAACCGCCGCCTCCGGCGCGCCTTTGTCCACCAGGCACTGCGCCAGCCAGGTGTAGGCCTGGATGGGTTGCGAAAAAACCTGCCCGCGGTCGACGGCATGGCAAACCTTTTGCAGCTCGCCGATGGCTTCGTCCAGCAGCCCCATCTCTTTGAACGCGATGCCCAGGTTATAGTGCGTTTCCGGATCGGAGGCTTCTTCCGCGCTCTCTGTGTTTTCTTCCTGCAGCTCGGCCAGGATGTCGGTAAGCAGGGAGTTGGCTTCAGACTCACGCATGCTGCCGTTAACTGAAGGCCGCGCTTCCATGGCCGGCGCAACCGCTGCCGCAGCCGGAGCAGAAACAGCAGGCGCCGAAGCCGCGACTCTCGCCGGCGTCGCTGCAGGCCTGGCCGGTTCCGCTTTCTGCCGCGGAGCAAAGTCAACCAACTCGGTCTTTTCCAGATCGCCGACAAAGTCGCTGAGAATATCTTCAGTCGTCTTCTCTTTTTTGGTTTCCTTCTTCGCGGCCTTCTTAGGTTCTTCTTTCTTGGCCGGCGCTACATCGAGGACGTCCTCCAGTGGCGACTCCTCGATCGCGCGCTTCGCAGGCTTGGCCGGCTCCGGAGAAGCTGCGGCCGGCTCAAGTTGCTTTGCTTTGCGCGGCGCGGCTGCGGCCGGCGAGAGTTCATCAAGCACTCCGGCTAACGGAGCCTCTTCTATCTTTTTAGCCGCCGGCTGTGCTTTTACTTCTTTTACTTCAACCGGCGCAACCCCAAACTCCGGGGCCTTGGCCGCAGAGCGCGGAGGTGCGAGCGCGACCGGCGGCACAGCCGCTGGCGTTTTCGCAGGTGTAACAGCAGGTGTAACAGGAGGTGGTGGTGGCGGCTCCTCCGCCTGAACCGTAAACTCAACAGCCGGCTGCGCAGGCTTTTCAGCCGCGCCCGCAGCTTTCGCCGCCGCAGCACGCGACTGTCCCGCCGAAACTGCGGAAATCAGGTTGGTGATCTCGGGGGCGTCGGGCGCAAGTTCCGTAAGGTCGAGGATGGCTTTCTTGGCCAGGTCCCACATCTCCTGGTCGATGTAGAACTGAATTTCGCGAATCTTCTCCGCTGCCGGTTCCTTCGCTGGCGGCGCAGGCGCGGATGCGGCTTTCGCCGCTTCCGGCGGGTGCTCCTGGGCGGGAATTTCGATCGCCGCCGCCGGCGACGCCTCCACCGTGAGCATGTCCTCCCACTCGCTGGAGACGTCCACCTCCTGAACTTCCGGCGCGGGAGCGGCGATCGGAACTTCGGGAACTGCCGGCGTCTCCACTACGGCTTCAACCTTGATCTCCTGTACCGGCGGCGCAGATGCCGCCTGATGAGCGGCCCCGGGGTCGACCTCGGTCAAGTGATCGGGAACATCAAAGCTGAATTCCTGTACGGACGGCTGCTCAGGTGGGAGATCGATCTCTACCGGCGCCGCCACGGTCTCCGCCGGAGCGGCAACCGCTGCCGCGTGTTTCATGGCCGGAGGCTTAGGCGCCCGCGCGGCGTAGGTGTGGGCCGCATCCAGATACTGGGCCGCCTCTTTTTCATGGCCGCCTTCGCGATATATCTCGCTCAGCGTCTCGCAGGTGCGCGCGGCATCGGCGTATCGCCCGTTGCGCGCATAAAGTGTGGCCAGCCGTTGATTTACCGTGACGTCGCGCGGTGCCATGGGCAGCACCGCTTCCAGCGGAGGTATCGCCTTGGTGGGCACGTTGTAGGAGACGTACAGCTCAGCATCGGTAAGCGCAGCTTCAATCGCTTTCTCTACCGTGGGGTCGTAATTCTGGTGGACCGCCGGTGCAGCTTCTTCCAGCGCCTCAACCATGAAAGCCTGGCCCGCTTCTTCCGGGGAAAGCGTTCGCGAAGCGGCGTCCTCTCCCAGCTTGGTCTGCATTTGCTTGTAATTCTGCTGGTGAAGAACATTCTCAGGCTCGATTTCGCCGAGCTTCTGATAAAGATCGCGCGCTTCCTGAAAATGTCCCTTCTGCGCGGAAGCGTTCGCCTGCAGCTCCATCAGCTCCGCGACCTGCGAGCTGTCCCGCGCCTTTTCCAGCAGGCGCATCATCGCTCCGAGCGCTTCAGAATCGTCCTTGATCTTCGGAATCAGCGAATGCAGGGCATTTAAGAACGGCTCCTTGTCGGCGGTCATCAGCCGGCTGGAGTGGATCTCATAGAGACGGAGCGCCTCCGGGGCGTTATTGTGGCTGGCGTGCCATTCGGCGACATCGCGAATGCCCCCAAGGTCATTGTGCAGGGTAAGCAGCTTGGAGGACAGCTCGCTCAGGCCTTCTGCGCTGTCGGATTGCAGCTTGGCGCGCAACAGGGCCCGCAACCCATCGGGCCGGGAATCGAGATCGGACACCTGTTGCAGATAGCGCACTGCGGAAACGCTGTCTCCGCCATCGGAGGCGATCATCCCCCGCAACAGCAGTGCCCCCGAGTTTTTCGGATCCATCTTGATGACCCGGTCCAGCGCTTCCTCGGCGGCGTCGAAGGCGCCGCGTGCGTAGAGCGACTCGGCCGCCGTGTAGTAGATGTTTCGGGCTTCGTCCTTCTTGCCCAGCTTGATGTAGAGGTCGGCCAGCTTGGTCTTGGTGGTGCTGTTTTCCGGATCGAGCTCCAGAATGCGCTGCAGCACCCTCGCGCCGCCTGCGTTGTCGCCGGTCTTGAGATAGTGATCGGCGACCTGCATGTACTGGGCGCGCGCGTCGCTGATCAAGCCCTGCTGGGTGTAAAGATCGGCTAGCTTGTTGACGTAATCGAAGTCGCCAGGGTTCAGCCGGGTGAGCTTTTTATAAATGGCGATGGCTTTTACGGTGAAGCCATCCTGGGCGTACAGGTCGCCGGCTTTCCTGAAATAGCTGGCTGCCTGTTCGCTCTGTCCGATTCGGGCGCAGAGATCTCCTACCGTATTCAGGACGGTCAGGTCCTTGGGATCTTCCTTGATGATTTTTTCGTATTCGCCAATCGCGCCCTGCAGCTTGCCCTGCTGGACAAACTTCTCCGCCGCTGCCAGCGCTTTTTCTCGGTTGAAGCCAAACCCAAATGCCATAAGAAATTGTCAGGACGAAAATGCGCGTTGCAGGCCCGGGGCAGACCACTACGGTGCGCAATTAGGGGCTAAAGTACCACAGAAACCATGGTTAAACCCAGTAACCGGCGGAAACGATAGTGCATGTCACTGCGCTTATCGGTTATTTACCTTAAAGGTTCCGGGAGCCAGGCCGAAGACAATGAGAGTTCCATTTCGGGGCTTGATCTGCTTATCGCAGGTGGGCGCGGGTGCGAAACTCTCGCACCAGGAGCTCGAGGAAGGCTTCGTTGTCCGGAGGCCGGCTTTCGCTGGGTAGGGCCAGTCGGGTAGCGACCATATCCGCGATCCGCTGGCCATTTTGCCCGCGCACGCCCGGCGGGAGTTCCATTCGTCGCGCCAGGAAGGTCTCGATCAATTCCACCTCCTGCAGGCTCAACGAAGCAGCCTGGGGAAGGACTGCCTCGCCCGGCTGATTGCCGCCGAAGGTGAGGTTGGGATCACGTTCGCTACTCTCGTGCACCACCAGGGTACCGGCGACGAAATCGCCCAGGCGGCGATGCCGTTTGTTTAGCAGCATGGTAACCACTCCGGCGCCATACATTCCCGGCAACCAATCCACGACCCGTACCACGTTGCGGGCTGCCGCCTCAAACGCTGTGATTGGCCGCCCTGACTCCTTGATCACCCGGATCTTAGCCCACCTCTTGCCGGGCGTCTGGCCTTTCCACGCGATTTCGAAAATCGTGTAGTAGCCCCAGATGATCGTGAAAGCTCCCAGGATGAAACCCGCAGCTGCCCAGGATGGCGAAGCGCGCGCCCAGCCCAGCGCCGCCGCCACAACGATGGCCACAAACGACACGGCCGCTAAGAGGCCCGCCTGGATGAGCGTATCCAGGAAAGCCGCCATGAACCGGCTGCCCAAACCGGCCAGCACAAACTCAAGGTGCACCTGCTCCGGAGTGTCGATGGTAAGCTTGTCCACGATGATCTCCGCTCACTGGCTGGAGAAACGTCAGAGCCACTGGAACCGCCTGGAGCATCTTCTGGATCACGTCCAGAAGCAGGGGTTGCGGTCGCTTAGCAGGCAGGAACTCCAGCAACTCGGCCTCCTGTACCGCCAGGCGGCGGCCGATCTGTCCGCCCTGCGCGAAGATCCCAGCGGCAAATCCTATGCCCGCACTCTGAATCTTCTCCTCGCCCGCGCTCACAATACCATCTATACCGGCCGGAAATCGAGCAGCGGCGGGATCGTCAGCTTCTTCCGCGTGGAGTATCCACGGTTGTTCCGTCGTAATTTTCGCTTGATCACGCTGGCCTTTCTTCTGTTCGCCGCCGGCGGGCTGGCAGGAGCTTTGCTGACGCTGAGCCGCCCTGAATTCATGCGCCTCTACGTGAACCCGCAGATGATGGAAACCATCGAGCGCCACAAGATGTGGACCGATTCCATTGTCAGTATCAAGCCCGCGGCCTCGAGCGGGATCATGACCAACAACATCAGCGTGGCCTTTCTTACCTTTGCCATGGGCATTTCCGCCGGCTTGGGAACCATTGCCATCCTGGTCAACAATGGCGTGATGATCGGCGTGCTGGGCGTAGCCTGCTGGCTGAACAACATGAGCCTGCCTCTGTGGAGCTTTGTCGCGGCGCACGGCGTGCTCGAGCTTCCTGCCATTTTTATCGCCGGCGCCGCAGGACTGCGGATCGCCCAGGGTATGCTCTTTCCCGGCCTGCTTTCGCGCGGAGATTCCCTGGCAAAATCCGGTGGCGAAGCCGTCCGCCTGGTGCTGGGCACCATTCCCATCCTGATCGTCGCCGGCTGCATTGAGGCCTTTATCTCACCTTCGCCCGAGGTTCCCTGGCAGATGAAGTTCACCCTGGCAGCTGCGATTGCCGTAATTTTTTTCGGCTACCTGTTCTTCGCTGCACGAGAAGACAGTCCTTCACTTTCGGCGGCAAAACTGTAGCCTTCATGGTGCACATGGCTCCAATCATCGCGACGCAAACCGCTGAATCCCATTGCCACGACGTTTCCCTGCTTGCTAGCATTACCAGGCCATGCACAAACTGCTCCTGATTCTCTTGCTCTCCTCTTTGGCTTTCGCACTGCCCAGTCCCGCAGGCCAGTACGCCGGCACCTGGGCGGGGATGAACAGTGACGGGACCATCAAGATCGCGCTGGCGTCGGGCCAGAGCCCGGGGGAATGGACTGCCGACGTCTCATTTACCCTCGGTGACCAGGAAGTTAAGTGCAAGACCGTACGCGTGAAGGTTGACGGGGAGAAGCTGGATCTGGCCTACGAATTCAACATCGGCGGACTGCAAGCCACCTCCACCGTAACCGGCAAGTTCGACGGGACAAAACTGGAAGGAACATATACCACCAAGAGTTCCGAAGGTGCTGCAGTCGACCAGGGAACCTTCAAGACTACGCTCGCAAAATGATTGCCGCTGCGCTGGATCGGCGCGGCTAGACTCCACCCCAGCATCCCCTGGAGCCAAGATTCAAGAACGATTTGATCAATCGCCGGCCGTGTGCCGACAGATTGCAAATGGGCTAGGTCAAGTACCTTAGCCGTGGACTTTTGGCATGGACACGTAATGGCCCGGAGGTCATACTGTGAACCCGCTTCAGGCATGCGGACATCCCCGTGGATGGTGTGCGATTCTTTTGGTAATGGCTGATCCGAGGCAACCTTGGATTAGAGTTTGAGAATCCCCCTAGCGGTATAAGGAGAGCACATTGGCGGTACCTCGTTTCAGTTGGGAGCTGGCGCCCGCCCGCAAAGACAGACACGTAGCCAGCCTGATCCTGCATGTGATGGTGATCGCCCTTGCCTTGAAGTTTCTGCCCATGCTGCCGGGCCCGGAGATAGTCCGTGCGCGAACCACCGTAAACGTGCTCTATTCCCCGCCGATCCCGCAGGCACCCCCGGCGCCGGTCATCAAGATTCTTCCACCGCCGCCCAAAGTTCTGGCTGCGCTGACGCCGCCCAAGCTGGTTGCTCCACCGCCTGAAATCAAGCCGGCTCCGCCCAAGATCGAAATGCAGCCCAAGCTCGACCTGACCAACGTTTCCTATACGCGGCCCAAGCTGGAGCAAAAGGTCATCACTGGAGCGTTTAACACTCCGGAATCGCAGAAGCCGGTGGTCAAGGACAAAGAGCTCGCGGCCACAACCTTCTCCGGCAGCTCGCAGCCGGCCACCATCAACAAGCCGGCCAAAGAAGTTCAGACTGGTGGTTTCGGCGACCCTAACGGCGTGCGCGGAACCTCCGACAAGAAGGGCCCGGTGCAGATTGCCGCTCTGGGTTCATTCAACCTGCCCGCCGGCCCCGGCAGTGGAAACGGCACTGGAGGCTCGCACGGTGCTACGGGAACGATTGCCAGCGCCGGCTTTGGCGATGTAGCCGCCGGTGGAACCAGTGATCGCACGCGTCGCGGCGGGACCGTCTCGCCGGCAGGATTCAACCAGCAGACGGTGGGCCCGGTTACTGCTCCCAAAGCCCAGGCTGTCGGCGCATCAAAGAACAAGCCGGTAGAGATTCTGTTCAAGCCGCGCCCCGCATACACGGCGGAGGCCCGCCAGCTGCACGTGGAAGGCGAAGTGCTGGTGGAGGTAAACTTCGCCGCCTCCGGGCAACTGCAGGTACAGCGCGTGGTGCGGGGATTAGGACACGGGTTGGACGAATCCGCCCTGCGCGCCGCCCAGCAGATTCGTTTTCGTCCCGCACGGCGCAACGGCGCGCCGTACGACTCCACGGCGCTGGTCCACATCGTCTTTGAACTGGCCGAGTAGAATACGGGAACCACGTGGCTCAGGCAGTGTCCCAGGGGGCCACAACAATTCATTTTGCCCACGCCGAGAAGTTGGAGGAGAAGATGCGTTCCGCGAGCAGAGTTCTTATTTTTGCCCTCATCACCGGCCTCAGCGCCTATGCTCAATCGCAACCGGATAACTCCCCTGACCCTGCAGCCCACCCGGCTCCAGCCGCCACGGCTCCAGCGTCCTCTCCGGCTGGCGAAACAGTGCCAGCGCAGCCATCGTCCGCCTCCGATTCCGCCAATGACGGCAAGCCGTCTCCCGCGACGCCGGCGACAGCTCCTGATCCCGCGACCGACACTAAGTCCCCTGCTGCCGGCGTGACCTCGGCACAGAAGCCGGCGGTCGACGCTCCCCGCACCGCGGCCATGGCCGCCGACAGGATCTTCGCCCAGGAAGCGCGCCTGGTGGAAGCCATGCACCACTACACGCCGATGGTGGAAACCTACATCCAAAACCTGAAGCCCGATCCGGATTTCGTCACCGTGCCCGGCAGCGACAAATATTTCCTCGGACGCCTTACGCTCAATCCCAGGGGCGTCAAGGGCGTCTCGTTCAAAGACCACAACCGCTCCAGCTTCATGTGGCAGGTGGCGGAGCGGCTTAACGGTTTCTTCCGCCTGAACTACCACCAGACCGGCTTCATGGAGATGATTTTCCTGAACGACCAGTTCGACAAAGGTCACTACGAGCTGAAGTTCCTGCGCCGTCAGTTCCTCGGCGAAGTCCGCACCCTGGTTTTTGATGTCCTGCCAAAACACAAATCCGAAGAGCCTTACTTCACGGGACGCATCTGGGTCGAAGACCAGGACTTTAACATTGTCCGCTTCAACGGCACTTACGGTCCCTCCGACAACAAGTTTTATCTCCACTTTGACAGCTGGCGAATCAACATGCAGCCGGGGCTGTGGCTGCCCGCCTATGTGTACACCGAAGAATCGGATGCGTCCTATCCGCCTTTCCAGACGGTGGTAATGAAAGGGCAGACCCGGTTGTGGGCCTACGACCTGAAGCACTCTGGCCAGCAGTCGGAGTTCACCGATCTGCAGATCGACTCGAAGGACGCGGTCGACGAGTCTGCCCGTGGAGCCAACGAAATCCAGCCTGTGCAGAGCCAGCACATGTGGGAGCGTGAGGCGGAAGACAACATTCTCGATCGCCTTGAGCGCGCCGGAGTTCTGGCGCCGGACGGCGATGTTTCCAAGGTTCTGCAGACGGTGGTCAACAATCTGGAGATCACCAACAACCTGAGCATCGATCCCGAAGTTCGCTGCCGCGTGCTTCTGACCACGCCGCTTGAATCTTTCACCGTGGGACACACCATCGTGCTAAGCCGCGGCCTGCTTGACACCATGCCCGATGAAGCCACGCTAGCCATGGTCCTGGCCCAGGAGCTGGGACACATCGCTCTCGGCCATCGCATCAACACCAAGTATTCGTTCAGCGATCGCATGATTTTCCCCGACGAACGCGTCTTCTACCAGATCGGGTTGCAGCAAAATGACGAAGATGAGCGCGCCGCCGACATGAAGGGCCTGGAGCTGCTCAAAAATTCTCCTTACAAAGACAAGCTGAATACCGCGGGCCTGTTTCTGCGCGCTCTGGACACGCGCAAGCACGACGTGCCCTGGCTGATCAGCGCCCACTTCGGCAACCGCTTCACGCGCAGCAACCTGATTCACGTGACCGCCATGAGCGGGGCCCCGCCGCTGGAAGACCGCAACACCGCGCAGCTTCCCGCGCTCCCGCTGGGCAGCCGCATCAAGCTCGATCCCTGGGATGACCGCGTCGAGATGCAGAAGGGCAAACAGGTGGCCCTGGTCTCGCCGCGGGACAAGATGTCGTTTGAAGTCACGCCCATGTTTCCCAACCTGGTCCGTTACAGTGTGCCGGGCAACGAATCGGCAGCCAAGGCCGGTCCGGGAAACTAAAAGCAATCAGGAACTCGGCAAGCGTCCGGTCAGATTAAGCAACTCGACCTCCGGCGCCGGGGGCTCTTCAAAGATCAGGTCGGTAGGGTCGAGTTCGTCTTCGCGGAACTTCAGGAAAAGCTTCCACGCCGCAAGGGCCGCGGACCCCATGATCCACAAGAGCAACGGATGACGCCGCAGCAGGTTGTATTCAAAGTCCGCCGTCATCGAGGTGAAGGCCGCGTACCCCAGCGCGTAGAGCACGATCATCGCGGTGGCATTCTGCTTCCAGGCCGAATAGGCGCAGGTAAAAGGGATTTTGCGGAAGCGCCGCAACAGCAGGTCGGCCAGACCGGCGCTCCACGCCAGCAGCACGATGGTGTGGCCGATGCCGACCGTCCATCCCCAGAAATAGCTGTACGCCGGCAGCGCTACGACAATCACTGCCGGCCAGATCAGGCTGAGCATGACTTTTCGCGCGACAGGAACCGCACGGTGTTTCTCGGTGTCCACGATCATCTGCGCCGCCCAGTTGGCCTGCAGTTCGGCGGGCAGATCGAAAACAAAACGCAGAGCGCAGAGAACGAAGAAGATCAGAATCAACGGTACGGCCAGCTGGCCGGGGTTGGGCAACCCAGCGCCCTGGAAACCAGCCCGGCCGGAGGCAGCAACCAGGCTTTGCGCGGCCAGCACCAGCCCCAACCCCGCGATCCCTCCGAACAGCAGCGATTGCCGGTCGTTGCGTAAGAGAGTCTTGAAAGCGAAGGGATAACAGGCTCGCTCGAAGGGACAGCGCAAAAGCAGGCGGTCGAGCCAGGATTGCGGCAGAAGGCTGCGCGGAGCACGGGTGCGTATAACCGTCTCCAGTTGTTCGGGTATGCGGATGAAATGCCTGTAGTAGCTGATCAAGTAGACCGTTCCCGCCAGCGCCGTCACTCCCAGGATCATCCCGATTCCAAACATGCCCAGGCTGGCGAGTTGGGGATCGGCTTTGCCGATCAGCGAGCGGGCCAATCCCACAAACCATACCGGGGGCAAAACCCTCAGCAAGACGCTGTGCGACCGCGAGAGTTCGCGCAGCAGCGTGGGCACCGCAAAGCTTGTACACAGCAAGGCCAGCATCACGATCACCACCGCCACCCGAATGTAGATGGAGAGGCGGTGAAAGAGCTGGGTGGGTAGCAGCGCCATCAGGCTTCCCACCAAAGCAAACAGAGCAAAAAAGATGAAAAGGCTGCTCAGCAGAACGCCTGTCACATGCATGCCGATGAACCGGAGATAATCGTAAAAAGTCCCTTTTTCCATGGTGACCAGCAGCGGGAACAGGAAGCTCGATACCGAATTAATATCCAGCGCAAACAGAACAGCGATCGAAACAATGGCCACCATGTTGGCCAGAAAAATATTGCGCGTACAAATGGGAAGCGGCGCCAGGTTCATGTAGTCGCGCCGCCCCGGAAAGATGCTTTCCCACTTGAGCGCGACCACAATTCCGGTGATGGTCATGGAAAAGGTGAAGAAGAAATACTGGTCCGGGAGCGACTGCGCATAGGGCTCGAAGAAGCGATCGCCGCGAAAGAAACGGATCGTGGGCGAGTACTTGCCAAACAGAAGGACAGTGAGGAAGAGCCCTGGCGTGGCCAGGAGCGCCAGCATGGCTCCCACTCCCAGATTGAGCGCGCCCTCACCGCCATCATCGCTGCCTGAAAACAGGCGGCCGGCAAAGTGCGCGGTCAGGCGCCAGAAAGGACGCTGGAGAAGCCGCTCGCGCGCGGCGCGAATCGCATTGAACAAATTGATCAATTGGATCACGTGGCGCTCATGACTTCCACGATGTTGTTGGCTATCTCAGCCGCGTCTTCTTCCTGCACCAAGCGGGAAAAGCTGCGCTCCAGCGTCGCCAGCCCCGTCATCTCGCGTACTGCGGCCACGGAGTTATAGGCCACGAGCTGGCCTTTGCGCAGGATCAGCAGGTGCGTGCAAAGCTTCTCCACAACCTCCAGCACGTGAGAGCAGTAAAAGATGATCTTGCCCTGCGCCCCCAGCGACTTCACCAGGTTGCGGAAGATCATCGCCGAGGTCACGTCCAGGCCGGAGAGTGGCTCGTCGAAGACCAGGATGTCGGGATCGTGCATCAAGGCCGCGATCAACAGCACGCGCTGGCGCATGCCTTTGGAGTACGACGAAATTGGCGCGTGCCGATGCGGGTAGAGAGAGAACAATTCCAATAGCGCCCCAGCCCGGCTAAGCAGCAACGGCCGGTCCATTCCCCGCAGCGTGCCCACAAAATCCAGGTATTCCCATCCGCTAAGGTAGGGATAGAGCATGGCTTCTTCGGGAACGTAACCCATGCGCCTCTTGTAACCGGTCAGATCAGCCTGTATGTCGGCGCCATAGAACTGGACCTGGCCGCGCGTAGGCTGCAGCAGGCCGGTGATCATTTTGACTGTGGTGCTTTTGCCCGACCCGTTAGGCCCCAGGTAACCCAGAATCTCTCCGGGACGTATGCTGAAGCTGATGTCGCTGACCACGGGAATGCTGGCGTAACACTTGGTAAGGCCTTTGGCTTCGAGCATGAGCTCGCTCCGATCATGTTTCGTTGAGGCCCGGAATGTTGAATTCTGTTTCGGTTGCCGCTCGCGATGTGCTATAGAATGCTACATAGCAGCCGATCTGCTATAGAATACTACATAGGGTAGTGGTAATGGAAGCTAGCGCGAAGATCTCGCACACCTCGGCGCTCATTCTGCAGACCATCGGCCTGGGATACGCGTACGGCTTTGACCTGATGGAGGCCACCGGGCTTCCCAGCGGGACCGTCTACCCGGCCCTCCGCCGGCTGGAAAAAGAGTCGCTCATCCTTGGCTCCTGGGAGGAAAAGCGGAGCGCTTTCAACCAGGACCGCCCGCGGCGGCGGTACTATAGACTTACGCGCCATGGCCGCGAGGCCCTGGCCGGGGCTCTGAAGCGATATCCCCTGTTGGCTCAACTGGCGCCCGAGGGGAAGGAATCGAAACCTGTTCGCCGGTAAGGAAGCTGAAGTGAAGCCTGCGCGGCCGATTCGCGGTTTGATCTGGCAGAGCACGCTGCTTTTGCGCGCCGCCAGCCTGCTTGTTCCCAAAGCGCAACGTCGGGAGTGGTACCGCGAATGGTACGCCGAGGTCTGGCACTGGGCGCATTTCCTGCTCGAATCGGGCCATCTGAATTCCAAAACCAGGTTGGAACTGGCCCGGCACTGTTGGGGCGCTTTTGCCGACGCCGCCTGGCATCGCTACAACCAGGAGCAGTTCATGAGGGCGCTGGGCGAAGCGCCGCTCTCGGCCAAGTTCTGCCTGACTTCCATCAGCCTGCTGTTCTTTTTCGCGATCCTGGTCAGCGGCTTCGCGCCCACCGTTCGCTCAGCGTTTTCACGGCTGCCGTTCTACCAGCCTGACCGCGTGGCCTCGCTGTCCTTTCACGGCAACTTCAGCCACTATCACGAAGGCACCCTTTTCATTCCGTAACCGACTGGTCGGGCCGCAGCCACACCGCGGCGGCCATCGCCGGATATTCTTTTCATCCTGCTGAGGTACGCCAGAACGGCGTTGCCTTCACCACTTTGACTGCGCGTGTGTCGCCGAATTTCTTTGATCTGCTGGGCAGCGGAGCGGGTATGGGGCGGCTCTTTCACGCGGGCGATGAAAACGATTGCCGCGACTGCATTGTGGTAACACACCGCTTTTGGAAGTCGCAACTCAACAGCGACCGTGCGATCGTGGGCAAAGTTCTTCGCTTAGGCAGCGCTGACCAGCGGATCATCGGGGTGTTGCCGGCGAACTTTACTTTCATTCTGCCGGAGGCCTCGGTGTGGAGCCTTCCCAAAAGCGATCCCAAAATATCCAACTCCGCCGACTTTACGGGAGCGATCCTGCGCCTCTCGCCCGGAGCCTCGATGGCGCAGGCGCGCGACGAGTTCCGCGGCTTTACCGAGCACGCCGATGCTTCTTTCGGATACGCCAAGATGACGCTGGAGCCTATACAGAACCAGATTCATCAAGGCGCCCGGTTGTACGTCATGTTCACGCTACTGGCGTTGCTGGGCGGCTTGCTGGTTGCGAGCACGCGCGTGGCCGCGGCGCGGACCCGCCGCCTGCAACTGGGCTGGCGCGCAATCCTGCGCTGGTGGTCGTTCCTGGCAGTCAAAACCCTTCTGTTGCTTTCAACCTGCTTTATCGTCTCGCTGGAACTCAGCAGCCGGATCTCAATCGCGCTCACGGGAACTATCGATCCGTTCGTGGGACCGTTCTCCACCTGGTTCTTCCTGGTGACCGGGCTGCTTGCACTCTCCTGGTCAATGCACGACCAGTGCCGCCGCTGCCGGATCTGCTTGAAGCGGCTTGGCAACGAAGCGTCCGTGGGCGTCGCCAGCTATCTGCTGCTCGAATGGTGGGGAACCGAGCTGGTCTGCTCCGATGGGCATGGCCTGCTCCATGTGCCGGAGATGAAGTCCAGCTGGCTGGAGTTCGAACAGTGGGTGCAGTTGGACGATTCCTGGAAGCCACTGTTCGAAGACCACAAGCCTGTGGGCACCAGCTAGAGTTCTCTGTGCCTCTTACCAGTTGCGCGCGACGGCGGCTATCTCCTTGGCCAGCGCATCCAGATCGCGCACGTCGATGACTTCGCCGGGCGAGTGCGAATAGCGCAGCGGCCAGCCCATGGCAACATCCGTGGAGCCATAAACCAGAAAGGCCGCACCATCGTTGCCGCCGCCGGTTACGCCGTATTGCACCGCCGCTCCCGCTGCGTGCGCAAGAGCCACTGCTTTCTCCATCAGCTTGCGCGGCACCACGTTGGAGTTGTCGACCGCGCGCACAACAAAGCCCTGGCCAAGGATAGCGTCGCCGAAGCGCGGGGACTCGATCGGCGAATCGGAGCTGACAAAGGTGTCGACCGCGAATAGATAGTCAGGAGCTCTACCGTCCGCGCCCAGCTTCTTGGCCGCCGCCGCCGCGCCTTCCAGTCCCAGCTCTTCACTGGTCGACCAGATGAAGGTGACATCGCGGCCGTTGAGGTTGGGGCCAAGAGCCCAGGCAGCCGCCACCAGCGAGGCGCAGCCGACGCGGTCGTCGAAAGCCCGTGCGCTGGCCCGCGAGCCGACCAGTTGCCGATACTTCTTGGGTATGGTCACGAAATCTCCGACCTTGATGCCGAGCTGCGCTGCGTCGTTTGGGTTATGCGCACCCACATCCATATGCCACATCATGCGGAGCCCGCGCGGCCATTGAAAGTCCGGCTTATCCCAACCCTCCGGCAACTCAAGTACTCCGGGGTGCATTCCGTTGGCCGAGTGCACCAGGGCGGCGTGGCCCAGGAAGTAAGCAAGGACACCGCCTCCTTTGGACTCGAGTTCCAGGCGACCGTCAGGCAGGATTGAGTGGACTTCATAGCCGATCTCGTCCTGGTGGGCAACCACGGCGATACTTGGTCCCTTGCCATTGCCCTTCCAGCGCAGCCAGAGATTGCCGGCTTCGTCGGTTTCGGTCTTGGCCCACGGCGGCAGCAATTGAGCGATGGCTTTGGCCACATTGGCTTCATGTCCGCCGCTCACGCCATAGGTCTCAATCAACCGTTTGAGTATGGTTTCTGGAGAAGGCGCGACCCTGGGCCTGGCCGGTAACGAAGGTTCGGGCAGTGCCTTGGCTTCCGGCAGATCCGCCTTTGGTGCCTGACCTTGCAGATAATTCTCGAGCAACGAAAGCAGCGCGGTGACGTCATGCCCGTCGATCACTTCACCCGGCGTGGAAGGCCATGCCGTGGCGACGGAGAGATGCACTGAACGCTGCGGCAGTGGGGGCGCTACCAGGTATCCTCCACGAGGCTCCAGCGGCGCCGAGTAGTCGCTGCTGATGGCGATGCTGTTCTGTTCCGCCAGCTGCTTCAACTCTGCGCCCAGGCCGGCCACCTCCTCCAGCGGCTTTTCCGAAGCGATCAGCACTCCGCTTCCTGGCGCGTGACTAAATGCCGGCGCTGGTTCGCGCGGTGCAGGAGCATTGGCGGCAGGAGGAGGCGCGCGCATCAGGCGGCCGACGTAGATCAGCTCGTCGGGTTTCAGCGTGTAAAGCAGTCTCTCCAGCCCCCGGGCCCCCAGCCATTGCTGAGCCACGAAGGCTACGGTCAGCTTGCCGTGGACTTTGGCGGCATCGAGTTGACGCAGCAACTCGACCAGAACGGCATCACCAAAGCGGTCTCCCATGGCGGGCGAGGTCCACGTGGCTGCGCCCATCTCGTAAAACCGGCGATCAATAGCCAATGGGCTCAGACGGTCAGCTCCGGCGTTCTTAGCCTGGGCCGCGGTGGTGGCGCCGATATCGATAAAAATGTTGTCAAGGTCGGCCAAACTCGGCGGATGCTGGCGCTGTGGAAATAGGTGTATCGAGATTCCGGCCACGGCTCCTGAAATCCACTGGCCTTGCGAAGTCTGCAGCCTGACCGGCTGCGCCGAGTGCAGTTCGTTGAACAGCGGCAGCGATCCGATCTGAGGAAGCCGCTGCACTTGCAGATAGCCGTCGGCGGTGATATTGCTCACCACGAATCCGGGCTCGTCCATTGGAGCCACAATCAGCCGGTGGGGCAATCCAGTACCCAGAGTGATCGTCACGTTCCCCATGCCGTCAGTCCGGGGCGAGAACGCCTTCAGACGCGCGGCAATCTTGCTCGCCAACTCCTGCTCGTATCCTGCAACCGCGGGAGTTTCTGTGAATTCGCGCAGATCCTCTACCAGACTCCCCGCAACCTTCTGACCGGAAAAGCGGTGGGTACAAGCCAACAGAAAGACAGCAACAACAAGGCAACGAAAATGGGCCTTCATCCTTTTCTCCTTGTGCAGCCGGACTAAGAAACTAAACCAAGGAAGCAAAAAAAATCCAGCGGCGCTGGATGGAGTTGGAAGAACTTTGACAACGTCCCTGAAACTCAATCGATTCGCACAGCCCGGTCGTTTACTTTGGGAAATCGCTCGAAGACCGCAGGATCGTGGCCGGGAATGATCAGCCGGGGGTTGGCCGCCAGTTGCTTCATGCGATCCTGCGCGCGCAGGTTGGAGTCGAAATCCAGCGAAGCAGCAATGGGCACGTGCTTATCAAGGTTCTCGTAGAGATACATGTTGTCGCTGGCCAGAATCACTGTGCCGCTCCTGGTGTTGACGCCCACATATTGCGACTGGAAGGTGTGTTTGCCGCCGGTGTAGCAGGTAATGCCGGGAAGGATCTCCTGTGCATCGCCGTTCACCAGGCCGATACGGCCTTCCATGGTGAGCTTCACTGCGGCCACAACGTCGTCAGGATCGATGCCGCCGTGCGTGCCTTTCTGTTGCCACGCCTCGCCAGTGTAGTACTGGTACTCGTCCTTCTGCAGCCAGACGCGCGCCCTGGGAAACAGGTCCATGCCGTCGGCATGGTCCCAATGCATGTGCGTGATGACTACGTCGGTAATGTCTTCCGGCTTCACACCCAGCGAGGCGACGGCTTCGCTGGGCTTCACGAAATCCTTAATTTTCCATTGTTTGAAAAACTGCTCGCGATAAAAGCCGGAATCTACCAGCACCGTACGGCCGTTGCCACGCACCAGCCATATCATCATGGCGATCTCCAGCTTGCGGGACGGAACGGCCCCCTTCACCAGTTGGGCGACGCGAAAATCCGGGATTGTGGCGTAGCGGACAGCGTAAACTTCATATACCGGGTGTAGGGTCTCCTGGGCCGGGATGGAAGCCAGGCCGAGAAGCAGCACACTCAACAACAGCCACCGAGATTTTCCTTCCGCGCGCATCGAGATGTTTCGCTGGCCTTGAGATCGATCCACCATTTTATGGGGAGAGAGGACTCATGTACAGAAACCCCGAATTGCCGTCACTCGTCCGCCGCATCGCTCTCAGCTTCGCGCTGGGATGCAGCATCTTTGCCCTGGGAGCCTTTCTTCAGCATGCTTTGCTGACCTTCAATATCCGCGGCCCAGTGGCCTACGCCGACGACCTGGTAGTAGGCGTGCTATCCGGCACCATGGTCTTTTTTTACGAGCAGCGACGTCACAAAGCCATTCTGGAAAGAATCCGCGTCATCGCCGCCATGAACCATCACGTCCGCAATGCTCTGCAGGCGATTACTTTCTCTCCCTACGCGGACAACGCGAAACAAATTGACCTGATTGAGGGCGCGGCCCGCCGGATCCAATGGGCACTCGATGAAATTCTACCCGGAGCGCAGGCGTATGATGTCCCCGCCGACCCTCGCCAGATTGAGTTTCCACGAGCTTGAGACAGAACGTACGAGGAAATGCGTTCATTTCGATTAGTTCAAAGCCGGCAAACTCCGCAATCACGCCAGCGACAGAGCTTTCTTAAGCTCGGCGAGCTCGCTGGCGGGAATCTCTTTCCATTTTCCGGGATCGAGCCCGCGTAGGCTCAAACGGCCGATAGCAACACGCACCAGACGCAAAGTGGGATGTCCGACAGCAGCGGTCATGCGGCGCACCTGGCGGTTGCGGCCTTCGATCAGTGTGATCTCAAGCCACGCTGTAGAAACATTCTTGCGAAAGCGGATGGGCGGATCGCGCGGCGGAAGCGCGGTTTCTTGATCAAACAAGCGCACGGTCGTGGGCCGAGTACGGTAACCTTGAATCTCCACTCCTGAGGCCAGCCGTTTCAGATCGCCGGCTCCGGGAACTCCTTCGACTTGCACCCAGTAAGTACGCGGGTGGGCAAATCTGGGATCGGTGAGCCGGTGCTGCAATTCTCCATCGTCGGTCAGCAGCAGAAGACCCTCGCTGTCGCGATCCAATCGCCCAGCGGCGTACACTCCTTGAACCGGAACGTATTTCTTTAGAGTCGGGCCTTCACCAGAGAACTGGCACAGCACCCCGAATGGTTTGTTGAACAGGATGTAGCGGTGCGGCAAACACCAGCTTACAACAGGGATGAGCGGGAGTTGCTGCGGGCGCCGGCACAGGGGAAAGAGCAACCAGGCGAGCCTGCGCGAGCAGCATGCTTGCACCGTAAATACCTGCGTCGCGCCCGCAACTTCGCTGGGCAGTGCCCGGTAGAGTCAGTTGGGCGGGGCCCTGCCGGACTTCAATCCTTACGCCACCGCGAGAACCATATAACCGGCAACGAACCAGGCAATGAACACGCCCGCCGTCATCAGGAAGCGGAATGAAAAACTGTCAAGCAAACGATTATTTTTTCCTTCGAACATGATCTATCTCCTCCGAACCGCAACCACCTCTTCTTTTTTGCTGGCTGGTTCGTTCTTGCCCTTAATAAAGGCATCCGCAATGCCAAACCACACGCTGGGTTCAACTTGTTGAAAGCATGGACTCAGCGGAATAAGCTTCTTTAGAGAAGCCGGGTGCTGTTGTTCGCTTTCGCGGTCGAGTGTTCGAAGCCGAACAGTTTAGCTGGCTGAGTGGTGATTGCTTCGCTAGGCAGGAAAGTGCAGAAAAATCGAGGGAAGGGCAGATGATTTTCCCTTCCCGCAAAACGGCTTCTATTTCAAAATGGTGGCGCAATAAGTGCTGTCCGGGCCGAACGGACCGCCGCACTGTAGAGTCGGAGAGAACTGGTTGGCCTGTCCGAAGTCCTTCTTGGTATCCGGGTAATCAATGCCGTAGTGATACGCACCGCTCGAACTCAGCGTGAACCACGGATAGATACAAAATGGACCGCCATAGGTAGCACAGGTGGCGGCGACCTCGGCTTTTCCACCTTGATCGCTGACGGCAGCGAAGGCCTCCGGGGACGATCCATCACCAAAAGTTACGCTCTGAATCTGGATGGGGGAGAAACCGGCCCACGAGGCGGCGTTGTAGGAATCACAGAATGTCTGCCCGGGAGTGCAGAAGGCGTCGCCGCCGCTGAAGATGGATGCATGCCCGATCTCCCAGACGAAGGCATTGGGCGTGTCAAAAACAGCTCCCCAGCCCAGGGCGTTGCCAATCTGCTGAGTATCGAATGCCGGCATCAGCGGACCACTAGGCGCCGAGTTCAGCACAATGGTTCCCGAACCGCCGGTCGTCTGGTCGGTGACGGTGATGTGGAAGCCATCTTGCGCGGCTGTCGTGAAGAAATGGACGCTGACGCTGTCGCCGGCGTGCATGACGAGGGGATTACTGTTTCCGGTGCCGTCGGTCAGCATGGCATTGAAAGCCGCGGTCTCTTTGAACTTCCCCTGTCCGACTGAAGTAAGCCTGAAGACCGGCGAACACGCAGTGTAGGTGTTGGGCGAAAAACTCACGCTGAAAGCCCCGTTCGAGAAGCAGTTTTTCACCAGCGAATCAGGATAGAACTGGAGCTCAAGAAAAGATTGGTTGAACAGGCTCTTGGGATCGGTGACTGTGCCTCCGAACCAAAATGTTGGACCAACGTCAGAGACGAGCGAGGTGCCATCGCTGGGCAATACCACGTTCCAGGTGAGATCGCGGGCTGAGCCGGGCGCGCTGGAAACCGGATCCAGTTCCGGCTCGTCGTGGCCAACGCAGCCGTGCTCGTAAGTAACTTCAAACTGTCCTTCAATGTATTTGAAATGATGCGCCAGACAGGCAGTTACCGTCTGGGCGTGGAGAGTAACCGCCGCAAAACTGAAGAACAAAAGGGCAGCCAGAACCGTTGTCGTACGTTTCATGAGGGCCTCCGGAGGGTTGAGGAAGCGACGTTCGGATGGGTCGCTTGCGTTTAAAGCGGACAAGAGTCTATCACAGCCGGTGGAATCCGTGGTTCGAGCGCTGCTTAGCCAGCCTGGTCCCAGTTCCATGCCACGAAACGCTTGCGCAGCTCGAGCTTGGACAGCTTGCCCGTGGAGGTGTGGGGAAGTTCGTCAACAAATACGCAGGCGTCGGGCAACTGCCATTTGGCGAAGCGCGAAGACAGATAAGCCCGCAGCTCTTCCGGGGTAATCTTCATTCCGGGCTGCAGCACGATCACGGCTACCGGGCGTTCATCCCACTTGGGATGGGGCACGGCGATTACGCCCGCTTCGCGAATTGCGGGATGACCGGCCAGAGCATTTTCAAGATCCACCGAGCTGATCCACTCGCCGCCCGACTTGATCAGATCTTTAGCTCGGTCGGCGATTTGAATGTACCCTTCGCGGTCGATGGTGGCCACGTCGCCGGTGCGCAGCCAGCCGTCGGCGGTCCAGCGATCCGCAGTTTCCGGCGCGCGAAAATAGCTGGCGGCCACCCACGGCCCCCGGACCTGCAGCTCGCCCATGGTCTGCCCGTCCCACGGCGCTTCGCCTTTATCGTTGACGACCCGGGTTTCGACAAACGGAAGCGCCCTTCCCTGGCGGATGCGGACCTTGTATTTCTCGTCCTCTTTCCAGTCGCGCATGTAGGACTTGAGCGTGGAACAGACGCCGACCGGCGTGGTCTCCGTCATTCCCCAGACCTGGATCAGGCGAATTCCTTGTTGATCCAGCTTGCGCATCAGAGCTTCGGGACAAGCAGTGCCGCCGACGAAGCCGCGCAGTCCGGGCGCCAAACGCCAGCGTCCAGGCTCCTTCGAAAGTGCTTCTGAGATTGTGGTCCAGACGGTGGGCACGGCGGTGGCAAAGGTCACCTGCTCCGCAGTAAACAATTCGAGCACAGAAGTGGGATCGAGCTGGCGTCCGGGAAGCACCATCTTGCAGCCCAGCATCACGGCCACGTGCGGCACACCGTGGGCGTTGGCGTGGAACATGGGAGCCAGGGCCATAACCGTATCGAGCTGCGAGATCGCCAGCGCGTCAGGGAGAGAGAATGCCAGCGCATGCAGCACGATAGCGCGGTGCGAGTAGACCACGCCTTTGGAATTGCCGGTGGTGCCGGAGGTGAAGCACATGGCAGCTGCGTCATTCTCGTCAATCCTGGGATAAGAGAAGTCGCCGCAGGCTTCCGCCAGCAACGTTTCGTAGTCCTCCATCCCGGGCGGAAGAGGTTTTTTCTCATGGCGAATGACAAACACTCGCTCCACTGACGTCTTGTCCGCGAACTGCTGCCACAGAGGGAGGAGAACGTCGTCGACAATCAGAAAGCGATCCTGCGCATGGTTCACGATGAAGGCCAACTCGCTCGGATGGAGGCGCAGATTGAGCGTGTGAATCACGCCGCCGGCCGCGGGAACACCGAAGTAGGCTTCCATGTGAGCGTAATGATTCCAGCAGAGTGTGGCCACGCGGTCGCCGGACTGCAGGCCGCGGCGGCATAGCGCTTCGCCCAGCGCCCGGGCACGGTGATAAAAATCGGCGTAGGTGTAGCGGTGAATGCTGGTGTTAGGAAGGCGCGACACCACTTCCACTCCCGCATAGTACTGCGGCAGGCGCTCCAGAATGGCGTTCAGGGTCAGGGGATAATCCATCATGGAGCCCTTCATCGCCAACCTCCAATCGGAGCGAAATACTAGCACGAGAGCGCTTGACGGGGGCTTATACTCTTGGCCGTATGCGTCAGAACAGTATCGTTTGCGCACTGCACATTTCTATTTGTCTTGTCTTTTCCGCGGGCGCCGTGGCCCAGCCCTTCACGGTGGGAACGGCGAGCGCCGCTGCGGGACAAAAAGCTACCGGCTACATCGAAGTCCCCGCCGGCACGGACGCGGCTACTTCGATCCCTGTGGTAGTTGTTCACGGAGCAAAGCCAGGGCCGGTGCTGGCGCTGGTTTCCGGCTCGCACGGCACGGAGTACGCCTCGATCATCGCTCTGGAGAAGCTGATTCCGGCGCTTGATCCGGCGCAGGTCTCGGGTACGGTCATCATTGTGCCGCTGGTTAATCGGCCGTCTTTCGACCAGAAAGTCCCGCACGTGAATCCGGTGGACGGCAAGAGCATGAACCGATTTTACCCCGGCAAATCAGATGGTACGCAGACCGACCGCGCGTCGTGGCTAATCACCAAACAGGTGGTCGAGCGCTGCGACTACCTGATCGACTACCACGGCGGCGACCTGGACGAGAATCTTCGGCCTTACGCCTACTGGCCCAAGACCGGCAACGAGAAGCAAGACGGCATCACCCACGATATGGTGCTGGCCTTTGGGCTGGATCACATCATCGTGTGGAGCGATCGCCCCAAGGATCCCAACGCCTCTCGCTTTCTCGACAACACCGCGGCCACGCGCGGCAAGCCGGCCATCGCGGTGGAAGCCGGATATTCCGGCACTGTAGAGCCGCAGGATGTGCACGCTCTGGTGAACGGAACGCTGAACGTGATGCGCTATCTGAAGATGCTGCCGGGGACGGCGACCATGATTGAGCACCCGGTGTGGATCGGCAAGATCGATACCGTGTCCAGCGATCAAGCGGGCATCTTCTATCCCCTGGTGCAGCGCGGAACCTACGTGGAGCAGGGGATGAAGATCGGTTACGTGACCGACTACTTTGGCAAGACCATTTACGAGGCCCAGGCGCCGGCCGCCGGCGTGGTTCTTTACATCTGCGGTGTGCCGTCCATGAAGAAGGGCGACACCGTGGCTAACATCGGCGAGATCACCCGGAACCCCTGAAGACCTGACCACTGATGAGACTGAATGCACGGATCTCAGACGTAACGCGATGAATATCGCGGTTTAAGCAGCGTCATCAGTGGCGCCCATTTCTCGCGGAAAACTCCCTGTCGAACGAAGGAATCCATCTGCATAGGAGGGATTCCCATGCCCATCGATCCGGTTTGCAAAAAGCGTGTTGACATCGGCCATGCCGCCGCCAGCTTTGACTATCACGCCGAAACCGTTTATTTCTGCTCGCTGGATTGCGAGAAGAAGTTCGAGAAAGACCCGGAAGGCTACATGCGGCGGGTGGGCGAGGAAGATAGCGCCGCTTAGGCCCTGTCGATCTTACTTTGCAAGTCACTGAATTAGCTCAATCTTAGAGCGCTCTTATTACGAAAGTGACGCTCCCGGTGCAAGAAGTCGATACGGACTTTGGCGGATGAACACTATGATAGAGTCATGCCGAAACGCCGCGAGCATCGACATTCCATGCCCATCACCGTAAGGCTGTGGGGACTGGATCGTGACGGCAAGGTATTCTCGCAGAACGTCAAAACCCTGAATATCGCCACCAGCGGAGCACGTCTTTTTGGCGTGACCGCGCAGTTGGAGCGCGGCTTTATCGTGGGCCTTCAGTGCGGCAACATGCGGGCACGGTTCATGGTGGTCTGGGTAGGCGAAATGGGTACGCCGCGGGAAGGGCAGATCGGCCTGCGCGTGGCGGAGAACGGGCTGTGGAGCGTCGCCATGCCCCGAGCGGCCGACGAAGACTACATGACTTGGCTGGCGGAAAACTACCTGGACGAGCCGGCGGAGTACGCGTAGGCCGCTCCTAGCCAATCCTCCCTTATTGTTCCTGACATAAAATAAGATCATGCAGCCGGGCGTGATCAACGTGGTGTTTCTCGGGCACACCGACTATTCGACTGCCCTCGAACTCCAGGAAACGCTGGTTCATCTGGTCAAAGAGGGGCGCACCGGCCATACTTTGCTGCTGCTGGAACATCCGCCGGTCATCACTCTGGGGCGAAGTGCCGGCGTGCAAAACGTAGTGGCGTCGCCCGATTCTCTTTCCGCGCAGGGCGTTGAGCTCTTTGAAACCAACCGCGGCGGTGATGTCACCTTCCACGGTCCCGGACAGCTGGTCGGCTATCCCATCTTCGATCTTCGAGCCTTTAATCCCCGTCTCGGCGCGGTCGAGTTTGTGCGCAAGATGGAGGAAGCTCTCATCCGTACATGCGGCGACCTGGGAGTAGTGACCAGGCGCATTGCCGGGCTCACCGGCGTGTGGACAGAGGGCGAGCCGCCGGCCAAGATCGCCGCCATCGGCGTGCACATCTCGCGCGGCGTGACCTCGCATGGCTTCGCCCTGAACGTCACGACCAGCATGGACTACTTCAAGCTGATCGTCCCTTGCGGCATTGCCGACAAGCCGGTGACCTCCCTGGGGCTGGAATTGAGCAAGCTGCCTGGCAAAAGCGAGGTCCCATCGCTGGAAGCCGCGGCGCAGATGGTCTCGCGCAACTTCGGCCGCGTTTTTGAAGCGCAGACCTTGTGGCTGGAATCTCTCGATGACCTGCTGTCCCCCGCAAACCAGGACACACCGGCTCGAGCACCCGAGAAGATCCGCCGCCTGGCCGGCGAAGAAGAGAGCTTTCTCGCCTGACGTGCACAAACTTCAAGGCAGAAACCTTCATCCAACTCAGGGAATGCCGGCATCTCCCCGCAAACCCTACGTCGAAGCGCGCGAGCGAGTCAGAAAAGCGAGCGGCGTCAATCTGTGGTTCAGCCGCTTTGCCAGCGGCACGGCCCAGCTGGTGGGACATCCTTATATGTTTTTGCTGGCCGTGATCGTGCTGGTTGTCTGGGCGGTGAGCGGGCCGCTTTTTCGTTTTTCAGATACCTGGCAGCTGATCATCAATACCGGCACGACAATTGTGACGTTTCTGGTGGTCTTTCTCATTCAAAACACCCAGAACCGCGACGCCAAGGCGCTGCATTTGAAGCTCGATGAGCTCATCCGCTCCCATCATCCGGCCAACGACGATCTCATCGACATTCAGAAGCTCTCCGATGAAGAGCTGGACCAGCTGGAAGAGCGCTACGAACGGATCCGCAAGGCCTGTGAAGCGCGACGTTCCGGGAAGCCGGCGCCCGGCGAACCATGCGAGGCCCCGGACCAGAAAACACCAAAAAAGCCGGCAGCCTGAGTCCTCCGTCCTTCATTTCTCACTTCACTCTTTTCAATTCGGCAGCGCCTGCATGTGAGGGATGGGCGGGTATAGACTGGTGAGGTCGTATGGCGAACAAAACCAAGTCCCACAAATCCTCGAACGCCAAAGCCAATGGCAGGACCGGCAGCTCCAACGCGCATGGCAACGGCGGAGCTTCCCGTAACGGACGCCCCGCGAGCCGAAGTGCTGCGGCGAACCAGTATGGCATTCCTGACTGGCGGCTTGAGCATCCGGAATTCGAGGTCTTCGAAGTAGCAGGTGGCAGCGAGGTCCACTACGAAATCAAGGGCAAGCTGAATGCTCCGGTTCCACCCATCCGCGAATCGAAATACCTGAACCGCGAGCAGCACGTGGAGCTCTACCGCTGGATGGTGATGAATCGGCGCATGGAGCAGGTGCTGGAGAACCTGTACAAGCAGAGCCAGGTGGTGGGCGGCGTGTACTTCGGACTGGGACAAGAGGCCTGCTCCTGCGCTTCCGCCTACGCGCTCGGCCCGGACGACTGGTTCGCCCCCATGATCCGCAACCAGGGCGCGCAATTGGTGCGCGGCTTTCACGCGCGCGACATCATGATGCAGTACATGGCCAAGTCCGGCTCCCCCACACACGGCAAAGACGGAACCTCGCATTATGGCGACATCGAGAAGCGGCACATGGTCTCGCCCATCTCCATGCTGGGCGACCTGATCCCGGTAATGGCCGGCGTGTCGTTGGGTGCGAGACTCCAAGGCAAAGAGCTGGCTTGTTTGACATGGATCGGCGACGGCGGCCAGTCCACGGGCGTGAGCTATGAAGGCATCAACCTGGCGGCAGTCCGCAAACTGGGACTGGTGCTGGTGGTCGAGAGCAATCTCTGGGCGTACTCCACGCCCACCGAATACCAGGTCAACGTGAAAGACCTGGCCAATCGCGCCATCGGCTACGGCATGCCGGCCGTGATCATCGACGGCACCGACGCCTGCCAGGTCTACGACGCGACGTATGAAGCCGTGGAGCGCGCGCATCGCGGCGAAGGGCCGACCATGATCGAGGCCAAGCTGATGCGCATGAAGGGCCACGCCATCCACGACGCCGCAGCCTACGTCCCCAAAGAGATGCACGAGTTCTGGCGCAAGCGCGATCCCATCGACCGCTTCGAGAAATATCTGCTGGAGAAGAAGTGGCTTACGCCGCCGCAGAATGAGAAGCTGATCGCCGAGGTCGACAAAGAGCTGGAAGCCGACCGTGAGATCGCCTTTAACTCACCGATGCCTGAACCGCACACAGCCGCCGAGGGCGTGTACTGCGACGATTGCCACCAGATCAAGCCCAAGTACGGCACGCCAAAGAAGGCACGGCGGAGTGAGGGAAAACTGAAAGAGACAGAAGCGGCAATTCACTTCAAGTGAAACCCCTTACCGCGGATGTACGCAGATGAACGCGGATAAGACAATTTGAACTTTTCTCTGGAGCCTTGCTGGCTTTATTTTGATCAGTGATCATCCGCGCAAATCTGCGGTAAGGTTTTATTCACATGAGCCAGGCAACTTATCTCGAGGCGATTCGCCAGGGACTGTGGGAAGAGATGGAGTCCGACCCCACCGTCTTCTGCATCGGCGAAGACATCGGAATCTACGGCGGCGCGTTCAAAGTCACCGACGGCTTCGTCCACCACTTCGGTCCGCAACGGGTGATCGATACCCCGATCGCCGAGTCGGCCATCGTCGGAGCGGCGTTTGGAGCGTCGCTGACCGGCCTGCGGCCGGTCGCCGAGTTCCAGTTCATGGACTTCATAGGCTGCGCTTTCAACCAGATCGTGAACATGGTGGCCAAGTCGCACTATCGCTGGGGCGCGCCGGCGCCGCTGGTGCTGCGCGGACCGGCCGGAGGCGGCGTCCATGGCGGGCCTTTCCACTCGCAGAATCCCGAGATGTACTTTGTGCATACGCCGGGAATCAAGGTGGTGGCGCCGGCCACTCCCGCCGACGCCAAGGGGTTGATCAAGTCGGCCATTCGCGACAACAACCCAGTGCTCTTTCTTGAGCACAAGTTTCTCTACCGCCGCATCAAGGACGAAGTTCCCGACAATGACTACACCGTCCCCATCGGCAAGGCACGGTTGCATCGCCAGGGCCGCGACCTCAGCATCATTACTTACGCCGCCATGGTCCACACCGCGCAGGAGGCGGCCGACCTGCTGGCCAGGGAAGGAATCGAGGTTGAGATTGTCGATCTGCGCACGCTCTCGCCGCTCGACCGCGAAGCGATTGCCAAGACCGTCAAGAAGACCAACAAAGTGATCCTGCTCCACGAAGACACGCGCACCGGCGGCCTGGCCGGCGAGATCGCTGCCATCATCAATGAAGAAGCGTTTGACGATCTCGACGGCCCCATCGTGCGCATCACCTCGCTCGATACACCGGTTCCGTTCTCACCGCCGCTCGAGCATTTCTTTTTGCCGAAGGTTGAAGATGTAGTGCGGGAGGCAAGGAAGCTGCATGCTTTTTAAAACATCCCGAGCGGAGCGAGGGATCCCTATGGTCGTCCAAGACCGTGGCTAGATTGATTTAAAATTAGCGCTTTAATCTCCTTGTGGCGATAGGACCCCTTCGCTGCGCTCGGGGTAAAGAAAATGCACTACCTCCTAAAGACCGAACCCTCCGTATACAGCTTTGCCAACCTCCAGAAAGAACAATCCACCATCTGGGACGGCGTGACCAACCCCTTCGCCGTGAAAAATCTGCGCAACATGCAGAAGGGCGATCAGCTCGTGATCTACCACACGGGAGGCGAGAAGACCGCCGTGGGCACCGCGACGGTTGAGTCGGTCGACAACAGCGACCCCAAAGTCCCCAAGGTACGCATCAAAGTTGGCGCGCCCATCGCCAAGCCGCACAACCTGGCCGAGATCAAGGCCCACAAGATGTTTGCCGAGTCGCCGCTGGTCCGGCAGGGACGCCTCTCTGTGGTTCCCCTGACCGCAGACCAGTACAAGTGGCTGGTAGAGTAGCCGGCGAACCACCCGAGACAGACCAGAACATCCGCGAATTTCGCATCCACCTGAAGTCAACGGTGTGGGCGTTCGCGCACAGTGTCCCCACAAACACACAATAAGCCGGACGATGATCGCTGTAAGCATATGTAAACAAATGCCTTAAATCTTGGCCGACGCGATGCTTCTTTCGCCGGGCAGGGGGAAAGGAGAACGACGATGCGGCGGATCGTTGCCATCCATGTAAAAGGCGGGGTTGCGGTTGGACTGTGGGCTCTGGGAGCCCTGTGTGTAGCGGCCGAGGTACGCCAGCCGGGATTTTGGTACGAGCAACTGAGAAGATCGAGTGATCCGGTCATCGGGGGATCGGGGGATCGGAACGCTCAACACAGCAACGGTGCTGGACAACCAGAGAACACTGCGAACGAATCTGCAGCACAGAAAAGCCCGGAACCTGCCTATCAGAACAACGAAGTCGCAGCCGAGCAGCAGGCCGCGCAGAGTGCGGCGGCCGAAACACCCGCTCAGACCACAAAAGATTCTCACACGCGGCAGATCATCATCAGCATTCCTGACCGCCGGCTGGCGCTGCTGGAAGACGGCCAACTAATCAAGGTCTACCCCATTGCTGTCGGCGCAAAGCATACGCCCAGCCCTGAGGGCGACTACACCATCGTCAACCACGCGGTAAATCCCACCTACCGCCATGACGAGATAGAGATCGCCCCGGGCAAGGACAATCCCCTGGGCACGCGCTGGATGGGACTCAACCTGAAAGGCTACGGTATTCACGGAACCAACGTGCAGAGTTCGGTGGGCAAGGCGGCTTCGCACGGCTGCTTTCGCATGAAGAAGAAGGATGTGGAAGACCTCTACCAGCGCGTGCAGGTCGGCGATTCAGTCAGCATACGCGGCCAGCGCGACGAGCTGACGGCCAGCCTGTTCAGACCTGAAACCACACCGGATGCCGCGGCGACGGCCAGTACGAGCGAAAGCGTGATCGCATCCGCGACCGCCGCAGCCGCGGTCGATGGAGGCGGCCAGTAACCAGATCAGGAGATCCAGCCAACGGAAGATTCGGCACAGGAAGCGCAGCTTTCCGCGATCGCCCGTTGACCAGATCAGCCGATCTAGAAACGAGAGACCTTCAATGTTGTTGCTGAAATATCTGCTGCTGATCGTCGGCTGGGGCCAGCTGGGTTGGGCCGCCGCCATTGCGCTGAACAATCTGAACAAGGTCGTTCAGTACCGCCGCCAGATGCGGGTCCATATAGCTCCGGCTACGGGGTCCCCAACGAGCGCTTCGCTCACAGGGACTGAGGAAAACCGTCCGGCAAAACCGCAACTGTACTGGACAACTGCAAAACGGGCGTTTCTTGGGGCCTGGTTGCCGCTTTTTCTCGCTGCAGGCATAGTGGTGGTGCCCAGCGGGATGGGCGGCGTCAGAGTGAGCCAGACCTCAGGGACGCGCCCAGGCACTCTCTATCCCGGCGTGCATTGGGCCACCCCGCTGGTTGAATCGGTTGTGCTCTACGATCTGCGCGACCAGATTCTGACTACATCCTCCGGCAAAGACGGCATGGGATCGCTGGCTGAGTCTGATGCCAAGACTTCCGCGGTCAAGAAGGGCGAAGACTTCACCGTTCAATCGAAAGAAGGACTGAGCATCGGGCTGGCTATTACCGTCCGCTACAAGCTCGATCCCAAACGGTTGGACTTCATCCATGCCAACCTGCCGCAGCCGGTGGAGAAGGAGATCGTTCCGCCGGTCGTGGCCAGCACCTTCCGCGAGCTGGCGCCCAATTACACAGTCCGCGACCTGTTCGCCACGCACCGGGAAGAGGTCCGCCAGGCCGCTGCTGAGCGCATCGGAAAACGGCTGGCGCAGGACGGAATCATGGTGAAGGAGGTCATGCTGCGCGACGTCCAGCTTCCCCCCGAGTACGCCCGCGGGCTGGAGGGCCTGCTGCTCAAAGAGCAGGAGAACGAAGGCCTGGGCGTAGAGACGGAGATGAAGGCCAAGCAGGTGAAGATCGCCGAGCTCGAGGCCGAAGCCGCCAAGACCCAGCAGATCAAGCAGGCGGAAGGCGCTGCCAGCGTCCGCGTTCTGCAGGCCAAGTCGGAAGCCGACGCCATGCAGTACACCTTGCCGCTCAAGAAGCAACAGATCGAACAGTCGCGGCTTGAGGCTGAAGCCCACAAAGAAGCCACAGTGAAGAACGCTGAGGCGCAGGCTGAAGCCAAGGTTATCGACAGCAAAGCCGAGCTCGAGCGGCGCAACCTGTTGGCCGACGCGGAAGCCTCGCGCATCCGCAAAGTGGCGCTGGCTGACGCCGAGCGCATGAAATCCGAAGCTACGCTGCTTCGGCAGAACCCGCTCTTGATCAACAAGATCATCGCCGAGCGCCTGTCTGACAAGCTGCAGCTCATGATGGTTCCGTCTGACGCCAAGATCTTCTTCAACGACGTCATGAAGGGTGGGATCACTCCGCAAACCATGAGCGATCGGCAGACGGCGCAGACCATGGTCCAGTCAGGCGACGAGGATGACGACCCTCCCGCCAAAAACAATGGCAACGATGCCGACGAACCGCGTCCATTCGTTCGCCGCAACCTGCCGAACCGGCAGTGACACAGGTTTCCGCCGGAAATTTAAACGGGCCGCGCCTCCGCCGGGGCCGGCCCGCTCCGGCGGTTTTTCTGCAATCCCGGGCCTCGAGGGAACCTTATCGCTTAGACAACCGTCGATTCATGCAGGACACCTTGACTTCATTGAACGAAGAGTTACGTTGGCACAGTGTTCCCTGGCCCCGCTCGGGACAGAAAAAAGAATGCTATACTTCGCCAGTCCCGCACATGTTCATGCTCGCACCTTGCCGGGTTTACAGTGCGCTTCTGCCGCTCGTTCTTCTGGCTGCGTCCTTTCCCCGCACACAAGCCGCGCAGAACTTGCCATCGGCCCTGGCCGCGGCGGCAGACGACTTTGTGCAGCAGATCCTCTCCCGCAGCGGCTCTCCCGCTGCGGTTACGGTGACCTTCCAAACCGTCTCCGCAGCTGCTCCGGAGATCACCGAAGCCGCGCAAACCGCCATCTTCAACAGTTTCCGCGTCGCGGGCATACGGCTGGTAAAACCGGAGATGGCGCTCGCTGAAGTCCAGATCACCTTTTCCGACGACTGGCAGAGCTCTGACTGGATTGCCGTCATCCGCGAAGGATCCACCAGCCAGATGGTGATCAGGAAATTTCCCCGCGTGGAGCGCGTTGCCGCGTCGCGCATGCCGTCGTTGACCCTGCGCAAGTACACCGTGTGGCAGCAGGATGGTCCCATTCTCGATTTTTCTTTTGACAACCAGAACCTTGCGCTGCTCGAGCCGGACCAGATTTCGCTTTACGTCAACGAGTCCGGGCAGTGGCGCGGCCGCTTCACGCTGGGAATCCCGCACGCGCAGCCATGGCCGCGCGACCTTCGCGGCCGGCTGAAGATCAAAGACGGACAGATCACGGCGTTTCTTCCCGGCATGTTATGCACCGGATCACAATCGCCGCCTTCTCTCGATTGCCGTCCCAGCGACGATCCCTGGCAGCTCGATCAGGGACCGCTGGTCGCCTTCTACAGCGGTCGCCGCAACTTCTTCGGCGGGCTGCTGGCCGGATCCGCAGGCGGCGCCTCCGTGCCGCCGTTCTTTTCCGGCGCCGCGTGGAACAGCAACGACCAGCGGCAATGGGTCTTTGCCGGCACCGACGGCCGCGCCCGCCTCTACTTAAATGATCTGGCCACGCCAGCCACGGTCCTCAACACCTGGGGCGGCAACCTGGCCGCCGTCAACTCGCGCTGCGGCTCGGGATGGCAGTTGCTGGTCACCACGCCATCCGACATCACGCAGCCTGATGCCGTGCAGGCCATAGAACTCAACGGTCGCGAAGCTATACCGGTCAGTGCTCCTATCGAACTGCCGGGTTCGGTCACCGCGTTATGGACCGCGGCCAGGAACGGCGAATCAGTGAATGCGGTCATACTGTCGCCAACGACGGGAAAATATGAAGCGTCTGTGCTTACGGTTAGCTGCAACTAGCGCGCTCCTCCTGGCGCTGACCTGCGCCTATGGCAGCTCGCGCCCGCGTTACGGGGGAACCGCGCGCATTTTGCTTCAGCACAAAGTCTCCGCGCTCGATCCACTCGCCGAAGACGACTATCCCGACGACCGTGACCGCCTCTCCGCCCTGATTTTCGAAACGTTGACTCAGGTTGACTCCCAGGGACGCCCGCGTCCTCTGCTGGCTACGTCGTGGCAATCCGATTCCGGGCATCGCTTCTGGCAGTTCCATCTGCGCTTCGTCAAGTTCCACGACGGCACGCCGGTAACCGCTGCCGACGTCATCGCCAGTTTCAGCAAGGCCGAGCCTTCCTGGCGCTGCACCACCGCTGACCGCCAGAACGTCACCATCGAAACGCCCGCCGCCGTGCAACATCTTCCGGAGATGGTGGCGATGGAGAAATTTGCCGTCGTCAAGCGCCCGGCTGATGGACCTCTGACCGGGACTGGACCATTTCGCCTCACCGAATGGCAGCCGGGCGAGCGCGCGCTCTTTGCCGCCAATGACGACTACTGGGGCGGACGCCCGTATCCCGACGCCATCGAGATTCAGATGAACGCCGCGCTTCGCGACCAGCTCCTCCAGCGCCAGCTCGGTCCCTATGCCGCCGCCGAGGTCAACCTGGACGCGCTGCGCGTGCTTGACACCACCACGCAGAACCTGCTGATTTCCCGCCCTTCCGACCTGCTGGTGATCATGTTTCTCCAGCCTGACAGCGCGGTGGCGGGAGCGCGCGGCGCAAAGAAGGCGATCGATCCCCGCATCCGCGAGGCGCTGTCAGCCTCGCTGAACCGGCCGGCGGTAAGCGCTTTGCTCCAACGTCGCGCCCAGGCCGCGTCAGGCCTGTTGCCGCAGTGGCTCACCGGATATGAATTCCTTATGGACAGCGCCCAGGATACGGATCGTGCCCGCCGTCTTGCCGCGACTGCCGGCGGCATTACCACCCCGGTAACTCTGGCGTATGATTTTTCTGATCCCACGGCAAAACTCGTAGCCGAGCGCATCCAGGTTGATGCCGGACAGGCCGGGATTCAGGTCAAGCCCTATGGCGAATCGCACCTCAACAGCCGGACAGCGCGGGCAACCATGAATGCCGACGCCGTCCTGCTGCGCGTGCCGCTGCCCGCGGTGGAACCGGGAGTAGCTCTGGCCGCGCTCTCCGCCACGCTGGGCCTGGATGCGCAAACGGCATCGTCCGTGCTCGCCGCCGGGCGGCCCGAAGATCTGTTGTTCGCCGAGCGCAAGGCCTTGGAAGGCTTTCATGTGATTCCCGTGGCGCGGCTTCCCCAGGCGGTTTGGATAAACGGCAGCGCGCACAACTGGCTGCAGTCGCCCACCGGAGCATGGGACCTGCAGCAGCTGTGGATGGAAGGAGCGCGATAGCTTGTCGCTGAAGACCAAGCTGTTTCTGCTGGTCGGGCTGAGTATCGCCGCCAGCGTCGGGGCCGTGGCCTGGCTGATCGAGGAGCGCGCTCACGAATCCTTTCGCCGCATCGAGGAAGAGCGCACCGCCGGCCTGGTCAACCAGTTTCGGCGCGAGTTCGACCATGAAGGCCAGGAGATTGCCCGCGGCATGGAGACCATCGCCACCTCCGACTCCATGCTGCGTTCCGCCATCGAGCTCTCCGGCGGTTCGGATTACGCCCCCCACGTGAACGATGCCGCCGGTTACGCCTCCGCGCAGCGCCTCGATTTCCTCGACCTCATCGCGGCGGACGGAACCATCATCTCCTCCGCCCACTGGCCCGCGCGTTTTGGCTTCAAGCAACGCTGGTTTCTCGATAACCCGTCGCAACCCCAGCAGGCGTTTCTTCGCCAGGTTGAGACCGCCCAGGGCAGCACGCTCGCGCTACTTTGTCTACGCCCGGTGCGTGCTCTGGGAACCACGATCTACCTGCTCGGGGGGCGCAAGCTTGATGCCGTGATGGCCTCGCTCTCGCCGCCGCCGGGAATGCGCGTCTCAATTTACAGCGCGCCTGAAGATGGTTCGGCGGGGATCGTCAGCATCGGCAAAGAGACCGCGGCCGGTAACGACAACCTGGACCAGAACAAGCTGACGCCGCTCATTGAGCAGGCCATCAACCTGCGCAGCGAGAACTCCGGCACTATCGAATATGGAGCGGCGCACGATCAGGAAGCCATCGTCCACGCGATTCCTCTCGCCGGTTACGCTGACCGCGTTCCTGCCGTGCTGCTGGTCAGCAACTCGCTGGAGCAGGAACAGGGCTTGGAAAGACGCATCCGCAACGTAAGCTTGATTATTGCCGCCCTCGGCGTGCTCGTCGGCGTCACTATCAGCGGCGTGCTGGCGGCACGTCTCACCCGTCCCATCAACGAGCTCGCTGAAGCCGCCGCCGACATTGCCAAAGGCCGGTGGGACGTGCAGGTGGAACCGCGCTCGCAAGACGAAGTCGGCCGGCTGGCAACCGCTTTCAACCGCATGACCGAGGAGATCGTTGCCCAGCGCGACCGTCTGGTGCAGAGCGAACGCGTGGCGGCGTGGCGCGAACTTGCCCGGCGCCTTGCGCACGAGCTAAAGAATCCGCTCTTTCCGCTGCAGATTACGGTGGAAAACCTGCTGCGCGCCCGCGAAAATACTCCGCAACAGTTCGATGAAGTCTTTCGCGAAAGCACGGCTACGCTGCTGGAGGAGATCGCCAACCTCAAAAACATCATCGCGCGTTTCAGCGACTTCTCCAAGATGCCCGCGCCGCAGTTTCAGAATGTGGACCTTGACGAACTGGTGCGCAGCGTCGCTCAGCTGTTTCAAAGCCAGCTTTCGAGCGGACCTGCGCGCATCGAGCCCGAGCTGGAACTGGGCAGCGTACCTCCAGTCAGCGGCGACCCGGTGCTGTTGCGTCGGGTGGTCGAAAACCTGGTGCTCAACGCGATTGACGCTATGCCCCAGGGCGGCAGGCTTGCCTTCCGCACCTCGGTGAACCACCGGTCGGCGGTGCTCGAGATCTCCGACACCGGCAGCGGCCTGACTCCGGAAGAATGCCAGCGGCTGTTCACGCCCTACTACACCACCCGCCAGCACGGCACCGGACTGGGCCTGGCCATCGTGCAGTCGGTGGTCAGCGATCATCACGGAAAGATCAGCGTGACCAGTGCGAAGAACGCGGGAACGACATTCAGGGTTGAACTGCCGCTTGTCAGTACTTAGTAATTAGTATTTAGTACTTAGCGAACCCTGCGGTACATGGCTTTACTAAGTGCTAAGTGTCAACTAGTGACTACCGTGAGCAAAGCCAACTTACTCATCATCGACGACGACGCCAACACCCTCGCTTCGCTCTCCCGCGCCTTTCGCCTGGCCGGCCATGAAGCCACGGTTTGCGACAATCCGGTTCGCGCTCTGGAGATCGTGAAGTCAGAGAAATTCGACCTCATCTTCTCCGACGTGGTCATGCCCGGCATGGACGGCCTGAAACTGCTCGAAGAGATCCGCGCGGCCGGCATAACTTCGCCGGTGGTCATGATGTCCGGCCAGGCGCACATCGAAATGGCGGTTAAGGCCACCAAACTCGGCGCGCTCGACTTCCTGGAAAAGCCGCTCTCCACCGACAAGCTTCTGCTCACCGTCCAGAACGCGCTGAAACTCGAACGCCTGCAACAGGAAAACCGCCGCCTGCGTCGGCAGCTGGGCGCTGATGGCATCGTCTTCACCGGTGAGAAGATGCGCAAGCTCATGGCGCAGGTAGACCGCGTGGCGGCCAGCGAGACCCGTGTCTGTATTTTCGGCGAGACCGGGACCGGCAAGGAGCTGATCGCGCGCGCCATCCACGAGAAGAGTCCGCGCCGCGAGGGACCATACGTCACGCTGAACTGCGCAGCCGTGCCCGCCGAGCTGATCGAGTCGGAGCTCTTCGGCCACGAGAAAGGCTCATTCACCGGCGCTGCAGGCCGCCACGTGGGCAAGTTCGAACAGGCCCATGACGGGACGCTCTTCCTCGACGAGATCGGCGACATGCCGCTGCCCATGCAGGCCAAGCTGCTGCGCGTGCTCGAGCAGGGCGAGGTGGAACGCATCGGGGGCGACAAACCCATCAAGGTCAACGTGCGCGTGGTGGTGGCCACGCACCGCAACCTGGAAGAACAAGTAAAACAAGGCGCCTTCCGCCAGGACCTCTTCCACCGCATCTATGTCTTCCCTATTGCTCTGCCACCGCTGCGCGAGCGGCTGGAAGATGTTCCCGCACTGGCTCGCCACTTCGCCGCCCAGATTGTGAAACAGAACGGATGGAGGGATGTTCAGTTCGCTCCGGACGCCATCCAGGCCCTGCAGGCTTATGCCTGGCCAGGCAACATCCGCGAACTGCGCAACGTGATCGAGCGCGTGCTGCTCTACGCCGATAGTGACACCATTACGGCCGCCACCGTCAGCGCGGCTCTGCCTTCGGCAGCGGCCAGCTCCGGCGCAGGCATGATCTCGGCATCCGGACCGCTGGTGCAGCGAGTGGAACAGTTCGAACGCGAGATGATTCTGGAAGAGATCAAGCGCAACAATCACCACATTACCAACACCGCCAAAGCCCTTGGCGTGGAGCGCAGCCATCTGTACAAGAAGTGCCAGCAATTGGGCATCAATTTGCGGGAGTTGCGGGAGTAGCTGCGGCTTCGCCAGACCGGGTACGTCTCGCGAATTTGCGAACGGTGACTAGTATTCTCCCTGCCCCTGGTCGACGGCCAAGTTCTCGAACCGCGTCGACCTCTTGATGAAGGCCAGCTTCACGATGCCCGTAGGGCCGTTGCGCTGCTTGGCGATGATCAGCTCGGCTTTACCTTCGAGATCGGGATCGTCGGGCTTGTAGACTTCTTCGCGGAAGATAAAAGCCACCACATCTGCATCCTGTTCGATCGCGCCCGACTCGCGCAGGTCGGCGAGTTGCGGGCGGTTATTGCCGGTGCGGTTCTCCGGAGCGCGGCTGAGCTGCGAGAGGGCTACCACCGGGCAGCGCAGCTCTTTGGCCATGGCCTTCAGGCCGCGCGAGATGGCCGAGACCTCCTGCGTCCGGTTCTCATAACGCCGGCCTGAGCTGCCCAGCGGCGACGCAGCCACTAGTTGCAGGTAATCCACCACTACCATGTCCAGACGTCCGTGCGCCTGCTGCAGGCGGCGGCACTTGGCGCGCATCTCCGAGAGGGATATGGACGGCGTATCGTCGATGAAGATCGGCGCCTCTACCAGCGCGGCCAGGCCATCCACCAGTTTGCGATAATCGTCGCGGCCCAGGAAGCCGGTGCGCAGCTTGTGCGAGTCCACCATGGACTGCGAGCACAACATGCGCAGCAGCAGCGACTCGCGCGACATTTCCAGCGAGAAGACGCCGACTACTTTCTTATCGCGCACCGCCGCGTTCTCCGCGATGTTGATGGCAAACGCCGTCTTGCCCATCGACGGCCGCGCCGCAACGATGATCAGATCTGATTTCTGCAGCCCGCTGGTAAGGGCGTCGAAATCCTCGAAGTGCGTCTCCAGGCCGGTGATGCGTTGGCCCTGCTCGTAGAGCTTGTCGATGGTGCCGAAAGATCTCTGCACGATCTCAGGAATGCCCATGAAGCCCTGGCCGATGCGTTTCTCCGCGATCTGGAAGATCGCCGATTCGGCTGCGTCCACGATCTCATCGGCCGGCGCGTCCTGCGCGTACGCCTTCTCGATTGCGCCTGAAGCCGCATGAATCAGGCCGCGCAGCAGCGCCTTGTCCTTCACGATGGTGACGTACTGCTGAATGTTCTTGACCCGGGGCAGGCCGTCGGTCAGCGAGGTCACGTAGGCCACGCCCCCAACCGATTCAATCTCGTTGTGCTGGCCCAGTTGCTCGGTCAAGGTGACGAAGTCCACCGGCCGGCCGGATTCGGCCAGTTCCATCATGCGCAGATAAATTCGGCGGTGGGAGTCGAGCGAGAAGTCTTCGGCGCGCAGGAACTCGGCGGCCTGGGGATACGCGTCGTTGTCGAGAAGGATGGCGCCCAACACAGCCCGCTCGGCGTCCGCGCTGGCAGGCAAACCGCGGTCCAGACTGTAATCGGTGCTCGCCATCTCCTATCCAGCTTCTCAGGACATTATAGGGCGAAAACCCGGAGAAGCGCGGCTCTCCTCGCTCGCAAAATCAAACGCGCGAGGATGGCAAGCCGAAGTTGTTGGGACTGATCGCTCCGATTTCAGGTTGCGCCCGCTTCGACCAATTAAAAACCCGGCCTGTACCAGCCATACAGGCCGGGCTTTGCGGGGTGAGATGTTCGCCCGCTGCACTCTTCCGTGCAGCGTGTGTGAGCGAGTTGCCGCGAGCCACTCTCACGCTCAGCCGTTTTCACGGATGAGACAAAGCTTACGTCGCTTCCGACGAAGCCAGCGCAGATTCAGCTCCAACACGGGCCCTCTTCGGGGGCGCGTATCTCCGATCCTTCCGAACCGGGCGTGCTCTCATGCTGCGAACATCGCACACTTGAGTGTCTGCACTATCTACGAAAGCCATCGCACGCCGCAAGAGCCACCAAGCGCCTCTTGAGGATTTCAGTGGAAAACGCTGTGGAGATCGCCAAAATCTGTGGAAATGAGTGGAAAAATCAGCACTGAAATTTTTCCATCATTTGACATTGAGTCGCAAAGCGAGACGAACGCACAAGGACTGAGGCATTTTTGCAGGAAAATCTCATCGCGCTTTGGATTTGCTCTTCCTCTCTTCCACATCCTGCGGCTGCGCCATCCACTTGAACTCCACTTGGTGGGGACGGCTGGTAGGATTCTTGTCATCTCCAACGGTCGAAAACTCCGTGAGAGTGCCGCGCAGAGTGTAGTAACCGTCTTCGCCTTTGCTCCTGGCACGTCCGCGATCGAAGCGGCCCTTGAACTCGAACCACTCGCCGTGCAGCACCTTGGTGGTGAAGGTGACTTCGTGGCCTTGAATCGACGCCTTGTCGAAAAACTGATCGAGGAACGTCCCGCGATCGCTCTCCAGATCGCCCAAGCGTGAGACATACCCGGAGACAGCGCCACCCTCCAGATTGATCTGCAAAAATTCGCCGGTACCGAGAAAGCTGTACATCCCGGAGATATCTTCGGCGGGAGGCGGAGCAGTCTGCTTCGATCCGCCGTTGGCAGGGCTGTTCTGCAGGGCAGCCACCACCGTCACTGCTGCGAGAAACACGAATATGGTGTGCACGCGGGCCATCGTCAAAGAACTACTGGATGAAGGCTTATGATCGATCTACTTTGCGGTGAGGTCAAGCAGAGTTGTTGTTCCACCTGAACCGATCTGGTTACGGTAGGGAGCTTTCCGTCTCATGGTTTGATCTCCACTACTGTCCCGTTCGGCACCAATTCCCAGATCTCGTCGATCTCGGCGTCGGTCACGGCGATACAGCCCAGCGTCCAGTCGCTTTGGCGATGGAGCGGACCGAGATACGCGTAAGCCGGCGGCAATCCGTGAATCATGATGTCGCCGCCGGGAGATACCTTCAGCCTGGCCGCGCGGGTGCGATCGGCGGCGTTGGGATAGGAGACGTGCAGCGAGCGGTGAAACTGGCTGTGCAGGTTGCGCGAATCGATGGTGTACAGGCCCTCCGGCGTCTTGCCGTCGCCCTGACGGGTTTTAGGGCCCACGGTATTGGTCCCCAGCGCGACCTTGTAGCGCTTGAGCACCTTGCCCCCGCGCTGCAAGGTCAGGGTTCGCTCTGACTTCACGATCACAACCCGGTCCGCCTGCACCTTGGACTGCTCAGCAGCGGCCGACAACAGCGCGCAACAGAGGACGCTCATCGTCAGTACCCGACCTGCAGTCTTGATCATCGAGTCAGTTCCCGTGGAGCTCGTCTTATCCCCGCGGCTCCCCTGGCCCAATAGATCAATCGCAAACCCGCGAAGATCATGTTGATTCCTATCACGGTGGGAGCGATGAGCGCTCCCCGCTGCCGCCAGTCGATCCAGAACAACGGCAGGCTGCCGGCAATGAGCAGCCATCCCCAGCCGGCATACCTGCGCGGCCGCTTTAGCTGTTCGTGATGAACAAAGCTCACCAGCGGCGGCTTCGCCTTTCCCTTGTGGTCATAGACGTCGCAGCGCAGGCGGTGAACCTCATTGACCCTGGCTTCGCAATAGGCCTCGGCTTCGGCCAGGGAATCAAATACCAGGCAGGTGCTCTTACGGGCTTCACGCAGGTAGCGGCCAGTGATGTCCTTTTCCACGTCGGTGGCGGCGTCGGATTGGAAGACCGCGTACTGGCCCGGCCGCATGAGGTCGGTCCAATTCGGCGGCCGGCGCTCCGGATCGTACAACACTATTTCCTGCATACCTGTTAACTGTTGATTCTACCGGAGCCGGTGGAGAGATTACTTTTGCCGGCAGAAGTGCTTTACCTGGCAGCCATGGCTGCTTCCGGGCGCTTTTGCACGCCTTCGATGGCGGCGTAGATGCGCGGATTTACGCAGACTTCATAGTACGGCTTGTCAGTCATGGTCTTGAGGGAGAAGTCGCGGGGATCCACATGGGCGATTCGCCCTTCGCGCACGATGACTGGGTGGAAGACTCCCTGGCCCAGAGGCACTGAGCCGCTGTAAACCCGCACCGTGCTCTCCTTCCAGATCATGGGCACACGCAGCTCATATGCCTGGAGCGAGATCTCGCTGCGCAGCTTCTGGAACGCGGCCTCGTTGATGTGAATTCCGCCGATGTTGTAGCGCAGCAGAAACTCGCTGGGCTCGCCGCCGGTAGCGCTGTCTTCAACGGTTTTGAAGGAGAACACGTTGAACAGGAGATCGCGCTGTTCCAGCACCTGGCGGACTCCCTTACTGCAGGAAGACAGACGGTCGCTCTCGTTGATGGCCTTGGAAATCATGATCTGCTTGCTGCCATCCATCAGGTACATGGGGGCGGAGTCCTGGTAGCAGATGCCGATGCCCAGTTCCAGTACCGGCAGCCCGCTGGCCTGCGACCGTTCGTTGTATGCGGTCACGATCTCAATGATCTCTTTGGCCAGCATGCAGGCGTGGCCGACGCAGCTCGCGCTCTCACCTTCACGCTCGAACAGCGCCAGAATGATGGCATCGCCTTCTATGAAGACTTTCTTGGCTCCGTATTTCGGCAGCAGCTTGTTGATGGGATCGTAAAAATTGAGGCTGAAGTAGGAAGCGGGATTCAATCCCCGCTCGAACAGCGTCCGCGTCAGCGTGGTGGATTCCCGGATGTCAGCTTTCAAAATGACGTGGCTCGTGACCTTCTCTTCTTCGGCCGGCCGCTGCTCTTCCGGCAGCAGAAATTCGTACAGCGTGTTGTTGATGGAAGAGAGCTCGCGGAAGCGGTCGGTGCTGATCACGTTGACCGTATCCATGGCAGAAACCACGGCTTCCATACGCCGCAGATCGCGGTGATAGCGGATGAAGTCGGTAAAGAACCGTCCCGCCAGACGAGCGCGCTCCGCCGGCCTGGTGCTGGATACTTTCTTTCCTGCCGCGTGCAGATTCTCCGGGGAAAGTTTGCCGTGCTCTTCCAGCAAAGTCTCCACGCGCTTGAGCTCTTCGCGCGAGAACAAAGCATTCTTGAGCTGCTGGGGATTAATGGGCGGATACTGCGCCAGCAACGGAACTACCTCGTACGACGCCAGCACGCTCTCCATCACGCCTTCCTGTTCCAACACGTCAACCCACGTGGCGAGCAACGCTTTCTGCGCCTTGGCCTTGGCCGACGCTTCGTCGGGCGAGCCGTTGGCCATAATCTCCTGCGCATTTTCCGGGACGTTGAGAATAGTGTCTACGCGGGGATCGTCGACTTCGCTTACGATTCCGAGGAGCTTGAGATACTGCGCTGCGATCTGCTGAATGATGGGAAAACGGTCGCGATCACGGTCGTAATTGCCCAGCAGCACATAGTGTTCGGCGTTGAGGTAATTGTCCTGCCCGTCCTCAGTAAAGAGCAGGCGATTGAGCAGCAACTCGTAAGCCAGGGCCGCGGCGTCGCCAAACAAAGAGCGCCGGGTGCGCGCCAGGCTTTCTTTCTCCGCCTGCCGCAGGATGAAGAACAGATCCTGGCCGGCGCGCCGCAGCACGGCTTTCTTGTTGATATGGAATTGTGCGAAACGCTCCCGGATGGCCATAGTGTTGGCGCTCGAGCTGCGCAGGCCGTCGTACTGTTTAACCCGCGCCCGGCAGCGCTCCAGCACCAGGTTGTACTGGTTGATGAGCTCCGTTCGCAGAAACTTGATGACCGCTAACCGGAAAAGCAGGTCGATGTTTACGTTGTTGGCAGCTTTCGCCTGGTTCAGCGCGGCCACGTGCAGATCGGTGAGCAGCCGTTTGAAATCGCCGGCCTCGAACACCTTGGCCACGGGGCGGCGGTCCCAGGCGCGTGCGGCGGAATTCTCAGAGCGTCCCAACAAGGGCTCGGAGAGCAGGTCCTCTACGTTGCCGTGCTTGGCGATGAACTTGAAGATTTGCAGGCGGGCGGCGTCGGAGAATCGTCCGCTGAGGAACACATCATGACGTACGTTGTCGATGCCGGTGGCCAATTCCTCCAGCACGAGGATGGGCTCGTAGCTGGTCAGCTCAAGCAGACGGGCGTGTTCCGCCGGATTCCCGCGTTGCAGGAAGGAAAAAGCCATATTTAGACAGTCTTCGGGGGAAGCAAAATTCTAACTCACTGTTTGGCAATGGCTTGCGTAAACCGGCAGCCATGGAGTTACTATCGGCACCTGCATCGGGCGACTTGAGGCTTGCTTTCTCCCGCAGACCGCGGGTTCAGTTCTTGGACTCTCAGCCGGGCTTGTACTCTGGTACCTTCTCAGCGGGCGAAAATATAGGGTTCGCCGGAGTTTCGCTCAGCTCGGCCAGTTTTGTGCCCAACTGTTCCATATCTTTCTTCGACCAGCCCACAATAGAGGCTTCGATAGAGGCTTCGATCTCGCCTTCGCGGGAGATCAGAAAGATGCTGGGCACGTTGGTCAGCCGATAGGCATTGGAGGCGGGATATTTGCCCTTCTCGTCGAGAAGGGTGGGAAAGGTGATGCCGAACTGGCTGTTGAAATCCTGAGTATCGCGCGCCGAGTCCTGGGAAATGCCGACGAAGCTCGCTTTCCCGCCCTGACCATACGAGCGAAACAGGCGCTCGAGGTAAGGGAAGGCGAACTGGCACACCGGGCAGCTCACTTTGAAAAACGCAGCCACTACCGGGCCATGCTTCAAGGCCTCATGCAGCGAGAACTTCTTTCCATCGACGAACGACAGGTGAATATCAGGCGCATGTACTCCGCTGGCTAGAGCCGGCATCGTAGCCCTCCAATACTATTTTAAATGCTCTCGAAGGCTTCGTCTCGTCCACCCCGACCCTTCAAGTTCCAGCCGAGCCCGAACTCAGAGTCTCAAATGCTGCTAACCGCTGCAAGACGCCCACGTCTATTGATGTGTCGAAGTTCTAGGCATAATATGTCGAACACTTACCTATGAGCGCGAATGACACCAAAGCCGAGTTCCTTAAAGGCACGCTGGACATGCTCATCCTAAAGATCGTGGCCCTGGGCCCCATCCACGGTTATGCCATCTCCCAGCGTATTCAGCAGATTTCCAATGAGTTTTTTCAGGTGCAGCAAGGCTCGTTGTACCCCGCTCTGCATCGCCTGGAAGACCGAGGCTGGCTGCAGGCGGAATGGCGCGCTACGGACACCGGGCGCGAAGCCAAGTTCTACGCGCTTACGCGCAAAGGGCGCAAGCAGCTGGAAACCGAGGTCCGCAACTGGGAGCAGACCGCAGCGGCGGTGGCCATGATTCTGAGTACCGCCGAATAAGGAGCAGCCCATGTACTGGCTAAGCCGCCTATTCCGTAAACAGCAGACCGAGCGCGAACTGGACTCGGAGCTGCGATTCCACCTGGAGCAACGCATCGCCGACCTGGTGGAGAAAGGCGCCTCACGCGATGAAGCAATGCGCCAGGCTCGCCTTGAATTCGGCGGGGTGGAAGCGGTGAAGGAAGAATGCCGCGAGTCCCGCCGCGTTCACTTCCTGGAGACGCTTTTGCAGGACCTCCGCTACGCTCTGCGCACCATGCGCCGGAGCAAGGGGTTCACTGCCGTTGCAGTACTCACACTGGCTCTGGGGATCGGCGCCAATACGGCAATCTTTTCCGTCGTCAACGGCGTTCTCATCAATCCGCTGCCCTTTCCTCATCCCGATGAGCTGGTGGCTTTGCACGAGAGCAAGCTCAATTTTGAACGGGGCTCGATTTCTTATCCCAACTTCCTGGATTGGCAGCGGGAGAATCACTCTTTCTCCGCCATGGCCGTCTTTCGCAATTTTGGATTCAACCTCACCGGAGCCGGTGATGCCGAGCAGGTGAGGGGCCTGTTCGTTTCTTCAGACTTCTTCGATGTGCTGGGCATCACTCCGGCTCTGGGCCGCACCCTCGAGCGGGGAGAAGACGCCATCGGCGGGGCGCCATTGGTCATGATCCATCACGGACTATGGCAGCGTAAGTTCGGCGGCTCGGCGGACATCCTGGGCAAGACCATGACTCTCGACGGCCGCGAGTACACCATCATTGGAGTGATTCCACCTGTTGCGGGTCTCGACCGGGGCTTCGGTGTCAACGACGTCTACCTGCCGTTCGGCCAGTGGAACAATCCTCTGCTGCCCAAGCGCACCGTGGGGCTTGGCATTCACGGTGTCGGCCGGCTGAAGCCTGGAGTGAACGTCAGCCAGGCGCGCGCCGACATGGAACAGATCACGCGCGGCCTGGCCACTGCCTATCCCGACGAAGATAAGGGCATCGGCGCCACGCTGGTTCCACTACGCCAACAGATCCTGGGGCCGGTGCAGCAATTCCTGATCGTGTTGCTGGCCGCGGTGGGATTTGTGCTGCTGATCGCCTGCGTCAACGTGGCCAACCTGCTGCTCGCCCGGTCAAGCGCACGAACCAGCGAATTCGCGATTCGTGTAGCCCTGGGAGCCAGTCAGTCGCGCCTGGTGCGCCAACTTCTCACTGAGAGCGTGCTCCTGGCGGCCGCCGGCGGAGCGCTCGGCCTGGGCTTAGCCGCCTGGGGCGAAGCCGCACTGGTTCGGACTCTGCCGGATACTCTGCCCCGTGCTACGGAAATTCGACTTGATGCTCACGTGCTGGTCTTCACTATGCTGATTTCGCTTTTGTCAGGCATTCTCTTTGGTCTGGCGCCGGCGATGAAGATCTCTAAATCCAACGTTCTGGCACGGATGCGGTTCGGGGGACTTAGAACCGGGCGCGCGCGGAACCGGGCGCAAAATGCGCTGGTGGTCGCCGAAATTGCCATGGCGGTGATTCTGCTCGCCAGCGCCGGCCTGATGATTCGCACGCTGGGGCACCTGTGGACGATCGATCCCGGATTCGACACACACCACGTTCTGACCTTTGGCTTGTCGCTGCCTCCTTCCATGAGCAAAGCCACGCCGCAGTCGATTCGCGCCGCCTATCGCCAGATCGACACGCGGCTGGCCTCAGTCCCAGGCGTTGAGGCCGGCTCGTTCCTGTGGGGAGCGTTCCCGCTGCAGGGCGACGATGAAGCCCTGTTCTGGCTGGAGGGGCGTCCCCGGCCTTCCAGTCCGAACGACATGAATTGGACGCTGCGTTATGTGGTCAGCCCGGACTACCTGAAGACCATGGGCATTTCGCTTTTGCGGGGACGCTTCATCGCAGCTCATGATGACGAACACTCGCCTCACGTGGTGGCCGTGGACGAAGTTTTTGCCACCAAGTTCTTCCCTAACGAAGATCCCGTCGGCAAACGCATCAACCTCGACGATGGCAACGATCACAGCGAGCTCACTGAGATCGTCGGCCTCGTGCGGCATGTAAAGCAGTGGGGCCTGGACAGCGACGACACGCAGGCCCTCCGCGCCCAGATGTACGTTCCCTTCATGCAGCTTCCCGATCCAGCCATGATTCTGGCCGGCCAAGGCACGGGCGTGGCAGTGCGCGGCAACGGAGATCCCAACGCGCAGTTTGATTCCATCCGCACCGTGATGCGCCAGATGAACGCCGAGCAGGTCGTGTACGCCCCGCGAACCATGGAGCAAATCATTTCCGACTCGATCTCCACCCGGCGCTACTCAATGTTCCTGCTGGGCGGCTTCGCAGCCCTAGCGCTACTGCTGGCCAGCGTGGGGATTTACGGCGTAGTGTCGTACGTGGCCGGCCAGCGCACGCAGGAGATCGGAATCCGCATGGCTCTGGGCGCCAGCCGCATGGACGTGTTGCGTCTGGTGATCCGCCACGGCGCCTGGCTGATCCTCACTGGTCTGGTGATCGGCATCGCTGCTGCTCTCGCGATCACCCGACTCATGGCAACTCTGCTCTTCGGCGTCAGCACCAGCGATCCTCTGACCTTCGCTGCCGTGGGGCTGCTGCTGGCGGCCGTGGCCCTGGCGGCCTGCTCTGTCCCGGCGCGGCGCGCAATGCGCGTGGACCCGATGATCGCCCTGCGCTACGAATAACCGCACCAACGGAGATTTGTTTCATGTACACATTGCGGCGAATTTTCCAGAAACGGAAGACCGAAGAGCAGCTTGAATCGGAACTGCGCTTCGATCTCGAACAACGTATCGCGGCGCACCGCCGCCGCGGCCTGACATCGGAAGAGGCACAGCGGGCCGCTAACATCGAATTTGGCGGCGTGGAGAGCACGAAGCAACGGTGTCGGGAATCCCGCCGCGCTCATCTCATAGAAACATTCTTTCAGGACGCGCGCTTTGGACTACGCACCATGCGCCGCAATCCCGGGTTTTCAGCCGCGGCTATTCTTACCCTGGCGCTGGGCATCGGCGCCAGCATCGCCGTGTTCAGTGTGGTGCATGCGGTTCTGATCAAACCACTGCCTTATCCAGAAGCCGGGAGAATTGTCTTTCCCTGGCGATTGTGCCCGCCCGAACTAAACGTAGGGTATGAGGATTTCCCCTGGGGCCGCGAAGACTTTGAGGTCATGAGCACGCAGGTGAAGACGCTCCAGAACCTCAGCGCTTTTTACAGCGATTCCTTCAACCTGACCGGCGCCGGCGATCCCCGCATCCTGGAAGGATTACGGGCCTCAGCCGGCTTCTTTGCGGCGATGGGGGTAAAGCCGCAACTCGGCCGCACCTACAGCGATGAAGAAGACAAGCCCGGGCACGAGCACGAAGTCGTTCTGGGCGATGGACTCTGGCGCGAGCAGTTCGCAGCCTCACCCGCCATTTTGGGGCAAACCATCCAGCTCAACGGCGCCGCTTACACGGTGATCGGCGTTATGCCGCGCGGATTTGACTTTCCCCGCGCCGACGAACTGCCCCCTGGCTTCAACTTTTCACGCGAAACGCGGCTATGGGTCCCGCTGGCTTTGCGCTCCGGCCGGCGCCAGCCTGATGAGACCTCGGATCTGGCGGCAATCGTCGGCCGCCTGGGGCCCGGCGCCACCATCGCCCAAGCCCAGGCGGAAATGAATGTGTTCGCCAAGCTCCGAGAAAGCATGTTCCCTGTAAATTCGAAGGGTTGGTTCAATTCTCGTGTGGTCTCGCTGCCGAGCCAGGTTTCCGGCGAGGTTCGCAGCCCGCTGTTGCTCATCCTCAGTGCCGTCGGCGTAGTTCTTCTCCTGGTTTGTTCCAATGTCGCCGGACTGCTTCTTTCGCGATCGATCGCTCGTCAACGGGAACTCACCCTTCGCGCCGCCCTGGGCGCTGCCCGAGGACGCCTGCTCCGCCAGTTGCTGACGGAAAGCCTGCTCCTGGCCTGGTTCGGGGGAGTGCTGGGACTTCCCGTAGCAAAGCTGTTGATCAGCCTGGCGAAAAGTTTCGGCCCATCCAACATACCCCGCCTGCAGGAAGCGAGTATCGATCCCTGGGTGGCCGGCTTTGCGTGCGTGGCAACTCTGGCCACGGGAATGCTCTTCGGGCTGGCCCCCGCCCTCTCCGCCCGACGCGCGGCGCTCATGTCTGCTTTGAAGGAAGGCGGGGCGCGGTCGGCGGGAGGCAGCTCTACTCCGCGAGCGCGTCGCGCGATCCTGACCGGGCAAATGGCCCTGGCGGTTGTGCTGGTAGTGGCTGCCGGCCTGCTCACGCAGACCTTCGCCCACCTGATGGCTGTAGATCCCGGGTTTAGCGCCGATCGTGTGCTGACTTTTGGGCTCTCGCTGCCTCCGGCAAAGTATCTGGGCGAGAGCGCCATTGTCGCATTCTACCAACGCATGCTGCCGCAGCTGCGCGCCGCCTCGGGCGTGCAAGGCGCCGCTCTAGTGGAAACCGTTCCCATGGGAGGCAGCACGGAAGGATCGGGCATTCGTGTTCCAGGACGAGTTTCAAGCAGCGCCAATGACAAGCCTTTCGCCAACTACACCATCGTCTCCCCGGGATATTTTTCTGCTGTGCAAACACCGCTGCTGCGCGGCCGCGAATTTCTGGAAAGCGACACCGCCGATTCCGTGCCGGTTGTGATCATCAACAAAGCTATGGCCGAGCAATACTGGCCAGGCCAGGATGCGCTGGGGAAGCAAGTTGGACTGGGCAGCAATCGCTTTCCGCTCATGCAGATCGTGGGCATCGTCGCCGACGTGAAGCATCTCTCTTTGCGCGAAACTCCGGGTCCGGAGATGTACGTTCCTTACACCCAGAAGCCGTATCCTTCGATGCAGAGCATGTCGCTGGTGGTACGCTCACTGGGTGAGGCCGATTCAGTCGCGGGCTCAATTCGCGGCGCCGTTCAGTCATTGGATCCCGATCTGCCGTTGGCCAACGTGACCACGTTGCAAACGCTGGTCAACGATTCCCTGGCCCAGCCGCGGTTCTCTATGCTCCTGCTGGCGGGATTTGCCGGGCTCGCCGTGGGGTTGGCCGCCATCGGGATTTACGGGGTGATTTCTTATTCGGTGGGACAGCGCACGCAGGAGATTGGTATTCGCATGGCCCTGGGCGCGCGGCGCCAGACCATCTTCGCCATGATTCTGAACGAAGGCCTGGGTATAGCGGTAGCGGGAATCGCGATTGGGCTGGTCGCCGCCCTGGGCGCGACGCGGCTAATGGCAAGTTTCCTCTACGGCATCAAACCCTTTGATCCGCTGACCTTCGCGGCAGTTGCGGTTTTGCTGCTGATGGTCACGTTTGCCGCATGTTATCTCCCGGGACGGCGCGCGACCGCAGTGGAGCCTGCGCTGGCCCTGCGCAACGAGTAGATCAAGCTGCCTGGAGCCGACTGAGAATCTTGCGCGCCAACCCCGTCAGCGGCAAACTCCTGCTGGACTTGAGAGGCACCCATCTGCCGCGGCGAGAAGAGGGCTTCTTCATCGCGAAGACAGAGACCAGGTAATCTGTATCAGTGATGGAGTGCCGCAGCTTCAGCAAGGGCCGGCTTCGATGGCACGCTCCGTTCTCGATCAAAGGCAGCTCCCACATCTCCGCCATCAACGAAGCCGACCGCGGGCGCTGCTGCATGAGAATCGAGTCTTCGCGCAGAACCAGCGCGTAATTCAAGACGGCTTTTTTGCGCGGAGATTGTGCCCGCGGCGATCCCGCGCCCTGGGCGGCACAAAAGCACCGCACGGGACAATCCGTGCACATTGGCTGGCGCGGCAGGCACACCAGCGCGCCCAGCTCCATCATGGCCTGATTGAAATCGCCCGGCCGGCGTACATCGAGAAGCGCGCCGGCAATGGTCCAGCACCGCTCGTCGCTTAAGGTTTCTCCGCTGAGGCGCGACAGCGCGCGTTTCACATTGCCATCCACCACCGGAACCGGTTCGCCGAAAGCGATGCTGGCCACGGCGTTGGCGGTATAGCGTCCTACGCCAGGCAGCGCTCTGAGTTCTGCAGCAGTTTTTGGAAACCGCCGCGTGCCGGCAACTTCTTTAGCCGCAGCGTGTAACGATCGCGCCCGCCGATAATAACCCAGACCACTCCAGGCTGCCAGGACCGTAGCCGTGCGCGCGCGGGCCAGCCGACTCATGGTAGGAAACCGGCGAAGGAACTGGCGATAGCGCTGCTCCACTACAGCGACGCGAGTCTGCTGCAACATGATCTCGGAGACCAGAATTCGGTAGGGATCGGTCTCTCCGCGCCAGGGAAGCCGGCGCTTTTCGCGGTCAAACCAGCACAGAAGCCGTTCCCTGAATGCGGCGAAGTCTCTCGTCGTCAGGATAGCTTTAGCACGCGACATGCTGGCGCGATTGTACGCGAAGCTTCCGCCGGCTTCTTGTCCAAAAGGAAGAGCCGGTCTCTTAGACCGGCTCCGGACTTTCCGATTTCGCAGTTTCAGGGAATCATTGATGCTGTTTTTGCGCCTTGTCCAACTCCGCCTGGACATCGTCAATGCTCTTCTGCACCACGGCAACGTTGTTCTGGTCGTTGTTCAGGGCGTCCTGATAGGTCTGGCGGCGGAAATCGTCGTTCTCCGTTGCCAGCAGGTCCTGGTAGCGCTTGGCTGAACGTTTCCAGCTGTCGCGCTGGTCAACCAGAGAGTCGAGCTTCTTCTTCATCTCCGCGACTGCAGGCGTGTCTTTGGAGTTGGAATTGGACGAAGGTCCGCTGCCAGTATCGGCCTTGGCTTTTGCCGCTGTCTTGTCCGAAGTCTTCGAGTCGGCGTTGCCACCGTTATCCGGCGAAGACCCATCGGCGTTTGCAGTGTCCTTCGCCGTCACCGGAGCTGACGGATTGACCACATCGTCGTCCGTCAGCACCAGCGTGGCTTTCTTAGTGTCCTTCTTCTGCTTAGCGATGTCGGCCAGCGACGGCGTTGCATCCGATTGGGCCCAGCAGGCCGCCCCGCCGATCAGGAAAACAGATATAACCCAACATCTCTTCATCATGGCTCCTCTTAGAACATCACCTCGTGGGTCGCCAGCATTTTGGGCGGTCCGGGAGGCGTGGAGAAGTTCAGCGCGCAGCGGTCGTACTTGAAGTTGATGCTGCCGCCGAAGCTATCGGACATGCTCTGATCGGTGGCGGAAACGTCTTCACCCGCCAGAATCGAGCCATACAGGTTCACGGCCTGGGAGCCGCCGCCGGTGAACGATACCTTGCCGCGCACCAGCAGCAGCCCATAAAAGTCGAGGCCGCCATTGATTTCCAGGTCGCCGTCGATGATCAGCACGCCTGCGCCGTTCGAGGCGGAGGTCAGCTTCACGCTACCGGGTACGTACGTATATTGCTGGACCGCCCCCGAGTTATCGGCTCCGTTGCTGGAAATCAGGTTGGGAGGAAACGTTCCAAACTGCTGGCTGGTCTGCGTCCCGCAATTGGCATAGACCGCCGGCGTCGACGTGAAATTGGGCGTTCCTGAACAGGTGTAGTTCCAGGGCTGCCCGGTTGTGTTCTTTGCTCCGGACTCGAACATATTGATGAGCGTGTTGACGTCCTTAATCCCCGGCGGCGGCCACGGCTGATTCTGCAGCGATGCGGTGACGGCGCTGGTGCCCCAGTTTGAAATCACAGAACCGCTGTTGCCGTTCACGTTGATACTGCCGGCCGTATAGATGGGATGCGCCTGGTTGTAACACTGCGCGAACCCAGCCCGCGCCGTGCAGGTGCTGAGCCCCGTTTTGGGGTCCGTGGTGCACGAACACGAGCAGTTGTCGTCGGACTGGATCTGGTAGCTGCCCTGCAACGTGACCGGCGCCTCAGTGGAGATGGTTCCGGGAACAGTCATGGGAGGCGTGTACGCCACTTCCATCTGCGTCATGCGGCGCGAGCCGGACCGGGTCAAAGCCAGAGAGGTCAGAACCCATACCGGGTTTGCCTGCGGTGCTAAGCCGCCGCAGTTCCCGGGCGCGGTGACGACTTCTGAAGTTCCGTTCCAGCATACCTGTTGGCCGTTCCCCTGCGCATTATCCACCAGGTTTCCGTTCAGCCCCATCAGGTTTTGCTTGTTAGTGATGCGCACCCACTTGAACTGCAAGGTGGATCCGGTGTTGCTGTTAGGAATATCGGTGGGGCCAAGAGCCGGGTTCGGTACGTGGAAATATGTTGCCGCCAGTGCGCCATTCATTACCTGAGCCGCGCCCGAGCAAGGTGCGCCAGCCGGCACTGCGGGGGCCAGTGGCAGACCGGCAAATCGTTCATTGCACAATTCGTCATCCAACGTGGAATTGGACCCTATGTCTGTGTTTTTATTCAGCGGTCCGGAGGTGGGATCGATGAGATCGGCGCCGTTCGAATTGTAGACGTAGATCATGCCCGGGCCGCCCACACCCACCGCAGGCATGGGCAGATTGCCAGCCTGAGTGTACAGGTTACTGCCCTTGAGCAGCACGGCGCGAACGTTCTCAAGCCCCGCTCGCGACGCGAAATAGGCCTTTTCGGAGTCCTTGTAGCTACGATTGACGCTGTTCTCGGTATCGGCCATGAACATGAACCCCATGCCGAGAATTGCCAGCAGGAGAAGCGCCAGCAGCGCTATGATCATCGCAATACCGCTTTCCTTGTTGCGTCGGATTTTCTTTGTGGATTTCATGGATTACTCCTAAAAGTTGGGCAGCCGTGCCGTGGCCGTCATTGTGGTCTGAATGGCCGGCATTCTTGCGTCATTCGTTCCCTGCAACGTAAAGTTCACGCGAACACTCTTAACCGCCCCAATGGGGTTCGGTGCGCAATTGCCCGTTGCGTCACAAGGTTGAAACAGAGGGGGGTTGGCAACCGGCGGAAGCACGTTCTGGACGATGGTCAGGGGAGGGTTCACGGCCAATCCCTTCTGCGAAGCGGTTCGTTCCAGGCTGCCGGTGGCAGCGTTATAGTCGTAGGTAACGACCTGAACAATGCCAGACCCATCCAGGTCACCTTCCATGGTCAGACTTGTGCCTGCAGGATTGATCACCAGATTGCCGGAAGCCACCTGATTGGCGGCAGCTCCCGGTCCCATGCTCAAGGCAGTCGGGTACCCCGCCTGGCGCAGATCGCGGGTAAACTGATCGGCAAATGTCCGCTGCTGCTCAGTGAAATCCAGCTTCTGGCTCTCGGCGCGATAATTTTTCTGCGCCATGCCGATTTGCCTGAAGATCGCGCCGGTCACAATGGTGAGGACCGCCACTACCATCAGCATCTCGGCCAGGGTGAAACCTGCCATAGCTCTCGTGCGCGTTTTCGACTTGCCCAAAGAATTCGTCATCTTTGAAGTCCTCACATGCCTACCACGGTACGTACCGTCACCGGCGGCGTGAAAAAGATCCTGCCCCGGTTGAGATTCAGGGGCTGCTGAGCCGACACAATCACCTGTCTCGCCCAGCTCCAACTGGGGTTGGCGACGCTGGGTTGGACGATCGCCCAGCGCACGTCATACTTCACCCGCAGGCCATTTGCTGTGCATACGGTGTAGTCCGCCTGGTAGCCGGCAACTTTCGGCTGGGTAAAGTCGATCTCGCCTGTCGCTGGGTTCAGGGGCGATCCGCCGGCCGCAGTGTTGATTGCCCAGGCGGCATTGGCGCAGTCGGTGACAGGAGTCGGTATGGTTGCGTTAGGTTCTGCGGAGGCGATGTTCTCAAGGAATGTTTCAGCTATATTGCTGGCCGAAGTGTCCATACGTGTGGCAGCGTTGCGGCCCATCCCCAGGACGATCATGGAGGCCGCACCAACAATGGCGCTCGCCAGGACGAACATGGCGAAGAGCATCTCCACCATGGAAAACCCCTGCTGGTCGAACTTCTTGCCTGCCTGATGAAGTCTTTTCATATTTGCACCCTATTGCCAGACGCCGGCCGCGGTTTGCCGCCAGCATCGGATATGACCGGTGGGAGAGACCGTTACCGCCTCCCAGCCATTGTTTCTGGTGTTTTGCATGAACCAGACAAAACCGCCGGGCGGAAATAACGGCGTCCCCTGGGAACCGCATATAAACTGATTCGCGGGGTTGGCCACACACGGCTGGCCTCGGCCGTTGAAGCCGATCACTCCATTGGCCTGGGGAATTCCTCCCAACAAGCCATTGAACTGGAGGAAATTTACGCCGTTCGGCGGCTGGAAAACCACCGGGCCAGAAGTCACAGCAACCGGATCCACTGTCGGGTTGAAGGGACGAATCTCAAGCGGGGCCGCGCAAACTGAGTTCGCCGTAGGGCATGCCGGCTGATTGAGGTTTCCCGCACCGTTAAAGTTCGCATAGTAGGGTATGTTGGCTTTTACCGCTGCCATTCTGGCTTCCTGCAGTTTGGCCGCCACCACCTGGCCACTGGCATCCAGCTGATAATTAACTATCACCGTCCGAATCACGGGGATGGCCATGGCCGCGATGACAAGCACAATCGCTACCACAAACACTAATTCCAGCAGGGAAAGCCCTTGCTCAGCATTGATTTTCCGGCGCGCACTCTTAGTTTTTGTCATCATGGGTAAGTTGGCCAACAGGTGGGCCACCGGGAACAGTACTTTCGTCTGGTTCCTCATTAAGCAGGATTGACGCAGGCGGCTAGCTTGCAAAGATGACTAAAGTTTGTGGCCCCAGCCCGGTCATAGACGCAGCTTCCGGCAGCCGCTTTTAGGGTAGGTTGGCAATCCGACGACACCGGCATTAAGTGCGCACCTTGGTTGGACTTGGCTCATGGAACGAGGCCCAGGCTGAAGCTGATTTTAGCTTCCGTTTGCCAAAGCCCTTGCGCGAAAGGGATGTAACTAAAGTAACCGCCAGGCTGGCTTCCATCACAGCCGGGGTTGGCGTTCCAAAAAAGAAAGGGCCGGTATGGAGCTGGCCCTTTTCGTCAGCCTTTGCCTAGATCATTTCCCTGAAGGAAAGAACGTGAAACGCCGTAGCGTTGTTGGTATTGACCACGCTGGCCCAGCAGCTGTCCCAATGGACGTAGTTGGTACCACCACCGTTCCAGTTGAAGAACGGCGCACTGAAAGCGGGCTGTCCGAGATCGGTCAGCAGTTGAGCCCGCTGCCAGGGTGATAGAGGACAGGAATACCGATGGCATTCCGCTGAGAAGAGGAAAACCAAATGCGATTCTTAGTTGGGCAAAACCGGTGTGAGCGAAGTAGCTGTAAGTGTCCAGCCGCCCTTGACTTGCTGCCAGACTGAGACCACGCGATAACTTCCACCTGCGGGCCCGCCGAGTGAGGCATTACCCGAAGGTTGAAGGACGCACGTAACCACCATATCCACGCCTTCAGGACGCGTTTGAAGCTCGCTGATGAGCGCATCCTGCATCTGCGCGCCCTTCCAATACTCCACCCAGCCCGTTCGATCCAGAGCTTTACCCGCGGGGGTCACGCCCACAAACGATGGCGCCAGGTGATATTCCATCATTTTCCATTCCTTCTTTTCGATTGCCTTCCACATCAGGCGCTCATATTCCCCGGCCCCGGTGGCCGTCTTCCAGGTCGCGCGCCGGGGAGGTCCCGCACAGCCAAGCAGGAAGGCCGCGGCAATCGCGAAGGGCAAGAAAGATCGCGCATGAAGAAAATGGGTTGGTTTGTGAGAGATGCTCAACATGGCCCCCTTACACCTCCTTGAGTCCGCAACAAAAAAAGAAGAGGCACTGTAGATTCTTTGTGCCTCTTCGCATTCCTGGTGGTTGAGTATTTAAGACTAATCGCCAAACACCTCTTCTTTTTCGCTTTCCACTTGCGCCGGCTTTCCGTTGCCGTTGGCCGGAGCAATCGACGCCAGAGGCACAAAGCCGCCCTGCGGCTTGGGCTCTTTCAGGATGTGCTCGCGATACAGCGCCTCCATGCGCGCGTCGTCAGCCGACTTCTTCAGCTTGGAGTCCCGGGCGCGGAGCTTCTCTTCGCGGGCTGTTTTGGCGATGCCCAGCTCGTCGAGCGTGGTGTTGCGGGCGGCGTGCACGTGCTCTTCATTAAGCTGCAGCTTGTGCGCTCCTTCGCTCAGGCCCACCGACTTGCCGCCGGCGAAGATCTCATGCCGCCCATGCTCTTCGTACCACTTGGTGAGCGTAGCCGTCATATGCATCTTTTCGATGATATTGCGCCAGCCCACGCCGGTGTTGTAAGCGCAGAAGCTGATCTCGCCTTCCTGCGTGGCGTAAGGAATGATGCACTGCTCGGTGCGCCGGAAGTCGTAGTTGTAAAGGTCCTGGAACCACATGCCGGCGATGAACAGGAAATTCCAGCGGTCGGTGCGGCGCTTCTTGATGTCTTCAACCGTGCGGCTGCCGGAAACATCACCGTATTTCTTGTCGGCTTTCTTGGTGGCCCCAAAGGTCTTGTCGAACTTCTTGAGCAAATCCATCAGTTTGAAATGCTTGGGGGCCATGAATGGATCGTAGTTGCGCATCAGCGCCAGCGCCATGCCGAAGACGGAGAGGAACCTGCCGCGGCCGGCGTCGTTGATGCTGGCCACGTCCTTGGCTAACTGGTCGCCCTTAAGGAAAGCCGTTACCGGAACCGCTTCCTTGGTGTGCTTGTCGATCATGATCGCCATGCCCACGCCGCAGTTGGGATGGCAGCCGCAACTCAGCTGTCCCCAGTCGGCGGTGGGGCCATGGATCAGATCGGCCCAATCGGAGAACGTTGACATGAAGGAAATCGGATACCAGTCGCGAGCGGGCTCACCCAGGCCGGTCTGGTTCTTCACATCATGCGCCAGATGGCTGAGCGTGTAGCGCTGGGCTTTGCGACGCTCGTCGGTGATTTCCTCGTCGCGGCCGGTGAACGATACCGGCTGGAAGCTCAGGAAACTGATCGTCCTGGGATTGTCCAGGGCGAACTGGATGATGCGTCCCACCTGCTCGTTGTTGATGCCGTTGACGATGGTCGTAACGGGAACGATGTCTACTCCGGCTTCATGCAGGTTGTGGATGGCGCGCAGCTTCACGTCAAACAGGTTGCCCACGGCGCGGTGCGCGTTGGCGGCGTTACCGATGCCGTCAAACTGCAGGTAGGCATAGCGCAAGCCTGCTTCCGCCGCCTGGCGCGCGAACTCGGACGACTTGGCGAACTCAATACCGTTGGTCGCTGCCTGCACCGAGTTGTAGCCGACTTTGCGGGCGTAGCGAACAGCGTCCAGGAAGTAGGGCGAGAGCGTGGGCTCGCCGCCGGAGAACTGCACCGACATCTGCCGCCTGGGCTTGATGGAGATGGCGTTGTCCAGCATCTGCTTGATTTCTTCCCAGGCCAGCTCATGCACAAAGCCCACCTGGTTGGCGTCCATGAAGCAGGGATCGCACATCATGTTGCAGCGGTTGGTAAGGTCGATGGTCAGCACTGAGCCGCGGCCGTGCTTCACCGTGCTGGTGCCGTGATGGTGCAGCTTCTCGTCGTTATGAGCGCGGATATCGCGCCCGGGGAAGACCTGCTCCAGATGCTGGAAGAACTCAGTATCGATGGCCATCACGTCTTCAAAGTGGCCGTGGATGGGGCAATCCTTCACCATCATGATCTTGCCGTCGCGCTCGACGATAGTGGCTTTGATCTCGCCGGCCTTTTCGTTGAGCAGGATCTCGTGCGGCAGTTTGCCGTCCACGATCTGCTTGCGGATTTCGGGTACGCACTTGGGACACAGCGAATCGGTGGAGCGCGGCCAGCCGAGCGGCGGCTTGGTCTTTTCCCACGACTTCAATAACGGCTTGTCCGACCATTTGGGCGTAAAGGCCGGCGCGGGGTGAATGCGATTGACGCGTTCAAAAACCGCCCAGGCTCCGCGCGCCGCGTAGGTCAACGCTTTTTCTGCGTACTTTACAGGCTTTTGCATGTGCCTTCTCTCCGCGCCGGCTTTTCGGCGCACCACTCAGAAAGTAAAAGAGATGATTCCAATTTAGTAGATGTTACTGTGCTGAGCTCGGCACAGTTGACCAATTTCCCTTAAACGGCTGGAAATAAAGGCTCAGCGGTACTGAGGAGCATTGAATGGCATTAGAGGCCGAGGGGCTAAGTCGTTGGATTTAAAGCAGCTTTCGCTTTCCAACTACCCATTCGGGTCGTTCCCGTCCTAGCGAAGCCGACAAAAATAGGCTACAACCCAAGTGGCTGCCATGGGGAACTTCCGGAAGTCATTACTCGTAAAATGGGACAGAACTTGATGCAACCATGGTTGCTGAACATCGCCGGCATCCTCTGGAGCGTCCTCGGGCTGGTCTGGTTGATCAGCGCGTTGGCGGCCAAGCGCGTCGTGCGCCGCCAGTCGGTGGCGTCACGAGTGATTCAGGCCAGTCCCGTAGCCGCGGGGTTCTTCCTGCTCTTTACCCATACGACGCTGCCCTGGTGGCTTAGCCAGGCGCTGCTCCCTGACTCCGCGCCTGTGCTCTGGATAGGGCTGGCTCTTACCGCAGCCGGGATTGCCTTCGCCATCTGGGCGCGAGCGTGGATCGGCCGCAACTGGAGCGGAACCGTCACCATCAAGGAGCAGCACGAGCTGATCCAGAGCGGACCGTACGCCTGGGTGCGGCACCCTATTTATTCCGGATTCCTGCTGGCGTTTGTGGGCACGGCTTTGATACAGGGCCAGCTGCGAGGTTTGCTCGGCTTCTTTCTGGTGCTGCTCGGTTTCACCCTGAAGCTGCGCCTGGAAGAGAACTTCATGGCCGAACAGTTCGGAAACGCCTATTCGGATTACAAAAAACGCGTCAGGGCTCTTGTTCCTTACGTCATATAGAAGTAGCGACTGACCTTAATTCTCTGCAGGACGTTTAATCATGACTGAAATCGAAGCTCGCGATTTTGCCGCGGAATGGATTGCCGCCTGGAACAGCCGCGATCTTGACCGTGTTCTCAGCCACTACCGGTCGGATGTGGTTCTTCTCTCGCCCTTTGCGCAGAAGATTGTGGGCAATGGCCGAATCATGGGCATTGAGGCCTTGAGAAGGTACTGGGAAAAGGCTCTCGCCGATATTCCCAATTTGCACTTTGATTTCATCGATCTGCGCATCGGCCACGAAAGCCTGACCATCCTCTACCGCAACCATCGCGGTCAGAATGCGGCGGAAACCTTCGAGCTTGCCGGCGGCAAGGTGGTTCGCTCGATCGCCTGCTACGCCTGATCGGGCTGGAGGCCGCGAATGGGGAGTGTAAAATCGTCAGTCATGGAACCGATCCGCAGCGGTTTACGCCACATCATGCGCGATCTCATGAAAGCACAGCCGCCGGAACAGGCGGTGGTTCTGGCCTGGCCGATCGTCTGCGGCAAAGATGTTTCCGCCCGCGCGCAGGCCCTGGCTTTCAAAGATGGCACGCTGACGGTCGAGGTATCCGAAGGCGCATGGCGAACCCAGCTCATCAGCTTCGCGCCGCGATACGTTGCCGCCTTCGCGGAGTTGCTGGGGCCACTGGTACGGGAAGTAAGGTTTGTAGGCAAGCACTCAGCAGCCGGCATTCAGCACTCAGCCAAGACTGGGGGCTAGTCAGCACTCAGGACTCAGCAATCAGCACTCAGCAGTAAGCATTCAGCAATCAGCATTCAGCCAGAGTGGGGACCTGGAATGAAACCGTATCTCCTTTTTCAACGACACGAGTATCTCTGCCAAAAGCAGCTTAGGGAAGACGAGGTTGTTGCAGCGGCTGAATGCTGACTGCTGACTGCTTTCTTGTGAACGTCACCGACAAAGACGTCGCTTACGTGGCCGATCTGGCGAACCTGGATTTGACTGAGGCTGAGCGCCAACGCATGGTGCGCGACCTCAACTCGATCCTCGGTTACATCGACCGGCTCAATGAGCTGAATACTGACAATGTGCCGCCGATGGCGCATACCGCGGCTGCCGGCCGCTCGGGCGACGCTCTGCGCAACGACGAGTTGCGTCCGTGTCTGCCCCACCAGGCGGCGCTGGAGAACGCTCCGGATCACGACGAGAATTTCTTTAAGGTACCGAAAGTCATAGAAAAATAATCCACCACGGAGACACAGCGAGACGGCAATGAGCAAAAACCGTTAATCTTTTTGATTTTTCTCAATGTCTCCGTGTCTCCGTGTCTCCGTGATAGGTTTTGTTTTCGTGCTTTGACTGATGGATCCTGCGACCCTCACCATCGCCTCTACCCGCTCCGCCATCGCGGAGAAGAAGATCACTGCCGCCAACCTGGTGGGTGAGTTTTACCGCAAGATCAACAGCGACGATCCGGAGATCCATGCCTGGCTGACCTTGTGTGAGGAGCGGGCGCTGGCACAGGCCAAAAAAATCGACGGCCTCGCCGCCAAAGGAGAAAAGCTTCCGCCGCTGGCCGGCGTGCCTGTCGGCGTCAAAGACGTGATGGTCACCGAAGGCGTGCGCACCACGGCCGGATCGAAGATTCTGGACGACTTTGTTCCTCCTTACGACTGCACCGCGGTTGCCCGGCTGGAAGCGGCCGGAGCCATCATCCTGGGCAAGACCAATTGTGACGAGTTCGCTATGGGTTCGTCGAATGAAAATTCAGCTTACGGCCCGGTCCGCAATCCGTGCGACAAATTGCGGGTTCCCGGCGGCTCCAGCGGCGGATCGGCAGCGTCGGTCGAGGCAGGAATGGCGGTAGCGGCTCTGGGCTCCGATACCGGCGGCTCCATCCGGCAGCCGGCGGCATTCTGCGGCGTGGTGGGACTCATGCCAACCTACGGCCGCGTCTCCCGTTACGGCCTGATCGCCTTTGCATCGTCGCTCGACCACATCGGCCCGCTGACGCGCACGGTGCGCGACGCCGCGATTGTTCTCCAGATCATCGCCGGGCGCGATCCCATGGATTCAACTTCAGCCGATGTTCCCGTGCCCGACTACGAGGCAGAGCTGAACAAGCCGGTGGCCGGCCTCAGGCTGGGCGTGCCCCGGGAATATTTTGGCGAGGGCCTGGATGGCGAAGTCCGCGCCGCCGTCGAGAGCTCGATCGCCAGGCTTCGTGAGGCCGGCGCTATTATTGTTCCCGTCTCGCTACCGCACACGCCCTACGCCGTCCCTACTTACTACGTGATCGCTACCGCCGAGGCCTCAGCCAATCTCGCCCGCTATGACGGCGTACGTTACGGCTATCGCTCGCCTCGTAGCGCGACGCTTGCCGAGATGTACCGCCGCACGCGCGACGAAGGCTTCGGCGCCGAGGTCAAGCGCCGCATCATGCTCGGGACGTACGCTCTCAGCGCCGGCTACTACGACGCCTATTACCTCAAGGCCCAGAAAGTTCGCACGCTGCTGGCGCGCGATTTCGAAATGGCCTTTCAGGAAGTCGACGCCATCGTCACCCCAACCACTCCTACGCCCGCATTCAAGATCGGCGAAAAGGCCGATGATCCCCTGGCCATGTACCTGGCCGACATCTACACCGTCACTGGCGATCTGGCTGGTGTCCCGGGGATCAGTGTCCCCTGCGGCCATAGCCGGTCGGGCCTGCCCATTGGGCTCCAGGTACTGGGAAAGCACTTTGACGAGGGGACGGTGCTGAGAGTGGCGCAGGCCGTGGAAACGGGCCGGCGGGATTGAGGAAGGCCGCCTTGCACGCGTAGCCCAGCCGGCCGGGCGCAGGTGTAACAGCGGACCTTTCAGGGCCACGTAAGAGTCATTCCAAGAAACAGGGCCTTACCTATGGCGGTCAGGGAGAATATCAAATGAAGCAAAACCTCACGTTAACCATCACTTCTCTGCTCTCGATCCTGTTGATGACGCTTCACCTGACGAGCGATACCCTCCACGCCCGGGCCGGGACTCCCGAGGCAGGGGGCTCAACCCTGGTCGCCGTGCCCATCCTGGTGATCTGGCTGTGCGGAACCCTGATGCTCGCCGAACGGCGGTCGGGGTACATCATCATGCTCGTCGGGTCGATCCTTGCGCTGGGTATGCCGATCCTCCACGTGATGGGAGGGGGAGGCATTTTTCGCGGCGAGATTGGCAAGTCCAGCGGAGCTTTCTTGTTCGTGTGGACGCTGCACGCGCTGGGCGTCACCGGAATGTTCTCCCTCATCCTCGCGGTGTGCGGACTGTGGAAAATGCGCCGGGCCAGCCCCGGTAGGAACCCCCGGTAGGACCAAGACCCGAACTATGGATTGCCCGTCGCACGGCGCGCGCGTCCAAGGGCGCAGGGCGCTGGGGTCCCGCCCGGGCAATCCGCGCCACGCGCCTTTTTAGTTAGTCATGGAGGACCACGCTCAGGAGCGAACGCCGGACCAGGAGTGTGCCGTTGTATTCAATGAAGCCCAGCTTGCGAAAGCGATTCATAAAGAGATTGACTCGCGCCCGGGTTGTGCCCACCATTTCAGCAAGCACTTCCTGGCTTATCTTGGGAACCACGGTCTCCGGTGTTTCGTCCTTGCCGAACTGGGCGAGCAGCAACAGGGTCCTGGCCAGGCGTTTTTCACTGGAGTTGAAAAGCTGATCGACCAGATCTTCCTGAATGCGGGCGTTGCGGGCCAGCAGGTAGGAAACGAAAATATCGGACAGCGCATGTTGCTCATGGAGCGCGGACACCATCTGTGTTTTCTCGATCTTCAGTACTACGCCGTCGGTCATTGCCGTCGCGGACGCCATGCGGAACGGGTGGGAATTGGCGATGCAGTCCTCGCCCACAAAGTCGTCCTCGGTCAACAAGGCGATTGTCGCTTCCTTGCCACCCGATGAGATCACGCTCAGTCTGACCTTGCCGCGCTGAATATAAAAGACCGATTCCGCGGGATCGCCCTGTGAAAAAAGAGTCTGCTTCTTGTTCAGCTCCACAATGGTTCGGCCCAGGCCGGCTTGCGTTAGAAAAGCGTGGGGATCAAAAAGTCGTATTCTTCTAACCGGGGTTCTTGGGATGCGGATACCTCTCGCCCTGGTCATTTCTCTCGGAAGTATTTTGCCATCTGCCATGAAAGCCTGAAAGTATTGGGCTCAGTTAACCTGTGGGTTGTTGAAAATATGGTGACCAGTGGATTTCAGAGCAACGCCAACCCACTGGCGCAATAGGGCTACTTCGCGTTCCCTGATTACGCGGAAGCCTGTCGCCCATGCCAGGCTACGCCCAACGAACTTTACATAATTTAATGGGAATGTCTGTTCGATATCCTACTTACATACGTGGGGATCTTCCTCGGGTGCCCCCCGGCTTCGGCCTCACTTGACCTGCAAAGGAGGTTGCTTAAGCGTTGGTCCCAGTCGCCACACAGCCCGCCTGGACCCACGTAGGATACCCTACAGAGTAGGGTATCCTACCGAATCGTTTGGGGGGAGCAATGTATGCTCTTCAGCCTGGCGCAAGTAAGCTGCTGTTTCCCTTGTCCAGAAAAGGTTTTTCGACCGTGATTCTGGTTGTCTTAAGGTGGGTGCGTGGAAAGCAAAAGCCCTCAAGGCGTGAGGTCAGGCGATCGGACGAATATAGGCGGGAAGCCCGTCAGCAACCTGATACTTCTATCCATGTCCGACGGCGATTACAACTCACTTCGTCCTCATCTTGAATACGTCAGTTTGCCCAACCACATGATTCTCCACGAGGGGGGCGGAAAGCTGGAATTTGTGTATTTCCCGAATGGAGGCATGATTTCTCTTGTCGTTGTAATGAAAGACGGAAAGACCGCCGAAGCTGGCGTAGTGGGCAATGAGGGTTTTACGGGAACACCGGCGTCCGTTGGCCTGACCCGGAGCCCGCTTCAAGCCGTGGTGCAAATCACAGGGGATGGGTTTCGGGTAGAGATCGCAGCTTTACACAGCACTTTGGAATCAACGCCGCGTCTGCAATGGATGTTAAGCCGCTACGCAGTCGTTCAGGGAATGCAGATTGCACAAACGGCCGCGTGCAATCGGCTGCACGATGTCAGGCAGCGGCTAGCACGGTGGTTGCTCATGACTCAGGACAGAGTGGATTCCGGGTCGCTGCCCATCACCCATGATTTTCTTGCAACCATGCTGGGGACAGACAGGCCCAGCGTGAGCCTGGCAGCTGGTATCTTGCAGAAGAAGAAGGTCATCCAGTACACCCGTGGAGCAGTGAGGATCGTGAACCGCAACAAACTTGAAGAATCCGCCTGTGAGTGCTACGGGATTACCCAACAGTACAACGGCGAGCTGGGCTTGAAATGAGTCGCAAGTGGAGGCCCGCCCGGGTTTGCTTGCGACCGAGCGTGATCGAAAAGCGATTCCCTCAACATCCGTGACATCTGGGCTGGGCAGCGGCGCCGGTTGCCTGTCCGTGACTCCGTGTCTCCGTGCCTCCGTGGTAGATGTTTCTCCTAACCGCATGGGAAGATCCCGGTCTAAGCTTTACGAATGGAAGTTACCGATGCAGCCGTAGTGGCACAAGTGCTGGCCGGCGACCGCGACGCCTTTCGCGTGCTGGTGGAGCGCCACTCCCGCGGCATCTTTCGCGTGGTGTACCGCATGACCGGCAGCCAGCCCGACGCTGAGGAGCTCGTGCAGGAGACTTTCCTGCGCGCCTACAAAAACCTGGGCGGGTTTGAGCTCCGCGCCAACTTCGGCACCTGGCTGTACCGCATCGCCGTAAACCGCGCCCTCGACTTCCTGAGTTCAAGGAAGACACAGATGCAGAACAAAGAAACATATTCGATTGCCGATTCCCCCGACCCGGAAGACGGGCGGCAGGTGCAGCTGCCGGCGACCGGGCCCGGCCCGGAGCGGGTGCTGCTCAGCGCCGAGATCCAGACCAGAGTCGCGCAGGCCATGGGCCTGCTGACGCCGGCGGAACGGATCGCCTTCACCATGCGCCACATGGAAGGGCAATCGATTGAGGAGATCAGCCAGGCACTGAAGGTCAAGACCAGCGCGGCCAAGAACTGCGTCTTTCGCGCGGTGCAGAAGCTGCGCTCCCAGCTCGAGCCTCTGGCCGGCCGCGGCGCGGTGAGCGCGCTGCCCGGCTACAGCGGCGGATATGGCGACGCGAAATGAACCATCTTAGCGAAGCACAAATCGTCCTGCACTGCTATGGCGATGCCGAAGACGGCGCCGGGGTCGATCGCCACCTGGCGGAGTGCGCCGAATGCCGCGCCCGCTTTCAGCATGTGCAACAGCTGCTGCGGCAGATTGAGCCGATCGAGGTCCCCGAACCTCCGGCGATTTTCGAAGAAAAGACCTGGCTGAGATTGCGCGACCATCTGCCGGAAAAGCGTTTCGGGTTTCGGCAATGGATTTTCGCGCCGGTAGGCCGATGGGCGTTCAGCGCCGCCGCCGTACTGCTGATCGCGGCGGCGTTTCTTGCCGGCCGCTTCTGGCCGCGCAATCCGGTTGAGAACGCCAAAAATACTCCGCTGGCCAATCCCCAGCGGGTGGTGCTGGTCGCCGTGGGCGATCACCTGGAGCGCTCGCAGATGCTGCTGGTGGAGATCATGAACGCCGATCCGGGCACGCTCGGCGACGAGCAGAAGGAAGCCCGCGACCTGCTCGACTCCAACCATCTCTACCAGGCCAGCGCCATGCAGACCGGCGATCCGCAGGTGGCGGGACTACTGGACGAACTCGGCCGCGTGCTGACCGAGATCGCCAACAGCCCGTCGCAGATGTCGCCCGGCGATCTGCAGCAGATTCGCGGGCGCATTCAGTCCGACGGCCTGTTGTTCAAGGTTCGCGTAGTAGGTTCCGACGTCAATTCGCGGCTGCGCCGGCAGGAGCAGGCGCCCGCCGCAAACTCGCAGAGGTTATAGCAGATGAATCACAGACTCATAGTTTATTCGTGCCTTGCGCTGGCGATCGCATTCGCGGCGCCGCGCACCTGCGCTGCGCTCCAGCCGGATCCCTTATCTTCCGGCTTCCTTGAGCCGCAGAGCGCAAGTGACAAGGCCGCGCAAGAAGAGGACTCGTATTCCGCCGCTCAGGACGCACTGAACCAGGGCGAGTATGACGACGCCGTAAAAGGCTTCGACTCGGTGATCAAGATGCACGGGCGCAAGGCGGACGCCGCCATGTACTGGGAGGCCTATGCCCTGAACAAGACCGGCAATAAGGCCCAGGCCCTGACGCGAATCGCCGACCTGCGCAAAGGCTATCCGCAGAGCAAGTACCTGCGCGACGCCGGCGCCCTGGAGGTGCAGATCAAGGGCGCGGCGGTCAACACCAGCGATCTCGATGAAGAAACCAGGCTCATCGCGCTCAACGCTCTGATGAACTCTGATCCGGAAAAGGCTGTTCCATTGCTGGAAAAGGTGATTCGCAGCAATGATTCTCCCAAGCTGAAAGACCGGGCGCTGTTTGTCCTCTCGCAAAGCAATTCCGGCAAGGCGCAGCAGATTCTGCTCTCCCTGGCCAAAGCCAACAACGATCCCGATCTGCAGAAGCGGGCCATCCGCTACATCGGCATGAACGGCAACTCGCGCAATCGCGGCATCCTGAAGGAGATCTACACCTCTTCGAACGATTCGAGCGTCAAGAAAGCGGTCTTCCAGGGATGGCTGATGTCGGGCGACAAGGAAGACGTGCTGGCAGTGGCGCAGCAGGAGAAGTCGCCAGAGCTGCGCAGGGAAGCCATCCGCTACCTGGGCATGATGGGCGGCCGCACCGAACTGCGCCAGCTCTACAAGCAGAGCACGGATGCTGAGTCGAAAGAAGAGCTGATCAAGGCCATGGGCATCGGAGGCGACGCCGACGGCATCGCGGAGCTCGCCAAGACTGAGGCGAATCCCGAGGTCCGCCTCTACGCCATCAAGAATCTGGGAATCTTCGGCGGGCACGCCGCCAGCGACATGCTGGTCACTCTCTACAACACGCACAACGATGTGGAGAGCAAGGAAGCCGTCATCAATGCGCTCTTCCTTAACGGCGCCGGCAAGCAGATGGTGGCTCTGGCGCGGAAAGAAACCAATCCCGAGCTGAAGAGGGCCCTGATCAAAAAGATGTCGCTGATGAGTTCCCCCGAGATCACCGAATACATGATGGAAATCCTGAACAAGTAGGAGCCGGCCATGAAAACTGCTCACAGATTTACGCTGCTCATCTTTTGCATGCTGACGATTGCCGATTTCGATTTCGCCCAGAAGCCGCGGATCGAAAACGCGAAAATCCAGGAGCTGTCGGCGGCTTCGGGCTTGAAACCGGCCATCGATAGCCTGGTGCAGAAAGAGACTGGGCCGCTGTGGGTGGGATACAAGATTCCCGCCGCCGCCAAAGACCGCTCCATGTGCTGCCTCAACTGGAACGACCATCGCGACGGCGACGGCTGCTGCATGGGCTGCCGGCTGGAGTCAGGCAAAGAGAACACGTTCAGCGGCACCTCAAGCAACTGCGCTCCCGAACCTGTGCCTTATGCTTTTGTTTTCCTCCGCGTCGAGAGCCGGCAGATTCAAAAAGTACGCGTATTCAGCGCGGACTGCCCGCTCGACTTCGCCGGGCTGCCGGTCTACTGGCTCAATGACACCAAGCCCGAGCAGAGCGTGGAGCTGCTGACCGGGATGGCCCTGTCCGCAACAACCGCACGCGACGACGAATCCGAATGGCACCGGGAGCCGTCGCACCAGGCGGTGATGGCGATCGCGATGCATGACTCTCCGTCGGCCGACCAGGCGCTGGAGAAGCTGATCCAGCCCGGCCGTCCGCTGGGGCTGCGGAAGAACGTCGCCTTCTGGCTGGTCTTGGAGCGCGGCAAGAAGGGTCTGGAGATCCTGGAGAAGTACGTAAAGAACGATTCTGACGATGACTTCCGCGCCAAGGCTACCTTTGCTATCTCGCAGAGCAAAGAACCCGGGGCGGTGCAGGACCTGATCGGCATGGCCCACAGCGATCCCAGCCCTCACGTGCGCGGCCAGGCCATCTTCTGGCTGGCGCAGATCGGCGGCCGCAAGGTGGCCGAGCAGATTACCGCCGCCATCGAGAACGATCCCGAAACCGAAGTAAAAAAGAAGGCGGTCTTCGCGCTGTCGCAACTTCACGACGGCAGCGGCGTCCCGCTGCTGATCAGCGTGGCCCGCACCAACAAGAATCCGGTGGTGCGCAAACAGGCAATTTTCTGGCTGGGCCAGAGCCACGACCCGCGGGCGCTGGATTACCTGGAAGAAATTCTGACCAAGTAGCCTGGGCGCAGTCCGTGCCGCCGCGTGCGGGCTGCGCGTTCGCCGCAATTCCTTGGTAACGTAGCGCCGGAGCCGCACGTTTGCCTAAAATACCCGTCTTGGGTATGAGCCAGAACGTTCTCTACATCGCTTTGGGAAAGATTAACCTGCTGGAGCCGGGCCGGCCGGCGCGCCTCATCGAAAGCAAGTTTGGCCAGTCTTTGATCCATCGCGCTTCGGAAATCAAGCAGCGCAACGCCTGGAAGACGCGGGGAACCGGAGCGCAGTTCATGTCGGGACGAATGCTGTGGGGCGGCGGCACGGATGACTCCACCGCCATCCCGGTAGCCGTGACAGGGATTTCCTACGGGCCGGAACGCGGCGAGGTCCTCTACTCCATGGCCACCGACGAGATCACCGGAGTATTTGCCCTGCGCAACAAGGCGACGGACGAGCAGCGGCTGTTTCATACCGCCGACTTTCGCATCAGCCAGTTGTGCGCGCACCCAGCGGAAGACCGCATTGCCTGCGTGGTCCAGGGCAAGGGCTATTCCAACATTGGGGTGATGCGCGGCGACGGCTGCGAACTGGCGGAAGTAACCCAGGGCGATGCGGTGGATCGCGCACCGAGTTGGGTTCCTGGTTCCGCGAATGAGATCGTGTTCCAGTCGTCGGGAATTGCCCGAGACCAGCACGGAGCGGACGCCGGTTTCTCACCCGCCCGCATCGAGCGCCTGAACATTGAGTCCGGCGAAATCGCAACGATGCTCGGCGACGAGCAGCATGACTACCTGGACCCGCGCATGGACGCTGCGGGCATTCTGTTCTGCGTTCGCAAGCCGTCTTCCTCGCTGCAGCGCAAATTTAATCCCTTTCGCGCCTTGCTGGATCTCGTGCTCCTGCCCTTTCGGATACTCTTTGCCTTTTTTCAATTCATCAACTTCTTCAGCGTCCGCTACACCGGCAACACCCTGGTAACCGCCGGCGATGCCCGCCAGAAACAAGCCGACATGCGGAAGATGGTCATGCTGGGAAACCTGATGCAGGCGCAGCGCGACGCGGAAAAGGCTGCTGATCGCGACCGCGAGGGCCTGGTTTCAAAGAAGTGGGAGCTGGTCAGGAAGTCAGGCGATGCGGAGCCACAGGTGGTGCACCGAGGCGTGCTGTCATTTGACCTCTGCGCGGATGGAAGCATCGTCTTCACCGATGGTGCGCGCATCTTCCGCCTGCAACCCGACGGCAGCAAAGAGATGCTGGGAAAAGATCAGTTCATTTCCCAGGTCCTGGCGCTTCCCGTCGATTTGCAGGCCGGCTCTACTGCCCCAGAGCCCACTCGCGGGTGATGTAGTCGCTCAGGCTGAGCGTGATCAGAATCAGCAGCCAGAAAAATCCCGCAACTACGGTGATCTTGGTCAGCTTGCTGCTGTAGCGAACGTGCATGAAATAAAGAATGACAAGAGTGGCCTTCGTGCAGGCGATCGCGAGCGCCACAATCGGATTAAAAACGCCCATCTCCCAGGTTGCGGCAAAATAAGTCAGGACCGTCCCAACGCAAAGGCAAGTCAGGATGACCAGGTACAACCCCGGGGTCGGATGTGAATGCTCGCTCGAGTGGTCTGCCATATGTTTCGTCAAATTCCTGTTCTAGTGCGGTTGATTAGATACAAGAGTGGAAAAAGATAAATCCACACAATGTCCACAAAGTGCCAGTACAGCCCGCCGAGTTCGACCGGCGTGAAGTAATCAGGCCCAAATTGGCCGCGCCAGGCGCGGAAGAGCAACCAACTGAGCAGCCCAAGGCCAATCACCATGTGGAAGGCATGCAGGCCGGTCATGGCGAAGTAGAAGGAGAAGAAAATCTCCGTCTGCTTGGCTGTTTGCTCAACAAAAGCGTCCGCGGGAACGGGCCTGCGGGAGTTGCGGGCGTGTTCCTGCATCTCCTCGGCGATGTTGCCGAGTTTGGGATCATCCAGCTTGCATCCGCCCCAGGCATTGAAGCCCTTCCCGATAATGTGCCCGGGAATGTGGCATTCCTCATATTTATCGTAGTATTCCTTGGCTTTGATAAGCAGGAATACCGTGCCTAGAATCATGGTAAGGATGAGGAAATTGATCTGCCACTTGCGGTTGCCCTTCTGGGCCGCCCACACCGCCATAGCCATAGTGAAGCTGCTGCCGATCAGAACCAGCGTGTTGGCGAATCCCCAATTGACACTGATGCTGGTGCTTCCGGCCACGAATGCGTCGTAGTACTTGATGCGATAGATCAGGTAGGCGCCAAACAGGCCGCCGAACATCATGATTTCCGTCAGCAGGAAGACCCACATGCCGAAGGTGGAAGCCTCGCGCTGCTGATCCATGTCGTCGAACTGATGGACCAGTGCCGGATGATGTTCACTGGCATGTTGTGTCTGGCTAGTGAGCAACGGGGACCTCCTCCGGCGCTCCGTAGTTGTAGGCTTCCTCGGTCACCACGGGCGTGTGGTGGAAATTGTGGGTTGGCGGAGGCGAGGTCGTCTGCCATTCCAGCCCCTTGGCGTTCCAGGGATTGTCGCCCGCGGGCTCGCCATACGCCAGCGAGTACATGAAGTAGATCGCCGGCAGGAGGAATCCGATCGCCAGGATGGAGGCCCCAGCGCTGGAGAGCACATTGAGTACCTGGAACTCAGGCGGATACGCGGCGTAGCGGCGCGGCATGCCCAAGTAGCCCAGGATGAACTGGGGGAAGAAAGTGAGGTTGAAGCCGATGAACACGATCAGTGCCGACAGCTTGGCCCACGCCTCGGGATACATGCGCCCGGTCATCTTAGGCCACCAGAAATGCAGTCCTCCAAGATAAGCCGTCACCATGCCGCCCACCATTATGTAGTGAAAATGGGCGATCACGAAGTAAGTGTCGTGGATATGTATATCCATCCCCAGCGCGGCCAGGAACAGCCCGGTCAGCCCGCCGATGGTGAACAGCCCGATAAAGGCCAGCGCGTACAGCATGGGCGTTTCCAGGCTGATGGAGCCTTTGTACATGGTGGCCGTCCAGTTGAAAACCTTTACGGCGGAGGGAATGGCCACGGCAAAACTCAAAAGCGAAAACACCAGCGCCGAATAGGTGGAGATTCCGGCGACAAACATGTGGTGCGCCCATACTACGAAGCCGAAGACCGCAATCGCCAGGCTGGAGAAGGCGATGAAGGGGTATCCGAAGGCGCGTTTTCGCGAGAAGCAGGTAACCAGCTCGCTGATCACACCCATCCCCGGCAGAATCATGATGTAGACCGCGGGGTGGGAATAGAACCAGAACATGTGCTGGAAGAGCACGGGATCGCCTCCCAGCCTGGGATCGAATATCCCGATGTGGAAGGCCCGCTCCAGCGCCAGCAGGATCAGGGTGATGGCCAGCACCGGCGTGCCCAGGATCATGATGATACTGGTGGCATAGTTGGCCCAGACAAACAGCGGCAGGCGGCCCCAGGTCAGCCCGGGCGCGCGCATGCGATGCACGGTGACAATGAAATTCAATCCCGTGAAAATCGAAGAGAATCCGGCGAAGATCACGCCGATCGCCAGCAAGGTAACCGGTGTCTTGGCGTATCCGGTGCTATACGGCGGATAAAAAGTCCAACCGGTATCGACGCCGCCCGCGCACAAAGCTGCAAACGAAAAAGCCGCTCCGACGATATAGATGTACCAGCTCATCAGGTTGATCTTCGGGAACGCCAGGTCTTTGGCTCCCACCATGAGGGGCAGAACGAAATTGCCGAGGATGGCCGGCACCGACGGCACCAGGAAGAAGAACACCATGTTTATGCCGTGTTCGCTGAACAGCTTGTTGTAGGTATCACGCTGGAACAGCTCGGCATTGGGAGTCAGTAGTTGCAGGCGCACCAGGGCCGCGAAGATTCCTCCGACGAAGAACATCACGCTCACGGAAATCAAGTACAGGATCGCAATCCGCTTGTGGTCCTTGGTCAGCAGCCACGATCTGATTCCGTAGTTATCATTCAGGTAATGCTTCTCGGGCATGGTCGGTTTGATAATGCTTGCAGCTGTACTCATGGTTTTTTCCCGGACGGATTAGCAGGCCTGGTACCCTGTTGCAGGTTCTGCTGGATGCTTGGCACCTCGGTGTCGCGTAGCAGGGTGGGGTTGGTGCGGTTGTTAAGCGGCTGCGATTCCTGTTCCGACATGTGCTTGATGTACTCGGTAATCTGGATCAGCCCCTCTTCGCTGACCACACCCTGGAATGTGGGCATAATCGGCTGGAATCCGCTCACGATCTTGGCGTTGGGCTGGAGAATCGATTCCCGGATGTAGTTGTCATCGGCGATGATCACGCGATTGTCGGTAAGCCGCACTGGACGACCGTAGAGCCCCTGCAGGTTGGGCCCACGGGCGCCTGAGTCCGGCCGGTGACACGTGATGCAGCCGAACTCCTGGAACAGCTTCTCGCCCTGCGCCGACAGCGAACCTTCAGCCTTGCCACTGGCCAGCCATTCCGCAAAATCCTCGGGCTTCATCACCGTAACCTCGCCGATCATCGCGGAGTGATTGGTGCCGCAATACTGCGAACAGAAGAGGTGATAGACCCCGGGGCGGGTGGCCGTGAACCAAACGTATGTGTAACGGTTCGGCAAAACGTCCATTTTCACGCGAAAATCCGGCACGAAGAAGTCGTGAATCACGTCCTGGGAAATCAGCGTAACCTTCACCGGCCGGCCGATGGGGACGTGCAGGGCGTTGATCTCGCGCTGGCCGCCGGGATGTTCGAACTTCCACATCCACTGCTTGGCTTCGCCGTAGATTTCCAGTGCATCGGCAGGCGGCCGTCGCAGGTGATAATAGATCATCGCTCCCCAGACAAAAATCACCATGGAGATGCCGAGCGGAATCACCGTCCAAATCACTTCCAGCAGGGTGGAACCGTGGATCTGTTCTGCCTGGCGTTCCGGCGTGTGGCGATACTTGATGATGAAGTACAAGATCAGAAGCGCGATCAGCAGGGAGAAAAACGTGGTGATCAGGACCAGGGCGAGATAAAAGACATCAACCTGTACGGCGACGTCCGACGCCTGATGCGGAAATAATGGCAAATTAGGCATTGATTCGTGTGTCCTGGTTTAAGCCTCGCAACTGATTCTTCTTTGCTGCCCGTATGTCACGGCGAAACATAATGAAAATGAATCCGCCCAGCAGCAATACAGTCAGCGCCGCTGTGGCCCGCAGAATATTGAAGATCGCCGCTCCGTAGCGCCCCTCGGTGGGATCGTAGTGAAAACAAAACAGCAGTACCTGGTCGGCAAGATTACCGATCTTGCCCTTCGACGACTCGATCAATCCCAGCTGAAGATCGCGCGGCATGTATTCAATGCCGTAGTAGTACTGCGAGATGTGACCGTCAGGCGTGAGCAGCATGATGCCGCTGGCATGCGCGAACTGCTGCGCCTTTGCGTCCCAGGTGTAATGGAAGCCTACCGCGTCGGCCAGCGCTGCAATCTGCTCCTGACCGCCGGTCAGGTAATGCCAGCCCTGCTCCGATCCAGCCCGGCGATAACGCGACAAATAAACCTTTTTGTCCCTGGCAGCGTCCTGCGGCGTGTCGCGAGGATCAAAGCTGACGGTGAGCACGTCAAAGTCGCGCCCTACGTTGAAGCGCACGATCCCGTTGAGGGCGCCGGTTAAACCGGCCTGTACCTCCGAGCAAAGCATGGGACACTTGAAGTACACGAGCTCCAGAATTACCGGTTTCGAGGCAAAATATTGCCGCAATTGAACCGGCTGCCCTTTCTCATCCTTAAAGGTGAGATCCAGGGGAATCTGCCGCCCCAGGTGCTGGTCGATGCCCACGTTCTTGAGAATCGCCGGACGCACGTTGGGAATGTTGTCGCCCGGCATCAGCTTGGGCGCGGCCTGCGACCACGCCGTCGTTCCGGCGCAGGCAAGCAGCGCGGCTGCCGCCATCAGTCTCCGGATTGTACTGCTACAACTCATCACTAACTCCTAACCTGAATCCTTCACTTGCGCGAGGGCGCCGGAACCAGCGGCACGGCCGACGGCAAAGTTGGCGGCACAAACGGCCCGCTCACCTGAGGCAGTCCCTGCTGCGCCACCAGGTCGATGGCGTGATCTACGGGTATGTGGATGTTGCCGGCGCTGTCTTTACCGGTGCTGGCCAGCCAACTCTCTTCCGAAGAACGGAAAAGATCCATTTCGGCTATGTCGTCATACTGCAGGCGCGGAACGGGGAAGGTGTGCGCCAAGTGCTTTTCCATGTCTTCCCGGCTGTAGGATTCGGGAATCCGTCCCACCTCGCCCTCGCCTTCCGACTTCAGCCGGGCCAGGTTTTCCGGGCCCGCGCGCTCCATCTTCATCTTCTTCTGCGAGTCCGTGAGCTGCACCGGATAGGTCTTCTGCTCAAACCACTGCAGGCCGCTCAGCAAAAACCGCATCAGGACCAACGCGAAGAATCCGGCGAGCGCCAGTCCGCCCAGCGACATCACGACGCCGCCTATGCTGATGTCGCTGACATCGTGGCCTTGCTTTACCGACTCGTCGTACGTTTTGGGCTTCTGATCATCCATGTTTCGCTTCCAGCATATCTACGAAATGAGGATCGTTAACCGGCATCAGCGAACGTTTCTCCAGCCGCCAGAAAAACAGGAACAGCCAGACGCCGCCGATGGCGATAGGACACAGGATGTACATTGCCGCGTCCTGCCAGGCAAAGTTCTCCAGACCTTTTCCTTTCCATCCATTGTAGAAGTTGGGCGCCGTCAGCCAGAACAGGTCCACCAGCCGCATTACCAGGAGCAGCAGGGCGATACTCACGATTCTGCGCCCGTGCCGCTTGAGGCTGCGGGAAAGCAACAGGGAAAAGGGGAAAGCAAAGTGGACGAAGATCAGCAGCGTGCCAAAGTATTGCCACCCGCCGTTGAGGCGCATGACGTACCAGCGGATCTCCGAAAGCATGTTGCCGGACCAGATAATCAGCCATTGCGAGAACGAGAGATAAGCCCACAGCACGACAAAGGTAAACATCAGCTTGCCGAAATCATGCAGGTAGTCGGTCTTGAACATGCGCGAAACCGGCTCGATGTTGGCCAGCCCCACCAGCAGGATGATGGTGAAGCAGAAAGCTGTAAGCACCTGTCCTACCATGAACAGCATGCCCCAGACCGTGGACCACCACTCGGGATACAAAGACATCGCCCAATCGATGGAGGCGAAGGTGATGCCGACGGCGTAAAAGACGATGCCGAAGCCGCTCAGGTTCTGCACCCGGACGAACTCGGCCGGCGTGCTCTCTCCCGCCTCTTCCTTCCGGCTCCAGCGCATCAGGAAAAAGCAGAGCAGGTACCAGCCGATAAAATAAACGAAGCCGCGAATCCAGAATAAATCCGGATTCAGGTAGTAGTGAATCTTGCTTGGCCCGTAGTGATGGAGGAACTGTTGCAGTTGTGCCGGATCGCTGGGTTGGTTGGCCCACGGGTACAGCACCTTCATACCGAAAGCAATGGGCAGCCATAACAGAAACATCAGCGGTATGTTCGAGGCTGCGGCCTCCCAGAAGCGGCGCCCCACCCGGCCCCAGTTTCCGCCACTCACGTACTGGATCATCAGCAGGCACAATGAACCCAGCGTCATCCCCAGCCAGAAGAGAAAACCAACCAGCCACGAATGCAGAAACAGTTCCAGGCGCCGGCCACTCATCAGATCCACGATTACCAGAGGGATTGCGGCCACTACGCCGATGCTGAGCGAACGGTCGCGCCAGCGCGTGATGACAGACGGCGGCGCGTAGTCCTGAGGGCGAACGCCAAGCGTGGCTTCGCTCATTGCTCCACCCTCCTCTGCGGACGAACGGTGGTGGGGCTGGCAAAGGAGTTGGGCGGAATCTCCAGCCGCGGCTGCTTGTCCGCGGGAAGATCCAGCTTGGCCTTGTCAGCGTCGGGGACATCGGACGATTCCGCATGCTGGCTCCGTTGCAGCACGCGGATATAGGCGGCGATGGCCCAGCGGTCGGCGGGATGAACCTGTGCGGCGTAGTCGGGCATGGCGCCGAAGCCGTTGCTCATAATCTGGTAGATGTAGCCGAGAGGGGCGTTCCTCAGCCGCTGCTCGTGGAATGAGGGCGGATGCTTGAAACCGCGTTGCACCACCATGCCGTTGCCGTCACCAACGTACGCGTGGCAGGGCGTGCAATAGATGTTGTAGCGCTCCTGCCCGCGCTTTAGAACGTCATGCAGGTTGGCGTTCTCCAGCAGGGAAGGCGGCAGTTCGTTGCCGAAAGTGTTGCCGTGTTTCCCGGTCAGAAAGTAGCTTTCCGGATCAAGCTGCTCGGCGTCGACGATGGGATTCTCCAGGCGCGGCACCGTCCCGGCGATCGGAAAACGAGCCGAACGCTGGTCGGGATAAAAACTGTTGGAGCGCAACGGGATGAACTTGGGCTGATTGTGCATGTCCTGCCGGCAGCCGGCGGTAAAGAGCACCGCGGCCAGGGCCATCAACACGAAACGGAATTGTGCCGGGAACTTAATACGGCACCTCCGAGATCTCCAGAGGATGAAATCCCTCCAGCAACCGCCGGGTGTCACTCACGCTGAAGCGCGGGTCCTGCGACTCAATGCACAGGAAAAAACGGTCGCGGCTGGCGCGCACAAAGTTGGGCGAGTTAAACACTGGATGGTAGGGCTGAGGCAATCCATTGAGCGCCAGCATGCCGAAGACCGCGGCCAGGGAAGCGCCCAGGACCGCGCACTCAAAGGTCACCGGAATAAAGGCCGGCCAGGAGTGGAAAGGCTTGCCGCCGGCATTGATCGGATAGTTGATCGCCGACACCCAGTATTCCAGCGAGTAACCGCCGATCATTCCCAGCAAGGCCCCCATCAGGGTGATCAGCGGCACGCGGTTATGGTGAGCGCCGATAGCCTCCGCCGCTTCCTCCAGCGGATAGGGCGTGTAGGTATCCATCTTGCGATAGCCGGCGTCAAAAGCGCCCTGGGCAGCATGCACCAGATCGGTGGGGTTATCGAACTCCGCCATCACTCCGTAAATGGGTTCGCGGGTCATTCTTTCACCTTCGACTGCGGCAAGAGCGCGCGGATCTCAAATATTGAAATGGCAGGCATGAAACGTATGAACAGGAAGAACAGCAGCGTGAAAAAGCCCATGGTGCCGACCAGCGTCATCCAGTCCCACTTGGTGGGCCAGTACATGCCCCACGAACTGGGAATAAAGTCGCGCTGCAGGCTCATCACCACAATCACAAAGCGCTCCAGCCACATGCCGCACTGAATGATGCAGGAAACCAGAAACAGGGCGGGCGGCGAGGAGCGTACCCGGTTAAACCACAGTGATTGCGGAGTGATGATGTTGCAGAAAATCAGGAAGTAATAGAACAGCGAATAAGGACCGTGCAGCCGGTTGTTGACCATCGCCAGCTCGTACTTGTCCTGGCTGTACCAGCCGATGAACATCTCGAACATGTAGGAATAAGAAACGATCATGCCCGTAGTCAGCATGAGCTTGGCGCAGTTCTGCAGGTGACGCAGGGTGATGAAATCCTGCATGTGATACAGGTAGCGGAAGGGGATGGCCAGGATAAGCACCATGGCGAACCCGGAATAGATGGCGCCGGCTACGAAGTAAGGCGGGAAGAAAGTCGTGTGCCAGCCGGGAACTACAGCGACCGCGAAGTCCAGGCTGACCACGCTGTGTACCGAGAGCACCAGCGGGGTGGCCAGGCCGGCCAGCAGCATGTAGGCGGTTTCATAACGGTTCCAGTGGCGGGCGGATCCGCGCCAGCCCATGGCCAGCAGGCCATAGATGCGCTTGACCACCATGGTCTTGGCGGAGTCGCGCAGGTTGGCAAAGTCAGGAATCAGCCCGATTCCCCAGAACAGGAATGAGACTGTGAAGTAGGTCGAGACTGCAAATACGTCCCAGATCAGCGGGCTGCGAAACTGCGGCCACACGCCCATGGTCAACGGAAGCGGGAACAGCCAGTAGAAAGCCAGCCAGGGACGCCCGGTGTGCACCAGAGGAAACAACCCGGCCTGCATAACGGCAAAGATGGTCATGGCTTCGGCGAAGCGGTTGATCGAGGTACGCCAACTCTGCTTGAACAGCAGCAGGATGGCAGAGATCAGCGTTCCGGCGTGGCCGATACCGATCCACCACACAAAATTGACGATGGCGAAGCCCCAGCCGATGGGGATATTGATGCCCCAGATTCCCGTGCCCTGGAAGAAGAGATAAGCGATCGCCGTGTTGAGCATGCCGAAGATGGCAAAGGCCAGGGCCACAATCCCGAACCAGAACAGCGGCGTGTGCTTGGTAAGCACAATGCCGGCGATCCGGTCGGTTACCGTGCCCAGGTCATGGCCCGGCGCAATTACCGGAGGCCGCACGCCCTTTGGCGGCAGTACATCTATGTCTTCCTCGAGCTCAATGTTGGCCATTCGCTACGCCTTCTTCTCCGAGGACTGCAATGCTGGGTTGGGGTTTCGCACCGCAGCAATGTAGGTGGTGCGTGGACGCGTGTTCAACTCCGTCAGCAGCGCATAATTGCGCTTGTCGGCTTTGATCTGGGCAACGCGACTCTTGGGATCGTTGATGTTGCCGAAAGTAATTGCCCCCGTGGGACAGGCCTGCTGGCACGCAGTGATGATCTCGCCGTCGCGAATCGTCCGTTGTTCTTTCTCGGCGTTGATGCGGCCGGCATTGATGCGCTGCACGCAATACGTGCATTTTTCCATAACCCCGCGACTGCGCACGGTGACGTCGGGATTGCGCATCATCTTCAGGCTGGGTGTGGTGTAGTCAGACCACAGCATGAAGTTGAAACGGCGAACCTTGTAGGGGCAGTTGTTGGAGCAGTAGCGCGTGCCCACGCACCGGTTGTAGACCATGTCGTTCAGGCCTTCGGTGGAATGCGTGGTGGCGCCTACCGGGCATACCGGCTCGCAGGGCGCGTTTTCGCACTGCATGCATGGAATCGGCTCGAAGTAGATATTGGGATTTGCTGGGTCGCCTTCGTAGTAGGCGTCGATGCGGATCCACTGCATTTCGCGGCCGCGCTGCACCTGCTGTTTCCCAACGACGGGAATGTTATTTTCCGCCTGGCAAGCTACCGCGCAAGCCTGGCAGCCCACGCACGAGTTCAAGTCGATGGCCATGCCCCAGGCGTACTGGCTGTACCAATTCTTGTTGCGGTAATCGTCGTAAAGCGACTCCTCGTGCTTGGTGTCCTTGTCCTGCGGCTCTTCTTCCTTCTTCTCGTGAGCAAAATCGGCGTTCTTGCGGTACTCCTCCAGGTTGGCGACCTTGACCGGCTCGCGCTCGTCCATGGTGAAGTGGCCCTGGGTGACCGCGATCGAATAGTAATCGCCGGTCACATTCAGGCTGCCGTCCACGCCCACATATTGCGCCGAAGAAGAACGCAACAAGTAGGCGTCATAACCCCTGCCGGCGTTTCGCTCCTCTTCCTTGCCCACACGCCCCGTTCTGTTCTGCCCGTAGCCCAGGTAGAGGCTGACGGCGTGGTCCGGATGACCGGGCTGCGCCCAGTAGGGAGCCTTGATGGTTCGGCCCTGCAGCTGAATCTGGATCACCTTCTGCGAATCCGATTGGTGGTCTCCCTTGTACTGATTGAACTGCAGCAGCGACAGGCGCTCAGCCATCGCCGGGCTGATCAGCGCCAGGTTGTCCCAGGTGTTGCGCGAGAGTGGCTTGGGCGTCTCCTGGAGCCAGGCGTTGTTGACGTAGCGGCCGTCGTAAATACAGGGATCGGGGCGAAAGAACACTTCCACCTGCTCGCCCTGGCCGCCGATGACATCTACAGTCTTCGGCTCGGGCAGGCCGGACAGTTTGGCGCTGACCGTCTTCGCGGGAAACGCGCTGCCGCTGATAAAGCCGTCGTGTACTGAGCGCCGCCACCATTTCTCGAAGTCGTCTCCGGGATGCTGCGAGCGCCAGTAAGCCTGCACCAGATCGTACCCGGAGGTTCCCGGCTGATCGTGGAAGATGGCCGCGATCTCGTGCGCGCTCTTGCCGTCGTAAAGCGGCATAATCATCGGCTGGATAATGGTGGCCGTGCCGTCAAACGAGCGGGCGTCGCTCCAGGCCTCCAGATAGTGCGTGCCAGGAACATGCCAGGTGCAGTAATCGGTAGTGTCGTTCTTATAGATGGAGAGCTGGATGACAATCGGTTGCTGCTCTTCCAGCCGATTGCCATCGCGGTGCGCTTCTTCGATCTCCAGTGCCTTCTTAATCAGCTTTTGCAACGCACCCTTGAAATCCAGATCTGCGGGCGTGTCATATACCGGATTGCCGCCGAAGAGCACCAGGGTCTCGACTTTGCCGGCGTTGATGTCGTCTACCAGTTCCTTGATCGACTGGATGTGTTCAACCGGATCGATCTCCACCGGATCGGTGTAGCTCACCGTCTGGCCAACATTGCCCAGCGCCGCGTTGATGGCGTGGGCCAGCGCGTGAACGGAAGCGGCGTGAAATTCGCCGGGAACCACCAGGCTCTTGCCGCGATGCGCCGCAAGATCGGCGGCGGCGGCATCCACCCACTGTTGGTGATCGGGCGTGAGCGCGCTTGCCGAGACACCTGACACCCCAACTTTGGCCGCCAGCGCGCGAGCAAGCTTCTCCACTTCGGAATGCTTCAGCACCAGGCGATGATCGGCCTTGGCCCCGGTTGTTGTCGGTGCGCTCTCAGCCACATAGAGACGGTTCATCTCCTGGTTGGCGCCGGCGAGTTTGCGGCGCGACATGAAGTCGCGCGAGTAGCGCACGAAGCCGGGGAACCAGGAACCGGAGAGGAAGCTGGAATCGAGCGAGACCACTACGTCGGCGGCATCGAACTTGTACTGCGGGTCGTAATAGGCCCCGAAAGCTGCCTTGGAGCCCGCGCGTGCGCCGTCGTAGTGCACCGGCTCCCAGCGATGCCACTTCGACTGCGGGAACAGCTGCTGGATGGCCTTCATCTGTGATCCGAACGTCGGCGAGCTCACTGCGCCGCTGAGGAAGCGGAGTCCGGCGCCTTGGTTGGTCTTGTGGTAGACCACTCTTCCGCGGGTAGCGCCTAAAAATTCTCCCCAGGGACGCGGCTCGCCCTGAAAAGTGATGTCGATGGAGCGGTCCGGATCGTAAAGATCCAGAATGGAGGCCTGGGTGAAGAGGTCGGTAGAGCCCTGGCTGCAAGCATGCTGCGGATTGCCTTCAACCTTGGTGGGACGGTACTCATGGGTTTCCACCAGCAGCGGGTGCGCGTATCCCCCGAAAGGCATGGCGGTGGCGAAGTAGATAGGCTTGCCGGGAACCAGGTCTTCCGGCTGGCGGACGTACGGCAGGATCTCTTCCAGCGGCTGGCGCGTGCATCCGGCCAGCCCAGCCAGGGCCATCGAGGCGCCGGCCAGCTTGAGAAAGTTGCGCCGCGAAACCGGGTCGAGCCACTCCGAGTGCTGGCGGGGAAATTCGCGCTCCAGCATTTCGCCAAAGGCGTCCTGGCCATAAAGTTCTTCCAGGGTGCGCCAGTATTTCGGCCCCTTGGCTGACGCCAGCTGCTTGCGCACCGCGTCCAGCTCCAGCCGCGCCGGCTTGATCTCGCCGGGAGCAATCAGGTCAGGTTTTGACTCGCTGGTTTTAGACATTCGCTTCCGTAATGTTGTCCGCCTTAACGATGGCAGGTCGAGCAACTGGTGATGTCCTGCACCGAACGCAGGCCGTATTTCTTTTTGAGGTCATTGCCCAGTTCTATCTGGTCCTTGTATGTCTTCTGCCGGCCTTCAAACTCGATGACTACCTGATGCTCGGCCGATGGTTGTTCGTAGGTCATGTTGAAGACTTCTTCCCGCGGCCGCAGGAACTTTTCCGGCTGGCGATGGCAGTTCAGGCACCACTCCATCTGCAGAGTGTTCTCTTCGTACATGAGCGGCATCTCGTTGACCGGGCCGTGGCAGCTGAAGCAGCCTACGCCCTTGGCCACGTGAATGCTGTGATTGAAGTAAACGAAATCGGGCAGGTCGTGGACGCGGACCCACTTGATGGATTCTCCGGTGCGGAAGCTGTAGCGAACCGGAGCCAGCAGGTCGGCAGTGGTCCACATCTGGGCGTGACAGTTCATGCATGTCTTGGTGGGAGGAATGCCGGCAAAGCCGGATTCTTCGACCGAGGTGTGGCAGTAGCGGCAATCGATTCCCAGACCGCCGACGTGGTGCTTATGGCTGAAAGGGATCGGTTGTTCCAGCACCTCGTGCTGGCGCGTCACATAAGGCGAGCGCTGCAGCTGCATCAAAGCCGCGCCCACGGCGGAAAGCAGGAGTACTACGCCCAGGATGCTGGCCCGGGCCAGTGTGTTTGCACTGCGGCTGAAGATTTGTGCCATGAGTCGAGTAAGTTTGAATCGAACAGAACTCTCGCGCCTTTGCGGACGCGATCCTAGTCTTCCCACACGCCGTCACAAAAACAAGTGATTATAAACAAGAGCGGCGGATTCAGCTACTGCGTCACGGGAAAATCCGCGAAAAAAATATTTTGAACAAACCTTTGGCTTTTGCTTTTTCCCGCGGACAGTGCGCCGAATCGCGCCCCAACGTCACCGCGCATTGCTTAACATTCGCCGGACTGTGGGCACCCGCCCGGGCACAGCTCTACATCCAACTGTTCGGAGAAGGTGTATGAACAGGCGAAACACAGTGATCTTGGGCGGAGTCGCCGCGGGGGCGGTGGCGGCGGGCATCGGCGGCGCGGCTCTGGCGTTCCTGGCGGCGCGGCGCGCGCTGCGGCTTTACGGCGAATGGAGCGGGCGGCACGGCGAGGATCTGCGCGGCCAGACCGTGCTCATTACCGGCAGTTCGCGCGGGCTGGGCCTGGCCCTGGCCGAAGAGTTTGCCCGTCACAAATGCAAGTTGGTGCTGTGCGCCCGCAATGAAGCGGAACTCGCGCGTGCGCGGCGACGCATTGAAGAAATCGGCGCTGAGGTAATCGCCGTCATCTGCGACGTAAGCCGTCCGGAACAGGTTGAACACCTGATTAATTCCGCGCGGCAGCACTTCGGCCGCATCGACATCCTGGTCAACAACGCCGGAATCATTTCGGTAGGGCCGCTGGAGTCCTTTGGCGTGGATGATTTCCGCGAAGCCATGGATGTGATCTTCTGGGGCTCGGTCCGTCCCACGCTGGCTGTACTGCCGGCCATGGCCGAGAGCGGCCGGGGACGAATCGTGAACATCACTTCTATCGGCGGCCGCGTCAGTGTCCCGCATCTGCTGCCTTACAACTGTGCCAAGTTCGCCACCGTTGGCTTCTCAGAAGGGCTGCACGCCGAGGTCCGCAAGTTCGGTGTTCGCGTGCTCACCGTTGTGCCCGGTCTGATACGCACCGGATCGCATCTGCACGCGCAGTTCGTCGGGAGCCATGAGCGCGAATACGGCTGGTTCAGTCTTGGCAGCACCAATCCCTTTCTCTCCATGGCGGCTGAACGCGCCGCGCGGCAAATCGTGAACGCCGTGCGCCGGAACCGCACCGAGCTGGTGCTTGGCATACCGGCCCGCGTGCTGATGTATGCCCATGCTGCCGCTCCCGGCCTGGTGACGGAAGCCATGGCTCTCGTAAATCGGCTCCTGCCGCAGGCTGACGGCGGAAAGCTGAAGAAGAAGGGACATGAGAGCGAAACCGTGCTGAGACGCTCCCCTTTGACCCACCTCGGGCGGCGTGCGGCGCGAAAGTTCAATCAGATGGAAGAACCGGCTTAAAACCCACCACGGAGACACGGAGCAAGGAGAACAGCCAATCACTGCTTTCCAACTGCTTCCAAAAATTCGCCTGTTCCTATCCGTTGCGATTGATCCTGCCGCAGCGCCATCTGGAGGACTTCTGCAATGTGCAGCGGCGCGCGTCCGGTGAGGCCCTGAATCTGCTGGAAGCAGCTGAAGCCGTCGGCGATGATCAGCGTTTCCCGGCTGGCCTTGCGCACCGCGGGCAGCAGAACCCGCTCGCCGACCTGCAGGGAAACGGCGTACTTCTCTTTTTCGAAGCCGAAGGATCCCGCCATACCGCAGCAGCCGGAGTCGAGCACCTGGAAGTCCAGTCCGGTGCGCTTGAGCAGCTCCTGTTCGGAGTCGAATTTCAGAACTGACTTGTGATGGCAATGGCCGTGAACCAGAGCTTTGCGGCGCAGCGGCGCAGGTTCATAGCCGGCCTTCTTGATCAGAAACTCGCTCAAGAGAAATACCTGGTGCTTCAACTGGGCGGCCTGATCGTTGGCGCCGAGCAGGTTGGTCATCTCGTCGCGAAAAACGGAGACGCAGCTCGGCTCCAGCCCCACGATGGGAGTTCCCGCCGAAATCTGAGGACCCAGGGCTTCGATGATCTCCAGCAACTGTTGCTTCGCCCGGGCGAGCATGCCGAAGTCGTAAAGCGGGCGCCCGCAGCACATCGATCCCGGGGGCAGCAGCACCTGGTATCCGGCATGCTCGAGAACTTCAACCGCCGCTTGCGCGATCGCGGGATGGAAGTAGTTGCTGAAGGTATCGGGCCAGAGCATGACCGGCGGCCGTCCCGCATTGACTGACCGCCGCACGCGAAACCAGTCGGTGAAGCTCTGCGCGGCGAACTTCGGCATCTGGCGTTGGGGAGCGACGCCGCCTATCCATTTGGCGATGGCCGAGAGTCCGGGAGTTTGAGCGAAGAAATTAGCCAGCCCGGGCGCAATTTGCGCCATCCGGGCCCAGCGCGAGATCAGCCCCATGGAGTACGCTGCCCGCGGGCGCGTGCGCCCTTCATAGTAGTGCGCCAGGAATTCGGCTTTGTAGGTGGCCATGTCCACGTTCATGGGGCACTCGGTTTTGCACGCCTTGCAGGCCAGGCAGAGATCCAGAGCCTCTTTGACCGTCTCGTTCTTCCAGCCGCTTTTGAGCGGATCGCCGCGCAGCATCTCGAACAGCAGCCGTGTGCGCCCGCGAGTGGAGTGCATCTCTTCGCGCGTGGCCATGTAGCTGGGGCACATGGTGCCGTTCTCGTCTTTGCGGCACTTGCTGACGCCCACGCACAGAGTGGTGGCCTCGGCGAAATGGCCGTGCTCTTCGGGATAAGAGAAATACGTAGGAATCTTCGGCGGAGCGTAGGTAGCGCCCAGGCGCAGATTCTGGTCGAGCGGGTTGGCGTCGATCTTCTTGCCCGGGTTCATTTTCCACTCCGGATCCCAGATGCGCTTGAACTCGCGGAAGGCTTCCATCATCTCCGCGCCGTACATGCGGACCAGAAGCTCGCCGCGCGCCTGCCCGTCGCCATGCTCGCCGGAGAGCGACCCCTTCAGGCGCACCACCAGATCCGCCGCGTCTTCAAGAAATGCGCGGAAGTCGCGAATGCCTTTCTCACTTACCAGGTCAAAATCAATGCGCATGTGCACGCAGGCCTGCCCGAAGTGGCCGTAGAGCGCGCACTTGTAGCCGTACTTCCCCAGCAGCCGGCGCAGCTCGCGAAGGTACTCGCCAAGATTCTCGACTGGGACCGCGGCGTCTTCCCAACCTTCCCAGAACTCGGGCTCGCCGGGAACCCGCGAGGTGGCGCCCAGGCCGGATTCGCGCGCCTTCCACACCATCTGCGTCTCCTGTTCGTCTTCGAAAAGGCGCATAGCAGGTGGATTGGGGGCGCTGCTCAGCCGCGACATCAGCGCCCGGGCTTTGCCTGTGGCTTCTTCCTTCGTGTCGCCACCGAACTCGCACAGCAGCCAGCCTTTGCCTTCAGGCAGCAGCTTGATGCTCTGCAGGTGCAGGCTCTTCTTCTTCATGTTCTCGATCAGAACTTCGTCCATGCCCTCGAGACCAATGGGCTGGGATTGGCAAACCTCGGGAACATGATCGGCGGCTGCGTACACGTCGGGGTAGCCGAGCACCAGGGTGCTGCGTTTCCGCGGCCAATCGACGAGGCGGACTTTGGCGGCCAGCACCACCACGCAGGTGCCCTCAGCCCCCACCAGCGAGCGCGCTACGTGGAAGCCATGGTCGGGCAACAGCTCGTCGAGGCTGTAGCCGGAGACGCGTCGGGGGATATCGGGATAACGGGCGCGGATCAGGCTGGCATAGCGGTCGCGCAGGTCGCGAAGACGCGAGTAGATCTCGCCGCGGCGCCCGCCTTCGCTCACGATCTTCTGTAATTCGGCGTCGGAGGCAGGCCCGACCTTCATGCACAAGCCGTCGTAGGTGAGAACGTCCAGCTCCAGCACGTTGTCGACGGTGCGCCCGGCCATCATGGAGTGCACGCCGCAGGAATTGTTGCCGATCATCCCGCCCAGATTGCAGTACTCATGCGTGGAAGGATCGGGACCAAAAGTGAGGTCGAACTGGTTGGCGCGATTGCGCAGCTTATCGAGCACCACCCCGGGCTGCACCCAGGCGTACTTTTCCCGGGGGTTGATCTCCAGGATCTGGTTCAGGTACTTGGAAAAATCGATGATGACGGCGACATTGCATGACTGGCCGGCCAGGCTGGTGCCGCCGCCGCGCGGCAAGAGCGGCGCGCCATGTTTGCGCGCCAGTGCGACGGTCCGGATTACGTCTTCGATCGAGCGCGGAATGACGACGCCGATCGGCGTCTGCCGGTAGTTGGATCCGTCAACCGCGTAGAGAGCGCGCGTGCCGTCGTCAAAGCGCACTTCTCCGGTGACGGCCGCGCGCAGCTCCGCGGCCAGTGTTTGCGCGCGATCGCGCGGAAATTCGCGGGCGTTGGACTTGAGATCCGGAGCCGTGCCCTGGGCCATGGTCGCCGAAAAACCTCATCGCTGATTCTATGCGATGAGCGGCGACCATGGCCCGGATGTTTGAATCGACTGTGCCGCTCTACTTCGGCTTTTCGATCTTCGGTTGCACCCGGGGATCGATCTGCGGACGCTCAGGGATGTTCCCTTCTTTCTGTTCCTGCTGGTGGGCCAGCGCAATGCTCACCGAGCCGATGCGGACCGGCGACTGCACTTTGGCAGGCGTGGGCTTGCCGTCAATCAACGGGCCAGTGGGCACAAAGCGCAGCAGAAGCTTCTGCTGGTTGGACTTCATGGCCACTTCCAGAGCGCGACGCAGCGGGAAGGTGAAGTGCCCGGGCTTGTACTCGCCATGGGACTGCGAACGGATGCCGGTGCTGAACAGCGAGATGGTTCCCAGGAAAAACGGGCTGTCGACGTTCGCCGGAGCGTTGGGCGGGCCGCCCAGGAAGACTTCCCACACCACGCCAGGTTCGCGGTCGGCCTCCACGTTGTTCACTTCGAGCACCACGGTTTCGGTGTTGCTCTGTAACAGCTGCGGCAGCCGGTCGCGGAGCTGGGAGATCTCGATCGGGGCAGTGACTTCCTGCTCGGTCAATTCGATAGGAGGTCCGGGCCACGGAATCAACACTTGAATCAACCAGTAATAGACAGGAAAGGGAATGATCCTCAGGCAATACTCCTTGACTTCCGCCGGTTCCCCTTCATAAGTGTAGTTCAACTGCTCGGCGCAGCGCAGGATATCGCAGGCCGTCATGTGAACTTCATTGCCGTTTTCGTCGAAGAAGATGTAGCTGTTGGTCTTCCACGGAATGTCGGTAAGCGGATCCGTGCGCCCGCCGCCCAGCGCCAGCCAGAGGTTCCACAGGCGGTCGATGTTGGCGTGGTGAACGTAGAACACGGGGTCCTGCGCCGCTGTGGGAATCGAGCCCATCCAGCCGCCGACATCCACGTGAACGTTGTCATGAGGATTGCTCTCAATGGAACTCTGCGCGGAGAAGAAAGGAATCATCGCCATGCCCGCGGAGGGATCCACGTGCGCGGCCGGGAAAGAGGCTGTGCCGGCGTTCCATCCAAAGCCGCGGTTGCTGGTGTAGAGCTCGCTGGAGGGATCGCGGAAGGGCACGGGTAGAGTGCGCTCCGAGGCCGATTCATAGTCCCAGAACGGCAGCGCCCAGGAGCTGTCGCCCGACATCTTGCGGATGATCCTTTCAAACCAGTATAGGTACATGCGATGCCACGACCAGAAAAAGTGCGTCCCGTGCTCGCACGTATTCCAGGCAGGATGCGACCCGGAAAGCGTAGTGCGATGGATCGCAGCCTGGTACGCCCAACTGAGAGGGTTGGTGGTCGGCAACAGCTTCATGGCCTTGATGGCCTTGGCGTACGCCACCAGGACGGGGTCGCTGGCCGTCATGCCTCCCAGGTTGCGACGCGTATATGGGGCCGCCCATACCGTATCGAGGTTGAAGATTGAGGAGCCGAGTGCGGTGGTCGCGGCTGCGCCTGCAGTCGCAAGAAACCGCCGGCGTGTGAACTGCATACTCATAGATCACACCTTTCTCGTTCTTTTAAATTCTGGTTTCTTTCGGGATTTGTGCTCACGATACTCCCACGCGGGTGCGCGCACAAGCCTTACGAACGCGAAAAGAATTCGGTGAATATAATGGCTTGTGTCGATGCCGGCAGAAACGTTTCAAACCTCATCCTCATTCAGGAGTGGCGGTCTGGCTTCTCCGGGTTCGCAGCGCAAAACGTTTCTTTTTCTGGTTGTCCTGGCCTGGGCCATCGTTTATCTCAGCAGCCTCTTTCAGCCGCCGATGCTCGACGATGCCGACACGGTGCATGCGGAAGCCGCGCGCGAGATGGCCGTGGGCGGAGACTGGGTGACGCTGCACATCAACGGCGGCGACGGTGCCATGGGCTTTCGCTATCTCGAAAAAGCGCCGCTCATGTACTGGTGCACCGCCGCAAGCTTCAAGATTTTTGGCGTCGGCGAATGGTCGGCGCGACTGCCGATCGCGCTGGGGGTGCTGGCGCTGCTGCTGGTTAGCTACCGTCTGGGGCGGCGCGTCTATGGAGAGGACGGCGGCTTCTATTCGGCGCTGGTACTGGCGACGGGCTTCGGGCCTTTTATCTTTACGCGGATCCTGATTCCCGATATGGCAGTCGCGCTGTGGCTGGCCCTGGGATTTGATTTCTTCCTGAGCGCAATGGAGCAGATCGAGGCAGGCCAGAAGGTCTCACGCTGGCTGTGCTGGGGCATCGCCGCCACCATGGCCCTCAACGTCCTCACTAAAGGCCTGATTGGGCTGGTGTTTCCGGTGGGAACCATCTTCCTCTTCCTTCTCTTCACCGGCCGGTTTCGCGATCTCCTGAAGCTTCATCTCGTGTCGAGCTTCGTGGTGTTTCTGTTGATCGGCGCGCCCTGGCACATCTTGGCCGGAATTCGAAACCCGGCGCAGGGAGAGGCGCGCGGCTTTTTCTGGTTCTACTTTGTCAACGAACACATCCTGCGCTACCTCAAGAAACGCTTCCCCGCCGACTATGACACCGTGCCCTTGTGGCTGTTCTGGGGGCTGATGCTGGTCTGGCTGATGCCCTGGACAGCCTTTGTGCTCCAGGCGCTCGCGCAAGTCCCGAGGCGCTGGCGTGAATGGCGCGCAGGATTGAGCCGGCAGCAACAGGGCACTTTACTGTTCGCCATCTGGATGTTTCTGGTGCTGGTCTTCTTCAGCTTCTCCAGCCGCCAGGAGTATTACGTCATCGCCGGCATTCCCGGGCTCGCGCTGCTGCTGGGAGGATGGCTGGCGAAAGAAACTGCGTCCCCGATCGACAGCCGTGAGCGGCGCACGGGAAGAATCTCGTCGGTGATACTTATGGTGATCGGCGCGGCGGCCTGCATCGCCGCCGTTCTGCTGGTGTCGGACGCGCGCACGCCACCGGCCAACTATGACATTGCCGATCTCCTGAAGAAGAATCCCCAGGATTACGAGCTTTCTTTCGGCCACTTCCTCGACCTGACGCCGCAGGCCATGGGGGCATTCAAGGTTCCGCTGCTGGTGACGGGAATCGCGCTAGCTGCGGGCACAGTTCTCAACTGGGTGCTGCGCCGCGCGAATCGCACTCTCGCGGCAAACCTGGCTCTGGCCGCGATGATGGTGATCATGCTGCACGAATCCCACACCGGCCTGGAGATCTTTTCGCCGATCCTTACGTCCAAGGCCCTGGCCGACGCCATTCAAGCCAACTGGAAGCTTGGCGACGTGATCGAAGACAACGGCGACTACGAAGCCGCCTCCAGCATCAACTTTTATACCCACCAGCAGATGCGCATTTTGAACGGACGGCGAAACAACATCTGGTACGGCTCAACCTTTCCCGATGCTCCGGCCATCTTTGATGATGATCAGTCGTTCGCCCGGCGATGGCAGGGCCATGGGCGAATTTTTCTGGCGACGGATGAGAAGGAGATACCCGGCTACGTCAAAGATGCCGGATACTGCCGGCTGGCCGAGTGGGGAGGCAAGCTGGTGATTACCAATGAGCCGAAACCTTGTCCTGCTCGCGCTCCTGGGGCGCGGTGAGGGCGCGCTGAGGCGCCATTTTGGCAGGGCGGATCCTGCCGTCTTCGAGAACAAAAATATCTCCGCGCCAGCGGACCTTGTTGTCGGCAAAGCTCCAGAACCAGACGCAGAAAGCCACCAGATCGCGCAGCGGCAACAGCCAGAGATGGCTCCAGGTAGCGCGATCGTGAACCACGCCCAGGCCAACCTCGAGGGCCATGGCACAGCGCAAGACTAGCGCTGACGCCAGGATAGTCCAACTCCACCAGGATGCCGGCGCAAGCAATACGGCCAGCATGGCCCAGGGCAGGCCGAAGGTCAATACTACGCCAAAGTATCCCGCAGGACGAGAGTCGCGGGTGCTGCGCGCCCAGCGCAACTGATGTTCGAAGAAACCGCGGAAGCTGTAAGCGGGAAGATGCGTCTCAACCACGATGTCGGCCAGAACCACTTCCAATCCCGCCTGGGCAATGCGGCTGCCCAGCTCAAAGTCGTCGGCCAGGTGATTGACAAGCGGGCCAAGGCCGCCGATGGCGTCGAGCGCCGTGCGCGTGAAGGCAAGAGTTGAACCCAGTCCAAAATGAATGCCGCCTTCGATCTGCCGTGCGGCCAGCACGCCGGGAATGAAGTCGGTGCTGATGCCGATCGATTCCAGCTTCGAACCCAAAGTATCGGCGGCGATTCCGCGATACGGGCAGGTCACCATCCCCACGTTGGGCTGAGCAAATGGCGCCATCACCCGGCGGAGATAGTCCGGGGGCACGTGGATATCGCTGTCGTTGATCAGAAGGTAGTCGTACCTGGCCTGCGAGAGCATCTGCACCAGGTTGCTGGTCTTGCGATTGTTGCCCAGCACCTGGCGGCAAACCACGAGCTGGATGCGGCAGTGGGGGAATTCGCGCATCAGGCGGTGAACGGCTTCCACCGCGGGATCGTCAGCATCGCTGACGCCAAAAATAATCTCGTATTCCTTGTAGTCCTGAACGCAGTGGCTGCGGAAGCTCTCATACATCTGGGGGTCGACGCCGCGCAGGGGCTTCAAAATCGAAACCGAAGGCGTAAAGGACGGAGCGGCCGCGCGGCTGGAACGGCGGAATCGGCGCGCGCTCAAAATGCAGAGCGCGTAAAACCCCATGCCGCAGAGCGCCAAGCCGGCGGCGACGATGCTGGGAACAAGGATCAACATCTTATCCGGTTAAGCTTCCCCTATTGTATTGTAAGTCACTGGGCATCCGAAGCTCCCTCCAGCCCTCAAACATTACGGGCGGTCCCTATACGCGGATGCCGAAAACCGCTCCACTGCAACAAATTAAACCCATCATACAAGGTGACAGCGGCAAAAGTAACTAAAAGTACGACGAAAAGTTAGACTGTATCCGGCCCGCTTTGGTATCCATCTATAATGATGTCAGTTGATGCCGGGCCGGATGGTCGCTCAAATCCTGTGAACGCCGGGGGTTTCTCCGGGCAGCGCGGGAGGAGAGAGGAAAGTCCGAACTCCCCAGAGCAGTGTGCCGGATAACGTCCGGGAGGGTGAATTCAAGTTCACTCGACGGAAAGTGCCACAGAGAATATACCGCCCTGGTCAACCGGCCGGGGTAAGGGTGAAAAGGTGCGGTAAGAGCGCACCGCCCGGACAGTAATGTCCGGGGCAGGGCAAACCCCACACGGAGCAAGACCAAATAGGAAGGGATTCCGTCAGCAATGCCGGAAGCGTTTCTGCTCGAAGCGCCAAACCTTCGGGTAGGTCGCTTGAGCCGGACAGCAATGGCCGGCCTAGAGGAATGACCGTCGGCGGCGGCAACGCCGTTACAGAATTCGGCTTATAGGCTCGGCATCACTTGTGGCCCTCAGTTTCGAAAGATTCTGAGGGCCTTCATCTTCTTCTTTTTTTTCTTTTTTCTTTTTTTGGAAATCCCGAACGTAGCGAAGAATCCCTAATAACTCAAAAAATTAAAAGGCCAAGACGGTTACCGACGTCGCCCGCGATGGTAATGAATGCGGTCCCGCATCACGATGCCGCCCTGACCGACAGCCCAAATAATCGGCGACTGACCACTGGCAGCGTAACTGGTAACTGCAAGGCTGTTCAGGTTCTCGCTGAGTTCTTTTTTCCACGCACTGCCACCTTCTCCGATGAAGGCGCCGACACTGCCCAAGGCGATTTCGCTATCCTTTCCCGGACCCCAGAAGGATGCGATCGAAGACAAATAAACGCCCGGCTGATCAGTGCCGGCGCAAGCATGCCAAGTGGCGCCGCCGTCTGTGGTGCGGAGAAGGCCTGGCGCAAGCAAGGCACCGGGATGCGCATAATCGCCGCCGACTGCAGACCCATGATGGGAGTCCTCAAAGTAAAGCGAGAAGATTCCCGACGAGTCGTTCGCCGGGTGCATTGGCGTCTCCGCCACGCTCCATGTCTGGCCGCGGTCGGCGGAATGAAAGACGCGCGCTACCTTCGCGCCTCCAGTGGCAAACCACACGTTCCTTGTACCCTGCACCGCGAGGCACGAGTTGCTGGCGGCAAAGGCGCCTTCCTTGGGCAAGGCCGCGGGCAGTGCGGCTGGCGGAAGTTGTTTCCAGGTCGCGCCGCCATCGTCGGTGGTGAAGAGAACGAACTTGCCTTCGATAGGATCGCTGAGCACGATCCCATGTTGGCGGTTCCAGAAGGCGATCGCATCAAGAAATATTCCTCGCCGCGTGTCCTCGAAAACCTGTTTCCAGGTTGCGCCGCCATCAAGTGTGCGATAGATGCGCGCCTGGCCTTTCTCTGCCTCGCCGGAGCTGATGATGACCGCGTTGTTTTCGTCAAAGGCGCGAATACCGCGGAAGTCGAGTTTCTCCGCGCTGGGAACGGTGATCACCGACCACTGTTTGCCGCCGTCAACGGTGCGAATCACGGTGCCGCCCGTACCGCTGGCCCAGACCACGTTGACGTTAACTACGCTGAGGCCGCGAAGACTCGCGTTGGTACCTGCGTCGATCTTCTCCCACTCCGCGCGCAGCGGGGCAGCCGCCATCAACACCAACAGCGTGACCGAAACCTCCACAGCGAGTTTGCGGAAGCGTTTTTTTCCTGGCATTTTTTCTGCTGCTTGCATCGGGAAGCCCCTGTACCGCATCAATTCCATTCGCCCCGCACTGGGAGTACACGTCCCTAAGTGACTGGCGACACATCGGTAATGTTGCTGCAAAGCGCCGAATATGCGAGAGTAACCGTTCATCCCGACAACGGGCAACAACTGCGGGAGTGGAAACGTCCAATCCCGCTACAGGGGAGTCTATGGCAAAGGTCAAAGAGCAAACGTACGAAGAAGCCGTGAGCTGGCTTCGCGATCACGGGTTCGACATACTGGATGCTCCAGGAACGCAGAACCGGGTATTCATCAAGAAATACGGCTGTTCTGCGGCCATCGAGAAGACCAAGGACGACGAGGTACGCATCTTTGCCAAGCCTGGGTACCTGATTGGTACGGAGATCTCGCGGCTGGTCGACAAAGGCTACCAGAAGTTCCTAAAAACGACGAAGACTGAAGTGCCGGCCACCGCCGACCACCTCAAAGCGCTGCACAAGTTTTCCGAGGAATTGCGCGAGGCCTTGGGCCAGGTGAGCCTGTACAACGAATCTTTGGGCACGGTGAGCGACAGCTACATGTACGATCGCGTGGAAGGCCGCGATCTTCCTGAGGCGCAGCGCCCGCAGCGCGCGTGGGAAACCAAACCTGACACCGGCCGCAAGCCGGCTTAAGCCAGTCGGCAAGAGTCACTGCAAAGTTAAAAAGAGCGTCTCGAGTGAGACGCTCTTGGTGTTCTTGCAGAGGGTTATTGCCGTTCAAGAATCTCGTCGACGTTGCCGATCTTGCCGGCTTCCACCTTGATATTGCGATGTACGGCCTTGTATCCCGGCATATGCAGTTCGATGGAGTAGATTCCCGGGTCGGCGGGCCAGCGTGCGTTGGACTTCTTGGGCGCCACATGGCCGTCCACCACAATGGTGGCGCCGTCGGGCACGGTGCGCACGTGGATCAGGCCCTTGCCTTCAGGAATGGAGTCGGTGCCGAAGAACCGGCGCAGCATATTGGTGCTGGGGCCGGGCTCGGAGGCCTGGTTCGAACTCAAGAGTACGGGCGAAAAGCTCATCGCCTGACTGGCGTCGGTAGAGGCATCGCGATAGCCGGCTTTGCGCACAGTGATGTGATGCAGCCGTTTTTCCAGGGTGAGTTGTGCAGGAGTCAACTGGCCGGAGTCCTCGCCATCCACAAAAATGCTGGCGCCGGAAGGATTGCTGTTGATCGCCGCTTTGAACACCGCCGTCAGGTCGACGGAGAAGGAAACACTCTTGCCGGCCAACGACTCAATGTTGCGAGTCTCCAGGTTGTAGCCGTCCTTGGAAAAAACCAGGGTGTGGTTCCCCGGAATCAGGCGCGAAGCTGTAAAAGGCGTGACCCAGTTGAGATCGTTTCTGCCGTCAATGGATACTTTGGCTCCGGCGGGTTGCGAGGCGATAGCCAACTGGCCGAGCGGAGTCGGCGTAGGCGCTGGTTTCTTTGACCTGAGCCATGGGCGCTCCAGCGGGCTGGCGGCTGGCGTTGGCGCGGCCTCGGGCGTTTCCGTGGCAACGGGGTTTGGTTGAGCAACCGGAGTCGGCGTGGGCGTAGGCACAACTGCTACAGTGGGCTGGGGCTGGGCCTGCGGCACTTGAGCCGGCGCGTTCTTAACTGCGACCAGCCGCTCCGGCCTGACGTAAGTGCGGTAATACGCGAAGGCTCCAGCCACCGAGCCTAGCAGCAATACCACTACCCAGGCAGCGATCATGCCGCCTCTGCGCTTGCGGAGACCGATGTTGGAGGGCTTCCGCGCCGCCACGGCAGTCTTCACGTTGGCGACCGTGGCGGGCGCGGGCGTGCGCCCGGCGCTGCCGGCTGCCGGCATCACCGGCAGAGCAACTGTTTTCTGCGCCAAGGCGGCAGCAGGGACCGTGCTCGGCTGCACGGCGGGCGCCGGCCTAGATCCTGCCTGCTTGAACGCTTCCAGGTCGCGCGCCAGCTCCACCCCTGACTGGTAGCGCTCGTCGGGCGATTTGGCCAGGGCCTTGATCACCAGCGCGCTTAAAGCGGCCGGGATGGTTGCATCCAGTTCGCGCGGCGGGATCGGGTTTTCGTTCACAATCTTGTAAATAATGGTGGTGACGTTTTGACCCGCGAACGGTTTCTCCGCGGTCAACATCTCGTACAGGATCACGCCCAGGCTGAAGAGGTCAGCCCGTCCGTCCAGCGACTTGCCTTTAACCTGCTCGGGCGACATGTAGCTGGGAGTGCCCAGCACCTGGCCAGTACCGGTCATGCTGCCGCCGGCTTTGGCGATGCCGAAATCCATGATCTTCACCGTGCCGGAGCGGGTGATCATGATGTTGGCCGGCTTCACGTCGCGGTGCACGATGCCGTGCGAGTGGGCGTAATCCAGACCCTTGGAGATTTCCTGGGAAAAGCGCACAACCTCCGCCGGCTCCATGCGCCGCTCGGCCAGCAACTCCTGCAGGGTGGTGCCTTCCAGGCACTCCATGGCGATGTAGAAGACACCATCGTGCTCGCCGGCGTCGTAGATGGTGACGATATTGGGATGGTTCAGAAGACCGGCAGCGCGGGCTTCATTCTTGAAGCGGCGCATCAGGTCGGCTGACTCCAGGCCATGCACGTCCACGCGCATGGTTTTGAGGGCCACGGTGCGCCCGATATTGGGATCGGTGGCTTTGTAGACCACGCCCATGGCGCCACGGCCTAACTCGCCGACGATTTCGTATCTCCCGATCCTCTCCAGGGACATGGTGGCAAACTCTCGCTTGTACTGCTTCTTGGGGGGGAGAAACGGGCCGATACACACACTTAACCCGTGGCAAATTTCTTCACTTCAGCAAAAAATAGCCCACTCTATCAACCCAGGTCAATGAACCTTGGTTGCGGCTATGTGACTTTGGTCAGTAGACAAAAAACCGCACGAAAAAGCGCCGCTGGAGGGACATTTCCATAAGGGCCGTACAATGGCTGCCATGCGCAAATCCCTGACCCTGATGCTCATTCTCATCGGCGTATCCGCAAACCCCGGATTCCCCCGGGGGAGGGCGCAAACGACGCAGGCGTCACCCTCACCCCAGCCGTCCAAGGAAGCGCCGCAACCCGGCGAAAACCAGGAGTATCGCGACGAGGCCGAGGAAGGCATCAAGCATATGCTGGTTTCGCAGATTGAGGCCTGGAACCAGGGCCAACTGGAAGCCTTTATGCAGGGATACTGGCGCTCAACCGATCTCACTTTCTTCTCAGGGGCCAGCATCACCCAGGGATGGGAACCGACACTGCAACGTTACCGTCAGCGGTACAAGTCGCAGGGCAAGGAGATGGGACAGTTGCAGTTTCAGGACCTGAGCATCGACGTGATGAGCCGCAAGGCGGCGGTGGTGACCGGAAAGTTTCAGCTCACTATGTCAGATGGCAGCACGCCGCACGGCCTGTTCACCCTGGTGGTTAAACGCATGCCGGGAGGCTGGAAGATCGTTCACGATCACACTTCAGCCGCCGAGTGACGACGCGGTCGCAGGACTTAGCAGTGGACAAAATGCCGGAGAAGAACAGAGGCTTAGGCTGCCCTAACCTTTAGAGATCAAGTCCTCCGCCGCACCTTGCGTTGTGAGGCCTTGTTGCGCTGCAACTCGCGATAAAGTTCGCTTTTGGGAAGCCCGGTTTCGCGGGCGAGAATCTTTAGAGCCTCCTTCTCGTCGACCTCTTGTTCGACCACGATTTTCTGCAGGCGATCCGCAAGGGTTTTTCCCGGGGTGAGGGTCGCGGATTGCGACGCGGGTCCGATGAGAAGCGTGATTTCCCCTTTTGGTTCATGTTCGCGGAAATGGACAAGAACCTGTGAAGCCGGGCCGCGAATAAATTCTTCATGCAGCTTAGTGAGTTCGCGGGCGACGACGACGGGGCGTTCGTTTCCGAGAATCGCGGCAACATCTTCCAGAGTCTCGCGAATGCGGTGGGGGGCTTCGTAGAGGACAACCGTGTGCTTTGCCTGAAGTAAGGCTTCGAGCGCGGTGCGCCGCTGTCCGGACCTGGCGGGCAGGAATCCACGAAACTCAAAGGCATCGGTGGGCAGCCCGCTGCCGACCAGCGCTGCCGTAATTGCCGAAGCTCCGGGGATGGGAATCACGGTGACGCCGCGTTCAATTGCGAGTTTGATCACGCGGTAGCCGGGATCGGAGATGCCGGGCATACCGGCGTCGGAGACCAGGGCGATGTTCTGACCTTCGCCCAGTTTGCGCAGAAGTTCTTCGGCGCGCCCGGCCTCATTGTGCTCGTGATAGCTGGTCGTTGGATTGCTGATGCCGTAGTGGTCGAGCAGCTTGCGCGTCTGGCGCGTGTCCTCGCAGGCGATCAGGTCAGCCTGGCGCAGGATTCTGACAGCACGGTGAGTAATGTCTTCAAGGTTGCCGATGGGCGTGGCAACAATGTAGAGCGTCCCCCTGGAGTTCAATTCGGACATAGCGGTAGCGGTCAGGCCTGACCTTCCGTGCGCAAGGATACCAGCAGCTTTGGTCGCGCGAGTAACGCGACGCCAGACGACCGGTTCCCAGCAAAAAACGCTAACGTGGCGGCCGGGGAAGACCCAGCTTGACGCCGGCTGCGTTACTGATTCCATCAGTAGAAAAGTCCGGCCGGCGATAATCGTCAAGCTTGAAGTCGCTGATTTCGAAATCATTGCGAACGTTCTCGGAGAATTTTGGGAAGCTGAAGTTCAGAGCAGTTCCGGGACAGATTCGCGTGTGGTCGAAGTTCCAGAAATAGAACAAGGTAGAGGCGACCGGGCTGACTCCGCCCTCGGGCAATTCGGAAGAACGCCCTGGCCACCACGCGTACGGCAAGCCATCCAGCGCAGGCGGATTTGACTGCTTTCCTTCTTCGACCGGGCAAGTTGACAGGTTCGGGTCGAGCCGCAGCACAACTGCAGGAGCGCTGACCAGTGGAGAATTGCAGTGCAGCACCTGTTGGTAACGCCAGAGCCGGCAACGGCCGATCCCCGGAACTTCGAACTCACCGCCGCCCGCGGTGACGGTTTCAAAATTCTGTTCACGAAAGGAATCTACGCTCAATGTGACCTTCGCTTTCAGCGGCAGGGATCGCAAACGCTGGTAGGTTTCGTAGTTCATCTGGAACACCGCCTTCCAGCGATTATCGCCCGGCACCAGGAGCTCTGCTGCTCGATTCGAGATACCGTCCCAGTGCTCGCCACGGGGCCCCTCGAGAACCAACCTCATGCCGTGAATCGAGCCCAAGAAATTTTCCGGAATCCCAGAGGCGCTCACCGGGATTCCAATCGGAACCGATTCATCCTTTTCCAACTCGCGCCGGACAAGGGTGAGCTTGACGGGATCCAAAGCAGCATGAAAGGGCAGGGTTTGCTTGGCAGGTGCTGGAAATGGGTCTTTGCCGCGCTCAGCATAGGCGGAAACCAGCGAAATCGTCATGGCCGCGAGTAGTCCGCCAATCAGCCACATCCGCGACTGGACGGTCCGGCGCCGCGCATACTGCAAAACGACTGCCACTAAACAAGCGAACAGCAGGGCCATGCTTTCAAGGCCGCCGGAAGCATGCGGCACGTAAACGCCCAATCCGACGAAACCAACCGCGCCGCTACTGTAGGTGTAAAGCATGAGGAAAGATGCACCCACCATCAAGAACAGCAAGACCAGGAGCGTCACTACCGCGGGAATAAGATTGCGCGTAATCGACGCCAGCGCCAGCAGAGGCAGGAATGGAACCAGGAACAGGAGTAGCTGTATCCACAAAAGCCCGAGGACGTGCGGCGCCGGCGAGAACCCGGCCTCAACCAGCAGAAAGGCTCCGGCAATCAACGCCGGAAGGTTGAGAAACACGACGACCAGCAGGACCTTCTCCGCCAGCAGCTTCTTCCATTCGTAAGGGCGGGTAACCCAGAACTGGCGGCCGCCCACCAGGGACTCGCTCTGCACGACGCGCAGAATGAAAAATATCCACGTCAAAGGCAACAGGAGGTGGAGAAGACTTGCCGTGATCTGGGGGCCGAAACTGGAGCCACGCCAGCTCTCCACCACGTTCCAGGAATACAACAGTAATGCGACCTGGCAGAGCAGTATCACGATCCAATGCTGGCGAACATCTTTGCGGAAGATATGAAGAGTCTGGCTCATCTCGATTCCAGGTTCCTTTCTTCGGGGCCGCGGCCGGTTCGCGCCATGGCCAGAAAGATCGATCGCAGCGACATGGGTATGAAGGCCACGCTGCGGGTCTCCCCAAACACCCGGCGAATTTCGGCGCTGGTGCGCTCCTGGTCGAAGCGGCTCTCGATGAACTGAACGGCGGTGGACGAGGCGCTGGCTTGCATCCATGTGGCGGGCAGCCGTTCAGGCAACACCACCGGCGCAGGCAGCGTCAGGTCGACCTCACGGAAACGGTTAGCCAGCGCTGTCATGTCTTCGGAGAACTGCAGCCGGCCCTGGTCCAGATACCCCACGTGGCTGGCAAAGCTCTCGATCTCCGCGAGGTCGTGCGAGGCGATCAGCACGCTGGCCTCGGCGGAGCGCTCCAGCATTCCGGCGATCAGCTCATCGCGAACCAGGGGATCGAGGCCGGTGAAAGGCTCATCCAGCACGATCAGCCGGGGGTGGTACGCCAAGGAGCCGGCAAGCGCGGCTTTCGTACGCATGCCTCGCGAGAGATGCCGCAGTTTGCGGTCGAGGGGAAGTGCGAATTGCCTGACTAGCTCAAGCTCCAGATCGCGGTCCCAGGTGGGATAAAACGGCCGCAGATAATCGAGAAAGCCGCCTACGCGCATCCATAGCGGCAATTCCTGGTTTTCCGAGACATAGCCGATCGTTTGGAAAGCCTTTCCGGCAATGCGCCGCGAGTCCAGATTCAGGACCTCAGCGCGGCCGCTGGTGGCGCGGATAATGTTCATCAGAATCTTGATGGCGGTAGTTTTGCCGGCTCCGTTGGGGCCGACGAGCGTGTAGATTGCGCCGTCGGGAACATCGAGATCCAGGCCGTCCAGCGCCCGGACCCGGCGGAATTTTCTGGTGAGCTTTTCCGCGTGAATGGCCATGCTCATCGTTTGCGTCCTCCTCGATCGAGGGTTTCCGAGTTGTCGCCGCCCAGCCGCTTCCAGTGCGCGGCCATGGCATCACTGATCTCCTGCAGGGTGATCCCCAGCTTTCGCGCTTCCACCACCAGCTGCTCGATTTCATAGCCCAGCAGGTCGGTGCGCTCCGACCTGGTGGACTCGGGCAGTTCAGCCACTACGGTGCCGATACCCGGCCGCGTTTCCAGCAGTCCGGCGGAAACCAGGTGAGATACAACTTTGTGCGCGGTGTTGGGATTGATCTTCAGCTCCCGGCTGAGAATGCGCACGGATGGAAAAGAATCGCCTGGGCGCATCTGGCCGGAGATCATGGCCTTCTTGGCGGCGTAGATAACCTGCTCATAAAGCGAGATGCCAGGCCGGAAGTGGACTCGGAAGGGAATCACGTGTGTACTATAACACATAGTACACTAAATGAACCAAAAAATCTAGGGCACGATCAGCACCTTGCCGCCGGTCATGTGGGCCGCATATTGAGCCAGGCCTTCGGCGGCTTTTTCCAGCGGCAGACGGGCGCGGATCTCCGTCTTCAAGTCGCCGCTCAGCATCGACTGCACCTGGCGGGCGACGCGGAGCCGGCTGAGAAGATTGTGGCCGGCGAGCCATGCGCTCAGCCAGAATCCCTCGACGTGCTTCTTTTCAAAAATCAGCGATCCGGCATCGACCTCCACCGGCTTGAGGGAGAGACCGCCGTACACCAGCATGCGGCTGCCCACGGGCTGGGCGGTCAGAACCCGGGCGGACATGTCGCCGGCGATGGCCTCAAAGGAAATAGTCGCGCCCAGCTGGTGGCAGAGTTTGCGCAGCTCGTCGTCAAAACCGGACTCGCCGCTGTTGAGAACATGCGCGGCGCCCAGGCTGCGCAGGAGTTGCACCTGCTCCGCGCGCCTCACGACATTGATTATGGGCAGGCCAAATCTTTTTCCCAGCCGGACCACCATCTGTCCCAGAGCGCTGGCTGCGGCGGTATGCACGGCGGCGCGATGTCCACCCTTGCGCGCGACATCTACCAGGGCCCACGCAGTAAGGGGATTCACCAGCATGGTGGCGGCGTGTTCCATCTCCACCTTCTTGCCCAGAGGCACGCAGAACTGGGCCGAGGTGACAACGTACTCCGCCCACAGTCCGCCGGTGGCTTTAGCGTCAGCCGCAGCGCAGGCTACGCGACGGCCGCTCATGAACTTCGCCATGAAGCCGCTGCCGGTCTCGACCACGGTTCCGCTGCCCTCAAAGCCGGGCGTGGCCGGCAACGGTTTTTTGAAGCCGTAGTTGCCGGTGATGAACATCAGGTCGGAGGGATTGACGGGCGAGGCAAATACTTTGACCAGAACTTCGCCCGGGCCGGGACGAGGCACGGGCACTTCGGCGACGGCGAGGCTATCCGGTTTGCCGTCATAATCTCGCAGCTGGACCGCGCGCATGGTAGCGGGCAGAGGTGACATAGGGCTGCGATGTTAACACGCGAGATGCGGTTCGGCCGCGATTTGACGGCCTTCCGCGCTCACCCTAGAATCAACACATCGAAGCGCAACAGCAAAGGTAGCCGATTGCCTCTCTACGAGTATCAGTGCAAAAAGTGCAAGCACCGTTTTGAGCGGATCCAGAAGTTCTCCGATCGCGAAGTGAAGAAGTGTCCCGAGTGCGGCGGGCCGGTGGAGAAGTTGCTGTCCGCACCCGCGGTCCAATTCAAAGGCTCCGGCTGGTACGTAACCGACTACGCCCGCAAAGGCAGCTCCGATTCCGGCGCCAGTTCCGATTCCGCTAAAGACAACAGTTCCACGTCCGGAACCGGCAGCACCGAGAAGACGGACAAAGCGGAATCGAAGAAGCCCGACAAAAAGCACTCTAAGAAATGAGCTCGCGCCAGCGAGCGAGCGGCGGTGGCCGCTCCCCACTAAGACTTCAACGCTACAAGAATCGCGACAAAGAGCGCCACTATCGGAGTGACTATCTGCGTCAGGAATATGGCGGCGTAGACGAAGGCGGTTTTAGCCAGGGTGATTCCGATACCCTGGCCGTAAATCCGGCGCAGGGACACCACGAGATAAGTGAAAAAGACGGCGGCACTGATGGCCAGCAGAACGGATGACTTCGCGTTCAACACGCCAACATTCGAAGCCACTGGCCAGACCAGCACCCAGCACAGATAGTTAAACGAAAAATAGTGGAGCGCGGCGATCAGATGCTCCACAAAATAACGCCTACGGTAAACCACAGCCAGAGCCACGGCCATGGCCAGCACAACGGCAAACTGCGCTGCAGTTACTAATCGGTGTTCGGTGGCCTGAATCCGCTCGATCAGCACCGCTTTGGCGATATTTTGCCGGACCGCTACTTTGCCAAGCGTCGTTTCCAGTTTGCCCCCGGGATCCGCGGCCATCAGCCAGCGGACGTCATAAGCGGAACGGGGGCGAATGGAATTTGCCAGCAGCAGCAAGGCGCTGGCCACCAGAAACAGGCTCAGCGGCTTCATGTAGCGCGCTCTGCGTCCGGCGACAAATTCGGCAGTCAAAAAGCCCGGGCGAGTGAAGAGATAACGCACGGTGGCGAAGGCCTTGGAGTCCAAGTGAGTGAACTCTTCGAGAAGATGGGCGAGAAAATGACGGATGGAGAGTTCCCGGGGATGGAATTCTCGCTCGCCGCAATAGGGACAAAACTTTCCCTGCAGCTCGGTGCCGCAGGTCGGACAGGTCGCAATCTCGGGCGCCGGCTGAACGGTAGTCGGAGCGGTGGCCCCCATGAACGATCCCCACTGCGAAGCGGATGAGGCGGGAGTATAACCCAACTCCGTCAGCCTGAAGCTAAGACACGCGGCTCGACTTGGTTTTTTCCGTCTTCTCAGTCTTCGCCGGCTTGGCCGGCTCGCGGCCGCTCACGGTAAACCGCATCTGCCGCTTGGCGGGATCGCCGTCGACCACTACGTGGTCGCCGTGTAGAACCTCGCCTTCGAGAATCTTCAGCGCCAGTGGATCCTGGATGAGGCGCTGGATAGCGCGCTTCAGCGGACGCGCGCCGTAGGCGCGGTCGTAGCCTTCCACAAAGAGCAGCTCTTTGGCGGCCGGCGTCAGCTCGATAGTGATCTTGCGATCGGCCAGCAGCCGGCGCAAATCGTCGAGCCGCAACTCGATGATGCGCGTGAGTTGTTCTTCGCCCAGCGGGCTGAAGACGATAATGTCGTCCACACGGTTCAGGAACTCCGGGCGGAAATGCTGGCGCAAGGCTTCCATGACGTGACCGGTGGCCTCTTCGAAGGCTTCCGGCGAGCTGAGGCCTTCGGCCTGCAAGTAACTCGCGCCGATGTTCGAAGTCATGATGATGACCGCGTTCTTGAAGTCGACGGTGCGGCCGCGCGAATCGGTGAGGCGGCCGTCATCGAGAATCTGCAAGAGCACATTGAAAACGTCAGGATGCGCCTTTTCGATTTCGTCGAAGAGAATCACGCAGTAGGGACGGCGGCGCACGGCCTCGGTAAGCTGGCCGCCTTCGTCATAGCCGACATAGCCGGGGGGCGCGCCGATCAGCCGCGCCACTGCGTGCTTCTCCATGTACTCGGACATGTCGATGCGCACCATGGCGTGCTCGTCATCGAAGAGAAATTCAGCGAGGGCCCGTGCCAGCTCCGTCTTGCCGACGCCGGTTGGACCCAAAAAGATGAACGAGCCGATAGGCTTGTGGGGATCGCTAAGCCCGGCGCGCGAACGGCGAATGGCATTGGCCACGCGCGCCAGCGCTGGGTCCTGCCCGACGACACGCTGGCGCAGCCGCTCTTCCATGGTAACCAGCTTTTTGACCTCGCCCTCCAGCATCTTGGAGACGGGAATTCCCGTCCACTTGGAGACGATGCGGGCAACGTCCTCTTCATCGACTTCTTCCTTGAGCATGCGGCTTTTGGCGGATTTGCCCTCAGCTTCGGCACTTAGCCTGGCCAGCTCAGTCTCCGCCTGGCGCAGCTCGCCGTAGCGGATGGAGGCCACGCGCTCCAAGTCGCCGCGGCGCTCCGCCTGCTGTTCTTCAAGCTTCAACTGCTCGATGCGCTCCTTGAGCTGGCGGATAAGGGTGATGGATTCCTTTTCCTGTTTCCAGCGGACCTTGAGCGCGCCGGACTGCTCACGAATCTGGGCCAGTTCGCGCTCTACCGTCGCCAGGCGCTCGCGGGAGTTGGCGTCATCTTCCTTTTTCAGCGCCTGTTTCTCGATTTCGAGCTGCGTAGCCCGCCGCTCCAGCTGGTCAATCTCCGTGGGCATGGAGTCAATCTGGATGCGCAGCGAGGCGGCGGCTTCGTCGATCAAATCGATGGCTTTGTCGGGGAGAAAGCGGTCAGAGATATAGCGGTGCGAGAGCGTAGCCGCAGCCACGATGGCCGAATCCTTGATGCGTACGCCGTGATGTACCTCGTAGCGCTCCTTGAGCCCGCGCAGGATGGAGATGGTGTCTTCCACATTGGGCTCGCCCACAAAGACGATCTGGAAACGGCGCTCGAGCGCGGCGTCCTTTTCGATGTACTTACGGTATTCGTTCAGCGTGGTGGCGCCGATGGCGCGGAGCTCGCCGCGCGCCAGGGCGGGCTTGAGCATGTTGCTGGCGTCGATTGCGCCCTCGGCGGCGCCCGCGCCGACCAGGGTGTGCAACTCGTCAATGAATAGAACGACCTGGCCGTTGGAGTCCTCGATTTCTTTAAGCACGGCTTTCAGGCGGTCTTCGAACTCGCCGCGGTACTTGGCGCCGGCCAGCATGGCGCCCAGATCGAGCGCGACCACGCGCTTGTTCTTGAGGATCTCAGGGACATCGCCGGAGATGATGCGCTGGGCCAGGCCTTCGACGATAGCCGTCTTGCCTACGCCGGGCTCGCCGATCAAAACCGGATTGTTCTTGGTGCGGCGGGAGAGCACCTGGACTACGCGACGAATCTCATCGTCGCGCCCGATCACCGGATCGAGCTTCCCGCGCCGCGCTAACTCAGTGAGGTTCTTGGCATAGCGCTCGAGCGCCTGGAATTTGCCCTCGGGATTCTGATCGGTGACGCGCTGCGAGCCGCGGACCGAGGTCAGCGCTTTCAGGATGGCGTCATATGCGGCGCCCGAAGAAGAGAGGACCTTCCAGGCTTCCATATCGCCGGTCATCGCCAGCAGGAGATGCTCGGTGGAGACGTACTCGTCCTTGAATTTGTCGGCCTCTTTGAAAGCCTGGTCAATGGCCTTGGTGGCGGCCGCAGAAAGCTGTGGCTGCGCGGATCCACCTGAGACTTTAGGCAGACGATCAATGCGCTGCAGCAGCTCGGCATGCAGGGTCTCAGGGTTCGCGCCCAGCTTGGAGAGAACCGGAGGCACGATGCCTTCCCGATCCTCGAGCAGCGCGGCCAGCAGGTGCAGCGGCAGAATCTCCGGATTGCCGTGCTGCGCCGCCAACTCACTGGCGTGCTGGATGGCTTCCTGCGATTTAACGGTGAATTTGTCCCAACGAATTGCCATAACGGTATTCCTGTATCGTTCCTAGAATAAATCTTTCTGCAAAAGGAAAGCGGGAGATCGAACGAGTCTCCCGCCTTCCAGACTTACCGACTTGCCTACTTGCCGTTGCAAACGGACCCTATCCTTATCCCTGCAGAGTCTTTTCCGTGCCGGCGATCTTGATCTGCTTGGGCTTGGCTTCTGCCCTCTTGGCCAGCGTGACTTTCAGGATGCCTTTGTCATACGCGGCTTCCACTTTCTCGGTGTCGACCGTACTGGGCAGCCGGAAGGTGCGGGTGAAAGTCCCGTAGCGGCGCTCAATGCGATGGAAGTTCTCTTCCTTCTCTTCTTTTTCGAATTTGCGCTCGCCGGTCACGGTCAGCGTGCTGTTTTCCATGCTGACTTTCAGGTCTTCTTCGTTCATCCCGGGGACTTCCAGCTTGAGCACCAGGCTGTGCTCGTCTTCGTAAACATCGACCGCGGGTGTGAAGGTTCCAAAGGCCAAAGTCTCTTTGGCCGGATTCACGTCCGAGAAGGTCTCAAAAAAGCTCGCGAGTTCGCGAAAAGGATCGATTCTGGTAAGCATTGTCATGACGTCTTCTCCAACGAATGAATTCTTGTCGTCTATTCACTGCATTGGATGCAGTGCTTAGTACATCTGAATCATAAAATGTGAGTACCTTATTGTCAAGAGTTGGAGTCTGCTGTATTTTCCTTAATAATCAGTAACTTATGTCACTGACAAGATTATGCATTTCAAATACATGGTCTCAGGAATGCCGAGGAGGAAAGGATGATCGCGGGATTGCGACCGCTTTTCCAGCACCCTGACAGAGCGGTGAGCATCTTGGGCAGCCTGGGTTAGGACGTCGAGAAAATCGGCTTCGCTGACGACAAAAGAACAGGAGCAGGTTACGAGAATGCCGCCAGGCCGCAACATGCGAAAAGCACGCAGGTTGAGCTCTTTGTATCCGCGCAGCGCGGTCGGCAGGTTGCGCTTGTTCTTGGCGAAGGCGGGCGGGTCGAGAACGATAACGTCGTATTGCCGGCCGGCGGCCGCGTAATCTTTCAGAAGATCGAAGGCGTTGGCTTCTATCCATTCGATTTCTGATTTGTTGGCCGCAGCATTGAGGACTTCATTTTTCTCGGCAACTTCCAGCGCCTCGCGAGAGATATCGAGCGCGGTTACGTGCCGGCAGGCCCGCGCCAGATGCAGGGCAAATCCGCCCTGGTAGGTGCAGACATCGAGCGCTTCGCCATGGGCGTAAGCGGCGGCGGCAGCATAGTTCTCCCGCTGATCGAGGAAGGCTCCGGTCTTCTGGCCGGCGGCCGCATCGTAGTGGAAGCGCACGCCGTTCAGGGTGAAGACAGTCGCGCTCTTGTCGCCCTCGATATTCCGGGACGCCGCGGGCGGCAACTGTTCAAGCTCGCGGATGCGGGGATCCATGCGCTCCACTATGTTTTCCAGGCCGGTGACATCGCGTATCGAGTCGACGATGGCCTGCTTGCGCTGGGGGCGGTCCCATGCCTGGGTGAGGACCTGAAGGACGGCGAGGTCGTTGTAGCGATCCACCATCAGCCCAGGCAGGCGATCGCCTTCGCTGAATATCAGGCGGTAAGCGTCAGCGTCGCGCGCCACCATCTTGCGGAATTCGGCGGCTTCCCTGATGCGCCGGCCAAGCAGCTCAAACAGCTCATCTTCCCCGCCGAGGAGTTCGCGGCCCAGCAAGCGCAGCCTGATCTGCGAAGACGAACTATAGACGGCAGAACCCTGAGGGCGGTCTTTGGGCCCAAGCACGTGCACCAACGCCCCGGGTTCTATTCCACGCTCATCGAGAACGTCCGAAGCAAACACCCACACATGGCCGCCGCGCAGGCGCGTGGCTGCGCGCTCGTTGATTCTGATTTGAGGGATAGTTCGCCGGTCGGCCATCAGTCCAACAGGATGATATAGGAAGGGCGGTTAGACGGCAGGGCTTGTCTCTTCTGTGGTTTCAGGATGATTCTCAGTTTCGGCTTCGGCCTCGGCTTCGGCAGCCCGCGGTTTGGCTTTTTTCCTGGGTGGCTCGGGTGCAGAGTCGGGTGCGGGCTCGTGCGACGGATCGTAGTAGAAAATCCTGCCGCAGGAGCTGCAAGTGATGATCTGGTCGTTGGACAGCAAGTCCTGCCACGTCTGGGGACGGATTCTCACGAAACAGGCCAGGCATTTCTGCTCACGGGCTTCGGCAATGGCTGACTTGCGCTGGCGCATCACGCGGTCATAGTGGGCGAGAGCGCTATCGCTCACTCCCGTGCGCAAACCCTCCCGCTTCCCGGACAGCTCACCCAGCAGCTTCTGATCTTCTGCAGTCCGCTGGCGGGCCTCATTCTTTTCCTTTTCGACCGCAGCCGATTCCTCTTTGAGCCCGGCCTCGGCGGTCTTGAGCGACTTTTCTTCAGCTTCCAGGGCGATCATCAGCTCCAGGATCTTGTCTTCACAGCCGGCGATTTCTTTTTCGGCGTACTGCACTTCGTGCATCAGGGCACGGTACTCATCGTTGGTTTTGACGCTGGAAGACTGGTCGCGGTATTTCGAGATCTTCTGCTGAAATCCCTGGATCTCCGATTCCAGCTTGCGGCGCGAGGCTTCATTGCTCTTGATCGCAGCTTTGACCTTCTCAACCGCCGTCTTATCGTCGGCCAGATGGGCTTCGATAGCAGCCACGCGGCGGGGCAAGGCCGCGATTTCGTCGGTAAGCCGGGCGATCTCCCGGTCGACTTTTTCCAGCTCGATCAGCTTTTCCAGGTCCGGGTTCATGAAAAGTACTGCTTGGATTCTAACACGCGGAAATGGGCTCTTCAGTGCGCTCCGTACTCCCGAGCTAGGTCGTTCGTCTTATTGATCCTCGCCCTGAATATATTTAGATTCCCTGAGCATGTTGATTGAAGTTGCCAGACTTCTGCTGGGCCTCTCGATCGCGCTGTTTTATCGCCCGATCGCGAGCACCATCCTGCAGCAGGAACGCGTACTGGACACCTACTTCCGCCGCCGCGGCCTGAATCTTCCCAGTCCGCTCAGCGACCGCACCGCGCAGAACCTTTACTTTTACATTGGTGTCGCCATCTGCCTGCTGGAGGCGATCCGCATCTGGACCATGCTGCCCGCGTAACCGGGCTTCTTAAGAGGATTTTCTGCGCGATTTCTTTCTCATTGCTTTCCTCTGCCGCGGCGCTTTTTCCAGCAACAAGGCGACGTGAGCGATAGCAGCATTCTCTGTTCCCATTCCTTCCGGAGTCTTGGCCTTAATCCCTACCTGCTCCGGCTTGATTCCCAGCAGTTCGGCCACGCGGCCCTGAATCTTTCGGGCATGCGGCCCCAGCCTGGGAGCCTCCAGGATCAGCGTTGAATCCACGTTGGCTACGGCATAGCCGGCGCGACGCACCTGGCGAAGGGCTTCTGCAAGGAAGATAGCCGAGTCGGCGCCTTTCCATTGCGGATCAGAAGGCGGAAAGTAGCTGCCGATATCGCCGGCGGCGATGGCGCCCAGCAAGGCGTCAGTCAGGGCGTGCAACAGGACATCGCCATCGGAGTGCCCGGCGAGGCCCTTTTCATGAGGCAGCACAACTCCGCCAATTTTCAGGGGAACTCCAGGCTGAAACTCATGTGAGTCCCACCCATAACCGATCCTCATTTAAGGCTCCGTTAATCTGACTCCACGCATGTGAGACTTCTAGCCCACCAGATCTTTCCTGGCTTTCTGCGATTGCGACATCAAAAATTCAGCCAGCTCCAGATCTCCGGGCGTGGTGATCTTGATATTTCTGGGTGATCCCATGACCACGCGGACGCTTTCGCCCAGGCGCTCCACCAGCGACGCTTCGTCGGTACCCATGAAGCCGTCGACGGCAGCGCTGGAGAAGGCGCGCTGGATCAGCGAGTAGCGGAAGCCCTGCGGCGTCTGCGCCTGCACCACGCGCTCGCGCGGAATGGTGGAGGTGATGATGGCGCCGTCGGCGGCGCGCTCCACCTGCTTGATGGTGTCGACAGCCGGCAAACCGGCGATGGCGGCGCCATGCTTCTCCACTTCGCTGATGACGCTAGCGATGATCTCGTCATCGACGAACGGCCGCACCGCGTCGTGCACCAGCACTACGTCGTCGGGCGCGGCGCGCAGCGAGGCCACAGCGTTACCCACGGATTGCTGGCGGTGCTCGCCGCCCTCCACCATTTCCACCCTCGCGGCGAGTTTTTCCTTCTCAAGCTGCTGCCGGAAGCGCTCCATCTCGTTCTTGCGCAGCGCCACCACAATCTGGCTGACCTGGCGGTTGCGGGCAAAAACCCGCAGAGTGTGAAACACAATGGGCGTGCCGTTGATCTCCAGAAACTGTTTTGAATCCGGAGCTTTCTTTCCCGGGGGCGCCATGCGCGTGCCCAATCCAGCCGCGGGAATGATGACGATGACCTTCATCGGGGGTGAAAAGTATACAACTGCGGGCGGCACAAGCCACCACGGAGACACGGAGACACTGAGGCACGGAGTTGATTTTGGCAATTCCGAACGCCGAAGGCAGAGATCCCTATCGGCAGATTTTGAAATCCGCCTGATCTTCAGACGATACGGATTCCTCCCTTCGGTCGGAACTTCGGAGAAAGGAACAGAAAAGATTAAGATTTGGGATGTGGTCGAGCTTGTCCGCCAATACGTTCGTGAGCAGCGACTGCTCCAGCCGGGGGACCGCGTGGCGGTGGCGGTTTCCGGCGGCGCCGATTCCGTGGCGCTTCTGCGCGCGCTGGTCGAGCTGCGCCAAGAGTTGGGGATCGTACTGTCGGTGGCGCATTTCCATCATGGAATTCGCGGAGCTGAAGCCGACGCCGACCGCGACTTTGTGCGGGCGCTGGCCGACCAGCTCGGCCTGGAACTGCATCTCGAGGCCGGCGACGCTCCCGCTTACGCGCGGGCGCACCGCCTCAGCCTGGAGACTGCCGCGCGCGACCTTCGCCATGCCTGGTTCGCCCGGCTTATCTCCGACAAGCAAACCGACAAAATCGCCACCGCACACACCCTCGACGATCAGGCGGAAACGGTGCTGATGCGCCTGGTCCGTGGCGCCGGGGTCCGTGGGCTCAGCGGGATTTTCCCGGTGCAGGAGGAAAAGCGGCTGGTTCGTCCTCTGCTCACCGTGACCCGGCAGGAAGTAGAGAGCTACCTTAAGACGCTGGGACAGGCGTGGCGCGAAGATTCCACCAACCAGGACCCGGCCCACACCCGCAACCGCGTTCGTCACCAGCTTTTGCCGATGCTGGAGCGCGATTTCAATCCGGCAATCCGCGGCTCGCTGGCCGATCTGGCCGAGACTGCACGCGCAGAGGCGGATTACTGGGACCAGCAAGTTGCCTCTGCTCTGGCGCGGGTGAGCCGACCGGGTAAGCCGAGCCGCAGCGGCCGCAACACCAGCGGCGCGGCCTCGCGAACCGTGGCTCTCGACCTGGCGGCGCTCACCTCGCTGCCTTTGGCCCTGGAACGCCAGGTGCTTCATCACGTAGCCGCGCAGCTGGGAAGCAGGCTGGAATTTGTGCACGTGCAACAGCTCGCCGCGCTGGCCCGGGGCAAGGGCGCAGGCAAGCGGCTGGCGCTGCCTGGCGGACTAACGGTAGTGCGCAGTTTTCGCGAGCTGCAATTCACTTCCGCAGATCAGGGAGACGACGCAGGAGGGGTCGAAGCCGTCGGCCGCGCGCAGGCGGCGTACAAGTACGCACTCAGGGTTCCCGGCGAAGCCCGCGTTCCCGAGTTACATCGTGTGATTCATGCGCGGCTGATTGAGATCGGCAAGCAGTACGGGGCGTCTTATAATGCCGCCACGCTGCTGAATCCAGAGCGGCTGGCCCCGGAGCTGATCGTACGCAACTGGCGCGCAGGCGACAGGTTCTTCCCCCCCCGCACGCGAGCGCCGAAGAAGTTGAAAGAATTGTTGCAGTCCGGCCGCCTGGGCAAGGAGCTGGCTGCGAACGAACGCAAATCGTGGCCGGTGGTGGAGAGCGCCGGAACCATCGTCTGGGTTCGCGGCTTTGCCGTCCCGGAGGCCTTTGCAGCGACGACCGGCCATGCTGTGCTGATCGAAGAAAGCGACTTGGATGTGTGAGATGTTGGCGCCGAGCCACCCGCGTCAAACCGGCCGTGCTGCTGGACAAGCAGGAGGACCGCCGGATCTGGTTGCAACCTGATTACTTTGGTTCTCTTGTAGGGGCTGGTTTCGTCATAGGCTATGGCCTGCGAGCGCCCTCTTTGGCCCGTAATTTGCCTTATATTGCAGCAAAAGCATAGCTTTTTAAGACGGACAACGCACTGCTCGTTTCCGTCGCCGGGTTGCGGCAAAGCAGTATAGAATCGTAGGAGCGACGGGTTTGGACCGGCGGCAGCCTTTCCGGCATCTAAGAAGTTGTAGTCCCAGCCTGAAAACTGAAAAGGGGCCGAACTTTTTGTCGCCGGCAGCGTCTTATTTCTTATCAGGATTGTGAGGCGTCGGGTGCGATCCTGGCCGGACGCGAGGGCTAAGATTTTAGGAGTGTGTGAGTGAATTCGACATTTAAGACCGTGGTTCTTTGGGTGGTGCTGGTTCTGGTCGGCGTTGTGCTGTGGAGAATGATCGCCACGGGCAGCAACGGCAAAGCCGATGCCGAGCCTTCCTACAGCGACTTCATGGACTCGGTCCAGAAGGGCAACGTCAAAGACGTCATTATTGAGGGCACACGGGCCAGCGGCGACTATCAGAATGGCCAGGGTGGAAAATTCCACCTGGTGGTTCCGGCGACGAACCCGGAAATGCTGAAGGCGCTCAAAGACGCCAACGTAAAAGTCACATTCCATGACAGCCAGGGCGCCAACTGGACCATGCTGCTGTTCCAGATCTCGCCCATCATTCTTCTAGGCGTGCTGTGGTTCATCATGATCCGCCAGATGCAGACCGGCGGCAATAAAGCGCTCAGCTTCGGCAAGAGCCGCGCCCGCCTGCTCTCCATGCAGCAGAAGAAAGTCACATTCAAGGACGTGGCCGGCGTAGATGAAGCCAAAGAGGAGCTGCGCGAGATCATCGAGTTCCTGCGCGAAGCGCAAAAGTTCCAGAAGCTGGGCGGGCGTATTCCCAAGGGCGTGCTGCTGGTCGGACATCCCGGCACGGGCAAAACCCTTCTGGCTCGCGCAGTGGCCGGCGAAGCCAACGTTCCCTTCTTCAGCATCTCCGGTTCGGACTTCGTGGAGATGTTCGTGGGCGTAGGCGCCAGCCGCGTACGCGACCTGTTTGAGCAGGGCAAGAAGAACGCTCCCTGCATCATCTTCATCGACGAAATTGACGCGGTGGGCCGCCATCGCGGAGCAGGTCTCGGCGGCGGACACGACGAGCGCGAACAGACTCTGAACCAGTTGCTGGTGGAGATGGACGGCTTCGAGTCCAACGAAGGCGTAATCCTGGTTGCCGCCACCAACCGCCCTGACGTTCTCGATCCCGCGCTGCTGCGCCCGGGACGTTTTGACCGCCGCGTCGTGGTTCCGCTTCCCGACGTTCGCGGACGGGAAGAGATTCTCCGCGTTCATACCCGCAAGATTCCTTTGGCGGACGATGTGGATTTGTCCATCCTGGCGCGCGGCACTCCGGGCTTCTCCGGCGCCGAGCTGTCCAACATGGTCAATGAAGCCGCGCTCAACGCCGCGCGTCAGAACCGCAAATCGGTCCTGATGTACGACTTCGAGCTGGCCAAAGACAAAGTTCTGATGGGCGCCGAGCGCAAGAGCATGCTGCTCACGCCGGAAGAGAAGAAAGTCACCGCCTATCACGAAGCCGGACACGCGCTGGTCGCCGCGATGACTCCGCAGGCGGATCCGCTGCACAAGGTCACCATCATTCCCCGCGGCATGGCCCTGGGCGTGACCATGCAGCTTCCGGAAACCGACAAGCACAACTACACCCGCGAGTACCTGGAAACGCGTCTTGCGGTGATGATGGGCGGCCGCCTGGCGGAGGAGATTTTCCTCAACCAGATGTCCACCGGCGCCGGCAACGACATTGAGCAGGCGACGGAGATGGCGCGCAAGATGGTCTGCGAGTGGGGCATGAGCACGCTCGGCCCGCTCACCTTCGGCAAGAAGGAAGAGCAGATCTTCCTGGGCCGCGAGATCTCGCAGCACCGCGACTTCAGCGAAGAGACAGCCAAGGAGATCGATTCCGAGGTCCGCCGCTTCGTGGGCAAGGGCTACGAGACCGCCAAGAATGTCCTGGAGAACAACAAGGAAACTCTGGTGCGGATCGCCGAAGCCCTGCTTGACCGCGAGGTTTTGGACGCCAACGAGCTGAAGCTGGTGATGGAAGGCCAGCCGCTGCCCGCGCGCGTCATCCCGCATAAAGGCGACGACGGCGGCGTGCAGCAGGTGCTGCGTCCCGAACCGGGCCGCACTCCGGGCATTGCCCCGGGCAAGCCATCGCCGGCGTAAGACAGCCACTAGCTTCTGGCCAATGGCCAGAACAAGAATCTCATAGGGCGGCTTTCAAGGCCGCCCTTGATTTTTTCCGGACACTGCGGGTGCGGCGCGGCGCTTCTCCTGGAGCGCCTGAACAGAACAGCCCAAGACATTTGCAGTCTCACAATTACTTAAGGCTCCAGGTTCATTTGCGCTTTCTGCCGACCCCAGTCCCACTTTGAAACGGATTCAAGTCGTCGTTAATGTTCGGCCGCAATCTTTCAGCTCTCACCTCAACATTCATTAAACGCAGCTAATTCGCGGCTCCGCGTGACCAGCGCGTTGTTGCCGAGATCGCGTGTTAGGGCTTTCTAATGTATTGAAATTTTGGATTTCAGAAAAATGCGCGGTGTTTTTCCGGGGCTCCCCCGGTGAAGCGTAAGGTGTCGCCACCATTTCAGCCACATCCCAGATTTCTTTGAAGGAGCGCCACAAACGATGCCGCGAAGAAACAGGAGTTCGTCTGCCTTTCCGCAGAACATCGCGGGAATTCTTTTAGCTGCAGCATTCACTTCCATTGGACTGCTCGTACTGGCGTTGTCATGGGCGGGGCCGATGGCGCATGCGCAAACCATCCCCAACGATCCTCAATCGTCATGCACGGTTCCGGCGGCGATGTTCGCCAGTTGGTTTACAACGGGGACACCGGCTCTCAACGGGGTAGTGAAGCCGGCGAACAGCATCACTTTTCCCAACTCTCCCAACTGCAGCTTCTACCAGTGGTCGAAGCAGATGTTCCTGTGGTTGACGTCGCCCGCGCCGCAAATCTATGGCGGAGGCTCGCGGATTTTCGACTCGCCCACGTTCTATGACGCTTCGCCGCCGGACGCCAACGGCAACCGGACGTTGATCCCGCACCAGCGTGGCGTGCTCCGGTTCTTCGGGCTGCGCGCGGCCAAGGTGGGTCCGAACGGCTTTCCCATCATTCTCGACAAGCAAGGCAGAATGCTGGAAGTGCATCCGGCGAAGATGAGCCCTGAAGGCAAGCCGCTGGTCCTGAACAGACTGGGCAAGGAGGTCGAGGTAGAGGATCTGAAGGTCGTGAAGGGCAAGGCTGTGTTCATCGACAAGGCCAACAAGCCGATCCCCGCAGCCAAACCGATTCTTCTGCAACGAAAGGCGCAGGCCCTTGCCATTGTCCCCAAGAAAGCTCTGCCTCCGCAGGTGCTCAACATCGTGCAGGTGCAGAAATTCGTGATCAACGGCCGGCCGATCTTCGTCGATCCGTTCGGCAACGTGGTAATCACCGAAGAAGGACAGGCCGATGGCGGCGTGCTGATCACGCAGAACAACGGCCTGATCTACTACGTCAGCATCGTCAACGACGTATACGCGTTCTTTCTCACTGGCACCAAAAATGGAGCTATTCCGCCTCCCGGCGGGAACGTGGCCAACGCGCAGTTTCCGACCACGCAGGCGCAATTGAATGCGATTACGGCGCTGGCTTCAGCCCACGGCACAACCATTGAGGATGGCGTGGCCCTGGCGGTCGAGATCAAGTCGGCCTGGGTGGAGTCATCGAAGGTTGCGGACAAAAGCAAGTACATCCTGATGGAGGCCGAGGTCCCTACCTACGACACAAGTAATCCCAACCAGTGGGTGCAGAACGGCAAGAAGAACGTGGAGCTCGCGCTGCTGGGCGTTCACGTGGTGGGCAGCACCGCGGGACATCCGGAGATGATCTGGGCGACCTTCGAGCACTTCGGCAACGCGCCGGACGCTACCTTCAGCTATGTCTCTACCACCGGCACTAAGACGGTGAACCAGAACACAGCGGGCTCGTGGCTGTTCACGCCCGGTGGTTCCACCGGTCCCTTCAATTGCATGCGGCAGCACGAACCGTTCGGGACAACAAACATCGTACCGTTGCCGGCCGGTCCGGGAGGCTGCCCGCCGGGTGGGATCGGCCCGAACACCATCATTCGCTGGAAGGCCTTTGGGGGAGCGGCAAACCAGACGCCGAATCCTCTCGATGCCAGTACCGCGGCTTCTAACTCGGAGATCATCTCCGTCAACAACGCCACTCAGGTCCCAGGGGGCGACGTCCGTGACCAGTACTTCATGACAGGATCCACCTGGACCATCGGCGGCGCAGCTCCCTCGGGGATGTTCCCGAGCGGAAACGAAGTCGGCACCAGCCGGCTGGCCAATACCACCATGGAGAGCTTTGTGCAGGGCAGCAGCAATCAAGCCACTCCTACGGACACCAACTGCTTCAGCTGCCACGTAACCAACAAGGTCACAGTGAGTCATATTTTCTGTGACCCGTTCCATGGCTGCAGCGCCGGATTGCAACCATTGTTCCACTGATCCGGCTCTCCATCACGTCCCGGGCCTCCCCATGGCCCGGGAATTTTCAGGCTCTTCTACATTCGCACAACGGCAAGGAGAACGAGAATGGCAGAAAAACCGAAACAGCAGGCCACGTGCGGATTCGTGGCTACCGTCAAGCCTTACTTCACCGATTGCTACCGGCAACACATGCTGTTCATGTTCGATCTGTGGGATCCCAAGGCCGTGCAACAGAACTGGCAGCAGATTTATGACGCGTGCGCTAACGGCAGCATGCCCGCGCCGGGGTGTCCAGGCACCTTCGACCAGAAAGGCTTCCTGGCGGCCTTCCAGTGCTGGAAAGACCAGAACTTCCCGCCGTGAGCTTTCCGAACACGACCTGCCTTAACTTCCATGCGCGGCTCGCCCCTTTGAGCGGCGTATGATTTTTG